>Ga0326726_10000071_pt1 | contig 94463 bp, 92 predicted proteins | sample MHFenrmetagenome_2_FD_207603 | JGI IMG/M metagenome (GOLD analysis project Ga0326726, IMG submission 207603) | Lab enriched peat soil microbial communities from Michigan Hollow, Ithaca, NY, United States - MHF15MN | ecosystem: Environmental > Terrestrial > Soil > Wetlands > Peat | place: USA... | reverse complement strand
CTCGAGCCAACGCCCGACCCAGCGGCTCACCAGCACGCCCGCCGCAATCACCACCAGCGCGGCGAGGAGCTTCGGGCCGAAGCGGATCATGAGATCCAGGACAGTGTTCCTGGCGTGCTCGATGGTTGCGAATTGCTCATCCATACCAGTCTCCGTCCGCGGCCGTCGCGAGGTTCAAATGAAGGGTCGAATCGGTTCCTGCCCGTCCCAGCCGATGCTGGCGCGATAGAAGCGGTTGAACACCGGCTCGAAAGCCCCGCCGAGCTCGATGAACTCGACGAAGCCGGGCAGCTGCGCCGTGGTGTCCATGTAACCCACCCGGCCACCGCTCGGCACCTTCGCCACGAACGCGAGCTCGTGTCCGGCGGCGCGATAGCGCTCGACATCCCGGTCGAAGTTCCACGTGCCGACACCCCAGTGGTGAAAGCCATGACCGCGCCGCTCGATGAGCTCGCGATACACTGAAGGCGCGTCGTTGTTGGGCTGGATCAACTCGATGTTCATGTGGCCGGCGAATGCCATTGCGATCGCGACATCGGCGCGCGAGGGCTGCCCGCGGTAGCGCGGCTCCTCACCGGTGAAGTGATCGAGCACAAACCACGGCCCGACCTTGAGCTTGCTGATCCAGTGCTCGATGGCCTGGTGGAGGTCGGCCACTACATAGGACGTCTGGATGATGCCGTCATCGGGCTGGCCGAAGCTGACGAGTGCCATGAGTTGTACCCCGTGAGTCTGGTTATGGGCTGTACACAGAGGTTCCCTAAAAGGCGCCGGGGCTGCAAGCCCGGGAGAACCGCAAGGCGCAGTTGCGTGCCAAAGCCGCCGGATGTGATGCTCCGGCGCGGAGCAGAATAACAATGCACCTGATCCTACCGCCCAATGTTTCCGCACGGACCTTCGACCGAGCCCTCGAGCGTTTCGCCGGCGTCGTGGGGCAGCAATGGGTGCTGTCGAGTGACGAGGACCGCGAGACGTACCTGGACGCGTACGCGATCGGCGACGGCAGGGATCATGCACCGGCGGCGGCGGTCGCGCCGCAGAGCGTCGAGGAAATCCAGGCGCTGCTGCGGATTGCCAACGAGCACCGAATCCCGCTCTGGCCGGTATCGCGGGGCAAGAATCTCGGCTATGGCGCGGCGGCACCGGTGATGTCAGGCACGGTGGTGCTCGATCTCGGCCGCATGAAACGCATCCTGGAGGTGAACGAGAAGTTCGGCTACTGCGTGATCGAACCCGGAGTGGGCTTCTTCGACCTGTACAGCCATCTGCGCGAGCACAAGATCCCGTTATGGATGTCGGTGCCCGGTAATGCCTGGGGCAGCGTGCTCGGCAACGCCCTTGAACGCGGTATCGGATACACGCCGTACGGCGACAACAGCAGCAAGCTCTGCGGCATGGAAGTCGTGCTGCCGAGCGGGGAGCTGGTGCGCACCGGCATGGGCGCGATGGCGGGTGCCAAAGGGTGGCAGCATTATCAGTACGGGTTCGGTCCGGCTTGGGACCAGCTGTTCGTGCAATCGAACTTCGGCGTGGTTACAAAAGCAGGCGTGTGGCTCATGCCCGAGCCTGAAGCGACGCTGCGAGTCCGCGTGCAGTTGCCGAAGGCCGAAGACATCGGCTGGGCGATCGACGAGCTCGCGCGCCTGCGGCTGCGCAACGTGATCGAGCACCCGTTCGTATTCGGCAATTACCTGCACGACGCCTCGGTGTTCTCCCAGCGCGAGGAGTGGTATCGGGGGCCGGGATCGATCCCCGATGAGATCTCCGAGAAGATCATGGCGCGCTACGGCATCGGCTGGTGGAGCTTCGGACTTACGCTGTCCGGATATCCGGACGCGATCCGTGCCCATGCCCAGGTCGTGCGTACCGCGCTCGAGCCGCACCTGGGCCACGAGCTCAAGTTCGAGAGCTGGCAGCGCGGCGAGCCAATCGAAAAATCCGGCGCCGGTATCCCGAGCGTGCTGCCGCTGCAGATCGTGAACTGGCGCGGCGGACGGGGCGGGCACATCGGCTTCTCCCCGGTCATGCCGCCAGACGGGCAGCTCGCGCTGGAACGTTTTCGCCGCGTCAAAGCACTCTACGAGCAGCACGGTCTCGACTACTACACCTCGTTCACGATGGGACACCGCCACATCAACAACGTGAACCTGATCATCTACGACCGCGACGACAAGGCGATGACGGACAGTGCGCGCGCCCTGTTCAACGCCTTGATCGCGGATGCTGCAAGCCAGGGGCACGGGGAATATCGCACGCACATCAGTTTCATGGATACCGTGGCGCAGACGTTCGATTTCAATCAGCACGCGCTACTGCGCCTCAACGAGACCGTCAAGGACGCGCTCGACCCGAACGGGATTCTCGCACCCGGCAAGTCCGGAATCTGGCCACGCGCCTTGCGGAACAAGCGCGCATGAAGCTTGCGGACGCAATTGTTGCCTGCATCTGGATTGCCGCTGCCGGCTTCGCACTCGCGGCCGAGGCGCAGGCGCTCAGCGCGCGCCAGGAGGAGGGCCTGCAGGCGTACCGCGCACACTGCCGTTACTGCCACCTCGAACACGGGACGGGAACGATGATGCTCGAGCGACGCCTCGGCAAAGAGAACGCGTTGCTCGAGCAGCGCACGAACCTCGAAACGGGCTACGTGCGCGCCGTCGTGCGCGGCGGGCTCAAGAGCATGCCGGCGCTCACGCGCGTGGAAGTCACCGACGCGGAGCTCGATGCCATTGCGGCTTATCTGACGCGAACGAATCCCCAGGCGCAGCGCTGATATGAACAAGCGGGAATTCGTGGGGTGTGCGGGGGCGGTCGGTGCGCTGGCGCTGCTTGACGGCCCTCTTGCGGTCGCAAACGTGCGTGGCAGCACGGCCGTCCCGGCTCTCGCGGCGGTGATTCTTGATGAGCGCTACAGCGACGCTCGCCGCTTCGCGGTCGTATTGCAAGGACGTGGTGCGAGGCGCCTGGCGACGCAGCGGGACGTGTCGCGGCTGTGGACCGGTGAGCTCGACGCGATCGTCACCGCGGCTGGGGCGCTCGCGGGCTTCACGCCGCACTCCGATATCATGCTGATGGCGGACTGGGGTGCGAGACGAAATCTGCGTGTGCGCTATCTTGGAATGCACGACAGCCGCGCCTCGGGCCTGATGTGGCACCGGCTGCGCACAGGAGCGGATTCGAGCGAACGCATCCGGAGCCTGGACTTGAATCACGCGGCCTGGGCCTCGACGCTTGCCCGTGGCCTCGCCGACACCGCGTTTGGTGGCCCCGGCGACATGGCCTGCACGATCACGACGCACCAGCGCCCCGGCGGAGATTTCCCCGGGACACTGGTGTCATGGGTGATCGCATGAGCCTATCGTTCAGAGGGGCGTCCAGTAGGTGGGCCGGCTCGCGTGCAATCCTTCGCGCCAGGCCTCGCTGTTGTGCTCCATATAGCGCGCTGTCCTGGCAGCCGTGTCGGTGTCGAAATAGCGGGCAACGATGTGCAGCGCCATGTCGATGCCCGAGGTCAGACCGCCCGCAGTGGCAATGCGTCCGTTGTCGACGAAGCGTACGCCGCGCTTGAGCGTCACGTCCGGAAACTCCTGTGCGAAGCTGTCCCAGAATTCGTGGTGGGTAGTGGCGGTCAGCCCCTTCAGCAATCCCGCCCGCCCCAGCTGAAAGGCGCCCGTACACACGGACATCGTGACGTCGGTCTGCTCGCTGCTGCGCTTGAGCCAGGCCAGCGAGGGCTTGGCCGAGCGCTGCGCCGGAACCACGATGACATTGGGCGAGGGAGCGTCAGCGAGCGCGTAGTTCGGCTTGACCTTGAGTCCGCCCGTCATCGTAATGAGGTCTGTGGTGGGGGCGACAGTGAACAACTCGAACGGCATGTCGCCGCCGTCTCCAGCCGATGCGTCCTGAAAGGTTTCCCAGGGACCGGCCATGTCGATGACGTTGGTGCCGTCCCCGAGGAGAAACGCGACCTTGATGCGATCGCGGTGCGGCAAGCTGCCGCCGCGCGCGCTGGCAGCGAACACCGCCATTGAGGCGGCTCCCAGGGATTGGGTGAACAGCTCGCGTCTGGTTATGTTCATACACACTTTCCTGCACTATCCCACGCTGGGTTGGCTGCCTATTATCCGGATGGCGCGATGTCCCTTCGGACAAGGTGGCATCAATTCGTGCCAAGAGTAGGATTAGGCCAATGAGGCTGAAGTCCTGGCTGGTGGTGAGCGTGATGGTTCCGGCTCTCGTGTGCCGGGCGCTGATCGCACCTGGCTTCATGCCACGGACCAGCGATCACTTTTCCGTTGCTCTCAAGATCTGCCCGGGACATGCGAGTCCCGCAGCCCCAGCCGGCGCGGGCCATCCGGGCCCGCATCCAGTGCCCCAACTCGATCATCCGTGCGTCTTCAGCTTCGGCGGGGCGAGTGCGCCGCCGCTCGCTGAGTTCTGGAGTGCCACGCTGGCACTCGATGCCCGTCTGCCCATCACGTTCTTCAATTCTCCGAACGTCGACTCCTTCCTCGGGCGCGCACAATCGGCGCGCGGTCCACCTCTCGCCGCCTGACTCTCCTGCGACGGAGCTCGCGGCGCAGCGCTATTCACGCGGCGTTGCGCGCACGAGCGATGCCCGCCGAGCGGCTGCTCTCAGCATGCGCGGCGGACGCGCGGGCCCAGCGCCCGCGTCGGCCAACGACTGAGTACCAGGACATGAACAGGAAAACGAACCAACAACTCGGCGTGCTGCTGTTGACAGCGGTGACGTCGTTACCAGCCTGGGGCTGTTCCATTTGTCGCTGTGGCGACCCGACCTTCAATGCGCTCGGCCATGAAGGCGTAGCGCAAAGCGGCTTGCGGCTCGCCCTCGATTGGGACCAGGTGAAGAAGACCCAGGGACCCTCGGACGAACGCGACTCGATTCGCGAGCGACGCACGACGCTCCTGGTCGCCTACGGCATCAACGACCGCCTCGGCCTGTTTGCACGCGTGCCCTACAGTGAGCGTGAGCTCACTGAGACAGTCGCGGGCGAGAGCGAGCACAGTCACGGCTCAGGGCTGGCGGATCCGGAGATCTATGGCCAGATGCGCCTGTGGTCGTCACGCTTCGAGGGTGACGTCGGTGTGCGCGCCCAGCTTTTCGCTGTGGCGGGAGTGAAGACCGACTGGGGGCAGAACGATCTCTCGCGCGGCGGCGAGCGCCTCGATGAGCACGTGCAGCCCGGCACCGGGTCGACCGACTGGTTTGCGGGCCTCTCGGGCTCCTACCAGCTCGATCGGCAGTCGGCACTCTTCTATTCCGGTCAATACCGCCGTACCGGCAGCAATGACTTCGGCTACAAGTACGGAAACATTGGGCTGCTGAACGCCGCGTACGAGCACAAGCTGGGCTCGCGGTGGGACGCAGTGCTGGAAGTGGACTACCGCAATGCGGGACGCGATGAGATCGATGGGAGCGGTGCGACCGATCCCAATACGGGCGGCAACCTGCTTTACGTCACGCCCCACCTTCTCTTCGACGCGGGTAGCGGCTGGGTGCTGCGGGTCTCGGGTCAGCTTCCGCTGTCACAGGGCGGGCTGAATGGCGAGCAGCACGAGGACCCGGTGCTGAACATCGGCGTCACGAAGCTCCTCGCACGCTGAACAAATGGGGTTAGCGCGCTGCAACGTCACCGAGCTGATGCAGATACGCGTACAGGTCGCTCACCTCGGAATCGTTCAGGTGCGCAAACCGTCCGATGGCGGCCTCATGCATCAACGCCAGCTGACGGCCGCCGAGAGCTACCCCGGTGCGCATCAGCGTCCCGAAGTCGGCACGGGTGTACGTGTGCACCAGCGCAAGATCCGGCGTTGGCTCGAACGGGTCAGCGATGCCTTCGAGCTTGAGCCCATGACATTCGGGACACATCGTGCGAGCGAGGTAGCGCCCGCGGGCTGACGGTTCGCTCGATTGTGCGGCTACCCTTGAAGCGGAATGATCAATGACGTCGGCTTCGAGCGGCCAGATCCCCCGCAGCATGTAGTAGCGCGCAACCAGGCCCATTCGTGAAGTCGGCCACGCGTCGCTTGCCGCGGGAACGCTGCGCAGGTAGGCGATCAAGCTGGCGCAGTCAGCATCGCTCAGCTGATAGAGCATGGACGAGGGCATGATCGAGACGCTGCGGCCATCGGGCTTCACTCCATGGCGAATCGCGCGGACGAGGTCCGTATCGCTGTAGCTTCGCGCGATCACTGTCAGATTCGGCGCGACAATGCGCGTCCAGCCCTCCTCGAAAAAGATCTTTCCTTCCAGGCGCGCACCATGACAATCGTGACATCCGCGCAGCACTGCGACGCGCTGACCCCGGGCGATGACCTCGGCAGTGGCGGCAATCGTCACCGGTTCGACCGACACGGTGTGCTTGCGCTGGAGGTAGTACTCGCTGATTGAGAAGAACACGAGCGGCGTCAACGCCGGAACAGCCAGCATCACCGCTACTGCGATGATGATGAGGCGACGCATTGAGGCCGCAGCGGCTGGAGTTACTTCAGGCCTTCAACGAAAACCATGTTGCTGCGCGTCGCCGCGTTGCGGATAGCTTTCAGCGGCTGGTATTCCGGCGAGTCATACCAGCGGTTCGCGGCATCGAGATTCGGAAATTCGATGATCACCGGAAACGTTGGCCGCCAGCTGCCCTCCTTGACCTGGAAGGGGCCGCCGATGGCGACATAACGGCCACCATGCTTCTGGACCGTGGCGACGACACCGGCGCGATACTGTTCCATCTTTTTTTCGTCGCTGGTGGCGAGAACATCGACGATGACGAAGGCGGGCATGGAGGTCCCCTCGCTTGAGTTAGTGCTTGAGTCCGAACACGACGATGCTGGCATTCACCTTGGGCGTGGGCCAGATCGGAGATATGGCGCCGGCGGCGACGGCGATGCGCTGCTGGTCGTTCACGATGTAGCTCACCACGCCGCCGGCCACCGCGCCGTCGAGCTGGGTAGACCACAACTGCTGGCCACTGGTCTTGTCGAGTGCATAGAAATGGCCGGCGATATCACCAAAGAACACCAGGCCGCCTGCCGTCGGCGTAACGCCGGAAAGGACCGGCGCCGGCGTCCTCATGCGCCAGCGGACCTCGCCAGTGTCGGCATCGGTCGCGCTCAGCCAACCGCCGAAGTGCTCGGGCGGATCCATCTTGCCGAAGATGTTCGGCTCCTGCCCCCCGGTCCAGGGTTGTCCGACGGCGGCGTTCTTGACCACGGCCTCCGGTTTCACCCAAACGGTTGAACACCAGTCGACCGAGCCCGTGAGCGCCAGATTCGTTTCCGGATCGTACGCCGGGCCATTCCACTCGCTGCCTCCCTGCGTGCCGGGGCAGAAGCGCGTGCCGTTCTCGCTCAGCGGCACATCTTCGTTTTCGATCGTCGTGATTGGCGTGCGAAACACGCGCCGGCCGCTCGCCAGGTCGTATCCATACAGATGGCCGTCCTTCGGCGCCTCGAGTAGCCGGTGCTGCCCGGCACGGGTGGTCGTGAGGACCGGCGCCGAAGAAACGTCCCAGTCGTGAAAATCCTCGGGCGCCAGCTGGTAGTGGGCGCGATAGGCTCCGGTGCGTGCATCGAGCACGACGACTGAATTCGTGTAGAGGTTCTCTCCGGGGCGGAGCGATGACACGAAGTCGGGGGCCGGGTTGCCACCCGGCACGTACAGGAGCCCGCGACCCGCATCCAGCGTGTACGAGGTCCAGGTCGCTCCTCCCGTGATCGGCACATCGGGCTTGTTGCCCCAGGACTTGTCACGCGCCACCTCGTGCGTCGCCGATGACCGAGCGCTGTCCTTGGGCGCGAGATTTTCTCGCGGCACCAGATAGAACTCCCACACGACTTTGCCCGTAGCCGCGTCGAGCGCGTACATGCGGCCCTTGACGCCATAGGAGTCGCCACCGGCGTTGCCGATGAAGACGAGTCCGGACCAGGCAATGGGCGCGGCGGGTACACCCTCACCTTTCTTGCTGTCTGCGATGCGGGTCTCCCACAGCCGCCGGCCACTCGCTGCCTCGTACGCGACTACGCGGCCATCCTGCAGGCCGCGAAACAGGCGACCCTCGAGGTACGCCACGCCGCGATTGGTGCGAAAGAAGGTTTGAGCGTCCTCGTGCACACGCCAGCGTTCCTGGCAGGTGCCCGCATCGAGCGCGAAGGTGTCAGTGTCAGTGGTGCCGTAAAGCACGCCCGCGATGACGAGCGGGCCGGTCTGAAAGCTCAGCTGGTCGTGCGTGTCGTAGCTGCACACGATGCCCAGCTGGGCCACGTTGTCGCGGGTCACCTGCGAGTGCGGAGCGAAGCGCTCCGAGGTGAGCGTGCGGTTGTAACTCGGCCAGTCCGTGTCGCCGGCGGCGAGCGCTGTGGCGATGGGCAGCAGGGCGCCCGTGAGGACAATGAGACGCGCGCAGCTCATGGCTTCCACTCCTCGCCGGTAATCGGGTGATGGTAGTGGAACGGGACCACGCTCGTCTCCGGCCACGAGTACGGCATCTCCGCCAGGATCTCATCGGGACCGATGGGGTTATCCGGGAACGTTTTCTCGAACGGCGGCAGATGACCGGTGCTGTGGGCCCAGCCCTGCTCGTAGGGCGCCTGCCAGCGGCCTACGTAGTCGAGCAGCCTGATTTTCCAGACCCCGCCCTCCTTGACGTAGACATTCTCATAGATGCCGCCACCCCAGAACTGCTGGGGCATGTGCTCGAGCGGCTCGGGCTTCTTGTCGTGGTAGCCGATCATGTTGAGGGCGCGAAAGCGTGCACGCGCCGAGCGCCGATCGGGTGCGATCGTTACCACGTCCTGCATCTGCAGGTGGTCGAGGAGAAATCCGTATACCGGCCCGTTGTGTCCCTTGGTGAAGGTCTTGCGAAACCAGTCGCAGTACAGGCGCCGCACGCCCGCGCGGCCCTTGTACAGGCCGTTGAGGAAACGAACCGCGCCGTTTTCGGCGAACAGGGCGCAGGCCTCGTCGTACAGGCACATGTCGATGTAGTAACCGTAGATGAAATGCAGGCAGCGCACGGCATGCACGTCTTCCATCACGCCGAGCTGATGAGTCAGTTGCTCGACTTTCGCTTCCAGGGCCCTGAGCGCATCGTTTGTTGTCATCGTTGATCTCGCCTCGTTGGGTTGGCTGGCGCCGGGTCGCGGCGTCGGCGCAAGATGCGGCCGGCGCGACTTTGCGTCAACCGGCGCCATCGTCTAGCCTTCGACGCCGCAATGGAGTCTGCACAGCGCTTCGGCCCGGACTATTACCGGCGCTACTACGGCACCGCCCGCACTGCTGTCACCTCGCGCCGCGAGATGGCCAGGCGCGGCGAGTTCATCGCAGGTTTCGCGCGCTATCTCGACCTGCCGATCCGCTCGATCCTCGATGCTGGCTGCGGGATGGGGTGGCTACGTGCCCCGCTGCGCCGCCGCTTCCCCCGCGCGCGCTATGTCGGACTGGAAGTGAGCCCCTACCTGTGCCGGCGGTTTGGCTGGCTGCAGGGATCGATCGCGACTCATCGCCCGCGCACGCCCTACGACCTCGTCATCTGCTACGACGTGCTGCAATACCTCGATGATCAGGAGGCGAGGCGCGCCCTGTCGAACCTCGCACGCCTCAGTCGGACCGTGCTCTATTTCAGTGCGCTCACGCGCGAGGACTGGGAGCAGCACTGTGACCAGACCTGCACCGACGGCGCAGTCTTTCTGCGCCCGGCCGCCTGGTATCGCGAGCGCCTGAGCCGTGGCTTCCTTGCTCTGGGCGGCGGCATGCACCTCAGGCGCGGCGTCGTCGCGCCGCTCTGGGAGCTCGAGCGCTGAAGCTCAGGCGGGGCGCACCTTCACGTGCGCCGGTCGGTTGTAGCAGCTGTCGAGCCACTGTTTGAGCTTCGGGTAGGGCGCAAGGTCGACCTTGACCAGGGCTGCGAGCCCGAGGACCGCGGCGACGTTGAGGTCCGCGATCGTGAACTTGGCACCGAGCAGGTAAGGACGATCCTTGAGATGGTTGTTGAGGACCGTGAGGCGCGGCACGAGGGCTTCCTGCGCCTCCTTGACTCGCTCGGGACTCTTCTGGCCTTCGGGCACAAACATCTGCTGGTACAGCAAAGTGATGAGATGCGGCTCGACCTCGTTGGCTCCCCAGAAGCTCCACTGGAGTGCGTGCGCCTCGCCGGCCTCGGTGCCCGGCCACACATCTTTGCCGTACTTGCGCGCGAGATACAGGTTGATCGCCATCGACTCGAACAGCTTCAGATCGCCGTCCACCAGCGCTGGGATCCTGCCGTTGGGGTTGATCGCCAGGAACTCGGGCCGGTCGTTCTCGCCCTTGTTGATGTCGATCGGGACGAGCTCATAAGGCACGCCGATCTCTTCCAGCGTCCACAGGCAGCGGTTGGCGCGGGAACGCAGTTGGCCATAGATCTTGATCATGTGATGAGCTCCGGGAGCAGTGGTGCAAGGAATTGCGGGGATGTCGTAGGATCGCGCGAGTTCATGACGACTGCAACGCGTGCAGCAAAGGCTGCCCCGGCATCGGGAGTCGAGCGATGACCACGGATACCCCTTCACGCCTGAGCAAGAACGACGGCAGCGCCTATGGGCGGCCGCCGCAGCATTCCAACCGGCTCCTTACGGAAGTGGGACCGGGCACGCCGTGCGGCGAGCTGATGCGCCGTTACTGGCAGCCGATCGCGGTCTCCGGCAGGGTCACCGATCTGCCGCGGAAGGTGCGCGTCCTGGGTGAGGACCTGATCCTCTTCCGCGACAAGAAGGGCCGGCCGGGACTGGTCTATCCGCGCTGCATGCATCGGGGCACCTCTCTCTTTTACGGGCGGGTCGAAGAGGAGGGCATTCGCTGCTGCTATCACGGCTGGCTGTTCGACGTCGAAGGCCGCTGCCTCGAACAACCGTGCGAGCCCGATGGCGGCCGGCACCGCGAGGCCGCGCGTCAGCCCTGGTATCCGCTCGAGGAGCGCTACGGGCTGATCTTTGCCTACATGGGTCCGCCCGCGAAGAAGCCGGTGCTGCCGCGCTATGACAACCTCGAGACGGTCGCACCGGGCCTGGTGCTATGGGCGGAAGTCGGCGGGTTCGGGTCGACGGGCGACGCCAGCCTCGCGGTGCTGCCCTACAGCTGGCTGCACATGAATGACAACGTCATGGACCCGTTTCACGTACATGTGCTGCATTCGACCATCAGCGGCATCCAGTTTCATGAACAGTTCGCGCTGCTGCCGAAGGCGGATTTCGTCTACGCCGATCACGGCGTGTGCTACTCCGCCGTGCGCCAGCTCGGCGAGGGTCGCGAGGTGGATCGGGTCTCCTCCTGGCTCATGCCGAACATCATGAGCGTGCCCGATATCGGCATGCAGGCCGGGCAGTCGAGCGGCATCTCCTGGGTGGTGCCGGTCGATGATTCACACTACGTGCAGGCGTTCGCGATGAAGCTGCCCAAGGATCAGTCGTTCTGGGAGATGCGTCTGAAAGGCAAGACCTGGGGTGAGATGACGGAGGAAGAGCACCAGCGCACGCCGGGGGACTATGAAGCGCAGGCCGGGCAGGGCCCGATCTCGCTGCATTCCGAGGAACACCTGGTGACGAGTGACCGCGGCATCATGATGCAACGGCGCCTGCTCGCGCAGCAGATGGAGGTCGTGGCCAAAGGCGGCGATCCACTCGGCGTCAACTTCGATGCTGAGCGCGCGCTGGTGAAGATTCGCTCCGGCAACTTCTATCGCACGTCGCGCGCGGCCGGATAGGGCAACGACCGCATACTCGAGCTTACTTTGCCCGGCTGGTAGCCGCCGGTTCCTCGATCCAGCGCAGCGCGTCGTCGAGGTCTTGCAGCAGCTTGTCGCGCGCGCCGCCGAATCCGTGATTCCTTGCTTCGACCTCGTAGAGCCGCAGCGTGGGCGTGTCCGGCCCGAGGAGCTGGCGCGATTCTGCCGCGGGGACGTAGGGGTCGTTGGTCGACTGGATTACCGCGAGCCGAGTTGAGCCGAGGAGCTTCAGCGCGGGGTAGATCTGGATTCGGCCCTGGTCGTCGACCTGGATCTCTGGCCTGCGCTCCGCTTCGGGCGCGCGCAGGTAGTCTGCCTCGCGCGTGAGCGCGATCGCGACGGCGCCGCCGACTCCCTCGCGCAGTTCCGGGTGCAGGGCCGTGAACGCCACCATCGTGGCGCCCCGCGAGAATCCCACGACGATGATCGGCGTCGAATCGGCGAGGCCGAGATCGTGCTTCACTCGTGCGTACGCCGCACCGAGCCCCTGCGCGGCCTGTGCGGTGCTCACACGCTCTCCCGAGCGCTCGACCGGCTTGACGATCTCGGGTGCGTTGAAGCCGGCGATCGTATAGCCCTGCTCGGCGAGATGCTCGAATAGCTCGTGGCTCGCGCCCCACCAACCGGCGTCACCGGTCGCAAACACGACGAGGTAGCCGGGGTGCCTCGACTGCACGGGCCGCACGTAGGTCACGTGAATCTCGTGCCCAGCCGTCCCGATCGGCTGCTCCGACACGTTGTATGCGCCGGGCTTCGATGCGAGACGGGATCCGGCGCAGCCTGCGAGCAGGGTCAGGCACGCGGCGGCGAAGAGTCTACTCACTGGCACAACCCTGCACTCCAGCCAACAAGGGTGAATGGCACCTGCATTCTGCCAATCAGGCGCTCTGCTTGAGCACGCTGACGACGCGCGGCTCGAGGTAGCCCTTCAATCCTAGCGCGGAATACTGCCGGCCAATGCCGGATTCCTTTGCGCCGCCAAATGGCACGTTCGCGGAAGTGGCGCGGTGCTGATTGACCCAGGCCGTGCCGACTTCGAGGCGCGCCGCAATCCGGGCCGCGCGCTCCGGGTCCTTGCTCCAGACCGATCCGCTGAGGCCATAACGAGTGTTGTTGGCACGGCGCAGGGCGTCCTCGACATCATGGAACTTGAGCACCGGGAGAATCGGGCCGAATTGCTCTTCCGCAACCAGCGGGCTGTCCTCCGCAATGTCGGTGACGACGGTGGGAGTGACGAAGTAACCTGGCCCCTTCGGCGCTTCACCACCCGCGAGGATGTGCGCGCCGCGCCTGCGCGTGTCCTCGAGGATAGCGAGGACGCGCTCGTACTGCTCGCGATTCTGGATCGGCCCCATCTGTGTCGCCGGATCGAGTCCGTCGCCGAGCCTGACCTTGCGTGCCTCCGTCGCGAGCGCCTCGCTCAGCGCGGCATGGATACTCTCGTGTGCGTAGATGCGCTTGATGGCCATGCACACTTGCCCGCTGTTGACGAAGGCGGCGAAGAACAGCTTTGGCGCCACCGCCTTGACGTCAACGTCATCAAGCACGATCGCGGCATCGTTGCCGCCGAGCTCGAGCGTGATGCGCTTGAGATTGCCGGCAGCGCTCGCCATCACCTTCTTGCCGGTCTCGACCGAGCCGGTGAATGAGATCTTGTCGATGCCGGGATGCCGGGTCATCCACTCACCGAGCTCGTCGCCACCGGCGAGAATGTTGAGCACACCGCGCGGAAAAATCGTGCGCGCGAGCTCGCCCAGCTTAAGCGTGCTGAGCGGCGTGTATGGTGAGGGTTTGAGTACGACTGTGTTGCCCGTGTAGAGCGCGGAAGTGAGCGGCCCCGCGGCGAGGTTAATGGGCGCATTCCACGGCGTGATGATGCCGACGACCCCGAGCGGGTGGTACTGCAGCTCGATCCGTCGCTCGGCATCCTCGACCAGGATCTCGGTCTTGATCGCGATGCGCGTCATCCCCTCTGACTGGCTGAAGGCGCGCGCGATCTCATCGCGCGCCTGCGACAGGGGCTTGCCCTGTTCACGTGTCAGGAGCTCGGCGAGTGAATCCTGATGAGTGCGAAGAGTCTCACCCAAGCGCCGGAGCATTGCCGCGCGCTCCTCATAAGACGTGCGGGACCACGATTCGAACGCGCGGCGGGCGGCGCCGACTGCCTGGTCGAGCTGGGCCTGGCTCGCGCTCGGTGCGCACGCAAATACCCGTCCGGTAGCGGGATTGATCACGTCGAGTAAGGTCTCGCTCCCCGCCAGCTCACCGTCGATGAGCTGGGCGAAGTCGGTGCGGATCGGATCTTGTTCACTCATGGCACATTGTCTCGGCTGGGGTCGGTGCTACGATAACAAATCCGATGATTCCGACCTGCAAAGCACCCGATCCGAACACGCGCAAGCCAAAGTACACGCCACCCCCGGGCGCGTGCGATGCGCACTGTCATATCTTCGGCCCGGGGAGCAAGTACCCCTACGCGCCGGATCGCACATACACGCCGCCGGACGCACCGCTGGAGAAATTCAGGGAGCTGCAGAAGATCCTCGGCCTGGAGCGGGCAGTGCTGGTCAATGCCAGCTGCCACGGGCGCGACAACACGGTCATCCTTGACGCGATCGCCCAAAGTGGCGGGCGCTATCGGGGTGTCGCCAACGCTGACGATTCGTTCACTGAGCGGGATTTCGAACGTCTGCATGCGGGCGGATGCCGTGCCGTGCGCTTTAATTTCGTCAAGCACCTGGGCGGTGTGCCGGACATGGACGAGTTCCGGCGTGTCATCGAGCGCATCAAGCCGCTCGGCTGGCACGTGGTCCTGCACTTCGATGCCTCGGACCTGGTCGAATTCGATGCGATGCTGCACCGGTTGCCGGTGCCTTTCATCATCGATCACATGGGACGCGTGCCGACACGCGACGGCCTGCAGCAGGAGCCGTTTCGCCGCCTGCTCGATCTCGCGCGCAATCACCAGGACTGCTGGGTGAAGATCTGCGGCGCGGAGCGCATCTCGAGTGTCGGGCCACCCTTCATCGACGCGGTGCCGTTCGCGCAAGCGCTGATCCGTGCGGCGCCGGATCGCATTCTCTGGGGTACGGACTGGCCGCACCCGAATATTTCGCGCTACATGCCCAACGACGGCGATCTCGTCGATCTGATTCCACTCATGGCGCCGGATCCTGCCACGCAGAAACGGATCCTGGTGGATAACCCGCGCCGCCTGTACGGCTTCGAGGACTGAGTAAAATGAAACAGAAGGATCCGGATTACGTCCCCGGCCCCGGCACGCCCGAGGAATTCAACGACATCCCCGGCACGACGCTCTTCGACATGCAGCGCTCGCGGCAGGGCTATCACGTCAACATGTTCTGCATGTCGTTGATGAAGCCTGATAACCGCGCCGAGTTCCGGGCGAATGAAGCCGCGTACCTCCAGAAGTTTCCGATGTCGCCAGGTCAGCGGGAGGCGGTGCTGAAGCGCGACTGGAACCGCATGATCGAGCTCGGCGGCAACGTCTACTTCCTCTCCAAGCTCTTTTCCGCGGACGGCCTGTCGTTCCAGCACGTCGCCGCGATCATGACGGGCTCCACACAGAAGGAATACGCCGACCTGATGCTGCGAGGCGGCCGGTCGGTCGAAGGTAACCGCAGCAAGTCGGGGCGCAAGCCCGGGCGCAGCCCATCGGAGCGCAAACCGCGTGGCTAGAATCATCGCAAGCGTGAATTGCTCACACGTACCGGCGATCGGTGCGGCAGTCGACCTCGGCAAGACGCAGGAGCCTTACTGGGCGCCGATCTTCAAGGGCTTCGAGCCTTCGAAGAAGTGGATCGCTGAACTCAAGCCGGACGTCATCATCCTCGTCTACAACGATCACGCCTCCGCTTTCTCGCTCGAGATCATTCCGACGTTTGCACTCGGCTGCGCCGAGGAGTTTCCGCCGGCGGACGAAGGCTGGGGACCCCGGCCGGTTCCGACGGTGAAGGGTCACTCCGAGCTCGCGTGTCACATCGCGCAATCCGTGATCCTCGACGAATTCGATCTCACGATCGTCAACAAGATGGACGTCGATCACGGCCTCACGGTGCCGCTGTCGCTCATGTTCGGTCAGCCGAAGGAATGGCCGTGCCGCGTAATCCCGCTGCCTGTCAACGTCGTGCAGTATCCGCCGCCGACGGGCCACCGCTGTTACCGCTTCGGTAAAGCAATCCGCAAGGCCGTGAATTCGTATCCCGAGGATCTGCGGGTCGTGATCTTCGGCACCGGTGGCATGTCGCATCAGCTGCAGGGGCCGCGCGCGGGCCTGATCAACCGCAAGTTCGATATCAACTTTCTCGACAAGCTGGTCAAGGACCCCCTTGCCCTCACGAGGATTCCGTTCCTCGAATACGTTCGGGAAGCGGGTTCCGAGGCCATTGAAATGGTGATGTGGCTGATTTCGCGCGGCGCGCTCGATGACGAGGTGCGCGAGATCTATCGCTTCTATCATGTGCCGTGCTCGAACACTGCGCTCGGTCACATCATCCTGGAAAATGCCGGGAAGGCGCCGACCAAACTGCGAAAGAAGGGAGTCGCGAAAAAGGCGGCGAGGAAGGGCGGAAAGAAGAGGGCAGCACGATGAAGGTGTGCATGGCGGGTCAGGGCGCTTTCGGGGTCAAGCATCTGGAGGCGATGCAGAGGATCGCGGGCATCGAGGTCGTCACGCTCGCGGGCGGCAGTGCCGACTCGACCGCGGAGGTGGCGAAGAAATTCTCGATTCCGCACTGGAGCCTGAATCTCGCCGAGTGCCTCGCGCGGCCGGGCGTCGAAGCCGTGATCCTGGCGACACCCACGCAGATGCACGCGCAGCAGACCGAGCAGTGCCTGCGTGCCGGCAAGCACGTGCAGGTGGAGATCCCGATGGCGGACAATCTCGCAGACGCCGAGCGCGTCGTGCGCCTGCAGAAGGAAACGGGTCTTATCGCCATGGCCGGCCACACGCGCCGCTTCAATCCGAGCCACCAGTGGATTCACAAGCGCATCCAGGCGGGTGAGATCAGGGTCCTGCAGATGGATGTGCAGACGTATTTCTTCCGGCGCACCAACATGAACGCGCTTGGCAAGCCGCGCAGCTGGGCCGACCACCTGCTGTGGCACCACGCCTGCCACACCGTCGATCTGTTTCAGTATCAGACGGGAGAAACGGCGTCCGAAGTGTTCGCGCTGCAAGGTCCGATTCACCCGCAACTTCGCATCGCAATGGACATGAGCATCGGCATGAAAGTCCCGTCCGGGGCGCTTTGCACGCTGTCACTGTCATTCAACAACGACGGGCCGCTGGGCACGTTCTTCCGCTACATCTGCGACAACGGCACGTACATCGCCCGCTACGACGAGCTGGTCGATGGCAAGAACAACCCCATCGATGTCTCCAAGGTCGACGTGTCGATGAACGGCATCGAGCTGCAGGATCGCGAGTTCTTCGCCGCGATCCGTGCAAAGCGTGAGCCGAACGCGAGCGTGCGGCAGGTGCTGCCCGCCATGCAGACGCTCGATCGCCTGGAGCGCAGCCTGAAACGTTCATGATCAGCCGTTTGACTGGAACACGGTGCCGCGCAGGTCTGGCGCTGGCCGCCTTCGGAGTGTTGGGCTGCTGCATCGCGGTCCGTGCGATGGCGCAAACCGTCGAGGCTTCCGAGAGTCACTCCAGGTGGTGGGGCGACGTTGCTCTCGGCGTGGCATCGCTACACACCGATGCGGCACCGTCGGGTGGGGACTCCAGGACTGGATGGGTGTTCGATGTTGCCGGGGGCATGCGCATCGGGTCGCACTGGCTTGTCGGACTCGAGCTCGGTGGCATCGGGATCGAGGCCTACAATCTCTACGACGACACCCAGGGCCAGAGTCTCGGTCACGTCTTTGCCATGGCGCAGTACCACGCAGCGATGAGCACCGGATGGTTTGCGCACATCGGTGCCGGCTGGAGCAGCTACACCGACAACGGCTTCGACGGGTACCTGCGCCAGGGCGACGGGTGGGGAGCGGAGCTGGGATTCGGCTACGAGTGGCGGGTCGCACAGTGGAGCCTGGTCACGGTGCTCGCTCGCTACGAGATGGGGCACATCTCGCTCGACAACTCGGGATTCGGCAACGACTATGACTACCGGGCGCCGAAACTGTCGGTGAGCTGGTCCTTTCGCTGACGCCTCAGCCGTCCAGGATCCTCATCATCCCAGGCGGGTGGCGCTCGCCGTGAACCGCCATCCGCTGGACCAATGCAGCCAGTTCCGTGTGTTCGGCCTTGGTTAGCACAACGTCGAGCGCGCCGAGATTGTCGGCGAGGTGCTGGCGGGTCTTCATGCCGGGAATCGGGAAGATGTCATCACCCGCAGCCAGCACCCAGGCGAGGGCGAGCTGCGCGATCGAGCAGCCCTTGCGTTGAGCGAACTCCGCAATCGCCCGCGCGATCAAAGCATTGTGCCCGGCATTCGCGTCCTGAAAGCGCGGCTGCTGGCGCCGGTTATCGTCGGCGGGGAGATCCTGCAGGCTGCGGAAATTGCCGGCGAGAAAGCCGCGCCCGAGAGGGCTATAGGCGACGAAGCCGACCCTCAGCTCGCGGCACGTGGCGAGCACCCCTTGCTCGGGTTCGCGGGACCAGAGCGAGTATTCACTCTGTACCGCCGCGATCGGATGCACGGCGCAGGCGCGCCGCAGGGTGCGCTCGCTGCATTCCGACAGGCCGACGTGGCGGATCTTCCCGCTTTCGACCAGTTGTGCCAGGGCACCGACTGACTCTTCGATCGGCACCGTGCGATCGATGCGGTGTAAGTAGAAAAGGTCGATGTGTTCGACGCCGAGGCGCATCAGGCTTGCATCCACAGATGCGCGGAGGGCTTCGGGGCGGTTGTCCGCGAGAACGGTACCGTCCGGGGCGCGGGCGATGCCGTACTTTGAGGCCAGGAAAACTGACTCGCGCCGGCCGCGGATGCACGCGCCCACGAAGCGCTCGTTCTCGCCGTTCTGGTAGCTCGCGGCGGTATCCAGGTGAGTCACGCCCCGGTCGAGTGCCTCAAGCAGCGTGGCACGCGATTCGGTATCGTTGCGGGCACCGTACCAGCCCACCAGGCCCATGCAGCCAAAGCCCAGAGCTGGCAGCAGCACACCGGTCTGACCCAGGGATCGCCTCAACATGAAATTCTCCGATTGATTTCGACTTGGCTGGGCTGGTAAGAAGTAAAAGATACATGATCATCGACTGCCACGGTCATTACACGACGGCCCCCGGGGAGCTGCAGAAGTACCGCGATAGCCAGATCGCAGGGCTGAAGGACCCGGCACACCGTCCCGCTCCCGCGAACCTGCGCATCACGGACGATCAGATCCGGGAAAGCCTGGAAGGCGCACAGCTCAAGTTCCAGCGCGAGCGTGGCACCGACCTCACGATCTTCTCGCCGCGCGCCTCCGCGATGGCACACCACGTGGGCAATGAGGTCACGAGCCTCAACTGGTCACGGGCTTGCAACGACCTGATCCACCGTGTCTGCGCGCTCTATCCGTCCAACTTCGTCGGCGTGTGCCAACTGCCACAGTCACCCGGGGTGGCGCCCGGAAACAGTGCGTCCGAGCTTGAGCGTTGCGTGCGCGAGCTCGGCTTCATCGGTTGTAATCTCAATCCCGACCCTTCCGGCGGGCATTGGGACTCGCCGCCGTTGACCGACCGTCACTGGTACCCGCTGTACGAGAAGATGGTGGAGCTCGACGTCCCGGCGATGGTGCACGTGAGTTCCTCGTGCAATCCGAACTTTCACGCGACCGGCGCGCACTACATCAACGCCGATACGACCGCATTCATGCAGTTCCTGACCTCGGATCTGTTCAGGGACTTCCCTACGCTCCGGTTCATCATTCCGCACGGTGGTGGTGCGGTTCCGTATCACTGGGGACGGTATCGGGGCCTGGCGCAGGACATGAAGCGCCCGCCGCTGAAGGAGCTGCTGCTCAACAATGTGTTCTTCGATACCTGCGTCTACCACCTGCCGGGGATCGAGTTGCTGTTCAAGGTGATCCCGATCGAGAACATCCTGTTCGGTTCCGAGATGGTGGGGGCGGTGCGCGGAGTAGACCCGCAGACCGGTCACTACTATGACGACACCAAACGTTATGTCGATGCGCTTTCGTTGGATGAGGCGAGCCGGCGTAAGGTCTTCGAGGACAACGCCCGGCACGTGTATCCCCGCATCAAGAGCCTCTTATAAGGAGTGACGCCGCAATGCCAGACTCCTCTTCGCTGCTGTTGACACCGGATCCGGGCGTCCACGACGGCACCTCCCGGTATACCCGGCGCGAATTCATCAAGCGGGTGATCGCGACCGGCGCGGTGGCCTCGGCTGCTACGTACGTTTACGGCGGTCTGAGCGGATGCAGCCGCAAGGCCAAGCTCGCCGGCGGTGTCGAACGGCTGGTCTCGCTCAACGTCAATGGGCAGGTACGCCGCGTTGACGTCCTGCCTCAGGAAACGCTCGCAATGACGCTGCGTTACAAGCTGGGTCTCACCGGCACCAAACTCGGTTGCGATCGCGCCGAGTGCGGCGCCTGCACCGTGCTGATCGACGATGTCTCGCATTACTCGTGCTCGACGCTCACGCACAGCGTGCGCGCTCGCAAGATCATGACTATCGAGGGGCTCGCCGGCCTGAATGGCGAGCTGCACCCGGTACAACAGGCCTTCGTCGATGAGCTCGGTCCGCAATGCGGCTTCTGTACTCCCGGGCAGGTGATGGCGGCGGTGGCGCTGCTCAAGCAGAACCCGAAACCGACGCGCGAGGAGGCGAGGATGGCGATGTCCGGGAATCTCTGCCGCTGCGGCGCCTACGACAACTACCTCAACGCGGTCATGCGTGCGGCGGGAGGCTGAGATGACCTACAAACTCATCGGCAAGGATTTCACGCCGCACGATGTCGTGGCGAAGGTCACCGGCCAGGCGAAGTATGCGGAAGACTTCCGTGCGGATGGCATGGTGTTCTGCCGCCTGCTGCTCAGCCCGATGCCGCACGCGCGGGTACGCAGCATCGATGCGTCCGAGGCGCTCAAGATGGAGGGCGTGTTCGGCATCCTGACGCCGGATGACGTCACGCCGCAGCCGGATCCTTTGCCGCCGCTTCTGGCCAAAGAGCCTCTGTATGTCGGCGCGCCGATTCTCGCTGTCGCCGCCGCGGATGAGACCACGGCCCAGGATGCCATCGAGAAGATCAAGGTGGACCTCGAGCCGCTGCCGTTTACGGTCGATCCACTGCAGAGCCTGTTCCCGGGCGGACCGAATGCGCGCTCGGATGGCAATGTCGGAATGGTTTTCCCGCCGCCCTCGCCGGTTCCTTCGGTGCCATTGCAGACGCTCAAATGGAGCGCGGCGGATTTCGCCAAAGCGAGCGAAGGACAGCTGCCGCTCGGCAAGGCGGCCGAAGAGTGGACGTACGGCGACGTCGAGGCAGGTTTCGCCAAGGCGAAGCTCGTAATCGACGAAACCTTCGTCACGTCCAGCATCTCTCATCACAGCATGGAGCCGCGTTCCTGCCTGACGTACTGGCAGAACGGCAAGTGTTTCGTGCACGGCTCTTCACAGAGCCACACCTTCATCATTCCGCAGCTCGCGCAATACATCGGGATCAAGCCCGAGGATGTGGTGCTGATCGCCGAATACTGTGGCGGTGGTTTCGGCTCGAAAGGCAACGCCTACCCTGTGATGGCGATTCCGGCACTGATGTCGAAGAAGCTCGGCAAGCCGGTCATGATGCGGATCAGCCGCGCCGAAGAATATTTCGTCGGTTTCGGGCGTAGCGGTTTCCAGGGCCGTATCAAGCTGGGGTTTCGCGCCGATGGCCGGCTGCTGGCGGCGGACGTCTTCATCGTGCAGGACGGCGGTGCGCACACAGGATTCTGGGACTATCGCAGCGCCGGCGATGCCGTGTCGCTCGTGTACCAGCCGCTTGCCATGCGCTGGCGCGGTGTGCCGGTGTACACCAACACACCGACGCGTACCGCACAGCGCGGGCCGGGCTACAACCAGACCATCTGCGCCGTGGAGCCGCTCATCGATCGCGCGGCGCGCGAGCTCGGCATCGACCGCCTGCAGATGCGCCTCATCAATGATCCGCAGAACGGCTCGAAGTTCGGCGAAAAACAACGGCAGGTGTCGAGCTGCTTTCTCAAGGATGCACTCACCCAGGGGGCGGCGCGTTTCAAGTGGGAGGAAAAGAAGAAGCTCAGTGGTCAGCGCAATGGCTCGAAGGTGACCGGGGTCGCAGTGGCGCAGTCCTACCATCCGGCCGGCTTCTTTGGCTTTGATGGTCTGGTGCGCATCACGCCCGACGGGAAGCTCCACATCCACACCGGCGTCGGTAATCTCGGCACCTTCTCGCATTCGGGTACCGCACGCATCGCGGCCGAGGTTCTCAAGTGCGACTGGGACAATTGCATCCTGGAACGCGGTGACAGCCGCAAGCACTTGCCGTGGAACCTCGGGCAGTTCGGCAGCAACACGTCTTTCACGATGAGCCGCACGAATTACGTAGCGGCGATGGACGCAGTGGGTAAGCTGAAAGAGATTGCCGCGAAGGATCTCGGCGGCAAGGCGGAGGACTACGACATTGATGGGACGAAAGTCTTCGCGAAGTCGAACCCGTCGAAGAGCCTGACGTATGCCGCCGCCGCACAGCGCGCGATCGATCTCGGCGGTAAGTACAGCGGCAAGGAAATGCCCGAGGACATCAACCCGATCACCAAGGCATCGGTCACCGCGCTCGCAGGCACGGGACTCATCGGTGTCGCCAAGGACAACCTGCCGGTTGCCGGCGCGCCGTCAGCGTTCGTGGCCGCGTTCATCCAGATCGAGCTTGATCTTGAAACCGGGCAGCACCGCATCCTCGATTACGTGGCTGTGGCCGATTGCGGCACGGTGATCCACCCGCGGGGCCTGGAGACGCAGATCAAGGGTGGCGCCGCGCAGGGATTCGGCATGGCCTGCCTGGAGCATCTGGTGTACGACCCACAGAACGGGCTGCCCGCCACGGTCGGCCTGCATCAGGCCAAGCCGGCTACCTACCTGGACATGCCGCTCGAAATGCACGCCGAAGGCGTCGACAAGCCGGATCCGTCCAGTCCGCTGGGTACGAAGGGCGTCGGCGAGCCACCACTCGGCGCCGCTGGCGCGGCGCTGCTGTGCGCGATCTCCGATGCGCTCGGCGGACACGTCTTCAACCGCACCCCGGTGTCGCCCGACATGATCGTCAACTTCACAGCGGGCCGCGCCCAGTCGCACAAGCCGCTGCAGGTCAATACCTTTTAGGAGGGCACGAAATGTTGCGCGACATGATGCCGCAGTTCGAGCTCTACCAGCCGGATACGCTCGAGAACGCGCTCAATCTTGCGAAAGAGCTCGACGACAAGGCTTGGATCATGGCTGGCGGATACGACAGCCTCGACTGGTTCAAGGATCGCGCCAAGCGACCCAGCGCCGTAATCGACATCGGCGGTATCGCGAGTCTCAAGGGAATCAAGGAGACCGCCGACGGACTCGAGATCGGCGCGCTTACCACGCTCACGGAGATTGCGACCAATGCGCTGGTGCGTGAGAAGTACTCGCTGCTCGCGAGCGCCGCGGGTCGCGTGGCGAGCCCGCAGATCCGCAATGCCGGCACGCTCGGCGGAAACCTCAGCCAGGACACGCGCTGCTGGTACTACCGCTCGGGTGTGAACTGCTATCGCGCCGGGGGCAACTCGTGTTTCGCCGACTCTCCGCAGGGCCAGAATCGCGAGCATTGCCTGTATGGCGCAAACCGCTGCGTGGCGGTTTCGCCCTCGGATACGGGTACCGCCGCCGTGGCACTCGATGCCCGCATGGTGGTGCGCTCCTCAGCCGGCGAGAAGGTCATTCCAGCCGAGGAGTTCTTCATAGGTCCCGCGATCGACATCACGCACATGACGGTGCTCAAGAAGGGCGAGATCCTTACCGCCGTACGTTTCCCGAAGGAATGGGCGGGCGCGAAGTTCTATTTCGAGAAGGTAACCGACCGCAACACGTGGGACTTCGCTCTGGTGAGCGTCGCGGCGGCGATGCTGATCGACGGCGGCGTAATCAAGAAGATTCGTGTGGCCTGCGGCGCCGTGGAGTGCGTGCCGCGCCGGCTCAAGGCCGTCGAAGAGGCCGTGACCGGCAGTCCGCAGAATGCCGACACAGCGCTGCTGGCCGGCAAGACGGCGGTGCAGGGTGCAACGCCGCTCAATTTCAATCACTTCAAGATCCCGTTGATGGAAAATCTCGTACGCCGGGCGATTCGCGACGCGTAGCACGATGCACCTGGTTCGCGTCAGCACGGACGTCTGGGGTCAGCGGGTACTCGAAGGCGTCTCCTGGGACCTCTTGCCCGTCGCTGCGGTCGCAGGTGCGGTCGTCGTCATCGGCCACGCGCTCTATCTATTGCTTCGACGCAAGCACCCGGCGAGCGTCGATACGAGTGCAGCTGCGAGTGAGCGCATCGAGCGCCATGCCGGAATCGACCGGCTCTCCCACTGGCTGACGGCGCTCAGCGTGCTGACGCTGCTGGCGACGGGCTTCCTGCCGGTCCTGGGCGTCAAATTTCCTTGGGTAACGCTTCACTGGATCACGGGCGTGCTGCTGGTGATCCTGGTCCTCTTTCACATCGTGCGCGCGACGATCTGGCAGAGTTTGCGCACCATAGGGATCGGACTAAGCGACCTGAGGCGCACGGCGCGTGCCGGCAAGTACAGCCTGGCGCAGAAGCTCATGCACGACGCCATGACCGCGGCGGTGATCGCCGTCGTGGTGACGGGCGTGCTGATGCTCTTCAAGATCGACACACCCTTCTGGAAGCGCAACCCTTACGTCTTCGGCGCGGACACCTGGGGATTCATCTACGTACTGCACGGGCTGGGCGCGCTGCTGGCGCTTACGCTCGTGATCATCCATGTGTACTTCGCGTTGATCCCGGAAAACCGCATGTACTTACGCGCCATGCTGCGCGGTTGGATGACGCGCGGTGAGGCCGAGTCGCGCCACGATCTGGAGCGTTGGCCGGCAGCGCCGCGATGAACTCGCCCGGACTTGCACAGCGCATCGAGTGGATCGAGGCGGGCTACGAGTACCTGCTCGCCTACGCAGCACAGGGCCGGCGCGACGATTCCGGATCGGAAGTGCGACGCACGCTGTCACAGATGCAGTCGGCGCTCGATGGGTTGGGTGAGGTGATCACTGCGGCGTTCACCGCCACCGGCAAGCTTGCCGATGGCGGCGCGTTCTTCGAGGCGGTTAGCCGCGATGCGCACATCGCGCATGGCGCCATCAGTCTGGTGCTCACTCGGTCGGCGATCAGCTCGCTCCTGGTGGACAACCTCAACGCCTCGATCCACCTGCGTGCGTTGCTGACGGACCTGTTCCTGATCGATCAGGCGTTAAAGGTGTCACCGGGCTGACACGCTACGCCGCCAACGTGCAGGACTGGCCCTTGAGAGCCTGTTCCTCTGCGGGCGAATCGGAGCGGCCCGCCTGCGTGAGTTGCTGCACGAACCGTTCGATGAACTCGGGTGACGCGAACGCGGCCAGCCCATACTCGACCATGTCGGCGGTGTCGTCGTAGCAGCCAAGCATCGGGTTATACATGGCGGAACTCCCTCGGTATCTCGTTTCACATCCGCTGGGGTAACCAACGGTCTGAGGCGTAGAATCCTCTCGCACACCTGAAGATTCCTTGGGCACTGCCTGATGGTTTGTGATTCCTTCTGAGCCCATCTGATGTCCGAAAACGGGGCTAGAATCCAATACGAATTCAACAACTTCCGGCTGGATCTTCAACAGCGACTACTGTTGAGGGGCACGGAAGGTCAGCCCGTAGCAAGAGGCGCTTCATGTTGTAGTACACGCTGCTCGGAGCGACTGGCCAGGCGTTCGAGGTCGCGAACGAATCGCTCGACGCCTTGGGGCGGCACGGGACGATCAGCACCGCGTGGGGGTTCCTCTGGATGCGCGAGATGCTTCCTTTCCGTCAGGACCCGCGCTTCCAGACTTTGGTCGCTCGGATGGGGATGTTCGAGTACTGGAAGAAGTACGGGCCTCCCGACAATTGCGAGCTGCGCGACGGCAAGCTCATCTGCCACTAAGAAGAAACCTTGGGGAGAACAGCATGAATAGAGAGCTCTGTTACCTGGCATTGGTCACCGCGTTCACCGGACTGCTGTGGGTGCCGTACATCCTCAATCGGATTGCCGTGCGGGGTGTGATGGACGCCGTGGGCTATCCGGAAAATCCGAAGCCGCAGTCGCCGTGGGCTCAGCGCCTGATCAAGGCGCACGCGAACGCAGTGGAGAATCTGGTCGTGTTCGCGACGCTGATCCTGGTGGCGCAATCCCTCGGCGTGAGCAACGCTGCGACTGCAACGGCTGCCATGGTCTACTTCTGGGCGCGCGTCGTGCATGCGGCCGCGTACACCTTCGCTGTGCCGTGGGTGCGGACGCTCGCTTTTGCAGCGGGTTTCTTCGCTCAGGCCGCCGTGGCGTGGCAGATCTACGTGCTGGCGCACTGACGGCTCGGGCATCGGACGCAGCGAGCGTCGCGGGCGCAATTGAAACTGTCCCGCCGCAATAGCGGGAACGCAGTGCGTCAGTCAGTACGCTCCAGGTTGTCGACCAGGCGCTTCTGAAATTTGGCCATGTCGATCGCGTGCACCGGACCGGTGCCCGCCAGATCGAGGCTGTGCGCGGCGGCCGCGCCCATGGCGATGCACGGTCCCATCACGCGAATGGCTGAGAGCGCGTGCGAGTCGGCGTCCACGCAACGGCCCGAGGCCACGATGTTGTCCGCGTCCTTCGGCACCATGCAGCTCAGCGGAATGTAGTAGACGTGGCCTTCCTTGAATCGCTCCCAATGCACGAGTTCTTTGGTGTCGTGGAGCTCCACCCACCACGCGCAGCGCGCCGCTGCATCCGGAGGCCGCTCGGCCTTGCGGATGTCGTCGAGCGTGAGCTGGCGGCGGCTCACGATCCAGCGCGTCTGGCGTAATCCTGGATTGCCGTACACGCGCACGCGCGCGTTGGCGAAGATGCGCGGGAACTCCGCCTTGAGGAAACGGATGATGCTGTCCGCTTGGCGGCGCCCTTCGAACACCATGTTCGCGGACTTGAGCGGATCCAGCGGCGTATCGATGTGACTGATGTTTGCCAGCATGAAATTCTTGCCGGGGAAGTGCATCAGCCAGCCGTCATGGCGCACCAGGCCGTAGTCCTTGCCCTTGTCGATGAGGCGCGCATGCACGTCCTTCATGTCGAGCTCGCCGACCGTGGCGAGGTCGTAGCCCTCGATCAGGAAGTTCAGCGTGCCGTAGACCTTCCCCTCGGGCTCGCGCACTTCGAGGCCGGCCTCGTAACTCAGGCTGGCGTCGCCCGAGGAGTCGACATAACCGTTGGCCTTCACGCGCACGGCCCCGAAACGCGTGGCGAAATCCACGTGCTGCACGCGGCGGTTGCTGAACGCGACGTCGGTCAGCACGGCGCCCACGATCGCGTGAATGCCCGCAGCCTCGACCTTGCTCTCCATCCAGCGCGCGAGTCGCACCTCATCGTACTGAAAGGTGACGGTCGAATGATGATGTCGCAGGAGTGAGCCTTCCGCGGTCAGCTCGCGAATCAGGTCATCGGCGATGCCGTGGGTAATCTGATAGGCCTTCGGGCCGTGCGTGAACAGCCCTATCAGAGTGCCGATGATGGAGCCAATGGCCTGGCCCCCGAGGGAGGGCGCACCGTCGACGAGCACGACCTTGCGACCGAGCTTCGCAGCTTCGAGCGCGGCCGAGACGCCGGAGATGCCCGCGCCCAGCACGCAGATATCCGCTTCGACGGTCTTCACGGCGCGGCCCGCGGCACGACGGATCGTGCGGGTCGGAATGGTTTCTGACATCGGCAGGGCTCAGTCGGGGTACGGAGACCGAAGCTTAGCGGGTCAATCGCCTTCGCGTTTCACGAGTACGGCGCCGGTGGACATGGGTTGCACCGTGCGCTGGTAGATCTGGAGGTAGCCGTGTGACTTCGGCAGAATCGCTTCACCGCGTCGGGCGCGCCGGGCGGCGAGCTCCGCAGCGGGAACGTGCAGCTCGAGACTGTGCGCATCGACGTCGATGCTGATGCGATCGCCGTTCTCGACCAGTGACAGCGGTCCCCCTACTGCGGCTTCAGGCGAGACCTCCGCGACGGTGAGGCCCTTGTTGCACAGGCCCGAGAGCTGACCGTCGGAGACAAAAGCCACGTCGTTCTGCAACCCGGCCGAATCCACCGCAAAGACGACCATTGACGCGGGCCCAGCCATTCCCGGTCCGCCCTTGGGTCCCATGCCGCGCACGACCAGTACGTGCCCCGGGCGTACCGCGCCCTTCGCGATGGCCTGCATCGCCTCGTTTCCATCGTCGAAGACGATGGCAGGACCGGAGAACTGTGCCTTGCGGCTGCCGTCGCGCACGCCCAGCTTGACGATGGCGCTCTCCGGTGCGAGTGAGCCGCGCAGGATCACGATCGGTGCCTGGTCCGAGAACGGGCGGTTGAGCGGGCGAATGACCTCAGTATCGTCGACCCTGACACCCGCGAGGTTCTCGGCGACCGTGTGACCCGTGACCGTGAGCGCGCCCGTCTCTAGCAGCGGCTCGAGCTGTTTCATCAACGCGCGCGCGCCGCCTGCCGCTTCGAAGGCTTCGATCGAGTCGGAGCCATTCGGACGCACGGCGCTCAGTACGGGAATTCGTGCGCCCAGGTCGTTGAACATCTGGAACACATCGAGGTCGACACCGGCTTCGGTAGCGGTGGCCTGCAGATGTTTGATGCAGTTGATGGAGCCGCTGACCCCGAGCACGGCAGCGACGGCGTTGTGGAACGCGGCGGGCGTCAGTATGTCGCGCGGCTTGAGATCCTCGAGCACCATCTCGACGATGCGGGTGCCGGAGCGGCGCGCGCTGTCAAACATCTTGGGGCTGTTTGCCAGCACCGGGGCGCTGCCGGGGAGGGTCATGCCGAGCGCCTCGCAGACCACGTGCATCGAATTCGCGGTCGCCATACCGGAGCACACGCCGGGCCCGCGAATCGCCTGATCGCTCATGTCGCGCAGCTGCTGGCGTGACAGCTTGCCGAACGCTGTCTGCACCGAGCCGAAGAAGACATCCTCGATATCGACGTGCTTGCCGTGGTATTCGCCGCTCGGCTGGTAGCCGCAGATTACGATGATCGTCGGGACGTTGAAGCGTCCCGCCGCCATCAGGTGCGCGGGCATGGTCTTGTCGCACGAGGAAAGGCAGATCATGCCGTCGAGCTGCGCCCCCTCGACCGCGATCTCCATGTCGTTCACGACCAGATCGCGCGACGCCAGAATGTAACCGCCCCCACACCCGGCGCCGATGATGAAGTCGCTCGGGGCGGCGGTGCGGATCTCGAACGGCAGGCCGCCAGCCTCGCGGATCGCTTCCTTGACCACCTTGGCGATGCCGTCAAGGTGGCTGAAACAGATCGCGAGCTCGGAGGAGCTGTTCACGACCGCGATCTTGGGCTTCTGCATGTCGGCATCGGACAGTCCAAGCGCCTTCCATTGCGCACGGCGCACGGCCTCGCGGGGCGAGCCGGGCTCGTAATTGCTGCGCAGGGGCTTCTTCATGGGCGTCCGAGGTCGGCAAGAATGTTAGCGTCGGCGCGCGAACGTTAGAACCCGCCGTTCGGCGCGATCTGTCTTCTCATTTCACGAACGATGATTCAATCAGGTGGCGTGGAGGCCCAGGGCGGGTGCGGCTGCATGCTGGCCTTGAGAAAAGTGACCAGCTCGCGAACGGCCGGCCGGTTCATCTTGAGTCCGGGCACGAGGACCTTGAGCCAGAACACGGCCAGCGGGAACTTCTCCAGCAACGTCACCAGCCCACCGCGCTTGAGGTCCTCTTCCACCAGGTAGCGCGGTATGGCGGCGATTCCGAGTCCCCGCCGGGCGGCCTCGCGCTGCACGCGGCCGTCATTGACGTGAAATCGCGAATGCACCTCGACGCTCAGCGGCCCGCGGTTGCTCTCGAACAGCCAGGTGCTGCCGAGAAGCACCGAAGTGAGGCAGTTGTGATCGACCAGCTCGGTCGGATGCTCCGGCTCGCGCTTGCCTTGCAGGTAGCCGGGCGCGCAGCAGAGCACCAGCGGGTAGGCGCATAACGGCACATCGACTACCCCCGGATAGGAGGCCGGGCGCGCGCCCACTACGAGGTCGAACCCTTCCTCGAGCGGATTGACCGAGCGATCCATCAATACGATGTCGAGACTGACCGCCGGATTACGCGCCTGGAATTCGCTGAACAGCTTGCCGAGATAGAGCGAAGTCACCGTGGTCGGCGCCTTGATGCGCAGGTGCCCCTCGATACCGCGCGACACCGCCGAGCCGCTGATCGTCTCTTCGAGTTCCGCTACGAGACGCATGAAGCGCGGAATCAGCTCCTCACCCGCCGTGGTGAGCGTCAATCCGCGCGTCGAGCGGACGATCAGGGTAGTACCGACCTGGTCTTCGAGCCGCGTGATTCGCTTCGTGATTACGGAGGGCGCGACTCCGAGCTCGCGCGCCGCGGCGGAGAAACTACCGACCCGGGCGACCAGGAGAAAGGCGTTGATGTGGAGCAGTGTGTTGATGTTGTTCTCGTACTGAGAAAGCTGATCGCGTTTTTTGTGCGATTCTCTCGCCTGTTATTCGGTGTTACCGTCTTTTGAAAATGAAATCAAGCCTTTGAAATCCATCAGCCAATGTAGGGGGGTGCTATGGACATTTCGGGGATGGGTGGGCAATCCAAGCGCACAAGCCACACGATCGGGATAGTTGCCGCGGCCACGCTGGGAGTTGCGGTTCCCGCCGCCGCTCAACAAGTGCAAGCGCAAACCGGGCCCCTCGAGGAAGTTGTCGTTACGGCGCAGTTTCGCAATGAGAAACTGCAGGAAACCCCGATTGCTATTTCCGCTTTCACTGGAGAGAACCTCAAGACCCGCGGCATTTACAGTGTCACGGATCTCGACCAGTTCGTACCGAACACCGTCATTGCGCCGCTGGGCGCGGGCTGGGGCGCGACGATGGCGGCGTTCATCCGCGGAGTCGGCCTCGGTGACAATATTCTTTCGTTCGAACCCGGCGTGCCCATCTACGTGGACGATGTGTACAACGGTCGTCCGCAGGGAGCGATCTTCGATCTGCTCGACCTGGAGCGGGTCGAAATCCTGCGCGGCCCACAGGGCACACTTTTCGGCAAGAACGCGGTCGGCGGAACGGTTCGACTGATCTCCAAGAAACCGCAGGGCGACGGCACCGGGAACCTCAGCGTAACGATCGGCAGCTACAACCGGATCGACGCGCGTGGCTGGATGGATGTCTCTCTGGTCCCAGACAAGGTCTTCGCGCGCTTTGCCTTCTCCAGCAAGTCGGCCGACGGGTTCTTCAAGGTGCTCGACTACGAGTGCGTCAACGGAGCAGGGTCACTCGGCAGCGGCGGAACAGGTCTCCCGGACGGACCGTACGGCGTACCGTTCGGGTATCCGGGCGGACTGCCTCCGATCAAGCTTGGCTCCATGAAGGCCCCTGGAACGGACTGCGTGGTCGATACCTTGCAGGACGAGCACGTGCAATCGGGTCGCGCCGCGTTTCGTTTTCTGTTCAGTGACAACGTCGAGCTCAACCTGATTGGCGACATCACCGAGCAGCGGCAGAAGGGACCCGGAGATAAGTACACGATCATCGACGGCACCAACGGCCTGAATGCATTCTGGGGCGCGGCCTTCGCCGCTCCCGTGTTCGGCACGGGCATGAGCTATGACAACCGGTTCATCACCAACAGCCTGTATTCGAACTACAGCCGTTACGACGATCCGCTGGAGCATCGCTCGGTGCCGAACATCAATAACCTCGAGCACTGGGGAGTGTCAGCTACCCTTGAATGGAAGCTGAGTGACAACCTCAATCTCAAGTCGATTACGGCGTATCGCGACTGGTGGAACAACTTTGGTCGCGACTCCGATGGCACGCCGTTGCCCAACAACGCGACCTACGATGAAAGCAAGCATCGGCAGTTCACCCAGGAGATCCAGCTGACGGGCACGGCCGGCAAACTGGAATGGGCTGGCGGCGCCTTCTACTACGATGCCCATGATTCGAACCAGGGCTTCGATTTCCTCTACCCGACGATCATCTACCAGAATGATTCGTTCGATCGCCAGGACACCACGAACTGGGCGGTCTTCGCGCAGGGTACCTTCAACTTCACTGACCAGCTCTCGTTGACACTCGGCGCCCGCTACACCGACGACAAGAAGGACGCGACCATCTACCGGGCGAATTTCTTCGGCACTGTCATCATCGACAACCAATTCGTGCCAACCTCGACGACCAACACGGACTACACGGTCTCGGTCGACTACAAGTGGTCGGACGAATTGATGACCTACATCAAGTATGCGACCGGGTTCAAAGGCGGCGGCTTCAGCCCGCGCCCGGCCAGCCCACTACAGACCGAACCGTTCGACCCGGAATATCTGAAAACCCTGGAGCTCGGGGCGAAATCGGAGTTCGCACAGCGGCGCGTGCGCCTGAACGGCGCGCTGTTCTTCTCGCGTTACGAGGATCAGCAGACGTTTGCGCAGCAGCTCGACTCCGCGGGTCAGAACTGGTTCCGGGAGGTCAATGCCGGCAAGGCCGACATCTGGGGTGTCGAACTGGAGCTGCTGGCTGAGCCGGTAGACAATCTTCGCATCGAAGGGTCGTTCGGCTACCTGGATTACGAGCTCGTCGACAACCAGGGTAATAACCTCCTGCTCGAACACGACGAGTGCGGCGTCGGCGGCGGCGACCGCTGCTATTCGCCGCGCACGCCGAAGTACACCTGGGCGCTCGGCATGCAGTACGCTTTCGGAATGGGGGAGGGTGGCGCGATCACGCCGCGTATCGACGCCGTGTATCAGTCAAAAATCTACTTCACGACGAATAACCAGGGTCCGCAGGACGGGTACACGATCCTGAATGGACGGCTGACATGGGCGTCACCTGACAACACCTGGGAGGTGGCGCTGTACGGTCAGAACCTGACCAACGAGGAGTACTTCAACGGCAAGCTGAGCCTGGTCGGCTTCTTCGGACGCGAGCAGGGCAACCCCGGCACACCGCGCACCTGGGGACTGATGTTCGAGCGCAACTTCCAATAGCAGGCACGTAGTCCCACCAGAGCGACGCACCGCGCACGGGTGCGTCGCTCTCGTTTAGGATGCGGGTATTCGAGGCAACCTCGCCCACCGACCGCCGCACGTGGCTCAAACAGATCCCAGGTCGAAGGTCGGTGCCGCTCGCGCCGCGGACGCGATATTCACACCGGCATACCGCGGCTACGTGTTGGCCGTCTTGTGTCTCGGCTACGTCGTCAACGTCATGGACCGTTCGGTCCTCGGCGTCCTGATCGAATCGATCAAGCACGAGTTCGGCGCCAGCGACACGTTGCTGGGTATGCTCGGTGGCATCGCGTTCGCGCTCTTCTACGCGACGTTCGGCATTCCGATCGCCGCCTGGGCGGATCGCTCCAACCGTCGCAACGTGCTCGCGCTGTCGATCCTCCTCTGGACCGCGATGACCATATTGTGCGGGCTGGCCGCGACCTTCTGGTGGCTGCTGCTGGCGCGCATCGGCACCGCCATCGGTGAAGCGGGTGGGACGCCGCCTTCGCATTCGCTCATCTCGGACTATTTTTCACTGCGAGGGCGAGCCACTGCGCTCTCGCTCTACGCGCTCGGCGTTCCGATCGGCGCCATGGTCGGGAGCTACGCCGGCGGCTGGCTGAACGAGTTCTATGGATGGCGGCATGCGTTCATCCTGGTCGCGATCCCGGGTCTGCTGGTGGCCCTGCTGGTGCGTTTCACCGTGGCTGAACCCCCGCGCGGGCATGCCGATCGGGTGTCCGTTGCGACCGCTAGCGCACCCACGCCGCCTATACGGGAAGTGCTCAAATACCTTTGGAGCCTGCGCTCTTTCCGGCATCTGTGCCTCGCCGCAGGATTGCACTCATTCGTCTGGTACGCGGGCAGCACGTGGAATGCACCGTTCCTCGTGCGCTCCCACGGGATGACGAGCGGCCAGACCGGAACCTGGCTGGCGGCGTTCGCCGCCATCGGGGCCATCGGCACACTCACGGGTGGGATCCTCGCGGACCGGCTCAGCGTGCGCAAGGGCGATCGGCGCTGGTACATGTGGGTGCCGGGCTACGCGACGCTCATCATGCTGCCGTTCCAGTTCTTCTCCTACCTGGCGCCGGGACTCTCGCTCGTCTTCACTTCCTTCTCGGTGATGACTGTGTTGGCCTCATTTTTCTTCGGCCCCTCCTTCGCGATGGCCCAGTCCCTCGCGACGCTACGCATGCGCGCAATCGCCACCTCGCTGATGCTCTTCATCCAGACCCTGATCGGGCTGGGGCTCGGCCCATTCTTCGTCGGAGTGATCAGCGACCTGCTGCGGCCTTCGTCAGGCAACCAGTCGCTCGCTTACGGCCTCGTCATCGTGGGAATGGTCAACTTATGGGCCGCGGTCCATTACTTTCGCGGCGCGCGGACTCTGCGCGAGGATCTCGCGACGACCGAGCGCCTGGGCCGCAGCACGCGAGAACGCTGAGAGATCAATGCCCGTCCCAGATCGCGCGCGGGACAAGCGCGTAGCCTTCGAACAGCGCGCGCGCCGTGCGCAGGATCCCGGAACGGCCGACCTGGAAATCGGCACCCTCACCGGATACCTCCAGCGTGACGGTGAATTCGCCGCTGGGGTGCTCGACTGAGAATACCAGGGGTCGCCCCGACGGTTGCCTCGCGATTCCGGTCGCAACTGAACCCGGAAGTACGCAGGCAGTCGCGACGCTTACTGCGCCGAGGACGCCGATCGCGGCGTGGCAACGATGCGGGATGAACGTACGCGTGCACACGTGGCCGCCGGCGCGCGGCGGCGCAATCAGCGTCATCTTCGGTACTACTTTCTCGCGCACGTCGCCTAGCCCCATCAACGGTCCGACGGCGAGCCGCAGTTTCTCCAGGCGTCCCTTGAATTCGGCATCCGCGTCGAGCGCCTTGGGCGACTCATAGCCGGTCTTGCCAAGCGTTGCTGCCGGAATCACCACCACTGGCATCCCGTTGTCGATGCACGTGACTCCGATGCCCGCGACGACATCGCGCGCGTGGCCCGTCGGCAGCAGTGATTCGCACACCGAGCCGGCAGTATCGAGAAAGTCGATCTCGATCGGGGCCGCGGTTCCGGGCACTCCTGCGATGGGCGTGTCGCCGTCGTAGCGCACGACTCCACCGGGGGTCTGCACCGTGGCGACGGCGAGATTGCCGGTATTGACCATGTAGATGGCGACTCGGGTGGCGGGGTCGCGCGCCGCGATCAGTCCCTTCTCTATCGCGAACGGACCGACACCCGCCAGCATGTTGCCGCAGTTCGGGCTGACATCGACCAGGGGCTTATCGATCGAGACCTGGGCAAAGAGGTAATCGACGTCGACCTTGGGCCGCGTGGACTTCGATACGATGGCCACCTTGCTGGTGAGGGGCTCGGCGCCGCCGACGCCATCGATCTGTCGCGGATCGGGTGAGCCCATCACGGCCAGCAGCACCCGGTCGCGAAGCGCGCTGTCCGCTGGCAGGTCGCTCGCCAGGAAAAAGGGTCCCTTCGAGGTCCCGCCGCGCATCAGCGTGCAGGGAATCGCTGTCTGTTGCATCTTCGCCATCGCTGCGGTTCAGCGATACTCGAGACCCAATGCCGCGAGTTTCTCGCGCATCTTGTAGAGGTCGAGGCCCAGCTCACCGGCGGCCAGGCGCTTGCGCTTGTCTTCCTCGGCAGCGATGCGCTGTCGTGCTGCTGCGGCGACCTTCGCGGCCTCCGCGCGACTCACGCACACGACGCCATCATCGTCCGCTACCACGACATCACCGGGCTCGACACGCTGGCCAGCGCAGATGATCGGCGTGTTGACGGAGCCCAGGCTCGCCTTGACCGTGCCCTGCGCCCAGATGGTCTTGCTCCACACTGGAAACTTCATCTGCGTGAGCGTGGCCACATCGCGCACACCCGCATCGATGATAAGTCCCTGGCCGCCGCGCGCACGCAGTGAAGTCGCCAGAAGATCACCGAAGTAACCGTCCGAGCAGGGCGAGCTCGGCGCAACGACCAGTACGTCGCCGGCTTTACACACTTCGAGTGCGACGTGAATCATCCAGTTGTCGCCGGGCGGCACCAGCACGGTTACCGCTGTTCCACCGAGCGCCGCGCCGGGATAGATCGGCCGCATGTAGGCGGCGAGGAGACCCGTTCGCCCCTGCGCCTCGTGTACGGTGGCCACGCCATATTCGCCCAGCGCCTGGACGGCGCCAGCATCAGGACGCGCGATCTCGCGCACTACGACATGCTTGTTAATGGGATTGCCCTCGCGCTTGAGAACTGCAGGCCGGTGTCATGAACGCAGGAAGTATAATGCGGTGCCATCATGGCAGACATCCCGCGCACCATGACGGCGATCGAGATCGCCGAACCCGGACCTCCTCAGGTCCTGCGTGCTGTGCAACGGCCTGTGCCAGGGGTCGGATCGACGGAAGTTCTGATTCGCGTCGCGGCTGCGGGCGTCAACCGGCCGGATGTCATGCAACGCACCGGGCACTATGCGCCGCCGCCCGGAACCACGGACATCCCGGGACTGGAGGTCGCGGGCGAAGTGATCGCTTGCGGCGCGCAGGTCAAAACACCGGCACTGGGCGAGAGCGTCTGCGCGCTCCTGGCGGGCGGCGGTTACGCCCAGTACGCCGTCGCACCGGCTGTGCAATGCCTGCCGGTACCCGCTCGACTCAGGGTGGATGAGGCAGCCTCCCTGCCCGAGACTTTCTTCACCGTGTATCTGAACGTGTTCGAGCGGGCACAGTTGCAGCCCGGCGAGACGCTGCTCGTCCACGGCGGCTCGAGCGGTATTGGCACCACGGCCATCAAGCTCGCCAAGGCATTTGGTGCCAAGGTGCTGGCAACGGCCGGCAGCGCCCGCAAGTGTGAAGCGTGCGTGGCGCTCGGCGCGGAGCGCGCCATCAACTATCGCAGCGAAGATTTTGTCGTGGCGGTCAAGGAGGCGACCGCAGATCGAGGTGCCGATGTCATCCTGGACATGATCGGCGCCGCCTACCTCACGCGAAATATCGCCGCCGCTGCGGTCGAAGGCCGGATCGCGCTCATCGCGACTTTGGGTGGTTACGAGGCGCAGCTCGACTTACGGCATCTGTTCCAGAAGCGCCTGCGCCTCATGGCTTCCACGTTGCGCCCGCAGTCAGTCGAGAGCAAGGGTCGTCTCGCGCAGGCGCTGCGGGCAAACGTGTGGCCGAAGTTCGCCACCCACGACCTGCTGCCGCCGATTCACGCCCGCTTTCCACTCGCCGAGGCGTGGCGCGCGCACGAGTTGATGGAATCGAGCGAACATATCGGGAAGATCCTGCTTGACGTCCGCTGAGCGGGTATTCCGCCTCAGCACGCACCCGGATCGACCACGTCCGCGTCTTGATTATTCCTGTTGCAGGGCTCACATCGGGTCCGCGGGGTTTTCTCGGCCCGCACCTTCGGTTACACTTCGCGCCCTCGATCCGCCCGGAGGATCGGGGCTTGTGAAAACAAGCGCTTAACAGCGAAGAGGCCCCCCGAGGGCCTTTTTGTCGACCATAGATGGGCCCTCGGGCCCATTTTTTTTACGACAGCGGTCCGATGCGCGACGAGCTGATCCGCCTGCTGCAGCCGACCGTCGAGGCCCTTGGCTACGAGCTGGTCGAGATTGAATTCTCGCACTCCGGCGACGGCGGGCTGGTGCGCTTGTATATCGACGCACCAGCGGGCATCGGACTAGAGGATTGCGAGCGGGTCAGCCACGCGGTGAGCGGTGTACTCGATGCCGAGGACCCCATTCCGGGTCATTACCGGCTCGAGGTGTCCTCGCCGGGGCTCGACCGGGTGCTGCGAACGCCGGAACACTTCGCGCGTTTTGTCGGCAGCCGGGTCAAGGTGCAGCTCACGCTGCCGATAGAAGGCCGCCGGCGGTTCACGGGTGCGTTGCTGGCGGCCGGCGATGACGGCGTGACGCTCGACGTCGATGGTTCACGGGTGCTGCTGGCCTACCGGCAGATCCAGAAGGCGCGGCTGGTGCCGGCGCTGTAGGGGTTTCAGAGGTTGCGACGATGAACAAGGAAATTCTGATGGTGGTGGATGCCGTCTCGAACGAGAAGGGCGTCGACAAGGAGATCATTTTCGAGGCGCTCGAGGCGGCTCTGGCCTCGGCTACCCGCAAGAAACACGGCGAAGACATGGACGCGCGGGTCGCGATCGATCGCAAGACCGGCGACTACGAGACCTTCCGGCGCTGGAAAGTGTTTGCGGACGATTCCACCGAGCTGGAATTCCCCGAGCGCGAATTGCGCCTGGAGGATGCGCACGACATCCGCGCCGACGCACAGCCCGGTGAATTCGTCGAGGTTCCCATGGAGTCGGTCGCGTTCGGTCGCATTGCCGCGCAGACCGCCAAGCAGGTCATCGTGCAGAAGGTGCGCGAGGCCGAGCGTGCGCAAGTGGTCGAAGAGTACAAGGACCGTGTCGGCACGCTGGTGAGCGGCATCGTCAAGCGTGTCGATCGCAACGGCGTGTTTGTCGACCTTGGCGGCAATGCCGAGGGTTTCATCCCGCGCGACGAGCTGATTCCGCGCGAGCCGGTACGTTCGCAGGATCGCATCAAGGCCTTCCTGCGCGACGTGCGCTCCGAGCCGCGCGGCCCGCAGTTGTTCCTGACGCGCACCGCACCGGAATTCCTGATCGAGCTGTTCAAGCTCGAGGTCCCCGAAGTGGGGCAGGGGCTGATCCAGATCCTCGGTGCCGCGCGCGATCCGGGCGTTCGAGCGAAGATCGCCGTCAAGACCAACGATCCGAGGATCGACCCGGTTGGCGCCTGCGTGGGCATGCGGGGCTCGCGCGTGCAGGCAGTTTCGAACGAAATTGCCGGCGAGCGCGTCGATATCATCCCGTGGGATGAGAATCCGGCGCAGTTCGTGATCAACGCCATGTCGCCGGCTGAAGTGCAGGGGATCGTCGTGGACGAGGACGCGCACAGTATGGACATCGCGGTGGCCGAGGACCGGCTCTCCCAGGCCATCGGCCGCGGCGGGCAAAATATCCGTCTGGCGAGCGAGCTCACCGGCTGGGAGCTCAACGTGATGACCGAAACCGCGGCGGAGGCCAAGAGCGAGACTGAATCGCGCGAGCTGAAGGAAACCTTCATGAAGCAGCTCGACGTGGGCGAAGATGTGGCCACGATCCTGGTGCAGGAGGGCTTCTCAACGATCGAGGAAGTCGCCTACGTACCAGCCAGCGAGCTCACCGCGATCGAGGAGTTCGACGAGGACATCGTCAAGGAGCTGCGCAATCGTGCGCGCGACGTGCTGCTGACGCAGGCGATCGCCAGCGAAGAAACACTCGAGTCCGCGCTTCCGTCTGACGATCTGCTGATGCTCGAGGGCATGGACCCGGATCTGGCGCTCACGCTCGCCCGTGGCGGCGTACGCACACGCGAGGAGCTCGCCGAGCAGTCTGTCGATGAGCTGACCGAGGCCGGCAAGATCGACGCCGAACGCGCCGCTAAACTGATCATGACCGCCCGCGCCCCCTGGTTCGAAGCGGCCAACCAGAGCTGACAGCTTCGCAGGTAAGCCCATGGCCGATGTGACGGTTGCACAATTTGCCGAAGTTCTGAAAGTGCCGGTCGAACGGCTGTTGGTACAGCTTGACCAGGCTGGTATCCCGGTCGCGAGCGCCGATGCCACGATCAGTGACGAGGCCAAGATGGAGCTGCTGACCCATCTGCGCCGCAGCCACGGCCACGGTGAGGACACCGCGGCCGCACCACGCAAGATCACTCTCAAGCGCAAGTCGCAAAGTGAGCTGAAACTCGCGAGCGTGCAGGGGCGGGCCCGCACCGTCAGTGTCGAGGTGCGCCGCCAGCGAACGTACATCAAGCGCGACGTGCTCGAGGAGAAAGCACGGCAGCAGCAGGAGGAGCTCGATCGTAAGCGCGAGGCCGAGGAGCAGGCGAAGCGCCAGGAGAACGAGCGCCTCGAGCAGGAGCGTCGTGAGCGTGAACGTGTGGAGGCGGAGAGCCGGCGGCGCCTCACCGAAGAAGAGAGCCGCAAGGCCGCGGCGGAAGATGCCAAGCGCCAGGCCGAAGCGCGCGCACGCGAAGAGGCCGACCGCCTGCGGCGCAGCCAGGAAGCAGAGCGTGCGCAACAGCAGCAGCGCGACGACAGTCACACTCGCTACGGCCGCGTGGAGCTGCACGTCACGACTGATGTCAGCGCTCGCTACAAGAAGAAGAAGAGAGTGAGGGCACGCAGCTCGGCGGTGTCGACGGAAGCCCGGCACGCTTTCGAGATGCCGACCGCGCCGATGAAGCGGGAAGTGGCCATCGGCGAGACCATCACGGTCGCCGAGCTCGCGCAGAAGATGGCGGTCAAGGCCAACGAAGTCATCAAGGTCATGATGAACATGGGCGTGATGGCGACGATCAATCAGCCCATCGACCAGGACACTGCGGTGCTGGTGATCGAGGAGATGGGCCACGCCGCCAAGGTCATCCACGAAAACGCCATCGAGGCAAATCTGCAGGCTGCCGAAGAGGAGGGCGCCGTCGGCGAGACGCGCCCGCCGGTCGTCACCGTCATGGGTCACGTCGACCATGGCAAGACGTCGCTCCTCGATTACATCCGGCGCACGAAGGTGGCTGCGGGCGAGGCGGGTGGCATCACGCAGCACATCGGGGCCTATAAAGTTTCCACGCCGAAGGGTGTCGTCACGTTCCTCGATACTCCGGGCCACGCGGCCTTCACAGCGATGCGGGCACGTGGCGCCCAGGTCACTGATATCGTGGTGCTGGTTGTAGCTGCTGACGACGGCGTGATGCCGCAGACAATCGAGGCCATCCAGCATGCGCGCGCCGCCGAAGTTCCAATCGTGGTTGCGGTCAACAAGATCGACAAGGGCGGCGCTGACCCGGAGCGCGTCAAGTCCGATCTGGCAAAGCAGGGTGTGATCCCGGAAGAATGGGGCGGTGAGAACCTCTTCGTCTATGTGTCCGCCAAGACCGGGCAGGGCGTTGAGCAGCTGCTCGACACCCTGATTCTTCAGGCCGACGTGCTCGAACTGAAGGCGCCGCGCGAAGGCCTGGCAGGCGGTGTCGTGCTGGAGTCCACGCTCGAGAAAGGTCGCGGGCCGGTCGCTACGATCCTGGTCAAGCGCGGCACGCTCAAGCTTGGTGATTACATTCTGGCGGGGCAGGAATTCGGGCGCGTGCGCGCGATGTTCGATGAGGACGGCAATGCCATCGAGACTGCCGGGCCGTCAATGCCTGTCGTGGTGGTCGGCTTGTCCGGCACTCCAAACGCCGGCGATGAGCTGCTGGCGGTTGAAAGCGAACGCCGGGCGCGCGAGGTCGCACTGTACCGGCAGGGCAAGTTCCGTGACACGAAACTGGCGCGTCAGGGGCCGGCTAAGCTTGAGGATGCCTTCTCGCAGATCGGCGAAAGCCGCGCGGGTACGGTATCGCTCCTCATCAAGGCAGACGTGCAGGGCAGCGCGGAGGCGTTGCGCGATGCGCTCAGCAATCTGTCGACCGAAGAAGTATCGGTCAAGGTCATCTACAGCGGCGTCGGCGGTCTGACCGAGTCCGATGTGACGCTGGCAGCGGCGTCGAAGGCCCGCATTATCGCCTTCAACGTCCGCGCGGATGCAGCCGCGCGCGATGCGATCAAGGAAGGCAACGTGGATGTGCACTACTACAGCATCATCTACGAAGCCATCGATGACGTGAAAAAGATCATGACCGGCATGCTGGCGCCGGAGGTCAAAGAGCAGATCGTCGGGCTGGCGGAAGTGCGCGAGGTATACCGTTCCAGCAAGTTCGGCACCGTCGCTGGCTGCATGGTGATGGACGGGTACGTTCGTCGCAACAACCCGATCCGGGTCCTGCGCGACAACGTCGTGATCTTCGAAGGCGCGCTCGAGTCGCTGCGCCGCTTCAAGGATGACGTCAACGAAGTGCGGGCCGGAACCGAGTGCGGCATCGGCGTGAAGAACTACAACGACGTCCGCGTCGGCGATCAGATCGAATGCTTCGCACGCGTCGAAGTCACGCGCACGTTGCAGTGAGGGCGGGGGGAGGGCGATCCCATGCCGCGCGATCCGCATCGCAGCCGGCGCATCGAGGGCGAGCTGCAACGCGTCGTCAGTGAGTTGCTGCGGCGCGAAGTCCGCGACCCGCGGGTCGGCGGCGTGACCATTACCGATGTCCGTGTTGCTCCCGATCTGACCAGCGCCAAGATCTTCTACGCGCTCTTCGATGTGCAGCGCGATGCCGCGGAAGTGCAGGCCGGTTTGGAACGCGTGGCTGGATTTCTACGCGGCCAGGTGGGGCGATCTCTCAAGCTGCGCGTAGCGCCGGAGCTGATGTTCCGTCCGGACGAGCAGCTCGCTGCTGGCGTGCGCCTGAGCTCGCTGATCGACTCCGCGGTCGCTGACGATGCCCGCCGGCACGTCGAGGATTCATCGAGCACACCCACGACCACGGATACTCCGCACGAGGAGTGAGGCGGCCTTCCGGTGCCGGAGCTCCATTCCATCGACGCCATCGTGCTGCTCGACAAGCCGGCCGGCTTGAGTTCGAACTCGGCCTTGCAGCAAGTGAAACGTTTACTGGGCGCGCGCAAGGCTGGACACGGCGGCAGCCTCGATCCGCTTGCGAGCGGCATGCTGCCGATCTGCCTCGGCGAAGCCACGAAGCTCGCGGGAACCATGCTGACGGGGCGCAAGTGCTACCAGTTCAGGCTGCATCTCGGCGAGGAAACGACCACCGGCGACCTCGAAGGGGAATTCCTGGCGCGGCAGGCGGTACCATCACATACGCCGCAGGAAGTGCAGGCAGTCCTCGCGTCTTTCGTGGGGCGGGGGAAGCAAGTCCCGCCCATGCATTCCGCGCTTCGTCACCAGGGAAAGCGGCTCTACGAGCTGGCGCGACGCGGTCTCGAAGTGGATCGCAAGCCGCGCCTGATCGAGATCGACCGGTTCGACCTCCTCGCCATGGAGGGGCACCGCCTCACGCTGCAAGTGCAGTGCTCGAAGGGCACGTACATCCGCACATTGGGACAGGACGTCGCGGCCGCATTGGGCACGTGCGGTTACATCGATGACCTGCGGCGCCTGTGGGTCGAATCGTTCGCCGCCGATCCAATGGTTACGCTCGATGAACTCCAGAAGCTGGCGGACAACCCGGACGGGTTAGAACGCTGGCTGCTGCCTCTCGACCGCGGGATCGAGAACTGGCCGCGCGTGGATCTCGATACGGAGCAAGCACGACGGATGCTCGATGGCCAGGCACTCGACTTGCCAGCCGGCGGAGAAGGTGAGGCGGCGATCCGGATCTACGGACCCGCCGGCCGATTTCTTGGCATCGCACAGCGAGATGCGCAGGGCCGCATAACGCCACGGCGCCTCATCTCAAGCACGCGAGATCGAATCGCCACTCGCGCGGTCACCTCCGCTTAGTTGGTCCACGCTTTGCCGCGGCGGCGGCACGGTTATCCCCGAGCAGCGGGCCGCGCAAGAGTTAAGGTCGTGCGTCCTCCCTTACTGACGCTGACTGCTAGTCGAGGGAAGCTGTTCGAGGTAAGAGGCCACCGCCTGTGCGATCGCCCGGTGACCATACTGATTCGGATGCCCGTCCCGAGTGATAGGGTAAGGTTGAACATGATTCGCGAGTTCCTCGCGGAAGGCCGGGAGCGCATCAACGTATGCGATCCCGTAGCGATCAAAGTAATCTTTTGCCTGGCGCCACAGTAGTTCCTCATTCTCGATCAACGCAGCGTAGCTTCTCGAAAGACTGATTGACGTGTCCTGGAAGACGTCCTGAAAGACGTACTCCTTGGTGGGTATCAGAACGACCAGTAGTTTGATGCCTTGCGCGGCCGCGAGGTCTTGCATCGTCTTGATCGCCTTCAAGGATATTCGCAAGCCTTCTGCAATCCTCACATTCGTCAAGTCGACCGCAGCCAATCTGTAAGCCGGTGTCAATATTGTCTTGAACTCCCCGGTGGCCAGGATCTCGCAGTACGCAGAGTTTTCCCGTGCAAGCGCCTTTGCGACCTCCCATGTCTCAGGCTTCGCAGGTACACGATCTCGTTCAATTTCGTAGCGAGCTCGCCGCAACAGCCCATAGATGCTCGAACGCTCCGTCACGACCCTCCTCAACCCGGATAGTGACACCGGGGTTGCCGTCGTAGCCGTAAGAGGTATTGCAAAAGTACCCGCGTTTCCCATGTAGAACATTCTTCCAATTTGCTTGGAGAGAGGCTCGACCTTCTCCGCATCCTGGACTTGTTGCTGGATTCCGTCTTCGGTGCTCTTCAATTCCGGAAGTTGTTTGCGGCTATAGACGACGTCGAATGAGTCGAACAGGTCATTCCCGGCATAGAACGCCTCGATGACGATTCGTGGGTGCAGATCCGCAGCTTCGCTCCACAAAAGTAAGCTATGCACTGGCCCATAGCCTCCATATGCCATGCTGTAGACGCTCTTTGACATCATGGCTTGAAGTTGGCTGGGCCAAGCCTCCGTGGCACTAACGTTCTCCCCATACGTCTGTGAATCGCCAAGGGCGACAATATCCGCTTTGTTAAGGGCCGTTGGATTGCGCCAGCCTCGGCTGTCGTGATCGCGAATTCCGGGGCTCGGCCGATGGCCTAATCGACTATCCGGAACAGTCGGCCACGGAGGTGCCAGTAGTTGAGCGACCCGCGGGGACGTCCAAGCCAAGACAGTGAGCATCGCCTCGAGGAGGACGAGCGTGGCAATCGTCATAACGACGTAGAAAACGATTCGTTTCTGATTTTCTGTCATGGCAGGAGAGACCTGTTAGTGATCCTGCTTACGCGCGCCAGGCCCGATCTCTCGAATCGAGACAGACGCTCGTAAGCACACACATCGCGGGGCGAGCTTCTTTCGTGGCCTGACAATTCAAATTATGAACGCCATAGCAGTAATGACAAGAATAAAGCGAGGTTCATCTCAGGCCGACTCCGGCGAATGCGGCTCGAGGTGCGCCTCAATACCGAGCTCGTCATTGCGCTCGAGCGATGACAGGCTAAGCCAGTAATTCCGATTCGGCCGCAGCGCAAGGTTATAGGCCTGCGACTGCGCACAGCCGGTGGTCAATTTTCGCCGGCTTGTGGCACTGCAGGGCAGCGGGTAGAATGCGCGGCCTCGTAAAAGGACCAAGAGAAAAGTGTTGAGGAATCAAGGCCAATGTCACTGAATAGCCAGCAGAAGAGCGGCATCGTCGCGCAGCACCGGCGCAGCGCGAAGGACACCGGATCGCCCGAAGTTCAAATTGCCCTGCTCTCGGAACGCATCAACGGGCTGGGCGGCCACTTCACCACGCACAAGCGTGATCATGCCTCGCGTCGTGGGCTGCTCAAGATGGTCAACCAGCGGCGCAAGCTCCTCGACTATCTCAAGGCCAGCGCGCCCGAAAAGTACCAGGCCGTCGTAGAACGCCTCGGTCTGCGGCGCTGAGGCGGCGCGCCCCTGGCGGCGCCCGTGAAATGACATCCGCACTCCACTCAATTCCTCAAGGCAGGCAGCGTGAGCTCAGCTAAGAAGACGTTTGCATTCGGCGAACACACCGTAACGATCGAAACCGGCGAGATGGCACGACAGGCCGATGCGGCCGCTGTCGTCAGCGTGGCAGGCACCGTGGTTCTTGTGACCGCGGTCGGGCAGAAGACGGCGATAGAGGGCCGCGATTTCTTTCCCCTCACCGTCAACTACCAGGAAAAGACCTATGCCGCAGGGCGCATTCCCGGCGGCTTCTTCAAGCGCGAAGGTCGGCCCACGGAAAAGGAAACACTGACCTCCCGCCTCATCGATCGCCCCATCCGTCCCCTCTTTCCCGATGGCTTCAATAACGAAGTACAGGTCATTGCCACCGTTCTGTCGCTGAACCCCGAAGTCGATTCGGATATCCCGGCGCTGCTCGGCGCTTCGGCGGCGCTTGCCCTGAGCGGCATGCCGTTCCAGGGCCCGATCGGAGCGGCGAAGGTCGGCTACCAGGACGGCAAGTACCTGCTCAATCCCACGCGCACGCAGCTGAAGGACTCGCAGCTCGACCTCGTGGTGGCCGGCACCGCTGAAGCGGTACTCATGGTGGAATCCGAGGCCAAGGGCCTGTCTGAAGACGTGATGCTCGGTGCCGTCGTATTCGGTCACGAACAGATGCAGACGGCCATTCGCGCCATCAACGAGCTGACGCGCGAGGCGGGCAAGGCGAAGTGGAGCTGGGAACCCACTGCGGCCCATGCCGAATTGCAAAAGGCGGTTGCGGCGCAGGCGGAAGCAGCGCTGGCAGCCGCCTATCAGATCACTGAGAAGCAGCAGCGTTACGGCCGAGTCGCCGAGATCAAGGCGGCCGCGGTCGCCGCAGTGTCAGGCAGCGAAGCGGCGAAGTGGAAGGCCGAGGCAGTCAACGATGAACTGTTCCGCCTCGAAAGCCGCATCGTTCGCAACCGGATTCTCGAAGGCAAGCCCCGTATCGATGGGCGCGATACGCGCACAGTACGGCCAATTACCGTCAAGACAGGCGTGCTCCCGCGCACGCATGGCTCAGCACTCTTTACGCGCGGCGAAACCCAGGCGCTGGTCGTCACCACGCTGGGAACCGGGCGTGATGCGCAGCTCATCGATGCGCTCGAGGGCGAACGCAAAGAGCCCTTCATGCTCCATTACAATTTCCCGCCGTTCTCGGTCGGTGAGACCGGCATGATGACCGGGCCGAAGCGCCGCGAGATTGGCCACGGCAACCTGGCCCGCCGCGGCGTCCTGGCTGTGATGCCGGACATGGCAACGTTCCCCTACGTGATCCGCGTGGTCTCCGAAATCCTGGAGTCGAACGGCTCGAGCTCGATGGCGAGCGTCTGCGGGTCGAGCCTCGCGCTGATGGACGCCGGTGTGCCAATCAAGGCCGCAGTGGCAGGCGTCGCCATGGGCCTGGTCAAGGAAGGTGAGCGCTTCCAGGTGCTCACGGACATCCTGGGCGACGAGGATCACCTGGGCGACATGGATTTCAAGGTGGCGGGCACGAAGGATGGCATCACCGCGCTGCAGATGGACATCAAGATCAACGGCATCACGCGCGAGATTATGCAGGTGGCGCTCGCGCAGGCACGCGAGGCGCGGCTGCACATCCTCGACAAGATGAACGCAGTCCTGAGTGAGCCGCGCGCCAATATGTCGGAGTGGGCGCCCACGATCATTACAATGAAGATCGATCCGGAGAAGATCCGCGAGGTCATCGGCAAGGGCGGCGCCGTAATTCGGGGGATCACCGAGGAGACCGGCACTACCATCGACATCGAGAACGATGGCACCGTGCGCATCGCTTCCGTCGATGGCGCTTCGGGACGCGAGGCACAGCGACGGATCGCGCTGATCACCGCCGACGTCGAGGTCGGTCAGATCTACGAGGGCAAGGTGGCGCGGCTGATGGATTTCGGCGCCTTCGTGACCATTCTTCCGGGGAAGGACGGCCTGGTGCACATCTCGCAGATTTCAGAAGAGCGGGTCGAGCGCGTCAGCGACAAGCTCAAGGAAGGCGATGTGATCAGGGTTAAGGTGCTCGAGGTGGACCGGCAGGGCCGCATCCGGCTCAGCATGCGAAACGTCAACTAGAGCGCGTCAGGCTCGGGGATGAAGGCCCCGAGCCTGACGCGTTCTAGGCGGCGGGTGGCTGCTTGTGGTCGCCGCCGTCTGCATCGTCCGCTTCGCTGCGGCTACGGTTCGTGGCGTTCAGCAACGCCTTGAAGATGTCATCCTGTACCGAACGCCAGCGCGCGAAATTCTTCTGCGCCAGGTTAGCGACGGTCTCGACCGGATCGACTCCCACCATGCTCTTCACGCGATCGCGCACCTGCTGCTGCTGGCTCATGAAGAGCTTGAGACTCTGCTCCAGGTAACTGCCGACGAAGCCCTGCATCGCACCGCCGTAGGAGCGGATCACCTGCGAGAGGAAGTCCTGGCTCATTAGCGGGTCGCCCTGGTGTTCCTGCTCCGCGATCACCTGCAGCAGGATGCTGCGCGTGATGTCGTCCTGGGTCTTCTTGTCGATTACCACGAATTCGATCTTCTCGAGCACCAGGCGGCGGATGTCGGCCAGCGTGATGTAGCGGCTCTCGACCGTGTCGTACAGTCGCCGGTTCGGATACTTCTTGATGACTCGCGGTTCGCTCATCGCATGTTTCTCCCGGGCGAGAGTCCGGGCGGAGAGCCGTCGATCGGCGTTGGGCCGCCCGGGCAGGCGGCGTACATCTTATGGCCCTACGATAATCCATCCGCGCCGCAGACCCAAATCTCTCGCTAGGGAGTATCCAGTCGAATCTCACGCACGTTCCGCAGGGAAGCTGGATTCCACGTCTGCCTGGCCCACTGCCACAGGTCCCGAATCCCGGCGCTGGCGAGCTCCGCTGGCGGATCTTGTCGCAACCAGTGCAGCACGCGCCACAAGGTGCCCGATGGATCCGTGGTGCCGGCAGCGACGGTCCGGCGAGATTTCGCGAGCTTGCGACCATCAGCCTCCGTCAGCAACGGCAAGTGCATGTAGCGCGGGCTCGCCAGCTGCAGGGCCCGCTGCAGCAGGATCTGGCGCGGAGTATTGCTCAGCAGGTCGCAGCCTCGCACGACTTCCGTGACACCCTGTGCGTCGTCGTCGACTACGACGGCGAGCTGGTAAGCAAATAACCCGTCGCGGCGCTGAATGACGAAGTCCCCCAGGCTGTTCGCGACGTTCTGCGCAAACCGGCCCTGCAGCTGATCATCGAATGCGATCGTGTCATCGGGGACACGAAAGCGCATCGCAAGTGCCTGATTCGGGTGCCGGGGGCCCTTGCGGCAGGTGCCTGGATAAAAGAAGTCCTCTTCCAGGGCGGCCGCCGGCTGCAGGGCCGCAAGCTCCTTGCGGCTGCAGGAGCAGGCGAAAACTTTGCCGACAGCCCGCAGCTGCGCGAGTGCTGCCTCATACAGGACGATGCGCTCGCTCTGTCGAACGATCGGGCCGTCCCACTCGAACCCGAACCGCTCCAGCGTGCGCACAATATCTTCCGCCGCACCGGGTATGGCGCGGGGAACGTCGAGATCTTCGATTCTGAGCAGCCACACCCCGCCGACGGCGCGCGCTTGCAGATAACTGCCTGTAGCGGTGAGTAACGACCCGAGGTGCAACGGGCCGGTCGGGGAAGGCGCGAACCGGCCGCGATATACCGGGTCAGCGGTAGCGATCGTCCCGGTCGCCGTACTGACGTTCACGTCGCTCGCGACGTTCCTGGGCTTCGACAGACAGCGTGGCTACCGGGCGCGCTTCCAGGCGCTTGATGCCGATCTCTTCCCCGGTCTCCAGGCAATAGCCGTAGCTGCCATCATCGATCCGCATCAGCGCTTCTTCGATCTTGCGGATCAGCTTGCGCTCACGATCACGCGTGCGCAGCTCAAGGCTGAACTCCGATTCCTGCGTGGCGCGGTCATTCGGGTCGGGGAAATTCGCCGCTTCATCCTTCATGTGCAGCACGGTGCGATCGACCTCTACCATCAAGTCGCGCTTCCAGGTGAGCAGAATGATGCGAAAGTGCTCCAGCTGCTCCTTGTTCATGTACTGTTCGCCGCGCTTGGCAATGTACGGCTGCACATTGCGCGGTCCGGCCAGCAGGCTGGTATCGCCAATCTCGCCGTCGTCGCCATCTGCTGTCAGCACTGGTGGCACCAGGCGTGGCGGGAGCGGCACGACACTGGAGGCGGTGGCAGGACGTAGACGATTGGGCTTGAAAGCCGCCGCGGGCTGCTGCGACGCCTGGGTCGGACGAGTCGCTGCGGCATGCACACGCACGCTCGAAGCGCTGGTGTGCTTCTTGGCCGGCACGACCTTCTTCGCTGGCGCCGCGCGACCTGCCGCATGCGCCTTGGTGCGTGCCTTGGCCTTCACGTGCTTTACCGCCTTCTCTCTGCGAGGTGCGGATTTCTTCGCCTTTGTCCTGGCCGGCGCTCGTTTCGCAGGCATCAGTGCCTCCGGAAGCCTTCAAAAAGAGGCGGCGATTATACCGGCGCACTTGTGTCTGTACAGGGGTCGGACAGTCGCTCGCTGCAGACGCCCTGAATAGGCCCTAAGCTGCTGATTCGCCTATTCCCAATGCTCGCCTCGATGCGGCCGACAGTGCTCTTTGAGAGTAGCCAGAAATGCCTCGCGGCTGATGGAGCGGCTGCCGAGCCGCTGCAGATGGGCCGAAGCGAGCTGGCAGTCGATAAGCACGATGCCGCGCCGGCGGCATTCGCTCACCAGCCGGATCAGCGCGATCTTGGAGGCGTCAGCCTTGCGGCTGAACATGGACTCGCCGAAGAACACGCGACCCAAGCACACGCCGTACAGTCCGCCAGCAAGCTCGGCGCCGGACCACGCTTCGACACTGTGGGCGTAGCCCATCGCGTGCAACTGCTCGTAGGCCGCGATCATCTCGTCCGTGAGCCAAGTGCCGGTGTCTGAGGAACGGGGGGCGGCACAGGCACGAATCACGGCATCAAAGGCCGTGTCGAGCCTCGTGATGAGTCCACTGTTGCGCGCCCGCTTACTCAGGCTGCGCGACACACGCAGCTCCTCCGGATAGAGCACCGCGCGCGGATCCGGCGACCACCACAGCACAGGCTGGCCAGGCGCATACCAGGGAAAGATTCCCCGCTCGTAGGCGGCGATCAGACGCTCGGCGGTGAGGTCGCCGCCGGCGGCGAGCAGGCCCTCGGGCTCCCTGAGCGCTTCCGACACCGGCGGGAACCAGGGTGCGCCGTCACGGCTCAGCCAATGGATCGGACTCATGCTCCGCTGTGTGTTGCGCCTGCTGCAGGGGACCTGCGATAGGGCGCGTGCTCGTCGACCTCGGCTGCGTAACCCTCGATGGCTTTGCCTTCGCGCCGCAGATATTCGCCAATGGCGCGCGCGAACTGCGGATGCGCGATCCAATGCGCGGACCAGGTGAACGCCGGCTCGAAGCCGCGGCTCACTTTGTGCTCACCCTGAGTGCCGGGCTCGAAGCGTTGCAAGCCCTCGCGAATGCAATATTCGATGCCCTGGTGATAGCAGGTTTCGAAATGCAGGCTGTGAAAATCGCGGCTCGCACCCCAGTAGCGTCCGTAGAGCGTAGTGGCGGTGCGAAAGCAGATCGCTGCAGCCACCGGGGTGGAGCGATGAAGCGCGAGCTGGACCACGATGCTTTCGGGCAGGCGCTCGGCGAGCTCAAGGAGAAATCGCAGGCTGAGGTATGGCGTGTGGCCGTGACGCATGAAAGTATCGGCGTGAAAGTCATAGACCGTTTGCCACAATCCGGTGTCGATGTCGCCGCCGTGCAGCGTGCGAAAGTGAATCCCGGCCTCGGCGACGCGGCGGCGTTCGCGATGCACCTTCTTGCGCTTCACAGCGGTGAAGCGCTGCAGAAAGTCCTCGAAGTCGCGGTAGCCGCGGTTGTGCCAATGGAACTGGCAGTCCTGGCGCAGCAGGAAGGCTTCCGCCGTCAGCTCATCAGCTTGCAGCTTGTCGACGAACAGCACATGCAGTGAAGAGGTGTGCTCATCGGCGGCCATGGCGATCGCCGTGCGTGCGAGCTCGCGTCGCCACACGGCCTGCTGCGAATCGGCGGCGGCGAGCAGGCGCGGTCCGGCGGCGGGTGTGAACGGTACCGCGGCGACGAGCTTGGGATAGTACTGCAGGCCGCTGCGCGCGTACGCCTGTGCCCAGGCAAAATCGAACACGAACTCACCCCAGGAATGGAGCTTGCGATACAAGGGCAGCGCGGCGCGCAACTGCCCGCGCGCATCGAGCAGCACGAGGTGGCAGGGCGTCCAGCCGCTTTGCGCGCCGACGCAGGATTGATGCTCGAGGGCAGCAAGAAATTCGTGCCGCACAAAGAGCGAGTCCGTGTCGAGCAGCGCATTCCACTGCGTGGCGGAAATCTCGTCGATACTGGCGAGGACCCGCGAGCGGTAGCGCGGTGCCTGCGGTTCTGGACGTAAGGCAGTCATGGCGAGTGCCCGCGCGGCGGGCCAACATCAGGCGGGCTGCGGCACATCAAGGCCTTCGAGGTACTTATCGGCATCAAGTGCCGCCATGCAGCCCGTACCGGCCGAGGTCACGGCCTGGCGATAAACATGGTCGGCGACATCGCCCGCGGCGAACACGCCCGGCACGCTGGTCGCGGTCGCATCTCCTTCTACGCCCGATTTGACGGTGATGTAACCGCCGCGCATGTCGAGCTGGCCTGCGAAGAGCTGGGTATTCGGCGTGTGGCCCACGGCGATGAACACACCGTCGAGCTGCAGGCGCTGCGGGCTGCGCTCGTCCGTGCTCCTGATGTCGAGGCCGGTCACGCCGGTCTCGTCGCCGACGATCTGTTCCACCACGTGGTTCCAGCGCATCGAAACCTTGCCGGCGCGCTCACGCTCGAACAACCGGTCCTGCAGAATCTTCTCGGCGCGCAGGCGATCGCGCCGGTGCACCAGCGTGACGTGCGAGGCGATGTTAGTGAGATAAAGCGCTTCCTCCACCGCGGTGTTGCCGCCGCCGATAACGGCAACCTTCTTGCCCTTGTAGAAGAATCCATCACACGTGGCACACGCCGAAACGCCCTTGCCACGGAACTGCTCTTCGGAGGGCAGGCCCAGGTAGCGCGCCGAGGCGCCGGTCGCTACGATCAGCGCATCACAAGTGTAGGAGCCGCTGTCGCCGCGCAATTGAAACGGGTGCTGTTTCAGGTCTACGGCGTTGATGTGATCGAACACGATCTCGGTGGCGAAGCGCTCAGCGTGCCGGCGCATGCGCTCCATGAGCGCCGGGCCCTGCAGTCCCTCGACATCGCCCGGCCAGTTGTCGACATCGGTCGTGGTCATGAGCTGGCCGCCCTGCTCGAGGCCGGTGATGAGCAGCGGCTTGCGGTTGGCCCGCGCCGCATAGACCGCAGCGCTGTAGCCGGCGGGACCAGAGCCAAGGATGATGAGCCGGCTGTGCCGTGCTGCCGTCATGTATAATTCGCCTCAATTTTTCCCGCTGTTCACGATCCGGGTTCCACCAGAGTCGGCGCGCTGCTGCTGCATATCCGCCGACTGAATGTAGGGCGCAAGAGCGCGCAATCAATGGTAAGTGAATCGCCCGGTTCGGCAAAGCGACCAAGGAGCCTCACATGCGAATCGGTATCCCGCGCGAACTCAAGCCGCGCGAAGGTCGAGTAGGTCTCATTCCCTCGGCCTGTGCAGAGCTGGTGAGAAACGGCCACGAGGTGTTCGTCGAGGCGGGCGCCGGTGGCATGAGCGGCTACACCGACCAGCACTACCGGGACATCGGCGTCAAGGTGCTGCCGACGGCGCGCGAGGTGTACGGTGGGGCGCAGATGGTCGTCAAAGTGAAGGAGCCGGTCGACGCGGATCTCAACCTGCTGCGCAAGGATCATCTGTTGTTCTGCTACCTGCACCTGGCCGCGTTGCCTGAGCTCACGCGGCGCCTCTGTGAAATCGGGCTGACGGCGGTCGCTTTCGAAACGGTCGAGGATCAGGCCGGGCGCTTGCCACTGCTCGCGCCGATGAGCGATATCGCCGGACGACTGTCGATTCAGATCGCGACCTGTCTGCTGCATCAGCCGCAAGGTGGCAAGGGCATACTGCTGGGCGGCGTACCGGCGGCGCGCCGAGGACGCGTGGTGATCCTGGGTGGTGGCGTCGCCGGCGGCAACGCTGCAATCGTGGCCGCGGGACTTGGCGCGGATGTGGTGGTGTTCGACAAGGATCGTGACAAGCTGGTCGCCGCACGTGAGATTGGAGCGAACGTCACGGGCCTCTACCCACACACGGCGGATGTCGCGGACGCTGTCCGCAGCGCGGACATCGTGGTGGGCGCGGTCCTGGTGACGGGCGCGCGGGCCCCACACGTGATCAGCAGCGACATGGTGCGTCACATGCAGCCGGGGAGCGTGATCGTCGATATCTCGGTGGATCAGGGCGGCTGCGTCGAAACGACGCGTCCGACGACGTACGACGCGCCCACATATGTCTGGGAAGGCGTCACGCACTTCACGGTGACAAACATGCCGGGAGCCGTGCCTCGCACCTCCTCACAGGCGCTCTCCGCGGCGATTGCGCCGTATGCTGGGCGGCTCGCGGACGGTGACTGGCAGGACGATGCCGACCTGCGCAAGGGCATCAACGTGGCGGGCGGAAAAGTCGTGCACCCGGCCTTGCTTAGCTGATCTACGGGCTCGTACAATCAAAGGGTTGAGGAGCAACCTTCATGTACGAGATCAATACTTGAACGAAATCGCCGAGTCCCGAAAAGCCCCGGCCCGGCTCGCCCAGCCCATAGTGCGTGCACTGCGCGAAAGCGCGCTGCTGTTGTTCGGCGTTCTCGCGCTGATCCTGCTCGTGGCGCTCGCGACCTACGATCCGCACGATCCCGGCTTCTCGTTCACCGGTGAGCCGGGCAGCGTCAGCAATGCCATCGGTCCGGTCGGGGCGTGGTTCGCCGACGTGTTGCTGTTCCTCTTCGGGCGCGCGGCGCTTCTGTTTCCGGTGATGCTGGCATTCGCCGGCTGGGTTCTGTATCGCGCGCATGCGATGCCGGAGCTCAAGTCGCGTTCGACACTCACGTTCCGCGGTATCGGCTTCGTACTGACGCTGGCCACGAGTTGCGGTCTGGCGACGCTGCATTGGAGCGGCAGTGGCCTGCCGAGCGGTGCGGGCGGCGTGCTGGGCTCGCTGGTCGGACACGGGCTCGCCTCCGCACTCAGCTTCCTGGGCGCGACGCTCCTGATGCTCACCCTGTGGCTCGCCGGAATCTCCCTGTTCCTCGGCGTGTCGTGGTTCACCGTGATGGACGCACTTGGCCATGGTGCCGTGCGGACGGCGGCTTGGCTCCGCGGCCGTATTTCGGCTTCGCGCGAACAGGCCGAGGGCCGCGGGCGCAAACTGGCTCGCGCTGAGAGCATGCGTGAGGAGCAGAAGAAGTCGGCCTCACGTGTGCCGCCGCGCATCGAGCCCGTGGTACCTGCACCGGAGCGCAGCGAACGCGTCGAGCGGGAGAAGCAGGTACCGCTGTTCGATGCGCCGACCGCCGCCGAGCTGCCAGCACTGTCGCTGCTCGATGATCCGCCACCACGCGAAGCCGGCTATTCCGCCGAAGCCCTGGAGGCGATGTCGCGGCTGGTGGAGCTGAAGCTGCGCGATTTCGGCGTCGACGTCGAAGTCGTGGCGGTACATCCCGGGCCGGTCGTGACGCGCTTCGAGCTGCGGCCGGCACCGGGAGTCAAAGTAAGTCAGATCAGCAATCTCTCCAAAGACCTGGCGCGCGCGTTGTCCGCCATCAGCGTGCGCGTCGTGGAAGTGATCCCCGGAAAATCCGTGGTGGGACTCGAGATTCCCAACGAGAAGCGCGAGCTCGTGACACTCGGGGAGATCATCAAGTCGCGGACCTACGATGACCTTGCATCGCCGCTCGCCCTGGCGCTCGGCAAGGACATCGGTGGTCACCCGGTGGTTGCCGACCTCGCACGCATGCCGCACCTGCTGATCGCGGGCACCACGGGGTCCGGCAAGTCGGTGGCACTGAACGCGATGGTTCTCAGCCTGCTCTACAAGGTCACCGCCGAGCATACGCGCCTCATCATGATCGATCCGAAGATGCTGGAGCTCTCGGTATACGAGGGCATACCGCACCTGCTGGCACCGGTCGTCACCGACATGAAGCAGGCAGCGAACGCGCTGCGCTGGGGCGTCGCGGAGATGGAGCGCCGCTATCAGCTCATGGCCGCGCTGGCTGTACGCAACCTTGCTGGATTCAATCGCAAGGTAAGGGAGGCGGCCGAGGCGGGCAAACCGTTCAAGGATCCGCTGATTGCCGCCAAGGCGGCGAGCGACCCGGCCATGACCCTCGCGGACGTGCCGGATCTGGAGCCCTTCCCGAACATCGTGGTCATTGTCGACGAGCTCGCCGATCTCATGCTGGTGGTCGGGAAGAAGGTCGAGGAGCTCATCGCCCGGCTCGCGCAGAAGGCACGGGCCGCGGGAATTCACCTCATCCTGGCGACGCAGCGCCCATCGGTGGATGTCATCACTGGCCTCATCAAGGCCAACATTCCGGCGCGCATCGCATTCCAGGTTTCGGCCAAGGTCGACTCGCGCACCATTCTCGATCAGAGCGGCGCCGAGGCGCTTCTCAGCCACGGCGACATGCTGTACTTGCCGCCGGGCACTTCGGTGCCGATGCGTGTGCACGGCGCGTTCGTTTCGGATCATGAGGTGCATCGCGTAGTGAGTTCGCTGCGACAGATGAGGTCGCCTGCTTACAACGAGGAAATTCTCACCGGACCGCGCGGTCCAATCCCGGGCCTGCCATCGGAGGATGGCGGCGAGGAAGGGGAGCTAGGTGAACCCGACGGCGAGCAGGATCCGCTCTACGACGAAGCCGTACGCATCGTGTTAGAGACGCGCAAGGCGTCGATCTCCGGTGTGCAGAGACGCCTGAAGATCGGCTACAACCGCGCAGCGCGGCTCGTGGAAACAATGGAAGCTGCGGGGCTGGTGGGGCCGCTGCAGAGCAACGGTGCGCGTGAGGTGCTCGCGCCGCCGCCGCCCGAGGAAGACTAAGCGATCGGTGACACAGGGCTTTGAGCATCTCAACTCGCATGGTCGTGGCTATTGGCGGTCTCCTGCTTGCGGCCGCTGCGGGAGCGGGCCGCGAAGCCGCGCCAACGGCCGACGCCGGCGCCTGGTTGCAGGACTACCTGGCCGGCTTCACGAGTTTCCAGGCGGAGTTTCGCCAGCTATCGAGCAACGCGACGGGTGATCGCGCGCAGGAATCGAGCGGCACGCTGTATCTGCAGAAGCCCGGGCGATTCCGCTGGGATTACCGCCAGCCGAGCAAGCAGCTCATCGTGTGTGATGGGCAGAAGGTGTGGCTGTACGACGTGGATCTGGAGCAGGTGACCATCAAGTCGCTCGATGAATCGCTATCGATGACGCCCGCATCATTGCTCGCCGGAAAGGCGAGCATCCGCGATAGTTTCGAAGTGACGCGGCTGGGCAGCCGCGAGGGCATCGAGTGGCTGCAGCTCGCTCCGCGGCGCACGGACACCGATTTTCTCGAGTTCCGGCTCGGCTTCAGCGGCGGCGAGCTGAAACTCATGGAGCTCAAGGACAAGTTGCAGCAGAGCACTCGCATCGAGTTCTCGGGGATTCGTCGCAATCCGCGCCTCGCCGACGAGCTGTTCAGCTTCGTGCCGCCGCCGGGCGTCGACGTCATCGGCGCGCCTCACGGCTGAGCATGCTGTCGCTTCCTCATGCGCGGGTATGGCTGATCCTGGGCTGGGTGTTGATCGCGGCCATCGTCGTCGGGAGCCTCATTCCCCAGGTCCCGACGTTCGGCATCGGCATCAGCGACAAGGTTGAGCACTTCACCAGCTATTTCGTACTGATGCTGTGGTTCTCGGGTCTATACGAACGCCGGCAGCACTGGCTGTTGGCGCTCGCCTTCTTTCTCATGGGCGCAGCGCTGGAGCTGCTGCAGGGCGCGCTGACGACGACCCGGGAAATGGACATCGACGATGCCCTGACTAACGGTGCCGGTGTCATGGCGGCCTTCCTCGTGGCCCGCTTCGGCCTCAGCGCCTGGGCGCGCCGGGTCGAAGACCTGTGGACACGCGGCCGGCGGTCCCGCGAGGGTTCCTGACGCATGAACGAGGATCACCGCCCGCTGGCGGACCGCATGCGGCCGCGCGCGCTGTCGGAGTTCGTCGGCCAGCCGCACTTGATCGGGCCTGGAAAGCCGCTGCAGCGCGTGGGGCAGAGCGGCCGCCTGCATTCGATGATCTTCTGGGGTCCGCCGGGGACTGGAAAGACTACGCTCGCCCGGATCCTCGCCGGCAGCTGTGATTGTGAGTTTGTCGGGCTTTCGGCGGTGCTGGCCGGAGTGAAAGACATCCGCGCTGCAGTCGACCTGGCCCGGGACACGCGCGCCGCAAGCGGTCGCGGCACCGTGCTCTTTCTCGACGAGGTGCACCGTTTCAACAAGGCACAGCAGGACAGTTTCCTGCCCTTCGTCGAGGACGGGACACTGACGCTGATCGGTGCCACCACGGAGAATCCATCGTTCGAGGTCAACAGCGCGCTGCTGTCGCGGGCTCGCGTCTACGTCCTGAAATCTCTCAGCGCCGAGGATCTGGCGCGCGTGATCGACGCGGCGCTCGCCGATCGCGAGCGTGGCCTGGGAGCGCTCGGCCTCACGCTCGAGCCACGTGCGCTTGAGGTCATCGTCGCGGCGGCTGATGGCGATGCGCGCCGGGCGCTCAATCTGTTGGAAGTCGCGGCCGATCTCGTCGAGCCGCAAGGCGAGCGGCGTGTGCTCACGATCGCCATTGCGGCAGAAGTCGCCTCGGGTGGCTATCGGCGTTTCGACAAAGGGGGCGATCAGTTCTACGACCAGATCTCGGCGTTACACAAGTCGGTGCGCGGCAGCGATCCGGACGCCGCACTGTACTGGCTGTGCCGGATGCTCGATGGCGGGTGTGACCCTTTGTACGTCGCGCGCCGGGTCGTGCGCATGGCGAGCGAGGATATCGGCAATGCCGATCCCCGGGGCCTGGCCCTGGCACTGGATGCGTGGGACACGTATGAAAGACTCGGCAGCCCAGAGGGTGAGCTGGCGATCGCGCAGGCCGTCGTGTACCTCTCCTGCGCCCCCAAGAGCAACGCGGTGTACACCGCGTACGGCGCCGCGCTGGAGGATGTCCACCGCTACGGCACGCTCGATGTGCCGCTGCAGCTGCGCAACGCCCCGACCGGGCTGATGAAGAAACTCGGCTTCGGGCGCGACTACCGTTATGCGCACGATGAGCCCGATGCTTTCGCGGCGGGAGAGAGGTATTTTCCGGAGGCGATGCCGGCGCACAGGTACTATCATCCGGTGCCGCGCGGGCTTGAGATTCGCATCGCCGAAGCGCTCGAGCGTCTGCGCCAGCGCAACGCATCGACCAACGAAACTGAAAAGAAGGCGCCGTGATCGATCCCAGGCTGCTGCGCAACGAACCTGAAGTCATCGCTGCGAACCTCGCGCGGCGCGGGTTCGCGTTCGACCTCGCGGCGTTCACCGCCCTGGAGGAGCAGCGCAAGCAGCTGCAGGTCGAGGCGGACAGGCTGCGCAGCGAGCGCAATGCACAGGCCAAGGCGGTCGGCAAAGCGAAGGCTGCGGGACAGGACATCGCCGCGCTCCTGGCGCGCGCCGATTCGCTGGGCGGCGAGCTGCAAGCCGTCGAGCGGCGGCTCGGTGACGTGCAGGCGCGGCTCGAGCAGATCCTGCTCGGATTGCCCAATCTGCTGCACGTGAGCGTGCCGGAAGGCCGGGATGAGTCGGCCAATGTCGAGATACGACGCTGGAGCGAACCTGGGCGCTTCGCCTTCGAGGCGCGCGATCACGTGGCTCTGGGCGCAGCGCTCGGCGGGCTCGATTTCGAAGCGGCCGGCCGGATCGCGGGTGCGCGCTTCGTGGTGCTGTCAGGCGGGCTCGCGCGGCTGCATCGTGCGCTCACGCAATTCATGCTCGACGTGCACACGCGCGAGCATGGCTACCGCGAATTCTATGTCCCGTACCTCGTGAACGCGCAGGCGCTCACCGGCACAGGCCAGCTACCGAAATTCGGGCAGGACCTGTTCGCAATCCGTGGCGACAGCGGGCTGTACCTGATTCCAACGGCCGAGGTGCCCGTCACCAATCTCGCGCGCGATTCGATCCTGGAGCCAGGGCAGCTGCCCCTGAAGTACGTCGCACATACACCGTGCTTTCGCTCCGAGGCGGGATCCTACGGCAAGGATACGCGCGGCATGCTGCGCCAACACCAGTTCGAAAAGGTCGAGCTGGTGCAGGTCGTGCGGCCGCAGGACTCCTATGCGGCTCTCGAGGAGCTGACGGGTCACGCGGAGAAAATAATGCATCTGCTGGAACTGCCTTATCGCGTAGTCGCGCTGTGTGCGGGCGATGTCGGGTTTGCCAGCGCCAAGACCTACGATCTCGAAGTGTGGCTGCCCGGACAGAATCGCTACCGGGAGATCTCCTCCTGCAGCAACTGCGAAGGATTTCAGGCGCGGCGGATGCAGGCCCGCTGGCGCAACCCCGACACTGGCAAGCCTGAGCCCGTTCACACGTTGAACGGCTCAGGCGTGGCCGTGGGCCGCGCACTTATCGCGGTGTTGGAGAATTATCAGAGCGCGGACGGATCGATCGCGATCCCCGCGGTGCTGCGCCCCTACATGGGCGGAATGGACGAGCTCCGGCCAGCCACGTGATTGCTCACGTGCTGGCCGATGCTCGCGAATTTCACGCTACAGTGAACGCAGGAAGTTCAGCAGGTCCTGCCGTGTCCTCGAGGACAGCGAGTTGAACTGACTCACCACGCCGTTCGCTTCCGACGCCGGGTACTTAGAGTTGCTGCCACTCGCGTGCGCCTGAATCGCCTGTACCAAGTCAGTCGTGCGGCCATCGTGGAGCAAGAAGATGCGCTGCCCCAATCCCCACAACGGCGCCGTACGGAATTCGTCACCGGTAGCGGTTCCCTGCTGGACGCCATCGGCGAGTCCGGTGCCCATACCGTGCAAAGCCAGGTCCGAATAGAGATTGGCGTTCTGGTTGCGCAAGGCGGGCACCGTCGAATCACCGGTCATCAGCGTGGGGGTGTGGCACTGGCCGCAGCCGACATCGAGAAAAGCACGCCGACCGTTGGCGATCGATGTCGCTCCGCCGGGTGTACTGGCAGAGGGTGTCGCGGGTGCCAGGAAGCGCATGAAGAAGGAAAACCTCTCAACGTCACTCACCGACTCGACTCCGGTCGCGCCATCGAGCGTGCTGGTATCGTTCGGTACGCTGGCAGTCTGGCAGTTCGCGTTCTCCTCGCGCTCGCTCTGGAACAGCTCATTGCTGATGCCCATCTCGACGTTGTAAGCCTCGCCGGAAAAGATCATCAATGATTTGTTCTGGGCCTTCCAGCCGAAGCGCCCGACCGTGCCATCGTTGCCGACCCGATTGACGCGACCGGCGATTCCGAGCCGCGACTTGGTGCCGGCATCGACATTGAGGTTGGCGAGAATCACGCTGTCCGGAATCATCTCCATGAGCCCGGCGCCAAAGGTGGGCGTCGGGATGCGCAAGGCCACGTTGTTACGCCCTACCTGGCGGTCGAAGTCCTCCTGGATGATCCTGCAGGCACTGGCGTTCCCGGTTCCATCATTGCGGCCACTGATCACGAACAGCGCATGTACACCGCCGTCCGGTTGGCCGCTGGGCGTGGAGCGAAACCGGGCTTCACGCACCGGGCCGTTCGCCCTGATGAAAGAAGGTAGCTCGTTTCGCGCACCGAAGGCGGTAGCGACCGTCACCTGCGGATTGAGCGCCGGCGAAGTGCCGCCGGTTGCCGGCTGTGCGTGGCACCCGGCGCAGCCGTCCAGATTGAAGCGCGGACCCAGCCCCTCCTCGAGCGTCTCCGCTTCGTCGAATGCCTCGAGACCTGCATTGAAGTAGGTCCGTTCGTAGCTCCTCAACCCTTTCAGCGGCTGGCCCGCACCGGCAGCACCCGTGCGAACCCCGGGATCTCGCACAGTTCCGTCGGCAAGCGCCGCCATGGAGATGAGTGCGCCCGTTGCTATAACTGCAACGATCTGCAGCTTGTGTCTTCTCATGATGAATTCCCCCTGGTTTGAACCGTAAAGTGGCCTACGGTCGTTAGCGGGCGTGCGCAGCAACCAGCCGAGGAGAGTGAATGCGAGGCGGGCCGCCACCCGCCTCAGGGGATTAGATCCGAGCGATCGAATCGGTCGCGCTTGCTAACCCCGCTGTACCAGGACGTGTTACCCCCGCTGCCCTGGGACGCGCTCCCATCAGACGATGGCCTTGCGTCGCCACCTTTCGGTGGACTTGCCCTTTTGCAGGTTCCTCCCATGCAGGCGCACTTGATGCGCGAGCACGCTGAAAAAAGTGCAAGAAGTATGCCCCGCGAAGTCGAATCGAGATGTCGGGCCCAACTCGATGAGTGTTTTGAAATCGAGTCCGCGGTCTGAAATGAGATGCTCGCTCTTCTTGTCGCTCAAACCCGACGCGTCTGCCACCCTAAACAGATAAGACGTTGATTGGTGTTGTCAGACTAGTGTCGCCGCACGACGACGTCAAAATCCCGGCATTATGTTCACACGGTGCTGCTGAAGAGCTGCGCGTTCGGCGCACGCCGGGCGAGGCGCGCATCGAACGCCATGCACACATTGCGGACGAACGCGCGGCCGCGCTCGGTCACCTCACAACTCTCGCCCTCGAGCCGGACGAGGTCGTCGTGCACGAGTTCCTGCAGTCGCTGTGGAATGGACTGGAGATGTGCGTAACCGGCGGTCAGGCCGTCCCAGCGGGTCCTGAAGCGGGTCATCAGTTCCAGGATCAGCCGCCGCAGTACCAGATCCTCGGCGTCGAGCAAGTGACCACGCAGGATCGGCAGCTCGCGGCATCGGACCCGTTCCTGGTAGGGCTCGATGGTCTTTTCGTTCTGCACGAATGCAGTCCAGGCATCACCGATCGCCGACACGCCCAGACCGATGAGGGGCGCGACGTGGCGTGAGGTGTAGCCCATGAAGTTACGATGCAGCGTCGCATCGCGCACCGCCTGTGACAGGGAGTCGCTGTCGAGAGCGAAATGGTCCATCCCGATCTCGCGATAACCGGCGTCTTCGAGAATATCGCGCCCGCGCTCGTACAGGGCGCGCTTGGCATCGCCCTGCGGCAGGTCGGCCTCGGTGAAACGACGCTGGCTGGGCTTGATCCAGGGTACGTGCGCGTAAGCGTAAAAGGCGATCCGGTCCGGCCGCAGGCGCCGCACGGCGGCGAGAGTCTGTTCGATCGACTCGAGCGTCTGCAGCGGTAGACCATAGATGAGATCGTAATTGACGCTGGTGAAGCCGAGCTCGCGCGCATTCTCCGTGAGCGCGTGCACCTGCTCTTCGCTCTGCACGCGGTTGACGATGTCCTGCACGCGCGGATCGAAATCCTGGATTCCGAGACTGAGGCGCCGAAATCCCGCGGCCCTGAGTGTGGCGAGCTGCTCGGCTGTCGTGACACGCGGATCGGCTTCGACGGAAAACTCCGCCTCGCTGACCAGTGTGCTCTGCGCGAGCAGACCTTCCATGAGAAAGGCGAGCTCTTCCGGATTGAGAAACGTCGGCGTTCCGCCGCCCAGGTGGATTTCGGCCAGCGCCAGCCGCTCCGTTCCGAGCAGTTCCAGGTACAGCTTCCACTCCTGCAGCACGGCTTCGAGATAGGGGCGGGCAATGGCACGGTTGCGCGTGATGCGCGTATTGCAGCCGCAGTACGTGCACAGCGAGCGGCAGAACGGGATGTGCACGTAGACCGCGGCGCCGGCGCCACGCTGCTCGTTGTCCGGCAGGGACGCGCGTAACGCATCGATCCATTGCTGCTGCGACGGTGTCTGGTCCCAGTATGGCACCGTGGGATAGCTCGTGTAACGCGGCGCCGGGACGTTGTACTTGGCGAGGAGCGCGGAAAGTGCGGGGTTCATGTGAACAGCTCACGTTGCAGGTCGATGAAGAGGCGCACGTGGTGCTCCGGCGTGCCTGGCAGGACGCCATGTCCCAAGCCGCAGATCCAGCCTCGCCGCCACGCCGGCGGCAGCGCCGCGATCGGTTCGAAGAAACGCTCGACGCTGCGCAGAAAATCCGGCTCCGGCAGCATCAGCGTATGCGGGTCGAGGTTGCCCTGGATCGCCCAGCGCCCGCCAAACTCCTCGATCACCCTTACGATCGGTGTCTTCCAGTCGACGCCGATCCCGTCGATGCCTGCATCTGCGAGCAGACGCCAGTGCGTGGCATCGGTGCCCTTGGAGTAATAGACGACGCGTGCCTGCGGGCACTCGCGCCTCAGCTCCTGCAATACGGCGCGCAACTGCGGAACGACCCAGCGAGCGAAGGCCTGTGGCCCGAGCTCTCCGGCGCAGGTGTCGAGCACGGCGATGCAATCGGGACCCGCGCGCCACTGCTGGACCATGTTCTGCGTCAGCAGCGGGAGCAACTTCTCGCAGAAGCCCGCGTAGCGTCCGTCGGCCAGCCCGGCGTGCGCGCTGCCCAGATCTCCCTGGTGGGAGCCGGAAGCAGCATAGAAGAAGAGCGTCAGCGGACCGCCCACGAATCCCAACAGGCCCTTGGAGGCCGGCAGTCGTTCGCGGATCGTGCGCAGCGCCGCCGCCTGGAACTCCAGCATCGCGGCGCTGGTGTCACGCAGGACGAGTCGCTGCAGATCTTCGAGCCCGCGCAGGTGCCAGCTGAGCTTCGGGCCGGGATCGTAAGTGAGCGGCATGCCGAGCGCTTCGAGTGGGAACAGGAGATCGGAGAACAGGATCGCGGCGTCGAAGTCGAAGTCCTCGATCGGGCCGAGCGTCACGGCGGTGGCCAGCTCCGGGTTCTTGCACAGATCGTCGAATGAATGGCGCGCGCGTAGCTGCCGATAGTGGCTGTGGTAGCGGCCCGCCTGGCGCATGAACCATACCGGTGGGCGCGAGGTGTTATTGCGCTCGAGAGCGGACTGGAGCAGATTCTTCACGGTGGGGCCTCGCGCACGGCGGTGTTGTCGAGTTGATAGCCGACGCCGCGGACACTGCGGATGACCTGGGGCACGGCCGGGTCCGGCTCGATCAGGCGGCGCAGCCGGACGATGAAGTTGTCGACGGTGCGCGGCGTGGGAAACTCGTCCGGTGCCCAGGCCCGGTCGAGTATCTCGTCGCGCGCGAGCACCGCGCCCTGCTTTTCGAGCAGCAGCGTGAGCACAGCACATTCCTTGTGGGTGAGCGAGACTTTGTCTCCGTCGGCTGTCGCCTCCATGCGCTTCAGATCGATGCGCGCGCGGCCGACCAGCAGGGGCCGTTCGTACTTCGATTCGGCGCTGGCCAGGAGCTTGGCTCGACGCAGGGCGTTCTCGATCCGCAACAGCAGCTCCTTGTAGTGAAACGGCTTGACGATGTAATCCTCGGCGCCGAGTTCCAGTCCTCGCACGCGATCGTCAGGCGTGCCAAAGGCCGTGAGAAAAACGATGGCGGTGCGCGGATGACGGCGGCGCAGCTTCGCAGCCAGGTCGAAGCCCGATTGATCGGGTAGTCCGACGTCCAGCAGCGCGAGATCGAAGGCCGGGCCGTCGCTCAGGTTGAGCGCCTCGCTCGCCGTGCGCGCCCAGTCGATGCTGTAACCCTCCGCGAGCAGCCGCTCGGTCAGTGTGCGCCCGACGTTGGGCTCGTCTTCTACCACCAGTATGCGCGCCGCGCTGTTCACGCCGGCTCCTCAGCGCGCCGGAAAATGAGCTGCGTTTCGAAGCCCGCACCCGGCCGTGAGTGGTAGCGCGCATCGCCGCCCATGCGTCGCATCAGCATGCGGATGAGGTACAAGCCGACACCGGCACCCTGTGAGCGTTCGCCGCGAAAGAAAAGCGTGCCGAGCAACAACGGGTCGCCACTGAAGCCGCGGCCCTCGTCGGCGAAACTCACCGTCACGGTCGCCGGCTCGCTCACAATGGCGATGAGCATGCGCGCCGGTGTCGCCTGCGAATGTCGCCGGGTGTTCTCGAAGAGGTTGCGCACGATCACCTTGAGCGCGTTACGGTCGGCGAGTACCAGCACCTCGTGATGCCCATCGTTGTGCGGCAGATCGATGGTGAGATCGCTGGCCTCGGCCTTGGCACCCTCTACCTGCCGCTCGAGCCAGGCATGGATCGGCAGCGCCTGCAGATCCAGAGTGCCGCCGCCTTCCAGGCGCGCCAGCTCGAGCGTCTTTTCGACCTGCGCTTCGAGGCGGCTCGTGTCCTCGAGCAGTCGGTTGATCAGCGGTCCCGCCGCGCCCTTGTCGGCAAGGGACTCCGCCTGCAGGCGGATACTGGTGAGCGGCGTGCGCAGCTCATGGGTGACGGAGGCAAAGAAGGCCTGCGAGGCACGTGTGCGGCGCTGATCGCGCAGGTAGAGCCAGAGGAGCGCGACGGAAAGGCCTATCAACAGGACCAGCAGCGTGCCGCCCTCCCAGACCAGCATGCGTTGCGTCACCTGCCATTGCGCGTGCGCGGCCGAGGTGCTGCGTCCGACCAACTGCTGCAGCTCTTCGATCCTGACGGCCTGCTGATGCACGACCCATCCCCACCAGATCATCAACGCGAAGAGCAGCAGCAGCCATAACGCAGCCACGAGCACCAGCCAGCGCAGACCTATTCGGGCCGTGATGAGTCGGGTGGCCATAGTGTCAGGCCGCGGAGCGCGCGCCGAGCGCAGCCTCGAACGCCGTCACGAACTGGTCGAGGTCTGCGGCGGAATGCGCGGTGGACAGGAACCCGACTTCGTAGCCGCTTGGCGCCAGGTAGATGCCGCGCTCGAGCAGCGCATGAAACAGAGCGGCGAAGCGCTCGCGCTGCGCACGCGGAATCGCTTCCACTCGACGCACCAGCGCGCCTGGCGTCGACGCCTTCGAGGCCACAAGCCAGAACAAAGATCCATCCCTCTGTAGCCGCAGATCCGCGCCCGCTCGGGCGATCGCTGACCCGAGTGCATCCGCGAGCTCGGCGCCACGCCGCTCGAGCAGCGCATAAGGCGAATGCGTTTCCAGCTTGGTCAATGTGGCGAGGCCTGCGGCCATCGCCACCGGGTTAGCACTCAGCGTGCCCGCCTGATACACGGGTCCCACGGGGGCGATCTGCTCCATGAGGTCACGCCGGCCGCCGAAGGCACCGACCGGAAAACCGCCTCCGATCACCTTGCCGTAGGTCACGAGGTCCGGTTTCACGCCGAGGCGTTCGGCCATGCCGCCGAGCGCGACGCGAAAGCCACTGATCACTTCATCGAAGATGACCAGAGCGCCGTGTGTGTGCGCGAGCTGCATCATCTCTTGCAGGAACTCGGGTCGCTGCGGCAACAGACCATAGTTCGCGGGCAGCGGCTCGATGATGACCGCGGCGAGGCTGCGTCCGGAGCGTGCAAACACTTCGCGCAGTGCGGCCAAGTCATCGAGTGGTGCCACGAGCGTGTTCGCCGCGGTTTCGGCATTTACGCCGGCGCTGTCCGGGCTGGCTGCCTCTGCAAGGCCCGAGCCCGCCTTGACCAGCATGGCGTCCACGTGACCGTGATAGCAGCCGTGGAACTTGAGAATGCGTGCCCGCCCGGTTGCCGCACGCGCGAGGCGCAGGGCTGACATCACTGCCTCGGTGCCGGAATTCACGAACCGGATCTGCTCGACCCACGGAATGCGCCGGCAGATCCATTCCGCGAGTTCCAGTGAACCCGCTTCGGCCGCGCCGTACGACCAGCCACGGCTCAACGCGGCTTCGACTGCGGCGCGCACGTCCGGATCCTGGTGCCCGAAGATGAGGGGGCCCCAGGACATGCAGAAGTCGATATAGCTGTTGCCGTCGACGTCGATGAGACGGCTGCCGCTCGCCTCGCGAATGAAGCGCGGAATGCCACCCACGCCGCGGAACGCACGTACGGGCGAGTGCACACCGCCGGGCGTTACGCGCCTTGCGCGCTCGAAGAGGGCGGCGGAGCGGTCGGTATTCACGCGCCCGCCAGCCAGCGGCGCGCATACCGCGCCCCGTAGGTGAGGATCATCGAAGCACCCGCGCGCACGAACGCGGTCCAGCATTCCACGTGCGCATTTGGGCCATCCATCAGCTGTTGCGCCGCCAGGGCCTCGAGGGCCCCGTATTCACCGCTCACCTCGTAGACCGCCCACGGTCGCGGAATGCGCTGCGACAGGTCCTTGAGAATGTCCAGATAGGGCAGACCGGGCTTGACCATCAGGATGTCCGCACCTTCATCGGCGTCGCGCTGCGAGCTCAGGTAAGCGTCATCGGCGCGCGCCGGATCGATCTGGTAGCTCGCGCGGTCCTTGAGCGCGGCGCGCGGCGCGGAATTGGCGGCCTCGCGGAAGGGCCCGTAGAAGCGCGAGTTGAACTTAGCGGAATAACTCATGAGCAACGTGCGCTCGCAGCCGCCGCCGTCGAGCGCCTGGCGGATCGCGGCGATGCGTCCGTCCATCATGTCGCTCGGCGCCACGCAGTTGGCCCCGGCCTGAGCGTATTCGAGCGCTGCACGGGCCAGCTGCTCGACGCTCGCATCGTTGATCACGTGGTCCTGCTCACGGTTGAGGACGCCGCAGTGGCCGTGAGTCGTGAACGAGCACAGGCACACGTCGACTGCAATCCACAGGTCGGCGCCAAAACGCCGGCGCAGCGCCTCGATCTGCCATGCCGTGAAGTCGAAGCGAATGTCCGTATCGCGTTTCTCGCCGGGCACCCCGAAGATCAGCAGCTTGTCAGTGCTCTCTTCAAGATCCTGGTCCACCTGCTTGAGGAGGCTGTCGGGCGTCTCGCGGAACACGCCGGGCAGCCCCGGCACCTCTTCGCGGCCGCGCAAACCTTCGACCACGAAGTGCGGCTGGATGAGCTGCGTCGGCGACACGCGCACCTCGCGGGTGAGCTCGCGAATGTGCCGGTCCTGGCGCAGGCGCCGTAAGGTCAGTCCGTAGCGTGCGTTGCGGTTTGGATCTGTAGCCATTGTCGCCACTCGTGAACGGATGGAAATACCGTGAAGTTGCTGATTCCTGCGGCACGGATGACGTTCGCCGTCTTTCCCGGGCCGCAGGCATGATGAACCGAGGCGGGCAGGCGTGACCAGAGCTCGCGGAACTGCGTGCCGCTCGCCCAGTACACATGGGTCAGTGTCGATGGATCGGGAATGGTCTGCGCGCGGAGCTCGGGCAATCGATAGGTGCCGATCACTTCACCCGCGGGCCAGTGATCGGCCGCCGCGACGTGACTGAGAATCTGCCAGCCCTGCAAGGCCGGCAGGCCCAGGACCGGTTCGGAAAGCGTGGTGCTGATCCACTCGTAGCCAAGCCCTTCCGCGCAGCCTTCGACCCACACGCCGAGGCGTGCGAGGCGCCACCAGCTGGCGACACCTGAAGTCCAGACACGGTGGGGCGCGAGGCGCGCCGCCGCGTCACGCGGCAGGGCGCGGCTGTGAGCGACGAACACCGGCGCGGTGCGGTCGCGTAGCGCCGCATCGACGGCGCTCGAGATCTCGCTGGCGGGAACATCAGTCGACTCCCGCGCGCTGAAGCCGTCCCACCAGCGAACCGGCGCTGCTGGAGCCTGCGGCATACCGAGCCAGCTCACACGCTGCAGCGGCTCGTCTTTCGAGCCCGCACCGCGCACGTAGAGCAGGGCACCGAAGGCAGGGTGATCGATGCACGTTGCGCCGAAGCGCTGGTGACAGCCGCCGCCGAATTCCGCGAGCACCTGGCGTTCGGCACCAACTAGGCGCGCACTCGTAGCGTCGTTGAGCGCAGCAAGCGCCCCGCGCACCTCGTGCGCGTCAGCGCGGCACTCGACAGCCAACGCACCCTGGCCGGGCGCCGATGGACAGTCAGTGAGCGGCAGCACCATCCAGCGGACATCGCGCAGGAGCTGAGTGAGCCGCTCGCGCCCGCCGGCCGGCCGGGCATCGCGCCACAGCCTGATGAGGCCCGCGAGCGCCAGTACTACGCCGTCGAGTCGTCGCCCGCTGTCGGGCGCTGCGTGCAGGCGACCGAGACGCGTATCGACGTTGCCCCGGATTTCGACACATTTGACTGGCACTGGAGCGGGGCCGGGCAGCGCTTGCGCGAGAAAGCGTGGCACGTTCTCGAGCCGGCGCGGTGCCGAGGTGCCGATACGCAGCGGCTCGCCATTCTGCACGCGGCGCGGGACATCGGCGCGGAACACGATGACATCGCGAGGATTCTCGCGCACCGGAATTGCGGCGAGAGTAATCCCGGCGGGGCGCTCCAGGCTGAGGTCCTTGAGCGAGTGAACGGTGACATCGACGCTGCCCGCGAGCAGAGCGGAATCGATCTCGGCCGAGAAGAATTCCTTGCCCTCGACCTGACTCAGCGGCTGATCGGTGATGCGATCGCCGCGCGTCTCGATTGGGGTCAATTCAACGTTGGTGCCGGGATGAAGAGACTGAATGCGTTCGGCGACCCACAGGCTCTGCGCCCATGCGAGCGCCGATCGCCGGGTGCCGAGGCGCAGCCGTCCGTTGAACATCAGGCACTGTGGGCAAAGAGCGAGAGGTCTTCCCAGCCGTGAGCGACGCCGGAGCCGCCGCCGAGCCGGCGCAACTGCGCACGCTCGCGGCATGCATTACGCGCATGACGTAACTGAACTCGTCGACGCTCAGAGTTCGCCGACTGCAGGGCAAACAGGTCGGCGAGGGTGGCGAACCGATCCAGGTGGCTCCAGATCGAGTCGCCGGGCGTGAGCTTGCCAAGATGCAACAGGTGGCCGACCTGCGAATCGCGATCCTTCCAGGCCTGCATCCGGGCGCGGTCGCGTTCGCGATTGGGCGGTACGCAGACCACGACGTTGGTGGCCGTGCGCCAGGCTGCGAGCTCGGCATCGAGGTCGCCGTCGACGAGCACGATCTGATCGGAACGATCCGCCTGCCGCCGCATCCGCGCGACGAGCGCGGCAGCACGCTCGGGCGTGCGATTGGCGATGTAGAGCGGCCGGCCCGAAAGGTAAGGCAGAATCGCGGCCGCCATTTCGCCGGCGCCGATCAGGAGCGTCGCCCGATCCGCTTCGGCGCCCAAGAGGGCACGCACGAGACTGCCGTACGTAGCCGCACCCAGACCGGTGAGGTGGCGTGAGCGAATCTCCTTCACGTCCTCGAAGAGGTCTCGTATCAGCGAGTCAAAGCGGCGCGCAGCCTCCGGATGTTTCGCGCGGTAGGCCTGCCAGCTTTGCTTGAACTGCCCGAAGATTTCCGACTCGCCCGGCACTTCGCTTTCGAGGCCACTCGCGATGCGCAGAAGCAGGTCGTAAGCGTCGATCCCGCGGTAGAATTCGACACCTGCCGCTGGTGCAGCGGCAGCGCTGGTGATTGCTGAGTCCGCGCCCTTGGCTACCAGAAGACGGCGCAGGCAGGTTTCGATCGGAAAATGCTCGCCGCTGGCGAGTGCGTCGAAAGCGCTCGCCACAGGCTTGCCCTGTTTGCGCTGGTGTACGACGAGAAGCTGGTCGAAAACCATGGGCGGCATGCTACGAGCCGGATCTGCCGAGCGTGTCATATGAGTGTCAGTCGGATGAGCAAATCCTCATTTCCGGCGGCAGTTTGCGGTCAATACCTAAGTCAGTTGAGAATCATTCCCAACAAAATACTGCGGAGAGGTGGCGGAGCGGTTGAACGCACCGGTCTTGAAAACCGGCAGTCCCTCACGGGGCTCGCGAGTTCGAATCTCGCCCTCTCCGCCATGCTGCGCATCGTGGCCAGGATCAACTATCCCGTCACGGACTGGCGGATGGCATAAGAAGTACAGCCCAACACTGGAACGTGTGGTAGGGGGGACCGGAATCGCCGTCGCAGAGTGGAACAAGTATCTGCCCCTCATTGTTGATTCGTACGTAACCGTTCCCTAGCCATACTGCCTCGCCGGCTGGATACGACTCGGGGCGGGCTGCGACGTCCAAGAGGTCGAACATCGTTCCGTTGCCGTAGAGGAATGGATGCGGCTTACCGTCTGTCGAATTTGCGGGCACAAAGAAGCCGACGATCAGACCCGCGTTGTTGATTCCGGTCGCCCAGTTGTAGGCTCCATAGGCAGCGCCGATGTCGACCATCTGGCCATCTGCGTAGAGGAACGCATGGGTTTCGCCATTCGAGGCCTTGGATTCGCCAACCACAACGCCTGCATCATTAACGGCCCAGGCCACCGACGTGCCCCCGCCCAAGTCGCCTAAGTCGACGAGCCCGGCGCCGGCGCCGGTGCTCAGGAAGGCGTGCTCCGCCATATCGCCGGCGAGCAGCGCGCTGCCGACTATTTGCCCCGCGGCGTTGATGGCGTTCGCCATACTCGATGTCCCGCCCAACGTACCGAGATCGACCGTTGCGCCAGAGGCAAATACGCCCGCATGCCGCCCGAGCGTCTGGCCCACGATCGTGTCCGCGTCGTCAATGGCCGTCGCCGAGACGAGCCCCGCAACGACGGTTGCAGAGCCAGGACCGTAATGGATGACCATCTGACCGAGTGGGCCGCCAAGAACGCTGACGACGACCTCGCCGGCCGAGTTGATACCGTTCGCACGACTCGCGCACATCGATCCACCCGTATACGGGTCGGGTGGGCAGTTCGAGAGTGGGTCCTGACCGGGCGGCGGCGGGGAAAGGGGTGGAGCGCTGCCGCTCGTCCACGCGGCCTTGTCGTACGGCCGAGGGCCCGCTGGAGTTGGTGGAAAGCCGATCCAGCCTGCGACGCCGCCAGAATCGTTGAGCGCGCTCACCCCATAGAGGCTGACATTCGTTACGGTGTAGTTAGGCAACATCACAGAAACGGAAGCACCCGCTGTCGCGCTTCCGTCGGGTCCGCTACATCCAATGCCGAAGTCGTTGTTCGCGGTCGGCGGATACAGCGTCTTCGTGCCTGAGAGCGGAAGTGGGCCCGACCACTGGCCCTGAGCCTGACAGCTCTGGACGTGAGTGCTCGTCCATGTGAGTGTGACGGTCGCGCCCGGTGCGACGGTCGTGGCGCTTGCGGTGATCGTCACGGTCGGTGGCGGTGGAGGGCTTGAGCCGCCACAGGCTGCGAGGCAAAAGAGGGCAAGAACCAGTACGTGCCGCGCTCGTCGGCGGAGTCTTGGGTTGGAGCGCCGTCGCTCCATGGTGATCCTCCCCTGATTGCGCGGGATCACGCGTGCACAGCGTGACTCGCGCTGGGTGTCAGGTTGTCCAATCGGACCCGCTGCGCGTAGCCGCCTGCTGCCGTCGCGAATAATCACGCTATCTGTTGTTGCGGCTCTACTTCCGACAATGCCGCGTCAATCTTCTCGCATATCTGCGCAACATCGTCGCGGCCGTCATCATCGTCGAACAACGCGTAGCGCTCGAGGACTTCGCGGGCTTCGCGCAGGAGAATGATCAGCTCTTGATTTGTCATTGCCGCCTCCCGAATTGCAATACCGTCGATGCACTGGGCGTAGGGGGCAAGGTGTCGCCTCGCTCCTCATGCAATAGCGAGCTCGGCATCTGCCCGGCGAGAAGGACTATGTGGCCCTCAACTTCAAAACGGTAGGTTCGCTCAACGCGCCTAGCGTAACTCGGGCGGCCTGTGGGGCGCTGGTGGATATGCGGTGGAAAGGCCAGAAGGGCCCCGGCCGTCGCCAGGCGAACATCAGCACTGACTGTGCCTGGTGGCGGCCGTTCGGTGCCGAGCATCATTCGTAACCGTAATTGCGGCGACGCCGGAGTAAGTCGATGGGAAGCGGTCGATGTGAGCGAGCAGCGGCGCTGGCCGACACCGCACAAATCCGTATTGCCAAGACCCGCCGGCCGCGCTGAGCTACCGCCCGGAGAGAGAGGGGGGGCTGAGAAGTACACGGACGCCGTGCGTCCAAACGCAGGGGGATGACGCCATGGCTGAAGCACCCAAATCAGGGGGCACTGGCGCAGCTGAGTCCGGGCCTGCCGGCAATAGCGAGCGCATTCCGTTTTGGCAGCGGGTCCTCGACAACCCATTCCTGCTGCTGTTCATCGGCGTAGCGGTTCCCACGATCCTTTACATCATCTGGGGAATCATGGAGCTCGTGCAGATTCCCGTCGCCGCGCCCTAATCACCCTTCCAGAGCGGAGACCCAAGTCATGGCGATATCTCCTCCTGCGGAACGCATCTGGTGGCGCGAGCAGATTCATCGCGAAGAGCTGGTGTGGATCATCGTCGCCTTCCTGTGGGGCCTCGTCATGTTCTTCATGATGATCTACTGGCACGTGGTCGGCCGGCAGAATCTGTCGAACGAAACCTATCGGATCACGCCCGCTGCCTTCGCCGCCAAGGCCGACGCGATGATCGCGAAGTACAAGGTGCGCGATGACAACGGCATGCCCGTCGTGAAGCCGCCTGCGGGCAGCGATGTGTACCTCATCGCGCGCATATGGCTCTGGTATCCATACCTCGAGCTCGAGAAGGGACAGAGTTATCGGCTGCACCTGTCGTCGATGGATTACCAGCACGGATTCTCGCTGCAGCCGGTCAACGTCAACATCCAGGTCCACCCCGGCTACGAAATGGTGCTGACGATCACGCCGAACGCCGCCGGCCAATACGGGATTATCTGTAACGAATACTGCGGCCTCGGCCATCACACGATGGTCGGCAGGATCCAGGTCGTCGATCGCCTAGCGGGTACGTGAGGGCAAAGCCATGGCGCAAGACATGTTCCGCATCTGTCCAACGACCGGACTACGCGTCGATCTTAGGGCGCAGGCACTGATCAAGTGGAACGCAGTCGCGGGCATCGTATTCCTCGCCATCGGGGGAATGTTCGGGCTTTCTGTAGCGCTCACCCGCTGGCCGGCGGTGCATCTGCTTCCGGCGGATTGGTTCTATCTCGCACTCACCGCGCACGGCCTCGACGTGTTACTACTCTGGATCATCTTCTTCGAAATTGCCGTGCTCTATTTCGCCAGCGCAGTGCTGCTTGGGAGCCGGCTGGCGGCGCCGCGCGCGGCATGGACCGCATTCGTCCTGATGCTGGTTGGCGGGCTGACGACGAATGTTGCCGTGCTGCAAGGCGGATCGAGCGTAATGTTCACGTCCTATGTGCCGATGAAGGCGGCGCCCCACTTCTACCTCGGCTTGATTCTCTTTGCGGTCGGTGCGCTGACCGCTTGCGGCGTATTCTTCGGCACGCTGGTGGTTGCGCGCGACGAACGTACCTACAACGGCTCGATTCCGCTCGTGACGTTCGGCGCCCTGACGGCTGCGATCATCGCCGTGTTCACACTTGCCTGCGGTGCAATCATTCTCATCCCGACATTCCTCTGGTCAGTGGGCATCGTGAGCAACATCGATCCCCTCATGTACAAGCTCATCTGGTGGGGCATGGGCCACTCCTCGCAGCAGATCAATGTCTCGGCGCACGTCGCGATCTGGTACGCGATTGCGGCCATCGTACTCGGAGCCAAGCCCCTGTCCGAGAAGGTGAGCCGGGCGGCATTTCTTCTCTACATTTTCTTCCTGCAGCTCGCGAGCGCCCATCACCTGCTGGTTGAGCCGGGTCTCAGCTCGGAGTGGAAGATCTTCAATACGAGCTACGCCATGTACCTTGCCGTGCTCGGCAGCATGATCCACGGCATGACAGTGCCAGGTTCGATCGAAGCCGCGCAGCGTGCGAAGGGATTCAATCGCGGACTGTTCCAGTGGCTGCGCAAAGCGCCATGGGGAAACCCGGCCTTTGCCGGCATGTTCCTGTCGCTCGTGCTGTTCGGATTTCTGGGTGGCATTTCCGGGGTCGTCATGGGCACCGAGCAGATCAATCTCATGATGCACAACACGCTCTACGTTCCCGGGCACTTTCATGGAACCGTTGTAGCCGGTACCACGCTTGCGTTCATGGCGGTGACGTACCTCCTCATTCCCCTGATCTTCCAGCGCGAAGTGCGTTTTCCACGGCTCGCGCGGTGGCAGCCGTACGTCTTCGCGATTGGCGTCGCTGGCATCTCGCTCTTCATGATGGGCGCCGGAACGCTCGGCGTCCCGCGGCGCCATTGGGACATCACGTTCGCCGACGCGCTCACCAAGTATGAATTTCCGAGCACGGCGTATCTGATGCTTGGATTGAACGGGCTCTCCGCGATCTGTGCGGCAATCGGCGGCGTGATGTTCATAGTCATCGCGGTGTCTTCGGTGTTCTTCGGCAAGCCGGTCGCCACAGTGCCCGCAGGCGCGCCTCAGAAGGCGACTGCGCGTCCGCCAATCGCTCCCGTCGGAACGTATGGGAGTGCCGGCACGCTGCACGTTCCGGGCACACTGGTCCTGGTCGGTGTGTTTTTCGTCGCCTTCGTGCTGTACTACTTCGTCAACTGGAAATACCTGGCGGAGATCTGGCCGCTGAGGTGATAGGTGGACAGTCGAACGCCAGCATTGGCCGCAGGTCAAAGAGTGGTCTCGCGTCCCGGGCTGCGGCCTTTCCTCGCCGCACTGAAGCTGCGGATTGGCTTCGAAATCACGCTAACGGCGGTCGCCGGCGCGGCCATCACGCCGGGCCTTGGGCTCGCGCCCTGGCGGCTGTGCGCACTTGCGACAGCGGTCTTGCTCGCGTCGAGCGCCGCCGGCGCCTTCAATCAATATGCCGAGCGAGACATCGACGCGCAGATGCGCCGGACAAGGCATCGGCCGTTCGTCACCGGGGCCTTGGTTGCGGATCGCCGCTGGCTATTGATCATCGGCGTGATGCTGGCTGTTGGCGCGATCCTGGCGCTCGTCGCGACCAACGTTGCCGCCACGGTCTTTACGATTGCCGGGGCGATTACGTACGGCATCGTGTACACCCTTTGGTTGAAGCGACTCACCTGGCTCAATATCGTCGTGGGAGGCTTCGCCGGAACGTTCGCGGTGCTCGCCGGCGCAGCGGCGGTGGATCCAAGCCTCGCCGCGGAGCCGGCACTGCTGGCGCTGGCGCTGTTCTTCTGGACACCGCCACACTTTTGGAGCCTCGCGCTGTACAACGTCGAGGACTACGAGCGCACGCGTGTGCCAATGCTTCCGGCGCTGATCAGGCCGCGGCAATCGGCGGCCATCATCCTGCTGCACGTCGTCGCCGTGATCGTCTGCTCGCTGCTGCCCGCACTCTTCGGTGCGGGGCTTATCTATCTCTCCTGCGCAGCACTCGGTGGCGCGTATTTTCTCTACTTTTCCCTTCGGCTCTGGCTCGCTCCGACGCGTGCGCGAGCCTGGTCTTCGTTCAAGGCATCCTTGGTGCAACTCACGCTGCTGCTGGCCGGCGCGATCGCCGACGGCGTGTTTCGCGGGCAGCTGGTGGGGGTCTCGTGACTCGCTGGCAGCATGGCGGGATGCTCGGCTCGCTAGCCATCGCGCTGCTGCTGGGCGCCGTAGCAGCCGACGCTGCAGCCTTCGATCCAGAGCAAGCCATACGCCTCAGCCAGGCTGCGATCGGCCGGCCCGTCACGGATGTCGATTTTGTGACCGCCCAAGGTGGTCGATTGCGATTGAGCGAGTTCCGCGGTCGACCGGTCGTGATGAGTATGATCTACACGAGCTGCCTGCATATCTGCGCACCGACCACCGCTGAACTGCGGCGTGCTGTGCGTGAGGCACGTGCGACGCTCGGCGCCAAGTCGTTCACGGTACTGAGCATTGGTTTCGACACGCGCAATGACACGCCCGAGCGCATGGGCTCGTTCGGGCGCGAACTCAAGATCGAGGACCCGGATTGGTATTTCGCGAGCGTGTCAGAGGCGAGCGTCGCCAGCCTCAGCAACGACCTCGGCTTCATGTACGCACCGACGGCCGGTGGTTTCGATCACCTGGTGCAGACGACGATTCTCGATGAGCGCGGCCGCGTGTATCGCCAGATCTACGGCCAATCGTTCATGGGCACGACGCTGATCGATCCGCTGCGGCGCATACGCATGGGGTCCAGCCCCGCTGTCGATGGAGCTCCGGGCATGCTCGAGCGCGTACGGCTGCTCTGCACGGTTTTCGATCCCAAGTCGGGCCGCTACCGGTTCGATTATTCACTCGCGCTCGCTGGCGTCCTCGGGCTGCTTTTCACGCTGACAGCGGGCCTCTACATTGGCCGCAACTGGCGAGTGCTGATGCGGCCGCGCTAGCAAGCGGCCGATGCTCGCACCTCGCGCCGCACCGAAAGCGTCCAATTCCCGATGAGCTGGATCAAGAAGCGGATGCGCACGCTCTTCGAGCGCCTCGAGGATTTCACCGAGCGCGTTTTTGGTTCGCACTTCAATCCAATGCGCCAGCTCGGTGCCGTTGGCTGGCTGCTCTTCTGGATCATCACAGTCACCGGCGTCTACCTGTACATCTTCTTCGATACTGGAGTCACCCAGGCCTACGAATCGGTCGAGTCCCTGACTCACGCGCAGTGGTGGGCGGGCGGCATCATGCGCAGCCTTCACCGCTATGCGTCCGACGCGCTCGTCGTCGTCGCGTGCCTGCATCTGGTTCGGGAGTTCGCGTTCGATCGGCTGCATGGACCGCGCTGGTACGCCTGGGTAACAGGAATCTTCGCGCTGGGTTTCATCTACGTCTGCGGAATTACCGGGTACTGGATGGTTTGGGACCAGCTGGCACAGTACGTGGCAGTCACGACCTCCGAATGGCTCGACCGCCTGCCGCTGTTCGCCGAGCCGATAGCACGGAACTTCCTCGGCGACGAATATCTGAGTGGCCGGTTTTTCACACTGATGGCCTACGTGCACATATTTGCGCCGCTGCTGATGCTGCTCATCATGTGGCTGCACATCGCGCGCTACGTTGACGCAAAGATCACGGTACCGCGGGGACTCGCGTGGAGCCTGGGCGGCGCGCTTTTCGCGCTTTCGCTCGCGTTTCCGGCGCTCAGTCAACCGCCGGCCGATCTGCATCATGTTGCCGAGAGCGTGGGCCTCGACTGGTTCTACCTGCCGCTGTATCCCGCACTCAATCGCTGGAGCGGAATAGTCACATGGTCGGGAGTGCTGGGAAGCGGGGTCGCGCTCATGCTGCTGCCGTGGATCGGACACCGGCCATCGGGCCGCGTTGCGCTAGTCCATCTCGACAACTGCAATGGCTGCGGGCGCTGCGTGGCGGATTGCCCCTTCAGCGCCATTACGCTCGAGCCGCGATCAGATGGCGCTGCCTTCGACCAGGAAGCGGTCGTCAACGCCGGACACTGTGTGTCCTGCGGCATCTGCGTCGGCGCGTGCCCGACGGCGAGTCCATTCCGACGCGCGACAGCTCTCGTGCCGGGTATCGAGTTGCCCGATGAGCCGATAGCCGCGCTGCGAGAGGAAGCGCAGGCCTGCAGTGCGAAACTTACGGGAGCGCGACGCCTGATTGTGTTCGCTTGCCACGAAGGGGCACCCGTTCCTGAAACCGCGTCCACGGCCGTTATTCTCGTGCCGTGTGTTGGCATGGTGCCGCCGCCGTTTCTCGACTTCGTGTTGGCACGAGGTCTCGCCGACGGTGTGCTCCTGGCGGGCTGCCGCGAGGAGGAGTGCTACGATCGCTTGGGAAACCGCTGGAGCGCCGAGCGCATTGCCATGGAGCGCGACCCTCAACTGAGGGCGCGCGTACCGCGAGATCGCGTCGGGCTTTCCTGGGCGGCGCGAACACAGCGGGCGAGACGGGGCGTCGATGTCACGGCGTTTCAATCACAATTGCCGTCCCCGACGCGGACCGCGATCGCGGCCAGCAACGCCTGGCGTGGGTCACGCCCGCGCACGATGCTCATCGCGAGGGTGTTCGGGCAAGTCTTCGTCTATGTCGCCATTACCGCGCTGCTAGGCTACTTTTCCGTTAAGCCGCGTCACCCGATTCTCGCGGCCGATCACGCGATGATCAGCCTCAGTTTCAGCCACGCCGGCCGCCTCAAGCAGCTGTGTGAGCCACTTTCGGCGGCGGAACTCGTGCGCCTGCCACCGAACATGCGACGGCCGCGCAATTGTCCCCGGGAGCGATGGCCCGTCGAGGTTGAGCTCCTCATGAATGGCCGCTTGCTGTTTTCGGGCGTGGAGTCTCCTGCGGGACTCTGGAATGATGGCCCGTCGACAGTCTACAAGCGTTTCGCCGTAGCGGCGGGGCCCGCGGAGCTTACTGTCCGCTTGCGCGACAGTGGCCGGCCACAGGGTTTCGATTTTGAGCGTTCCGAACGTATCGAGCTTAGGCCGGGCGAGAACCGGGTGGTCGACTTTCACGATTCGGGTGGCATCAGCATTCGCTGACAGGTGTTGAACATGGCGCTTCTCGAGTGGCAACCGCATTTCGAACTCGGCATAGCCGAAGTGGATCACGAGCATCAGGAACTCATTCGCCTGATCAATTCGGTGCATGAGTCGCTGCGGCAGAAGCCTACGGTGGAGGAGGTGAGTGCGATGCTCGGGGAAATCCACTCGCTCATCTCGGCGCACTTCGCGCTCGAGGAGAAGAACATGCAGGCCTGGGGCTATCCCGGGTATGCGGAGCACAAGCGCGATCATGAGGCGCTGCTCGATGAGATCCGGGACACCATGGACGAGTGCAACACTGAGTTGCCGCTCGATGGCGAGGCGTTTTCCGCCAAGCTCAACGCGTGGTTCGGGGACCACTTCCGCACGCAGGACGCCCGTCTGCACACATTTCTACATGCGGGCGATGCTGCTCGCAGGCCGTGACCGCTCGGACGCTCTCGAGCTTTAGTTACCGATCAAGCTCGGGATAGTGCCGAAACAGATCCTCGTTGTTGAAGGCCAGCCGACGGCCCGAGGCGACGTAGCGCGCAATTCGCGGCCGCGCGAACACCTCATCGTGCAGCGTGCGCAGGCGCGGGCGGGTGCGCAATGCCCTGCGCGTGGCCACCGGGAACGCATATTGCAGACCCGCGATCACCTGCGCTATGGACAGGTCTGCGTAACTGAGGCGAGCTCCGATCATCCACGGCCCGCGCGCGCGGTTGCGCTCGAGGACACGCTCGAAATAGCCGAGGAACTTCGGCAAGCGCACCGACAGGAAATCCTTCGTGCGCCGCTTCGCCGCGGACTTCTGTTCCTCGTAGGCATAGCCATCGCCGAGCGGGTGATGGGTGTGAAAGATCTCCAGGTAGAGATCCAAGATGGTGAGCTGCAACTGGTTCGTCCACAGCTTGCCCGCCTCATCGCGCGGCGCGAGTTTCAGTCGGCTGCCGAGGAAGAGCAGGATGTTCGGCGTCTGTGCGATGAGCTGCCGGCCGGTCTTGAGGATCGGAACCGCGAAAGGCACGCGCTCGACGCCCCTTGCTTCGAGCACCCTCAGTATTGCAGGCACGCCGCCGCCTTTCGCCTCCGGTACGAGTGCCACATCGACGTACGGTGCGCCGGCCTCTTCCAGCGCGAGGCGTATGAATTCACCGCGTCCCTGGGCGCCGGGCCAGTAGTAAAGCTCGTAGCTCATCGCAAGTCTCCGCGAGATGGCAGAGGTCGTCAGAAGTAGGGGTCAGTGAGCGTCAAAAATAACGCCGCCAGTCGAATACCAGCCGAATTCCGATCGAATACACGCGGTCCATCTTGACGCCCGGCGCGCCGGCCGGAAAGAGGACAGTGCCGCCGCGCGGATCATCCACTCCGCCGTACAGCTGCAGCCTCAATTCGGATGTCTGGCTCATATCAAATGCGCGGTAGGGTCGATATTCGAATATCGGGAAGTCGAAATAGTTCGAGTTGAAGCTGATCACCCTGGGTACACCCGGAGTCACTCCGGGCGCCAGCAGGGTGTCATCCGACTGCCGTCCGTAGAAGGTCACACCGATCTCGCGACCCAGAACGAACTGGAAGCGGCCGAAGCGGGTCGCCCAGCCCAGCTGCCAGGGGATCAGCCCGCCGTTTACCGCGGTGACCGCCATATCTTGATAGGTCGTGGGCGACACCAAGTACAGCGGCGACAAGAGCAGCAGATCGCCGGGTATGAGGTAGAACGGCATTCGCAGTCGTGCGGTGAATGCGGTGCGTCCCGGGATCGCGGCCGTGCGGGTGCCACCCTGCTGTGCGAACGTGCTGGTGCTGAACTTGTTGGAAGAGGGCGTATCGCCCCTGTACCCCAAGGAAAAATAGACGAGACCGTCTCCGGACTGGCCGAGCACGCCCTCGAGCCCATAACCGAAGCGCAGTGACAGGTCCGCGCCGCCAATGAAACCGTTCCCGCTTTCAAGGCCCGTGAAGCCACCGTCCACATAGCGCAAGTCGAGCGAGCCAGCGGTACCGATGAATGGACCGACTTCCGCTCGGAAACGTGGCATGGCTCCCAACCCCGGACCTAAACTCGGTACAGGAGTCAGCTGCACGACCTCGACACCGAACTGCACAGCCTCGGGTACTGCTTTCCCCTCGGGCCTCTCGCCCAGCTTGTTGTTCTTGCACACATCGAATGCTTCGGGCGCCGCAGGAGCTTTCGGCGCATACGGCAGATTGACCTTCCGCGGCCGGCCGGCCGTTGTGTCGAGCAGCTGCTCGAGGCTCAAGCGCACAGTTTCAGCAGCCCGCTGGGCGTCCTCCGGGCGCATGTGCGCATCGCCCATCAACACGGCCGTCTTCGCGCCTCCCTCCCAGGTGCTCACTTCCAGGCCGTTCTCATTGTAGTAATCGTGAGTCCCCTTGCGCTGTGACACATCGCCCCAGGTTCCGGCCACGTGACCTGCGGCGTAGACATCCTCGATGAAATGGAGCGCAAAGGCCTCGTCTGCCAACATCGCGCGTGCCAGGGCCGAGCGCTCTTCCGGAGGCAGCGCTTCGTGCGCGAGTCGCGTGGCCTTCTGCAAGGCACTCAAGTGATACCACCCCCACACACCGACGGCGTTGATCTCGGATCCGCCCTTGAGCGTGGCCTCCATGTATTCCCTGGCAGTGAAGTCCGCTGTAGGGCGCGCCAGCAGGAAGTGGGCATTGTTCGATCCGGCCCGTGTGGCGTACTGGGGGTCGGCACTCTGCAGCCGGGCATCGGCGTTCCGAAGGGCGTTGATACGCTGAGCCCGCACTGCTTCGCCCTCGATCTGTCGGCGCAAGTCGCTGATACGGCTCGTGGCACTCTTTTCGGCCTCGGCAGGTGGCAGCTTGGGAACCTGCGCCAGGTCAAGCTTGAGTTGCGCTGCAATGTCGGCGACTGTGAGGACCCAATCGGAGTTGGTCACGGTGTCGAGCATCTCCTGGCTCGAGCAGGAATGATCGCCGGAGACTGCAGGCATCGCCGCCCAGTCGATGCAGTCGGGCTTCACGCCTTGTGCCGTGTCAGCTTCCTGGGCACAAAGGCGTTTCTCATGGCCGACACGTGCGTCGGCCCACAGGCGGTCGAATATTGCTCTGCGCTCCGGGTCAAGGGTCTCGACCGCAAGAATCGAAATGTCACGATGCTCGGGATAGACCCAGGCGAATGCAGGACCTGCCGTGCACAGGAGCGAGAGGGCCAGGAGCAGCGGTCGTGTCGCCATAGTGCAGACGTAAGCCGATCAGTCAGCGGCGTTGCTTGTTATTTGTCTTCTCGGCTCGTGCTTGTACCGAAGCCGCACGCAGAGTTTACTCGGACCGGTCCGCGAGGTCTTCCTCGATGAACCGCAACATCGCTTCGAGGAGGGCCTCGCGCGGATAGGCGTTCTGCGTGACGAACCAGGCCCCGATCTTCGGGTGCGAGCGGGCGATGGGCAGCGCTATGGCCCAATGGTCTGCATTCACGTAGCCCATGAGCGTGCTTGCCGGTATTACCTCGTCGTAAAAGATCACCTGGCTGTCATTGCGACCATCGATTTTGGCGAGCTTGCGATAGCTCGACTTCAGGATCGAGGAGATCCTTTCCGGTTGCGGAAAGGTGACCAGCGAGTAGTAGCGCAAGTCGGTCGGCAGGAGATTCTGCGCGAGCCAGCTCCGTCGCGCAGCCGTGCGCAAGCTGGCGACCCCACCTCCATCGCCCGGAGCGCAGGTTGCACCAGGAAAGTGGCGCATCACGTCCGCCTGGTACTGTTCCGCATCGTTTGCAAGTGGTGACCCACCGATCGCACCCGCAGCGCTCACTACAGCAGCCACGCGCGCGCGAATCTCTGGATAAGTTACGAGCGCCTGGAGAATGTCCGGGGCCCCCTTCGAGTACCCGATCAGCACCAGGCGCGGCGGGCCGGGCTCCTCGGGCATCGCCAGCAGCGCATCGCGAATCTGCCTGGCGTTGTTTTCGGTGCTCGAGAGCGCGTCGACCTTGATCGATGTCGCCTCGTACCCGAACGGGCGCACGTGCTCGGCGGCACTTCCCATCGGGTTCAACCACGGCTCGATGCATTCGTAACCGATTCCCGGCACCAATGCCGCGATAAGGTGGCGCTTGGATGGACCAAGGTCGACGGGCCGTCCTTCGCCGGGCGGCTCGCTCCCGACGCGCGTCAGCGCTTCCTCGCAGGGACGGTAGTCCGGAAGTTCAGAGCCACGCGCCTCGAGCACGGCGCAGTAAATCTCGCGAAAGCGCGCGCGCCGGTCAATGATGCCGGCTTGCTGTGCCGGCACGAGCACGAGCGGCGGCGTATCGGTGGAATACGCGACGAGCGGCTTCGACGTGCAGGCGCTCAGGATCGAGCACGCGCCCGCTGCGAAAGCTGCTACCAACGAGTACCTGAGCGCGGTCCGAACGACAGGGACCAGCTTGCTCATCACCGTGAGGTTTGGCCGTGGACTAGGGAAGGGCCTCTGCGCGGGTCGCATCGGCCGCCAGTTTACGCGGGGGCAGCTTGAAGAGCAGCAGCAAAGGAATGGCGAGCAGCGCCAGGCCGCTGATGACGGCGAAGACGTTCTCGTAGCCGATCACCGTGGCCTGTTGCTGGACCTGGGCCATGAGCACGGCATTGGCGCGCTCGCCCATCAGGTGAGCGGCCGCAGCCCAGCGCTCCGTGTCGAACGGAGAGAGAAACTCGACCAGGCGCGACTGATTGGCGGCGATCGAGTGCGTGAGGATCGAGCCGCAGATCGAAATGCCGATCGCGCCGCTCAGCGTGCGTCCGAGCGTGACCAGCACCGCGCCTTCGGTGCGCAGCGCTGAAGGGAGCGTCGCATAGGCGGCCGCATTGATGCAGAGGAATGTCAAGCCCATGCCGATGCCCTGAAAGAACGTGATTGCCGCGATGCTGGCCGCCGTGGTGTCGGTCGTGATGTGCACGAGCGGGACACACGAACCGAGGACGATGCCGAGGCCGATCGCCGCGAGCAGCCGCGAATCGACGCGCGTAATGAGCCGGCCGCCGCTGAGCATGGCGATGGCCATGCCGATCCCGCGCGGTGCCATCACCATCCCCGCGGTGTAGGCGGTGTGATCCTGCAGCTGTTGCATGAATACCGGCAGCAGCGCGCCCGGCACCATGATGAGCGGGAACACGACGAAGGGCGTGATCAGGCCGGCCATGAGATTGCGGTCTCGAAACAGGGCGGGCTCGAAGAACGGGTTCAAGGTCGTCAGTGTGTGCACGACGAACATATAAAAGAGAACGCCCGCGAGCAGCATTTCCGTCACGATTTCCGCTGAATCGAGCCACCCCTGGCTGTTGCCGCGGTCGAGCGCGAGCTGCGCGAGCCCGATGGCGAGCGCCAGCATGACGAAGCCTTTGAGATCGAACACCCGGTCCTTGAACTTCGCCCCGTGCGGGAGCGACGCCGTCAGGCCGAGCCACGCGAGGGCCCCGACGGGCACGTTGATGTAGAACACCCAGCGCCAGTTGAGCGTTTCCGTCAGCCAGCCGCCGAGGGTCGGGCCGATCACCGGGCCGACCATCACGCCGACACCCCAGAGCGCGAGTGCCGTGCCGTGGCGTTCGCGGGGAAAGACACTCAGCAGTGAGGATTGCGACAGTGGAATGAGCGCCGCCCCGCAAGCGCCCTGGGCTGCGCGGAAGAACACCAGCTCCGGCAGCGAGGTTGCGATGCCACACAGCATCGAGGCGATGGTGAATCCGGCGACGCTCATGAGCAGGATCGGTCGCTCGCCGATCCGCAGCGCGAGAAAACCCACGATCGGAGTTGCGATCGCGCTGGTCACGATGTACGAAGTGAGCACCCACAGGACCTGGTCGGGCGAGGCCTGCAGGCTCCCCTGGATGTGGGGCAGGGCAACGTTGGCGATCGTGGTGTCGATCGCGTAAAGCATCGTCGCCAGCATCGTCGAGGCGACGACGAGGCCGCGGTTCACGCGGCCCTCCGGTTTCACGGGGCGACCTGGGCGGTACGGGCTACAGCGTCGGCAGGCTCTGCCCGTGTGTCGATGCGCACACTGGCGCTCATCCCCGCACGCAGCGGCGGATCACCCGCATTGGCGAGGACCGCGATGCGCACGGGTATCCGCTGCACGACCTTGACCCAGTTCCCGCTGGCATTCTGCGGCGGCAGGATCGCGAACTCTGCTCCGGTCGCCTGCGCGATGCTTTCCACGCGTCCCGACCACTTGCGCCGACCATAGGTGTCGATCTCGATCTGGACCGGCTGGCCCTTGCGCACGTGCGCGAGGTCCGTCTCCTTGAAATTAGCCTCGATCCACATGCCCTGATCGGAAACGATGGCGAGCGCGGGGCTGCCAGCCGTCAGGTGATCACCGACCTGCGGCAGGTGGCTCACGATTCCCGCCCGGGGCGCGAGGATTCGCGCGCGGCGCAGGTTGAGCTCGGCATGCTGCAGGTCCGCCTCCGCGGCCTCGACATCCGGATGCGATTCCACCGTCCGGCTGGGATCGCCACCGAGCCTTGCGGCGATGGCCGTGAGATCACGCTCCGTGACCTGCACCTGTCCCGCCGCGATCTGCAATGCCTGGTCGGCATCATCGAGCTTCGACTGTGCAACCAGGTGCTTCGCTGCCAGCTCCCGCTGTCTTTCCTGCTCGCGCTGTGCAAAAGCGGCCGAACGGCGCGCCACGTCGAGCTCCGCCGCCTTTTCCGCGTACTGTGCCTTGAGGCTCGCGATCTGCGCCTTTACGGCATCGACGCGGCCCTGCGCGCTTTGCACGGCGTAGCGCAGGGGCTCATCGTCGAGCATCACGAGCACATCGCCCGCTGCGACCGGCGTGTTTTCCTTTACCGGCACGTTGCGAACGGTGCCGTCGACTTCCGCCGCGACGATGGTCTTGTCCGCCTTGACGTAGGCGTTGTCGGTGGTGGCGTAACCGCGGCTGTAGATCCAGAAGGTGGCCGCGACCGCCAGCACGATCGCAGGCACAATCCACAAGAGCAGGCGGCGCCAGTTCTTGCGACGTGCTTCAGCAGTATGGGTTTCAGTGGCCATGTTGTGATGCAGTGATGGGTCGGCTGGCCTGTTCCCGGTGCTGCGCGCGATCCTGGGCCAATGTCTCGCGCACCGTGTCGAGCAGCCGCAGCAGCGTCTCACGCTCAGTCTTGGTCAAGTTGCGCGTGGCGCGCTCATAGATCGCATCGCCGATCTCGTGCAGCTGCTCGAGGCGAGCGCGCGACTTGGGAGTGAGGTAGAGGCAGACAGCGCGGCGATCGACAGGATCGGGTCGACGCTCGATCATGCCGGACGTCTCCAGCAGGTCGATCTGTCTACCGAGCGTGATCGGCCGCACTTCAATCACTTCCGCGAGCTCGCGCTGGCTGCAGCCCTCCATGCGACCCAGGTAGGCGATGGTGCGCAGATCCGTCTGCGTCATGCGGTGCCGGATCGCCCGGGCGGCGAATTCGGCGCGGATCAAACGCGCGACATCGTGCACGAGATAGCCGAGGCGGGGACGAACCTGCAAGGTAGTACGCTCCACTGACTATAAGCAAAGCTTAGTATATTCAGGCACGCTACCTTTGCAAGCTGGCGCCGCCGCGGCCGCTGCACGTGCCGCGTCCGCCGATCTAAGGCTCGGTCAGGCCTGAAAAAAGTGTGGCCGCCCTGGGGCGGCCACACTTCAGGGCAGAGGTAGGTCGGAACTAGCTGCGCAGCTTGGGCTTGCGCATCAGCGAGTAGATGACCGCGGCGATGATCACGAGGCCCACGAGCCAGAGAAACGGGCGCGGCCTACCTTTCTGTGGCTGCGTCTCCGTGGCTGCCGGGGCGGGCGCGGCAGTCGGTGCCGGAGCGGCAGTCGGTGCAGGAGCTGCTTCCTGAGCCGTCTCTGCCGGAGCAGGTTGCGGCGCAGGAGGTGCTGTTTCTCCTGGCGCAGGTTGCGGCGCCGGCGCTGCCGCCTCTGCGGGGGCAGCCAGCGGAGCGGGAGCCGGAGCCTCGATGGGTATTTCCTCAATCGGCGCAGTGGTGGTCTCGAAGAAATCGGCAGTGAAGCGATCTTGGGGTATGTAAAAGGTCAGCTTATCGCCCTTTTGCAGCCGCGAAGTCGGCGTCTTACGCCCGTTAACCGTCAGCTGCAGGTTTGCCGGTGGCGTGAGTGTGAGGGTCTCTCCACCCTTGAAGTTCACGGTGACCTTCTTCCCGCCCTCCGCAACTTTCTCGACTTGCCCCACGAAATTGACGTAGTACTTGCCGTCGCGCTGCACGACGTTCTGGCAAGCGCCTGCGATGCCGGGGTACTTCGTGAGCGACTCGGCCGACCACGCTACGTCGCCACAACTGGTACCGGTTGCAGTAAAGGATCGATCGACACCGCTCTGCGCGTGCGCTGCGACGCTCGCGCCAAGGGTGACTCCAATAACCAGCAGGATTCGTCTAATGCCCATGGTTGCTCCTCAGAGTTTCTTGTGCTTGTCATCTTTCTCGCCGAGGCGCCCAACACTGCCCGCCCGAGCTTGCCAATTCAAGTGCGAAGGATAAAGTCATCGCCCAGCATGAACGTCCCGGCTGCAAAGAGAGAGCATGCGGAGCTGCGTCGCCGCCCGTTGCTGACGCCCTTGTGGCTGGGCGCGCTCGGCGCGTTGTTGCTCGTGGGCGTTGCCGTCTGGTTCGTGTTGTCGATGACCACGACGACCGTGATCGTGGTGCGCCATGCCGAGAAGGAATTGGGCTCGATAGATGATCCGCCGCTCAGCCAGGTGGGAGAGCAGCGTGCCGAGGTTCTGGCACGCCTTTTCGGCAGCCGTGAGGGTGCCGGCCGTATCGTCGCCGTGTTTGCGAGCGACACGCGACGTGCGCAGCGCACCGCCGAACCACTCGCAGCCCGCCTCGGTGTTGCGGTAAAGACCCTGCCCGCGGTGGATGTGGAGGGCCTGTTGCGGCAGATCCGCACCAACTACCGCGGCCGCAATGTCCTGGTGGTCGGGCATAGCAATACGGTGCCCGAGATCGTGCGCCGGCTGAGCGGCGACCCAGGTGTTCCGCCGATGGCCGAGAGCGACTACGGCACGATCTACGTCGTATCGGTGCCGACCCTGGGCCGGGCCTCAGTGCTGAAGATCAGCTACTAGGACCTATAAAGATAACAATAACAATTAGCTACAGAGTATAGCTAATGCTTTAGTTTACTAGCTCGCCCGTTTAGTGTGCCGCCTTCCTGATCTCCACCGCCTTGCGTACGAATTCCTCGTGGCGGCCGATGCGAAAGTCGGCCAGCAAGGCGTCCTGCACGATGCGGCCCTGATCGATCAGGTACGTGATGCGCCGGACTGCGATGCCGAGAGGTCCATCGGCGTCGTACATCTTGATCACGGTCTTGTCGGGATCGGCGAGCAGCGTGTATTTCAGTCCGTACTTCTCGGCGAAGCGCTTGTGACTTTCGGCGGACTGCGGGCTGATACCGACGACACGCAGGCCGGCGCGCCGAATGTCGGTGTTGAGGTCGCGCAGGGCACAAGCCTCCGCGGTGCAGCCCGGCGTGAAGTCCGCCGGGTAGAAATAGAGGATGAGGGGGCCGTCGCTCAGCAGGGACGTGAGGGAGCGGTCGCGCCCGTCCTGGTCGGGCAGAGTGAATTCGGGCGCACGGCTACCGGGGGCCAGCATCAGGAGCCTCCCAGCGCGCTGCGAAATTCGATTTCCATGATTCGATACCCCGTGCGCATCAGACCGAGCCGCTGGTAGATCCGCTGCGCTGCGCTATTTTCGTGCTCCACGTACAGGCGCAGACCACAGACATCGGCGTTGCCGCGCGCTTCGTCTTCGACGTGATGATACAGCGATGCGAATACGCCGCGGCGGCGCGCGTCCGCGACCACATAAACCGATTGAATCCACCAGAAGAAGCCATTGCGCCAGTCGCTCCATTCGCGGGTCAGCATCAGTTGACCCGCCGGGCGACCGTCGAGCTCGGCGATGAAGTAGCGCCCCTTGTGCTCGGATTCGAGTGCCCGGCGCACTCCCGTGCGCAGCGTCTGGGTCTCGAGTTGCTTGTCTTCAGTCTCGCGCGCGAGCCGCAGATTGCACTCGATGATGAAGTCGAGATCCGTATTCCGCGCGCTCCGGACTGCGACGCTCATGCAGCCATCCTCAGGTGCCCCGCGGAATCATAGCGCCGAGTGCGCCGAGTGCGCTGAGCGCGGCGCTTCGGCGCGCGACCGCGGACCGCGCTTTGCCGGTAGGGGTGCCGATGCTAGAATCCCGCGCCCATTTTTCGGATGGGGCAGTAGCTCAGCTGGGAGAGCGCCGCGTTCGCAATGCGGAGGTCGAGGGTTCGATCCCCTTCTGCTCCACCATCTCCACCAACTACTTACGCACTCGCAATCCTGTTGACGCTGGACATACAGCCGACAATCAGCCCATGTGCTGCCCACCGTTCAACGAGAAGTCGGCGCCTGTTGCAAATGCCGCGTCGTCGGACGCGAGCCACGTGACGAGGCTCGCTACTTCGCTCGGATCGCCGAGCCGCTTGACCGGAATCGCCGAAATGATCTTCTCGAGCACGTCCGAGCGGATCGCATGCACCATGTCCGTACCGATGTAGCCGGGCGATACCGTGTTCACCGTAATGCCGCGCGCTGCGACCTCCTGCGCTAGCGCCATCGTGAAGCCGTGGATACCCGCCTTGGCGGCCGAGTAATTGGTCTGGCCGAACTGTCCCCTCTGACCGTTGACGGAGGAGATATTAATAATCCGGCCCCACTGGCGCTCAATCATGCCGTCGATGACCTGTTTGGTGACATGGAACAAGCCGCTGAGATTGGTATCGATGACCGCACGCCAGTCCTCGATCGACATCTTGCGAAAGGTGGCGTCACGCGTGATGCCGGCATTGTTCACAAGCACATCGACCGGACCCAGCTCCTTGACGACGCGCTGGAAGGCATCGCGCGTCGAATTCAAATCGGCGACATTGCCTTCGGACGCGTGAACGTCGTAGCCCGCGGCCCGCATGTCCCCGAGCCAGCGATCCTTGCGGGCGGACCCGGGGCTGCAGCCGGCGACGACGATGCAGCCGGACTCACACAGTCGCTTGCAAATGGCGGTACCGATACCGCCCATGCCGCCTGTGACGTAAGCGATTCGCCGCTTTGTCTGGCTCATTGGTCGCCCCCAATATTCTTGTCAGCCTGGCCGCTCTACACCAGTGTAGGTTCCTCCTTTGGCAAACGCTGGTAAAGACCAGCGCGGATTATCGATCCTGAACATATTGACCCGGTGCATCACCGAGCATTGGATAGCCTTGGGCTGAATTGCCCAGCGGGGGTGGTGCAACTCTTTGCGGCGTCGAGTGCGCCGTCAGCCAGCGATCAAACGCTGGCCACCAGGACCCGTGTTCGATCGGCGTGTCGTGTTCCCATTGATCCGGGGGCAGGCTCGTCGATGTATCGTGCCAGGTACGTACGCGATGACGGCGTTTGGGATGCACCGGCCCTGAAATGATCCCGGCATTGTGACCGCCGCTTGTCAGCAGGAAGGTGTAGTCGTTCGAGCGCGTGAGCCCGCGCGTCTTGTAAACCGATTGCCACGGCGCGACATGGTCGGTCTCCGTCCCCACCACGAACATCGGCAGACGCACATTCGCGAGGTCCAGACGCTGTCCTTCGAACGTGAACTCTCCGCGCGCCAACTCGTTGCGCAGATACAGACGCGTGAGGTACTCGGTATGCATACGCCAAGGCATGCGCGTGCCGTCCGCGTTCCAGGCCATGAGGTCATTCGGCAGGTCGCGCTGGCCTTTCAAGTAACTGTTGACCGCGGGTTTCCAAAGCAGGTCCTGTGATCGCAGCAGGGCGAAAGCCGCGCCCATCTTCTTGCTTTCGAGAACGCCCGCGCGATGCATCACTGCTTCGAGCATGTCGAGCTGGCTCGGACTGATGAAGAGCGATAGCTCGCCGGGCTCGCTGAAATCCCCCTGCCCGGCCAGCAGGCTGATGGTCTGAAGACGCGAGTCGCCGGCCTGCGCGAGCGCGGCAGCGGCGATCAAGAGCAGAGTTCCGCCGATGCAGTAACCAAGCGCGTGCACCTTGCGCTCCGGAACGATCGTGGTCACCGCGTCGAGCGCCGCGAGAAGACCGCTACGCACGTAGTCATCGATACCGAGATCACGATCAGTCGCCAGGGGATTCTTCCAGGAGATCACGAAGATGGTATGCCCCTGCTCGATCAGGTAGCGCACGAGCGAGTTCTTCGGCGACAGATCCAGAATGTAGTACTTCATGATCCAGGCCGGCGTGATCAGCACGGGTTCGGCCTGAACGGTCGCACTTACCGGCGAATACTGGATCAGCTCGATCAGGCGGTTGCGCAGAACTACCTTCCCGGGCGTGATCGCGACGTGTTCACCAACCTGGAAGTGCTCCGTGCCGGCCGGCGCACGGCCCTTGGCGGTCCGCTGCAGATCCTCGATGAAATTGGCGAATCCTCGCACCAAATTGTGGCCCGCCTCGGCGCGCGTCCTTTCGAGGAGTTCGGGATTACTGAGGAGGTAGTTGGCGGGTGAAGCGGCATGGGCGACCTGACGTCCGACAAAGTGCATCAGCTTCGCACTCTTCTCGGGAACGCCGGGAGCCGGCGCGAGCGCCTCCTGCCACCAGGTCTGCCAATTGGAATACGTGCGCGCGTAGAAATTAAACGGCCAGAGGTTCCAGGCGCCGTGCGCGAAGCGTTCGTCATCGGGGACGGGCGTCTCGGACCGCCCGGTCATCGCCTTCAGCGCGAACGTCCAGTTGTCGAGGATCTTCTCGAATCCGCTACGCGCAAGCGCGGCCTGCTTCTCGGCCGATCGGGAAAGACCTAGGAACCAGTCCCACCAGGCCTGTGAATAGTCTTCGGGGGCGAGACCGCCGGTGAGCGCGGCGAGCCGCACACGAAATTCCCTGTGCAGTGCTCTTTCGGCTTCGTCCGCTTGCGCACGTCCCGCGACTGAGTCGGATTCGGACATTTGCACTCCCCCAAGGAAAAAGGGTCGGAGCGGCTCACGCGCTCCGACGCCCGCCACCTAAGGGAGATATATTAAGACGCTTTCTTCGTTGCGGCTGTGGCCTTGCCGCTCGCTTCCGCGAAGAGGTTCTTGAGCGTGTTCTGCGACTCGGTCGCGATCGTGACGAATTCCTCAGCGCGCTGCTGCAGCTGCTTGCTCAGGTTTGAACTCAACGCGCTCTGTGCGGTCACGAGGTCTTCACCCGACTTCGCGCCAATTGCGGCCTTCGCGGCCGACACGGAGAACTCGAGGTAGTCCCCGGCAACGGCGTACTGGTAACGGGCAAGGCGCTCAAGCGCCTTGAGGCCTTCCTGTTGAGCGTGTAGAGCGGGGGCAAAGGCGCTGCGATATGTGTCGAACCAGGTGCTCGCATCGAAAGTACGGTTGCTCATGATTGAAAACTCCTCTGCCGGTAGTGATGAAACAGAGCAGAGCGTACACCGAATGTATGCAGTGCACAAGTTCGATATATACTTATAGAGCTAGCTCAACATATCTATAAGATATTGATTAGTAATATTATTATTTTGTCTCCGCGGCACTGTAGTAATTCACATTATTGCGACGCATTGTCTTCAGTGAGCACTTAGAGGCGGAGCCCTCCGTCACAGTCAAGGCAGCGGCCAGTGAAAAAGTCATTGCGGGCGATGAACACCGCTGCCTCAGCAATTTCGCTCGGTTCGCCGAGCCGCCCAACGGGGACTGGCGCGATGAGTCGTTCGAGCGTTTCGGGCTTCATGGCCGCAAGGATGTCGGTCCGGGTGAATCCGGGCGCGATCGCGCCGGTGCGAATGCGATAGCGCGCGAGCTCCTTCGCCCACACCACGGTCATCGACTCGACCGCGGCCTTCGCGGCGCTGTAATTGCTCTGTCCGACATTTCCGTGGCGTGAAATGCTGGAGATGTTGATGATCAGCCCGCCATTACCGAAGCTCACCATCCGCTCGGCCGCCTCGCGCCCGCAGAGAAACACACCCGTTAGATTCACATCGATAACCGCCTGCCATTGGTCGAGCGACATCTTGTCGACCACGTCGCTGCCACTGACCTTCAGGAGCAGCGCGTCCTTGATTATGCCGGCGTTGTTGACGAGCACATCAAGCCGGCCGAAATCCAGAGCAATGCGCTGCATGGTTTCTACGACCTGCTGTTCGTCGGTCACGTCGGCACCGTAGCTGCGCGCCTCGACTCCCAGCGCCGCAACCTGCGCGCGTGTCTCTTCGAGATGTTCCGCCTTCAAATCGATCAGGGCGACGTTCGAGCCCTCGACCGCAAAGCGCACGGCCATGGCGCGCCCGATGCCGCGAGCCGCGCCTGTGACGACCGTGGTTCCATTTCTTAGTTGCATGAAGCGACTTTCCGTAGTGAGCTAGCGATTACGATCAGGTGGAGTCTTCTTTTCCGCTGGCGATGCGGTCGAAAAGGTCGACAGCATTGACGCCTGCATCTTTGACCACAGTTCCATGTTCTGGCGTGCGAGCTCGGCCAGCGGCGCCATCGGCGACTGAAGGGCTTTGGCCATTTCCGTTTGCATCACCTTCTGCTGCTGCATCAGGCCGCCGAGGCTCTGCTCGAGATAGCGCGTAAGCATCTCCTGGATCGGGTTCCCATAAAATCGGATGATCGCTTCCAGCAGTTCGCTCGAGAGTAGTGGCGTGCCGAATTGCTCCTGTTCGGAAATGATCTGCAGCAG
>Ga0326726_10000070_pt1 | contig 94860 bp, 99 predicted proteins | sample MHFenrmetagenome_2_FD_207603 | JGI IMG/M metagenome (GOLD analysis project Ga0326726, IMG submission 207603) | Lab enriched peat soil microbial communities from Michigan Hollow, Ithaca, NY, United States - MHF15MN | ecosystem: Environmental > Terrestrial > Soil > Wetlands > Peat | place: USA... | reverse complement strand
GACACGCTGCGCGACACGCTGCTGCGCATCGTCACCAACTTCCAGCTGAGCAACGAGTTCGAGGATCTCGGCCGCGACGTCGACCAGGTGCTCGGCGCGCTGCGCGCCTACACCGGCGAGGTGCGGCTGCGCACCAACTATCAGATCCAGGTGCTGTCGAGCCTGTTCCTGCGCAACAAGGGGGCCTACGTCGTCGGCAAGATCATCAACGGCTTCGTCGAGACGCCGTTCGCGCTGCCGATCCTGCACGTCGGACAAGGCCGGCTGGCGATCGACACCGCCCTGTTCGGCGAGGACGACCTGCAGCTGCTGTTCAGCTTCGCGCGTGCGTACTTCATGGTCGAGATGGAGATCCCCAGCGCCTACGTGCAGTTCCTGCGCTCGCTGATGCCGAAAAAGCCGCGCTCCGAGATCTACAGCGCCATCGGCCTGCACAAGCAGGGCAAGAACCTGTTCTATCGAGACTTCCTATACCACCTGCGCCACTCGAGCGACCGCTTCCGCGTCGCGCCCGGCATCAAGGGCATGGTGATGCTGGTGTTCGACCTGCCGTCGTTCCCGTTCGTGTTCAAGGTGATCCGCGATTTCTTTCCGCCGCAGAAGGACACCACGCGCGAGCAGATCATGGCCAAGTACCTGCTGGTCAAGACGCACGACCGCGTGGGCCGCATGGCCGACACGCTGGAATACAGCAACGTGGCGTTCCCGCTGCAGCGCTTCGAGCCCGGGCTGGTGGCCGAGCTGCACGAGTTCTGCCCCACCCTGCTCGAACAGGTCGGCGACACGCTGATCATCCGCCACCTGTACATCGAGCGGCGCATGATCCCGCTGAACATCTACCTGCACGATGCCGACGCGCGGCAGATCGAGTCGGCGGTGATCGAGTACGGCAATGCCATCAAGGATCTGGTCGCTGCCAACATCTTTCCGGGCGACATGCTGTGGAAGAACTTCGGCGTCACACGCCAGGGCAAGGTGGTGTTCTACGACTACGACGAGATCGAATACCTCACCGACTGCAATTTCCGCCGCGTGCCCGAGGCGCACACCGAGGAAGAGGAGATGTCGAGCGAAGTCTGGTACCCGGTGGGACCGAAGGACGTGTTTCCCGAAACCTTCGAGCCGTTCCTGCTCGGCAACCCGGGCGTGCGCGAGGTCTTCATGAAGCACCACGCCGACCTGCTCGACCCGGCGTTCTGGCAGGCCCACAAGGAGCGCATCCTCGCCGGCCACGTGCACGACGTCTTTCCGTACGACGCCAATCGGCGCTTCGCACGACAGCGGCGTCGCGAGACGGCCAGCGTCACGCCATGACCTGGCGCGACGCGTTCGAGCTGGCCAGTTTTGTGGTGACCGTGGTGGGCCTGCCGTTCGCGATCGCGGTGTTCCTGATCCAGCAGCGCAAGGAGCGCGAGAACGAGGAGGAAGAGGCGTACCAGCACCTGTCGGACGCCTACAACGACTTCCTGAAGATCGTGCTGGCCAATGCCGACCTGAAGCTGCGCAGCAACGCCGCGCTGCCGAACCCGACGCCCGAGCAGAACGAGCGCATGCTGGTGATCTTCGACATGTTGATCTCGTTGTTCGAACGGTCTTACCTGGTGGCGTATAAAGATGACATGACGCCCACCGAGAGTCGGCGCTGGAACAGCTGGGACGATTACATGCGCGAGTGGTGCCGCCGCGACGACTTCCACAACGCGTTGCCGCTGCTGCTGCGCGGCGAGGATCCCGGCTTCCAGGCCTACATCAGGCGCGTGGCGCACGAAGAGCGCGGCACGCCGCTGCTGTCGACCTACTGATTCGCAAGCAAAGGAGTTGAACCATGGCTGAATCCATCGTCATCGTGTCCGCGGCGCGCACGCCGATCGGCGGCATGCTGGGCGACTTCGCGTCGCTCGCCGCATGGGAGCTGGGCGCCGTGGCCATCAAGGCGGCGGTCGAACGCGCCGCTGTGCCCGGTGATGCGGTCGACGAAGTGCTGATGGGCAACTGCCTGATGGCGGGCCAGGGCCAGGCGCCCGCGCGCCAGGCGATGCGCAGGGCCGGCCTGCCCGACGCCACCGGCGCGGTGACGCTGAGCAAGATGTGCGGCTCGGGCATGCGCGCGATGATGTTCGCGCACGACGCGCTGGCGGCCGGCAGCGCCAACGTGATGGTAGCCGGCGGCATGGAGAGCATGACCAACGCGCCGCACCTGCTGTTCGCGCGCAAGGGCGTGCGCTACGGCCAGGCCCCGCTGTACGACCACATGGCGATCGACGGGCTGGAAGACGCCTACGAGCGCGGCAAGGCGATGGGTGTGTTCGCCGAAAGCTGCGTCGGCAAGTACGCCTTCACGCGCGAGGCGATGGATCAGTTCGCGATCGCCTCCACCCAGCGCAGCAAGGCCGCCAACGAAGACGGCAGTTTCGCCTGGGAGATCGCCCCGGTGACGCTGGCCGGCAAGACGGGCGACACGGTGGTCAAGTTCGACGAGCAGCCGTTCAAGGCCAAGCTCGACAAGATCCCGGGCCTGAAACCCGCGTTCAAGAAGGACGGCGCGATCACTGCCGCCACCTCGTCGAGCATCTCCGACGGCGCGGCCGCGCTCGTGCTGATGCGCGAGACCACCGCTGCCAAGCTGGGCGCCAGGCCGATCGCCCGCATCGTCGCACACGCGGTGCATGCGCAGGCGCCCGAGTGGTTCACCACGGCGCCGGTCGGCGCGATCCAGAAAGTCCTGAAGAAGTCCGGCTGGGATCCCAAGGCCGTGCACCTGTGGGAGGTCAACGAAGCATTCGCCGCCGTGACGATGGCCGCGATGGAGGAATTCCGCCTGCCGCACGAGATCGTCAACGTGCACGGCGGCGCGTGCGCGCTCGGCCACCCGATCGGCGCCTCGGGTGCGCGCATCGTCGTCACGCTGCTTGGTGCGCTGAAGAAGCGCAATCTCAAGAAAGGCGTGGCTGCGTTGTGCATCGGCGGCGGCGAAGCGACCGCGATGGCGGTCGAGCTCCTCTAGCGCGCCGCGCGATCAGGCGCGCACGTTGCCCTGGCCGGTGCCGCGGCCGCTGAATGCGCTGACCTGGTCGTTGAAGATGCGCGTGTCGATCGGTTTTTCGATGTGCCCCGAGCAGCCGGCCGCGATCGCTTGATCGCGCTCGTGCGGCATCGCGTACGCCGTCAGCGCGACCACCGGGATCGCGGTGATCGATTGCACGGGTGTGTGCGCGCAAGGCGCGCCCTCGCCCGGTGGACAATGGGCGCCTGCACCCCTAGCGTTGAACCGTTTCACTGCACGAACAGGGCCTCGACGATGCTGCTGTCCGACCACCACCTCGCCGTTCAAGACGCCGTACGCACCTTCGTTCGCGAGCGCATCGCGCCGCAAGCGGCGGCGTGGGACAAGTCGCACCACTTTCCGCGCGACGAACTGCGCGGCCTGGCGGCGCTGGGTTGCTTCGGCGTGGCGGTGCCCGAAGGCCAAGGCGGCGCCGGGCTCGATTACCTGGCGCTGGCGATCATCCTGGAGGAGATCGCCGCCGGCGATGGGGCCACCAGCACGATCGTGAGCGTCAACAACTGCCCGGTGTGCTCGATCCTGATGGCGTTCGGCAACGAGGAGCAGAACGAGCGCTTCCTGAAGCCGCTGGCGCGCGGCGACCTGCTGGGCGCGTTCTGCCTCACCGAGCCCCACGTGGGCTCCGAGGCCGGCGGCTTGAAGACCACGGCGGTGCGCGAGGGCGACCACTACGTGCTCGATGGCGTCAAGCAGTTCATCACCAGCGGCAAGAACGGCGACGTGGCGATCGTGATGGCGGTCACCGACAAGGCCGCCGGCAAGAAAGGCATCAGCGCCTTCATCGTGCCGACCGGCACGCCCGGCTACCAGGTCGCGCGGCTCGAAGACAAGATGGGCCAGCATGCCAGCGACACCGCGCAGATCGTGTTCGACCGATGCCGCGTGCCGGCATCGAACCTGCTGGCCGACGAGGGCATGGGCCTGAAGATCGCGCTGTCGGGCCTCGAGGGCGGGCGCATCGGCATCGCATCGCAGGCGCTGGGCATGGCGCGTGCCGCCTTCGACGCCGCGCTCGCCTACAGCAAGGAGCGGCGCGCGTTCGGCCAGCCGATCTTTGAGCACCAAGCGGTGCAGTTCAAGCTCGCCGACATGGCCACGCAGATCGAAGCAGCGCGTCAATTGATCTGGCACGCCGCGGCGCTCAAAGACGCCGGGCGGCCCTGCCTGAAGGAGGCCGCGATGGCCAAGCTGAACGCCAGCGAGATGGCCGAGCGGGTGTGCTCGGCGGCGATCCAGGTGTTCGGCGGCTACGGCTACGTGAGCGACTTCCCGGTCGAACGCATCTATCGCGACGTGCGCGTGTGCCAGATCTACGAGGGCACGAGCGAAGTGCAGAAGATCCTGATCGGGCGGGCGCTGGCATGAGCACCTGGCGTGGACAACCCGCGTTGACGATCGGCTTCGTCGGCCTCGGCGTGATGGGCGTGCCGATGGCGCGCCACCTCGGAGAGGCCGGCCACCGCGTGCAGGGTTTCGATGTCGCGGCGTCGGCGCTGGAGCGGCTGCGCGAGGCGCACGCGAACGCCCGCCTGTGCGGCAGCGCGCGCGAGGCGGCCAGCGGTGCCGACGTGGTGTTCACCATGCTGCCCGACGGCCGGGTGGTGCGCGAGGTCGTGCTCGGCGCCGATGGCATCGCCGCCGGGCTGGCCGCCGGCGCGCTGCTGGTGGACAGCTCGTCGTCCGAGCCGTGGCTCACGCGCGAGACCGCGGCCGCGGTGCAGGCCCGCGGCGCCGCGATGATCGACGCGCCGGCCTCGGGTGCGTTGTGGGGTGCCGAGGCGGCCGAGCTGGTGTTCATGGTCGGCGGCGCCGCGGCCGACGTGCAGCGCGCGCGGCCGTTGCTCGGTGCGATGGGCAAGCAGGTCTTTCACCTGGGCCCGCTGGGCGCCGGCCACACGATGAAGTGCCTGAACAACCTGGTCACTGCGATGACGCTCACCGCCACCGCCGAAGCGCTGGCGGTCGGCACGCGCTGCGGACTCGATCCCGCGGTGATGACCGACGTGCTCAACGCGTCCACCGGCGGCTCGTGGATCAGCCGCACCCATTTCCACCAGCGCGTGATCAGCCGTCGATTCGACGACCCGTTCAGGCTCGAGTTGATGCTCAAGGACATCGGCATCGCGCTCGGTGTGGCGCACGAAGCGGGCGTGCCGGTGCCGCTGTGCGAGGCCGCACTGCCGTTGTGGCAGGCCGCTGATCGTGCGCGCGGCGATGGCGTCAGCATCAGCGAGCTGGTGCGCTGGGTCGAGCAGCAAGCCGGGGTCGAGATCTCGGCACGCCCTCCGCTGGACAAACCCTGACTCTGGGATCATCACTACCCGGCGCGGACGGCTCGACCGATGCGGCGCCTATTCGCGACGACAGGAGGACGATCATGAGGTGGACGTGGCGTGGTTTCGTGCGAGTGTGCGCGCTCGGCATGTGGGCGGGAGCGGCCGGCGTCGCGCAGGCGCAGGCAGCGGGCCCCACCAGCGCCGGCAACGCCGCGGAGGACATCTGCGCCGGCAAGTTGAGCAGCGAGCAACTGGTGACCGCCGCGCTCGCCCGCGCCAAGGAACGCAGCGAGCTCAACGCGTTCGTCACGCTCGACGAGGCGGGCGCACTGGCCGCCGCCAAGCGCGTCGACTCGAGCAAGGGCCATCCGCGCTGCCGGCCGCTGGCCGGTGTGCCGATCGTCGTCAAGGACAACATCGAGGTCGCCAGGTTGCCGACCACCGGCGGCACGCCGGCGCTCAAGGGCTACATACCGAAGGCCGACGCGCCAGTGGTCAGGAAGCTGCGCGACGCCGGTGCGATCGTGCTCGGCAAGACCCTGATGCACGAGCTCGCGTTCGGCATCTCGGGCTACAACCCGGCGTACAACTCGGGCCCCAACGTCGGCGTGCGCAATGCCTACGACCTGTCGCGCAGCGCCGGCGGCTCGTCGTCGGGCACCGGCGCCGCGCTGGGCGCCCGCATCGTGATGGCGGGCCTGGGTACCGACACCGGCGGCTCGGTGCGCATCCCCTGCGCGTTCAACGGTTGTGCGTCGTTGCGCCCGACCGTCGGGCGTTACCCGCAGCAAGGCATCTTGCCGATCTCGCACACCCGAGACACCGCCGGACCGATGGCGTTGGCGATGGCCGACGTCGAACTGCTCGACCGCGTGATCAGCGGCGCGCCAGTTGCCCGGCCGGCCAACCTGAAGGCTGTGCGCCTCGGCCTGGTCAAGGATTTTCTGGCCAACATGGACGCCGACACGCAGGCCGCGTTCGACGCCGCGCTCGGCAAAGCCAAGGCCGCGGGCGTGACGGTGGTCGACGTCGAGGTGCCCAAGCTGATGGAGCTCAACGGCGCGGTGAGCTTTCCGATCGCGCTGTACGAGGCGTATGACGACGTCGTGAAGTACCTGCGCGGCACCGGCACGGGAATCACGCTGCCCAAGCTGGCCGAGACCATCGCCAGCCCCGACGTCAAGGGCACCTACCAGGGCCTGGTGATTCCGCGCAAGCTGCCGGGGCCCAACAACACGGTGGTCGACGCCAAGCCGGCGTACGCCGCGGCGATGAAGACCTCGCGCCCGGCGTTGCAGAAACTCTATGCGGCAACCTTCAAGCAGCACAAGCTCGATGCGCTGGTGTTCCCCACCGTGCCCAAGGTGGCGATGCTGGCCAACCCCGAGTCGAGCAGCGTGCCCACCTTCCTCGGCGTGATCCAGAACACCGACCCGGGCAGCAACGCCGGCGTGCCGGGTCTGCAGATTCCGATCGGCATCGGCGCACAGAGCAAGCTGCCGGTGGGTCTTGAACTCGACGGTCCGGCCGGCAGCGATCGCCGCCTGGTGGCCATCGGCTTGGCGCTCGAGCCTGTGTTCGGGCGTTTGCCGCCGCCGGCGCGTTGAAGCTCGCCGCGTCGGCGGGCGTCACCAGAATTTCGCGCAGGGCCCGCGCAGCACGAATGTGGCGGTCGGCGCCGGCAGCGGCGCCAGGGCGCGGTCTTCGATCGAGACCGCAAGCTCGGGCACGTTGGCCAGCCATTGTTCGGACGTGCCGGTGATCGTGATGCGACCCTTGCCTTGAGCGGGGACGATGCCGAGCGACAGCGGCGCCCCTTCTTTCGGCAGACCCCACAGCTGCAGCACCTGATCGGGCCGCAGTTCGATCGGCTGCAGCACCTTGATGTCGACGATGTTGCCGCGGCGCAGCGAGCTGATCAGCATGGTCGGGCGGCCCTGTGTGTCCTGCAGGAAGCCGGCATAGCTCTGCGGCAGTTGTTGCTCGCCGTCGGCGGTGCGGTCCATTTGCGGCGCGATCAGCATCACGCCGAGCCCCAACACCAGCCCGGCGGCCAAGCCGCTGAGCCCGCGTACGCCGAACCAGCGCTCGAACCAACCGGGCTGTGCCGCCGCGTGTTGCGGCTTGACGCGGGCCTCGATGCGGGTCCACAGCCTGGGTGACGGTGCCGCCACCGACAGCGGACCCGCCATCGGCACCAACTCGCGCTGCCAGAAATCGACCGCTGCCTGCAGCTTGGAATCGTCCTTCAACAAGCGCTCGAAGCGCCGGCGCGCACGGCCATGCAGCGTGCCGAGCACGTACTCGGATGCCAGCGCATCGCGCAATTCGGGCCGGTCGTAGTTCATGGCTCGCGCCTCCGTGGGCATCCGCGTGCGTGCATCGGGCCTATCCCTTCAGGCACGGCTTGAGCCGCTCGAGTCCGCGCCGCACCCAGGCCTTCACGGTGCCCAGTGGCTGGCGCATGTGCGCGGCCAGTTCCGAATGCGTCAGGCCGTCGTAGAAGGCGAGCGCGATCGCCTGGCGCTGCGCCGGATCCAGGCTCTGCAGGCAGTGCCGCAGGCGCACCGCGTCGATGCGCTCGATCAGGCTCTGCAGCGGGCCGGCCGCCTCGTCGGCGACGCGGGTCAACGTATCGTCCTCGTCGTCCTCGTTGGCTGACCTGCGCACCACCGTCTCGCGCTCGCTGGTCGTGCTGCGCAGCGCGTCCATCGCCTTGTGGCGCGCGATCGTCATCAACCAGGTCATCGGCTGCGCTTTCAACGGGGAATAGTTCGGTGCCGAGTTCCAGATGCCGACGTAGGCCTCCTGCAGGACTTCCTCGGCCCAGCTGGGGTCGCGCAGCAGGCGTGTCACGATCGCCAGCAGGCAACGCACGGTGGCATCGTAGAGTTGCTTGAACGCCGCCTGGTCGCGCAGTGCGACGCGTGCCAGCAGCTGGCCGACGTCGTGCTGAGCCCCCGTCCGATCCGACATGCCGGATGTCCCTCAGTCCCCTCCGCCGGCTGCAGACACACAGAATGCCCATGTGTCACTCACTTGTCGGACACGTCGATCAGTGCACCCTCGAGCGACACGGGGCCCTTGGCCACCAGCCCGAAGGCATCGCGGATGTCGTCGAACGTCCCGAGCCGGATGTCTTCGAAATCGCCCCAACGCAGCGTCGGTGGCAAATCATTGTAGACCTCGCGCTCCGTCGCCAGACAGCCCACCACCTGCTGCTTCACGTCCTCGCCGCCGGCGAGCATCTTGAATCCCTGCGCACCGGGCAGCAGCAGCGGCGTGTTCGCCTCGATGTGTGGATCGCGCATGAAGCGGTTCGGAAAGATGCGCTGGATCTTGCCGGTTGTCGGGCTCTGCACGTAGCAGTAGACGTAGCCCGGCTGCGCGGTGCTGACGGTCAGCTCGATCGTTTCACCCTTGCGGTAGCGCGTCTTGGCCACGCGCACTGAGAGCTTGACTTCCTTGCCCGCGGCAACGTTGGCTGCGCCGGGGCCCTGCCCGGGCGCCGGTTTCTCGGCGACGAACGGCTTGTCGGGTGCCTTGGGAATCGGCCGCAGCAGGAACGCCTTGAACAATTCGAAGTCCGGCTCGCCGCTGTCGTTCAGCCCGAGCGCGCGGCGGTAGGCGGCCAACGCGTCGGTGGTCGCCGTGTTGACCGCGCCATCGGCCGGGCCGTCGTAGAACTTGCGGTTGCGCAATTGGTCCTGCAGGAAGCGCGTCAATTCCGGTGTGCCTTGCATCGACAGGAACCAGTCCTCCATCTCGCGCTGAACCTCGGGGTTGGCGACGTCGATGTTCAGGCAGCCCCAGTACGGCAGGCGAAGCAGCTTGCCGGTGAGCTCGATCGAAGACAGCTCGATCATGTTGCGCAACGACTGCGCGACGCCCTCGCTGTGGGCCACACCGAAGCTGAAGGTCAGGTTGCCATTGCGGATCTGCGCCTGGCCGTCGTCGATGCCCTTGTCGCTACGGGTCACGACGACGGTGTTCTTCGAGCTGGCGCCGGGGACCAGCGCCAGGTCGCCGGTGCTCACCACGCTGGCGTCGAAGCCAAGGACCGAGGCATGGGTGTTGCTGGACAGCCGCACGCCGAACAATGCCGGCAGCAGCGATACGCCGAGCCCGGCCTGCTTGCTGGTCACGTCTTCGTCGAACTGCGTGATCGAACCGCGGATGTCGTATTGCGGCACGACCTTGAAGTCGTTGAGCCGCTGCGCGATCGACAGCAGCTGCACCACGTTCTGGTTGTCGCTGCCGAAGGTGACCAGCCGCACGCCGCGGCTGCGCCGCGTCATGTCGGCATAGGCCGACACCATCATGTCGCGCGTGCCGGCTCCCAGCCGGCGCGACTGGTCCTGCATCTCCTCGATCATCATGCTGACGTCGCGCACACCGAAGCGGTACATCATGTCGTCCATGCAGCGCAGCCCATCGGAGAACTGGGTGACGTTGCGCTGCGGCACTGCCTTGGGCCCCGACGGAGCGGGTTGGGCCTGGACCGTCGGCGCGGGTGGCGGACTGACCGCGCGCGCCTGCGGTGCGACGCAATCCGACATGGCAATTGCCACAACGGTGGCGACAAGTTTGGTGATCATGGCAGTTCCTCGGGTGGTGTGGATCGCGGGCTTTGGTCGGGTTGCTTCGCGGCGCTGGTGATAGCCGCCGCATGACTGGACATTCGGTGTCGGCGCCGGATCGGACGCACAGAATCCGGAATCCTTGCGGTCATTCGCGGCCATTCGATGCGACACGCGCTCCCGAAACGCCGCAACGCGCCGGCATGCCGGCGCGTTGCGGGAACGAGCGCACTCCGTCAGGGCAGGCGCGGCAGGTTCGGCAGGTTCGGCAGGCTGATCGTCAGGTTCGCGGCCGGGACCGGGAACGTGAACAGCGTGATCGTGGCCTGCACGCCATCGACGGCGCCGAGCGAAGCGTCGACGACCAAAGAACCAGTCGTGATGCCGTGCGTCGCGTTCATGTCGACCTGGTCGTCGGCGAGGGCCAGGTTCCTCTCCTCGGCGATCTCGACGGCCTTGCTGATGCTGGCCAGGCGTGCATCGGCGAACTTGGCAAACACAAAGTCCTGGTTTTCAGTCAGGCCGCCGAGCGCGCTGTCGGACGCGATCGTCAAGCCCGTCTCCCGGGTGCAGACGTCGCGGCCATCCGAGGCGCCGGTCCGTGCGCGAATCTGCTTCTTCGTGAACGGCGCCTGCAGGCAATCCAGCGGGATGACGCGGGTCACGACGCGGCTGCACTTGAAGGCGCCGCCGGTGGACTGGCCGGTGTAGCCGGCGCGGCAGACCATGCCGTCGTCAGGTGACGCGTGGCTGATGGCGGGAGCCGCGATGCCGGCGGATGCGACGATGGCGGCGGCGATGCTCTTGGCGAGCACGAGGGTCTTGAACGATTTCATGATGGATCTCCGATTGAGTGGAAGTGAAAGTGAAGGGTTGGTTGACGTGACGACTTGCGAACCATTCGCCTGCCGCACGAGGTCACTTTCGCCAGCGAATCCGAACTGGACGCAGCAAGCGGTCGATTGCGGTCGGGCACCCCCTTTGGGGTGTGTTCGTGAATCGACTTCGCTGCCGGCGCCATCGCCGCCGCGCGACAATCGCGGTGCCGCGCGGCACGATCGATCGCCGGCGGGTTGAACGAGAGGTGTCATGAAGAGAACAGCCAAATCGATGGTCGACGAAGCGATGGCCGCGATCACCACTTACAGCGTCGACGAGGCGCGCGATCTGCACGGCCGCGACGACGTGCAGTTCATCGATATCCGCGACGTGCGCGAGCTCGACCGCGAGGGCGTGATCCCCGGCGCATTCCATGCGCCGCGCGGCATGCTGGAGTTCTGGGTCGATCCCGAGTCGCCGTACCACAAGCCGTTGTTCGCGCGGCCGCACACGCGCTACGTGTTGTTCTGCGCGGCCGGCTGGAGATCGGCGCTGGCCACCAAGACGCTGCAGGAGATGGGGCTGGAGAATGTGGCGCACATCGAAGGCGGCTTCTCGGCGTGGAAGGATGCTGGCGCCCCGGTGGCCGACAAGCCGCACAAACCGCCCAAGGCGGCGTGACGCGGCGCCGGCGATGGAGCTGACTCGCTACCTGCGCATCCAGGCGCACGCCAACCGGCTGTCGAACCACCGGCTGCACGCCGCGATGGCGCCGCTGTCGCGCGCGGAGTTCCACGTGCCGCGCACCGGATTCTTCCCGAGCCTGGCCCACACGCTGAACCACATCCTCGAGGTCGATCTGTACTACATCGGCGCGCTGCACCGCGAGGCCGGCATCCGTGCCGCGCTGATGGGCTTCGTGCCGTTCGACGAACTCGCGGCGCTGGCGCGGTGCCAGGCAGCCAGCGATGAGCGGCTGATCGCCTATTGCGACCAGCTCGACGCCGCCGCGCTCGACGCGGTGATCGACATGGAGCGCGCGCACCATGTCCAGCGCGAGCGGGTCGGCCATGTGCTCGCGCACCTGTTCAACCACCAGACGCATCACCGCGGCCAGGCTCATGCGATGTTGTCGAGCACGTCCATCGAGCCGCCGCAGCTCGATGAGTTCATGATGCCCAGCGAGGCCGAACTGCGCACGCGCGACCTCGCCGCGCTCGGCTGGCGCGAGGCCGACGTCTACCGCTGAGCCTATTCGCCAGCATGGGCGTGCCCACCGGCCTGAACTTCAACGCGCTGATGGCGCTGCGCGAGCGCGTTGCGCGCTGGATCCAGGGCGAGCCGCTGCACGGCGCGATCTGGCGTGCGGGACTGCCGAAGACGGTGGCGGCATGAGCGAGGCCGGTCGCGAGTTGCCTCAGCCCTTGAAGGGGTTGAAGGTCGTCGAGTTCACGCACATGGTGATGGGCCCGACCTGCGGCATGGTGCTGGCTGACCTGGGCGCCGAGGTGATCAAGGTCGAGCCGATCGACGGGGACCGCACGCGCACGCTGCTCGGCGCGGGCATCGGCTTCTTCCCGATGTTCAACCGCAACAAGAAGAGCATCCAGATCGATCTGCACAAGCCCGCCGGTGCCGCGGTCGCGCGCCAGCTCGCCGCCAGCGCCGACGTGGTGGCTGAGAACTTCAAACCCGGCACGATGGTGAAGTACGGGCTCGACCACGAGTCGCTGGCGAGGAGGAATCCGCGACTCATCTATGCCAGCCTGAAGGGCTTTCTGCCCGGGCCGTACGACCACCGCACCGCGCTCGACGAGGTGGTGCAGATGATGGGCGGGCTCGCCTACATGACCGGCCGCCCCGGCGATCCGTTGCGCGCCGGCTCTTCGGTCAACGACATCATGGGCGGCATGTTCGGCGCCATCGCGATCTTGGGCGCGCTGATCCAGCGTGGCATCAGCGGCCGCGGCATGGAGGTGCAGTCGGCGCTCTACGAGAACAACATCTTCCTGGTCGGCCAGCACATGCTGCAGTACGCGATCACCGGCCAGCCGGCGGCGCCGATGCCGGCGCGCATCAGCCCATGGGCGATCTACGACGTGTTCACCGTCAAGGACGATGAGCAGATCTTCCTCGCGGCTGTGAGCGATGGGCAGTGGCTCACGTTCTGCGATGCACTCGGTTTCGACGACCTGAAGGCCGACCCGGCGCTCAAGCTCAACAACGACCGCGTGCGAGCGCGGCCGACGCTGCTGGTCGAGCTGGGCAGGCGGCTGAAGGCATTCAGTGCCGCCGAGCTGTCGCGCCGCTTCGAGGCTGCGGGCCTGCCGTTCGCGCCGATCATGAAACCCGAGCAGCTACTCGACGACCCGCACCTCACCGCCACCGGCGGTCTGGCCGACATCACGTTGACCGACGGCGAACGCGCCGGGCAGCACGTGAAGGCCACTCTGTTCCCGTTCACGCTCGACGGCCAGCGGCCCGGCGTGCGGCTGAACCCACCCAAGCGCGGCGAACACACGCGCGAGGTGCTGGCCGCGATCGGCATCGCGGCGCGCGAGATCGACGCGCTGATCGAATCTCAAGCGGTGGCGTGAAGATCTCAGTCGATTTGCAACCTGGAGACCCCATGACGAGCAAGACTCCCTCGCGCCGCGACGTGCTGGCGCTCGGCCTCACCAGCGCTCTGTGCGTGTCGGCCTTGGCCCAGGGTGACAAGACCGTGCGTTTCATCCTGCCCAACGCCACCGGCTCGGGCGTCGACGCGATCACGCGGGCGGCGCAGGCGGCATTGGGCAAGGCGCTCGGCTCCCCGGTGATCGTCGACAACCAGCCGGGCGCCGGCGGCATCGTCGGCCTGCAGGCGCTGGCGCGCTCGGCGCCCGACGGCTTCACGCTCAGTGTGGTGTCGAACAACGTGGTCATCTTCCCGAGCGTGTTCAAGAGCATTCCGTTCGACATGCCGGGCGACTTCACGCCGATCGCCATCTGCGGCGCGACGCCGATCGTGCTGGTCGTCAACCCGAACAAGGTGCCAGCCAAGGACCATCAGTCGTTCGCTGCGCTGCTGAGAGCCAAGCCGGGCCAGTTCAACTACGGCTCGGGCGGCAACGGCACGATCCTGCACCTCACCGGCGAGCAGTACGTGGACGAGGTGGGCGCCAAGGCCAACCACATTCCGTACAAGGGCGTCGGTCCGATGGTCACCGATCTGATCGGCGGCCAGATCGACTTCGGCACGCTGGCGCTGCCGAGCGTGCAGCAGCACATCAAGAGCGGTGCCCTGCGGGCCATCGGCGTCGGCGGCGCGCAGCGCTCGCCGGCAGCGCCGGAGATCCCGACTTTCGTCGAGCAGGGGCTCACGAACTACGTGGTCGAGGCCTGGTTCGGCGTGCTCGGTCCCAAGGGCATGAGCGCGGCCGACGTCAAGCGCGTGCACGAGGCGATCGTCGCCGCCTTCGCCGACCCGGCGGTCAAGGAAGCGATGGTCCGGCAGGGCAACACCATCAACGTCAGCAGCAGCGAGTTCGCGCAACAGTACTTCCGCAGCGAGAAGGACAAATACGCCAAGCTGGTGAAGAAGGCGGGCATCGAGCTGCAGTGAGCGCGCTTGCGCGCGCTAAGCCACGCGAGGGTCGGACGCGGGGCCTTCGCCGGGCCTGTCGATCGAATTGACGCGCTGTCCCGTGCGCGGCGGGCGCGTGCGGCGTGTGCGAGACTGTGCGTCCTGAGGTGGTCCGGGTGCGCGGCGCGCGCGAGGGGCTGCGCCGTTTGCCCTCGCCCGATGACAGCCTCCGCGCTCAAGCCTTCCGCATTCATCGCCTTGCTGTTGCTGGCCTGCATGTTCGCCAGCAACCACATCGCCGCGCGCGTCGCTTTCGATCACGGCGTCGACGTGGTCACCGCGGTGGCGGTGCGCAGCCTGGCCACCGCGTTGGTGGTGTCGCTGCTGGTGATGTGGCAGCGGGTGCCGCTCGCGCACAGGGCGCGCCACCGTCGTTTCATGGTGTTGATCGCGTTGCTGGTCACGGTGCAGAGCGTGTGCCTGTACGCCGCCGTCGCGCGCATGCCGGTGGGCCTGGCGCTGCTGGTGTTCAACAGCTATCCGATCTGGGCCACGTTGGTCGCGCGCGTGCTGTACGGGCGCCGGCCCGAGCGCGCGGCGCTGATCGCGATGCCGGTGATCCTGCTCGGGCTGGCGCTGGCGCTCGACATCGTGGGGCTGCTCGGCGGCGCGCCGGCGCACGGCGGCGCCATCGGCGCCGGCGTGGCCTTTGCGCTCGGTGCGGCCACCAGCTTTGGCTTCGTGCTGGCGCTCACCCAGCATGAGGTGGCCGATCTCGATGGCCGCGTGCGCAGCGCCTTCACGATGGCGGTGGTCGGGGTGTTGGCGCTGGTGTTCGCGCTCGGCACCAGCGGCCTGCATTGGCCCGACGCGCCCGCGGGCTGGTGGGGCCTGGTCGCGCTCAGCGTGTTGTACGGCACCGCATTCACCGCGGTGTTCACGTTGCTGCCCAAACTCGGCGCGGTCAGCAACTCGCCGATCCTCAACGTCGAGCCGGTGGCTGCGCTGGCGTTGGGCTCGCTCGTGCTCGGGCAGGTCGTGGGCCCGCTGCAGTGGCTGGGCGCGCTGATCGTGGTGGGCGCCGTGATGGCGCTCGGACTGCGCAGGAAGTGATGTCAGCCGCGACGCGCGCTTTGTTTGCTGCACACCGTGGGGGCACGGTCGGCACGGGGCGGCCCGGCGCCGACTGATCCGAGCGCACCGAATGGAAGCGTTCCTGTGGTCGACCGGCGTCGTCGCGCTCGGCGAGATGGGCGACAAGACGCAGTGGCTGGCGCTGTTGCTGGCCACGCGGTTCAAGCGGCCATGGGCGATCGTGGCCGGCATCGCGGTGGCCACCCTCGCCAACCACGCGCTGGCTGCCCTGGTGGGCCATTGGATCGCTCAGCAGCTCGGTGCGACCGTGCTGCGCTGGGTGGTGGGGCTGGGCTTCATCGGCATGGCAGCGTGGATGCTGGTGCCCGACCGTGCGGCGGACTCCACCCCGGAGCGCGGCGGCCACTGGGGTGGCTTCGTCACCACGCTGATCGCGTTCTTCCTCGCCGAGATGGGCGACAAGACCCAGCTTGCCACCGTGGCGCTGGCCGCGCGTTTTACGGATCTGGCCAGCGTCGTGGCGGGCACCACCTGCGGTCTCTTGCTGGCCGATGCGCCGGTGGTGTGGCTGGGCGATGCGCTGTCGCGCCGCTTGCCGATGACGTGGCTGCACCGCGGCGCCGCGGTGCTGATGGGGCTGATGGGTTTGCTGGCGCTGTTCGACGTGGGCGGCGCGTTCGGCTAGCGGTGCTCACCCGCGGGCCGCGTGGTCGAGCGCCTGCGCCACATGGCCGCGCAGCGTGCGCAACGCGGCCAGCTCGGCGCCCGGCTGGGCCATCGCGGCCCACAGCAACGTGCTCAGCGCTGAGGCTGCGGCGTCGACGTCGATCGGTTTCTGGGTCGAGATCGCCTCCCACAGCATCTGCTCCATCGGCCCCAGCACCAGCGAGCGCAACAGACGCAGCGGCACGTCGGCGCGGATCGAGCCGTCGGCTTGGCCGCGCGACAGCAGATCCATCAGCGGCGCCGTGTAGCGGCGGTGCAGCGGCAGCACCGCGGCGCCGAGGTCGCCGCCCTTGTCGCGACCCTCGGACAGCACCAGCGCGCACATGCCGGTGCCGTGGCCGAGGAACAGCCGCAGGTGGGCATGCACGAAATACTCGAGCTGCGCTCGCACCGACTTGCGCACGGGCAGGCCTTGCGCGACCTCGGCGGTGATCTCATCGTACCAATCGCTGATCACGCGCACGCATAGCTCGCGCTTGCCGTGGAAATAGGTGAACACGGTGGCTTCGCTGACGCCCAGGCGTTGCGCGATCTCGGTGATGGTGGCGCGCTCGAAGCCGCGCTCGGACAGCACTTCGCGGCCGACCCGCACGATGTCGCGCACCCGCTGCTCGGCCTTGGCGCTGGCCGGAGAGCGCCGTTGCGCGGTCGCGCGGCCGCGCCCGCCGGCCGTGGCATGGGCCCGTGAGGCGGGGCGCGATGCCTTCATCGCCGGCGCCTCAGGCGGTGGCCGTGCTGGCGATCAACGCCTGCGCCTTGGCGACCACCGTCGCGGTGAAGGCCGCCGACTTGCGCTGCGCGGTGTCGAGGTGCACCGCTTTCAGCGTGGTGCGCGCCGCCACCGCAGCGGTCGATTCGTCGACCATCTCGTGCTCGAAGCGCAAACTGCGCTCCTTGACTTCGAGCACGCGCGTGCGCACGCTGACCACCGCGCCGGCGTGCAGCTCTTGAAGGTAGGAGATGTGCTGGTCGACGGCGGCCATGCCGCGCTGGGCACTGCGCAGGTACGGCGGCGACAGTCCGATGGCGTTGAACAGGTGCCAGGTGGCCTCGTCGAACTTGCCCACGTACCACATCACGTTCATGTGGCCGACGTGGTCGCAGTGCCAGGGGTAGACGGTGCCGCGGTAGGTGAGGAGTGCGTCGCTCATGAGAATCGAGCCCGGGTTGGCGTAAAGTTGAGTATGGCTCAAGAAAGGCTTGAGTCGCAAGCTTTCCGCTGTTACGCTTGTCATTGCCTGTTCCGATTGCGGCGGGAGATCCGCTCATAGTTGAGCCAGGCTCAAAGCAAGCGCCTGGCCAGAGGAGACACCCTGTGTTCGAGTCCACCTTCCAGATCGATCTGGGCGAAGACATCACTCTGCTGCGCGATGCCGTGCGCGACTTTGCGCAGCACGAGATCGCGCCGCGTGCGGCCGACATCGACCGCGACAATCAGTTCCCGGCCGACCTGTGGCGCAAGCTCGGCGAGCTCGGCGTGATGGGCCTCACCGTCGGCGAGGCGTACGGCGGCACCGGCATGGGCTACCTGGCACACATGGTGGCGATCGAGGAGATCAGCCGCGCCAGCGCCGCGGTCGGCCTGAGCTACGGCGCGCACTCCAACCTGTGCGTCAACCAGATCCACCGCAACGGCAGCGAGGCGCAGAAGAAGAAGTATCTGCCCAAGCTGATCAGCGGCGAGCATGTCGGGGCGCTAGCGATGAGCGAGCCAGGCGCCGGTTCCGACGTGGTCAGCATGACGCTGAAGGCCGAGCGCCACGGCGACCGCTATGTGCTCAACGGCAGCAAGATGTGGATCACCAACGGCGGTGACGCCGACACGCTGATCGTCTACGCCAAGACCGACCCGCAGATGGGCGCACGCGGCATGACCGCCTTCATCATCGAGAAGGGCTTCAAGGGCTTCAGTCACGGGCAGCACCTCGACAAGCTCGGCATGCGCGGCTCCAACACGTTCCCGCTGTTCTTCCAGGATTGCGAGGTGCCGGCCGACAACGTGATGGGTGGCGAGGGCAGCGGCGCCAAGGTGCTGATGAGCGGCCTGGACTACGAGCGCGCGGTGTTGTCGGGCGGCCCGCTGGGCATCATGGCCGCCTGCATGGACGTGGTGGTGCCGTATCTGCACGAGCGCAAGCAGTTCGGCCAGAGCATCGGCGAGTTCCAGCTGATGCAAGGCAAGCTGGCCGACATGTACACCACGCTGCAGGCCTGCCGCGCCTACGTGTACGCGGTAGGCCGCGCCTGCGACAGCGCAGACCACGCACGGTCGCTGCGCAAGGATGCGGCGGGCGCGATCCTTTACGCCGCCGAGAAAGCCACCTGGATGGCCGGCGAAGCGATCCAGGCGCTGGGTGGCGTCGGCTACACCAGCGAATTCCCCACCGGCCGCCTGTGGCGTGACGCCAAGTTGTACGAGATCGGCGCCGGCACAAGCGAGATCCGCCGCATGCTGATCGGCCGTGAGCTGTTCGCGGAGACGATGTGATGCCTCAGCTCGCGAGCCAGCTCAACCCGCGCTCCGAAGAGTTCAAGGCCAATGCAGCGGCCATGCGCGTGCAGGTCGACGATCTGCACGCGCAACTGGCGCGCATCACGCAAGGCGGCCCGGGCGACGCGCGCGCCAAGCACAAGGCGCGCGGCAAGCTGCTGCCGCGCGAGCGCGTCGAGCGGCTGCTCGATCCCGACACACCGTTCCTTGAGATCGGTGCGCTGGCGGCGTTGAACGTCTACAAGGAGAAGGACGGCAGCGACGCCGCACCGAGCGCCGGCGTGATCGCCGGCATCGGCCGCGTCTCGGGCGTGGAATGCATGATCGTGTGCAACGACGCCACCGTGAAGGGCGGCACCTACTACCCGCTGACGGTGAAAAAGCATCTGCGCGCGCAAGAGATCGCGCAGATGAACCGGCTGCCGTGCATCTACCTGGTCGACTCCGGCGGCGCCAACCTGCCGAACCAGGACGACGTGTTCCCCGATCGCGAGCACTTCGGCCGCATCTTCTACAACCAGGCCAATCTCAGTGCCCAAGGCATCCCGCAGATCGCGGTGGTGATGGGCTCGTGCACCGCGGGTGGCGCCTACGTGCCGGCGATGAGCGACGAAACCATCATCGTGCGCAACCAGGGCACGATCTTCCTCGGTGGCCCGCCGCTGGTGAAGGCGGCGATCGGCGAAGTGGTGAGCGCCGAAGAGCTCGGCGGCGGCGACGTGCACACCCGCTTGTCCGGCGTGGCCGATCACCTGGCAGAGAGCGACCTGCACGCGCTGGCGATCGCGCGCCAGGTGGTGGCCCACCTCAATTGGAGGAAGCCCGAGCCGCTGCGGCTGGCCGAGTCGCGCGCACCGCGCTTCGCGGTCGACGAGTTGTATGGCGTCGTTCCGGTGGACACCCGCAAGCCGTACGACGTGCGTGAGGTCATCGCGCGCATCGTCGACGACAGCGAGTTCGACGAGTTCAAGGCGCGCTACGGCACGACGCTGGTCACCGGCTTCGCCCACATCGAGGGCATGCCGGTGGGCATCGTCGCCAACAACGGCATCCTGTTCTCCGAGAGTGCGATGAAATGCGCCCACTTCATCGAGTTGTGCTGCCAGCGGCGCACGCCGTTGATCTTCTTGCAGAACATCACCGGCTTCATGGTGGGCAAGAAGTACGAGAGCGAAGGCATCGCCAAACATGGCGCGAAGATGGTCACTGCGGTGGCGACCGCCACGGTGCCCAAGTTCACGGTGATCATCGGCGGCAGCTTCGGCGCCGGCAACTACGGCATGTGCGGCCGCGCGTATTCGCCGCGTTTTCTTTGGATGTGGCCGAACGCGCGCATCTCGGTGATGGGCGGCGAGCAGGCGGCAGCGGTGCTGGCCACCGTGCGGCGCGACGGCATCGAGGCCAAGGGCGGCGCGTGGAGCCCGCAGGAGGAAGCCGCGTTCAAGAAACCGATCCTCGAGCAGTTCGAGCACCAGGCGCATCCGTACTACGCCAGCGCGCGGCTGTGGGACGATGGCGTGATCGACCCCGCCGACACGCGCCGTGTGCTGGCGCTGGCGATCAGCGCGAGCCTGAACGCACCGATCCCCGAGAGCCCGAAGTTCGGCGTCTTTCGGATGTGACGATGGACAGCGTCTACGTCACGCCGGAACACGAACTGTTGCGCGACCAGGTGGCGCGCTTCGTCGCGCGCGAAGTCGAGCCGCATGGCGAGCAGTGGGAACGCGACGGCGTCACGCCGCGCGAGGTGCTGCGCAAGATGGGTGCGGCCGGCATGCTGGGCCTGATGTTCTCGCCGGAGTTCGGCGGCGGCGGCGCCGACGCGCTGACCAACCTGGTGTTCGCCGAGGCGCTGTCGCAGTCGACTTTCGGCGGCTTCATCGTCACCGTGCTCGTGCACACCGACATGGCCAGCCCGCACCTGCACCACGCGGGCACAGCGGCACAGCAGGCGGCCTACATGCCGCGCATCACCCGCGGCGAGCTGATCAGCGCGGTGGCGATCACCGAGCCGTGGGCCGGGTCCGACGTGGCCGGCATCCGCACGCGTGCGCAGCGCGTGCACGACGCGCAGGGTGACGGCTGGGTGCTCAACGGCAGCAAGCTGTTCATCACCAACGGCGTGCACGGCGGCATCTACTTCGTCGCCGCGCGCACCGGCGAGACGCGACACGCGATCTCGATGTTCATCGTCGAGAAGGGTACACCGGGCTTCACGGTCGGACGCGCGTTGGACAAGACCGGCTGGCTCAGCTCCGACACCGCCGAACTGGTGTTCGACAACTGCCGCATTCCGGCCGCCAACCTGCTCGGTGTCGAGCACGAAGGCTTCCGTTCGGTGATGAAGAACTTCCAGACCGAGCGCATCGCGCTGGCGGCGATGGCGGTGGGCCACGCGACGCAGGCGCTCAAACTCACGCTCGCCTACGTGCGCGATCGCCAGGCCTTCGGCGCCAAGCTGTGGGACAAGCAGGCGGTGCGCCACCGCCTGGCGATGCTCGACGCCAAGACGCGCGCCGCGCGCCAGTACCTGTACCACTGCGCGTGGCTGGTCACGCAGGGCCGCGACGTGGTGCAGGACGTGTCGATGCTGAAGGCGCTGACCGGCGAGCTGGTCAACGAAGTGGTGCAGACCTGCCAGCAGTTCCATGGCGGCATGGGCTACATGCGCGACACCGCGATCGAACGCCTCTGGCGCGACGCGCGTATCCTCGCCATCGGCGGCGGCGCGACCGAAGTCATGCTCGACGAAGCCGCCAAGCGGTACTGACACGCCAACGGGCAAAGGCTGCATGAACTCCACACTCGACATCACGCGCGACGGTGCGGTGGCCCGCGTCTTCCTCAACCGGCCTGACGTGCGCAACGCGTTCAACGACACGGTGATCGCCGAACTCACGGCCGCGTTCCGCGAGCTCGGCGCCGACCCGGCGCTGCGCGCGATCGTGCTCGGCGGCCATGGCAAGGCGTTCTGCGCCGGTGGCGACCTGAACTGGATGCGCGCGATGGCCGACTACTCCTGGGAGCAGAACCGCGCCGACGCGCAACGCCTGGCCGACATGCTGTGGACGCTCTACACCTGCCCGCTGCCGCTGGTGGGTCGCGTGCATGGCGACTGCTACGCCGGGGGAGTGGGGCTGGCTGCGGTGTGCGACGTGCTGGTCGCCGCCGATGGCATGCACTTCTGTTTGAGCGAAGCCAGGCTCGGCTTGCTGCCGGCGACCATCGGGCCCTATGTCGTGCGCGCGCTCGGCGAACAAGCGTCGCGGCGCTACTTCATCACCGCCGAGCGCTTCGGCGCGGCCGAGGCCCATCGCCTGGGCTTCGTGCACGAGCTGGCGGCGGCCGATGCGATCGATGCCAAGGTGGATGCCATCGTGCAGACGCTGCTCGCCAATGGCCCGGCTGCGGTGAAGGCCAGCAAGACACTCGTGCAAGACCTCGCCGGCCGGGCGTTGACCACCGAGCTGCGCGCCGACACCGCACGGCGCATCGCCGACATTCGCGCCAGCGACGAGGGCCGCGAGGGCGTGCAATCGTTTCTCAACAAGCGTGCGCCGTCGTGGCAGTGAAGCGGCGGGGAAGCGGCGATGGACCTCGACACCACGCACCTGATCGCACTGGCCGCCGCATTGGGCTGGGCCAGCGGGCTGCGCCTGTATGCGGTGGTGTTCATCACCGGCCTGGTGGGTTGGCTGGGCTGGGTGTCGCTGCCCCCGGGCCTGCACGTGCTGCAGCATCCGCTGGTGCTCGGTGCGTCGGGCTTGATGCTGGCAGTGGAGTTCTGCGCCGACAAGGTCCCAGGGCTCGACACCGTGTGGGACGCGGTGCACACTTTCATCCGCATTCCGGCGGGCATGGCATTGGCTGCCGCAGTATTCGGCGGCGACTCGGCGGCGTGGACCACCATCGCAGCGCTGCTCGGCGGCACCTTGGCTGCCACCTCGCACGCCGCCAAGGCCACCACGCGGGCGGCCATCAACACGTCGCCCGAGCCGTTCTCCAACATCGCGGTGTCGCTGCTCGGCGATGCCGCCGTGCCGACGATGCTGTGGTTGGCGTTCAGCCACCCGGCGTGGTTCTTCGTCGCGCTGGCGGTCGCGTTGGTGCTGATGGTCACCGTGACCGCGCTGCTGTTCAAGTTCCTGCGTGCCGTGCTGCGCACGCTGCGCGCGCGCGTCGATCCGCCTGCGCGCGCGCCAACCGCCTGAGGCCACGAAAGCCGCTCGATGTTCCACAAGATCCTGATTGCCAACCGCGGTGACAGCGGCCGCGAAGCGGCCGTTGCGGCGAAGGCTCATCGCGGCGCGGGCGCCGTGATGCCGAAGCCAGAATGCCTGGGTCGCGAGGCGACTGGCGATCGAGCCGCGGGAGCCTGAGATGTTCCACAAGATCTTGATTGCCAACCGCGGCGAGATCGCCTGCCGCGTCGCTGCGACCGCGCGGCGCCTGGGCGTGCGCACGGCGGCCGTGTATTCCGACGCCGACGCCGGCGCCGCGCACGTGGCCGTGTGCGACGAGGCGGTGCACATCGGCGCCGCGTCACCGCGTGAGAGTTACCTGCGCATCGAGCGCATCGTCGCGGCGGCCAAGCAGACCGGCGCGCAGGCCATCCATCCCGGCTACGGCTTCCTGTCCGAGAACGAGGATTTCGCGCAGGCATGCACCGATGCCGGGTTGGTGTTCATCGGCCCGCCGGCGAGCGCCATCGCCGCGATGGGCAGCAAGGCGGCCGCCAAGTCGCTGATGGAAAAGGCCCGCGTGCCGCTGGTGCCGGGCTACCACGGCAAGGACAACGACGCCGCGTTGCTGGCGCGCGAAGCCGACCGCATCGGCTACCCGGTGTTGATCAAGGCCAGCGCGGGCGGCGGCGGCAAGGGCATGCGCCGCGTCGACAAGCCCGCCGACTTCGCGGCGTCGCTGGCGTCGTGCCAGCGCGAGGCCAAGGCCAGTTTCGGCGACGACCACGTGCTGGTCGAGCGCTACGTCACGCGGCCGCGGCACATCGAGATCCAGGTGTTCGCCGATTCGCACGGCGAAGCGGTCTACCTCTTCGAACGCGATTGCTCGGTGCAGCGACGCCACCAGAAGGTGCTCGAGGAGGCGCCCGCGCCGGGTCTGTCGGCCGAGCGGCGTGCCGAGATGGGCGCGGCTGCGGTGGCCGCTGCCAAGGCGGTGGGCTACGTCGGCGCCGGCACCGTGGAGTTCATCGCCGAGCCGCGAGCCGACGGCGACCTGCGCTTTTACTTCATGGAGATGAACACGCGGCTGCAGGTCGAGCACCCGGTGACCGAGGCGATCACCGGGCTCGATCTGGTCGAGTGGCAGTTGCGGGTGGCGGCGGGCGAACCGCTGCCGCTGCAGCAGGACGAGCTCAAGATCGGCGGCCACGCGATCGAGGCGCGCATCTGCGCCGAGAACCCCGACGCCAACTTCCTGCCCGCCACCGGCACGTTGCGCACGTTGCGCTGGCCCGATCACGTGGCGTTCCGCCGCAATGCCGACGCCGAGCGCTTTCACGAGCCTGCGCCGGTTCGCGTCGACGCCGGCGTGCGCGAAGGCGATCCGATCACCCCGTACTACGACTCGATGGTGGCCAAGCTGATCGTCTGGGGCCAGGACCGCGCACAGGCGCTGGCGCGCCTGGACGCGGCGCTGCGCGATACCCACATCGTCGGCCTGCAGACCAACGTGGCCTTCTTGCGCCGGGTCGTGAACTCACGGGCGTTCGCGCAGGCCGACCTCGACACCGCGCTGATTGAGCGCGAGCGCGCGGTGCTGTTCCAGCCGCCGCCGCTGCCGCTGGAGATCGTGGCCGCCGGCGTGGCGGCGCATGCGCTCGCCGCCGAGGCGCTACTGCAGGATGCGGATCCCTGGTCGCGGCGCGACGGCTTTCGTCTGCATGGCGGGGCACGCAGGCACTTCCATCTGCTGCGCGGCGAGGCTGAGCACGCGGTGGCGCTGGCGCGCCTGCACGACGGCGCGCTGCAGCTCGAGATCGGCGAGGCGGGCTGGCCGCTTCGCGTGCGCGCCTTGGGCGGCGATCGCCACGACGTCACGCTCGGCGAGCGGCGACTGCGCTTGAGCGTCTATGCGCACGGCGAACACGTGGCCGTGTTCGCGCCTGAAGGCCGCGGCGACGTGCGCGAGGTCGACGACATCGCGCATGCCGGCGAAGGCGCCGCTGCCGGCGGCCAGCTGACGGCGCCGATGCCCGGCAAGCTGATCGCCTACATGGCCAAACCCGGTGATCGGGTGGCACGCGGCCAAGCGCTCGCGGTGATCGAGGCGATGAAGATGGAGCACACCATCCACGCGCCGCGCGACGGCGTCGTGGGCGAGTGCCTCTACGCGGCGGGGGATCAGGTCGGCGAGGGCAGCGAGTTGCTGCGGCTGCAGGAGTGAATCGCGCTCGGCAACCGTGCGCGAGGACGCCGTGGATTCACTCGGCGGGAACCGAATCGGGCGGCAACGATGCCAGTGAAGGCGACCACGGCTGCGACGCATCGAACTGCGAAGCGCCGCTCGCCGGGCCCGCCGCGGCATCGCTGCTCGCGGCGGCGCGAAACGCGATGGCCAGTCGTCGCAGGTCGTGCCCCATGCAGGCATCGCACACCAGCAGCACATCGCGCGCGTACAACGGATGCTTCAGCAGGCGGCCCACCTCGATGCCGTGGCCGATTTCGCGCAGCAGGGCGTAGTGGATTCGAGTCGCGAGTTGCAGGCGACGGTTGGTACTGCGGTCCATCATTCGCGCTGCTTTCTCTTGTCGCCATTGTGTCAGCCGTGGGCGGCACGCCAATCCCGCAAGTGGGCGCGCGGCGCGGCGTTGCGCCGTCGCCTTGACGGCGCGCAAATCGGACGCGCCGCTATAGTGCGAGTGAGTCCCCAGAGCGAGGCCCTCCAGATGATCCCCAGCCGCGTCACACTGGTCGAAGTGAGCCCGCGCGACGGCCTGCAAAACGAGAAGGAGCCGGTCTCCACCGCGCACAAGGTCGAGTTGGTCCATCGGCTGCTCGCCGCCGGCTTGCGCGAGATCGAGGTCACCAGTTTCGTGAGCCCCAAGTGGGTGCCCCAGATGGCCGACAACGCGCAGGTGATGGCGGGCATCCGCCGCGAATCGGGCGTGCGTTACTCGGTGCTGACCCCCAACCTGAAGGGGTTCGAGGCGGCGTTGCAATGCAAGCCCGACGAGATCGTGGTATTCGGCGCCGCCACCGAGGCGTTCAGCCAGCGCAACATCAACTGCTCGATCGCCGAGAGCATCGATCGTTTCGCGCCGGTGGTGGCGGCGGCGCGCGAAGCCGCCATCAAGGTGCGCGGCGCGGTGTCGTGCGCGCTCGGCTGTCCGTATCAAGGTGAGGTGTCTGCCGACGAGGTGGAGCACGTGGTGCGGCTGCTCAAGGGCATCGGCGTGCACCACGTCGGCATCGCCGACACCATCGGCGTCGGCACGCCGCGCAAGGTGCAGGCGGCGATGGAGCGCGCGCTCGAGCACTATCCTTTGGCCGAGGTGAGCGGCCATTTCCACGACACCTACGGTCAGGCGCTGTCCAACATCTACGCGTGTCTCGAGATCGGCGTGCACACCTTCGACGCCAGCGTCGCCGGCCTCGGCGGCTGCCCGTACGCCAAGGGCGCGACCGGCAACGTGGCCACCGAAGACGTGGTGTTCATGCTCGACGGCCTGGGCATCGAGACCGGAATCGATCTCGATGCGCTGGTCGATGCCGGTGCCTTCATCTCCGGGCAGCTTGGCCGCCCGCCGGTGTCGCGTGTCGGCCGCGCGCTGCTGGCCAAACGCGGCAAGGTCTTCGTGTGATGCCGGATCCCGAGCGGCCAGAGGGCTTCAAGCGCGTCGCTGAGGCGCTGCTGCAGCTCGGCCACGCGCATGCGCCGTTGTGGCTGGAGATCGCCGCGCGCACTTCGCAAGACGCCGCCGACGCGTTGGGTGTCGCGGTGGGGCAGATCGCCAAGAGCGTGATCTTTCGCCGCCGCAGCGACGATCGCGCGGTGCTGGTGGTCACCTCGGGTGATCGGCGCGTCGATGAAGCCAAGGTCGGCGCCGTCATCGGCGCGCTCGGGCGCGCCGATGCGGGATTCGTCAAGGCCAGCACCGGTTTTGCGATCGGCGGCGTCGCACCGCTGGCGCATGCCACGCCGCCGCTGACGTTGATCGACCGCGACCTGTTCCGCTTCAGCGAGATCTGGGCCGCAGCCGGGCATCCCAACGGTGTGTTCAAGCTGACACCGCACGAACTCGAGCGCTACACCGGCGCACCGGTGGCCGACGTGGTGGTCGCGGCATGAGCCCGACGGGCGTCGCCGAGGTGCCCTCGCCATGCATCAACGTGTGCCGCATGGACGAGGCCACCGGCTGGTGCGAGGGCTGCCTGCGCACGATCGACGAGATCGTGGCCTGGGGCACGATGGCCGACGAGGGCAAGCGTGCCGTATGGCGGCTGATCGAGCAGCGCCGCGTGTCGTGGCAAGCGGTGGCCACGCCCGTTCGGAGGTGACCCGATGAAGCGCATCGTGTTCTGGTTCGACGTGATCTCGCCGTTCGCCTATCTGGCCTTCGAGCATCTGCCGCAGGCGCTCGAGGGCTGCAGCTACGAAGTGCAGTACCGCCCGGTGTTGTTCGCCGGCCTGCTCGGCCACTGGGGTCAGAAAGGACCGGCGGAGGTTGCGCCCAAGCGGGCCTGGACCTTCCGCCACATCGCCTGGCTGTCGCACACGCTGCACATCCCGGCCGAGACGCCGGCCACGCACCCGTTCAACCCGCTGCCGCTGTTGCGGCTGTCGCTGGCCTGCGCCGACGCCGGCGGTACGCCGAATCGGCACGTCGTCGAGACGGTGATGCGCCATGTGTGGCGCGGCGGCGCCGATGCCACCGATGCGTCGCGACTGCATGCGCTGATCGACGCGCTGGCACCGCGGCGCGACCCGACAGGCGACGACGTCAAAGGCGAATTGCGCAACTACACCAACGACGCGCTGGCGCGCGGGGTGTTCGGCGTCCCGACCTTCGATCTGGACGGGCGTCTGTTCTGGGGCGTCGACGCGCTGCCGATGCTGCGTGCCGCGCTGCAGGGCGACCCCTGGTTCGACGGCCCGCAGTGGGACGCAGCGGCGCTGGCACCGCCCGGCATCACACGCTGAGCGTTTGCGGCGCGGCGCGACGCAACCAGCGCCAGTGCGCAGCCAGCGCGCACACCGCCCAACACAGCCACCCCGACCACAGCGTGTGGCTCACGCAGTGCGCGCCGCGCGCCAGTTGCGCTCAGCCGAACAGCACGCCGGCGACGCAGATCGCCGCGGCGCTGGCCTGCGACAGGCCGCTCATCGCGGGGCACCGGTGGCGCGGCGGCAGCCGGCCGTGAAATCCCATTGCGGCTCGTACAGCGCGGTGCTGACGTCGAGCAGGCCGAGCAGCGTGTGAAACAGGTGGTCGTGGCTGACGCTGGCCCGTGCCCGCTGGCGCAAGCAGGCGATGTCGAGCCCGTCGGTCTGCGCGAAACCCTCCGAGGCCCACAGCACCATCGGTACCTTGGTCTGCACGTCGGGTGCGATGGCGTACGGCATGCCGTGCAGGAACAAGCGGTTCTCGCCGAGCGACTCGCCGTGGTCCGACACGTACAGCAGCGCCGAATCGACGCTGCCGGCGTGTGCCTGCAACTGTGCAATCAGCTGCGCCAGCACGTGGTCGGTGTACAGCAGTGCGTTGTCGTAGGCGTTGACGATCTCTTCGCGTGTGCAATGCTGCAGGTCCTCGTTCTCGCACGCCGGAGTGAAGCGCGCGAACGACGCCGGGTAGCGGCGGTGGTACGCCGGCCCGTGGTTGCCCAGCTGGTGCAACACCAACAACTGCGTGCCCTGCGCTTGGGCGAGCCGCCGATCGATGCCTTGCAGCAGGCCTTCGTCGAGGCAGCGGCCCTCGCTGCACAGACCCGGTGCGTTGAGGCCTTGCACGCTGTCGTTGGACAGGCCGTCGCACACGCCCTTGCAGCCCGATTGGTTGTCACGCCAGTGCACGGCCACGCCGGCCCGTGCCAGCACGTGCAGCAGCCCTTCGCTGCCGCGGATGCGCGATTCGTCATAGTCACGCCGCCCCACGGGCGCGAACATGCATGGCAACGACACCTCGGTGTTGGTGCCGCAACTGGTGACGTCGCTGAAGTTGATCACCGGCAGCGTCGCCAGCTGCGGTGTGGTCTGCCGTGCGTAGCCGCTGAGCCCCCAATTGGCTGCGCGCGCGGTTTCGCCGATCACCAGCACCAGCAGCATGGGCTTGCGCCGCGTGGCCCAGCTCGGGCCGGGCTTGGCATCCAGCCCGATGGCCTGGCGCGGCTTGGCCGCGCTGCGGGTTTCGCTGGCCAGCACCGAGCCGAGCGAAAACACGATGTTGCCCGGCGTGATCAGATAGCGCACCTCGTGGTGGTTGCGCATCAGCGACGCAAAGGGCTGGAACACCACCAGCAGTGCCACCACGCACACCACCAGCGCCAGCAACATCGCGCCCAAACGCACCAGCATGGCGCGCAATGCCGGGCGATTGACCAGCCGCACGCGCCACAGCAGCAGCAGCGGCAGCACCGCGTACAGCAGCAGGTACGGCACCAGCATCGGTGCCAGCAGCTCGCGCGCCTCGCCAACGTCGGTGCGCAACACGTTGCGCATCATCGTGTCGTCGAGGTAGACGTTGTAGCGCGCCATGAAGTAAGTGGCCAGCGCAGTGGCCACGATCAGCACCGCGAGCACGGGCTTCAGCGTCCAGCGGTTGGCCACCAGCGCCATCAACAGAAAATGCGCCGCTCCCAGCAACGCGGCGACCGCGACCACGAAGCCCCAGGTCGCCGGGGTGTTGGCCTCGTGGCCGTGCAGCGCCGCAGCAAAGAAGGGCCGGTTCGCAGCCAGCACGAAGAACAGGCTGGCCGCCAGCAGCACCTGTTCCACCGTGGCGGCGATCGTGAAACGCTGCGACGCAACGGGCACGGGTGGCGGGGACGATGTCGAGAACACGGGGCATTCCAACTGGAGCACCTGAAGATTCGCTGAAGACCGGGCCGGGTGGCGGGCCTAAAGTGTGGACTTTGGCAACTGGGCGTCACCCGATGCGGCTGCTGTTGGTCGAAGACGACGACATCCTCGGCGAGGCCTTGCGCGACTATCTGCGGGCCGAGGGCCACGGCGTGGACTGGTTCCGCGGCCTGCAGCAGGCCGACGCGGCACGCGGTGGCCCCTTCGACGCCTGGCTGCTCGACTGGCAGTTGCCCGACGGATCAGGACTCGATTGGTTGCGCGCGCGTCGCGCCAGAGGCGAGACCACGCCGGCGTTGATGCTGACGGCGCGTGACCGGCTGGCCGATCGTGTGGCGAGCCTGGACGGTGGCGCCGACGATTACCTGATCAAGCCGTTCGCGCCCGAGGAGCTGGCGGCGCGCCTGCGTGCGGTGTGCCGACGCGGCGCCGGTGCTGCCGACGCCCGCGTGCGAATCGGCAGCGTGCTGATCGACCTGCATTTGCGCGCCGCCTTTCGCGACGGCGAGCGCGTGGATCTCACGGCGCGCGAGTGGGCGCTGCTCGAAGCGCTGGCGCTGCGCAGCGGCCGCATCGTGCTGAAGGCCGAGCTGGAGCGCTTGGTGCACGGCGCCGATGTCGAGATCACGAGCAACGCGCTGGAAGTGCACATTTCGAGCTTGCGCAAGAAACTCGGCCGCGAGGTGATCGACACCGTGCGCGGCCTCGGCTACCGACTCGACGGTACCGCGACCGCATGAGCACGAGCAACGCGCCGACCCCGGGGCGGCCTCGGCCCGGCGAGGCGCTGCATGCGGCGCCGCTGCCGCACGATGCGGCGCGGGCGGCGCGTCCCCCGTCGATCCGGCGGCGCCTGGCGCGAGCCATCTTGCTGGGCTCGCTGGTTTGTGGCGCGGCGGTGGCGGTGTCGGTGTGGCTGGCCACGCAGGAGGAAGTCGACGAGCTGCTCGACGACGCGTTGCGGGCCTCCGCCGAGGTGATGGCCGCGCTGTTGCCGCCGGGGGGCTTGCCGTCGGGCGTGCCGGCCAGCAACGGCGATGCACGGTTCGCGTGGCAAGTGGTCGATGCCACCCAGCGTGTGGTGATGCGATCGTCGCGTGCACCGAGCGCACCGTTGGCGCGGGTGCCGCTCGCCGGCTACATCGACAACGCCCAGTGGCGAGTGTTCGGTATGGCGCTCGGCAGCGAGGGCCGCATGCTGTACGTGGCACAAACGGGAGCCGAGCGGGCAGAGTCGCAGTTCGAAGTGGCGCTCAGCGCGGTGCTGGCGGCGCTGGCGGTGGGCATCCTCGGCTACTTCCTGCTGAGCGCCTTGCTGCGCCAGGAGTGGGCACCGGTGCAGCGCCTGTCGGATCGATTGGCTGCGCACGAACCGCTGGCCCCGGGCGCCACGCTGGGCAGCGCTGAGCGCGCCGAGCTCGAGGTCGTGCACCGGTCGATCGATCAGCTCGGCCGGCGGCTGGCGCAACGGATCGCGCATGAGCGGGCATTCACTGCACAGGCCGCGCACGCGCTGCGTACGCCCCTGGCTGGCATCGATGCCCAACTGGCGATGTGCCTGCGCGAGAGCCCCGTCGCGCTGCAGCCGCGCCTGCAGCGCGCACGCGAGGCGGCCGCGCGCCTGCAGCGCGTGGTCGCGGCATTGCTGGCGCTGTTTCGCAGCGATGGCGAGCCGGTGCGCGAGGCGGTCGACCTGGGCTCGTTGCTGCGGCAGTTCCAGTTCGAGCGTTTGCAGGTCGATCTGCTGGCAACGCAGCCGCTGGATGCCGACCCCGACCTGCTCGCCGCCGCGTTGGCCAATCTGCTCGACAACGCGCAGCGCCACGGCGCAGCGCGCGTCACGGTGTCCACGCCGTCGGCCAACACGCTGCGCCTGGACGATGACGGGCCCGGCATGACCCCGCAGCGACGCGCGGCGCTGTGCGCGGCGCTCGACGCCCAGGCCTACGACGGTGTGCCTGGACTCGGCCTCACGCTGGCCGACCTGGTGGCCCGCGCGCACGGCGGCCGCCTGCAGTTGCCGCAGCCGGCTGGCGAGCGCGGGTTCGGCGTCGAGCTGTCGTTCGGCCCCGCGGGCTAGGCCAGCGCCGCCGCGCTGCGCGCACGCCGTGCCAACGCCGAGTCTCTCGATTCGATGAATGCCAGCAGCCGCGCGCCGTAGTCGGCGCCCACGGCGCGGTGCACCGACTCGCGCGCCGCCAGCGCGCTGCGCCAGGCGCGAACCTTGGGTGTCGCGTCGAAGAAGCCGAACGCGCCGATGGCCTCGAAGGTGTCGAAGTAGCGCAACACCGGGCCGAACACCGCGTCGACGATGCAGAACCGATCGCCGTCGAAGTACGGACCCTCGGCGAGCGCGGCCTCCAGCGCTGCGAACCGCTGCACCAACTCGTTGCGGCGCGTCATCAGCGCGGCCTCGTCGGGCGCGTTGTAGAACGCAGCGATGCCGTTGAGCACCGCCGAGCCGAACTCGATCCATGCACGGTGGCGAGCCCGCTGCAGCGCATCGGCCGGGTGCAGGCGCGGCGACAGCGTCTCGTCGAGGTACTCGCAAATCACGGCGGACTCGAAGATCGGCGTGTCGCCCACCAACAGCACCGGGGTCTTGCCCAATGGCGAGATCGCCTTGAACCAGTCGGGCTTGTCGGCGAGATCGATGTCGCGCCGCGTGAACGGCACGTGTTTTTCATCGAGCACGATCGCCGCGCGTTGTACGTAGGGGCACAGCGCGTGGCTGACCAGCGTGAGGGGGGTGGGCATGGTGGTTTCCTCTTGGCGGCGCGACGAGCGCTCACTCGGCGGCACGGGGCGCGAAACGATTGCTGCGCAGCAGCGCCGCTGCACCGTCGCCGGCCAGCCACAGCACCAGCGACATGACGGTCAGGAACGCCGGGTACTCCCAGCCGCCGCCCTTGGCGACGTGCACCCAGCCGTTGGGGGCGTGCACCCACACCACGGTGAGCATGATCGGCACCGTCAGCAGCGCGGCTTGGCGGGCGTAGACGCCCAACAGCAGCGCGACGCCGGCGGCCATCTCGAGCGTGAACACCGGCAGCACCAAGGCGCCCGGGATGCCCAACGATTCGAAGAACTGCGCGGTGCCGGCAAAGGTGAAGACCAGCGGCTTGAGCAGTGCGTGCGCGATCCACATGGTGCCGAGCGACAGCCGCAGCAGCAGCAGGCCCCAGGCGGTGGACGACGCGTTGGCGACAAGCGGATCGGATCGGGTGCTGGACAGGACGGCGGACATGGTGGGCTCCAGGTCTTGAAGTGACGACGGCGACAATCTAGGATTGCACGACCGCATTGAAAATAGGTCGACATGCAAACACTCAATGCAGCCATGCAACGCGCCATCGGCGCCGCCGAGCTGGCATTGCTGCTGGCGCTGGCCCGTGCAGGCAACCTGGCGGCGGCGGCACAACTGGCTGGAGTCGACACGTCGACGGTGTTTCGTACCGTGCAGCGCGCCGAGAAGTCCATCGGGCAGCGGCTGTTCGAGCGTTCGCGCCAGGGTTATCGGGCCACCGAGCTGGGTCAGCGGCTGGCCGAACACGCCGAACGCATCGAAGCCGAGCTCGAAGCCGCGCGCGCCGCTGCGCAGCTGCGCGAGGCCGCGGTGAGCGGGCTGGTTCGCATCAGCACCACCGACACCCTGCTCAGCGGCCTGTTGCTACCCACGCTCGGCGCGCTGCGCGCCGCGCATCCCCGATTGCGGCTCGAGATCAACGCCCGCAACGAGCTGGCCAACCTGACGCAGCGCGAGACCGACGTGGCGCTGCGGGCCACCACGCGCCCGCCGCCGCACTTGGTGGGGCGTCACCTGGGGTCGATCCGCTCTGCGGTGTACATGGCGCGCGCTGCCGCGCCGCGCCGGCGCCGCGCGTTCGATCTTGCCGCCGCGTCGTGGATCGCCGTCGACGACGCCTTGCCCGAGCATCCGTCGGTGCGCTGGCGGCGCAAGCACCTGCCGCGCGTGGAGCCCGCCCTGCTCTTGAACGGCGTGCAGGGCGTGTTCGACGCGGTGCGCGCGGGCCTCGGTGTAGGCATCGCGCCGCTGTTCCTGGCACGCCAGCACGACGACGTGGTGGCGCTGACGCCGCCGCTGGACGAATGCGAATCCCAGTTGTGGTTGCTCACGCATCCCGAGTCGCGCCACCTGCGACGCATCCAGGCAGTGGCCTCGCACCTCGCGCAGACCGTCGAGCTGGCCTGAAAGCGTGGCTCAGGCGGCGCGGCGTTCGTCAATGCGGCGAACGCCGCTCGCGGATCAGCGCGGGGCGACTTCGGACTTCGCGCTGGCGATCTTGATTGAGGCCTTCGGGGCGCTCGCCGGCGCATGGGCGCGCGCCAGCATCTCCGGGTAGGCGGCCGATTCGACGTCGGCGAGCATGCCCACGCCATGCAACACGGCCAGCGTGATGACGGCGGACAGCGCGGCGGACACGGTGCGGACGATGTTGCGGCTCATGGCGTTCCCCTTTAGGCAGCTCACCCTAAGTCGCAAACATCCGTCCGTGGGTTCAAAGCGAAGTGGCCGGCAATGGCCCTGGAATGCGTTGGCGATGCCCGGCGCGGGCGCGCACGCCGGGCGCGGCGGGCGAGTCAGCAATCGCCGGACGGGTCGGCGCCCCGCAGCGTGGCCGCGCGTTGCAGCAGCAGCTCGCGCTCGCGGGCGTTGCGCGCCAGCTCGGCGGCGCGCATCAGCTCGGCGCGCGCTTCGTCGTGGCGCCCGAGTCTGGCCAACAGGTCAGCGCGTACGCTGGGCAGCCACGGGTACTCGCGCAACGCGGCGTCGCTGCGCAGTGCATCGACGATCTCGAGCGCCGCGCCGGGTCCGAACGCCATGCTCACCGCCACGGCGCGGTTCAAATGCACCACCGGGGACGGCACGGCTTGCGCCAACGCGTCGTACAACGCGACGATGCTCGACCAGTCGGTGTCTTGCGCGCTGGCCGCGCGGGCGTGGCAGGCGGCGATCGCGGCCTGCAGCGCATAGGGCCCCAGTGGTTGCCGTGCCGCCACCGCCAGCGTGCGAGCGCGCTCGAGCGCGGCCAGTCCGCGACGGATCAACAAGCGATCCCAACGCGAGCGATCTTGATCGGTGAGCAGAACCGGGCGACCTGACGCGTCGACACGCGCCGCCGCGCGCGACGCGTGCAGCTCCATCAGCGCGATCAGCCCCTGCACCTCGCTGTCGTCGCTCGCCAACTCGGCGAGCATGCGGCCCAGCCGCAGCGCCTCATTGGTGAGTGCCGGGCGCATCCAGTCGTCGCCGCGGGTGGCGGTGTAGCCCTCGTTGAAGACCGCATACACCACCTCGAGCACCGAGGCCAGGCGCTGCTGCAGCGCGTCGGCCGCGGGCACCTCGAACGGCACCTTGGCCTGCGCCAACGTGCGCTTGGCACGCACGATGCGCTGCGCGATCGTCGGCTCGGGCACCAGGAAGGCGCGAGCGATCTCCTCGGTCGACAGGCCGCCCAGCAGCTTGAGCGTCAGCGCGATGCGCGCGTCGGCCGACAGCACCGGGTGGCAGGCGGTGAAGATCAAGCGCAGCAGATCGTCGCCGATCACGTCGCCCTCGGCTTCGGCGACGGCCTGCGCGATGTCGGGCACCACGTGGTCGCCTCGCGCATCGGCGTCGCGGCCGAGTTCGTCTTGCTTGCGCGCGTGCAGCGCGGCCTGGCGCAGCCAGTCGAGCGCTCGGTGCTTGGCGGTGGTCATCAGCCAGGCACCGGGGTTGTCGGGGACGCCGGCCGCGGGCCAATGCTCGAGCGCCGACACCAAGGCGTCCTGCGCCAGCTCCTCGGCCAAGCCGACGTCGCGCACCAGCCGCGCGACGACGGCCACCACCTTGGCCGACTCGATGCGCCAAACCGCCTCGATCGCGCGCTGGGCATCGGTGGCCGCCATGGTGCGAACGGTGTTCCGGCCAGCGACGGGGTCAGCGAGTGCCGCCGGCACCCAGCTCGCGGAACTTCTCGGTGGCCGCGCCCGGCTCGAAGTCCTCGAGCTCGAACATCTGGCGCACCTCGATCTCGGCGGCGCCACCGTCGAGCGATGGGTTGGGAAAGCGCCGCGTCCACTCCAGCGCCTCTTCGCGCGTGCGCGTCTGGATGATGGTGTAGCCGGCCACCAGCTCCTTGGTCTCGGCGAACGGGCCGTCGATCACGCGGCGCTGCGCGCCAGCGTGGCGAACGCGCCAGCCTTTGGTGCTCGGTTGCAGCCCCGAGGCGTCGAGCAACACGCCGGCCTTAGCGAGCTGCTCGTGGTACTCGGCCATCGCGGCGATCAGCGCCTCGCCGGGCATCACGCCCTGTTCGGATTCACGGGTGGCTTTGACGATGATCATGAAACGCATGGCGGTCGCTCCACATCGGTTGCCGGCCCACCGACCGACCGAACCGGATGCTCGATCGCCTGAGCCTTCATGCACACGACGAACGTCGAGGACCACTTTCGACAGGCTGGCAAAGAGTCCACTGCTCTCATCTCCCTCCGTCTCCAGGCGAGCGCCACAGGTCCGGCTTCGCCGGTCCGTCGGCGTTGCGCCCTTTGACGGGGAGGCGCCCGCCAGGCCGCTTCGGGGGTGGGCCTATGTCATGCGTTGCTGTCGTCGTAACAGGGCGCCAGCGGGCGCACCTCGACCGTGGCCCATTCGGCGGCCGGGCACCGCTTGGCGATCGCCAGCGCCTCTTCGCGCGTGCGGCAGTCGACGAGGAAGAAGCCGCCGACCATCTCCTTGGCTTCGGCGAACGGGCCGTCGAGCACCCGCGCACTGCCGTTGCGCACCTGCACGCGCGCGGCCTGCGTTTGCGAGGCGAGCGACTCGACACCGAGCAACAGGCCTTGCGCTTTGAGTTCGTCGGCAAACCGCTGCATGCTGGCGTACGCCTGCTGCCCCTGCTCGCGGGTGCGCGTGGCGCGTTGTTCGGGGGGTTCGATCATCAACAGCATGTAGGCCATGTCGGTTTCCTGCTGGCAGCGCGCTCGGGACCTCGAATTAAAACATCGGTCGCCATCCGCCGCGCCTGGTATGGGCTGTGGCAGTGCAGGTGCTACCTCGATCTCAGGTGACGCCCAGGCGCTCGCGCAGCAGGCGCTTCATCAGCTTGCCGTTGGCGTTGCGCGGCAGCGGCGAGTCGCTCCAGGTGAAGGTCTCGGGTACCTTGTAGTCGGCCAGCCGCGCGGCGCAGAACGAACGCAGTGCCGTGTCGTCGGGCGCGCCGCCGGGCACATGCACGAACGCGTGCACACGCTCACCGAGCACCGGGCACGGCCGGCCCACCACCGCGGCCTCGACCATGCCGGGCCAGGCCATCAACACGTTCTCGACCTCGACCGAATAGATCTTGAAGCCGCCGCGGTTGAGCATGTCTTTCTTGCGGTCGAGCACGCGCACGTAGCCGTCGGCATCGATCGAACCGAGATCTCCCGAGTGCCACCAGCCGGCGGTGAACGACGCCGCGGTGGCCTCGGGGTTGGACCAATAGCCCGGCACGACCATCGGGCCGGCGATCCACAACTCGCCGGTGGCACCGGCCGGCAATTCGCGGCCCTCGTCGTCCATCACCCGCACTTCGGCCGTCGGCAGCGGCACCCCCACACTGTCGGCATGGGCGCGTGTGTGGCCCATCGGCATCATGGTGGTCGGCGAAGTCGTCTCGGTGGCGCCGTAGGCGTTGAGCAGCGTGAGGCCGGGCAGTCGAGCCGCCAATGCGTCGATGGTGGCCACCGGCATCGGCGCACCGCCGTAGCCGCCGATGCGCCACGCGCCCAGGTCGGCATGCGCGAACGCCGGCTGCAGCAGGCACAGGTTGTACATGGCGGGCACCATCAGCGTGTGCGTCACGCGTTCGCGCTGCATCAGCGCGATGAACGACTCGGCCTTGAAAGCCGGCACGATGACCGTGGTGCCGGCCACCTGCAGCATCGTCGCCACGATCGCGATCAAGCCCGTCACATGGCTTGCCGGCACCGCGAGCGCCGACACCTCGCCGGCGCCGAGCTTCATGCAGGCCTGGTAGTGCAGCACCGAGTGCACGATGTTCAGGTGCGTCAGCATGGCGCCCTTGGGGTTGCCGGTGGTGCCCGAGGTGTAGAGGATCACCGCCACGTCGGTGTCGGCGGGGGTGACCGCAGCGGGCGCCGCGAGTTCGTGTGCCAGCAGGCTCTCATAGGGCACGCAGCCTGGCGCATCGCCGATCGAGACGCGCCAGGCCAGCGCCGGTGCGTCGCCTGCATCGGGCAAGCGCTGATGCAAAGCCGCGTCGGCCACGATGCCGATCGCGCCGCACTGGCGCGCGATGTAGGCCAGACCCGGCCGCTGCTCGCGCACGCCCACCGGCACCGCGATGGCGCCCAGCCGCTGCAGCGCCAGCCACACGAACACGAATTCGGGCCGATTGTCGATGAACATCACGACGCGCTCGCCGCGCACCACACCGTGCGCCGCCAACCCGGCCGCCAATCGCTGCACGATGGCAGCGCATTGCGCATAGCCGACGCGTTGGCCCTCGCACACCAGCGCGGTGGCTTGCGGCGCGCGCGCGCAGGCGGCGGCGAACATCGCGTGCACGTCGTGCGGCCGCTCGGCGAAACAACGCACGACGCGGTCGCCGTACAGCGCCTCGGCGCGCTGCGCCGGCACCGGGTACGCCGACCAGGGGTTCATCGCGACACGACCCCCGACTCAGGCTGGCGCCGACGCCACGTTGGCGCCGCGCTCGACCACGAACTCGGCATCGAGCAGCGAACGCGAGTGGTTCAAGTCGCTTTGTGAGATCAGCGCGGCGATGCGGCTGCCCTTGAGCCCGGCGATCACGTCGGCCAGGCGGTGCGACAAGGCCGGGGCCACACCCTCGAACGGTTCGTCGAGCAGCAACAGCCGCGTGCCCACCGCCAACGCCCGCGCGAGCGCCACCAGCTTCTGCTGTCCGCCCGACAACAGCAGCGCGCGCCGTTCGCGCATCTCCAGCAGTTCGGGCAACACGCGGTACACGAGCGCCAGCCGCTCGTCGACCTGGAGCGATTGGTGCACCCACACCGGCACCAGGATGTTCTCTTCCACGGTGAGTTCGGGCACCAGGCCGCGGTCTTCGGGCATGTAGCCGATGCCCAATGCAGCGCGGGCGTGGCGCGGCAGCGCGGCGAGGTCCTGGCCATCGAATGTGATGCGGCCCTGGTTGGGCGCGAGATGGCCCATCAGCGTGCGCATCAGCGTGGTCTTGCCGGCGCCATTGCGACCGACCAGACCGACCATCGTGCCTTCGGGCACGGTCAGCGACAGGCCGCGCAGCGCCACCACCGACTGGATCGCGACGTGGATGCCCTCGATCGTCAGCATCGTGTGCTCACTCTTGCAGGAGTTCGCCGGTGACGTAGCGGCGCACGTCGTCGGTGGCCAGCGCGCGGTCGGGCACATCGTCGGCGATGATGCGGCCGCTCGCGAACGCGATCACGCGGTCGGCGTAGCGCCCGACGATGTCCATGTCGTGCTCGACGAACAGCACCGTGGTGTCGCGCTCGCTGCCCAGTGCCGCCATGATGGTGTCCATCATCGGGAATTTCTCTTCCGCAGACACGCCGCTGGTGGGTTCGTCGAGCAGCAGCAGCTTGGGCCGCACGGTGAGCGCCATCGCGATGTCGAGCAACTTGCGCACACCACCGGGCAGTTCGACGACACGGCGATCGCGGTGCTCCGACAGGCCGAAGCGCTGCAGCAGGCCCTCGGCGTGCGTCACCGCCGCGTCGCGACGCGCGGCTTGCCAAAGACTCAAGCGCCGGTCGTGACAGGCAGCGGCGACCAGCATGTTGTCGAGCACCGAGAGGTCGCCGAACAGCTGCGAGATCTGGAACGATCGGGCCACGCCGAGCTGCACGATCGCGCGCGGATGCAGCGGCGTGATGTCGCGGCCATCGAAATGGATGTGGCCGGCGTCGGGTTTCATGTAGCCGGTGATCATGTTGACGAAGGTGGTCTTGCCCGCGCCGTTGCTGCCGATCAGGCTCACGCGCTCGCCCGCCTGCATCTGCACGTTGATGTCGGCAGCGGCCACCACGGCGCCGAAGCGCTTGCCGACGTCGCGCGCCTCGAGCAGGGCCGGCATCACTTGCCTCCTTTGCGGATCCACAACGAACCCAGGCCGCGCGGCAGGAAGCGGATCACGAACAGCAGGAACAAGCCGAGCGCCAGCTGCCAGGTGTCGGGGAAGTAGCGGCTCGAAAACGAGCGCACCACCTCGAGCACCGTGCTGGCCACGAACACCGCGGCGACACTCTGCCAGCCGGCGAGGATGGCCACGAACACGAACTCGCCCGAAGTCGTCCAGTAGCTGAACTGCGGCTCGATGTGGCCGAGCGACAGCACCACCAGGGCGCCACCGACGCCGCCGCACGATGCGGCGATCAGGAAGTTGATCGTCATCGCCTGCCGCACCGAGCCGCCGAGGTATTCGACGCGCAATTCGTTGTCGCGCGTGGCCAGCGTGACGAGGCCGCGCGTGGAGTCGAAGTACACGCGCGCCAGCATCGCCATCGCGGTGGCCACAGCCACCGTCAGCAGGTACAGCACGTAGCCCACGTGCGCATCGGGCGGGCGCCAGCCGAACAGCGTGGCGCGGCCGACGTTGAAACCGTCGGAGCCGCCCAGCACCTCGAGTTTCATGCCCAGGCCGTAGGTCACCATCGACAGCGCCAGCGTCAGCATGGCAAAGAAGATGCCGCGGTAGCGCGCCAGCAGCGGCGCGAAGGGCAGCGCGACCAGCGTGGCCGCCACGCCGCCGGCCAGCACGAGGCCCACTGCATCGGTGAAGCCGAGCTTGTTGTACAGCAGCGCCGCGGCGTAGCCGCCGATCGCGAACACCATGCCCTGGCCGAACGGCACCACGCCGCCGCGCATCAGACAGACGATGCCCAGCGACACCAGCGCGTTGGCGGCCGACATCGTGATCAGATAGGTGAGCCACTTCGGGGCGAAGAAGCCCATGGCAGCAAGTAGTGCGAAAGCGCCGAGTCCGTTCAGGACGAGGGCGCCCAAGCGCACGCCGCGGATCCGGCTTTGCCGGTCCGCTGGCGTGGCCCCCTTGAGGGGGAAGCGGCCGCCGGAGGCCGCTTCGGGGGTGGTCATATTTTCCGCGCCTGGATGCGCTGGAACAGTCCTTCGGGCCTGAACATCAGCACGATGGCCATCACGATGTAGATCGAGAACAGCTCGGCCACCGGCGCCAGGTGCACGGCGAGCGAACGTGCCAGGCCGACGATCAGCGCGCCGATCGCCGCACCCTCGATGCTGCCCAGGCCACCGATGATCACCACCGCGAACGACACGATGATCACGCCCACCGAGATGCCGGGCGACACCGAGATCATCGGCGCGGTGAACGCGCCGCCGAGCGCAGCCAGAAAGATGCCGGCGGTGAACGCCAGCATGTAGACACGCGACACGTTGACGCCCATGCTGGACGCCACTTCGGCGCTGTGGATCACCGCCAGCACGATCTTGCCGTGGCGGGTGCGGTTCAAGCCCCACCACACCGCCACGCCCACCGTCAACGCCAGGGCCAGCAGAGAGAAATCGTAGCCGACATAGGTCTGCTGGCCGACGTCGACGCTGCCGAACAGCCCGTACGGCTCCGACACGTAGTGCGGGTTGGTGCCCCAGATCAGCTTGGTCACGTCCTCCAGGATCAGGAACATCGCGTAGGTCACCAGCACCAGCAGCACCTCGTCGCGGCCGTAGAAAAAGCGCAGCAGCGCGCGCTCGGTGAGCGGCGCCACCAGCGCGGCCACCGCGACGGCGGCCAGCAACATCGCCACCAGAGAGAACGCCGGGGCCCAGCGCAGGCTGGCGCCCCAGGCGACGAAGCTCGCAGCCGCATAGGCACCCAGCGCGTAGAAGCTGCCATGCGCGATGTTGAGGATTTTCAGCACGCCGAACACCAGCGTCAGCCCCAACGCGACGATGAACAGCCACGACGCGTACGTCAGGCCGTCGATCAGGATGGTCACTGCACCTTGCACGCTCAAACTCGGCAGGTCTGGCGGTGCCGTCAAGCGGACACCACGGATCCGGCTTCGCCGCTCCGTGGGTGTCGCCCCCTCGGGGGGAGGCAGCCGCCAGGCCGCTTCGGGGAGGTCGACGTCACTGGCACTTCGCGCCTGGGAAGCCGGCCTTGATCCACTCCTCGCTCTTCATGCCGGCCGGCGGGTTGACGCATTCGGCGTTGAAGCGCTGGATGTCTTCGAGCACCACCATCTTCTTGGCGGCGTCGTAGCGCGTCCTGCCGATCGCGGTCTCCTGGATCGCTTGGTGGCCGTCACCGAGCACCATGCGAATGCGGCCGGCCGGCGAATCCCACTCCGAGCCCTTGAGTGCGGCGGCGAGTTGCTCGGGCGACGGCTTCTTGCCGCCATTGGCGGCCATGGCCCTCTCGACCGCGAGCTTCAGGCCGAGCAGCGACTGCACCATGCGGTACGGCGCCTGCACCGGGTAGACGTTGTAGGCCTTGCTGTACAGGTCCCACCACCAATCGTTGAGCGCCGACTTCGGCGACATCTGCCCGTAAGCGCCGCGCGCGCCGAGGATCACGCCGTCGGGCATCTTGTCGCCCAGCCCGGGCAGCACGTGGTCGGCCGCCGAGAACACCACTTGCGTGCGTTTGAAGAGGCCACGCGGCCCGGCCTGCAGGATGAAGGCCTGCAGGTCGCCGCCCCACAGACTGGAGTGCGTGACGTCGGCCGGCTTGGCCATCAGTGCGGAGATCTCGGTGCCGTACTGGCCGGCGCCGAACTTGGGCAGCTGGTCTTCACCGGGCTTGGCCGACGGGTACAGCTTCTCCATCGTCCAGGTGAAGTCCTTCTTGGAGTCCTGGCCCCAGGCGTAGTCCTGGTTGATCAGGTTGAAGGTGTCGATCTTGATGTTGTGCGATTTGAGGTAACGCACCAGCGACACGTTGTCCATCGCCGCGTGCGATGCGGTGCGGAACACGTAGGCGTACTTGCCGTCCTCGAAGATGCGCGGCGTGCCGCAGTCGTAGAGGATCAGGAACTTCTTCATCTCCTCGGCCACCGGGGCCACGGCCAGGCAGTCACCCGAGCCGACGTAGCCCACCACCGCATCGACTTGTTCGCGGTCGTACAGGTTGCGCAGCTCCTGCACCTGCTTGGTGGCGCCGCCGTTCTCGTCGACAAAGATCGGCTCGATCTTCACGCCGCCGAAGCCCACCTTGTTGTAGGGCGCCGGCGCGGCGCCCTTGTTGAAAGCGTCGATCACGACCTTGGCGCCGTTGACCGCCGGGATGCCGAAGCTCTCGGCGGCCTGGCCCGACAGGAAGCTGACGATGCCGAGCTTGAAGGTCTCTTGTGCCTGGGCTGTGCCGATCAGGCACAACATGGCAGCGACGGCGAACGAGCGGATGAGGAAGGCCTGGGATGCCATGGTGTCTCCTTGTTTGCCCCCAAGCCGCCTTCGGCGGCGGCCCCGGCAGAGGCGCCGTCGCCTGGGGGCGGGCGGCGACTGTGGTTGAACGCGGCCGGGCGGACTTGTTGCGCCGGCGTCTGGCAGCCATCTTTGTCCGTGTCCCAGCGCGCCGGAACCCGAGAAACCCCGGGCTTGATGTCGCTCAATACGATCGAGGCACTCGCTGCCTACAGTGAACTCGTTGGAATTGGAGTTGCCATGTACAAGAATCTGCTGGTGCCGGTCGACGGCAGCGAGTTGTCGGACCGTGCGATGGAGGTCAGCATCGAGTTGGCGCGCCAGCTCGGTGCCGCCATCACCGGGTTCGTGGCCGAGCCGGACATGCCGTTGCCCAACGTGGGCACGCAGCCGACCGCCTACGCCCGCCGGCGCGAGGCGCACGAGCAGCGCAGCGACGGCCACGCGCTGGAGGTGCTGGCACGCTTCGGCACGATGGCACGAGAGGCGGGTATCGTCTTCAGCGGCCGCCACGCGATCACCGACGGCATCGACACGGCGATCGCCAGCCTCGCGGTCGAACTCGACTGCGACATGATCGTGATGGTCACGCATGGCCGTGGTGCATTCGGCGAGCTGCTGTTCGGGTCGCACACGAAGAACGTGCTGGCCAAGAGCAAGATTCCGGTGCTGGTGCTGCACTGATCTCAGGGGAACACCATGAATCCGAATGTCGGCGGCATCGACCGCATCGTGCGCATCGTGGTGGGCGGAGTGCTCATCGGCTTGGCCGCCATCGGCACCGTGGGCTGGTGGGGCTGGATCGGTGCGCTGCCGCTGGCCACCGGCATCGTCGGCTGGTGTCCGGCGTACGGGATGCTCGGATTGTCGACCTGCTCGGCGTCGAAGTCGGCGTGAACGGGGTTGGGCGCGGCACCTGAGCGAGGTGCTGCGGCAGCGGCAGCCGAGTCAGGCCGTCCGGGTCTCGCGCAACAGTTCCACCAGTGCGCGCAAGCCGGCCGTGTAAGAGCGCCAACCCAATCCCTGAACCGTGCCGCGAACGGCCGGCGAGATGATCGAGTGGTTGCGCCAGGCCTCGCGAGTCGCGAGGTTGGACAGGTGGATTTCGATCACCGGAAACGGCATCGCCTTGATGGCGTCGTGCAGCGGCACGCCGTGCTGAGTCAGGCCGGCCGGGTTGAGCAGCGCGCCGTCGACGTTGTCGATGCACTCGTGCAGCTTGTCCACCAGCACGCCCTCGTGGTTGGACTGCAGGATGTCCAGCTCGACGTTGAGCTCCTGCGCCAGCGCGCGCAGCCGCTCGTCGATCTGCGCCAGCGTGGTGGTGCCGTAGATGTGCGGTTCGCGGCGCCCGAACAGGTTGAGGTTCGGGCCGTGCAGAACAAGAATCTTCATCGCGACCTCCCGTGCGTTGCGCTCTACTTTCGCACGCGAGCGAGCTCGTCGTTGTAGAGCTTCACGATGGCGGGGTCGTAGGTCGACGCCAGCCGGTCGGTGACCGGCTTGGCGATCTGCGCCATGCGCGCCTGCTCGGCAGGCGTCGGCTCGTTGAACTGCATGCCCTTGGCCTGCAGCTCGGCGACCGCCTTTTGCGCAGCGGCGCGGCTCACCTGCCGCTGGTAGCCTCGGCTTTCGTTGGCGGCTTCGTGCATCCAACGCTGCTCGACCGGTGACAGGCGATCCCAGAAGCGCTTGCTGACCAGCACGATGTTGGCGGCATAGACATGGTTGGTCGCGCTGACGTACTTCTGCACCTCGAAGAACTTGTTCGACAGGATGACGGCAAACGGATTCTCCTGGCCGTCGACGGCCTTGGCCTCGAGCGCGCCGTACAACTCGGCAAACGGCATCGGCACCGGATTCGCCTTGAAAGCCTTGAAGGTGTCGAGGAACACCGGGTTCGGAATCACGCGCAGCTTCAAGCCATCGAGATCCTCCGGCTTGGTGATCGGCCGCTTGCTGTTGGTCACGTTGCGAAAGCCGAGGTCCCAGTAGCCGAGCGCCACCAGGCCTTTCTCGGGCAACTTGGCGAGCAGCGCCTCGCCGAATGGCCCGTCGAGCAAGGCATCGGCCTGCGCGAAGTTGGCGACGGCAAACGGAAAGTCGATCAGGCCGAACTCCTTGACGATGCCGGCCAGCGACGTGGTGGCGGGTGCCGACATTTCCTGCACGCCGCCTTGCAGCGCGGACTGCTGCTGCATCTCGTTGCCCAGCGTGGATGCGGGGAACTCTTGCACCTTCAGCTTGCCGCCGCTCTTGGCCGCCAACAGCTCCGCGAAGCGCTTGACGCCGAAGCTCACCGGGTGGTCGGCGTTGTTCAGGTGACCGAACTTGATCGTGCGCTCGGGAGTGTCCTGCGCCGCTGCGGGCATGGCGAGGGCGACGGCGAGCCAGGGGCCGAGCAGGGCGCGTCGGAAGTTGCTCAAGAGAATCTCCTCGGGATGAGTGGCCATCATACAGAACTGGAAAGACTTTCCAATTCGGAATGGCCGTCGGCCCGTAAAGTGCGAGCTGGCTGGTCTGTCCTCTTCCTCCAATGAGCGTCCACCTGCAACGAAGCCTTCAAGTCCTCGAGAAGTTGGCGGCAGCGCCCGAAGGCTGCTCGCTGTCTTCTCTGGCGCAGCAGCTCGGCATGCCGCTCAGCGCGACGCATCGCGTGTTGACCGAGCTGGCGCACGCCGGTTACGTGCGCCAGGCCCGCGAGCAGGGCGTCTACATGCTGACCATCAAGCTGGTGTCGCTGGGCCTCAGTTTTCTCAGCAGCTCCGGCGTGGTCGACGTCGCGCAGCCGCTGCTGGACCGGCTGGCGCACACCTGCGGCGAGCTGGTCCGCCTGGCCGTGCGGGACGGCGAAGAGCTGGTGTTCGTCGCCAAGGCCCAAGGAGCCACACGCGGACTGCGCTACGACCCCGACATGGGCCTGTCGGTGAAGCTGTCGTGCAGCGCGGCCGGCCACGCGCTGTTGTCCACGATGACCGACGAGCAGGCGCTAGCGCTGGTGGCCAAGCAGGGCTTCGGCAAGCCCGAAGACTTCGGCCCCAAGGCGCCAACCACCGTGAAGGCCCTGCTCGGTCACGTGCGAGCTGCGCGCAAGCGCGGTTTCAGCATGATCGTGGAGGTCTTTGCGCCGGGCATGACAGCCATGTCGGCGCCGGTGCGACGACGCGACGGCGAAGCCATCGGCGTGGTCACGATTGCCGGGCCGCTGGTCAGGCTCACCGAAACGCGCATGCTCGAACTGGGGCCGGCGTTGATCGCAACGGCCGCTGAGGTGGCCGCCGCAAGCCAGGCGTCGGCGCTGTTCAAGAAGCGGGCCGCCTGACCGGCCGAGGACTCGCGGCCCGCGACACTGTGCGGCCGACATGGGCGCGAACGCGCACTTGCGTTAAGCTGCGCCGCAATGAACGAAACAGTACAAAGACGCCGCAAGGCGACGCCGCCGCGCGGCCGCGCACGCGCCCAGCCGGCGCGCACCAACGACCCTGCGCGGACGATGGCCAACATCCTCGAGGTCGCGACGCGCGAGTTCTCCGACAAGGGCCTGGCCGGTGCGCGCATCGACGAGATCGCCGCCGCGACGCGCACCAGCAAGCGGATGATCTACTACTACTTCGAGAGCAAGGAGGGGCTGTACATCGCCGTGCTCGAGGAGGCCTACCGCCGCATGCGCGCGATCGAGGCCGAGCTGCACCTCGAGGACCTGCCGCCCGAGGACGCGCTGCGCAGGCTGGTCGGCTTCACGGTGGACTACCAGCTCGCCAACCCCGACTTCATCCGGCTGGTGATGACCGAGAACATCCACCGCGGCGAGTTCCTGGCGCGCAGCCGCTCGATCCAGAAGCTCAACGTGCCGGCCATCGAGGGCCTGCGCCGCGTCTATGAGCGCGGCGTGGCCGACGGCGTGTTCCGTGTCGGCCTCGACCCGATCGACCTGCACATGTCGATCAGCGCGCTGAGCGTGTTCAACGTCGCCAATCGTCACACCTTCGCGCTGATCTTCAAGCGCAACCTCGACGACCCGGCCACGCTGATCGCGCGCCGCGACAGCATCATCGAGATGGTCGTGCGTTTCGTGCGCAAGTGACCGGCCCGGCGAGACCCGCCGGCGCCTAAACCCGACCGGCGAGGCGGGTCTTCACTGGATTCAAAACGAACCAGTTCGTACATTACGGCCGCAGCGGGCAGTGATCGGCATGGAATTCCGGCACCAAGCCCGCGCGAGGAGACAAGCATGAAATCGGCCCTGGACGCCTTCTGCAAGGCGCTGAGCGGTCTGTCGGCGTTGCTGCTGGCGCTGATGGTGGTGCTGGTGTTCGGCAACGTGGTGCTGCGCTATGCGCTGAACTCCGGCATCACGGTGTCCGAAGAGATGTCGCGCTGGTTGTTCGTCTGGCTCACCTTTCTCGGTGCGGTGGTCGCCATTCACGACAACGGCCACCTGGGGACCGACATGCTGATCGGCCGGCTGGGGCCGCGGGGGCGCCGCGCCTGCCTGGTGATGGCACAGGTGGCGATGTTGTACGTCACCTGGCTGCTGCTCTCGGGCAGCCTGGCGCAGGCGCGCATCAACTGGGATGTCGAGGCACCGGTCACCGGTGCCTCGATGGCCATCTTCTACGGCTCGGGCGTGGTGTTCGCGGTGGCCGCTGGCGTGCTGCTCGTCTACCAACTGTGGCGCACCGCGAGCGGCCAGCTCGGTGACGACGAATTGGTGATGGTGCAGGAATCCGAAGACCTGGCGCAGGTGGAAGCGCTGCACCTCGGCGAATCCGCCGACACCAAGCGCTAGGCGCAGGGGCTGCCCGATGACCGTGATCATCTTTCTCGGCTCGCTGCTCGCCGCGATGGCGCTGGGCATCCCGATCGCCTACTCGCTGCTGGTGTCGGGTGTCGCGCTGATGTGGCACCTGAACCTGTTCGATGCCCAGATCCTGGCGCAGAACGTGATCAACGGCGCCGACAGTTTTCCGCTGCTGGCGGTGCCGTTCTTCATGCTGGCCGGCGAGATCATGAATGTCGGCGGCCTGTCCAAGCGCATCGTGCAGCTGGCGATGACGCTGGTGGGCCACGTGCGCGGCGGCCTCGGCTACGTGACGATCCTCGCCGCCTGCATGATGGCGGCGCTGTCGGGCTCGGCGGTGGCCGACACCGCGGCGCTGGCGGCGCTGCTGCTGCCGATGATGGTGCGCGCCGGCCACGACAAGGCGCGCGCCGGCGGCTTGATCGCCTCGGCCGGCATCATCGCGCCGATCATTCCGCCGTCGATCGGCTTCGTGATCTTCGGCGTCGCCGCCAACGTGTCGATCAGCAAGCTCTTCCTGGCCGGCATCGTGCCGGGCCTGCTGATGGGCGTGTCGATTGCCATCACCTGGTGGTGGGTGGCTCGCCGCGACGGCAGCGCGCCGCCGAGCAAGGCCAGCGCAGCGGAACGCTGGAAAGCCCTGCGCGAATCGACCTGGGCGTTGGGGCTGCCGGTGATCGTGCTGGTGGGCCTGAAGTTCGGCGTCTTCACGCCCACCGAAGCCGCGGTGGTCGCGGCGGTGTATGCGTTGCTCGTCGCCACCCTCGTCTACCGCGAAATGAACTTGCGCCAGTCGGTCGAAGTGTTCGTCACCGCAGCCAAGACCACCGCGGTGATCATGTTCCTGGTGGCCGCTGCGATGGTGAGCGCGTGGCTGATCACCGTGGCCAACATCCCGGCGCAGATGATCTCGATGCTCGAACCATTCATGGGCAACCCGACGCTGCTGCTGGTCGCGATCATGGTGCTGGTGATGGCGGTGGGCACCGCGATGGACATGACGCCGACCATCCTGATCATGACGCCGGTGCTGATGCCGGTGGTCAAGGCCGCCGGCATCGACCCTGTCTATTTCGGCGTGCTGTTCATCATCAACAACGCGATCGGCCTGGTCACCCCGCCGGTGGGCACCGTGCTCAACGTGGTGGCCGGTGTCGGCCGCATGAAGATGGACGACGTGACGCGCGGCGTGGTGCCGTTCATGTGCGCCGAGTTCGCGATCATGTTCCTGATGGTGTTCTTTCCGCAGCTGGTCACCGTGCCGGCCAAGTGGTTCGCCGGCTGATGCGGGCCATGACAACCCCCACCGATGTCGACATTCCCCGAAGGAGACAACCGATGAAACGTTCGACGCTGCTGCAATCGCTCGTGGTCGCCACCGCGTTCGCGCTGGGCGGCACCACCGCCTTGGCGCAAGACAAGACCTTCAAGCTGGCACTGCAAAACCCCAAGGGCCACCCGCTGGAGGTGGGCGCGAGCAAATTCGCTGAGTTGGTGGCCGCCAAGACCGGCGGCAAGATCAAGGTCAACGTCTTCCCCGGCGGCACACTGGGCGGCGACGCGCCGAACGTGTCGGCCGCGCAAGGCGGCACGCTCGAGTTCGTGCTGCTCAACTCGGGCATCCTCGCTTCGCAGGTCAAGGACTTCGAGGTCTACGACTTTCCGTTCATGTTCGCCAACGCCAAAGAGGCCGACACGCTGGTCGACGGCGCCTTCGGCCAGAAGCTGCATGCCAAGCTGGCCGACAAGGGGCTGATCGGGCTGGCGTATTTCGAGCTGGGCTTTCGCAACATCACCAACAGCAAGCGCCCGATCAACACGGTGGACGACATCGCCGGCCTGAAGCTGCGCGTGATCCCCAATGCGATCAACGTCGACTGGGTCAAGGCGCTCGGTGCCAACCCGACGCCGCTGGCCTTTCCCGAGTTGTATGCGGCACTCGAGCAGAAGGCGGTCGACGGCCAGGAGAATCCGCTCTCGGTGATCCTCGCCAACAAGTTCTTCGAAGTGCAGAAGAACCTGGCGATCACCAACCACCAATACAACCCGCAGTCGCTGATCTTCAGCAAGAAAGTGTGGGACGCGCTGAGCGCCGACGAGAAGAAAGCCGTGCAGGACGCCGCCAGCGAAGCCGCCGTCTACCAGCGCCAAGTCAACCGCGACAAGGCCGCCGGCGACCTCGACGCGCTGAAGAAGGCCGGCATGCAGGTCACCGAGCTGTCGGCAGCCGAGCAGGCCAAGCTGCGCGAGAAACTCAAGCCCGTGGTCGACAAGCACGGCGCGGCCATCGCCGCCACGGTGACCGAGATGCAGGCCGAGTTGGCCAAGCTGCGCAAGTGAGTACGGGGTCGCGCGCATGGTTGCCGGGGCCAACGAGCTTGCCGCTGCGCCGGGCGGTCTCGGCGCGCCGGAGGTCGCACGCAAGCTGCTGATCGGCCTGATCGGCGCCGGCATCCAGCATTCGCTGTCGCCGGCGATGCACGAGCAGGAGGCGCGCCAGCAGGGCTTGCGGCTGCACTACCAGCTGATCGACGTCGATCGCAGCGTCGACGGCGCGGCCGCGTTGCCGCGCTTGATCGATGCTGCGCGCACGATGGGCTTCGCAGGCCTGAACATCACCTACCCGTGCAAGCAAGCGGTCATCCCGCTGCTCGATGCGCTGTCCGACGAGGCCGCCGCGATGGGCGCGGTCAACACCGTGGTGTTCGACGACGGCCACGCGATCGGCCACAACACCGACGGCTCGGGCTGGGCCTGGGGCTTTCGCCGCACGCTGCCCGCGGCCGATCTGTCGCGCGTGGTGCTGCTGGGTGCCGGTGGTGCCGGCTCGGCGATCGCGCATGCGGTGCTGCGCCTGGGCGCGCAACAGCTGACGCTGGTCGATGCCGATGCAGCCCGCTCGATTGCGCTGGCTGACGAACTGAACAAACGATATGGCGGCGCACGCGCGCGCGGCGGACTTGCGGTCGAGGCGGCGCTCGCAGACGCCAGCGGTCTGATCCACGCCACGCCCACCGGCATGGCCAAGCTGCCGGGCCTGCCGTTGCCAGAGCGCCTGCTGCGCAGCACCCTGTGGGTGTCGGAGATCGTCTACTTCCCGCTCGAGACCGCGTTGCTGGCCGCGGCGCGCCGCGCCGGCTGCGCGGTGTGCGATGGCGGCACGATGGCCGTGGGCCAGGCCGTCGGCGCGTTCCGATTGTTCACCGGGCTGGAGCCCGACGCCGAGCGCATGCGCAGGCATTTTCTCCACCTGATCGCGCCGCTCGACGCGGCACGCGCATGTGGATGAGTTCAATGCATCGACCCACCCATAGAGGAGACCTTCTCATGTCGATCGAGCCGTGCTGCGGCCACCCGCATGCCATCGTTCACCGTTCGTTTCGGCGCTCGGCGCTGGCGATCGGCGTGTCAGCGGCCAGCCTGCTGGTCGCGTGCAGCATTGCAACGCCGATGGCGACGCAGCCGCTCGCCTGCGACGACGGCATCAAGACGGCCTTCAGGCCCGATGCCAGCACCACCGTCGTCGCGGTTAGGCAAATCAAGAAGGGCGAAGCGCTGGTCGCGCAGGATGTGGCGGCACCGATCACTGCAGCTGCTGACATGTGCCTGGTGAAACTGCTGGTCGGCCCCGGCGCCACCGCCGAGACCGACAGGACGGCGCGCTCGTACTCCGAAGGCATCGGCATCGAGGTCTGGCTGCCCACGCACGCCAACTGGAACGAGCGCATCCGCAACTACGGCGGTGGCGGGTGGGTCGGCGGCGGCCACCGCTACCCCGACAAGATCGGCAGCAAGGTGCCGGCGATCGTCAACGCCAACATGGGCTACGCATCGGGCACCACCGATGCCGGCCAGCCGTGGTACCAGGACGGTTCGTTCGCGTTCCTGTCCAACGGCAAGATCAACGCCGAGTCATTCCGCGACTTCACCACGCGCGCGATGGTCGAGCAGGCCGTCAAGACCAAAGCGCTCGTGATCCGCTACTACGGCAAGGCCCCGAAGTACAGCTACTACGACGGCCATTCGCAGGGCGGCCGGCAGGGCATGAAGGTCGCGCAGGAGTTCCCCGACCTGTACGACGGCTACATGATCGGCCAGCCCTTGATCAGCGCGCCGCTGGTCGGCACGACCGCGTTGTATCCGCAGATCGTCATGAAGACCGAGCTCGGCTACACCGCCGCCGACAAGGCGCCGGCAGCGGCCTTCGCCAAGAAGGTCGATGCCGCCAACCGGCGTGCCGTGGCTTACTGCGACAAGGCGGGACTGGGCTACCTGCTCGACCCGTTCAGCTGCGACTACGACCCCGCACACGACGCCGGCATGCTGTGCGCCGGCGTGGCCGGCAACGGCGTCACCGGCAGCAACTCCGATGCGGCCACGTGCATGAGCCTGAAGGAGGCGACCGCACTCAACAAGATCTGGTACGGGGCCACGTTCGACGGCAGCTGGGATCCGAACCAGAGCCTCGACAGCCGCAGCGGGAAATCGCTCGGCACCAAACAAGCGTGGTGGACGTTCACCAAGAGCGCCGCGATCGGTGGCCAGATCACCAGCGCAGCCACCGACAGCGTGGCGCTGGCCCTGCAGGACGTGCGCTATGCCGCCGACGCGAGCGCGACGTCGGCGATCCCGATCGCCAACCGCTCGACGGCGGTGCGCAACAAATGGATGGAGCTCGACTACGCCGCACTGGCGGCGGCAACGCGCGCCTACCTGGCCGCACAAGCCACGCTGTTCAGCCAGTACGGATCCGATGCCGCCGACCTGCGCCAGCTGCGCGACCGCAACCGCAAGGTGATCGTGTGGAGCGGTCTGGTCGACGATGCGATCCCACCGGCCGGCAACATCCACTACCACGAGCGTGTGGCGGCGGCGATGGGCGGCCACGCCGAGGTGCAGAAGTTCATGCGCATGTATCTGGTGCCGGGCGCTGCGCACAGCTCGCAAGGCCGCGCCTACACGGTGAGCGGCAACAACAACGGCGTGCCACTGCCCAAGCTGCCGGGCAACGCCAACCAGACGCCCAGTCGCGAGCAGGACCAGTTCTTCACCGCACTGGTCGACTGGGTGGAGAAAGGCGTGGCGCCGGGCGACATCGTGCTGACCTCGCGCGACGGCAGCGTCAGCTACCCGGTGTGCGTCTATCCGAAGCGGACCACCTGGGACGGCAGCGGCCCGCCGAAACTGCCCGGCAGCTACGGCTGCAAGTAGGCAAGAGATCCGACCCTCGGGAGAGCGCGATGCCCCACAACGCCGACCGCGAAGCCATCGCCGATGTCGCCAACCCGCTGGGGCTGGACGGCATCGAGTTCGTCGAGTACGCCACCAGCCGGCCGCAGGCGTTGGGCCAGGTGCTCGAGATGATGGGCTTCAAGCCGGTGGCACGGCATCGCTCGCGCGAGGTGCTGCTGTACCGCCAGGGTGCGATGAACGTGGTGATCAACGCCCATGTGAGCGCCAAGCCACGCGGCGCGGCGCCGACCGAGACCCCGGCGATCGCTGCCATCGCGCTGCGCGTGCGCGACGCTGCCGCGGCCTACCGGCGCGCGCTCGAGCGCGGCGCCTGGGCGGTGCCGACGCAGGTCGAGGTGATGGAGCTCAACATCCCGGCCATCCACGGCGTGGGCACCAGCCGCATCTACTTTGTCGACAGGTACCGGGAGTTCTCGATCTGCGACGTCGACTTCGTGCCGATCCCCACTGTCGAGCGCGCGCCGCCCGCGCTCGCCGGGCTGCACTGGTTCGGCATCGTGCAGTACATCGGCAACGACCGCATGGAAGACTGGACCGAGTTCTATCGCGAGCTGTTCGGCTTCGACTTGCTGCCTGACGAGCAGCGCTTCGGCATCCTGCCCAAGGGGCGCATCCTGCGCAGCCCGTGCCGCAGTTTTTACTTGCAGTTGATCGAGCCCGAGCCCGGCATCGTCGACATCGAAGGCGACGAGAGCCTGCAGCGCATCGGACTCGGCGCGCCGGATGTCGCCGCTGCAGTCACCGCGTTGCGCTCGCGTGGCGTCGAGTTCGTCGAATCGAGCGACCTGCACAGCGGCACGCGTGGCGCGCTGACCAAGAGCTGGCTCGGCGGCGTGATGTTCGAACTGGTGCACGACGAGAGGAGCGTGCCGTGACGCAGCAAACCGGTTTCGTCGATGACTTCGGCATGGACACGATCACGCTGTCGGGCAGCCTGAGCGCCAAGCTGCGCGCGATGCGCGACGCCGGCTTCACTCAAGTGATGCTCAAGGCGGGCGATCTGGTCGGCCACCCCGACGGCGTGGACGACGCGGTGCGCGCGGTCAAGACCAGTGGCTTGCGCGTGACCGGCTTTCAGGTGCTACGCGATTTCGAGGGCCTGTCGGGCCATCTGCACGACTACAAGGTCGACATCGCCAAGGCGATGCTCGAGATGGCGCGCGCGGTCGGCGCGCCGCTGCTGCTGGCCTGCTCGTCGACCAGCACCCATGCCACACAGGACATCGACGCGTTGGCGCGCGACCTGCGCAAGCTCGCGATGCTCGCGGTGCCGCTGGGCATTCGCATTGCCTACGAGGGCCTGAGCTGGGGCCGCACGATCAACGAGTTCACCACCGCGTGGGAGGTGGTGAGCCGCGCCGATGCGCCCAATCTGGGCCTGGGTGTCGACTCGTTCCACATCTTGGCGGCCCAGACGCCGCTGGACGCGCTCGACGAGGTCGATCCCGACAAGATCTTCCTCGTGCAGCTGGCCGACTTCATGTGGCAGGAAACCCGCACCTTCGAAGAGCGGTTGACCACCGCGCGGCACTTCCGGGTCTTTCCGGGCGAGGGCGTGCACAGCGACCAGTTGGCCGAGCTGGTGCTGCGGCTCGATGCGCTGGGCTACCGCGGCGACTACAGCTTCGAGGTCTTCAACGACGACTACCAGCAAATCCCGATGGCCGCGGTGGCCGGGCGCGCACGCCGCTCGGCGCTGTGGCTCGGCGAAGAGGTGTTGCGCCGCTCGGTACCATTGCCGAACGCCATGCGCCTGAAGGCGCGCGCCGCGGAGTCGCCGAATTGAAGATCCTCGTCCTGAACGGCCCTAACCTCAATCTGCTGGGTACGCGCGAGCCGGCCGTGTACGGCTCGGCCACGCTCACCGACGTCGAGAAGCTGTGCCGTGACACCGGCGCCAGGTTCGGGGTGGCCGTCGAATGTCGGCAGTCCAACCACGAGGGCCAGCTGGTCGATTGGATCCACGAGGCTGGCGCGGCACAGCGTGCCGACCAGCTGCTGGGCGTGGTGTTCAACGCCGGCGCCTACACCCATACCTCGGTGGCGCTGCACGATGCGATCAAGGGCACCGGCGTGCAGGTGATCGAGGTGCACATTTCCAACGTGCATGCGCGCGAAGCGTTCCGTCACCACTCGTTCCTGTCGAGCGTGGCCGCCGGCATCGTGGTGGGCTTCGGCGTCGACGGCTACGCGCTGGCGATCGAGGGATTGGTGCGCCGCAACGCAAGCGCGCCGCGCCCGTAGCGCGGCTCGGCGCACGGGGGGTTGCGCCGCGCCGCCGCCGACGTATCCTGTGCGTCCTGCCGCACGGATGGGGCCCAGGAGTCATCACCATGCCCACAGTGAGCCGCGACACCGCCTCGCCCGCGCAACAGCACGTGGAGCCCCCTTTGCACGGCAAGGTGGTCTACATCGAGGACGACGAGACCAACGTGCTGCTGGTGCAGGCGCTGGTGGCGCGCCACGAGCACGTCGAGTTGTTGCATGCGGCCAGCGGGCGCGAAGGCGTTCGCCTGGTACGCAGCGAGAAACCCGACTTCGTGCTGCTCGACATGAACCTGCCCGACATCTCGGGGCTCGAGGTGGTGCGCGAGCTCAACATCGACATCACCTCGCGCGGCCTGCGGGTGAACATCCTGACCGGCAACGCGCTGTCGATGGACATCATCAAGGCGATGAGCCTGGGTGCATACGAGTACTGGCTCAAGCCGCTGACCCGCCAGGTGTTCGACGACGGCTTGCGTCGCGCGCTCACCGGCCGCCGGCCCGACCCCGCCCATCGCATACCGGTGCGCTGAAGGCGCGACCGCTCGCCGGCCCGCGCGCCGAGCCGTGGCGGGCCCATCGCACAATCGGGGCGATGGATGGATCGTGGCCGCTGCTGTCGCTGTTCCTGCAATCGTTGTTGATCGGGCTGTCGATCGCCGCGCCGGTGGGGCCGATCGGGTTGCTGACGATCCAGCGCACCCTGCAGCTGGGCCCCGCCACGGGGCTGGCCACCGGCCTCGGCGCGGCCGTGGCCGATGCGGTGTATGGCGCGCTGGGCGCCTATGGCGTCAGCGCGATGATCCGCGCGCTCACCGCGGCGCGCTTGCCGCTGGCCGTGGGTGGCGGCGTGTTCCTGCTGTGGATGGCATGGTCGATCTGGCGCGCGCCGGTCGCAGAGCGTGCGGCGCAGGTCAGCGGCGGCAGCGACCTGATGCGCTGCTTTGCCGGCACCTTCGTGCTGACCCTCAGCAACCCGGCCACCATCCTGTCGTTCATCGCGGTGTTCGGCGCGATGGCCGGCCGCACCGCGGTGGCTTCGCCGCCGGTGATGGTCGCCGGCGTGCTGATCGGCTCGGCGCTGTGGTGGCTGCTGCTGAGCACGGTGGTGGGCCGCCTGCGTGAGCGCTTCGATGCGCATTGGCGCCGCCGCGTCAACGTGATGTCGGCGCTGGTGCTGGCCAGCTTTGCGCTGTGGCAGTTCGCGGCGCTGGCGACCGCCTGATGCCACGCTCGCCGTAGCGCGCCAGCACGCGATAGCCGTCGGTCGGATCCGAGCTCACCAAGGCATAGCTCGACGCGCGCCAGTGCAGAGGCGGCGCGGGGGGTGGCAACACGGCCCCGGCGGCGCGGCGCGCCAGCGTCACGTGCGGGCGAAAGGCGCGTGGCTCGACCGGCAAGCCCAGGCCCGCCAACACGCCAGCCAGTGCAGCGTGCAGCGCCAGCAGCGGCGCGGGCACCGCGGCGGCAGGCAGCACGACCAAGCCGCGCGGCCAGTGCAGCGCAGGACCCAATTCGAGCTCGCTGCTCCGGCAGGGCAGCTGCAGCGCCTGCATCAGGTGCGGCAGCGATGTCCTCGGCACGGAGCCGATGAAGTGCAGCGTCAGGTGCAGCCGGTCGTCGGACACCACGGCGGCGCTGCGCGGCCATCGAATCGCGTCGCGCCGTTCGTGCAAGGCCGCGCGCACGGCGGGCGTCGGCCACAACGCGACGAACAGCCGCAGGTCGCGCGCCGATCGCGGGGTGGGTGTCGCAGGCGGGGTCGCCACATTCACGCCGCGACGGGCCTCAGTGAGCGTGCGGCGCGAGCAGGCCGGCCACCCGCTCGGCGATCGCCAGCGACGAGGTCAGTCCCGGCGACTCGATGCCGAACAGATTGACGAGCCCCGGCACGCCGTGCTGCGCGGGTCCGTCGATGCGAAAGTCCTGTGCCGGCTCGCCGGGCCCGCTGATCTTGGGCCGCACGCCGGTATAGCCCGGCTGCAGCGCGCCGTCGGGCAGCCCCGGCCAGTAGCGGCGCACCTCGTCGTAGAAATGGGCCGCCTCCGACTCGTCGATCGAGTGGTCGAGGTCATCGACCCAGCGAAAGCTCGGGCCGAACTTCGCCTGGCCGCCCAGATCGAGCGTCAAGTGGACACCCAGATGGCTCGATTCGCCGGGTGCCGGGTAGACCAAGTGCGAGAACGGCGAGCGCCCGCTGAGCGTGAAGTAGCAACCCTTGGCGAAGTAGCGCGGCGGCACGTGCGCGCGGCTCAGCCCCTGGGTGGCGGCGGCCAGCAGCGGTGCGCCGTGGCCGGCGCTGTTGACCACCGCAGCGGCGAGCAGCGTGCTGGCGGTCTCGCCGCCGACCTCGAGTTCGATGCCCTGCGGCGTCGCCGCCGCGCGCAGCGCGGGCGATTGCAGCGCCAGCATCGCGCCTGCGGCCTGCGCATCGCCCAGCAACGCCAGCATCAGGCCGTGGCTGTCGACGATGCCGGTCGACGGCGACAGCAGAGCCCGTGAGCAACGCAGCAGCGGTTCCACGGCGGCAGCCTGCTCGACACTGAGCCACTGCAGGTCGGGCACGCCGTTGGCGCGCGCGCGTTGCTCGATCAGCTGCAGTTGCGCGACCTCGGCATCGGTCTGCGCTGCGATCAGCTTGCCGCAGCGGCGGTGGTTGACCTGGTGCGATGTGCAGTAGTCGTACAGCAGCGCCTTGCCGCGCACGCACAGTTGCGCGCGCAGCGAGCCGGTGGGGTAGTAGATGCCGGCATGGATGACCTCGCTGTTGCGCGCGCTCGTCACCGTGCCGAATGCGCTCTCGGCCTCGATCACGATCACTTCGCGGCCGGCCAACGCCAACGCGCGCGCGCAAGCCAGGCCGATCACGCCGGCCCCGACGACGACGCAATCGACGCGCTCGTGTGGCATGGCGGCATTGTCGGCGCTGCGGCGCCAGCGGCTGCGGTGCGATGTGGCGGATTCACGCGGCGGCGCCGTGGCCCGGCATTCACAATGCCGGCCTGATGGATGCACCGACCCAGCTGATGCGCGAGTGCCCGCAGTGCAGCCGCACGATGGCGCACCTCGCACTGCAAGGCCATGGTGCGCAACCGGTGGTCGTCGACCACTGCGTGTCGTGCCGGCTGGTGTGGTTCGACGCGATGGAGTCGGTGCAGCTGGCCGGGCTGGGTTGGGTGCGCCTGCTGCGCGAGCTGCGGTGCGGCACCCAGGGCGAACCGCCGGCACCGCGGCCGCAGACGCTGGCCTGCCCGAGCTGCCACGCTGCGCTCAAGCCGGTGCACAACGCCACTCGGTTCGGGCGCTTTCCGGCGCTCGAGTGCCCCGAGCGCCATGGCTACCTGCACAGCCACAGCGGCATGCTGGCCGAGCGCGGATTGGTGCGGCCGCTGCTCGGCCCCGAGCGGCGCGCGCTGGCCGAGGAGCGGCGCACGCTCAAGTGCCTGAACTGCGGTGCGGCCTGCGATGGCCGTGGCGACGAGTGCAGTTACTGCACGAGCCCGCTGCTGGTGATCGACCTGCCGCGCCTGGCCACCGCATTGCGGCAACGTGCCGGCCACTGGACCGACTCGCCGGCACCCGCCGGCGTGCCGTTGCCGTGGGCGTGCCGAGGCTGCGGCCGAGCGCTCGATCCGAGCCGCGAGACGGCGTGCGGATCGTGCGGCCACGCGGTGGTGGCACCGTCGATGCTCGACATCACGCCGTTGCTGGCGGCCATCGAGCACGAGCTGCGCTCGGCCGAGGTCGCGGCGCGTCCGTACCGGCGGCGCGAACCGCGGGTGCGCACCTGGCGCGAGACCGGCCTGGGCATGCTCGAGCGCGTGTGGCGGGGCCTCGGGCCCGACCCGCAACCCGACCTGCAATGGAGCCTGTGGGTCGCCGCGGCCGTGATGCTGATGTGGTGGGCGCTCAGGCGCTAGGGCCTGTTCACACTGCGGATGCCAGTGCGAGTGGGCCTGGCAAGCCGCAGGGCTAGGCGGACTACGCAGCTCGGGCTGGACGCCCGAGCAAGGAGTTCAACGACGCCATGCGGCTTGCCAGGCCCGCTCCCGAGCGGGTTGCCACCAGAATGCGCGCGCGCGTCGTTGCAAATCCTCGCCGGGTGTCCAACCCGGCTGCGGTTTGCGCCTATCTCGCGCGCATTCTGGTGGCAACGCATCTGGCATCCGCAGTGTGAACAGGTCCTAGCTGCCGTCAGCCACTCGCTGCGCGATCGCCTGGCCCATCTCGGTGGTCGACGCCTTGCCGCCCAGGTCGGGCGTGCGCGGACCTTCACGCAGCACGGCCTCGATCGCACGCAGGATCGCGTCATGCGCGTCGCGCCCGGCGCCGCTGCTGCGGGTCAGGAAGTCGAGCATCATCGCGCCGGCCCAGATCTGGCCCACCGGATTGGCGATGTTCTTGCCGTAGATGTCGGGCGCCGAACCGTGCACCGGTTCGAACAGGCTCGGGAACTTGCGCTCCGGATTCATGTTGGCCGACGGCGCGATGCCGATGGTGCCGGTGCACGCGGGCCCGAGGTCCGACAGGATGTCGCCGAACAGATTGGTCGCTGCCACCACGTCGAAGCGCTGCGGCTGCAGCACGAAGCGCGCACTGAGGATGTCGATGTGCTGCTTGTCCCAGGCGACGTCTGGATACCGGGCGGCCATCTCTGCGCAACGCTCATCCCACCACGGCATCGAGATCGAGATGCCGTTGCTCTTGGTGGCCAGCGTCAGCGTCTTGCGCGGGCGCGAGCGCGCCAGCTCGAACGCGAACTTCAGCAGCCGCTCGCTGCCGATGCGGCTGAAGATCGAGGTCTGCGACACGAACTCGCGCTCGGTGCCGGGGTACATCACGCCGCCCACCGCCGAGTACTCGCCCTCGGTGTTCTCGCGCACGATGAACATGTCGATGTCACCGGGCTTGCGTCCGGCCAACGGGCACGGCACGCCGTCGAACAGGCGCGCCGGGCGCAGGTTGATGTACTGGTCGAAGTCGCGGCGGAACTTGATCAGCGACCCCCACAGCGACACATGGTCAGGCACCGTGGCCGGCCAGCCCACCGCGCCGAAGTAGAGCGCGTCCATGCCTTCGAGCTGGCGCCTCCAGTCGTCGGGCATCATCTGGCCGTGCCGCGCGTACCAGTCGCAGCTCGCCCAATCGATGGGCTGCCACCGCAAGCCTAGCTTGAAGCGCTTGGCCGCCGCCTCGAGCACGCGCATGCCCTCGGGCATCACCTCCTTGCCGATGCCGTCGCCCGGAATCGCCGCGATGTGGAACCCCGATGCCATGACGTTCTCCTTGCGTGTCGAAACCATCACGGCATCGATGCTATTGCATGGCGGCAGGGACGCGCCGCGGCCGTTGTGCAGGCGCGGACTTGAACCAGATCAACGCCGCGCCTGGGCAGCATCGCTAGCCTGCGTGATGTCCCCATGTTGGCGGTCCTCCGCTCGAGGCATGCACACACCCTTCCTTGCCGGCGTCATGCCGGACCTGCAGGCCCTGCTCGAGCGCAGCGGTCTCGCGCCATTGGGTCTGGGTGGCCGCGCGCTGCTGCCGATCGTGCAAGGCGGCATGGGCATCGGGGTCTCGGCACATCGGCTGGCCGGCACGGTGGCGGCGCTGGGCGGGGTCGGCACCGTGAGTTCGGTGGACCTGCGGCGCCACCACCCGGACCTGATGGCACGCACCCAGGGTCTCGCCGCACGCAGCGGCAACGAGGCGGAGAGCCGCGTGCTGATCGACGCGGCCAACCGCGAGGCGCTGGCGCGCGAAGTGCACGCGGCGCGTGCACTGGCCGGCGGCATGGGCCTGATCGCCGTGAACGTGATGCGGGCGGTCAGCGACTACGCGGCCTATGTGAGGGTCTCGCTCGAGGCGGGCAGCGACATGGTGGTGGTCGGCGCCGGCCTGCCGCTGGACCTGCCCGATCTGGCAGCCGACTTTCCCAACGTGCTGCTGGTGCCGATCCTGTCCGATGCGCGCGGCGTGCAGCTCGTGGTGCGCAAGTGGGAACGCAAGAAGCGCATGCCCGATGCGATCGTGATCGAACATCCGCGCCTGGCCGGCGGGCACCTGGGCGCCGCACGCATCGCCGACTTGAACGATGCCCGCTTCGAATTCGACCAGGTGCTGCCGGCCGCGCGCGAGTTCCTGCGCAGCGCCGGCGTCGAGCGCGAGGTGCCGCTGATCGCCGCCGGCGGCATCCGGCGCTGCGAAGACATCGAACGCGTGCAGTCGCTCGGCGCGGCCGCCGCACAACTGGGCACGCCGTTCGCGGTGACGGTCGAGGGCGACGCCAGCGACGAGTTCAAACGCGTGTTGGCGCAGGCGCGCGACGAGGACGTGGTGGAGTTCACCAGCGTGGCCGGCCTGCCGGCGCGTGCCGTGGCCACGCCGTGGCTGAAGGCCTATCTCAAGATCGAACACAAGCTGCAATCGGTGGCGCATGCACGCAAGCGCTGCACCAAGGTGTTCGATTGCCTGGCGCAATGCGGCCTGCGCGACGGCCTGAAGGACTGGGGCCAGTTCTGCATCGACAACCAGCTTGCCGCCGCGCTGCGCGGCGACGTGAAGAAAGGCTTGTTCTTCCGCGGCGCCGGCGCGTTGCCTTTCGGCGACCAGATTCGCAGCGTGCGTGAGTTGCTCGAACGCCTGCTCACCCGCGGCATGGCGGTTCCGCAACCGGTCTGACGCGCCGCCCGATGCTCTGACTGCGATGCCGAGCGTCATTCCGCTGAAGCCCGATGCCGCCGCGGCGCCCGCCGCGCGCGTGCGCACCGCCGATGGACCGGCGCGCTTGCGCAACCTGCTGGCCGCGCCGCACCGGCTCGGTTTCTTCGCCGGCGCGTCGATGCTCGCGCTGGCCTCGGTGTGGTGGGGTGTGATGCTGGTGCTGCGCTTCGCGGGCGTGCCGGTCCCGTGGGCCCTGAGCCCGAGCACGGCGCATGCGCTGGTGATGGTGTACAGCTTCATGCCGTTGTTCTTCGTTGGCTTCCTGTTCACTGCGGGGCCGCGATGGCTGATGCTGCCGCCGGTGGCTGCACCTGCCTTGCTGTGGCCGGTGGCGGCCATGCTGTCGGGCTGGGCGATGGCCGGAGTCGGCGTGCACGCATGGCATGGCCTGGCCGCCTCGGGTTTGGCCCTGGTGGCGCTGGGAATGGCTTGGCTGAGCGCGCGTTTTGCGCAGCTGGTGAGGCAAAGCCGCGCCCCGGAACGCGACCATGCGCGCATCGTGCTGGCGGGCTGCATGGTCTTGGTGGTCGGGTTGGCGACCGCAGCGCTCGCGGTGGCGCGCCAACACGATGCTCTGGCGCGCGCCGCGGCGTACGCAGGTCTGTGGGGCGGTGCCGGCCTGGTGTTCGTCGCCGTCTCGCACCGCATGATCCCGTTCTTCAGTGCCGCTGCGCTGCCGGCGCTCGACGCCTGGCGGCCGCGCGCGCTGTTGTGGATCCTGGTGGCGCTGGTCGGCGTGCAGGCGCCTTGGGCCGCCGCCGACGCCCTGACGTACGGTGCCGGACCGGCTGTCTGGTGGGCGTCGCGTGCGGTGGTCGAACTGGCGGGCGGCGTGTTGCTGTTGTGGCTGGCCCTGCGCTGGGGCCTGGCGCAGTCGCTGCGCATCCGCTTGCTGGCGATGCTGCACATGGGCTTCTTCTGGCTCGGCGTGGCCTTCGTGCTGGCCGCTGTGTCGCATGGGTTGATGGCCGGCAGCGCGGGCAACGTGTCGCTTGGGCTGGCACCGCTGCATGCCTTCACGATGGGCTACCTCGGCAGCACGCTGATCGCGATGGCCACCCGGGTGGTCAGCGGCCACGGCGGCCGCGCGCTGGTGGCCGACAACTGGGCGTGGGCCATCTTCTGGACCTTGCAGCTGGGCGTGCTGTGCCGCGTGGTCGCCACGTTGTGGCCGCCGTCGCCGGTGCCGTTCACGCTGCTGGCCGCGCTGTGCTGGGGCATGGCGGTGTGTGCCTGGGCACTTCGCTACGGCCGCTGGCTGTTGAAACCCCGCGTCGACGGGCAGCCCGGTTGACCGCCGCGCCGGCGGCTTCTTGCTTCGGCAGGTGACATACCGCCTGCGGCCAAACGGGCAAAGCCGCCGTGGCAGACTCCGACGCTTGCGCAGGAGGCCGCACGATGAGCAGCAACCCCAAACAACCCCACAACCGCGTCGCGCTGGTCACCGGCGCCGGCTCGGGCATCGGCGCCGCCTGCGCGCAGGCGCTGCTGGCCGACGGCTGGCGGGTGGTGTTCGCGGGCCGCCGCGCCGATGCGTTGCAGCAGGCGATCGCCAAGGCCGGCGACCCGTTCGGCGACATCGACAAGCGCGCGCTCGCGGTGCCCACCGATGTCACCCAGGCGGCGGCGGTGGCGTCGTTGTTCGATGCCGTGGTCACGCGCTTCGGACGCCTGGACCTGCTGTTCAACAACGCCGGCATGGGCGCCCCGGCGGTGCCGATCGACGAGCTGCCGCTCGAGAAGTGGCAGCAGGTGGTCGACACCAACCTGAACGGGTCGTTCTACTGTCTGCAGCAGGCGTTCCGCGTGATGAAGAAACAGAACCCCAAGGGCGGCCGCATCATCAACAACGGCTCGATCTCGGCCTACGCGCCGCGGCCGATGTCGATTGCCTACACCGCGACCAAGCATGCGGTGAGCGGCCTCACGCGCACCGCCGCGCTCGACGGGCGTGCCTACGACATCGCGGTGGGCCAGCTCGACATCGGCAACGCGGCCAGCGAGATGACCGACCGCATGGTGGCCGGCGTGCCGCAGGCCGACGGCACGATGAAGCCCGAGCCGCGCATGCCGCTGAAATCGGTGGCCGACGCGCTGCTGACGATGGCCAACCTGCCGCCCGACAGCAACGTGCTGTTCATGACGGTGATGGCCACCAAGATGCCGTTCGTCGGAAGAGGCTGAGCGTGGACGTGAGCGAGCCCCTGCGGGCTCGCGAGCACCTCGTCGAACCGGCCGGGCATGCAAAGCCCGGCCGCGGAGGCGCGGGACAACTGATGGTCAAGACTTGAGATGGCTGCATTCAACGAAGAGACCGTGCAAAGCGTCCATCACTGGACCGACCGTTTGTTCACCTTCACGACCACGCGCGACCCGGCGCTGCGTTTCTCCAACGGCCACTTCACGATGCTCGGGCTGCGCGTCAACGACAAGCCGCTGCTGCGCGCCTACAGCATCGTCAGCGCGAACTACGAAGACCATCTGGAGTTCTTGAGCATCAAGGTGCCGCATGGGCCGCTGACCTCGCGGTTGCAGCACGTGCGCCCCGGCGACAAGATCATCATCGGCCGCAAGCCCACCGGCACGCTGGTGATCGACTACCTGCTGCCCGGGCGGCGGCTGTACCTGCTGGGCACCGGCACCGGCCTGGCACCGTTCATGAGCATCGTGCGCGACCCCGAGACCTACGAGAAGTTCGAGCAGGTGGTGCTGGTGCACGGCGTGCGCACCGTCGACGAGCTGGCCTACCACGACCTGCTGGTCGAGCACCTGCCGAACCACGAGTTCCTCGGCGAGCTGGTGACCAGCAAGCTGCGCTACTACCCCACCGTGACGCGGCAGAGCTACCGCAACATGGGGCGCATCACGCAATTGATCGAATCGGGCAAGCTGTTCGCCGACCTCGGGCTGCCGGTGATCGACCCGGCGCACGACCGCGTGATGATCTGCGGCAGCCCGGCGATGCTGCGCGACCTGAAGCACATGCTCGAGCAGCGCGGTTTCAAGGAAGGCAACACCTCGACGCCGGGTGACTTCGTGATCGAGCGCGCGTTCGCCGAGCAGTAGGCGCACCGCGCCGGCGGAGCAAACCGGGCAAACCCTGGGCGCGCCCGCGCCGCGTGTCGCGTACACCGCTGTCGCACCCTGCGCAGGAGAAAGCTACATGCATGTTGCCCACTTCACACTGCGTCGCGCCGCCGCACTGGCGGCCGCGGCGGCAGTCGCGGCCGCCGCGGTCCTCGGTTGCGCCACGCCGGGTGCCGACGGCGATGCCGCGATCGCGCGCGCCAGCCAGGCGATGGGGGCCCACCATCTGAGGTCGATCCGCTACACCGCCGAGGGCACCGGCTACACCTTCGGCCAGGCCTTCGTGCCCGGGTCGGCATGGCCCAAGATCACGGTGCATTCGCAGGTGCGCAGCATCAACTACGACACCGGCTCGATGCGCGAGGAGATCACGTTGAGCCGCGCCGAGCCCACCGGCGGCGGCGGTTATCCGCTGCAGGGCCAGCAGCGCAACGACCAGTTCGTGAGCGGTAACTGGGCCTGGAACCAGGCGCCGAGCGGGCCGCAGGCGGGCCCGCGTTTCGTCGCCGATCGTGTGCACCAACTGTGGATCACGCCGCATGGCGTGTTGAAGGCCGCGCAGCGCAACAAGGCCACTGCGCAGGCGCGCAACGACGGCGGCACCGCACTCACGTTCACCGAGCCCGGCCGCTTCGAGGCCACCGCCATCGTCGGCGCCGACGGTTTGGTGCAGCGGGTGGAGTCGCGCGCGCCCGACGCCGTGCTGGGCGAGGTCGATGTGGTGACGCGCTACTCGGCGTACCGCGACGTCGGCGGCGTCAAGTTCCCGGGCCGCATCGAGCAAAGCATGGCGGGTCAGCCGGTGCTCGACGTGCAGGTGCGCGAGGTCGAGCCCAACGCGGCGGTCGACATCGTGGTGCCCGACGCGGTGCGCGGCGCGAGCGAACGGGTGGCGACCGAAAGGATCGCTGACGGCGTGTGGTTCGTCGGCGGCGGGTCGCACAACAGCGTCGCCATCGAGATGAAGGACCACCTGGTGCTGGTGGAGGCTCCGCTCAACGACGGCCGCAGCATGCCGGTGATCGACGCGGTGAAGGCGCTGGCACCCGGCAAGCCGATCCGCTACGTGATCAACTCGCACCAGCATTTCGATCACGCCGGCGGCCTGCGCACCGCGGTGGCCGAGGGCGCCACCATCGTCACGCAGGCGGCCAACGTGCCGTACCTGGAGCGTGCGCTGGCCGTGCCCAATCGGATCGCACCCGATCGGCTGGCGCAATCGGGCCGGCGCGCCAGCTTCATGGCGGTGGGCGAACGCGCATCGTTGAGCGACGGCGTGCGCACGATCGACATCCATCGCATCACCGGCAGCGTGCACAACGATTCGTTCCTGATGGTGCATCTGCCCGCCGAGAAGATCCTGATCGAGGCCGACGCCTTCACGCCGCTGCCGCCCAACATGGCGCCGCCCGCGGCGGCCAACGCCAACAACGTCAATCTGATCGCCAACATCGAGCGCCTGAAGCTCAGCGTCGAGCGCATCGCACCGCTGCATGGCCGCGTGGTGCCGGTGGGCGATCTCTATGCCACGGCGCACATGACGCCGCGTTGAGCGCACTCGCCCATGGCCAAGCGCAAGCTCGCGCTGTCCAAGGTCTACGGCCTGCTCGAGCCGGGGCCGGTGGTGCTGCTGGCCACCGCGCAGCGCGGCCGCCACAATGTGATGCCGATGTCGTGGCACACGATGCTCGAGTTCGAGCCGCCGTGGCTGGGCTGCGTCGTCAGCGGCCGCAACTTCAGCTTCGCCGCGTTGCGCGCCACGCGCCAATGCACGATCAACATCCCGGGCGCGGAGATGGCGCGCACGGTGGTGGCTTGCGGCAACACCAGCGGGCGGCGCACCGACAAGTTCGAGGCCTTCGGTCTGACGCCGCTGGCGGCCTCCCAGGTCGGGGTGCCGCTGATCGCGCAGTGCCACGCCAACCTGGAATGCCGGGTGGTCGACACACGGATGGTCAACCGCTACAACTTCTTCGTGCTTGAGGTGGTTGCCGCCTGGATCGACCCCTCGCGCAAGGAGGCTCGCACGCTGCACCACCGCGGCTGGGGCGCCTTCATGGTCGCGGGTGAGACGATCCGGCTGCGCTCGGGCAAGCGGTGATGGCGCGGCGGCGTCGCTAAGATGCGGCACGCCTCACGGATGACACCACGATGGACCTGCAATTGAACGGCAAACGGGCGCTCGTCACCGGCGGCAGCCGGGGCATCGGCAAGGCCATCGCGCGCGTGCTCGCGCAGGAAGGCGCCGACGTCGCGCTGCTGGCGCGCAACGAGGCGGCGTTGTCGGCCGCGGCCACCGAACTGGCCGCCGAAACCGGCCGCCGCGTGGTCGGCGTGTGCGGCGACACCACCAGCGACGAGAAGGTGCGCAGCGCGGTGGCCGACGCGGTGCGGCGGCTCGGCGGGCCGATCGACATCCTGGTCAACGCCGCGGCCGAGCCGGGCGGCTATGGCGCACCGCCCAAGCTCGGCGAGATCAGCGGCGCCTTCTTCCATGCCGAGATGGACACCAAAGTGATGGGCTACGTGCGCTGCGCGCGCGAAGTGGCCGAGGGCATGAGCGCGCGCGGCTGGGGCCGCATCGTCAACATCAGCGGGCTGGCCGCGCGCCAGAGCGGCAATGCGGTGGGCAGCATGCGCAACGTCGCGGTCGCGGCGTTGACCAAGAACCTGGCCGACGAGTTGGGGCCATTCGGCATCAACGTCACCGTGGTGCATCCGGGCCTGACGCGCACCGAGCGCACGGCCGGTCTGGTGGCGGCACGCGCCGCTGCGCAAGGCGTGGCACCCGAGGCGATCGAGGCACAGATGGCGGCGGGCAACTCGATCCAGCACCTGGTCGATGCCAGCGAGGTCGCCGACGTGGTCGCGTTTCTGTGCTCGCCACGTTCGCGCGCGATTCACGGCGACGCCATTGCCGCCGGCGGCGGTGCACCACGCAGCATCCACTACTGATCACACGGCGCACGACGGGAGACAGCGCAATGAACAAACACCCGTTGTGGGTTGCTCTGGTGGCCGCGATGTTTTTCATCGCCGCCGAGGCGCGCGTGACGCGCATCGTGATCGACGAGACGGTGGTCGAGCCGCCGCCGGCCAGCGGTGCGCGGCCGGAGATCGCCTATCAGCAAGTGGCAGGCCGCGCCTTCGGCGAACTCGATCCCAAGCTGCCGGGCAACGCGATCATCCAGGACATCGAACTGGCCAAGGATGCCGACGGCAAGGTGCGCTACGTCGCCTCGTTCGTCATCTACAGGCCGGTCGATGGCTCGAAGGCCAGCGGCCTGATGTGGCACGACGTGCCCAATCGCGGCCGCGTGTTTGCATTTGCGCCGCAGGAGCGCGCCTTCGGCGACATCATGCTGGCCAGCGGCTGGCAGGGCGACAACGCCGGTGCCACCGCGGTGCGGCCGCGTGCCAGTGCCGCGGGGATGCAGTTCCTGCACCTGCCGGTGGCGCGCGGGCCCGGCGGCGCGCCGATCACTGGCGAGGTGTTCGCGCGCATCGTCAACCGCTCGGGGCCGGCGTCGCAGCCGCTGCTGGTGCAGACCAATCCGCTGCCGTACCGTCCGCTGTCGCTCGACACGACCCAGGCCAAGCTGGTGTCGCGTGGCGGCGAGAACCAGCGTGGCGACGTGTTCGATGAAGTGGTGATTCCCGCCAGCGATTGGGCGTGGGCGCGTTGCGACGCCGCGAATCCGTTTCCGGGCACGCCCGATGCGACGCAGATCTGTCTGAAGAACGGCTTCGATGCGGCGCGGCTGTACCAGGCGGTGTTCACCGCTGCGGATCCTTACGTGCTGGGCATCGGCTTTGCGGCGTGGCGCGATGTCGGCGCCTTCTTCAAGAGCGCGACGGCCGACGACGCCGGCACGCCCAACCCGATCGCCAAGCTGGTGACCCACAGCATCACGCGCGGCATCTCGCAGTCGGGCAACTTCCTGCGCGGCTGGCTGCACCTGGGCTTCAACGAAAGCGAGGCCGGCACCCGCGTGCATGACGGCATGTGGCCGATCATCGCCGGGCGGCGCATCGCGCTGAACTTCCGCTGGGCCCAGCCCGATGGCGTGCTCGAGCTGTATCAGGCCGGCAGCGAAGGGCCGCAATGGTGGTTGCCGCAGGCCGACCCGGTGCGCGGACTGCCCGCCGCCGGCATCCTCGATCGCTGCACCCGTTCGAAGACCTGCCCGAAGGTGATCGAACATTTCGGCTCGGCCGAGGTGTGGGCGTTGAAGCTCACGCCCGAGTGGGTGGGCACCGACGGCCAGAGCGACTTGCCATTGCCCGACGACGTGCGCCGCTACTACATCGCGAGCTCCACGCACGGCGGCGGCGGCGGCGGCTTCGATTCGAGCCTGCCGGGTGCGGGCTTGCCCAAAGCCGGCCCGCAGTGCCCCGGCAACAACTTCGGCATCGGCGCCTTGCCGGCCAACCCGGTGCCGCACACGCAGACAGTCAACGCGCTGCGCGTGCACTTTCGCGACTGGGTCATGAAAGGCATCGCGCCACCGCCGAGCCGTTTTCCGACCTTGGCCGATGCGACGCTGGCGCGCGCCGACAAGGCGTCGCTCGGATTTCCCACGCTGCCTGGGTTGCGCACCACTGTGCCCGAGAGCGACTTCATCATGCCGGTGCACGATTACGACTGGGGTCCGCAGTTCAACGCGCAAGACGGCTCCGGTGTCCCAACCAACGCGCCACCGCGGATCCGGCGCGTGTTGACGATGTTCGCGCCGAAGGTCGACGCCGATGGCAACGAGCGCGGCGGCGTGCCGGTGGTGCTGCTCGATGCACCGCTGGGCACCTACCTCGGCTGGAACGTCACCGCAGCGGGCGCGATGCCGTTCCACAAAGACCAGATCTGCAACTACGTCGGCGGCATGATTCCGTTCGCGCGCACGGCCGCCGAGCGCAAGGCCAACGGCGATCCGCGTTGGTCGCTCGAAGAGCGCTACGGCTCGCACGACGGCTACGTCGAGCGGGTTCGTGCTGCAGCCGCGCGCGCGCTGGAGCAGAAGTTCTTGCTGCCCGAGGACGCGCAGTCGCTGATCGATGCAGCGCGGGCCAGCGCGGTCCTGCGATAGCGACCGCTGCGTGGCTGCAATACATTCCTCAGCTCGATGCGGTGGCTCGCTAGCGCGCCACCGCTCGCCATCTCATTGAATGAAGGATTGAAGCCATGGCATCGCGGCTGGCCGGCAAGACGGCGTTCCTCACCGCGGCGGCGCAAGGCATCGGCCGCGCCACCGCGTTGGCGTTCGCGCGCGAAGGCGCGCGGGTGATCGCCACCGACATCGACGAGGCAGGGCTGGCTGCGCTGGCGCACGAATGCGGCTGCGCAACGCTCCGCCTCGACGTGTTGGATTCGTCGGCGATCGCCGCGGCTGCGCGCGACGTCGGCCCCGTGCAGGTGTTGTTCAATGCGGCCGGCATCGTGCACGCGGGCAACGTGCTCGAAGCGAGCGAGGCCGACTGGGACCTGGCGTTCAACCTCAACGCGCGCGCGATGGCGCGCACGATCCGCGCCTTCCTGCCCGGCATGCTGGCGCAGGGCGGTGGCTCGATCGTCAACATCGCGTCGGTGGCCGGCAGCGTCAAGGGCGTGCCGAACCGGTTCGTGTATGGCGCGAGCAAGGCCGCGGTGATCGGGCTCAGCAAAGCGGTGGCCGCCGATTTCGTGTCGCGCGGCATCCGGTGCAACGCGATCTGTCCGGGCACCGTCGATTCGCCGTCGCTGGCCGCACGCATCACCGCACAGTCGCGCGCCAGCGGCAAGTCGCAGGCCGAGGTGCGCGAGATGTTCGTCGGGCGCCAGCCGATGGGCCGCCTGGGCACGGCCGACGAGATCGCCGCACTCGCCGTCTACCTGGCCAGTGACGAAGCCGCCTTCACCACTGGCAGCGTGATGATCGCCGATGGCGGCATGTCCAATTGATGGTTCACAAGGAGGACACGATGAAACTGATGCGCTATGGTGCCAAGGGCTCCGAACGGCCCGGACTGGTCGATGCGCAAGGTAAGGTGCGCGCGCTGTCGGGTGTGGTGGCTGACATCGGCCCCGACACGCTGTCGGCGGCAGGGCTGGCCACGTTACGGGCCGTCGACCCGGCCACGCTGCCGCTGGTGGCCCAGCCCGGGCGCATCGCACCGCCGTGGAGCGGTTGCGGCAAATTCCTGTGCATCGGCCTGAACTATGTGGACCATGCGGCCGAGGCCGGCATGCCGGTGCCCAAGGAGCCGATTCTTTTCATGAAGCCGATCGGCGTACGGGTTGGCCCTAACGACGCCGTGGTGCTGCCGCAGGGCTCGGTCAAGGGCGACTGGGAGGTCGAGCTCGGCGTGGTGATCGGCACGCGCGCCCGTTACGTGTCGGAGGCCGATGCACTGAACCACGTGGCAGGCTATTGCGTGGTCAACGACGTCTCGGAGCGCGAGTACCAGCTCGAACGCGGCGGCCAATGGGACAAGGGCAAGGGCTGCGACACCTTCGGCCCGGTGGGGCCCTGGCTCGTGACCATCGACGAGATCGCTGATCCCCAAACGTTACCGATGTGGTGCGAGGTCAACGGACGTCGCATGCAGAACGGAAATACGCGTACGATGGTATTCGGCGTCAGGCAACTGGTGAGCTACCTCAGCCGTTTCATGACGCTGGAGCCGGGGGACTTGATCGCGACGGGCACACCGCCCGGCGTGGGCATGGGCTTGAAGCCGCAACCTCAGTTCTTGAAGCCGGGCGACACCATGCGCCTGGGCATCGAGGGCTTGGGGGTGCAGCAGCAATCCGTGCACGCCTGGAACCCGGAGTTGATCGACAACTGATGGCTTAGAAGGAGTATCACTGCGTGAAGACACGAGTCGTCCAGATCTTCACGGGAGCAACTTTTCGAGTCCCAGAACACATTCAACGCATCGACTCGAAGCACACACACGGCTGGCAGCTGCGGTACGGGAAATCGAAGATGTTTTCCGATCACAGCAACGACGGCAGCAAGGCGCGCGCGGCCTTGAAGCTGGCCACTGCCGAACTGATCAAGCGCATCGCCAAACTGCCGGCACCTTCGGGCCTGCGGCGCGACATCGCGTCGAACAAAGGGTCGAATCTGCCGGTGGGCATCTCGGGTCCGATCGTGCGCACCCGGCCCGGGCGCAACACGCGCGACGCCAGCTTCGGCGTCACGCTGCCGCGCTTCGGCATGAAGCCCACCACGCGCAGCGTCTACATCGCCACCGAAAACACCTACACGCTGGCACGCTACAAGACCGCGTTGGCGAAAGCCATCGAGTTGCGGCGCGCGGCCGAACGGGCGTATCAGTTGGCGGCGACGAAGGCCAAACGCGCGGGGGCGCGCAAGGCGATGAAGTAACGACAGCAGCAGGGGGACTCGCGTGAGCACCACGGCCGAAGCCGGCGCGGACAGCGCCGTCATACGCATCCATCCGGCCGACGACGTGGTGATCGCGCGCCGCCAATTGTTGGGCGGCACACGCATTCCGAGTGAAGGCATCACGGTGGCGGGGCTGGTGCCGCCGGGCCACAAGATCGCCGTGCATGCGATTGGCGAGGGCATGCCGGTGCGGCGCTACAACCAGATCATCGGTTTCGCGACTCAAGCCATTGCACCGGGCCAGCATGTGCACACGCACAACCTGGCGTTCTCGACGTTCGAGCGTGCGCACGAGGTGGGCGCCGGCGTGCACCCCACCGCCTATGTGGACGAACCCGCCACCTTCATGGGCATCGTGCGCGACGACGGCCGCGTGGCCACGCGAAATTACATCGGCGTGCTGACCAGCGTCAACTGCTCGGCCACCGCGGCGCGCGCGATCGCCGACCAATTCCGCCGCGACATCCACCCCGAGATGCTGGCCGACTATCCCCAAGTCGACGGCGTCATCGCGCTGACGCACGGCGCCGGCTGCGCCACGGCCAGCGACGGTGAAGAGCTGTTGGTGCTGCGCCGCACCCTGGGCGGCTATGCCAAACACGCCAACTTCGCCGCCGTGCTGGTGGTCGGGCTGGGCTGCGAGACCAACCAGATCCAGGGACTGATGGCGCAAGAAGGTTTGGCCGAGGGCGCCCGCTTGCAGGCCTTCAGCATCCAGGATTCGGGCGGCACCGCCAAGACGGTGGCGCGCGGTGTGGCGATCATCAAGGGCCTGCTGAAGGAGGCCAACCGCATCCGGCGCCAGCCAGTGCCGGCCAGCCACATCACGGTGGGCCTGCAGTGCGGCGGCTCCGACGGTTATTCGGGGATCAGCGCCAACCCCGCGCTCGGTGCGGCGGTCGATCGTCTGGTACGCCACGGCGGCAGCGCGATCCTGTCGGAGACGCCCGAGATCTACGGCGGCGAACACCTGCTGACGCGGCGTGCCATCAGCCAGCAGGTGGCCGACAAGCTGCTCGCGCGCATCCGCTGGTGGGAGGGCTACACCGCGCGAAACAACATGTCGATGGACAACAACCCGTCGGCCGGCAACAAGGCCGGCGGCCTGACGACGATCCTCGAGAAATCGCTCGGCGCGATCGCCAAGAGCGGCACCACCAACCTGGTCGACGTGGTCGAGTTCGCGCAAAGCGTGAAGCTCAAGGGCCTGACCTACATGGACACGCCGGGCTACGACCCGGTGTCGGCCACCGGCCAGGTGGCCGGCGGCGCCAACCTGATCTGCTTCACCACCGGCCGCGGCTCGGCCTATGGCTGCGCACCGAGCCCGTCGCTGAAGCTGTCGACCAACACCGCGCTGTGGCTCAAGCAGCAGGAAGACATCGACATCGATTGCGGCGGCGTCATCGAAGGCAGCGACAGCATCGACACGGTCGGCCAGCGGATCTTCCACCTGATGCTGGCCACCGCATCGGGACACAAGACCAAGAGCGAACTGCATGGCTACGGGCAGAACGAGTTCGTGCCCTGGCAGCTCGGCGCGGTGATGTAGCGGCCCGTCAGCGGGTCTTCGATCGCGCTGGCTTCGCCGCTTGGCGCGGGCGTGGTGGTGCGCGGCCGAAGCTGCCGATCAGCGCTTGCAGCCCGAGCTCGAACGTGGTGTCCCAATGCTCGCGCTGGAAGTACGGCGCCGCCGCGGTCAGCGCCGGGCAGTGCGCCCGGATGTACGCGTCGCTCACCGGTTCGGCGGCCGAGGGGCCCTTGGCGTAACCCGCGGTCTCGTCGAGGCAGGCACCGACCAGGTAGTAGCCCACCGCACGGAATTGGCGTGCCGCCGCTTCGGGGTCGGGCTCGAGATCCTGGATCACCGCAAGCACCGCGTCGATGAAGCTCACGCCGGTGGGCGTGTTGAGCCGGTGCACCGCGACCAGCGGAAACAGCGCCGGGAACCGATGCGCCATCGTGCGGTAGGCATGGCTCATCCGGCGCAGCCGCTCGGCGGGATCGATGCCCGCCGGCGGCAGCTCGATCGACGCGATCGCGTGGTCGACCATCGCGTCGAGCAGATGCGCTTTGCTCGGAAAGTGGTGATAGATGCTCATCGCCTCGCAGCCCAGGCGCTGGCCGAGACGGCGCGTGCTCAGGCGCGCGAGGCCGTCGTGCCGCACTTGCTCGAGCGCGGCCTGCACGATGCGCTCGCGCGACAGCGGTTGGCGCACGGCGGGCGTCTTGCGCTTGGCGCTTGCTTCGGGGCCCGAGTTGCGTCGCGTCGATGGCATCGATCGATGGTACCGAAGGCGTGCGGTCGTGCACGCCCTTACGGCGTAAACCCCAATCCACGGTGTGGCCTTACATCGTAAGCTCGAATCACTTACATCGTATGAACCGCGCGGCCCCGGGCGACTCAGGGCCGGCGGCTCCCGACGATGGGGCCGATCAAGGAGCACCCATGGACCCGATCGAGATCGTTCCGTTGCTGATTCCTGCGAGCTACTTCGTCGCGTTGGCGGTCGAGGCACGGTGGCCGGCGCGGCCGTTCCCGCCGCGGCGCGGCTGGCGCTGGGTCGGCGTGGGGTTCCTGGCGCTGATCGCCACCGTCGGCTCGGTGGTACCGCTGTTGCTACCCGTGGATTGGATGGCCGCCCACCGCTGGCTCGACAGCACCGGCCTGGGCGTCGCCGGCGGCACGTTGGTCGGCTGGTTGACGCTGTCGTTCATCGCCTACGTCTATCACCGCACCTCGCACGCGTGGTCGCCGCTGTGGCGCATCAGTCATCAGATCCACCACAGCCCGCAGCGGGTCGACGTGTCCGGTTCGGCGCTGTTCCATCCGTTTGAGATGGTGGTGCAGGTGCTGCTGCAGTTGTTCGTCACCGTGCTGGTGCTCGGCCTCGATCCGCTCGCTGCTGCGTTGACCGGCGTGGTGGCTGCGTTGCACGGCATCTTTCAGCATTGGAACGTGCGCACACCGCGCTGGATCGGCTGGTTCGTGCAGCGCCCCGAATCGCATTGCCTGCACCACGAGCGCGGCGTGCACGCGCGCAACTACGCCGACTTGCCGTTGTGGGACCTTCTGTTCGGCAGCTTCCACAACCCCAGGGACTTCGCCGGCGAGTGCGGCTTCGATGCGCCGGCCGATCGCCGCATGGGCGCGATGCTCGCCTGGCGCGATGTCAACGAGCCGGTGTATGGCAGCGGCAGCCGCGGCGCCAGCGCTGCGACGATCGCGGGCACCCCTGCCAGCCGCGGCGTGAACACCGCCACGACCGTGAGCCCGTCGAGCCGCTGAACTCCTCCTTCCCCGGGGCCAAGGTGGTGCACGTGCGGGCACATGCACCCCAATCGCCTGGCGAGCGCGCCTGCGCCGCACCAGGCCGGCGCCGCCGCCGTGCGGCGCGGACTGTTTGCGAACGTGCGGCGCGTCGGTGTGTGACATGTTGCAGCGGGTCACGCAACCGATCGTCGCAACGCTGGCACGGTTGATGCGAGAGGCGCACAATGATCTCGACCACGCAAGAAGATAGCAAGATGGGCATTCGCATCGCCTGGACCATCGTGGCGCTGATCGTCATCGGCGCCGCCGTCTCGGCGGTCTTCCGGGTGGCCACCGCGCCCGATCGGATCAAGGAACGGCGCGACATGGCCAAAGAGGTGTGCCTGAAGGCGGGCGGCGAATGGGTCATCGCCGACGACCGGCGCGAGGTCTGCAAGCGCGCGTAACGCGCGCGCGCCGCGGGCTTCACGCCCGCTTCACACGCTTCATCGGCGTTTCACCGCCGGCGTCGACGATGGTGCCTCCCCACCATCGCATCCACGCAATGTCCGACCTCATCGTGCACGGCGGCGCGCCGCTGAAGGGCCGCATTCAGCCTTCGGCCAACAAGAACGCGGTGTTGCCGATCCTGGCGGCCACCCTGCTGACGCGGCAGCTGGTGCGCCTCGAACGGGTGCCCGAGATCACCGACGCACGGCGTCTGCTCGAGCTGTTTCGGGCGTTGGGCAGCCGCGTGCGGGCCGACCTTACCAGCGGCGTGGTCGAGATCGAACACCGCGACAGCGCCTTCGACGCTCGCGGCACACGGCTGCCGCAGGCGATGCGTTCGTCGATCCTGCTGGTGCCACCGCTGCTCGCGCGGTTCGGCCAGGCGCGCATCGAAGACGAGGTGCGCGGCTGCACGCTGGGCGTGCGCGAGATCGATCCCCATGTCGAGGTCTTCGAACGCTTCGGCGCACGCATCGATCGCAGCGAAGACGGCTGGCTGCTGCATGCCGTGCGGCCGCTGCAGGCGACCACGCACTGGCTCGACTATGCCTCGGTGACCACGACCGAGAACTTCGTGCTGTGCGCGGTGCTCGCCAAGGGCCGCTCGACGTTGACCAACGCCGCCTGCGAGCCGCACGTGCAGGAGTTCTGCCGCTTCCTGATCGGACTGGGCGCTCGCATCGAGGGCGTGGGCACCTCGACGCTGCACATCACCGGAGTCGAATCGCTGGACTGCGGCGCGCATCGCTTCGACGAGGACTTTCACGAGGTCACGACCTTCCTCGCGCTGTCGGCGATCACCGGCGGCGACGTCTCGGTGAAGAACCCGCAGCCCGAGACCTGCGTGCTGATCGATCGTTGCCTCGCCAAGCTCGGCGTCTTCGTCGCGCACGAACGCGGCTGGTCGCGCGCGGTGCTCGAGGGCGGCATGCGCGTGCGCGAGCCCTTCACGCGCAACCTGCTGCCAAAGATCGAGGCCGCGCCCTGGCCCTATCTGTGCGCCGACCTGTTGCCGATCTTCATTGCGCTGGGCGTGCGCGCGCGCGGCAACATGCTGTTCTGGAACAAGGTCTACGACGGCGCCCTCGGCTGGACCAGCGAATTGGCCAAGTTCGGCGCGCAGACGTTCCTGTCCGACCCGCACCGCGTGATCACGTTCGGCGGCAGACCGTTGTCGCCGGCCGAGGTGGAGAGCCCCTACATCATCCGTGTGGCGATCGCGCTGTTGATGGTCGCCGCCAGCATCGAGGGTCGCTCGGTGATCCGGCATGCCGCGCCGATCCGCCGCGCGCACCCGCTGTTCGTCGAGAACCTGGTGGCGCTGGGTGCAGGCATCGAGTGGCGCGAGGCCTGATGCGCCACACCCGCACCAGCAGCATCAGGCCTGATTCTGCAGGTCGGCCAACACGGCCAGCGCAGCATCGGCCGCGTCGATCGGCACGAACAGATGGTCGTGGTGCACCGCGGCCACCACATTGCATGCGATGCCCGCGTCGGCCAGCGCAGACGCCACCGCGGCGGTGAGCCCGACATCGCCGAGCCCGGATGTCACCGCGAGGGTCAGCCACGCCCCGCGAAAGCGCAGGTCCAGCCCTGCGGCCTCGGCGCGCGATGCCTCGACGATCAGCGTGATGCCCTCGGCTTCACGAAAGGTGGCGAGCGGCTGCAGCGCCGCGGCGTCGTGGCCCGCGGGCACCGAGACGAACGCATAGACGCCCGGGTTGCGCCGCGGAGCCAGTGCGCGCAGCAGGTGCTGCAGATCCGTGGCCTGCGTCATCACGATCGCCGTGGCGGCGCCGAATCCCGCATCGCCTCAGGCCCGCACCACCGTCACCGTGCACGGCGCCTGCGCCACCACCTGCGAGCTGACGCTGCCCAGGTAGCGGCGCACAGCGCCGTGGGCGCGCGCGCCCATCACGATCTGGTCGATCCCGTTGCGCTGCGCGAATTCGATCAGCGCGGCCGCCGGATCGCTCGACTCCAGCACGTGGAAGGTCAGCCGGCCTTCATCGAGGTTGAGCTGCTTGGAGATCGGCCGTGCCCAGTGCTTCAACGCGGCCAGGTGCCGCACCTGCCGGTTGGCGCCCTGCGCATCCTCGTAGTCGTCCAGGGTCAGAAGGCCGGTCTTCAACACGCTGACGCACGCCAGGCGGGCGCCGGCCTCGGTGATGACGATGCGACGCACCATCTCGCGCACCTGCGCCGCCAGGTCGGCCGCGGGCTCGCTGATGTCCACCGCGGCCAGGATGATCGGGCTCTTGACCATCTGCACGCGGGCGCCGCGCGGCACGGGCGCGCGGCTGGGCTGCCCGAGGTTGAAGTAGCGCCGCCGCAGCCGTGCCATCAGACCGCGGGCGGCGCTGCGCTGCGCACGCGCGGTCAACGGCAACTGGCGTGGATCCTCCAGCGCAATGGCCAGGTGCGCCGCGGTCTGCCAGCGCCGCGCCGGGTCGACCTCGAGGGATTTGAGGATCAGCTCCTGCAGCCACGGTGGGCAGTCGGCGCGCAGTGCACGCGGTGGCGGCGGGTCGACGTGCAGCCGCCGTCGCAGCGCGCGCATCGAGCGCGGCTCGCCGAACGGTAGCTCGCCGGTGGTGAACTGGTAGAGCATCACGCCGAGCGCGAACAGGTCGCTGCGCGGATCGCTGCGCACGAACTGCACCTGCTCGGGCGCGATGTAGGGCCATGAGCCCATCGGTTGCTTGAACTCCTCGTCGAGCAGGTCGGGCAGCGCATCGTGGCGCGACAGGCCGAAGTCCACCAGCACCGCGGTGCCGTCGCCACGCAGCAGCACGTTCTCCGGCTTGATGTCCAGGTGGACCACGTGCTGGCGATGCAGGTCGTGGATCGCTGCGGCGATGCGGGCGCCGAGTTCGGTCACCTCGTCGAGCGCCAGCGGCGCATCGTCGGCGCGCGGCGCCAGATTGTCACCGCCTATTCGCTCCATCACGATGTAGGGTTGGTGCGTGAAGTCGCCGCGCGCGACGAAGCGCGGCACGTGGGGCCCGCTGAGTGTGGGCAGGATCATCTGCTCGACCTCGAAGCCGACGATCGTGGCCGGGTCTTCGCCCGGGCGCAGTCGCGGCACCTTCATCAGCAAGGGCTCGTCGTGCTGCGGGTGGCTGACCCGCCAGAGGTTGGCCATGCCGCCTTGGTGCACCCGCTCTTCGAGCCGAAAGCCGTCGACGACGCGGCCCACCTCGAGGCCGCCCGTCGGCGGCGGCGAAGCCGCAGCTCCCGGGGTGTCGACGGTCTCGTCAGATGCCATCGTGCAGCCGGTCGGCGAGGTCCTGCGGCAGTCCGGCCGCGCGCACTTTGGCAGCGGTGGTCGCGTGGTCGTAGGCCACGCGGTGATAGGTGAGTTGGGCTTCGGCGGCGTCGAACACCGCGTAGCAGGCGGCCGGGTTGTTGTCGCGCGGCTGCCCCACCGATCCGGGAATCACCAGCCACTGTCGGTGCGGCGGCAACGGGATTGCAACATCGGGCGTCGGCTTGAATTCACCGGCCTTGCCGGTGCCCGACAGGTGGTACAGCATCGGCTCGTGCATGTGGCCGCAGAAGGTGTAGCGACACTCGGTGGCATGCAGGCTGCGCACCGCGTCGTGGCGCGTCTCGATGTACGACCACTTCGGCGGGTCCCAGGCGTTGGCGTGCACGTACAGCAGGGCTCCCTCGTGGTGACTGAGCGGCAGCGCTGCCAGAAAGGCCAGCTGTTCGGCGTCGAGGTGGCCGCGCGTCCAGTCGATCGAGTGGCGCGCGTCGATGCGCATCGACGGCCGGCTGCCGCGCACCACCGCTTCGTCGTGATTGCCCTGCACGATGATCGCGCCGTCATTGGCCATGGCGCGCGCCCGATCCACCACCCAGGCCGGGTCGGCGCCGTAGCCGACGAAGTCACCCAACAGCGCAAAGCGCTGAACGTGTTCGGCGGCGGCGTGTCGCAACACCGCTTCGAGCGCCTCGCGGTTGGCGTGCAGGTCGGTCAGCAGGGCGATCTTCATCTCGGCGCGGGTGACCGGCGGCGATACGCGGCTGCTCGGCGCCAAGCGGTCGGTCGCGGCAAGTGTATGGCTGCGATGACGCTTCCGATTTGTGCATCGCCAATAATCGCGCGCACAACCCCGTCGAGGAGACCTTGCATGAAGCGCGCCCCATGGTTCCGTTTGGTCGCCATGCTGTCGACGGCATGCGTGCTCGCTGCCTGCGCGCCGATGCCGCCTGCGACGCCGGCCGCGCCGGCCAGCGCGAACGCGGCACCGCTGTCGATGCTGTGGGTCGGCAACAGCTTCTTCTACTACAACAACAGCATGCACGGCCACGTGGGCCAGTTGTTGCGCGGCAGCGCAGAGGGCGGCCGCGGCTGGCGCCAGACGTCGGCCACCATCAGCGGCTCGGGGCTCAACTGGCATGACATGGAGGCGCACTTCAAGCCCGGCGGCATGGGCTCGTATTCGTTCAACGCCAACAACGAGGTGATCTTCAACACCGGCGATCGTGCGCTGCCCAAGCTGTTCGACGCGGTGCTGATGATGGATTGCAGCCAGTGCCCGATCCATCCGCAACTGGGCGCGCTGTTCGTCGAATCGGTGGCGCGCGACAGCGCCATCGTGCGCCGCCACGGCGCCGAGCCGATCCTGTTCATGTCGTGGGCCTATCAAGACGCGCCGCAGATGACGGCGGCGTTGGCCGACGCCTATGTCAAAGCCGGTGCCGCCAACGGCGCGCGCGTGGTGCCCGCCGGGTTGGCGTTCGCGCGCTCGCTGGCCAAGCGGCCCGACATCGTGCTCCATGCGTCGGACAAGCGGCACCCGAGTCTGGCTGGCACCTACCTCGCAGCGGCCACCGTGATGGCCAGCGTGTACCGCATCTCGCCGGTGGGCGACCGCTACACCGCCGGGTTGCCGGCCGATGTCGCCGCGCACCTGCAGGCGACGGCCGCCGAGACCGTGCGCGATTTCGAAGCGCAACGGCGTTGACAGCCGGGGGCGGCTCGCGAACGCCGGGCTAGAGCTTGTCGTCCCAGTGGAAGCGGTGCATCAGCCGGTGCAGCACCGGCGTGAACATGAGCCCCGCCGTGACGATGAACACCAGCCCGGCGTACAGCGCGTAGCAGCCGGCGAACAGCTTGCCCGCGTCGCTGACCGGCGCGTTCACCGGGCCCATGCCGCCGAGCAACATGGCCGCGTTGAGGAACGCGTCGAGCCACGTCAGGTGCTCGAAGACCCGATAGCCCACCATGCCGGCGGCGAGCGACGCCAGCACGATGAGGGCCGCCACGGCCACGTGCGCGAGCAGACGCCGCGCGAAGGTGCCCGCTGCAACGGGCCGCTGGCGCCTGGACTCGTACATGGCGCGCCGCCGGGTCAGCCCGGCAAGGGTTCCAACGCGGGCCTGCCGGACAGGCGTCGCCACAAGCGCCGCAGCAGTCGCCACACGAATCGCAGCAGCAACAACGTGGCAAACGCCTCGAGCAGCGTCGCCACGAAGGCCGGCGCCGCATGCCAGCGTTGCGCACGCCGCTGGTACTTGGCCACTGCGCGGTCGCGCCAGATCTCGATCGAGTCGTAGAAGCTCGGGATCACCAGCAGCGTGAGCAATGTCGAGGTGATGGTGCCGCCGATGATCGCCACCGCCATCGGGCGATAGAACTCGCCGCCCTCGCCGACGCCCACCGCGACCGGCATCATGCCGGCGATCAGCGCGAAGGTGGTCATCAGGATCGGCCGCAGGCGCTTGCGGCCGGCGTGCATCAGCGCCTCCTCGCGTTCCATGCCCTGGTGTTCGAGCACGCGCGCCGCGTCGAGCAGCAGGATCGAGTTCTTGGCCACCAGCCCCATCAGCATGATCACGCCGATGAAGCTCATCAGGTTGAGCGTGCCGCGCGTCAGCAGCAATGCGAGCACCACGCCGATCAGCGATAGCGCCGAGCCGGCCATCACCGACAGCGGTGCGGTGAACGAACCGAACTGGATCACCAGGATCAGGTACATCAGCCCGACGCCGCTGACCAGCGCGATGCCCATGCGCTTGAAGACCTCCTGCTGGTCCTTCGAAGCGCCGGCGAGCTCAACGCCAAAGCCGGGCGGGAACGCAATGGCCTGCGCAAGCTTCAGCGCATCGGCGGTCACCTCACCGGGCGAGCGGCCCTGCGCGTTGGCCGACACCGAGATCGTGCGATGACCTTCGGAATGCTGGATCTGGCTCGGCCCCTTGCCCATCGTCACGGTGGCGATCTGCTCCAGCGGCACGATGCGGTTGCTGCCCGACACCGCGATCGGCAGCCGCTCGATGTTGCTCGCATCGACGCGATCGTCGGGGTGCAGGCGCACGGCGACGTCGCGCGTCTCTCCGGCCGGGTCGATCCAGTCGCCGACTTCGACACCGGCGAAGGCCACGCGCAACGCCTGCGCCGCGTCGGCCACTGAGATGCCCAGTGCATTGGCTAGGCCGCGGTCGAGTTCGATCTTCAGCTCGGCCTGCGGGTCTTGCTCCGACAGGCCGACGTCGACTGCGCCTTTGACCTGGCGCAGCTGGGCCATATAGTCATTGGTGATCTCCAGCAGCTTGCGCGAGTCGGTGCCGTTGAAGCGGATCTGCACGGGTTTCTGCGCGCCCATGTTGAGGTCGTCGAGCACGGTGTACTCCGCGCCCACCAACCGCGCCGTCAACGTGCGCAGCTCGCCGGCGATCTCGGCCGCCGAGCGAACGCGTTCAGTGCTCTTGCCGATATCGACGTAGACGCGGCCGCCGGTGGGATTGACGTAGGCGTTGGTGGCCACGGTTTCGCGCACGGTGCGCGCCAGCGCGGCGGCGGACTCGACCTTCAGCCGCGAGTACTCCAGGCTGCTCGACGACGGCGTGCGCACATCGATCACTACGGTGCCGGCGTCCGAGGCCGGCAGGAAGCTCGAACCGCCGAATTTCGCGTGCAGCGCCAGCGCGCCGAAGAAGCTGGCCAGCGCGATCACGAACATCCACACGCGATGGTGCAGCGCCCAGGCGATCACGCCGCCATAACGATCGGCCTGATGGTCGAACCAGAGATTGAAGCGTTCCAGCAGGCGGCTGATGCCGCGCTTGGGCTGCTGCGCATGGCCCGGCGGGTCGCCCCAATAGGCCGAGAGCATCGGGTCGAGCGTGAAGCTGATGAACAGGCTCACCAGCACCGAGGCCACCACGGTCAGGCCGAAGGGCCGGAACCATTCCCCCGACACGCCCGGCATGAAAGCCACCGGCACGAACACGGCGACGATCGAGAACGTGGTCGCCGCCACGGCGAGCCCGATCTCGGAAGTGCCGTTGAGCGCCGCGGTGCGCCGGTCCTCGCCCGCTTCCATGTGGCGCACGATGTTCTCGCGCACCACGATCGCATCGTCGATCAGCACGCCGATGGCCAGCGACAGGCCGAGCAGGCTCATAAAGTTGAGCGTGAAGCCGCACAGCCACACCGCGATGAATGCCGCCACCACCGAAGTGGGCAGGCTCAATGCGGTGATCAGCGTCGAGCGCCAGGAGTTGAGGAACAGATACACCACCATCACCGTCAGGCCGGCGCCGAACACCAGCGCGTCGATCACGTTGTTCAAGCTGTTCTGCGCGTCCTTGCCGCCGTCTTGCGTGACTTCGAGCGTGGTGCCCTTGGGCAGCGTCTTGTTGATCTCGCCGACCAGCCTGCGCGCCTCGTCGGCCACCGCCACCGTGCTGGCGTCGCGCGAGCGGGTGATCGAGATGCCCACGTTGGGGTTGCCGTTGCGCAGGGAATAACCGGCGAGTTCGCCGAAACCGTCTTCGATCTTGGCCAATTGCCCCAGGCGCACGATCTCCTCGCCGCGGCGGCGCACCACGATCTGCTGGAACTCGCTCGGCGACTCGATGCGCCCGACCAGGCGGATGCTCTGGTCCTCCAGCGCGCCGCGCACCTTGCCCACCGGAGCCGTTGTGTTGTAGGCGCGCAGCGCTTCGACGACCTCGGGCACCGAGACCGCGAACTCGCGCAGCTTCTCGGCGCGCAACAGCACCGACAACTCGCGCTTCAGCGAGCCATTGACGTTGACCACCGCCGCGCCGGGGATGGCGCGAAAACGATCGGAGAGATCGTCTTCGGCCAGGCGCGAGATCTCGGCGTGCGTCTGCGTCGTGCTCGACAGCGCGAGCTGCATGATCGGCTGCGCCGACGGATCGACGCGCGTCAGCACCGGCTCGCGCATCTCGATCGGCAGTTTGTGGCGCACCGTGCCGATCGCGTTGCGCACCTCGTCGGCGGCCTCGATCATGTTCTTGTCGAAGTTGAAGATCAGCACGATCTGCGCGCTGCCTTCCTTTGCGGTGGAGCGCACCTGGTCGATGCCCGAGATCGTCTGCATCGATTTTTCGATGCGGTTGATTAGCTCGCGCTCGACCGTCTCGGGCGACGCGCCGGGGTAGGGGATGGTCACCACCAGCACGGGCTGCTCGACGTCGGGAATCTGGTTGACGCGCAGCTTGGTCAGCGCCAACAGGCCGGCACCCATCAGCGCGATGATGATCACGATCATCGCGATCGGGCGCTTGATGCTGAAGTCGGATAGAAACATCTCGGGCCTCCTTCAGGGCTTGACGGCAACGGGGGTGCGGGCCGCGGAGCCCACCGCGCCGGGTGCCGCGGCGGTCGCGAACTCGACTTGCTGGCCATCGACCAGCGTGTTGCCCGGCGAGCGCAGGATGCGGTCGCCTTCGGCCAGACCGCTGACCACCGGATAGTCGCCGCGCCGCGGGTCGCGTTCGCCCAGTTGCACGGCCACCTTTTGCAGTGCCCGGCCGTTGATGCGCCAGACATGGGTGGCGTCGCCGGCGCGCACGACGGCACCTTCGGGTACGGTGAGCACCTGAGTCGTGCCGGTCTCGATGCGGCCTTCGGCATACAGGCCTGCCACCTTGGGCATCTCGGCCCCGATGAAGTCCACCACCACCTCCACCTGGCGCGTGGTGGCATTGGCCGCCGCATCGATGCGCTTGATCGTGCCGTCGAAATCGGTCTGCGGATAGCCGTTGACGCGAAACGCCACCCGCTGGCCGAGCTTCAGCTCGTGCATGCGGTCGGCCGACACCAGGCCCTCAAAACGCATGCTGCGCGGGTCGATCACTTTCACCAGTTCCTTGCCCACCTGCGCGGTGTCGCCCGAGGAGACCTTGCGATCACTGACCACGCCGTCGAACGGCGCGCGCACTTCGGTGCGTTGCAGCATCTGGCGCGCCGACACCACGCGCGCCTTGGCCGCGACCAGGTCGCTCTGCGCGTTGTTGCGTCGCACCTCGGCGTCTTCGAGCGCCTGCATTGACGTCATGCCCTGGGCCTGCAGCGTCTTCAGCCGCTGCACCTGCCGCTCGGCCTGGTCGAACGCCTGCCCGATCGCGCGCACCGCCTCGTTTGCCGATGCCAGGCTGTCGCGGATCGCGGTGTCGTCCAGCCGCACCAGCAGGTCGCCGCGGCGCACCGGCTCGCCGTTTTCCTTGAGCACCTGCAGCACCACCGACGATACCTCGGCGCGCAGATCGGCCCGCCGCTCGGGCTGGAGCGAGCCGGTGACCACCGGCCCCTCGGTGCGCGCCGCCAAGGCGACGCTGCGCACGTCTTCAGGTGCCAGCAGCAGCGTTGGGCTGCTGGCCGAGGCCCCGGGCCGGGCCGCGCCCGCTGCGGGGTCTGCCGGGCCGCCTTTGCCGCAGGCGGCAACCAGCAAGGTCACCGCGATCAAGGGAACGCCAAGGCGACTCGACATGCATGAAGCTCCGGGGGTCGACGGTAGGAGGCGCCAAGGCAACGGCGGCCAGGCCCAGGGGTAGCAGGCGCGCGCCGGTGCTCGGCAAGGGCGGAAGTCTCTCATCGATTGACGGGTTTTCCGCGCTGGCATGCGACGGACGGTCGCCGTCGCGGTGCCAGGTGCAAAGCCGGCGTTGCGGCGGCGCCAAGCGACCCATCCCCTGCTCGCGTGGCCGCTGCGCACCGGCTGCTGCGTGGTACCGGATTCGACAGCTTGCCGGATGCCCACCCACTCCACCCATCCCCGTCCCAGCCGGCCGCCGCGCCTGGCCTTCGTGCTCGGCAGCGGCGGCATGCGCGGCGTCGCTGCGGTGGGCATTGCCGAAGTGCTGGCGCGCGAGGGCGTGCGGCCCGATCTGGTGGTGGGCTGCAGTTCCGGCGCCCTGTTCGGTGCCACCATCGCCTTGGGCATGGCGCCGGAGCAGGCCTTGCAGACGGCCAGCGAGTTGTGGTCCCAAGAGCTGACGCGGCAACACCGCTGGCGCGCCTGGTTGCAACTGATGGCGCCACGGCTGGCCGGTTTCGGCGAGGATTTCGCATTGCGCGACGCACGGCCGATCGAACGCCGCATCCGCGACGCGTTCGGCCAGCGTCGCCTCGAGGACACACCGACCACGCTGCGCGTCACCGCCACCGATGCCGTCAGCGGGCAGGCGGTGGTGCTGACGCAGGGCCGTGTGGCCGATGCGCTGCGCGCCAGTGTCGCGCTGCCCTTCTTGTTTCCCGCGGTCACGATCGACGGCCGGCGCCTGGTCGACGGCGTCATCTCCGACCCGCTGCCGCTGGCCGCCGCGGCCGACGCGCGCACGGTGATTGCGCTCGGCTTTCAGGGCACGACGCCCGAGCGGGTGGACCGCGCCTCGCACATGCTGGCGCAGGTGAGCACGGCGCTGATCAACAACCTGATGCAGGCGCGCAATGCGGCCGCACGCGCAGCGGGCCAACGCGTGCTGCACATTGAATTGGCACTGGAGCGGCGCGTCGGCCCGTACGAGACGGGCGCCCTGCGTTACCTGTACGAGGCGGGGCGCCGCGCCGCGCAGGCCCAGCTGCCGCAGATCATGACCATGCTCGAAGGGCGCACGATGCGCGCGGTGGCCTGAATGGCCACAGGATGATCCCGCGCTTCTGAGCTCTCGGACCACAGCGGTCGCCGCCACCAGGCGGCAGCCGATTCCCGCACCGCCGGCTCGGTCTGCACGACCGAATCCTCAAGGGTTGTTATGCTCGACACGATGGAAGGTTCCACGCCCGCGGCGCCAGCCGATCGGCCCTCGGTGCAAGCGCTGTTCCCGTCGCTGTACAACGAGTTGCGACGGCTGGCCCGTTTGCGTCTGGCGGGCGGCGGCCGGCACACGCTGCTGGATACCGCATCGCTGGTGCACGAGGCGTTTCTGCGCATGCAGCGCGACGGCGGCGTCACGCTCAACGACCGCGAGCACTTTCTCGCCTACGCGGCCACCACGATGCGCTCGGTGGTGATTGACTTCGTGCGCCGGCGCAACGCCGACCGCCGCGGCGGCGGCGCCGAACACATCACGCTGGACACCCGCACCGCCGAAGAGATCGGTGCCACCGACGACGAGATCCTGGCCGTGCACGAGGCGCTGGAGACCCTGGCGCGCGTCGATGCGCGCCTGGTCTCGGTGGTCGAGATGCGCTACTTCGCCGGCCTGTCCGATGCCGAGATCGCCGCCGCTTTGGGCCTGAGCGATCGCACGGTGCGGCGCGACTGGGAACGTGCGCGCCTGCTGCTGGCCGAGATGCTCGGCCGCTGACGCCGGGGCGGGTTTTCGAGTGCTGCCGGCGTGTCCGCTGCATTGGCGGCCACTGCGTGGTACATGGCAACCGCCCCGAGGTTTGAAGCCACCGCATGAGCAAGCGCCAGCTGCACGATACCGCGCAACTGCAGCGCATGAACGCGCTGCTCGAAACCGCGCTCGAGTTGCCGGAGGACGAGCGCGAAGAGTGGCTGCAGGCGCTGCCGCCGCCGCACCGGGCGCTGCTGCCTTCGTTGCGGGCGCTGCTGCTGCGCGCCTCGGAAGAGACCGACAGCTTCATGCGCCGTCCGGTGGGCTCGTTGCGCGCACCGCTGCGCGATGCGGCGTTGGGGCCGTCGCGGGCCGGCGGCGATGCCCAGCCGTTGAACCCAGCGAGCGCCGCGCGACCCGCACGCGCCGCGCCGGCTGAGCCGGCCCAGGCGTCGCCGCCGCAACTGCACCAGGACCGACAAGCCATGAGTTCACGCATCGGATCCGACACCCACCAACTGCAGCACGTGAACACGCTGCTCGAGAGCGCGCTCGCGCTGCCGGAAGACGAGCGCGAAGCATGGCTGCAGGCGCTGCCCACCGAACACCGCGCGCTGGTGCCGCTGCTGCGCGCGATGCTGAAAAGGGCCGCGGTCGAAACCGACGACTTCATGCGCCGGCCGATCGGCCTGCTGCCCGAAGACCTCGACGCCGAGGAAGCGCCTGCTGACCGCATCGGGGACCGCATCGGGCCCTATCGTCTGCTGCAGCAGCTGGGCGCTGGCGGCATGGCCATCGTCTGGTTGGCCGAGCGCGCCGACGGTGCCATGCAGCGCCAGGTGGCGTTGAAGCTGCCGCATGCCGGGTGGGCGCTGGGTCTCGCGCAACGCATGGCCCGCGAGCGCGACATCCTGGCCGCGCTGGAGCACCCGCACATCGCGCGTCTGTACGACGCCGGCACCACGGCGTCGGGCCGGCCCTGGCTCGCGATGGAGCGCGTCGATGGCGCCACGATCGACGTGTTCTGCCGCGAACAGGGTCTCGACGTGGCGGCGCGGTTGCGGCTGTTCCTGCAGGTGGCCGATGCCGTGTCGTACGCGCACGCGCAACTGATCGTGCACCGCGACTTGAAGCCGAACAACATCCTTGTCACCAACAAGGGCGACGTGAAACTGCTCGATTTCGGTGTCGCCAAACTGCTGGTCGACGATGCGCTGCCGGCGGGCAATCTCACGCAGCAGATCGGCCGCGCCGTGACGCCCGACTACGCGTCGCCCGAGCAGGTGGGCGGCCGCGCGGTGACGGTGGCCACCGACGTCTATTCGCTGGGCGTCGTGCTCTACGAGTTGCTGACCGGAGAGCGCCCCTATCGCCTCGAGCGACCGAGCCCGGCCGCGCTGGAACGGGCGGTCCTGGCAGCCGACGTGCCGCTGGCCAGCAGCCGCGTCTCGGATCAACGCGGGCTCGCGCGCCGCTTGCGCGGCGACCTCGATACCGTGCTCGACAAGGCCCTGCGCAAAGACCCTGCGCAGCGCTACGCCAGCGTCGAGGCGATGGCGGGCGACGTGCGGCGCCACCTCGACGGTTTGCCGATCCTCGCGCGCCCGATCGGCAGCGGTGAGCGGTTGCTGAAGTTCGTCAACCGCCATCGCGGCGCGGTGCTCTCCGGTGCGCTGGTGACCGTGGCGGTGGTGGCGGGACTGATCGGCACGGTCACGCAGGCGCGGCGCGCCGGGCAGCAGGCGCTGCAGGCTCAGCAGCAGCGCGACATCGCTCTCAAGGAACTCAGCCACGCCGAAGCCGCAGACGAGTTGATGCGCTACGTGCTCAGCGAGAGCTCCGACCGTCCGTTCACTGCGCCCGAGCTGTTGCGCCGCGCCGAGCTGCTGGTCGATGCCCGCTACGCGGCGGACGCAGCGGTGCGCGCGCGATTGCAGATGACGCTGGCCGACCTGTACCGCGAGGTCGGCGACACCGTCGAGGCGCAGTCGCTGTTGACACGGGCTCAGGCCTCGGTCGAAGCCGCGCAGGACCCATCGGTGCGCGCGCAGCTCGATTGCATGCGCGCTGGTGTCTATGGTCACCTCGGCCAACTCGAGCAAGCCAAGGCGCTGCTGGAGCAGACCTGGGCCACGCTGCGCGCTGCCGGCACACCCGACCCGCAGGCCGAGCTGGTGTGCCACATCGAGGGCGCCACCGTGCACCGCAATTTGGCCGATGCGGAGCACAGCCTGGCCGACGCGCAGGCCGCACTGCAGCTGATCGGCCAGCCGCGACCGGGCCAGCTGATCCAGGCGATCACGATGGAAGTGGCCATCGGCGAGGCCAAGGGCCTGATGGGTGACAGCGCCAGCGCGATCGCGGCCTACGAACGGGCGATCGAACGGTTGCACAGCATTGGCCGCGGCCACACCGGCATCGTGTCGACGATGGAACACAACATGGCGGCCTATTTGTCGCGTTCCGGCCAGCAGCTCAAAGCCACCGAGGCACTGGCACGCCACATCGCCACCGAAGGCCCGCCCGGGCAGCCGCGCGATCCGTCATCGTGGATGAGTTATGGCCGCATGCTGGTGCGTGTGGGCCGCAACGACGAGGCCGAACCGATGCTGCAGCGTGCGCTGCAGGCCTACCTGGCCAACGGCAACAAACGGGGAGAGGCGTTCACGCGGCTGGGCCTGGCCACGCTGACCTGCAACCGCGACTCGCTGGCGCGCTGCGAGGTCGAGCTGGCCGACGTGACGCGCTTGCTGCACCAGGTGTTGCCAGCCAAACACTCGGCGTTCGCCAGCCTGCAGATGCTGTCCGGCCAGGCGGCATTGGTGGCGCAGCAGCCCGTAAAGGCTCAGGCACGGCTGACCGCAGCGATCACCGCGTTCGACGAGGCCGCCGACCGCACACCCGCGCGCGTCCAGGCGCAGGCGCTGCTGGCGCGTGCCGAACAACTGTTGGGCCACGACGATCTCGCGCGCACGTTGGCCAACGATGCGGTGGTGGCCGCGCGCGCCTCGATGCAAGGCCAGGCGCAGACCGAGTGGCTCGGCACCGCGTTGTTGGCGCAAGGTGTGGTGCTGGCCGGGCAAGGCCAGACCGGTCAGGCGCGGGCGGTGTTGAGCGAGGCGCTCAATCAGTTGCAAGCATCGATGGGCCAGGATGCATGGCCCACGCGCGATGCGCAGGCCCGGCTGGCGGCACTGTAGCGCTGGGCCGCCTCAGCCCTTGTCGCCGCGCGGCTCGGCTTCGTCGAGCCACTGCGCGGGCACTGTGTCGGGCGGGTCTTCACGCACCTCGAGGCCCTGCCACAGGTCGAACGATGACTCGCGCCACCAGCGGTCGACCTTGACCGGTTTGAGCTCGTTGGGTGCCGTGCCGTCGGTGTTGACGCCAGACCCACCCTGCGACGAGGGACCGTTTTGCAGCCCCGTGGGCTTGTAGACGAAACGAATGGTGGCCATCGATTTACCGCGAATGCCGGGGCGCTGGCGCGCTCCGCGAACCCTTTTATACGCCTGATTGTGGCAGCGCAACAGCCGGTTTGCCCGCAACGCGGCGGCGCGGGAATTAGGGGGTCCGGCACACTCGTGTAGCCCATGCCGCCACCGCGCCCCACCATCGAGCGCCGCGGTGGCTTCTTAGGGGCGGGGTCGGTCCTGGTTTTCACGGGTCTACGGGCGGCCGGCGCAGCGACACGCCGGTCTGTTCCTGAGGCGCGTGCGATGGTGATGCAAGACTCGGTCCTGGCCTGCGGCTGGCGCGATCGCGCTGCGGCTCAGGCCGCAGGCGGCGTCGCCTCGCAGTGCACCCGCCAGGCGCTGAGCAAGTCGCCCCACCACAGGCCGAGTTCGCGGCTGAAGGCGGGTCCGGTGCGCCCGTGGCGCGCCGGGTGATCGGGGCGGATCGCGGCCCAGCCGCTGTGGGTGACCGTGACGCGCGTGCCGGTGCCGGCCGGCTCGAACACCACCTCGACCTCGGTGCGCTCGGTCGGCGCGAAGTTGGCAACGCGCCAATCGAACAGCAGGCGCCGAGGCGGATCCCAGACACGGATGCGCCCGATCTCGACCACGTGGGGCGTGCCGTCGACGGTGTGCGACTCGAACACGCGGCCGCCGAGGCCCGGCTCCAGCGCGATCAAGCCGGCGTCGCCGCGCGCGTTGCGAAAGCGCGGGCCACGGCGCCACCACAGCTCGATCTCTTCGGTGAAGATGCGAAAGGCCTGCTCCGGTGGCACTGCCACGCCCACGGTGACGCGCGCGCGGTCGCCGGGCGCTGTCGGCGGGCTCATCGTTTGCGCGGCTTGACCACGCCGCGTTCGGCATGCTTCTTGAAGCCCTGCAGCTGGCTGCTCCACTCGTCGTGCATCGCCGACGCCCAGTCGCTCAGCGTGGCGAACACATGCGGCTCCAGGCGGTACAGCCGCACGCGCGCGTCATGCGCCACCGCGTCGGCGGCCACCAAGCCGCTGCGCTCGAGCAGACGCAGGTGGCGGCTCAGGCCCGCGGGCGCGAGGTCGAGCGCGGCTGCCAGGTCGCTGGCGCGCTGCGGCCGCTCGCGCAGCAGCTCGACCACCGCGCAGCGCGTGGGGTCGGCCAGCGCGGCGAAGGCGCGCGCCAGCGCCGCGTTCAGTTGGGCTTGCTGCGCAGCCGCTGCGAGAACCACCAGAAATGCCCCTCGGGGTCGAGCGCGCCATAGCTGCGATCGGCCCAGTAGTCGTCGCCGTAGTCGTGCACGGTGGGCTCCTCGACGATGCGCGCGCCGCAGCTGCGAGCCTGCGCGCAATGGGCGTCGACGTCGTCGACGTAGAGCATCAGACCCTGCGTGTTGGCGTGGGCAGTTTTGGGACTCAGCATGTTGACGCCCCAGCGTGTGCTGTCGCGCTCGCTGCCGACCATGACCACGGCCTCGCCGTAGCTGATCTCGCTGTGCTCGATGCGACCGTCGTCGCCTTCGACCCTGAGGCGCAATTCGAACCCGAAGGCGCGGCACAACCAGTCGATCATGCCGCCGGCATCCTGATAGTGCAGGCTGGCCGACAGTCGCGGCCAGCCGGGGGGCGTGGGTTTCATCGGGGCACCTCGCGATTCATTTGGCCATGGTGTCAATGATTGACTGCTTTGTCAATCACTTGCCGGACGGTCCTTGCCTCGCGGGCGTGGTGGTGCCGTGTCACGCCGACGCCACCTGCGCGCGGCGCCGTGGCGCAGCCGTGCCATGCGATTCGCGCAGCGCGGCGTCGATCACCGCGTCGGCCATCCACAGCGCGATGCGTTCGATCTCGCGGTCGTGCAGCCCCCAGATGTCCTTGAGAACCACCCACGGCTCGATGCCGTAGATCACCGAGAGCGCGCGGTGCATGCGGTCGCGCACGGCGCTCGGCATCTTGGCCGCCAGCGGCGCGATCGCGTGTTCGAGGATGCGCACGCGGTGGCCGCGGCGGTAGGTCTCTTCCTCGAGCAGGCCAGCGCGCTCGAGCGCCCACTGCTCCAGCGCGAGTTGCAGCGCCGCGCGCATCTGCGGCTCGAATTCCTTGAAACGCGGGAAGGTGCGGCGAAACAGCTCGCGCACACGCTCGCGCCCGTCGGCCGCCTGGGACTCGAAGCTGCGCACCGGCCCGAGCGAACGATCGATCACCGCGGTGATCAGCACGCTGCGGCTCGGGAAGTAGCGATACGCGGTGGCCCGCGACACACGCGAGCGCACCGCCACCTCGGCCACCGACGGGATGTGGCCGGCCTCGCGGATGATTTCCATCGCGGTGTCCAGCAGCAGGCGGAAGGTCGCCGCGCGCACGCCGCGGTCGGGTGCCCGAGGGGCCTCGGTCAGCTTGTGCTTGAGCTTCGTCATGCGGGTAAGTCCGGGGCGTTGACGAATGGGGTTTCGATTGCGGTTGTCGCGCAGGCGACCGTATGATGCAGCGATCCAGATTTGAGACGCGAGTCTCATTCTTGATTCGGATTCAGATCCAGTCCAGACCTATTTCTGAACCTGCGGCGAGGCGGCACGCAGCCGACCCCGACCGCGGGCGCGCCGGAGACCAATCGCCATGCGCATCGCCAGCTGGGGCTGGGGCGGCCGCCATCACGTCGGCACCGTGTCGGCCGACGGCCGCGAGGCCACGCCGCTGCTCGTCGACTATGCGGGCGGGGCGACGTTGCGCCTGATCGAGGCACTGGCGCATGGCGAGCCGCTGCCGGCGGCCAAGGGCCCGCGGGTGGCGGTGGACGCGGTCACGTTGCGCGCGCCGATTCCGCACCCGCGGCGCAATCTGTTCTGCGTCGGCCGCAACTACCACGCGCACGCGCAGGAGCTGTCGAGCAGCGTGTTCCGCGAAGACCTGCCGAAGGAACACCAGTGGCCGATGGTGTTCACCAAGTTCCCCGAAACGGTGATCGGCCCGCACGACAGGGTGCGGCTGCCTGGCAAGGCCGTGTCCGAGCAGATCGACTACGAGAGCGAGCTCGCGGTGATCATCGGCCGTGGCGGACGCGACATCACGAGGGCGCGCGCGATGGACCACGTGCTCGGCTACACCATCGTCAACGACGTGAGCGCGCGCGACGTGCAGCTGCGGCACCAGCAGTGGCTGCTCGGCAAGAACTGCGACACCTTCTGCCCGATGGGGCCGTGGATCGTGACCGCCGACGAGCTCGACGGCCGCGACACGCGCCTGCGCGGCTGGGTCACGCCGGCGGGTGGCGCGCCCGAGTTGCGGCAGAACGCAATGACGCGCGACATGACCTTCGACATCCCGACGCTGATCGAGACGATCTCGCGCGGCATCACGCTGCTGCCGGGCGACATCGTCGCCACTGGCACGCCGGCCGGCGTGGGCATGGGCTTCTCGCCGCCGAAATGGCTGGGTGCGGGCGACACGGTGCGCATCGAGATCGACGGCATCGGTGCCATCGAGAACCGATTCGAGTAGACGGCCACCCCGACATGGCA
>Ga0326726_10000068_pt1 | contig 95405 bp, 88 predicted proteins | sample MHFenrmetagenome_2_FD_207603 | JGI IMG/M metagenome (GOLD analysis project Ga0326726, IMG submission 207603) | Lab enriched peat soil microbial communities from Michigan Hollow, Ithaca, NY, United States - MHF15MN | ecosystem: Environmental > Terrestrial > Soil > Wetlands > Peat | place: USA... | reverse complement strand
AACTCTTTCAAAAAGCCCTTTGCAAGCTTCAAATACTGCATGGAAATAGTTGTCTTGCATCAATTCTGGCTGGCAGTATTTATAGACTTCGGAATGGGTATTGCGGGAAGCCAACTTTTCACGAACGTTCTTTGCCCTGAATTCAGCCTCATCAAGTGTTCTTGCTTGGGTGATATACCTGAATTCACCATCCTTACCATACTCAAGACCATCAAGGATTAATATGGCATTGAGTTCGCATCGAAGGTGTTCAAATTCATCTCGCTTTCCAACAAAGCGTGATGGAACGAGATAGAATTTAATGAATCCAAGAATCTGATTGGAGCTTCTTGTTGTTGCTTGGCTTCTCAGAAAAACCGCATTAAGACGCCGCCATTTTGTGGTTTCGCCTGAATCATCGTTGAGGTTATTCATTTTAAAATAACGACTGATATCAGACCCGGAGCCAGCTTCACCTATAACTTTGGCAATCGCCTCAACGGCACCAGGATCAAATGAAGGATGTGCACTCATTCTGTACCTCCTTTCACCAAAGAATCATCAAGCACCTTGAAAAGGCCATTCATCGATTCCCTCAAAGCCATCGAACTTTCCTGCCATTTTGCGATGACCTGCATCAGGGAATCCTGACCATATTCGCCGGTGTCGTCCGACACCATCATCTGCTGTTTATTCGCTGCTCGAACATAGAGCGGAATGCTCAGGGTATTGCCTTTCTCGCGGATTTCGTCATTGCTGACGACACGAGAAAAGCCCTCTTCATCACCGAACCTCTTGTAGACATCGACAATCCGCTGGATATGGTCATCGGTTAAGAAGCTTTGTGCTCGCTCGCGGGTGACTTCGTTTACCGCGTTGATGAAAAGCACCCTGTTTCGGCGCTCTTTCGACTTGCTCATACGGCAGATGACGACGCATGCCTCCATGGGCGAGTTGTAAAAGAGATTTGGGCCGAGACCCAGCACACACTCCACAACATCATGGGCGACCAGCTTTTCGCGCATTGAGGACTCTTCGTTGCGAAACAGCACGCCGTGCGGAAACAGGATGGCGCAGCGTCCTGAACCGGGTTTCATGCTCTTGACAATGTGCTGCCAGAAGGCATAGTCGGCACGGCCCTGTGGCGGGGTGCCATAGAGGTTCCGCCCCCAGGGATCGGCAGCCCAGGCTTCGCGGTCCCACTGCTTGATGGAGTAAGGCGGATTGGCCAGCACCACGTCAAACTGCATCAGGCGATCACCTTCGAGAAAGGCAGGATTGGCTAATGTGTCGCCTCGCAGAATGCGGAAGTCCTCGATGCCGTGCAGGAACAGGTTCATCCGTCCGATGGCCGAAGTGAGCAGGTTACACTCCTGGCCGAACAGCCGGAGATTACGCCACTCCTTGTTTTGCCGTTTCAGATGCGTGACGGATGAGAGCAGCATACCTGCCGAGCCGCAGGTAGGGTCGTAGATCGACTCGCCTGGCATGGGTTCGAGCATCTCGGTCATCAGGTTGACCACTGTACGGTTGGTGTAGAATTCCGCCGCGGTATGACCTGAGTCGTCGGCAAATTTTTTGATCAGGAATTCGTACCCGATACCCAGCTCATCCTCAGGGCAATTTGCCAGCGAAAGCGTCTGCGAGCTGAAGTGCTCGATCAGTTCACGCAGCATATGATCGGGCAACCGATCCTTGTTGGTCCACTGGGCATCACCGAAAACTCCGTAAAGCATATCCGGGTTGACTCGCTCGATTTCCCGAAGGGCATCCTGAATGGCACTGCCCACATTCCTGACCTGGATACGGGTCGTTCTCCAGTGAGCCTCTTCCGGAATCTGAAACCGATGCTGCTCAGGAAGTGCCGCATATTCCTGGTCACCGCCGGACTCTTTCAGCGCATCGGCAAGCTCTTCATCATAGACATCGCACAGGCGTTTGTAGAACAGCAACGGAAAAATGAACTGCTTGTAGTCTCCCGCATCGATATACCCTCGCAACAGGGTGGCCGCACCCCATAGGTAGGATTCGAGTTCCGATTGGGAAATGGGTCTGTTCTTCTCCATCAATCCGCCTGAGACATTTTGAATTGTACAACTATTGGAAAACTATCGGACGATTATCAGACTACTATCGGACGATTATCGGACGATTATCAGACTACTATCAGACTAATATCAGACGATCACGTTTTCAGGATATAATGCCGTCCTCGACCTTGGCCTTTAGGCTCTATCAAACCAGAACCAACCAACTCTTTGATATCTCTGGCTGCGGTGTCTTTGACGATACCAAGGGTTTTTGTGATCCATCCGGTGGAAACGGAACCGTTTTGTACGATTTCGGCAAGTATCGCTTTCTGCCGTTCATTCAGCCTTGCAGCGACAGAGGGAGTGAGGCCACCAGTGATATTTTCCGGTATCCGTATCCGATCCATATCGTCCCCAGGGCCTTTCAATGTAACCACGACTTCGTTGTCAGCTATCGTAATCAGCGGGGCATCAAGTCCATGATTCAGCATGGCATCACGCATACGGGCAATACCGGTACCTCGTTCTTCCATGCGACCAAGAAAAACCAGCCCTTGGGCGATGTTTGGGTTCCTCGAGCTGGATCGGGCATTTCCTGAACGCAGTCTGGCGAGAGTCAGGTGGCCCGGTAAAGAGCCCGGACTAACGATTTCAATCCTGTCTTTGTAAACTTCTACGGCAACTCTTCGCCCAGAATCTTCGTAATCGCGATGGGCCAAGGCATTGACAAGGGCCTCCCGCACGGCTTCCTCAGGATACTCGTCAACTTCGATTCTCTGCAACCCGACGACACGCAACGGATGTCTGGTATTCCTTCGAATAAAGGCAACGACCTCGTCAATAGCTTGCGACAAAGGTTTGCGGATAGTCGCATGATCAATAGGTGAGGCTGTTCGAACGGATCCCGGAAATGCGGCAACCTGAATACGGGCATGGGCAAAATAAATCGATGGATCTGGTGCCAGAAGCATGATTCCTGCTGCTGTTGCATAATAGTGGTTGCCATCGTCTTTCCACAAATACCCTCGTTGCCAAAGGGAATGCTTTACATCGTCATAATAAAGGGTGACCGACGATACACCTTCCGCATTTGCAACCATCTGGAAGGCATTGCCCTTGTTAACGGAATCCCAGGGAAGAACATCCAGGCGCTGACGCTCAAAAAGCGAGGCAATGTGAATGGTCTGCAGGGCGGAAGTATTCTGATCTGATGTCGGTTCTATATCATACGTCTCTTTAATGTGTCGGACAAGACGTTTTCTGACTGCTTCCTGCAATCCTTCGATAGTATCAAAACGCTCGTATTTGTGGCCATCCGACTTGATCTCATTGATAAACACGTCGGCTTCCGGAGACCGCTTCAAATCATTCGGTCCCTTGATGATAATCAGTGCCGGTAATTTCAACTCCCTGGCAAAGCGATATTCATGGTGGGTTGCTGATAATCCATCGACCGGACGTCCGTACTCTTTCCATACGATGCCTACATAAACCTGACAGGATCGTAACAACTCAAGGTATGCTTGTGGATCAGGCCGAAGTGCCGTTGGTTCTTCTTCAAATAATACCGGCACACAATGCTGTGAAAGAAAAGGATCCGTCGAGAGAAGAATCTGTAACGCCAATCGTTCGTCCCCAAGTTCTTTCTGGACCGAGCTGATGAAAACCCTGATTCTCATAATAGCCCCTCCCGTTTCAACAGCTCCTTCAGGCGGTCTTCAGCCGCATACGCTGAGGCCAAAGACTCCTTGAGGTTCTTCATGGCCTGCTCAACCGACATGGATTCTTCCTCAATCAACGGTTCCACGTAACGGGGTATGTTCAGGTTGTAGTCGTTCTCCCGGATTTCATCGAGCGTGACAACGCGGCAGACGCCATCGACATCCTGATACTCTTCATACCAGCGATGAATGCGCTCCACATGCTCCGGCAATAGTTCATTCTGGGCTCTTCCTGTTTTGAATTCCTTCGACGCGTCGATAAAGAGCACCTTTTTTCGACGCTCTTTTGGTTTGCTGTCTCGAAAAACCAGAACACAGGGAGCAAGACCTGTGCCATAAAAGATGTTCTGCCCCAACCCGATCACTGAATCGAGGATATCCATCTCAAGCAATTTGCGGCGAATCTCACCTTCTTTGGACATGCGGAACAGCACTCCATGGGGAAGCACTACCGCCATACGACCCGTCAGGTAAGCCATGGACCTGATCATGTGCTGAACCCAGGCGAAGTCACCGGACTTTGCTGGCGGAAGTCCGGCAAAATTGCGACCATATGGATCGTTGATCCAGACATCATCCCCCCACTTCTCCAGCGAAAATGGAGGATTGGCGATCACACAGTCAAATGTCGCAATGTTGTCCCCCGTATAGAACGCCGGCAACCGTAGCGTGTCGCCTCTCTCAATATGAAAGTCTTCAGCACCGTGGAGAAAAAGGTTCATCCGGGCGATGGCAGATGTGGTAAGATTTTTCTCCTGACCATAGAGCTTGCCCAGCATGAGGTTCTCGTCGCCGCCATGCTCTTTGACATAGTGTAGCGCCTCAAGGAGCATCCCGCCCGTCCCGCAGGCAGGGTCATAGATAGACTCACCTGCTGCTGGGGCAAGAATGCGAACCATCAATGTAACGACGGAGCGAGGGGTGTAGAACTCCCCGGCCTTTTTGTTCGTCAGGTCAGCGAATTTCTTGATCAGGTACTCATAGGCCTGACCGAGAATGTCGGCCCTGCAATACTCGTTGCCAAGGTTGAACGATGAAAAATGCTCTATCAGATCCTTGAGCAGTTCGTCGGAAAGGCGATCTTTGTTGGTCCATTGAGCATCACCGAATATGGCGTAAAGACTATCCGGGTTGGCCTTTTCAATGCTGCGCATCGCTTTTTGAAGGGCATGGCCGATATTGGAACTCCTTATACGAACATCGTCCCAATGAAAGCCCTCTGGAATCTGAAAACGATGGTTCTCAGGGAACTGCGCGAATTCAGTATCTCCTGCTGACTCTTCCAGGGCGATAGCATACTCTTCGTCGTAAACATCGGAAATCCGCTTGAAGAAGAGCAGCGGGAAAATGTAGGTTTTGAAATCAGCCGCATCGACAGGGCCACGAAGGATATTGGCTGCCTCCCACAGATTCCCTGAGAGGGTACCGATATCCTGACCGACTGCTTTGTTGTTTTCGTTCTTTCTACCCGCCATTCGGCTTAATGGTTATTTGTGTCATCGGTTCAAGCGCTATTGCCCGCAGCTCATAATTCCAGCCTGATACCCATCGCCCAGTCACACTGGTTGACCAATGATAGACGAATAACTACCTGTATTTGAAATGTACAATTATCGATCAAAATATAACAGGTTACAGGGCCTGAGGAGAGGTATCGCCAAGCTGGGAATCGTAATGGAAATGGGTAAAAAGAGTATGGGAGAGTGCACAAAAAAAGGAAGCCATTTCACGGCTTCCTTTTTGAATGACCGTATGAAAGAGGCTGGCGCCTACTTCTTCATGACAGCGGCGTCTTCCATGAACTTTTTCAGGCCGCTGTCGGTCAGCGGGTGGTTGGCCAGCTGTTTGATGACCGAGTATGGAATGGTGGCAATATCGGCGCCGATCATCGCCGCTTCGACGACGTGCTGGGGATGACGGACGCTGGCTACGATCACTTCGGTCAGGTAGCCGTAGTTGTCGTACATGGTGACAATCTGCTCGACCACACCCATGCCGTCTGTACTGATGTCGTCAAGTCGCCCGACGAAGGGACTGACGTAGTCGGCACCCGCCTTGGCGGCAAGCAGCGCCTGGTTGAGCGTGAATACGAGTGTGGCGTTGGTCTTGATCCCCTGCCGGGAAAAGTGCTTGATGGCCTTGAGGCCGTCGACAGTGAGCGGGCACTTGACGACCACGTTGTCGTGGATTGCGGCAAGGTCTTCGCCCTGGGCGATCATCTCTTCCGCTTTCAGGGTTGTCACTTCAGCGCTTACGGGACCGTCGACAATGGCACATATTTTCGCGATGTGTTCCTTGAAGTCGGTGTAGGTGAAGTTGGCCGGGTCGCTGACGATTTTGGCGATCAGCGATGGATTTGTCGTGACGCCGTCAAGCACGCCGAGATCGTCGGCGGCACGGATCTCGTCAAGACTGGCTGTATCGATGAAAAATTTCATGTTGCCTCCTCAGGCGTTGACTGTTTTGCTGTCGAGCATGGCGTTGAAGTTCCTGGCTTTCCTTCCTTCCCAGTTGCGCTTGTGGTAAGCGTAACCGGCGATCAGCGGGAATGCGAGTGTCGCTTCGGCGTAGACCATCTGTTCGTAAACCGTATCGACCTTGCCCCATGAGCTGGCCTCTTTCAGCGTCGAACCGGAGAGAGCTCCGTCGCGCTCGTCGGCCACCGTGATCTGGACTGCATAAGTGTGCATCGACACATCTTCGTAGCCGAGCACCTCAGCTGCAACCACGATATCCTGCGTGAAGTTCTTCGGCACGCCGCCACCAATCATGAAAATGCCGGTCCTGTCGTTTTCGATCTTGATTTTCGTCAGCTCGCGGAAGTCCTTGACCGAGTCGATCGAAACATGGTTGTCGGGGTTATGCCACTGGTGGTGAACAAGGCCGAAACCGGCCGAGCAATCGGAGAATGCCGGGCAGAAGATCGGCACACCCTTCTCGTAGGCTTTATAGACGATCGAATTTTTATCGTGACCCTTCTCTTCGATGTAGCGGCCCATCTCGACGATGAACTCGCGTGAGGAGTAGGCGCCGGGTTGCATCGAGTTTGCGATGATGGCGGTGGTGTCGTCGCAGATGCGAAGGTCATCCTCGTCAATGTATGTGTCGTAAATACGGTCTATGCTCAGTTCCCTGAGCTCGGAGTCATCCGCGAACTGGCTGCCTTTGTAGTGTTTGAAGCCCAGTGCTTCGAAAAAGTCCTGGTCGACGATGTTGGCGCCGGTTGAGACAATTGCGTCGACCATATGGTTGTCGATCATGTCGATGATGACCTGCTTGAGTCCGGCGCTGATCAGCGAGCCGGCAAGGGTCAGGATAACTGCACACTCCCTGTCCTTCTGCATGAGGTCGACGATCGATGCGGCGCGGGCCAGGTTCCTTGCCTGGAACGCCATGTCGGCCATCTGGTCGACCATCGGCACGACGTTATGTTTCTTGATCTCGATGTGCCTGATCGGCTCTTTCAGAAATTCCGCTTTTTTCGTCGCTCTGTCCATAGGTGACTCCTGTGCCGTTTTTTTTCAAATAAAAAAAGGAGAGCAAGCTGACTATATCACACACTCACATTGCCGGATGCTGCTTCCTTCCGGACCTGACATGGTTGGGCAAGAGAATGTTGTATAGGACTTACTCTCCTAAATGGATCTGTTTTTATTGACAACGCAATGAAAAACAAGTTGTCCAATATAGCGCTCTGAAAACAAAAAACAAAAACAAAGCTTTTATCTTTGTACCAACTGTTATAACTTCTTGGGCAAATAAACGATAGGCCGAAGAACACCGCCCAGCCGGTGTTTTCATGACAGGATCAAGAATAACGACAACATGTCGACACAAAGAATTTTAAGCGGAATGCGGCCAACCGGCAGGCTGCATATCGGCCATTATACAGGTGCACTTGAAAACTGGATCGAACAGCAGAACCTGCTTCAACCTGACGGCAGTCGTGCTTATGAGACCTGCTTCCTGATCGCCGATTACCACAGCCTCACCACATCGCTGGACACCGGAAGCCTCTACGAGCACTCCATCGACATGCTTGTCGACTGGCTGGCTGCAGGCGTAGATCCGGACAAAAGCCCTGTTTTCCGGCAGTCGCAGGTAAAGGAGCACGCAGAGTTGTTCCTGATCTTCGCCATGCTGATCACCACCTCCCGCCTCGAAAGAAACCCGACCCTGAAAGAGCAGGTCCGCGACCTGAACATGGAGTCGCTTGTTTACGGACACCTGGGCTATCCTGTTCTGCAGGCGGCCGACATTCTCCTCTATAAAGGCAATGTCGTACCTGTTGGCGAAGACCAGATTCCCCATGTGGAGATCACCAGGGAGATCGCAAGAAAATTCAACACTCACTATCAACACCCCTCGCTGGGTGATGTATTTCCGGAACCGGCTCCGAAAATAACAAAGTTTTCACGCCTCGTCGGACTTGACGGCAAGGCCAAGATGTCCAAGTCGCTCGGCAATACGATTCTCCTAAGCGACGGCCATGAGGAGATCTGGGCTAAAATGCGCTACGCCGTTACCGATACCCTGAAGGTCAGAAGGAACGATCCGGGTAGACCTGAAGTGTGCCTGGTATACAGTTACCACCAGAAATTCTCAAATCCTGAAATGGTCCCCTCGATCGAACAGGGTTGCCGCTCGGGCTCGCTCGGGTGCGTTGACTGCAAGAAGATGTGCGCTGCAAGCATTTCGGAGGAGCTCGCGCCGATGCTCGAAAAACGACGATATTTCGAGGAGCGACCCGACATGGTCCGCGAAATTCTGCACGACGGCGAAACAAAGGCCCGACACATTGCACGGGAAACCATGAACGAAGTAAGGCAAGCCATGCATCTCGGGGAGATCGTCTTATGAACCTACAGAAAAGACCTTCAGGCAATAGCCCCAGGGCATTCATTTTCGACATGGACGGAGTCCTGGTCGACAACATGAAAATGCATGCACTGTCCTGGGTAAACCTGTTCAGGGATTACGGACTTCGGGGCCTCGACCCTGATCGCTACCTTGTCGAAACCGCAGGAATGAAGGGACTTGACGTGTTGCGCTACTTTCTCGACCCATCAATTTCTGTTGATGAGGCAGAACGCCTCACCGAACTGAAAGACATCCTGTACCGGGTCATGAACCGTGATGCAATCCAGCCTATGCCGGGACTTGCTGCGTTCCTCGACAGCGCTTCAGAAACCGGCATCAGACTTGGAATCGGCACTGGAGCAGGTCCGAAAAATATCGCCTATGTGCTTGGCCTTATCGGAATGGAGTCCCGATTCCAGGCAGTGGTCGGTGCCCATCAGGTAAGCCGGGGCAAACCCCATCCCGAAACGTTTCTCATGGCTGCCGAACTGCTCGGCGCAGAACCCTCATCATGCATCGTATTTGAAGATGCGCTGCCGGGAGTTGAAGCCGCCGCCGCTGCCGGCATGAAATGCATAGCTGTCACGACGACCAACAGCCCTGAGGCGTTCGCGGATTTCGACAACGTCATCAGAATCATCGACGATTTTGCCGGGCTCCGTCCCGAAGAGCTGCATGCTCTGTCCGGCAGCGTTAAAACAATGTCATAACGGGAAACCGATGCGAGCTTTTTTTCTTCCTTTCATCCAGGGCGCGTTGCGTTCTGCCGGTATAGAGACCGACAAGGAGATCCAGATCGATAAACCGACCGACAAAAAATTCGGTGACTTTTCGACCAATATCGCGTTCCTTCTGGCAAAGGATCTCAAACGGAATCCGAGGGAGCTGGCAGGTGAACTCATCGGTCATCTCACGTTCCCTGCAGGAACAGTGACAAAAAGCGATGTGGCCGGTCCAGGGTTCATCAATTTCCACCTTGAGCCCGCATTCATTATGCGCACTGCCCGGGAAGTGTTGAAAGAGGGCGAATCGTTCGGCAGCAACCCTGCCGGCATGGGGCAGCGGGCAATTGTTGAGTATGTAAGCGCAAATCCGACCGGCCCACTGACCGTAGGCCGAGGTCGCGGAGGCGTGCTCGGAGACTGCATCGCGAACCTGCTGGAAACGCAGGGCTATGATGTCACTCGGGAGTACTATTTCAACGATGCCGGCCGGCAGATGCAGATCCTTGCAGAATCGGTCCGGTACCGCTATCTCGAACGGTGCGGCAGAACGGTCGAATTCCCTGAATCCCATTATCAGGGCGACTATATCCGGGATATCGCAGAAACGCTTTTCATCGAGCATGGCGATTCGCTTGCATCGACCAATGGACTCTCCGTATTCAAGGAGACCGCAGAAGGCATAATCTTCGACTCCATCAGGAAAACCCTTGCCCGGCTTTCAATCACCCACGACTCGTTCTTCAACGAACATACGCTGTACAAGGCCGAAGAGGGCGGCATATCGCCCAACCAGGCAGTCATTGAGGCTCTCGACGCCAAAGGGTTCATTTCGATATATGACAACGCCACCTGGTTCCTGACCACAAAGCTCGGGCAGGAAAAGGACAAGGTGCTTATCAAGTCATCCGGCGATCCAAGCTATCGGCTCCCGGATATCGCCTACCATGTCACCAAGTTCAACCGCAACTTCTCGCTGATGGTGAACGTCTTCGGCGCCGACCACATCGACGAATATCCCGACGTGAACGAGGCTCTGAAAATTCTTGGATACGATACAGACAGAATCAGGGTAGCCATAAACCAGTTCGTAACGACGACCGTCGGCGGCCAGACCATCAAGATGTCTACCAGAAAAGGCAACGCAGATATGCTCGACGACCTGATCGATGAAGTCGGTGCTGACGCAACCCGCCTGTTCTTTATCATGCGAAGCAAGGACTCGCACCTCAATTTCGATATCGACCTGGCAAAAAAACAGTCCAAAGACAATCCCGTCTTCTACCTTCAGTATGCCCATGCCAGGATATGCAGCCTGATGAGAATGGCCGACAAAGAGATCGGCTTCGATCCCGAATCGTCGACCGGAGACGGGCTCGACATTCTGGACAGTGCAGTTGAAATCGAACTGGCCTCAGCTCTGCTCGATTATCCTGACGTCATACACTCCTGCCTGCGATTCCTCGAGCCCCAGAAAATGGTCGAGTACCTGCATGGCATCGCCGAACTCTACCACAAATTTTACCAGGAGTGCCATATCCTGAAGGCCGATCCCGCAATCAGGACGGCAAGGCTGGAGTTGTCGCTATGCGTACGCCAGGTTCTTCGCAATGGGTTCACTATCCTCGGCATATCGGCGCCGGAGTCGATGTAAATGCTTTTCTGAAAAAACGTAGAATCAGCGGTACAGTCCCCTTGAGGCAATGTATGCGGTTATCGTCGGTGGGACAAGGTGGTGGATGGGCTGCCCTTCAGCCACCAGATTCCTTACGGAGGTGGCTGAAACCGGCATATCGAAAAGGAAGTGTCGAGCTTGCGGCAGGGCACCCTCTGAAGCCACCCCTGCGACAGTGAAGCCTGGCCTCCCAAAAACTGCTATCTGACAAAGAGAGGAAATCTCGGCTGGGGATTTCCATCGACTCATCTCTCTGTAACTGTCCTCCCCGACAAGAAGCACCAACTCGGCGCCCGGATAGAGCGATCCGACATGGTGGAGCAGGTCAATGGTGTACGAAACACCCGGCTGCGCAAGTTCCCATCCGCATACCTCGGCGATTGCTCCTGTTGCATTTATTTCATCTGCAAGAAGACGGGCCATGGCGCCCCGCTCCGCATCCGGAGCATCGGAGGGCGCCTTGAAGGGGTTTTTCGATACAGATATGATCAACCGGTCAAGGTCGAGCATCTCCCTTGCGTAGAGGCACAAGGCAAGATGAGCGTTATGCGGAGGGTCGAAGGTACCCCCGAATACCCCCAGACGCACTATTTCGAGTTCTGACGTGAGTTTGAAAAGTTTTCAAGAACCTTTTTGTAGGCTCCTTCAACTTTTTTGCTTTTATCCGGATACAGCTGCTGGAACTGCTCAATCGCCTGACGTGCCTCGAACCATTTATGTCTCTTGACCGCCATGTCGATTTTACCTGTCCATGCCGGCTCGATCCATTTGGTATCAGAGAACTGTCCGATAACCTGGTCATAAAAGATCACCGCTGACCGGTACTTCTTCAGCTTTGCATATTGCTGGGCAATCGAGAACCTGTTATGGGCGAGCTTTTCCCTGAGCACAGGTATGGCCGTAATGGAATATCGTGCTGGAGACAGCCGGGACAGATCCGACAGGGCCGCTTCATATTTGACCTTGTAGGAGGCATTGTTCGGATTGACTTTCAGCAGCTCCCTGTAGGTTTCAACATCGTTGGCCGCCTGTTCTGACTCCTGGGACGGATACTGGTCGAGATAGGACTGGAACTCAGTAATGGCCTTGATCGTATACTCCTGATCAAGCTCATACATGGGGGAGAGCTTTTCGTAGGATCTGGCAAGCTGATACTGAGCATCTTTCGCATACGGAGAATTAGGCGTCTGCTGCAGCAGGCGACGATAAATATCCGCCGAAAGCATGTATTGCTTCGATGAGAAATATGCATCTCCAAGGGTGTGCAGCACATCGTCCTCAAGATCCGTGGCCCTCGTTGAGAACATAAGCGGTTCGAGCTGTGATATGGCCTTATCGTAATTCTTCCTGGCGACAAGAGCTGTTGCCTCGCGGTAACGCTGCTCTGCGGGGATTATCGTTGGCGTACTGGAAACAGACTTCGAGGATGAACAGGACGAAAGCAGCAGCACGAGGCAGATCAGACCGGGCACAACCGAAAGCACTGGTTTTCTCATGACCGATTGAAACATAGACACTCCATTAAACCATGTGGATAAAAGATGCACAAAAACCATGCTGACGTGTCACGAACACATCAAAACTCCCTAAAACTAATTCAGGGTCGGTGAGGCTGGAACAGAACTTCTGGCAGGTGAAGCAGATCGTAAAGCGCATAAAATAATCGCTGCTCTGGTCGTGACTATATCAACATCCCGCATCAACCGCCAATCAACGACCACCTGACACAACCATCCCATAGGGGCATTTGATGAATAGTACCGATTTCGTGGAGCTTAGGGGAGTCGAACCCCTGACCTTCTCATTGCGAACGAGACGCTCTACCAACTGAGCTAAAGCCCCGGAACATCATTGAAATGTTACAAATTTTCAACGATGGGCATAATATAAACCTTTTCAGTACACAAAAAAAGCCTGCAACGGAGCAGGCTTTATAGTAAATCTTCAATGGCTGAAGTCAGGCGGATTCGCCTACAAGCGCTTTTCTGAGCAACTGAAGCTGATGGCTCACGCTGCCGTCGAGAATCGTATCGCCGATTTTGACGGTCACTCCACCGATCAGTGCTTCGTCGAGAGAAATCTTTGCACGAATCTTTTTCCCGGTCCGGACTGAAAGCCCGTTGACCAGATCCTTTGCCTGATCGTCGCTGAGCTTGACCGCGCTTTTTACGTCGGCGTTGACAACACCGTTCTTCTCGTCAAGCAATGTTGCAAACTCACCTATCACTTCCGGCAGAAGGCCTGCGCGCTTCTTGTGTGCCAGCAGTTTGACGAAGAGCATCGTCTTTTCGCCGATATCATTTCTGAATATCTCTTCGAGAAGATGTGACTTCTTGTCACCATTGATGAGTGGGCTTCTGAGTGCGACGAGCAACTCACGGCTCTGGCTAAGCACTTCATCTATCTTCTGCAGATCTTCATTAACCCTCTCCAGAAAATTACCATCTACTGCCACATCGAGCAATGCCGATGCGTATCGACGGCTTGCAATTGCACTTGACATAGTTCCGGAGTTTTATCAGTTACGTGTAGCAGACATTTCCCTGATCATGTCGTTGACCACACCTTTCTGCTTTTCAGCATCGAGAGTAGCCCTTAAAATTTTCTCGGCGCCTTTCACCGCCATATCGGCGACTTCGTTTCTGAGCACATCGAGTGCACGGCGCTTTTCCTGTTCGATTTCATCCTTGGCGGCAGCAATCATTTTCTGTGATTCAACCTGCGCCTTTTCGGTAAGCTCGGAACGTACCTTGTCAGCAAATTCACGGCCTTCCCTTATGATTTTTTCAGCTTCAGCATCAGCTTTGGCCAGTAATTCCCTGTTTTTCTTCAGGATGGACTCGGCCTCGTCCTTTGCGGAGTGGGCACGGTCAATCGCAGACTGGATGCCTTTTGACCTCTCCTCAAGCATCGATACGATCGGTCCCCATGCGATCTTCCTGAGGATAAGAAGAACGATCAGAAAGGTGAGAGCCGTCCAGAATATGAGACCCGGATTCGGATTGAGAAGCCCGCCTTCGAGCAGAATGATCCCTGACGTAAGCATGAACGCAGTCCTTTAACAGTTTGAAAAAAACCGTCTGCAGTTTCCGACAGATTCTGCAGACGGATTAAGCTATGGCATGAAGCATTACTTCAGGGCAAGAAGAACGCAGATAACCTCACCGAACAGAGCAACACCCTCGATAAGAGCTGCTGCAATGATCATTGTGGTACGGATGTCCGACGTAGCTTCAGGCTGACGGGCAGTGCCTTCTGCTGCTGAAGCAGCGGCATTTCCAATACCAATACCTGCACCAATTGCTGCCAGACCGGCGCCGATGCCAGCACCTAAATAACCCAAACCTTCCATCTTTGAATTGCCTCCGTTTATGTTTGTATAAAGCGAATGCTACCTTTTGTAGCGGTTCTGAAAAGTCGATAAAAAATAAGCTTAAAGATACGATTTCTTTTTCAAAACATCAGCCTTTGCGCCAATCATCAATGGTGCGCACCTTCGACCGCATGCTCCTCGCCGCCCTCGTGTGAGGTAGCAAGCCCTATGAACAGTGCCGACAGCATGGTGAACACGAACGCCTGCAGGAAAGCCACAAACAGCTCGAGCAGGTAGATGAAGATCGCGAACGGAATCGACACGGCAACTGCAACGATGTAGCTCTTCAGGATGAATGCAATGAAAAACAGACTGAGAATAATGATATGGCCGGCGGTCATGTTCGCGAAGAGTCGGATGGTCAGGGCGAACGGCTTGGTGAACTGGCCCAGGACTTCAATCGGCACCATGATGATCCAGAGGGACCAGTGCGTACCTGCAGTGAGGTGCTGAAGATACCCCTTGACGCCATGAGCCTTGAACGCCGAAACCTGGGTGATCACAAAGGTGAATGCGGCCAGGGTAAGGGTAACATTGATGTTGCCTGTCGCCGTTGCACCGTAAGGAATAAGGCCGAGCAGGTTACAGAAAAGGATGAAGAAGAACACCGAGAGCAGATAGGGCAGATACTTCTCGTAACCGTGCCCGATGTTCGGCTTGGCTACGTCGTTGCTGATGAAATCGACAAGTGACTCAATGACATTCGCCAGACCTTTGGGTGCCTGTTTGGCAGTCATGTTTTTGAAGCTGGCACCGGCCACGCCTGCAAAGACGAGCAGAAGGGCAGAAGCGAGCCAGATCATCACGACGTGCTTGGTGATCGAGATGTCATAGCCGCCCACAACGATATGGGGCAGATGGATCTCTCCGAAAGGCTCGAAGGCGAACGTGCTGTTATCAAGAATATGGTGCATGATCAAGTCGCCGGGCTTCTCTTCCCCCCCTGCGGCAGGCGCAGCTTTTACTTCGGCGGGCACGGCGGCGGCTGGCGCTGCGACGGTTGCCGGGGCGGCTGTAGCCGCTACGGTTGCAGTCTCCCGGACCGGGGCCTCACTCTGAGTGGAAACAGCGAATGCATGGCTGTTCAGGCTCAGAAGGACAGGCACAACCAGTGCCAGAATTCTTGAAATCGCTTTAACTCGCATAACGATTATCCGTTTCTTGCAGCGTTTTTCTTCAGTTGATTTTTCTTTTGATAGCCGAGGATCTCGACGACCATATAAATGCAGTAAAAGGAAATGAACGATACCACAAAATCAATCGGTTTGACCATGTGGAGCAGATTGATGACTAGAACAGCGGCCATAATGACCAGAAGCCTGAGTCCCACGCCACCAAAAACGACCAAAGTGAATATCCGGGACTCTTTGTCAAATGCATACTCAAAGAACAGATATCCGGCAAGGGTATTAAGCGCGACCATTAACCATGCCGTGAAAACGGAAGCGAGATCTATCGGAAATCTGGTATATCCCCAGTAGATAACCCCCCATAAAACGACGGACAAGATAAATAACTTTAGTAGAAAATCAAACACAGGCTTCATATCTCTCAGCTCTTTTCGTGATTTCGAATATAATCTATGGTTTGCTGTCGCTCTTCCTGTTGGCCTTCTTTACGGTGTTAAAGAGAACCAGGCCCATCCCGAACATGCCGACAAGGACCCCTGCAAGAAGCAGAAGCGGCGATGTGCCGAGCTTCGAATCCGCCCAGGATCCGAGGAAAACGAAAAAAGCGAAGCTTACCGCGATCTGCAGGCCTATACCGAGATAATCGGAAACAGCCCTCGTCGAACGGCCAAACTGGTCAGCAAAGTTATCTTTTTTATCATCATTACCTAACATGGGCATCTCCTTTGTGATGTTCAGTATTGGAGGATAATTGCCCTTCTCGCGCTCTTCATCAGCGCATTACACGCCACCGGTTGCATCGAAAACCGCCCGATAAACATTCCAGGTCGATTCGATCAGTGTATCGAGGCTACTGTATCTGGGAACCCAGCCCAACAGCTCTCTCGCCATTGCCGAAGTCGCAAAGAGGCATGGAGGATCTCCTGCTCTCCTGGGTCCTGTCCGCGCCGGTATGGGCCGGCCGGTAATGCGTCGGGCAGCTTCGATCATTTCAAGCACGGTAACCCCCACTTCGCTGCCGAGATTGACTGACAGGCTTCTGTCATTGTTTATGACATATTCGAAAGAGGCTACATGTGCAGCGGCAAGGTCGCTGACGTGGACATAATCCCTTATGCATGTCCCATCCCGGGTCGGATAGTCATCGCCGAAAACCGTAAGCTCAGGCCTGACACCGAGAGCCGCCTCCATGACGATGGGCAGCAGGTTACCCGGATTCCTCTCAAGCCCCGTGATCCTTCCCCTGACATCGAATCCGGCCGCATTGAAATACCTGACAGAAGCGAACCGGAGGCCTTTGAGCTTGTCATACCAATCCAGGATCCGCTCGATTTCGAGCTTGGTGAACCCATAATAGTTCTCAGGCTCTTTGGGATGTTCTTCATCTATAGGTAAATATGCCGGGCTGCCGAAAATAGCTGCAGACGAAGAAAAAAGCAGGCACTTGATGCCGCTTGCCACTGCCTGGTTGATTACCGATATCGTTCCGCAGATATTGTTGACGGAATAGACCTCCGGGTTCAGCATTGAGTCTCCGGCTGCTTTAAGGGCGGCAAGGTGAACGCATCCGTCAAACCCTTCATTCATGACCCCTGCCAACTGCTGGCCATCGAGGATATCGCCTCGAACGAAGGCTGCGTCGTCAAAAAGGTTCTCCTCCCGTCCGGTCGAAAGGTTGTCGAACACTGTAACCTGATAGCCACGATCGCGAAACTCACGCACCACGTGGCTGCCGATATATCCGGCTCCGCCGATAACGAGAATTTTCATAACCCGAAGTTGAATGATTGATATCTGCAGAAAAAGATAACACTTCCCGCTATAATAATTATGCCCGTAACGCGCAGGGTTGCATCTGTTTGATAAAATCAGGTATTTTAAATCATCCCCTCTGTTGATCACTGGCGACGATCCCGATACCCATGAGAATCTTGTGCATCATTACCCTCATGACCCTGTCGTCCTGCGGATTCCAGCACTCCGGGAGTGAGCGTAGCGTCGAAGAGGCCGCAGACACGCTGAAGGCTGTCAATACAAAGCTGGAAATTCTTAACCAGAAGCAAGGGATAATTTCCGTTTCGAGCCGACAGGTCGAGACCATAAGCAATGTTGCTGAAAACAGGCGAATTCAAAGCCGCATCATCCGAAATATCGCGTTGATCGATTCAGTGATGAGCGATAACCGGGTTCGCATACGCACCCTTGAGAAAAAGATCTATGAGGACCGTCGGCAAATTGCAGGGCTTGAACAGGAACTGTCGGAGATGCAGAAGAACATCGAAGTCAGACAACTGGAAACCGAACGGTTCCGAATCGGAATGGAACGTTCCGGCATAACGATTGCCGGGCTGCACGACAGCCTTCGCGCAGTGTACCTTATTGCAGCAAAAACTGACAGCCTGGTGAAGTGGAATATCATCGAGAAAAACGGCGGTATTCCCCACCTTTTCGGAAACCCTTTTCGCCTGAGCGGTTACATGCCGTTGAAGAAGTTTATCCGTCTCGACAGAATGAAGACAAGCCGGATCGTCATCCCCGCTTCGGCCGGAAACATCATGGTCATGACGCTGCATGACCGCAACGCGTATGTCATAAGGAAAAGCACGTCAACAGAACCTGATCTGAACCGTCAAACCGGAGGCGCCTCATGCACCCTGGTAATAACCGACCCGGATAAATTCTGGGCTTTATCGAATGCTCTGGTAATAAAAATAGATAACTGAATTCCCCAATGAACACCCGTAGCGGTATTTTTCCTCTCTATCCGACAATTCTCAGAGGGATTTCCGGTCTCATAAGCCTTCAGACCACAAGGAGCGGTGGAGCAAGCGTCCCACCATGGGATTCGCTTAACCTTGGGCCGTTCACCGAAGACTGCAGCGAACATATCCATGAAAACTTCCGCCTTCTCTGCGAACATCTGCAGATCGGCCCAGACAGCATAGTACTCTCCGAACAGGTTCATGGCACGCGCATCTGCCGGGTTAGCTGCACGGGAAATGTCAGCGGATATGACGCACTCATCACCGACAAAGAGGGGATCTTCCTCGGCATCCTCACTGCCGACTGCTACCCGATACTCATCCATGATCCCATGACCAGGGCCTCAGGAGCTGCCCATGCCGGATGGCAGGGAACCGTCGGGCGCATTTCGGAAAAAACCGTAATGGCCATGGGCGAAGCCTTCGGGACCCGCCCTGAAGATTGCCTCGCCTGGGTCGGAACCGGAATATCCGCGGAGCATTACGAAATCGGTGAAGATGTTGCCCGGCTGTTCAACGATCGTTACCTGCAACCCTCACCTTCGGGAGTAAACAAACACCTGCTCAACCTCTCTGAGGCAAACAGGGATCAACTGATTGCAGTCGGGATACCCGGATCACAGGTTGAATGCTCTTCTTACTGTACATGGCGGGACCATGAACAGTTTTTCTCCTACCGCCGCGACCACGGATCGACAGGGCGGATGCTCAGCATCATAGGAATCAGGGCTTCTGACTCAGTCCCCTGACGGCCACAAGCATGGTTCCAAGTTTTTCCTCAAGTCCCTTGAGAAGAGCAAGCTCCTCTCCGGAGAGCTCATCTGAAACGACATCGTAACTGCTGAAAGAAAGCAGGGTCTTGCCGAGCTTCTGCTCGAGCGAACGGATCTCTTCGAGCTGCTGCGGAGTGAGTTTGGACAGACTTGACAACATGGAGCGCCTCCTTTCATTATCGTGGTTATCATTATTGTTCAATGCAGCCTCGCGCGATACCGGGAGATGATTTGTTTGCAGTGCTGTTGATTGGTAGATCTTTTTGGAATAAATTGGACTGACGAAGTAACGTGCGCCGGGAAACACGTTTCAGGAGCACATCTGTCATAATTTAATAAAGACTTTTATCAACAATGAGCAACAATGACCTCCTGACGTATTACGATCGGGCAAACGAGCTGATTTTCAAGGGCCTTGTCGAGTTCAGCAGCATGAAGGCCGCCATCGAACTGGACCTTTTCCGTCAAATGGCCGGCGACCCCAAGGATTCAGGCACGCTCGCCGCTGAAACGGGTTCCGTTCAGCCCCGACTCGACATGCTCCTCGAAACGCTTCGCCAGATGGGCGTCACGAAACAGAACGACGGGAAATGGTCACTGACCCCTTTTGCTGATTTCATGTTCTCTCCTGAACCGAAAGATTCCAACCTGCATCAGGCCCCCGTTGCGAAAGCAATGACCTTCCTTGCTGATGATTTCTACATGGGTCTGGCTGATGCCATCCGTGGCAAAAAGAACTTCAAGGGCCAGGTACCTTATCCTCCGGTCACCCGCGAGGACAACCTCTATTTCGAGGAGATCCACCGCAGCAACGCACTGTTCGCCATCAAACTGCTTCTCGAAGAGGCCAGGCTCGACGGCGTCAAATCTCTTGTCGATGTCGGCGGCGGCATCGGTGACATATCGGCTGCCCTTCTCAAGAAGTATCCCGAACTGGACTCGACAATCCTGAACCTGCCTGGCGCCATTGACCTCGTCAATGAAAATGCCATTGAAAAAGGGGTTGCCGGACGCCTGAGGGGTATAGCGGTTGACATTTACAAAGAATCATACCCTGAGACCGAAGCGGTCATGTTCTGCAGGATTCTCTACTCTGCAAACGAGCAGCTCTCCACCATAATGTGCAAGAAGGCCTTCGACGCACTCAATCCCGGCGGCCGCCTGCTTATCCTCGACATGATCATCGACGATCAGGAACACCCCAATTTCGACTATCTGAGCCATTATATCCTCGGTGCCGGCATGCCATTCTCGGTGCTTGGCTTCAAGGAGCAGGCCAGATACAAGGAGATCCTTGAGTCTATCGGGTTCACGGACGTCACCATGGTCAGGAGATATGAGCAGTTGCTCGTCCAGGCTGTAAAGCCGGCATAAGGCACTTCATCGGAAACGAGAAAGAGGCTGTTTCAGATTTAGTTCTGGGACAGCCTCTTTTATTTTTCTGTAAAATGACAAGAAAAGACCAAAGGGACCAAAAGGACTGAAAGACATAAGGGATTCATGAAAGAAGGATGACATTCGAGAGAGGGTCCCTGCCATGGGAGCAACGGAGCCCCGGCGTTACCAATGTGAAAAGGCTGCCTCATCTTGATTGGGACAGCCTTTTTCTTTTTCAGTTTCGCTTTGTACGGTCAGGCCTCGCAGACGCTTTTGCGGCCGTAAAGGTCATGGGCTCGCCGAAGGATCTCCTCGCGGAAATCGGGATGGGCAATCGTTGCAAGCTCCTCAGCGCGCTGACGCAGGTTTTTGCCGTGCAGGTTGACGATCCCGTACTCGGTCACGACATACTGGACATGCGCCCTTGTGGTCACCACACCGGCTCCGGGCTTAAGCTGAGGGACAATACGCGACTCGCCTCTTCCTGTTGTAGAGGGAAGCGCGATGATAGGCTTTCCTCCTGGGGAGAGGGCCGCGCCGCGGATGAAATCCATCTGGCCACCGACCCCCGAAAAGTGCTTTATACCGATGGAATCGGCACAGACCTGGCCGGTCATATCGATCTCGATGGCACTGTTGATGGCCGTGACCTTGGGGTTTTTCCGAATCTCCCTCGTATCGTTGACATAGTCGGAACCGATCATCTCTACCAGCGGGTTGTCATCGACAAAATCATAGAGCTTCTTTGTGCCCATGAGGAAACTGGCCACGATAAGCTCGTTATGCGTCTGTTTGTATTTGCCTGTTATAACCCCTTTTTCGACCAGTTCGACCACCCCGTCTGAAAACATTTCGGAATGGATGCCAAGGTCCCTGTGTCCCGTCAGGGCTGCCAGGGTAGCATCCGGAATGGCGCCGATGCCCATCTGCAGGGTTGCCCCATCCTCGACGATCGAGGCCACATGCAGGCCAATCTGACGTTCTACCTCGCTCAACGCATGGCGGGGAACTTCGGGCAGGGGATCGTCAACCTCGACCAGTGAATCGATCTTGCTGACATGGAGAAGCCCCTCGCCATGCGTCCTCGGCATGTTGGAGTTCACCTGGGCAATTACATGCCTGGCGGTATGCACTGCCGCCCTGGCCGCATCGACCGATACGCCGAGAGAGCAGAATCCGTGACGGTCGGGAGGCGAGACGTGCACGAGCGCTACGTCGAGTGGCATGATGTTGTTGTAAAACATCGAGGGAACATCGCTCAGGAAAATGGGAATCGCATCTGCATCCCCGCACTGCACAGCCGATCGTACGTTTTTACCGACGAAAAATGCATTGAGCCTGAAGCTTTGCTGGAATTCAGGCCTGATATAGGGGGCGTCGCCTTCAGTATGCAGGCTGACGATTTCGACGTTCCGTAATTGAGATGCTCGACCGACCATCGCATCGATCAGCCTCCGGGGTGTTGCCGCTGCCGTGTGCAGGAAAACCCTGTTTCCTGAATTGATGGCCATGACGGCGTCTTCGGCTGATATCATCCGATAACGCATGAAAAACTCCTTTTTGTACTGTTTACCGGTTCAATGGCGATCAGGAATCCCAACGGGATTTTTTCCCGGGACATCGCAATTTCCGGCGAAAGCTTTCAATAAGCAGTCGGAAAGGTATTGCTGGGTGGCAGAACGCATTGCATGATGATCTTCACTGCAGCGAACCGTTATTCTTCCTTCGCAGGTATGCCGGGGTATCCGTCTGTCCCTTCTGAATCTGCTCATTGTCATTCGAATCAGCCCCAAATGGCTTCGGACCGACAGTCGGCCTCACGCTGGATCCTTCTGAACGTGCAATATCAAACGGCTCATTTATGGACAGGCTTTTTCTGATATAGGCGGGAATCCTGAGGTCCTCTACTACCTGATCCGAATATCCGGTCGGCTGGAGCGGCCTGACAAAGCCGGGAACCGGGGTCTGTTTTGGGGCCCTTGCCTCCTTTGCTCCAGCCTGGGGAGCTATGCGAGACTCTTCGCCGGGTTCCTTCCTCCTGAAACCGGTCACGATGACCGTTACCCGGATCTCTCCCGAAACCTGGGGCTCATCGACATAACCGTTGATGATTTTAGCCTCCTCGCCGACCTGCTCTTCAATATAGTTCATCGCGTCGGACATGTCCCGCATGGTGACATCCCCTGTTATATTCACCAGCACCCCTTTCGCGCCACGGATCGAAATACCGTCCATAAGCGGGCTGCTGATGGCATCGGATGCTGCTTTCAGCGCCCGACGCTCTCCGGCAGCAGCGGCAGATCCCATTACGGCATCGCCAGCCCCCTGCATGATGCTCCTGACATCGGCAAAATCAACATTGACGTGGCCGTGGCGGGTGATGATATCGGCAATTCCCTTCACCGCCCGGTAAAGCACGTCGTTTGCCATATTGTAGGCCTCGGTTGCGCTCACCCCCTCTTCTGCAATGCTCAGGATCTTTTCATTTTCAACAAGAATGAGCGTATCGATGTATTTCCGCAGTTCGGCAATACCTCCATCTGCGATTCGAGCCTTGATCTGGCCTTCAAAGCTGAACGGCCTGGTGATGACCCCGATCGTGAGAATGCCCATATTCCGGGCAATTGAAGCGACGACCGGAGCCGCACCGGTACCCGTGCCCTTGCCCATACCGGCGGCAATGACAACAAGATCGGCCCCGCGAAGCTGCGTAGCGATGATCTCCCTGTCGTCTTCGGCAGCCTGCCGTCCTTTTGCGGGATCAGCACCGGCTCCGAGGCCATTGGTCGCCTTCTTGCCGATCTGCACCCTTATCGGCGCCTTCGAATTCAGTAGCGCCTGGCGGTCCGTATTGAAAACGACAAATTCGGTGCCGCTGATCTTCCTGTCGATCATGTTGTTCACGGCATTGCCGCCGCAACCACCAACCCCGACAATCTTTATGTTAACTCCGTGTCCCTGATCACTGTCAAACAGGCCCGCATCGAGTTCAAATGCCATGATGTCTATCCCTTGATTATCGTCTCGTTATTCTATAGCTGGTCCCAGAACTTCTTCAGTCGGTCGACAAGTTTTTTCCCTGCCTGCGTTGTTTCGGAAGCCTGATCCAGACCTGAGACGTAAGCAGGTTCTGAAACTGGTTCCGGCGCCGGAGCGGGAACTGACGGTGCGACAAGGCCGTAATCCTGATAAAGATTGTTCTGCAGGGAGTGCGCGACAAGCCCCATGACTGTGGCGTACATCGGGTTGTTGATCGCCTCCTTGATCCCGCCTGAAACTCCTTCTGGGTATCCGGTACGGACATCGAGGCCGAGAATGTCCCTTGCGAGTTCCTCCGTGCCGGGAAGAAGCGACCCGCCGCCTGTAATGATTGCTCCGGCATTCAGGTATTCGTAATAACCGGAACGCTTGATGATGTCGCGGGCCAGTTCGAAGATCTCCATCATGCGCGCTTCGATGATCACGGTCAGGGAGCTTCTCGGGAAGGATTTCCGGGGCCGGCCCTCGATACCTTCGATCAGGATCTCTTCGTCCTGCTCAAGGGCCCGGGCATAGGCGCATCCATATCGAATCTTGAGTTCTTCTGCTACATCATTGAGCGCCTTGACTCCATAGGCGACGTCATGAGTCACGTCGTTGGCCGCAACCTTGATCACCTCTGAATACCTGATGGCTCCGTCGATATAGATGGCAACTTCGGTCGTGCCGCCTCCGATATCGATCACCACCACGCCGCTTTTCTTCTCGCTGTCCTTCATGACGGCCAGGCCGGAAGCCACCGGCTCGAAGGTCATGGCACTGACTTCGAGGCCTGCTTTCTCAATACACTGCTTGATGTTGCGAATCTTGGTACGGAGCCCCACGACGATATAGGCACTGCCCCTCATCGTCGTGCCGGCCATGCCGATCGGGTCCAGCACCCCCTCCTGGTCATCGACAATGAACTCCTGCGGGATGACATGGATGATTTCGTGATCGATATCGAGATAGCGTATGTTGGTCTTGGCCTTCTCCAGGAAACGCCTGACATCCGAATCGTTGACGATTCCTGACTGGTTGACGCTGATTTCCGAATTGCTGTAGATACAGTGGACGTGGGCGCCGGAAATACCGACGTTTACCCCCTTGATCCTGATCGAAGACTCCCGTTCAGCATCAGCCACTGCTTTCCTGATCGCATCGACGGTTTTATTGATATTGACGACAGTTGCCCTCTGGAGCCCCTCGGAATTGGAGCGCCCCTTTCCAAGGACGTTGAGCTTACCTACGTCGTCCTTTTCGGCGACCACGACACAAACCTTGGTAGTACCTATATCGAGCCCGATTACAATGTTGCTCTTCAGCATGAGATGTTTAATGTTCAATGATGTTCATCGGGGATTTTGCTGGCGCGGAGGCGTCGCTGACGGTATGGTTGGTGATGCGGGCGCTACCGGGTTTTCCGGCTCTCTTGCAAACACTCTTTCCCGAAAACGAAGGTCGACCGACTCATAACAATCAATACCCTTTTTTGCAACAACCTTTTGCCAGAATATCTCGAATTTTTTCAATTTTTCCTTGAAGTTGCCGTCATTGCCGATAATAAATCGAATAGGGGAGCCGGACACGGCAAACCATGACTGATTGTTCGATGAAAGATGGATTTCAGATAGCAGCAGGCCGGCATGCGACGACTCGGCAAATGCCTTGAGAATATCAACGAGAAGCTGCTGTTCATCAGTGTTAAGACGGCTCATTCTGTTGCCGGCAGGGACTGTCCCGCTTACGCCATAAACCGGAGTCAGGCGATGATATCGGCCAGAGATTTCATCATCCGGAAGAAGCACCCCTTCGGTATCGATAATCTGGCGGGTCTGTCCGTTGATGGAAACAGCTGCAGGCTTGCGCTCCGTTATCCTGACCCTCAGGATTCCGTTCAGCTCTTTGCTTGCCAGCATATCCTTGATATATGGCTCTGAAACAAGCGCCTTCCGGATCTCCTCGATCCTGACTTCGTCCAGGTTCCTGCCTTTGAATGTCTGGAGATGCCCTTCGATCTTCTGAGGGGATATCAGGGTCGTACCGCTGACAACCACTCGGTTGACCATCACCCTCTTTTTCCACTGCGCCGCATACCAGGAAAGCGAGGCGATGGCAATAAGCAGCAGCAACACCGCCACGGAGATGACCGGTGTCGAGCCAAGGATACGGCAGGCCTTTCCTTTCGATGATCCCCTGCCTGTCAGGGACGGCTCAGAGCCGAACTCAGCAACAGGGTCCTCCAGCGGGCCGCCACGCACTTTGTTATGATGATGGTCTGAAAGGGTCATCTTTACCGTTCCTGTTAATAGCCTACAAGAGTCAGGTCGAGCTCGAGAGACACCCCGAAGCGTGTTTGAACCTCTTCCCTGGCCATTCGTGCCAATTCGAGAACGTCTCCTGAAGTGGCACAGCCATCATTGACGATCGTATTGGGTTCGTCCACCGAAATTGACGCGCCACCAAGGCGTTTGCCCCTGAGTCCGCAGGCATCGATCAGATCGCCGGCCGACGATCCCTGAATACCGGAAGACAGGGGGATCCTGAACACCCTTCCTGTCGCGGCCTCAGGGCTCTGCTGCACGGAGGCCCTGTCGATGCGGGCAAAATCGATCGCCTTTTTTGCCAGCTGCTTTTCTTTTGATGAAAGCTTTTTCATCCTGAACCCTGCGCCAAGGATCACATCCGCCTCGACGACAGGAACCTCGTCTGCGACCTGCAACTCCCTTTTCTTCAGTCGCTTTACACGACCATTCCTCAGGACATCGACCCATTCGACATGATCGAGAATCCTCCGGCCTGCGATGCCTGCATTCCTGCGCAGTGCCCCGCCTACGGTTCCCTGCAGGCTTTCCAGATGCTCCATCCCGCCCAGCGATGCCTGCAGGGATCGCTCCAGAAGCATCGGAACAGGAACCCCCGCATCGGCATCTACGATATCGTCCTCAATGGCAATTTGGTCGAGGAAATGGGTAGCGATGACCGCACCCCGAAACCCTTTGTCATTCACCAGAAGGCTGTGGCCCCTGCCGAGGATGAAAAACGGAAACCCGAGTTTGCTGAAATAACCGAACGCCCTGGAGAGGTCTGAACGGTCCCTCGGTTTGATGAGAAAGTCCGCCGTGCCGCCGATCCGGATCCCGGTATAAGGCGCGAGAGGTTCGGCTACGGCCACTGGCCCCCTGATCAGGCGAATAAGCTCCTGGGTAGAAATCATTTTACGTCCCGGCTTGTGTTTCCGCAGGCCTCGCTGCAAAAGCCGGCAAACTGCGTTGCTGTCTGGGTGATATCCCCGGCACCCATGAACAGGATCAGCGTGTTCGGCAAGGCCTGCTCCCGCAGAAGGGTGAGCAGTTCTTCCCTGGCTTGTGCGAAAACGACGTTTTTCGCCCCGGCCCGTCCTGATGCCTCGGCGACAAGTTCACCGGTGACGCCGGGATAATCGACAGCCTGCTCCCTCGACGGATAGATCCCTGCCACATAAACCATATCGGCCCGGGAGAGCGCCCAGCCGAATTCGTCGGCAAACTCAGCCGTCCGCGAAAACAGGTGCGGCTGGAAGACCGCAACAATCCGGTGCGCTTTCCAGCCCTCCCTTGCAGCCCTGACCGTTGCCTTGACTTCCGACGGATGGTGGGCGTAGTCATCGATGACGAGCAGTCCGTCGGGTCCCTTGTACCTGATCTGGAATCGGCGGCGCATGCCGCTGTAGCGCGCCAGACCGGCGATAATGCGCTCCGGCGGAAGGCCAAGCTCGAGGCCTGTCGAAAAAGCAGCCAGGGCATTGAGCACATTGTGCCGACCGGGCACGCCAAGACGTACCCCGCCATGGGTCTCGCCAAACGCACTAACAGTAAAAAGGGAACCTGCTTCGTCGAGTTCGATATCGGAAGCCATCACATCCGCGGGCTCATCGATGCCGAAGGTGATATACCTGCGGTTCAGGCGCGGAATGAGGCGCCTGATTTCAGGCCAGTCCACGCAGCAGATGACACGGCCGTAGAACGGCACCTTGTTGGCGAACTGTGCGAAGCTGTCCCGCAGGCCGTCCATTGTGCCATAGGTGTCCATATGTTCAGACTCGAGGCTGTTGACCACGGCGATGGTCGGGGTCAGTTTCAGGAACGCCCGGTCGTACTCGTCGGCCTCGATCACCATGTACTTGCCCTCGCCGACCACTGTGCTGCCTTTCAGGAAGTCTGAGACCCCGCCTATCATCACAGTTGGAGACTCACCGGCATCGAGCAGCATGGTGGCGATCATGGCCGTGGTGGTCGTTTTGCCATGGGTCCCCGAAACGCAGATCCCATATTTGTAGCGCATCAGCTCGCCAAGCATCTCGTCCCGCTTGATCACCGGAATGCCGAGCTTTTCGGAGGCCAGTATCTCGACATTGGTGTCAGGGCGAACCGCCGAGGAGTAGACGACCACATCGCTCATTCCGACATTTTCCGCCTGATGGCCCTGATGGATGACCGCCCCGAGCTCCCGGAGCTTTTCGATCACCTCACCGGACGCCAGGTCCGAACCGCTGACTGAAAAACCGGATTTCAGAAGCAGCTCTGCTATGGCGCTCATGCCTGCGCCGCCTATACCGACGATATGGACGTTTCTCGTTCTTCCCAGTTCCATTGAAAGGCACTCCTTACTTTTTTGATAGCGCAATAATTCTTGCCGCAAGCTCTGCCGCGGCGCCGGGGTGGCCCTGCCTCCTGCTCGACTCGCCCATGCGCGCGAGCATTTCCCGATTTTCGACAAGCGCAAGGATAGCCGCAAGCGACTCGTCATCTCCAAGCCGGTCATCCTCAACCATGACCGATGCTCCTGCCTTGACCATGGCAAGCGCATTGTGCCGCTGATGGTCCGCGGCAGCGTAGGGATAAGGTATCAGGACCGAGGGCTTGCCGAGGTTGGTCAATTCGGCCAGCGTCGATGCCCCTGCCCTGCAGACAACAAGGTCGGCAGCGGCATACGCCTGCCCCATCTGTTCAATATAGGGCGCAATCCACAGCGTAGCGGAAGGGGAGACCTGCCCTTTGACCCTCTCGAAGTCCAGCTTGCCGGTCTGCCAGATCAAATTGACCTTACCGGAGAGGCGACCAAGGAACCGGAGCATGGCATTGTTGATCGAGCGGGCACCAAGGCTTCCCCCGAACACCAGCATCGTCGGAAGCTCACTTTCGAGACCAAAGCGGCTGCGGCAATCCCCCTTATCCTCCGGCGGGAACTCCCTCGCCGGGTTTCCGGTAACGAATAACGTCGAGGTCCGTTTGAAAAAACGCAGGCTCTCCGCAAACGACAGATGAACCTCGGTGGCCATGCGCGACAGCAGCCTGGTCGTCACACCTGGAAATGCGTTCTGTTCCTGGATGAGGGTTTTGCGTCCCATCAGCTGCGCGGCCAGCAACACAGGTGCGCTGACGTACCCTCCTGTTCCGACTACCACATCGGGATTCTCACGCCGTATGATCGACGACGCCTGGCTGATGGCCGATGCAAAATCGGCAAGCACCCCGACATTGGCCATGATATCGCGAATCGATCGGCCCCGCTTCAGGCCCCTGGCGGGAAGGAGGTGCAGGCGATAGCCGAGCCGGGGCACCTCTGTGGACTCGATGCCCCGTTCAGTGCCGGCGAAAGAAACCTTGACGCCCGGATCCGCCTTTTTCAGTTCTGCCGCCATGGCGATTCCGGGGTACAGATGGCCGCCTGTGCCGCCTCCGGCAAAAAGTACGTTCATGCCTCCCCTCCTTTCGATTCGAGAAGCGCCTGCGCCCTTGCCATCACCTCGGCCTTTTTCTTGTATCGGGATATGCTGACCAGGATGCCGACACCGAGAGAGTTGAAAAGGAGTGCCGTGCCACCATAGCTGATAAAGGGCAGGGCCACGCCTGTAGTAGGAAGGAGATGGCTCGCGACGGCAATGTTGATGAACGCGAAGAGGGTGATGGCGATCGTGATGCCGGCGGCCACATAGCGCCCGAAAATGTCGGGGGCATGCTTCGAGATAATAATGCCGCATACGAAAAAGCTGGCAAACAGCGTCAGTATGATGAGCGCCCCGATAAACCCGTACTCTTCGCCGATGACAACGAATACAAAATCGTTGTACGAAAGGGGAAGGTAGAGCTCCCGCTGCTTGCTTGCACCGATACCAAGGCCGAAAAGCCCGCCGTTACCCAGGCCCAGCAGCGCCTGACGCACCTGATAGCTCAACTGCTTTTCGCCTCCACCAAACGAGACGAGGCGGGCCACCCGGTAGGGCGCTGCGATGGCGAACACCCCCGCGATAGGGATAAGCAGCAATGCGGTAGCAAGCAGGTGCTTTACCCTGATGCCGCCGATGAACATCAGCGTGAAGCCGATAAGCGCGATAAGAGAGGCTGTACTGAAATTCGGCTCGAAAGCGACCAGCGTGACCACGGCCATAAGCAGGATCAGCATTGGATAGTAACCGGTCTGAAGGTCCTTTATGTAGGTCCGCTTTTCACTGAGTAGCCGGGAAAAATGAAATATGATCGCGTATTTGGCCAGATCTGAAGCCTGGAACTTCAGTGGGCCGAAACCGAGCCAGCGGGCAGCCCCATGAATGACGTGCAGAAGCTTGAGCACAAGAAGGGAGGTAAGCAGCCCGATACTGACGAAAAGCAACATCTTGCTGATCTTCCTGAAAATGTGGTAGTCCATGTTGCCGACGGCCACAATGAGCACCATGCCGGCCACGGCGAAGCTGAGCTGACGCCAGAGAAAATACTGCTGGTCGGAAAACTTCTGCTCCGCCCATCCCGCTCCGCTGCTGTAGACCACGACGATCCCAATGCACATCAGAAACGCTACAATCAGCAGAAGCAGCTTTCCGGCGATGCTCTCCCCGAGACTCTGCGGGCCAAGATCCATCTCCTCCGGCTCGACGGGCGAGCTGGTCATGCCTGTGATTCCCTTGATGTCCAGGTTCAGCATAATGCCAGCTCCCTGACAAGTTGCTTGAATTGCAGGCCCCGATCCTCGAAGTTGCTGAACATGTCGAAGCTCGAACAGGCGGGAGAAAACAGCACGCTGCTTCCTGGCGAGCCGGCCCGGGCGGCAAGAGTAACCGCCTCCCTGAGCGATTCTGCCGGCTGAACAGTGACGATCCCCCTGAAAGCATCGACAATCTTCTGTCTGGACTCGCCAATGGCAATGATGCAGGCAACCTTCTCCCTGACCAGGTCGACAAGCACACTGTAGTCGTTGCCCTTGTCGCGCCCGCCGGCGATCAGCACCATGCCGCCCGGAGTCGCCTGAAGCGCCTGACGCATGGCATTGACGTTGGTGGCCTTTGAATCGTTGATCCAGTCCAGTCCGCAGGCCGAACCGGCAAACTCCTGGCGATGCTCGACCCCGTTGAACTGCTCCAGGCTCACGGCGATAACCTCAGCCGGGATGCCTGCCGAACGGCCTGCCGCCACGGAGGCAAGGGCATTGTAGAGATTGTGGTCGCCCCGGAAGCTCGGCTTCATGAACTCTTCGACCCGGATGACCTCTTCCTGCACACCGCCTGTCCGGGTGACAATCGCCCCATCAGCTATCGAGACGAAATCAGTCGATCCGTCCCCGAGGGAACCGGATTTCAATCCAAACCTCACGACCCTGAACGGCCACGGTTTCTGCCTGTCGAAATGGGCACGCAGCATCGGGTCGTCGTAATTGTAGATCAGCGTCTCCCCGTCGCCCTGTGCCTCGTGAATCCGGAACTTTGTTCGGGCGTATTCATTGATGTCGCCCCCGTAACGGTCCATGTGGTCAGGTGTGATGTTGGTCAGCACCGCGATATCGGGCCTGAACGAGTAGCAACGCTCGAGCTGGTAGCTGCTCAGTTCGAGCACAGCGATATCCTTCGGCCCCATCTCGAGAACCTTGGAAGAGAACGGCACTCCGATGTTGCCGACGCTGAAGGCCCGATACCCACAGCGCAGCCCGTCCACCTCGCAGATGCGATGGATGAGCGTGGCCGTGGTCGTCTTGCCGTCCGTACCGGTAATGCCGATAATCCGCGCCCGGCAGAACCATGAGGCCAGCTCGATCTCGCTGAACACCGGAAGGTAACCTGCATCCATTTCCTGAAGCACAGGCGCAGTCTGGGGAATGCCCGGACTCACGATGCAGAACTCCGCCTCATGCACCCGGCCGGAATGGCCGCCCTGCTCGAAGGGGACTCCGAGCGTCAGGAGAAACTCCTGGGCTTCCTGGCCGATGGCTCCATACTCGCTCACGAAAGGTCGTGCGCCAACTTTCACAAGCAGCTCTGCCGCAGCGAGCCCGCTTTTTCCGGCGCCGAGTACCGACACCGATTTCCCGTGCAGTGCTTCCGGATTCACGTTATCTCAGTTTCAGGGTCATTAAGCTTGTCAGGAACAGCAGGATGGTCACGATCCAGAACCTTATCACGATTTTCTGTTCGGCCCATCCCTTCATCTGGAAATGGTGGTGCAACGGCGCCATCAGAAAGATCCTCCGCCCCTCGCCAAACCGCATCTTGGTGTACTTGAACCATGCGACCTGCATGGATACGGAGAGGGTCTCAACAAAGAAGACTCCCGCCAGGATCGGCAGCAGCAGCTCCTGCTTGATCATGAGAGCAATGACGGCGATGGCGCTGCCTATAGCCAGGGATCCCGTATCGCCCATGAAGATCTCGGCAGGGTTCGAGTTGAACCAGAGAAATCCTACACATGCCATAACGATGGCCATGCAAACGATGGTGATATCTCCCGCTCCGGAGATGAACGGGATGCTCAGGTACCCGGCATACACTGCATTGCCGGCAAGATAGGCGAATCCTCCGAGCGCGAACACCACGATTGCCGAGCTTCCGGCCGCGAGCCCGTCAAGACCGTCGGTCAGGTTGACGGCATTGGAAACCGCAGTAATGATAAAAATCACTACCGGGATGTAGAGTACACCGTAATCGAGGGTGATTTTCTTGAAAAAGGGAACTGACGTCTTGGAAAGCAGAATTGAAAAGGCTGGATCGTGCCATGTGTAAACCCCTATGATCAGGCCGAGTACGATCTGCCCGATGAGCTTGTATTTCCCGGCGAGCCCCCCCTTGATCTTCTTGACGACCTTGCGATAGTCATCGATGAAGCCGATGAGCCCCATCCAGAACATGGCAAGCATGATCAGCCAGACGTGCGGGTCCTCGAACCTTGCCCAGAGCAGCGTGGACACCTCGACAGCAAAAATAATCAGCAGACCGCCCATCGTGGGAACATCCTTTTTCTTGCGATGCTCCGGCGGAGCCTCCTCCTTGATCGGCTCAATGAATCTCGACTTCAGGAACCGAATGAAGCCCGGACCGGCCAACAGGGTGATCAGCAGCGCCGTAATGGCCGCAGCACTCGCCCGGAAGGTCAGGTACTCTATAACGCCCATCCCTGGCGGATTGAACAGTTCGTTGATGTATTTGAGGAGGTAGTAGAGCATCCTTCTGGTTATCCTTTTGTTTTCTGCTTCATGAGCGTTTCAGCGGCCAGTTCAAGCCTCATGCCCCGGGAGCCCTTGAAAAGCACGGCATCCCCAGGCCTGACGTACCCTGCGAGATACCCGTTCAGGTCGTCCATCCGCTCGAAATGCGCAAGACAGCGGTCACCGCCCTGGGTGCAGATGAGCTCGGCCATCTGGCCATACGTGCAGCATGCATCGACATGCACCTGCCGAATATACCTGCCGATATTTTCATGTTCAAGCACCGATGTGTCGCCCAGTTCAAGCATATCGCCGAGCACGGCTATCTTCCTGCCGCTGCACTCCAGGCCGGCAAGGGTGTCGAGTGCAAAACGCACGGAATCGGGGTTGGCGTTGTAGGTATCGTTCAACACCACGATGCCGCCCCCTTCGAGGAGTTCCATCCGCTTCCATCCTTTCGCCGGCACGAGCGATCCGAGCCCCAGGGCGATCTTTTCAGCACCGAGCCCGAAGTGGCTCCCCACGGCTGCAGCGGCCACGGCATTCGTCACATTGTGGCGTCCGATGAAGTTCATCGACACCGGCTGGCGGCACCCATCCGAGCAAAGCAGGAACGATATCCGACCCACCCTGTCCGTCGTGACCCCTTCAGCCCACCAGGCATTGTCCGGCGCCTGCGTCGTGCCATAACAGACTTTTCGTGAAAGCCCCTCTCCTGCCGACTTCAGCCGCCGGTCATCGACATTGACGAAAGCGATGCCTCCTGTGCGATCAAGATAACGGTACAACTCTGCCTCGGCCTCGGCCACGCCATCCAGGCTTCCGAAAAATTCGAGGTGCTCATGGCCAATGTTGGTCAGGAGGCCAAGCGTCGGACGCGCGATCGACACCAGGAGCTCCATCTCCCCGGGATGGTTGATGCCCATTTCGACGACGGCCATTTCCGTATCGTGACGCATCTGCAGGAGGGTCAACGGCACACCGAGATGGTTATTGAGGTTCCCCCGGCTCATGTGCGTCGAAAATCCCGTCGAAAGAACGGCCGCGATCATCTCCTTGGTCGTAGTCTTCCCGTTGCTGCCGCCGACGCCGACGACAGGAATATCGAACCGTTCACGATATGATGAGGCCAGTTGCTGAAGGGCCGCCACAGGGTCTTCGGTCACCAGGAACCTCCGCCCGGCTTCGGAGTACTCCTGACCGTTCGCGTCGAACCACTCCCTGGACACCACGGCCCATGAGGCCCCGCTGGAAAACACCTCGCCTATGTACCGATGTCCGTCGGTCCTCTCACCGGGAAGGGCGATAAAAACCGCGCCTTCGACCGCCTGGCGCGAATCGATCACGACGACAGGATCCATGAGCACATAGCGCTCGTCAACATCAACGGCCACAATCAGGCCGGCACGATTAAAATCGCTGTAGGTCAGCGCACCTTTCATAACTGCTCCTTTACTTCTGTTGCCATCTGCCGGTCATCAAGGCATGCGGCAAGTATCTCCCGGTCGGAGAAATGCAGCTTCCTGCCTCCGACCTCCTGGTATTGTTCATGTCCCTTTCCCGCAACAAGCAGGATATCTCCCGGTTCGAGGCCGGCAACCGCCTGCCTGATGGCTTCTGCCCGATCCGCAATCCTGAGGTGGGCGCACCCCTCCATTCCGGCTTCGATCTCGTCGAGAATCGCCTCCGGATCCTCATCCCTGGGATTGTCGGAGGTCAGGATAACCCGGTCGGCAAGCTCGGCAGCGAGCCGCCCCATCACCGGCCGTTTCTGCCGGTCTCGATTCCCTCCACATCCGAATACCACGACGAGATCCGAATCCTCAGGAGTGATCTCGCGCAGCGTCTCGAGCGCCTTCTGGAGGGCATCGGGCGTATGGGCGTAATCGACAACTGCGCAACGGCTCCTGTCGGGACTCCAGATCCGCTCCATCCGACCGTCGACGGCGTCAGCCCCGGCAAGCCCGGAAAGGGCGGCATCGGGATCGAGGCCGAGACCAATGCCCACGGCAAAAGCTTCGAGCATGTTCATGACGTTGAATGCGCCTGGCAGTGAAACCCTCATCGGAAACATTCTGTCGCGAAAAGCGACGGTGGCCTGGCTTCCATCTACCGTCATTCCGGAAATCTCCGCATCAAAACGCCGATCAGGATCACAGACCGGGGAGTTGCCGCCGACAGTACAGCAGTATACCCGGTCGGCAGGAAGTTTTGCGGCCATGAATGCTGCCTGGGGATCGTCAGCGTTGACCACCGCAAACCCGTCGCAGGAAAGCTGGTCGAACAGCAGGCGCTTGGCTTCGGCGTATTGCTCCATAGTCTCGTGAAAATCGAGATGCTCCGGAGTCAGGTTCGTGAAAACGGCGGCGCGGAACCGGATGCCATATACCCTTTCGAGCACCAGCGCATGGGACGAAACCTCCATGACGGCCGCCCGGCATCCGGCATCGACCATCTGGCGAAACAGGCCATGCAGCCCGGAAGCCTCGGGGGTTGTCCGCTCCAGCGAAATGTCGTGGTTGCCGATCCGACACAGGCCCGTCCCGATATATCCTGAAGGGATTCCCGACGCGTTGAGCATCGATGTGATGAGCCGTGATGTGGTGGTCTTGCCGTTCGTACCCGTCACCCCTATGATCATCAGCTTGTCCGACGCATTGCCGAAAAAGATCCTGGCGGCATCGGCAAGTGCCTTGCGGGCATCCTTCACGAGAATGTACCTCACCAGGGGAGTGCAAAGCACAGGGCAGGATTCGCACACCACCGCGACGGCGCCGGCTGCGATCGCCCCGTCGATATGGAGGTGACCGTCGGTCCTGAACCCGCGCACGGCGACGAAAACAGCTCCCGGCGCTACCTCCCGCGAATCGCAGGTCACTCCGGTAACAGCTGGATTACCGCCGTCGCCCCGGATTTCCAGGACGTCGCCAATACCAGCCATTATTTCATCGAGCAGCACCATCGGACGCTCCATCTTCGGGTTCATCGTTCACTCTCCTTGAGCCTTCCTGGCCAGATTTACACTGACCTTGCTCTCTTTCTGCACTTTCGTTCCGGGGGCGACGCTCTGAGAGGTGACGACACCGTCAGCTTCGCCCGTATGCACCATCACCAGGCCGGTCCACTCCAGCAACCGCGATGCTTCCCTTATCCTGAGCCCCTTCAGCTCCGGGACAGCGACCGTCGTTATCCTGTCGAGATTGGCCTTTTCGGCAGATTTCATGTTCAGCCGGCGCTGCATCTCCCGCGAACAGGCCACCGACCTGCCGCAGACCCTTGAAAAGACAGGTGCCGCGACAGCCGCCGCATAATAAGCCGTCTGAGGCTCATCGACAACGATAATCGCGGCATACTGCGGGTTGTCAGCGGGAAAAAATCCGACGAATGTTGACAGGTAGGAGCGCTTTCCGTGATAGCTGCCGGTAAACTTCTGTGCCGTACCGGTCTTGCCGGCGACATCGATGCCCTCGACGGCCGCGGAGACGCCGGTACCTTTTTCGACAACCGCCCGGAAATACTCTTTTGCCATATAGCGGGCCGTTTCGGGTTTCACCGCCTGATCGACCTTCCGGGGCTCGGTCGCCTTGCGGGGACGGCCGTCACTGTCGATGAAGCGCTTGATGATGAAGGGCTTCATGCGTAGACCGTCGTTGGCAATCGTCGCGTATGCCTGAAGCACCTGAAGCGGGGTAGCCATGACCTGATATCCGTACCCCATCCAGGGAAGGGTCGTCTTGTCCCATTTCGGGATCTCCTTGAGAATGCCGCTCGACTCGCCGATAAGCCCGACCCCGGTCTTCTTTCCAAACCCGAGCGCGCTGGCATACCTGTAGAAGGTTTCGGGGCCCTCCTTCATGGCAGTGGTGGCGGCTACGATATTGCTCGACTGCATGATCGCCTCCTTGAAGGTAATCACCCCGAGTTGTTCATGGTCAACGATCTGACGGTCGTAGACCTGCAGAAATCCGCGGTGGCCGTCAACCATCTGTGAGGCCTTCCAGTGCAACACCTCTGTAGCCCCGGAGGCCATGACAATCTTGAAGGTCGAACCCGGTTCGAACATGTCGGTCACGGCCCTGTTGCGCATCTGTTCGCTGGTCACCGAACTCCTCCGGTTCATGTCGAAGTTGGGATAGTTGGCCATTGCGATGATCTCTCCGCTCCTTACATCCATGACGATGCCGACAGCGGCCGTTGCCCTGAAGTTCATGACCGCCTGCATGATCTCATCCTCCACGATTCCCTGTACATCGGCATCAATGGTCAGCTCGACATCGTTTCCGCTCAACGGCTGGATCTGGTCGGCATCCGGGGCCGGATAGCTCTCACCGGTCGCTGAACGCTGGAAAATCCGAATTCCGTCGCGGCCGCGAAGCTCGCCGTCGAACTGTTTTTCCAGGCCGCTGATGCCCCGGTCATCACGATCGGTAAAGCCGATGATCTGCGATGCGATGTTCAGGTAATAGCGCTGCTGCTCTCGCCGGAAGCCGACTCCCTTGAATTTTTCGGTCATCAGGTCGGCAGCCTTCGATACAGGTATATTCCTCTCCAGCCAGACGAACCGTTTTTCGCGCTTGAGCAGATCGAGGTAATAACGCTTGCTCCTGCCGAAAGTGGCAGAAAAACGTTGTGCAACTTCATTGGCGTCCGCCACATGAAGCGGATCGGCATAAAAGGAGATGCTCTCGATGCTCTCGGCAAGCTGCCGGCCGTTCCTGTCGAAAATCCTTCCCCGGCGGGCTTTTTCGGTAACGACAATATCATACTGGCGACTCGCCTTCGCCCTGTACTTCTTGACATCAAATACCTGGATGCCGAGCAGCTTCAGGACAATGGCAACGAAAAACAGCGTGATGAGCAATCCCATGAAGCCAAGCCGCTGGCCGAATTCCCTCTCGCTGGTTCCTCTGGGGTGCTCTATTGAGGGATCTTCGTTCATGAAATCATCGCTGGGGTTATCCGTTCGTCAAGGTTCAAGGTCGACCGGGGGAACTGCCGACGAATTGAGGCCGAGAGTCTGCGCGAGCCCTGAAATGTTATGAATGCTCTGAAGCTCGCTTGCTTTGAGCACCTGGGCGGCACTGATGCTGGTGCTTATCCTGAGCTGCTCGCGAAGCTTCTCGTTCCGCTTTGAGAGCTCCTTGATGGCAAGCGTGTTGTAAATCTGAAACAGAAGAAGCGCTGTTACGCCGATAAGGTACAAAAATGTTCTAAGGCGCAAAATCGCTGCGATATCGAACATCTCGCCCGATGCTTTTGATGATCTTGACGGTGCTGAATACTCAGGCTCCGGCTTGAACCGCCCTATAGGCTGCTCGCCAAGAACGTCCACTCCGGCCAGTTCATAGCCGACAATGGCTCGTCCGTCGTGCTGCCTGAAAAGCTTCCCGGTCTTTCCGACAAGACTGGCAAACGAACTTCCGACAGTTTTCATGGGACTCACGCTCCACCTCCTCCTTCTACAGTTTTTCTACGATTCTGAGTCGGGCACTTCTCGATCTTGGATTGCTCCGGATCTCCTCCTCGGTGGCCAGGATCGGTTTTTTCGTAACAAGAAGCGCCTCTGCCGGTGCAAGCGGCTCCCTGATTGCCAGCCCTTTCGGGCCCCAGTCCGCCGTTGCCCTGGCTGCAAAAAAACGCTTCACGATCCTGTCTTCGAGTGAATGATAGCTGATCACGGCAAACCGGCCGCCCGGAGAAAGCACTGAAAATCCATCTTCGAGCGCTTTTTCCAGCACGCCAAGCTCGTCGTTTACTTCGATGCGCAATGCCTGGTAAATTCTTGACAACGTTTTGATGGCGAGATCTTTTCTCGGGCAGGCCCCTCTGACCACCTCGGCGAGTTCGCCGGTCGTACGGATCGGAGCTCCTGCCCTCGATGCGACCAGCGCCCTGGCGATCCTGCCTCCGAGCGGTTCTTCGCCATATCGGAGGAAAAGCCGAGTCAGCGAACGCTCATCGTACTCATTGACAATATCCGCTGCCGTAACCGGACCATCCGGATCCATCCTCATGTCAAGCGGGCCATCCCTGAGATAGCTGAACCCCCGCCCTGGCGTATCGATCTGAAAAGATGAGACCCCAAGATCAAGGAGCAAGCCCATCACCGGCAATCCCTGACCGATTCCCCGGCTGACCGAGGTTACGATCTCCAGTACCGAGCTGAAGTTTCCCCTGACGAGGGTACTCATGTCGCTGTACGCTATAAGTTTTGCAGCTGCAGCTTCAAGGGCATTGCTGTCCTGGTCGATACCGACAAGAAGAGACCTGCCTTCAAGCGCGCTGAGCAACCTGAGCAACAGCAATGAATGTCCTCCTCCACCAAGCGTGCCGTCCACGTAAATTCCGGGGAAGGTTACAAGGAGCGAAGTCGACGCTTCAGCCAGAACCGGCTCATGGTAACTATGGAAATCCACGGCCTCAGACATATCGTCCGGCAAGCTGTGCAAACCTGCCCGAATTTTCACTCAGAAGCCGCTCAAGCCGTGCAGGATCCCATACGATCATCTTCACATTGGCGCCGATGATGACGGCCTCCCTGTCGATTCCTGCATGCTCCAGCATCTCGCGTGAAAGGGCTATCCTTCCGGAACGATCCAGCTCTGCCTGGTCGAGCCGTGCATAGATCATGGTGGTCAGAAGGCGCTCTTCCGGATTAAAATCGGAAAGCTTGAGCAACTGCCGCTCCTTCTCGCCCCAGACCGATGGCTCGTAAAGCTCGAGTGAACCGTCTTCAGCTTTCAGTACGTAGAGAACCTGCTCACGTTGCGGAGAGCCCGCACCGGCCTCATCCCTCTCAATAAAGACTTTTCGCCGAAACCGGGCCGGAATCAGCAACCGGCCTTTATCGTCGATGGTATGTTGTTCTCTTCCTATAAATCCGGGCATAAAGACCCCATTTTTTCCCACTTTTCCCCACGTTAAATGTATGCAATAGGAAGTTCAAAAAAAATAGTAGACTCCCCTTCGGGAAGAGATAACGAAGTAAAAAATGCTGGCCGACCATGGCAAAGAAATGCAGGGAGACCGTCATCGACGGATACAACCTCATACACAAACTCTGGAATCCAGGAAACAACGAATCGATGGCGGCCCTGAGGGAGCGCATCGAACTGCTGCTTTTGGTTTACCGGCAGAAGAGCCGCCAACATGTAACCCTGGTCTATGACGGAGGGGCAGGCGCAAAACCCCTGGCTGTCAGCGGCGCTATCGAGGTAGTATTCAGCGGATCATCCAGAACAGCCGACCGGTGGATCATCGATCATGTCAAATCGATGGGCTCCCGTGCCAATCTGGTCAGCGTCGTCAGCTCGGATCTCGAAATCCGCCGATATGTAACAGCATGGGGCGGGCAATGGATAAGTTCCGAAGCGTTTGTCGAAGAGCTGGGGACCCTCGGAATCCTTGACCCCGCCCAAGGCCGCCAGGGAATCCGCCGCACCTCCGCCGGCTCGCTGAAAAACGGATCGCGGCAACTCAGCGATGTCGAGGTCGACCGGTGGCTCAAGCTCTTCAACGAGAAGAAATGAGTGCTACAAACTCCGACAATTTCTTCGGACAATTTCTTATAATTAAAAGGCACTTTTATTTATATACCCTGAGCTGTTTGAGTTTGAGACGATGGAGCGCAGAAGCTTCATTTCCTCAGAAAAGTTTCAACCCGGCAAACGCTCAGAATCGTTTTCTTCAGTTACCCTGATTTTCAAAGCGGAAGCCAACAAGAATTTCGAGCATCGGCCAACCATGCCGATCGAATCGTGCGATAGAAATTACAGTGGTGACATTAAGTGGAACTGCCCTAAAGAGAGTTAATTACCGATCCCCTTAACAGACGACCTATCATGTCCGACAGCTGTGCAAACAATAACGATCACCGGCGTGAACTTGAAGAATGGCGAGGAAAAATCGATTCGATCGACAGGCAGCTTGCCTCCCTCCTTTGCCAGCGCCTGCTTTTCGCCGGCAATATCAGCGCTGTAAAAACAAGGATCGGGGAAACCGTCCTCCAACCGGAGCGTGAGAAAGAGGTTCTCAGCAATGTGCTCAGCCAGACCGAATCCCCTATGATGGGGCAGGCTCTTGAGCGGATCTACCACTGCATACTGAATGAATCCCGGCTGATCCAACACGAATGCAAAGGTCAGCAGCAAAGCATTTCCTCCCGTTAACAGATCCGGTCTTCGATGCCCCGACCCCTCTCTTTCGTACGTTCTGCAAAGGCGCTTCTCACAGTCTTTGCGACACTCGCGGCAGTTATCCTTTTCCTGCCTGGCATCAATTCCGTCCGGACTGAGGGCTCCCCAGCAACTATCAATGTCCATCGCGGCACCGGATTCAGGCAAATCGTTGACAAGCTTCAGGAGGCGAAAGTCATCCGATTCCGCTGGCCACTGCTGGTAACCGGAACAATCTTCCCGGAACTGCACAAGATCAAACCCGGCAGATACAGCGTTCCGCTCAACCGCTCAACCTTCAGCCTGCTGCAGCATCTTCACTCCACTCCTCAGGACGAAGTGCGGCTCATGATACCGAACGGAGTTGAACAGAGGAAAATCGCTGGCATCGTCGCCGCAAACCTGGACATCGACTCGACAGCATTCATGGCTGCCTCACGGGACCCCAAAATTCTGTCATCGCTCGGCATCCCGGGGGAAAGCACAGAAGGCTATCTCTTTCCTGGCACCTATAATTTCCCATGGGCAAGCACCCCAAGGGAGGTGATCACTTTCCTGACCGGACAGTTCAAGGCCTTTTACTCGGACAGCCTTAAGCAGGCTGCGTCAAAGTCCGGTCTGAACGAACGGCAACTGCTGACGCTGGCCTCGATCGTAGAGGCTGAGACCCCTTTAGATAACGAAAAACCGGTCATCGCCAGCGTCTACCTGAACCGCCTGAGAAAGAACATGCGACTGCAGGCCGATCCGACCGTTCAGTATGCGATTCCCGGGGATTCACGGCACCTCTATTTCAAGGATCTCGAAATCGACTCTCCGTACAACACCTATCGCCATGGAGGCCTTCCTCCCGGGCCGATATGCAACCCCGGGCCTGCATCAATCCGGGCCGTACTGAACCCAGCAAAAACCGGTTTCATCTATTTCGTCGCTACGGGCCAGGGTGGGCATGCTTTTTCATCGACACTTACAGGGCATGCGGAAAACATCCGTCGATACCGTGCAGCAAGACAGGGGACGCCTGCAAGCAACATCCGATGAACGTCCCTGCCTATGCTTGAGATATCGGAGATTATGTATATTCAAACAGGCCAATATTATTAGACTTTACCAACCAACTCACCAGGGAAATGCAGAAAAAGACGTTGTCTGAAATATCGTTACAGGGAAAACGGGTCTTAATGCGTGTCGATTTCAATGTCCCTCTCGATCAGGACAGGAACATCACCGACGAGAAAAGGATCGTGGAGGCCCTCCCTTCGATCCGCAAAGTAATGGAAGATGGCGGGCGGCTTATACTGATGTCGCACCTCGGCAGACCGAAAGGCAAGGTCAACCCCGAGTTCTCCCTGGCGCCGGTCGCCAAACGCCTTGCCGAGCTTATCGATGCCCCCGTGGCCATGGCCAGGGATTGTATCGGCAACGAAGTGATGCAGCAGGTCCTGGCCCTCCAGGACGGAGATGTCCTCATGCTTGAAAATCTCCGGTTCCATTCCCAGGAAGAGGCGAATGATCCCGATTTCGCAAAAGAACTCGCTTCGCTCGGCGAGGTCTACGTCAACGATGCCTTCGGCACGGCACACCGGGCACATGCCTCCACTGAAGGGATCACCCACTACGTTCCAACCTCTGTGGCCGGCTACCTGATCGAAAAGGAGCTTAAATACCTCGGCACGGCGCTCAACAATCCCCAACGCCCGTTCGTCGCGATTCTCGGCGGCTCGAAAATCTCGGGCAAGATCGATGTGATTGACAACCTCTTCAGTAAGGTCGACACAGTGCTGGTCGGCGGAGCGATGGTCTTCACATTCTTCAAGGCACAGGGCATGGCTGTCGGCAACTCGCTCGTCGAGGACGAGAAGCTGGAACTCGCCCTTTCACTTATCGAGAAGGCGAAAAAAATGGGGGTCCGTCTGATTCTCCCTGAGGATGTCGTCGTGGCGGAAGCGATCTCGGCAGACGCGCCTTCAAGCGTCGAACAGGTGACCGCTATCTCCGATGGCGTGATGGGTCTCGACATCGGGCCTGAAACCATCAAGACTTTCACCAGTGAGATCCTGGCGGCCAAGACTGTACTCTGGAACGGCCCGATGGGAGTGTTCGAAATCGACCAGTTCGCAGCAGGAACCTTTGCCATGGCCAAAGCGCTTGCCGATACGACCGCAACGGGGGCAATCACGATCATCGGCGGAGGAGATTCTGCCGCGGCGATCGCCAAAGCGGGCCTTGCAGACAAAGTTACGCACGTTTCGACCGGTGGCGGGGCCAGCCTTGAGTTCCTTGAAGGCAAGGAGCTGCCCGGCATCGCCGCGCTGAACGATTAAGAACGGTTGTGCATTGATTCACAAACAGTTGCGCGCGCACGCGACCTCACTGCCAAACCACGCTGAATGAGCCGTTACGACCAGACATACATGCCCGGAGGTTTCCAGGTGATGCCTCCGGCCATCAAGACGATCATCATCGCCAACGTGGTTGTGTTCCTGTTCCAGAACACTCCGTTCGGCCAGATCCTGACGACGCTCGGAGCACTCTGGCCGGTCGGATCACACAACCCGGAGGGTTATTCCTTCCATTTGTGGCAGCCACTGACCTACATGTTCCTGCACGGTGGCTTTGCCCATATTTTCTTCAATATGTTCGCCTTGTGGATTTTCGGCGCCGAAATAGAAAATTACTGGGGAACGAAGAATTTCACCACCTACTACCTCATCTGCGGCGTCGGTGCGGCCGCCATCAACCTTCTGGCGACCGTCGGGGACCCCTATCCCACTGTCGGGGCATCCGGGGCCATATACGGCGTTCTGCTCGCATTCGGCATGATGTTTCCCGACAGGTACATATTCATCTATTTCCTGTTTCCGGTCAAGGCCAAATATTTCGTTGCAGGATATGCCCTTATCGAGTTCATCTCAGGGCTCGGCGGTAGAGGAATGGGCAGCGGCAGCGACATAGCCCACTTTGCCCACCTCGGCGGGATGCTCGTCGGCTTTGTCTACATCACCATCAAACGGAATGAATGGTCGATCGGCCAGTGGTTCCGCAAAAGTTTGGGTGCCGGTCGAAAGCAGGGCGGACCGAAGCTTTGGCAGGGCGGGAGCAAAGATGAAGAGAGCAGCGAAGCTGAGATCGATGCCATCCTCGACAAGATCTCAAGCAGAGGATATGAATCGCTCACAGCGGAAGAAAAACGCAAACTCCTGAGAGCCGGCCGTCGCTGATCAACTGTCAGACAAAACAACGGCAAGTAGTTGCTGTAAATATATTAACCAGAGAGCTTCCCCATATTGTCCGCAGAAGGCCGCCTCAAAAGAGTTCCCCTGGGAGCGTCAGGTTCCGGCTTGGGGCATTGTTATGCTCTGAATCCACCGCAGCAATGTGGGTTTGGAACTCTTGACTTGCGGCTTAAGAACCGAGCTCCCGGAAAAATATCAGATACCCATCAATACCTGCTGACGATGAAATCCCTGAACGAAACACTGGGCACCGCGAAAAGCAAAGCCGCCGCATTGCTGGGCGATCGGGACAAAACCGTGCGGCTTCTCGACGCATCGAGACACCTCCTTTCGCGCGGTGTCGACCCTCTCGATACGAAAGGGTTGACAGGACGGCTGCTGGCGCTGATCAGGATGGTCAGGTGCTGGGTTAACCGGGAGTACAGGGATGTGCCGTGGCAGACCCTTGTGCTGGTCACTGCATCGCTCGTCTATCTGGTCACGCCCGTCGACGCCATCCCCGATTTCATTCCGCTTATAGGATTTACCGATGACGTCGCCGTTATTACGGCCGTCATCGCCTCAGTCGGCCGCGACCTCGAACGGTTTCTCCAATGGGAAAAGGATTCAACGAATCAGGTGCCGGAGCCGGACACCTACTCCTCTGGCGATACCGCCTGAAATTAAATACTTCTGCGCTTACTCAGCTTTTCATCGAAAGTGAACAGAGGAGGCTGTCGCAAAAGGGTTGTCAAGTGCAATCTTGACCCTGGGAACGCCGAGATCCATCTCGGCAATTCATACGCCAGCTTCGGCCTGACAACGTAAATCGTCATTATTTTGTCGGTTAGCCAAAATGCAGAGCCCTTTTGACATCCATGAAAATGCCGAGCTGGAGCTCGGCACTCCCGGCAAAAGAAAAGGCTGCCTCATTTTAACTTTTGAGGCAGCCTCATTCCGGGTTCTGCGCGCCAGACGACTTCGCCAGGGCGGTTCGCGAACCGCCCCTAAATATGACAATAACAGGAGATGACCTCAAGCAAGTTCACCCTCTTTCGAAGCAGGCCACCGTCTCGATGTGGTTGGTCTGGGGGAACATGTCGACCGGCTGCACAGAGGTCAGACGGTATCCTCTTGCACAGATCTCCTTGCCGTCCCTGGCGAGGTTCGCCGGGTTGCAGCTTACATAGACGATACGCTCCGCTTCCAGCTTCAGCATGGTGTCGAGCCCCTTGGGGTGCATGCCGGCCCTTGGCGGGTCGGTCACGATAACCCGCGGGCTGTCGTATGGCGAAAGGGCGTCGCGCATGGCGTGGAAATCCTTGAGGTCTGCCTGGAAAAAGACCGCATTGGAAAGTCCGTTCAGGTCGGCATTCATCTGTGCGTCTTTGACTGCGCTTTCGACCACCTCGATACCGACCGCCTGCCGACAGTGGCGGGCAAGGTAGAGCGTGATGGTACCTGTGCCGCAGTAGAGGTCGTAAACCGTGTCGTCAGGGCCTAGGCCGGCCACCGAGAGGATCTGGTCATACAGCGCCTCCGCCTGCCGGGTGTTGGTCTGGAAAAAGGAGTTCGCGGAGATCCTGAAATCGAGCTTACCGAGCCTCTCGGTAACATATCCCGGGCCGCTGACGATGTACTCCTGCTCACCGGTCGCCACGGTGTTATTCCGCGTAGTCACGTTGTTGATTATGGTCATCATCTGACCGGGCATTGCAGCTTCGAGTTTCGCCTTCAGCTCATCCATGATCGCGCGTTCGTACCATGAGGTCACGATGTTGACCATCAGCTGGTCGTGACGTTCGCTATACCTCATCATGAGGTTCCTAAGGTAGCCGTCATGGGACTTGGCCGCATAGGGGGCAAGGCCGCGTCCAAGCGCGAACTCCCTGAGAATGTTCAGCACCTCGTTCATGCAGGGTTTGGCGAGGTAGCAGGTGTCGAGATCGAGCACTTTTTCGTAATTGCCAGGGGCATGGAATCCGAGCGCGAAGTGCTTCGGTTTGAGGAGTGCATCACTGTTCATCTCGTCCGCAAGGAGGTAGCGCATGTTCGAGCATGAAAACTCGACCTTGTTGCGGTAATGAAACTGCTCTGGCGCTGCGAGCACCGGAAGGACATCCGGATTCTCGAAGCCGCCGATATGCACCAGTGAGTCCTCGACCTTTTTCCTCTTGTAGCGAAGCTGGGCCTCGTAGCTGACATGCATCCATTTGCATCCGCCACAAGTGCCGAAAACACTGCAGACCGGCTTTACCCTGTCAACTGAAGGCTCAAGCACCTCGAGAGCGGTCGCCTCGAGATAGCGCTGCCTGACCTTGTAAATCCTTGCTGATATTCGATCACCAGGGGCGAGCACGCCTTTAACCATTACTCCCATCCCGCTTTCCGTGCGACCGAAGCATTGGTCCCGCTCAGCGGGATCGACGATGGTCAGCTCAATGATCTCCTCTTTTCTGTATTTGTTTTCCACTGGTATTATCGATTAAGTACATATAAAAACAAGTGCGCTACCCGACATCCCGAATTTCCGGCTTGTCGGCAAGAACCGCCGCACCAAAGACTCCTGCACTGTCGCCGAGCAACGGCGGAAGCAGGGGTATGTCGAATGATCGGTTAAACACATGCTCGGCAATGGCTTGCCTCGCCTCTGCGGTATAGAGCTGCCGGATATTACCCACCCCGCCGCCAACGATGACCAGGTCGGGATCGAGAATGTTGATCACCGCCGCCAGTGCCCTGCTGAATGAGGATACAAGGCGCTCGATCGTCTGCCGTGCGGCAGGATCCTTTCCTGATGAGACCGTTATCGACTTCAGGGAGGCCTTCCGTCCGCTGATGGAAGTATAATACCGTTCAAGTGCCGGACCGGAAATCACCGTCTCGATGCAGCCCCGACGGCCACAGTAGCATGCATCGTGTTCACCGGCAAGGGGATTGTGCCCCCACTCTCCGGCGATGCCGTGGGCTCCACGGACAAGGTGGCCATCGCACACGATTCCGCCGCCGACACCGGTGCCGAGGATGATCCCGAAGGCCGTTGTTCCGGGCCTCGACATATCATCCCTGCCCGCGCCAAGCATCGATTCAGCAAGAACAAAACAATTCGCGTCGTTCTCGATCATGACCTCCATCCCGAGTCGCCCTTCAAGGTCACTGCGTAATGGCATTCCGTTCAGGCATACGGTATTGGAGTTCTTGACAATACCCTCAGGGCCTTCGGTTCGCCCCGGAGAGCCGACCCCGATCCGTTCAGGCCTTGGAATCCCTGCCTTTTCACTCATCAGGCCGACAAGTCGTTCGATCTGGGCAAGGATGTGCCCGTATCCTCCAGACTGTTCGGTAGCCAGCCGTTCCCTGATGATCGGTCGCATCGAGTCGTCGAGAATTACCCCCTCGATCTTCGTTCCGCCGAGATCGATCCCCCAGCAGCTCATGCCTTGAACTCCCGACTGCACAGTATGCCTCCGTGGACGAAATTCTTGACCGTCCATGCTGTAAGCGTATAGACAATCGAGGCGCCAGCAAGCCCGATGAACATACCGCCGATCACATCGCCGGGGTAATGGACGCCGATATATATCCTTGAAAATGACACGAGGGACGCATAGGAGATCATGACGATCGTAAAAGCCTTGTCGACCGGAGCACCTTTCCAGAAGAAAATCCAGATGAGACTTGCCACCGCTGTGGAATTGGCGGCATGGGAGGAGGCAAACGACCAGGAATGGGACTGGTTGACCAGCAGGCGAACCCCATCAAGGGCAAAGCATGGCCGGACTCGATGGAACAGTGGCTTCATGATGCCGGAAGCTGTAAAGTCGGATATTCCAACAGCAAGGATCAGGAGGAGAATGATGATAAGACCATCTTTCCCCTTCCTGATAAGCATGAATGCTGCTGCCAGCACAAGGATATGTGCCGACAGCTTCGGATTGGTAAGGAACAACATCAGATCGTCTGCTGCCGGATGAACCAGGTGAAGGTTCAGGATCCGGAAAAGCCAGGCATCTGCCTGCTCGAGAAGACCCATGGTCAAATTACTTTTTCCGCCCCCCCTTTTTCGCGCTCTGCACCGGCTTGTGTGCAGTTGCCTGAAGCGCCGCAGCCGATTTTTCTTCGGGGGTGGTGGTGGAGTTGATGTAGAACTGCTGGGCGACACTGAAGATGTTGAACATCAGGTAATAGAGCCCGAGGCCTGCCGGCATGTTGTTGAAAAACAGCAGCATCATGGCAGGGAACATCCAGGTCATGATCTTCATCTGCTCATTGGTCTGCGTAGTCGGCGTAATCTTCTGCTGAACGAAGACGGTTACGGCCATCAGAATCGGGAATACGGCAATATGGTCGCCATAGAGCGGCAGCTTCATTCCGAAATCAAGGATTGAATCCGGTACGGAAAGATCCTTGGCCCAGAGAAATGCATGCTGACGGAGCTGAATGGATGAGCGGAAAACGTAGAACATCGCGAACAGCAAAGGCATCTGCAGCACTGTCGGCAGGCAGCCGCCGAGAGGATTAACACCCGCTTCCTTGTAAATACGCCCAAGTTCGCTCTGCAATTTTGCAGGATTGTCTTTGTACTTGTCCTGGATCTCCTTCATCACCGGCTGCAAGGCGGACATTTTCTTCATCGACTTGGTCGATGCCATGGAGAGCGGGTAGGTCACTGCCTTGATCAGGAACGCAAAGATAATGATGATCAGGCCGTAATTGCTCACATACTTGTTCATCACATTGAAAATCGGAAGGATGATATATTCGGCGAACGGCCTGGTAAGCCACTCCCAGCCGAAATCCATGATTTTCTCAAGGCCGACGTTCAGCGACTTGACCGTGTTGTAATCCAGGGGACCTACATAGAGACGGTACCGGTCATTGACCGCATTGCTCCCGGAAGGAAGATTCATTTTCAGCGCAGCCACATAGTTCTTGAAATCACTTGTAGCCGTTTTCGTCCCGTTAAGGTATACCCCTTCGGTCTCCCTTGCCGGAATAATTGCCGCAACAAAGTACTTGTTTCTGACAGCCACCCACTGCGCCTTGCCGGACTCTTCGTCCTTGTAGGCCTGCTTGGCATCCTTCGCATCAACCTTGACGAGACCACCGCCGAGATAGGAGCTCGCAATCGCGTTGCCTGCCTCGTCTGTTGTGTTTTTTTCAGAATAGGTAAGACCGCCGTCCCAGGTCAACTGATACTGATTGCCGGCTACGGTTGAACCAAAGCCTTCAAGCTTGATATCATAATCGACTACGTAGCTGTCTCCGGTGAAGGTATAGGTAATCTGGATGCTTCGTCCGGCATCAACATCGAGAACGTAGCTTACCGACAGTTTTTCTTTGCCTGTAATGGTTTTCGACGTCGTAGCGTCAAGGCTTCGGAAATAGAGGTCACGGGTATCGATGCGCTTGCCGTCATTGCTCAGGAAAAGCATGGACAAGGCTCCTTTGTCACGGGAGGAAACAAGGTCGAACGGTTTGCGTGAACCATCGAGATGCTTCTTGAGCACCAGTGATTTCAGTGTCGCTCCTTTGGATGAGAGCGTTGCCTTGACAAGATCGTTTTCGATAGTGACAACCTTCTCGGCTCCAACGGAAGCAGAGGCAAATGCCCCCAGGCTATCTTTCCTTGCTGCTGCTGCCGTGGCCGAAGGAGCACTCATTTGAGGCGTTTGACCGACGAGTTCTGTTCGATTCGCAGCCTTTTCAAGTTCCGCCTTCTGTTGCGGTTTCATGAACTGCAGCCATACAATCATGATCGCAGCGATCAGGGTAAACCCCATCACCGTATTTCTATCCATTATTTCAACTCTTTTGAATTACCTACAGACCTGTTGTTATTCGGCGGGACGGGATCGTAGCCGCCTTTTGAAAACGGATTGCACCGCAGTATCCTCCAGACAGTCAGCCATGATGCGTAGAGGAAGTTGTGCTGCCTGAAAGCCTCAAGGGCATAATTTGAACACGTAGGGTGATACTTGCAGGACGGCCCGAATAGCGGAGAGAGAAAAGACTGGTAAAACCTGATCAGAAGGATCGGCACCGAATTGAAGACTCGTCCGATGGTATTGCCGCTCATAAACGCACTCTCTTCATGTTGTCCGCCTTGATTACTCATACTCACCCTGATTTCCGTCCGGTGACGGTTTCAGCTTCTTCAAAACAAAAGTCCTCAGCATCTGGCGGATTTCGGATCGGAACCCGGAAAGCGACGGTTCGGCATCCCTTCTGCCCCTGTAAAGAAACGCTATAAACAGCACTTCGCAGCCATCATGACCATCGTTGACAGGCACCCCTGTCAACACCTGCTTTTCAAGGCGGTATGCCTCCCGCATCAACCGCCTGATGCGATTTCGATGCACGGATTTAGGAACCAGCTTCTTTCCGACAGTAAACAGTACCCTTACGGAAGGCGAGCCTCCTCCGGTTCCCGGAGCTGCAGAAGAGCTGATCATCAGGAGGGAGCCTCCTTTCAGGCGGCTACCCCTGGCAAAAAGACGGGAAATATTGCTTTTCCCTCTGGCAATCTCTTGCCTCGGCAGCGCATTGACACGTATTCCTGTAACCATGCTGACCTGCACGCGAATCCGTCCGGATCGGGGCCAGAGGCACCAATCCGCAACGTGGGTTATTTATTCGATGAACGCATCTCACTGCTTACGCTCAGGGAGTGACGGCCTTTTGCCCTTCTGGCGGAAAGAACCTTCCGTCCGTTCTTGGTCGCCATTCTCGCCCTGAAGCCATGCTTGTTCCTTCTCTTCCTGTTGCTCGGCTGAAATGTCCTTTTCATATCCCAAAACTCCTCTCAAATGATTTATTAAAAAAACAGGATTTGCAATTTATCATTTTACTCCATGATAAGCAAGAGCTCCCGCACAACCGGAAAGGTATCCACACCAGGCCTGCAACAAGTTATCCACAATGTGGACAACTTGTTGACAAAAAAAATCACTCCCACCAAAACCCCTTCCATTGCGCCATTCGCGATTCATCAACACATGTTGACAAGTTTCAGGCGAACACCATGTAAGCAAATACCATAAAACACTTTAGGATGTTGAAAACCTTTGACCAAAGCCACAGCCCTTCTTGTGGTATTTTCAGGGGCGGCGTTGTTTTTTGTCCACCGAAAACACTAACTTGTGAACAGAAAATGTTGATGACTCTACTATCCAACGCCTTTTCCCCTCAAATCCAATGCCCGATCCGACCCAGCAGGAAGCCGTCCGCGAACAGCCCGCAAGCACAGTGCAAAGCAGCTCGTTCGCTGAGAAGGTCTGGAGTGCCTGCCTGGGGCTCATCCAGGAAAACATTAACAGTCTTGCATTCAAGACATGGTTCCTTCCGATCAAACCTCTCTTTTTTTCCGGAAGCGAGCTGACAATAGAGGTCCCCAGCCAATTTTTTTACGAATGGATCGAGGAAAACTATTCCGACCACGTCAAGCAGGCCCTCAAACAGGTCATCGGACCCGAGGCGAAGCTGATGTATTCCATTGTAATGGACAAATCACAGGGACAACCGGTAACCATAGAGCTCCCACATCAGAACGCAGCCCCTCCGGCAAACCGTGATAACCGCCAGGGGCAGGAAGAGAGAGACACTGCCGGCCGAGCCAGATTCGAGCGCAGCCGCGCCAGGTTTGAGACAAACCTCAATCCTAAATACACCTTTTCGACGCTCATCAGGGGCGACTGCAACTCCCTTGCATTTGCGGCTTCCAAATCGATCGCCCAGAGTCCGGGCCAGAACGCGTTCAACCCACTCGTAATCTACGGCGGGGTTGGACTTGGAAAAACCCACATGATGCAGGCTATCGGAAACGCCGTCAGGGAAAATCGTATTACGGACGCGGTTCTTTACGTTTCAAGCGAAAAATTCGCCATTGATTTCGTAAACGCGATCCAGAACGGCAATATCCAGGAGTTTTCATCGTTCTACAGGAATGTCGACGTGCTCATCATCGACGACATCCAGTTCTTCGCAGGAAAGGAGAAGACCCAGGAAGAGATCTTCCACATCTTCAACACACTGCACCAGTCGAACAAACAGATTATCCTGTCGGCAGACAGGCCGATCAAGGAGATCAAAGGCATCGAAGACCGTCTCATATCAAGATTCAACTGGGGACTTTCGACCGATATCCAGGCCCCGGACTATGAGACCCGAAAAGCCATCATCCAGAGCAAGCTTCACCAGAGCGGGGTCATGCTCGATCCCGCCGTCATCGAGTTCATTGCGACCAACGTCACCCACAACGTAAGGGAACTTGAAGGATGCATCGTCAAGCTGCTTGCCGCACACTCGCTCGACAACCAGGAAATTGACCTTCAGTTCACCAAATCGACCCTGAAGGACATCATCAGGTACAATACCAAACAACTGACCCTTGATACCATCGAGAAAGCAGTCTGCGCCTATTTGTCGATTACGCCGAACGATCTGAAAGGCAAATCGAAGAAAAAAGAGATCGCTGTAGGTCGGCAGATCGCAATGTACCTCGCAAAAGACATGACCGACTCATCCCTCAAGACCATCGGACTTCATTTTGGCGGCAGAGACCACTCTACGGTCATCCATGCACTGAATACCATAGACAGAAAAATTGCGGCATCCGGCGAGGAACGAAAAAAAGTCGAGGAATTGAAGAAAAGGATCGAGATTATGTCGATGTAAGCACTGAATGTGCACAACCTGTTCATTGAGTGTTGGTACTATCTTGATTTCCATGCAGTTGTCAACATCCGGGAAGAGACCGGAAAAAGCGCCAACAAACCCCCAACAAGGGCAGGCCGGAGAACTGCACATGCTATCAACATCACAAAGGATAGGTTGTGAACCGATAAAATACCTATTTTAAAGAAGATATAAGCCCTGACGGGCCATCGGTCAAGATTTCCACACGAACAACAACAACAACAAATTTTATTTATTAATAAAGAATAACTGTTGTAAGAAGATGAAATTCACCACGACTATTAAAAAACTGCAGGATGCAGTCAGCAAAGTAATTCTCGCTGTTCCTTCAAAATCTCTTGATGCCCGCTTTGACAATGTCCACATGACACTCGAAGAAGGGATGCTTACGCTTTTTGCCACTGATGGAGAACTTTCCATAACGGCAAAGTGTGAAGTGACCTCGACGGACAGAGGTGCAGTGGGTATAAGGGCAAGAACCCTTCAGGATTTTCTGCGGAGCATGTACGATACCGGGGTAACCTTTGATATCGAGCGCCAGCAGGTCAGTGATCTTGGTACTGTGCACATTGCCACCGATAAAGGTCGATACAGGATGCCCTGTACATTCGGAGGCAAACCTGAAAACTTTGAGAGGAATTTTGATCTTGCCATTGGCCTGCAGCCTGCCGAGTTGCAGGATATCATCCATAAAACCCTTTTTGCATGCAGTGTTGATGGTATGCGTCCGGCAATGATGGGTGTTCTGTTCGAATTCGAGGGCAGCGGTATTACCGCAGTTGCCACCGATGGACATCGATTGGTCAGATGCAGGAAAAAGACAACGACCGAAACTGCTGAAAAGCATAAGATCGTCGTACCTGCAAGGGTGCTTTCGAGTATCCAGAGGCTACTCCAGAACGAGGAGGTTCGAATGGCTGTAGACGCAGAACGCAGGAACGTGAGGTTCCAGTCAGAAAATGTTGAACTTGAATCAGCTCTGATCGTAGAACCATATCCCAATTATGAGGCTGTTATACCGGTCGAGAATGATAAAAAACTGGTTGCAGAGCGTCTCCAGATCCATGACTCAGTCAAAAGGGTCGGTAAATTTTCCAGTATTGGCGATCTGAAGATTACCGTTGAAGGCTCAATGATGAAGGTCATGGCAGAAAACGCCAGTGAAGGAGAATCTGCACAGGAAGAGCTTCCATGCAATTTTTCAGGTGAAGAGATCACCATCGGTTTCAATTCCAGGTTTGTCGAGGCCGCACTTGCCCACATCGAGACAGATGAAGTTTGCATCGAATTGAGCAGTCCTACCACCGCGGTAATATTCAAGCCGAAAAGCGGGGAAAAACAGGAAGACCTGATTATCCTGGTCATGCCGGTCAGAATCAATAACTGATGGAAATGAAAGGGCTTTGCGACTCGAAAAAATAAGAATTGCCAATTTCAGGAACCACAGGCTTCTTGAATTCGAGCCAGGCCCTTCCATAACCAATATTTACGGAAGAAACGGCTCCGGAAAGACCAGTATCCTGGAAGCGATACACTTCTGTGCACTGACAAAAGGATTTGCAGGAAGCGCAGATCGTGATTGCCTTTCGTTTGGACAGGATTTTTTCACGATACATGCCGGTTTCGTGAGCGATCATGGAACACGGGCTGAGATGAGGATAGCATACACCCCAGAAAAGGAGAAGCAGATTTTTGTCAATGAACAGGAACTGCAGACCTTTTCAAGGCATATTGGCGAAATTCCCTGCGTCACTTTCTCACCGCACGAACTTTCTATTGTCAGCGGCCCCCCATCAGAACGGAGACGATTCATTGACACAGCAATCTGCCAGTATGACAGGACATACATGGCAGACCTGCTTCAGTACAGGAGGATACTTCAGCAACGAAATGCATTGCTTGGGGCTTTTCCCGATCAGCCATCGAGTCATGCAGGACTCGATATATGGACTGAACAGCTTGCCGGTCATGCATCGTCGATCGTGATTGCCAGGCTCCGATTCATCAGCAGGTTCAGGGAGATGTTTGGTGAGGTCTATTCATGGCTTCCCGGAGAAGCCGAGCCATCTTTAACCTATTCCTGCTCACTGAGGCCTGTCGACCATGAGCTTTCGCATGAAGATCTCAAATATAAATTCATGGAAAGATATGATGAGTTAAGGAGTCAGGAGATCTTGAGGAGGCAAACATTGGCAGGGCCACACAGGGACGATCTGCATTTTTTTATCGATAGACGGGACATCAGGAAATATGCATCCCAGGGACAGCAGAGAGGCTATCTTGTGGCCATGAAGCTTACCATGCATCGCTATCTGCATAAAATGTCGGGAGAACGGCCACTAAGCCTATTGGACGACATGTTCAGTGAGCTGGACGACACCGTATCCGGGCTTATGCTTGAGGCACTCTCTTCAAGCGGGCAGGTTATGATCACTTCGACCAGGGAAATGTCAGGAAGGGCAGTTACCTCTTTTTTCATCGAAAACGCGATCAATAAAGTCATCGAAGTGTTATGACACGTACAAAAACACCTCGAAACCTTAACGCCGTCATGGCAGACATGTGTCGTTCAATCGGCATGACCGAGGCGTATGAGCAATTTAAAACGCTTCAGATATGGGACACCGTTGTGGGTGAAACTATTTCCAGGGTGACTAATGTGGAACGATTGAAGGATGGAGATCTCTATGTAAGGGTCAGGAATCCCTCATGGAGGATGGAGCTGAATTTCAGGAAAAAAGAGATAACAGCACGCATGAACAAGGCAATAGGAAGCGAAATGATCAAAACGATCATTTTCAGGTAAAAGGCAAGAGGGAAAAAGGACCAAAAGGACGTAAAGGACCAACAGGACATAAGGGTTTCAAGAGGAAAGGATGATGCTGCAGCGCCGATTCATTTTCCGGGAAAACAGGCTCACTGTTTGCCTATGAAAAAGGCTGCCTCGCCTTGACTTGCGAGACGGCCTCGTTTTGCAGTGCCGGTGCAAAAACCATCCCGGCATGTACCCTCTGGATATTTGTAGGGGCGGTTCGCGAACCGCCCGTTTTTTTACGGGCTTACGGGACAACCTCTTTTCAGGACAAAAGAGGGAAAAAGGACGTAAAGGACCAACAGGACATAAGGGTTTCAAGAGGAAAGGATTATGCTGCAGCGCCGATTCATTTTCCGGGAAAACAGGCTCACTGTTTGCCAATGAAAAAGGCTGCCTCGCCTTGACTTGCGATACAGCCTTCTTTGTATATAACTCCAATTTATAAAATAACTTGGATCAGATACTGCAGCTGAGATTGTACATTTCGATCATTTTTTCGGCGAACCCTTTTCCAAACTCCCTGCACTGTTCAAATTCAGGTTCATGAGGCTGGAACTTGATCATCAGGTTTTTGTCAAACAGTTTGAGCTTCAGATTCGAAAGGTTGTTTTCGATGATCTTAACTCCTTCCCCACTCCATCCATAAGAACCGAAAGCGGCCGCAAGTTTTCCCCGGTCACGGAGAGGATTCAGGACAGCAAAGATGTTGTAGATCTGATGGACAATGTTCTGGTTGATGGTCGGTGAGCCGATGATGATTCCCATGGCATGTGCAATCTTGTCTTCCAGCTTGGCGGTCGAAACGTTTTCGATATCGCATATATCGACATTGAAATCACAGGCTGTCCTCAAACCCTCGGCGATATAATTGGCCAGAAGGGTCGTGTTTTCATAGGCTGATACGTAGGCAATAAGGATATTCTTCTCATTGGGCATGGCTATGGCGTTCTTGGCAAAGCGCTGTGACAGATCAACATATTTTTTCCAGTCTGATCTGAGAATCGGTCCGTGCCCAGGGCAGATGACCTTGATGTCAAGAGGCCTGATTTTCTCAATAGCCTGTAGCATGTACTTGCTGAAAGGTCTCAGAATTGCATCGAAGTAATAGGTGAATGCATCGTCGAAGTCGCCTGACAGATCGTCGTACATCGCTTCATTGCAAAAATGGCTGCCGAATGAATCGCAGGTGAAAAGTACGCGATCCTCCTCCAGCCATGAGTAGATCGTATCGGGCCAGTGAAGGTTGGGAGCGCCGATGAAGTGGATGGTTTTGTTGCCAAGGTCGAGTTTGTCCCCGTTCTTGACGACAAGGTGGCGGAAATCGTGCCCAGTCTGGTCCCTGAGGAACTTGATGGCATTGCCGCTGCCGACGACCGTGGCATTGGGGGCTAAAGACAGGAGGTTGTGCACATTGCCGGAATGGTCAGGTTCGGTGTGATCAACTATGATGTACTCAATCTCTTCAGGATTGACCACCTGTTTCAATTTTTCGAGATAGGTCGGCCAGAACTTGACTTTGGTAGTTTCTACAACCGTTTTTTTATCGGCGTTGATGAAGTACGAATTGTATGTGGTACCGTATTTGGTTTCCATGACGATGTCGAACGTAATCAAACCAGGGTCAAGAACACCGATCCATGTGACATCATCGGTTACAGGAAGAACTCTGTTATCGATCATATGTATAAAGTAAGTTGTATATGTTTTGTTGTGATAAATAAACAGGTGAATTACTGTATTGACTTTATTAACAAAGACATGGCTCCTAAAAAGGAGTTTCTTCCCGATAAAGTGAATCCGTTTCAAGATGACGAATTTCCCGCACAACATCTATTCCATCAGGAGAAAAGGCGAACAGTGTATCGGCTGAAAAGATTGTACTGAAATCCTGTGGTTTGAAAAAGGGCATGAACTTCTGGGCAAATTCATCAAGACGTTTAAGGTAGAATTGTGTGTTTTCGTCCGGCTGTTCCTTTTTCCACTCTTCTGCCAGGCGCCCTTTTTCAAAATAGGATGAAGCATTGCCTGTACCCGATACGTAGAAAGTCATGCGATCACCCTTTGAAACCTGGATACCCTGCCGAAGTGCGATTTCATAAGTGATTGATTTAGAACGTTTTCCCGATCGTATATCAATTACGTACTGATCAAGTGATGTTTTCAGGGATTCAGTTCTTGAAAACTCGCTTATATCGAGCCGATGATGCATGAGTTCGTTCCTGTATCTGACGTAGAGATCGTGAAGTCCCTGGATATCTTCCCTGAGCAAAAGGATGAAACCCTCCCTGACAAAATCACGACCGAATTTTTCTCCGCTTCGACTGATAAGCGATGATCCCTTCAGTTTGAGTTTGTCATTGTAGTCGAGAAGGACATAGTTTTTCTTCATGTAAGAGATCATTTTCCTGTAACGCCCATCGAATCCGATATTGATCCCGGGAGGCATCTTTTTTGATATCTCACCGACAAGACGCCGCTCATCCTCTTCCGTCCTGACTTCGGGAGGAGGAACAAGAAAGATTCCATCTGTATCCACTTCAATGACTTTGGCTCCTTTTGATTCGAATTCCCGGATCATCGATTTGGCTATTTCCTGACCATTCGTAGTGACCTTGTCTGCCTCTTCGAAATCATTGAATATTCCGCTACCGAATCCAAGATACCCGTACATGGCGTTGATGATGATCTTGAATGACGACTGCATCGCATCGAAGTTGTAGGCCAGAGAGCGATTTCCCTTTTTAGTCTCTTCCTCCGATCGTTGCTTGGCAGAAAAACGGAGATCCTTCAAGTCCTTGAGGATGGTGGGGAACACTTTCAACGCATCGGTTTTAGGGCATATACCATATGAAAGCATGATTGATGGATACAGCGATTCGACGTCAGCATAGACAATAGGTCCCAGAATGCCTTTGATGAAGACTTCGGTAAATCCTCCTGCATGTTGTTGTCCTATGGAAGGCCTTGGTATTGAAACCTTGCGCTTAAGGTATTCCCTGACCATCATGGCCTCTATCTTGGCCGCAGGCCCAAGCCTTGCTGTGTTGGCATAGCTGTAGGGCAGCATGGTTGTCATGCTGAAATTGCTTCCTGAGAGCAGGGAGGCTATCTCCCTGGTTTCCCGGACATCGTCAAGGGCATAGGCCAGTAAGGTCTCCGGATTGTTGTCCCAGGTCGATGCTATATCCTTGTAATCGACATAGGTCCTGTTGGGTGATGCAAATCCGAAAAATTTAGCAACCGCCTTGAGACCATAGCTGGGCAACGTTCGTTTTGATGTATCGTAGTTCTGGACGAGAAAATAGGTATCGATAACATGCCTGCCTGGAATATCGAAGAATTGGTAATCAACCATTCTTTCAGAGAAACGGATACTCGCAGGAAAGGAGCGGGGTACGAGCCCGTCACGTCCGATCCTGAAGGGAATACCGTTCAATTCGCATCGACGCTGAAGATAGGGAAGATCGAATCCGAATATATTGTGGCCTTCGATAACGTCCGGATCTTTTTCCCGCAGGATTGCGACCATTTCCTCGAGAAGCGCTTTTTCGGATCTTCCTTTCGAGTGTATGACATGCTCCCATGAGCGATTGTCACTGAGAGACACGATTATTACCGGATCTTCACCAAACGACTCCTTGTTTCCTGAGGTTTTGGCTGGCCTGTAATAGGTTTCGATATCGAGCTGAAGGCGATGAAGATCCTCGAACAGCATACCCTTGAACATGGTCTTCCCGGTCTGGAGCAGGTACTGTGTCATGGCATCCCCCCTGCTGTAGGTAAGATGGCTGTTTAATCCCACGGTATTCTGTGAATCAGTTGTCCCTGAAGAGTCCTGGCTTCCGCTGTTTATGTGGTCAAGTGCAGCACGGTAGTTTTTCCAGCTTCTGAAAATCGCCATATGGCTGTAGTAATTCGATCCTTCGAGAGGAATCAGCCAATATTTTTCTTTGTCTGCTGGTGTGAAGCCATCGAGGAGTTCATTGTCCGAGAGGAAGAAAAACGGGTAGAACGGTTCGTCACGTTTCATGACTCCCCCAGCCGTCCTGATGAACAGGCGAATCTGCGAGTCATTCAGCTGATAGGCACCGACGATACACTCCTCTCGGTCTTTTCCGAACAACAATTCGTTGTAAAGCGATGAATCGTGCAGGTTATTCATGGGGTTTTACAGAAACCGGTTTTATTGAAGATGCCATAAATGTTTCACGTGAAACAATGACCGGCTTAACGGCCAAGCCTGATCATCAGTATTGATATATCGGCAGGAGAGACTCCAAGAATCCTGGATGCCTGTCCGATTGTCGACGGCTTGTGTTTTATTAGTTTTTCCAATCCTTCGCTCGAAAGCGAATTCAGGGCGTTGTAATTGAAATTGTCCGGGATTTGGAGGGCATCAAGCCTGTTGATCCTCTCGGTCATCATCTGATCGCGACGGATATAGCCTTCATACTTGATCTCTATTTCTGCCTGTTCGGCAATACGGTTGTTCGAACAGAATTCACCTGCGGCCTTCCGGACAGTTTCGGAGCATTGAAGAACATCAAGAAGTTTTATTCCAGGCCTCTTGATGATATTTAACGCCCTGACTGGAGCCTGAAGTTCCGGGAACCCATGATGGTTGAGCAGATTATTAATCTCCTCCGGTAGAACTTTGATCTCCTGCAGCAGCCTTATGCATTGTTCTACGCCTTCAGTGATAGCCATCGTTCGGGTGTAGGCGTCGAGTGAAACCAGTCCACAATCATATGCAGCCTGTCGCAGCCGTATATCAGCATTGTCATGGCGCAGAATAAGTCGGTGCTCTGCAGATGATGTAAACATCCTGTACGGTTCTTTTGTCTCCTTTGTGATAAGGTCGTCTATAAGGACGCCGATATAGGCTTGATCACGTCCCAGTATCAGAGGCGAATGACCCCTTATTTTACGTGAGGCGTTCAATCCGGCCATAAGACCCTGTGCGGCGGCCTCCTCATAACCAGATGTGCCGTTGATCTGGCCTGCAAAAAACAGGTTTTTGACGAGTCGTGTTTCAAGTGAGGCCCGGATCTGCCACGGGTGGAAATAGTCATATTCGATAGCGTAGCCAGGTCTGATCATTTTAACATTTTCAAGACCTGGGATTGACCGAAGCCCTGCAATCTGTACATCTTCCGGCAGCGAAGTTGAAAAGCCATTTACATACATTTCGACGGTATCCACCCCTTCAGGTTCAAGAAATATGTGGTGGCTCTCCTTGTCTGGAAACCTCGAGATTTTGTCTTCGACTGATGGACAGTACCGTGGGCCAACCCCCTGCACTTTTCCTGTGTAAAGAGGTGAACGATCGAAACCTGTCCTGAGGATGGCGTGTGTCTCAGCGGTAGTCTTGGTCATAAAGCAGCTGACAAGATTTCTGTCAGAAACGCTTTCCGTATCGAAAGAAAACGGTATCGGATCCTGGTCCCCCGGCTGCTCGGCAATGATGTCGTAGTTTACGCTTCTTGAGTCGATCCTTGGCGGAGTGCCTGTTTTCAGCCTGCCATACGTGAATCCAAGTAACGATAATGATTCCGTCAATCCGGTAACGGGGGGTTCTGCTACAGTTCTGCCGCCCGGGGTGTGGTTCATTCCTACATGGATCAATCCGTTGAGAAATGTCCCACAGGCAAGGACGGCTGCTTTGGCTGTGATTATTCTGCCTGAGCTTATGATAACACCGGAAAACACCTCCCCGGGTGCGGAGATTCCTGTGACGGTATCCTGGATAATGTCGATACGGGGATCGCGCTCGATAACCTTTCTCATGTACAGGCTGTACTGTGTTTTATCCGCCTGTGCTCTGGGTGAATGCATTGCAGCCCCTTTGCTCCTGTTAAGAAGGCGGAACTGGATGCCCGTCTCATCTATGGCTTTGGCCATCTCTCCCCCCAGGGCATCGATTTCACGGGTCATCTGCCCTTTTGCTACTCCGCCGATTGCCGGATTACAGGACATCCGGGCAACGGCTGTCAAATCAGAGGTTATAAGCAGGCAGGATGCCCCTGTCCTTGCTGCAGCCAGTACTGCTTCGCAGCCTGCGTGGCCGGCCCCGACGACTATAATATCATACATGGATGCTCGCATGTTTCACGTGAAACATTGCCGTTTCGCGTGATGCTTTAAAATTTTCGTGTTAATTAGCTTTAATAATTAAAGTAGGTGCATGAAAAATAACTTGGCATAATAGTCAAAATTGCAAAAAAAGAGTTTTCCATGAGCAGAATAATAATAACGGATCTGAAAGAGGGGTGCACAAGATTCGTAATTCGCTATATTTGCTGATAACCGCTTCAAGCCACGTAGTTTAGCACGGTCAATCCCGCGCCTGGGGTGATCGTGGCCAATGTCAAGTAAGTTGATTAATAAATGATGCTGTGCTTTAACGGTGAAACATTGATGTGGTTCGTTGACCTTCCTCATTATATGATGCGGATGGAGCGATCCCTCCTTTTCCCCGGAATTAACGATTGTTATTATTGTAATATCTTTACTTCAAAGGGGTTAGGAATGAGCTCAGGTATACCCCTCATGGTCAGTTTCTTCCAACCGGATATAGGGTGATTCATGAGGTATCCACTTATGAGTTTCTCCGGAAGAAAATTATCTCGTTAAACCAAGTAAACACGGGAGAAACAGATATATGCCGTCCAAATTGCGAATATTATTGGCAGCTTGCCTCTTGTCGCCGGTATTGCTTTCTGCGTCCATCGATGCGTTTGCCGCAAAGAAAAAGGGGCCGCCGACTGCGAAAATTGCTGAAGTCGATCCGAGAGTAGAGGTCCTTTCGCTTTCATGTGCGGGATGCCATGGTACAGATGGAAAAAGTTCAGGGATCATTCCATCCATTTACGGGAAATCACCGGACTATATCGAGGCTGCACTAAAGGACTTCAAGTCAGGAGCCCGCTATTCAACGGTAATGGGACGCCATGCGAAAGGTTATTCCGATGAGGAGATCCATATGATCGCCAACTATTTCGGTGCAATCTGGGAGAAAAATAAATAATCGGGAGCCGGATCATGAACATATCTCGAAGGGACTTCAATAAACTCGTTTTTTCCGGTATCGCCGGGGCCTCCCTGGGCATATTCGGAGCAGGAGGAACGGCATACGCGGCAAAACATCGGGTGGTCATTATCGGGGGCGGCTTCGGAGGTGCATCGGCGGCCAAATATCTTAAAAAACTTGATCCCTCTCTTTCGGTGACGCTGGTCGAGCCAAAGGCCGCCTACATTACCTGCCCATTCAGTAACTGGGTCTTTGCCGGCCTTAAAACAATCGGTGAAATCACGCAGACCTATGCGGTGCTTGCTGCCAGATACGGAGTCGAGGTCATCGCAGATACAGCCGTTTCAATTGATGCATCAAGATCGATGGTAACGCTCAACAGCGGAAAATTGCTGAATTATGATCGACTGATCGTTTCACCCGGAATCGACTTCAAGTGGGGCGCGATTCCAGGCTACAGCCAAAGCATCGCTGAATCGAAGATGCCACATGCATATCAGGCCGGCGCCCAGACGGAGCTGCTCAATAAACAGCTCCACGCAATGAAGAACGGAGGAACCGTGCTGATCTGTCCTCCTGCCAACCCATTCAGGTGCCCTCCCGGCCCTTATGAACGTGCCAGCCTGATCGCTTGTTATCTGAAAGACCAGAAGCCGAAATCGAAAATCATCATTCTCGACCCCAAGGACAAATTCGCCAAGCAGGCCCTGTTCCGAAAGGGCTGGGATCGCCTCTATCCCGGGATGATCGAGTGGCGAGGGGCTGCCTCGGGCGGGAAAGTGCAGAGCGTCGATGCTGGTGCGATGACCGTAACAACAGAGCTCGATGTGGTGAAGGGAGACGTGATCAATGTAATCCCTCCCCAGAGGGCGGGTAAGATCGCAATCGATGCCGGGTTGACTGAGGCAGGTGGGTGGTGCCCCATCAATCCGGTTTCGTTCGAATCGACCTTGCATCCTGCCATTCATGTCATTGGGGATGCCTGCGTTGCCGGAGCCATGCCAAAATCGGGTTTTGCCGCAAGCAGTCAGGGCAAGGTGGCCGCTGCAGCAATCGTCAGGCTGCTCCGTGGCAAGGTGCCGGCTGAACCTTCGCTGGTAAACACCTGTTATAGCCTTCTTGGTCCGGGATATGGCGTTTCGGTTGCCGGCGTCTACCAGCTATCCGCCGAGGGGATCGTTGATATTCCCGGCTCAGGAGGGCTTACCCCGATCGATGCGAGCGATGACCAGCTCAACCAGGAGGCCCTGTTTGCCCGTGGATGGTATAACAATATTGTAAATGATATCTGGGGCTAGGGACGGAATGAATCAATAAAAAACCCGGGCAAGAGTCCGGGTTTTTTATTGACGGATACAGATAAGTCGACGGTTGCGAGGTGACGCGGCTTTGATTGTTAATCAGGGGCCTGTTTCATATATTGGCTAAACTTTATCAATCGTGCGTAACGGCATTTTTTCATGAAAAACAACAGATTTAAACTCATTCTGATCGCCGTAGTTGCACTGGTTTCGGTATGGTCCATATGGCCGACTTACCGTGATCAGGCCCTTACCAAAAAGCTCGGAAGTTTCCATTCAAGCGATGACAGCCTGAAATATGCCCTTGAGCATCGTTCCGAAATAGAGCAGGCCAGAGAGAAAAGCCTGAAGTTGGGCCTTGATCTCAGGGGGGGCATGCATCTGGTGATGGAGGTCGATCTGTTCGATCTTATAGAGCAGAAGGCATGGAACAAGGATGCAAACTTTTATCGCATCATGGCAAACGTCAGGAAGTCTGCCGGCAGTTCCGGAGACAATGTCGTCGAGCTTCTCGCTGCTGAGTTCAAGAAAGAAAATATCAGGCTCAGCCGATACTTCTATGATATCCGCAATACTGATCAGGAGATCATAGGTAAACTGAACAAGGAGTCGCAGGATGCCCTAGTCCGGGCGAAGGAGATCATCAGGAACCGTATCGACCAGTACGGCGTTGCCGAGCCGGTTATCCAGACCCAGGGATCGCGCCGTATTATCATCGAGCTTTCGGGTGTTACGGACGAGGCTCGTGTTCGCCGACTTCTGAAAGGTACCGCAAAGCTTGAATTCAGGCTTGTAAAGGAGCCCGAACTGCTGCTCAGGACTATCGATCGCCTCAACTCGGCCCAGATACAGGCGCCGGTACAGCCAGCCCCGTCCGATTCCTCTCTTGCCGCTGCGCCTGTTGTCGGCAAGGCGGTTCCTGTTGCCAGGAATACCGCGCCCCGAAAGCTTTCTGATGTGATCGGCGTGATGCAGAATGGCCTCGTATTCACACCTGACTACGCACGTGACTATGTCGCCTCGATGTTAAACCGTGAAGATGTTCGCACGCTGCTACCGCAGGATACTGAACTGCTGCTGTCGGCAAAACCACTGCAGACAGAAAAAGGCGAAAAATATTATCCTATCTACCTTGTCCAGAAGACTCCCGAGCTGACCGGTGGAGTGATTACCGAAGCGAAGGCAACCTTTGGTGCACAGAATGCCCAGCCGGAAGTGCTCATGTCGATGAACGAGGAGGGGACCTCCAAGTGGGCTCGTATCACCGGGGCAAACATCGGTAAGCAGATTGCAATTGTGCTCGATGGCACAGTGTACAGTGCGCCGGTTGTCCAGTCCAGGATCCCGAGTGGTAACTCGGTGATTAATGGCATTTCCGGTCTTGAAGAAGCAAAGGATCTTGAAATCATTCTCAAGGCGGGCGCCCTGCCGGCACCGGTCAGGATTCTCGAAGAGCGTACTGTTGGACCGTCGCTCGGTTCCGACTATATCCGCGCCGGCCTGCAGTCCTTGTTATGGGGATTTACTGCCGTCGCCGTGTTCATGGTATTCTATTACCACAAGGCAGGTATCGCAGCTGATCTGGCACTCATTCTCAATATCCTGATCGTTATCTCGGTGTTGGCCGGTTTCAGCGCGGCGCTTACCCTGCCGGGTATTGCCGGTATCGTTCTGACCATGGGTATGGCCGTAGACGCAAACGTGCTGATCTATGAAAGGATTCGGGAGGAGCTTGGTGAGGGCAAGAACCTTCGTCAGGCTGTCGATGCCGGATATAACAGGGCGTTTTCCTCCATCCTCGACTCACATGTCACGACCCTCTCCGCAGCGTTTCTTCTTTACGTCTATGGCATCGGCCCGATCCAGGGTTTTGCAGTGACGCTCATGATCGGTACGGGTGCCAGTCTTTTTACTGCCATCGTCGTGACTCGAGTGATTTTTGACCTGCTGCTTGGCGGCAAGTTCATGACTGAAAAAAGTTTCGGATAAATATTCAACACATCAGCAGGTATGCGGGTTTTTCAAAAGACAAACTTCAACTTCATCAAGCATCGCAGGATCGCCTACATTATTTCCTGCCTGCTTCTTGTTTCAGGTATGGTTTCCCTCTTCACCAGGGGCCTGAATTATGGAATCGACTTCAAGGGCGGCTCCGAGGTGGTGATCAGGTTCGATAAAACTGTCGATATCGGTGCTGTTCGAACCATCATCAGCAGCGCCGGTGTCAATGGCTCGGTCAAGCAGTACGGAATGGATCGCTCAGTGTTGCTCCGTACTGATTACAAGGGAGAAACCTCCGATCTTAAATCCCTGATCTCCAATACCCTTGCTTCGCGTCTCCAGGGCAATCCTGCCCAGATCCTCAGCATTCAGGCTGTGGGGCCCAGCATCGCGGCCGACATGAAGCTTTCCGCCATCAAGTCTCTTGCAGCAGCGCTGATAGGTATTCTTCTCTATGTCAGCATCCGGTTTGAGTTCAAGTTTGCGGCGGCGGGTGTTATCGCGATTTTTCACGACGTTTTGACTGTTCTTGGGCTGTTCAGTCTTCTTGGCGGCATCTTTGAGTTTATGCCTCTCGAGGTCGATCAGAGCATTATTGCTGCATTTCTGACCATTGCCGGTTACTCGATTACCGATACGGTAGTGGTCTATGACAGGATCAGGGAGCGTCTCCGCGGCCAGAAGCCTTCGGACTACGAGCGGATTTTCAACGAGAGCATGAACCAGACGCTCTCCAGAACGATAATCACCTCGGGTACGGTCATGATTTCGGTGGTCATTCTGTTCGTTTTTGCCGGGCCGGCAATTCGCGGTTTCGCGTTTGCCATGTGCGCCGGTATTCTTATCGGTACCTACTCTTCGATTTTTGTTGCTGCACCGCTTGTGTTCGACTGGCAGAAAAGATCGAACGCTCCCATCAAGCTCAGAGGGGCCTGACTTCATCCCCATGCGTTAGCCCCGGCTGCTCCAGTAAAGGGCCGTCGGGGCTTTCTTTGTTATAAATCTTCCCACACCGTTCCCTCATCTCTCCACTTGTCCGAAACGGAGATTCTCTGTATGTTGTGCTTTCGATGGCTCGATGGGTCGGTCAGTTCCGAAAGGGGGGCGTCTGGCACATCAGGTGGCGATGTCGATCGCCGAGTCCGATAGATGTATCATGCAGGGGGCAACCCCCTAAAGCAAACCCCGGATGTTATGAAAAAAGTATTTCTGGCTTTCCTTTCCACAGCAACGATTGTGACTTCCTGTTTTACCCGCACCTATGCCTCTGAAAGTCCTGACGGGATCGTGGCCATCGTGGGTAAGGAGATTATCCTCAATTCTGATGTCGAAGAACAGGAGCTCATGTTCAGGATGCAGTTCCCTGATGCGAAGCGGGAGCCCCAACTTCGCAAGCGCCTTGTCGAGAACATGATCGATCAGAAGATTCTCCTGACAAAGGCAAAGATCGACAGCGTAACCGTTGATGAGAAGTCCATCGATGATATGGCGGCCGCTAAATTCAGCTCGCTTCGAGCCGGGTTTTCATCTGTAAGCGATATGGAAGTCCGGTTCAGTCGTCCGGTCAACAGGCTCAAGAAGGACATCCATGATGATATCCTTAACCAGCAGATGGTGGATGCGCTCAGGAGAAAGCGTTTTCACGATGTGAACGTTACCTACGAAGAGGTGATGGCGTTCTATCGCAAGGAGAAGGATCGTCTGCCGCGGGTTCCTGAAGAGGTCTCGGTCTCCCAGATCATCAAATATCCAGAGTTTGCCAATTCAGCCAGGCAGGAGGCTCTCGAAAAAATCAAGGCCGTTCAGGAAAAGCTGAAAAAAGGTTCGGATTTTGCAGCACTTGCCCGTCAATATTCCGAAGATCCAGGTTCCCGAGCCCTTGGCGGTGACCTTGGCTTCGTCCAGAAAGGTGAACTGGTCTCAAGTTTTGAAACGGCGGCCTTTGCCCTGAAGCCCGGACAAGTTTCAGATGTGGTTGAGTCCCGCTTCGGCTATCACCTGATCCAGTTGCTTGAAAAGGAGGGGAACAGTATTCATGTTCGTCATATCCTCTCCATCTTCGACCGGAGCCGAACTGATGAGCCCAAAACGATGGAACTGCTTCGCTCCATACGTGCGGATATCCTTTCCGGACGGACTACTTTTGCAGCCATGGCCGGGAAATATTCTGATGATCCTCTGTCGGCAAAGCTTGGGGGACTCATTAAACCCTCTTCAGGTCGCCCGTTCATTGAGGTTGCCTCGCTAAAGCCTGAGCTCCAGCAAATTATATCAGGGTTGAAAAGTGCTGGGGATCTCAGTCAGCCTCAACGGATTCAGCCTCCCAAAGCAGAACCCTTTTTCGCATTGTTCCTGCTCAACTCGCGGGAACCAGCCCACAATATGACTCCTGAACATGATTTTGCCAGACTCGAAGAGCTTGCTGTGGACGGCAAGCGGCAACAGCTGTTCAGTGCCTGGATAGAGGCACTGAAAAAAGAGGTTATGGTTCAGGTGATGTCAGACATCTAGGCGTCTGACGTACCTTGCGTTCTTTTCGATAAACTCCCTGCGGGGCTCGACCTTGTCACCCATGAGAGTGGAGAACACCTGGTCAGCCTCCCAGGCGTTTTCTACCGAAACCTGAAGCAGTGAGCGGTGCTCAGGGTCCATCGTAGTGCTCCAGAGCTGTTCGGGGTTCATCTCTCCAAGACCTTTGTAGCGCTGGATTGATACGTTTGCCTTGCCTTTCTGGAGTTTCTTCATGGAGTCAGAGATGCTCAGCCTTTCGTCCTCATCCCATGCATACTGCTGCTCCTTGCCTGACTTTACCAGGTAGAGCGGCGGCTGGGCGATGTAAACCTTTCCAGCCTCGATAAGCGAGCGCATGTACCTGAAGAAAAACGTCAGCAGCAGGGTCCTGATGTGTGCCCCGTCGACGTCGGCATCAGTCATGATGATGATTTTGCCGTAGCGGAGCTTTTCAGGGGAGAACTCCTCTTCACCGATGCTTGTTCCAAGCGCCAGGATGATGGTCTTGATTTCCTCGTTTTCGAGCATCTTGTGCAGTCGGGCCTTCTCCACGTTGAGGATCTTCCCCTTGAGCGGAAGAATTGCCTGGAAGCTGCGGTCGCGGCCCTGCTTGGCACTGCCGCCTGCCGAGTCACCCTCGACGATGTAGAGTTCGCAGTGTTCAGGATCGTTGATCGAGCAGTCGGCGAGCTTGCCGGGGAGACCTGAACTTTCAAGTGCCGATTTCCTTCTTGTCAGCTCCTTGGCTTTCCTTGCCGCTTCCCTGGAGATCGCCGCGCCTTTCACCTTCTCGATGATGAGCTTGAGCGTACCCGGATTGCTTTCGGCGAACTCGGAGAGCTGCTCGTTGATGATGGTTTCCACGATGCTCTGGGTTTCCGAGTTCCCCAGTTTTGTTTTGGTCTGGCCTTCGAACTGCGGCTCAGGAACCTTGACCGAGAGTATGGCAGTGAGCCCCTCCTTGAAATCGTCGCCAGTCAGCGTGATTTTTACGTTTTTCAGCAGGTCGTTTTTCTGCGCATAGGCATTGAGCGTACGTGTCAGGGCCTTCCTGAAGCCGGTGACGTGGGTGCCACCCTCATGCGTGTTGATGTTGTTGACGTAGCTGAACACGTTTTCCTGATAGGAATCGTTGTATTGCAGGGCGATTTCGACAATCGTCGAGTCGCGCTCTCCCGACAGGTAGATGGGCTCCTTGACGAGGCTGATCCTGTTGGCGTCAGTGAACTGCACGAACTCCTTCAGGCCGCCCTCGAAATGGAAGGTTTCTTCTTCCCCCTGCTCATCCTGCACGATAATTCTAAGGTTGCTGTTCAGGAATGCCAGCTCCCTCATGCGATCGATGATGATATCCTTGCGGAACTCAGTAGTCTTGAATATCTCGGCATCCGGCTTGAAGGATACTTTCGTTCCCTGCTTGTCGGTGGTGCCGATCTCCTTGACATCCCCCTGGGGTACGCCGCGCCTATAGGACTGCATGTAGACTTTGCCGTTGCGGTAGACCTCGACCTGGCACCATTCCGAAAGGGCGTTGACGACCGACGCGCCGACGCCGTGCAGGCCGCCAGACACCTTGTAAGCTCCCTTGTCGAACTTGCCGCCCGCGCCGATGACCGTCATGACGAGTTCGAGTGCCGATTTCTTTTTCCCGGGGTGCATATCCACAGGAATGCCTCTGCCTCTGTCGGTAACCGTTACGGAGCCGTCCGGATTCAGTGCCACATGGATATAATCGTTGAAGCCGCCAAGCGTCTCGTCGATCGAGTTATCGACGATTTCGTAGACAAGATGGTGCAGACCTCGGCTGTGGATGTCGCCGATGTACATGGCCGGTCTTTTACGGACATGTTCGATGCCGTCAAGCACCTGAATATTCGAGGCAAGGTATTCGTTCGAAGCGTCCGAAACGGACATGATTTCAGTTTCTTGCATGGGATCGGAAGTACGGGATGAGCTGGTAAAACTGTTTGATTTAAAAGATAACAAAAATCCGTTGATATGCTATTTAACAACCCTCTCCGGTCATGAAGGCCGCCTTGAAATGCTCCAGATCATAGTCGAGAATAGCCTGTTCATCCATATGTTTTGCAAGGATGGTGATGACATCAAACCGACAGTTAACCCAGGGGTTTTCCTGGCTGGCAAGATAGCCGGAAGCAGCCCTTACGATCTCCTGCTGTTTGCGTAGGGTGACTGCTTCGGCAGGGTGCCCCATGTCGAGCGATGCCCTTGTCTTGACCTCGATGAAGCAGAGCTCGTCGCCATCATGGGCGACGATGTCGATTTCGTTTCTCTGGAAGCGGTAATTGCGGGCTACGATCCTGAAGCCTTTGCCTGCAAGATACCTTGCGGCAAGTTTTTCGCCTTCGCTTCCGAGCCAGTGTGGGGCGTACATGGTTACGAGAGGGTTATTTTTCCCCCAATTTACGTAACTTGAAACTTTTCCGGTGGATTGCGCAGCGCCCGAGCGCGGCGATGGCTTCAACGTGCGTTCCGGTCGGATACCCGAAATGCAGCTCGAATCCATACCCCGGGTATTGTTCCGCATATGCGGTCATCAGTTCGTCCCTGCAGGTTTTTGCCAGCACCGATGCGGCCGCGATGGAAAATACCTTCGAGTCCCCCTTCACTATGGTCCGGAACGGTACCGGGAGGCCCGGGTTGAACCGGTTTCCGTCTACGAGCAGCAGTTCCGGCATCGATCTGAGCGATTCGGCAGCCTGGTTCATGGCGAGCATTGTCGCCTGCAGGATGTTGATCCGGTCGATCGTTTCAGCATCGACGATGCCGATTGCCCAATCCTCTGCGGCCTCATGGATAGCCGGCACGAGTTTTCTGCGGAGATCTGCCGAAAGGGCTTTCGAATCGTTGATACGTTCCAGGATGCCCTCAGGCCTGAAATGGCGGGGAAAGACCACGGCTGCGGCGACGACCGGGCCTGCCAGCGGCCCCCGGCCTGCCTCATCGATGCCGCAGACGCGAGACAGCTCCTTCCAGAGAGGGATTTCGTAAGCGGTTGTAAGCATGGCGGCAGCAAGGTTTCAGTGTGTGCAGAAGACAAGGTGCGAAAAATCGGAAAATCGGCAAAAATGTTCGATGAATCACACACCGGACAAAGTCCGGAAGTGTTATATTTTTTCAGGAATAACCATTAATAGAGGCAGGTAATGAAGAAGAATGTGAAGAAGCAGCTCCTGATGAACAAGACCGGGGACGAGATCCAGGTCGCGCTTGTCGAGGAGGGACGTCTTGCGGAGTTGATCATAGAGCGCCCTGAAAGCATGAGAAGCATCGGGGACATTTATCTTGGACGGGTACATAAGGTTGTAGAAGGCCTCAAGGCGGCATTTGTCGATATCGGGCAGAAATCTGACGGGTTCCTCCATTTTTCCGATGTAGGCACTACCAGCGAGGATTATCGCGCACTGATCGAGGACGATGACGACGACGATTCGATTGTTGATGAAGGTGAGCTTGACGAAGACGATGGCGAGGATATCGATGATGAAGCTGCAGCGCCGACACCTTCGCGTGATGCGGCCAGGCCCACAGGTCCCGGAAAAGGCGAGCCCAGACCAGCCACTCCCAAGGAGGCCGAAGCACGTCGCCAGTCCTATACGCAGATGATCGCCAGCAAGCTGAAGCCGAACGACTCCATCCTTGTCCAGGTCATCAAGGAACCGATCGGCAGCAAGGGCTCCCGTCTTACCTCCGACATTACCATCGCAGGCCGCTTCATGGTGCTGCTGCCGTTCGGCGGCGGCCAGATCGCCGTTTCGCGCAGGGTCGTGGTGCGCAAGGAGCGTTCACGCCTGAAGAAGCTTGTTCGCTCTATGCTGCCCGAAGGTTTCGGCGCAATCGTCCGGACTGTTGCCGAGCATCAGGAGGAGACGCTTCTGCAGCAGGATCTCGAAAAACTGCTTTCCAAGTGGAAGCAGATCGAGGAGAAGCTTCAGGACGCGCAGCCTCCGCAGCTGATCTTCAAGGAGGACACCATCATTTCGAGCGTCCTGCGTGACTCCCTGACCACTGATGTTACAGAAATCGTGGCCAACTCGAACTCGATTTACAACGAAACGCTGAACTACATCCAGTGGGCCGCCCCGGACATGGTCAAGAACGTGTCGCTCCACCAGGGCAAGCTTCCATTGTTCGAGGGGTACGGCATCGCCAAGGATGTCGAATCGATTTTTTCGAGGAAAGTATGGTTGAAATCCGGCGGATACATCATCATCGAGCATACCGAGGCCATGGTGGTCGTCGACGTCAACAGCGGCCGTTACGCAGCCAAACGCGAGCAGGAGGAGAACTCCCTGAAAACCAACCTTGAAGCAGCCAAAGAGGTCGTGCGTCAGCTTCGCCTCAGGGATATCGGCGGCATCATCGTGGTCGATTTCATCGACATGATCGATCCGAAAAACTCGAAGAAGGTTTACGACTCCATGAAAGCCGAGCTTCGCAACGACCGGGCCAAATCGAACATCCTGCCGCTTTCAGATTTCGGGATCATGCAGATCACACGCGAAAGGATCCGGCCGAGCCTTATGCAGCGAATGGGCGACCAGTGCCCGGCATGCGGCGGCACCGGCGTGGTACAGGCCCGTTTCACCACGATCAACCAGATCGAGCGCTGGCTCAGGAAGTACGCCTTGCGCCAGAAAGTCAAGTTCCAGCAACTCGACCTCCACGTGAGCCCGACGGTGCTCGAACCCATGCGCAACAGCGACATGAAGACCGAACTGAAGTGGTTCCTGCAGCACATGATTTTCGTGAGGATCAAACCGGACGAAAGCCTTCGAAGCGACGACTTCCGTTTCTACAACAGGAAAACCAGCAGCGACATCACAGCAGAAAACAACTGAACAACAGCAAAGCAGTCCAATGGAACAGTACCAGCAGGTAAAAGAACAGATTATAGCCTATTCGTCATATACTGCCGATCAGCTCAAGGCAGACCCGGAGATCCGGGCGGTTTTCGGGCGCTTCAAGGAACTGCTCAACGAAGGCCGTGTCCGTGCTGCGGAACCATCAGAAAATGGCTGGACGGTCAACCTGTGGGTCAAGCAGGGCATTCTTGTAGGGATGCGGCTGGGCGTATTGCATGAGAGCCATGTCGAGCTTGCCGGCACCGGAAGCTTCTCATTCATCGACAAGGATACCTACCCCCTCCGGCAGTTCAGCGCATCACAGAACGTAAGGATTGTGCCCGGCGGTTCGTCTGTGCGCGACGGTGCATATCTGGCCCCGACGGTGGTCATGATGCCTCCCTCTTACGTCAACGTCGGCGCCTGGGTGGATGAAGGGTCCATGATCGATTCCCATGCGCTTGTAGGCAGCTGTGCCCAGGTAGGCAAAAAGGTACATGTCTCTGCGGCCGTTCAGATCGGAGGCGTGCTTGAGCCGATCGGCGCCATACCGGTCATTATCGAGGACGAGGTCATGATTGGCGGCAACTGCGGAATTTACGAAGGGACTATCGTCAAAAAGCGCGCTGTTATCGGCACGGGTGTAATCCTGAACGGTTCAACCCCGGTTTATGACCTGGTCAACGGGACGATCCTCAGAAAAACACCCGAATCACCACTCATCATCCCGGAAGGGGCTGTCGTGGTGGCCGGCTCGCGTCAGGTAAAAGGCGATTTTGCCAGGGAGCATGGGATCTCGATCTACACACCGATCATCATCAAGTATCGCGATGAACGGACCGACAGCGCCACAGCTCTTGAAAGCGCGCTCAGATAATGAGGTCGATGACTGAATCTCCATCCTGCATCTGCGGGGCTTTTGCCCGACGATCGGGATTCGTTGCGGTGTTATCCGTCGCAGCCATGCTTGTCATCATGCTTCCTGAGCGGGGCTGCGCCGTGACAAAAGCAAAGACGGACTACTTTTCCGTCACACGGAGCGTCGACCTTCTCGGTGAGGTGTACAAGGAGGTCTCCGAAAACTATGTCGATCCAGTCAATGTCAGCGAATTGATGTTTTCCGGGATCGATGGCATGCTCGATCACCTGGACCCCTATACGGCGTTTCTCGACGAGGCCCAGTCCGACGAACTCGATGAGATCACCAGCGGCCAGTACGCAGGGATCGGGATCACGATCGGCATCATGTCGGAAGAGTTCTACATTACCTCGTTGATCGAAGGGCAGGCGGCTGCAAAGGCCGGGCTGATGGTCGGAGACAGGATAGTTGCAGTCAACGGGACCAAGGTCAGTCACAAATCCATCGACGATGTCAGGGGGTTGATCAAGGGGCAGGCAGGGTCGATCGTCAATATGTCTGTCATGAGGAATGGTGAAGGCCGAACCAGGCTCTTCGCCCTTAAACGGGCAGAGGTCAGGGTCAGCACCATTCCCTATTCAGGTCTTTTCGGTTCGGTCGGTTACGTTGAGCTGAACAGTTTCGGGGAGCACTCGAAAGAGGAGCTCCGCACCGCGCTTCAGTCGCTGCAGAGCATTGCTCAACAGGGGCATGTCACTCTGAAGGGGATTGTCCTCGACCTGCGTGGGAACCCTGGGGGCCTGCTCACATCGGCCGTCGATGTTGCGGCTCTGTTTGTTGAAAAGGGCAGCAGGGTTGTTTCCACCAGAGGTCGAACTGCGGAAAGCGAACAGGTCTTTGTCACCAGGGATGAACCGATTGTCCCGTCGCTTCCCCTCGTTGTGCTGATCGACGGCGACAGCGCCTCAGCCTCGGAAATCGTTGCCGGTGCGATCCAGGAGCTCGATCGTGGAGTCATACTTGGTGAGGGCTCTTACGGAAAGGGACTGGTGCAGTCCGTTATAGCATTGTCCTATGACCATATGCTCAAGCTGACCACAGCCAAGTACTATACGCCTTCAGGACGGCTCATACAGAAACCACTCACTCATCCTTCGGATTCGCATCGCAATGTGTTGGCGGGCTCCGTAGCATATGACTCTACAAAGGTATACCTTACCCTCAACAGGCGCAAGGTTTATGGCGGGGGTGGTATCAAGCCCGACGTTACCGCCAGAGCCGTTTCTCCATCCAGCTATGAGCAGGCTTTGGAGAAAAACGGGATGTTTTTCCGGTATGCCTCCCGATTCCACGCAAAGCATCCTGAGTTACAGTCCCCGCAGGTATTGTCGGTTCCACTTTTTGATGACTTCAACCGTTTTGTCAACAGCGAGCACTTTACATTCCAATCAAAACCGCAGCAGGGGCTTGACAGCCTGAAGGCTTTTGTGCGCAAGGATGGCGTGCAGGATGGTGACTCTCTTGCCGGAAAACTTGACCTTCTTGAAAAGGAGCTTGGCGCATGGATGCAGAAGCGGATTGCCCAGGATTCGACACGAATCACGACAGTGCTCAGGCGGGAGATTCTCCGGCATTACGATGAGCGTGCAGCAAAGAGATCCGCTATCGAGGACGACCCTGTTGCGGCCAGGGCATTCACTCTTCTCAACGATCAGAAAAGCTACCGGGCGTTGCTCAGGCCCTGAGACCTCCTCTACCTGATCAGGCTGTCCCTGACAATTTTTTGATGTGCATTTTTGTCTGCTGGTGGATGCCGAGCACGATCATCAGGTTGCTGATGCTCAGGAGGCTTTCGGCTGTACCGTGCAGGAGGTCGTCATGGGAGAGAGTCAGGTAGCCGCGCACTTCGGTGGCAAGGTACATGCAGAAGACCGTCACCGAAATGAAGACCAGCAGGAACCAGAACCCTGCGACCGTAAGCCCTGAAAAAACCTCCGGATCCCTTTTCCTGACCTTCAGCAGCAGTACGAGAAACGCCATGTAGACGACGCTCGAAACCTGCAGGATGGCGTCGAACACATTGTTGCCCATGTAGGACTGCGGGTGGCCGCTCACGGCAATCCCGCCGAAAAGCGCCCCCGCGAGAGCCCCTCCCCGTTCGGTAACCTTCAGGATGCGGATCGTCGCATAAAGCAGGCAGACGCTGCCCACCAGGTTCACCAGTTCAGACATGTCGAGAAACAGGGGCACGCTGTCGCCGGACAGGTGATAGGAGAGCACGAACCAGCTTCCGATCCAGTGCGGGATCATCAACAGGGCGAACCGGCGGACATCCTGCCTGCCGATCAGCTTGCCGTAGCGGTAGAGCATGACGACCGCCACACCCCACTCGAGGGCCGAGAATATGTGGATGATCCAGTTCGGGAATGAAAGCAGCATTCAGCAGCCTTTTGCGAGGTGATAGAAGTTTTTGGCCATGATCTTCATCTGAATGCTCCATGGGGCCGGGACCATCTTCTTGTAAAGGTAGGAGTCGAAGGTGATCTCCTGCACGTCCCTGTCCGTGCATATGGCCACGAAACTCTCGCGCAGGCGGTCGGTTTTGTAGTACACGGACTGCAGCACCTGGAGCCCGAAGAATATTGGTGCGTAAAGCTTCCTGAAGGTTTTCTCGTATTCCGACAGAGGGGTCTTGTTGCGTATCTGTTCGATCATCGCCAGTGCTCCGAGCTTGCCTGAGCGCATGGCGAAAAATATTCCTTCACCGTTTGCCGGGGTCACCAGGCCGGCAGCGTCGCCTACAAGGATAGCTCTCTCCTGTGAAAAGGAGCGACGGGGCTTCATCGGGATCTTTGCCGCTTCGTCCAGGTATGGCTTTTCTTTAATGCCGATCTTTTCCACGAAACGTTGCTGCAGCTGCCTGATGTTGTGGCGGTGCTCCTCAGTGCCCGTCCCGATGGCGATGTGGTCGGTCTTCGGGAAGATCCATCCGTAGAAGTCCGGTGAGACCTCTCCGTCGAACCAGATCTCGACCAGCTCCTCGTAGGGTTTCAGCTCATCGCAGTAATGGAAGCGCTGCTGCATGGCGATCACCTTCAGCTCGTTGGGCGGGAACCCCAGTTCATCAGCTGTTTTGGAGTTTGCCCCGTCCGCGCCGATGATATACGACGCCTCGATCGGCGGGAGATCTTTGGAGAGATGGATGGTGAAGCGGTCGGACGATCGCTCGATCTTTTTGACGAGAGCCTCGACCAGTTCAGCACCCGCCTTTACGGCTTTTTCTCTCAGGTACCTGTCGAACCTTTCACGGCGCACCATACCAACATAGCCGTTCGGCATATGCATGGAGATGGTACGACCGCGGGGTGACCGCACGCTCATCCTGGACAATTTCTTCTCGACAAGCTCTTCGGGTATGGCAAACTCCTCAATAAGGCCCAGGGGGATCGCTCCGCCGCAAGGCTTGACGTTGGCGAGGTTCCGTTCGATCAGGACAGTCGAATGCCCGGCCTTTGCAAGCTCGGCAGCGGCCACGGCGCCAGATGGACCTCCTCCTATTACAGCGACATCGTAATGCATTGATTGGCTATGGTTTTTCAGGCTTTGACGAGCTTTGTGGCCAGGAACTCACCGGCCTTAGAGATGTCGATCCTCTCCTGTGTCGCTGAGTCCCGGAACCGGACGGTTACCGAGCCCTCTTCGAGCGTCTGGTGGTCAACCGTGAAGCAGAACGGCGTGCCGATCTCATCCTGGCGGCGGTACCGCTTGCCTATCGATGCTGCGTCGTCGTACTGCACAAGGAAGTTTTCGGAGAGTTCCCTGCAGAGCTGTTCGGCTTTTTCGCCCATGCCACCCTTTTTCATCAGCGGGAGCACGGCCGCCTTGACCGGAGCCACCTTCGGCGAGAGTTTCAGCATAACGCGGGGCTCTCCATCGATCACGTCCTCGTGGTAAGCGTCGGAGAGCAGAGCCAGGAACAGGCGGTCTGCCCCGGCAGAAGTCTCGACGACGTAAGGGATATAGCGCTCGTTGGTCGTCTGGTCAATGTACTCCATGTTCTTGCCGGAGTACTCCTGGTGCTGTTTCAGGTCGAAATCGGTCCGGGAGTGGATTCCTTCGATCTCCTCGATGCCGAACGGGAACTCGAACTTGATGTCGTAAGCAAGATCGGCGTAATGGGCCAGCTTGTCATGCTTGTACCAGTGCAGCTTCTCCTTCGAAATGCCGAGGCTCTCCGTGTACCAGTTGAAGCGCTCCTCGCGCCAGGCTTCGAAAGCCTCGAGCTGGGTGCCGGGTTTCAGGAAGTACTGCATCTCCATCTGTTCGAACTCGACCATGCGGAAAATGAAGTTTCCCTTGACGATCTCGTTGCGGAACGCCTTGCCGATCTGCGCGATGCCGAATGGCACCTTCATGCGCGATGCTTCACGGACATTGTGGAAATTCACGAAGATGCCCTGTGCGGTTTCCGGGCGAAGATAGACGATGCTTGCCGTATCGGCCACGGCGCCCATGTTGCACTGGAACATCAGGTTGAACTGGCGGACCTCCGTCCAGTCTCCCGATCCGGTGTCAGGGGCCTTGATCCCTTCGCCGGTGATGATTTCGTAGAGCGCGCGGTTCGAGTCCTCCTTACCTGCTGCGGCCTCATAAGCCTCTTTGACTCTGGCTGCATCACTGTCTTTGCCGTCCCGCACCAGCTTGCCGATATGGTTTTCGATAAGGTGGTCGGCGCGATACCGGCGCTTGGTCGTCCTGTCGTCGATCATCGGGTCGTTGAAGCTCGCCACATGGCCGGAAGCCTCCCAGACGGTCGGGTTCATCATGATCGATGCGTCTATGCCGACGATATTCTGGTGGCGGCGCGTCATCGAGTTCCACCAGAGATCCTTGATGTTCTTTTTCATCTCGCTGCCCAGCGGGCCGTAATCGAAGCATGATGAAAGGCCGCCATAGATCTCCGACGACGGGAATATGAATCCGCGCCGTTTGGCCAGCGAAACCAGTTTATGCATGACTTTATCGGGCGACAGGTTCTGGCTCTGCACCCTGGCTTGTTCTGTATTGCTCATCGTTCGTACTGAGAAGTTGAGAGAAAGAGTGTTGATGATCCCGATCGGGAGGCCTGATCCCGAATATAATAAACAAAGAGGATTTAACGTGCCTCGCACGGCTTCGACACCATGGTGGCCAGAGCGAAAAAAGAGGAGTGACGCTTGATTGTGATTCAGGGATGTTATTATATTACTGTGTAGTTATATAATAAGGCAGTTAAGCGCGGTTTGATGCAATGTGTTTGCCGGGACATGATGCCTGCCCGCAGATCCCAACAAAACCAGAGTTTCGATACAATGATGCGATTACGTGACCTGCTCGAGCAATGCCGTGCCGATATACGGGAGATCATGCCCTGGGACCTTGTCGACAGGATGAAGGATAATCCGCAATTGCTTATAATCGATGTACGGGAGCCCAGGGAGTTTGATGCCATGCATATTCAAGGTTCAGTCAATGTGCCGCGAGGCGTGCTTGAATCCGCCTGCGAATGGGATTACGAGGATACTGTTCCGGAACTGGTCATGGCCAGGGAGCGGGAGGTCGTCGTCGTCTGCCGTTCAGGTCGTCGCAGTGCGTTTGCTGCATGGACCATGCAGCAGTTGGGCTATACCAATGTGGCTTCCCTCAAGACAGGGCTCAGGGGTTGGAACGATTACGAGGAACCGTTTGAAAACGGCGCAGGAGAGTTGGTGGAGACCGAAATTGCCGATGACTTTTTTCTGTCGAAAGTCCGCCCGGATCAGAGAGCGCCTGTTTCCAGGGGTTGAACATCGCAAGGGCACCTTTAGGTTATTGTCGTGAGTAGGGGCGGTTCGCGATCCGCCCATCTGCAGGGGTTCGCAACAAAATAGAATTGCCAAAAATGTCCGCCTGCTGCCGGAGGCGGAGGGAGTTACTCAAATGCCTACGATGACGATCCCGAGGCTGATGATTTCGGGTTCATGGAAAAGCGCCGGGAAAACAACGGTCAGCCTGGGCCTCCTGCGTCTGCTGGCAGCTCAGGGCAACCATGTCGTGAGCTTCAAGAAAGGCCCGGATTACATCGATCCCATGTGGCACCGGGTCGCCGGGGGCGGGGATTGCTACAATCTCGACACCTGGATGATGGGGCCGGAGGGCTGCCTCGAATCGTTTGCATCGGGATGTGCCCGGAACGAGGGATGTATTACGTTGATCGAGGGTAACCATGGCCTTCATGATGGCATGGACATCGGCGGCGCCGACAGCAGTGCCGGGCTGGCTTCGCTCCTTTCGACACCAGTCTTGCTTGTTGTCGACAGCCGGAGGATGAACCGCGGGGTTGCCGCACAGGTGCTGGGCCTTCAGGCGATGCCTCCTCAGGTCCGGATCGCCGGAGTCATCCTCAATCATGTTGCCAGTTCCCGCCAGGAAGCCAAGCAGCGGCTTGCGATTGAAACCTTCTGCAACGTTCCTGTGCTCGGGGCGATCCCGGCGGACGAATCGCTGGTGCTGCCGGAACGGCATCTCGGCCTGGTGACGGTCGGAGAGGCTTCAGATGCAGAGGCTTTCATCCGGGCGGCAGCAGATAAGGTCCAACAGTATTGCGACATCGGCGCCATCCGCTCGCTTTTCGATGAGGCTCCGCCTCTCGATGTTCCGGAATATGCCCCTCCATTGCGGACAGTATCCCCTCGGGCAAAGATTGGGGTGTTCCGCGACGCAGCATTCTGCTTCTACTATCCCGACAATCTCGAAGCCCTCTGTTCCAACGGGGCTGAACTGGTCTTCATCGACACTTTCGATGCGACCACCCTGCCTGATGTGCATGGGCTCTATATTGGCGGAGGGTTCCCGGAATCGTTTTTCGCGATTCTGAGCGGGAATACCCCTCTTCTCAAGGATGTACGCGAAAAGATCGACGCAGGCATGCCCGCTTGGGCTGAGTGCGGCGGGTTGATCTACCTCTGCCGCAGTGCGGTCTACGATGGCAGGACATGGCCCCTGGCCGGTGTTCTGCCGATCGATATCGATTATCAGCTGCGGCCGGTCGGTTGTGGCTACCTCGATCTCGAAAGCCGCGGAGATTCCGCATGGTTCAGCCGTGGCGAACGGGTCAGGGCGCACGAATTCCACTATTCGAAGCCCTCTGCAGCTGTCGAACTGCCATGCCAGTTCGATGTTGCCAGGGGACATGGCCTGACGGGCACGGCGGACGGCCTTCTGTACCGAAACCTGTTTGCCTCCTATGCCCATTTTCATGCGGCGGCAAATCCCGGCTGGGCGGAAAAGTTCGTCTCACTTGCCTCAGCATTCAGGGCTGGAGCCAGCGCCACTGGGGCGTGAAAGCTTTTTACTCCAACGGCGGTGCGCAAGGGAATTCGTCGAAAAGTCTTGATTAATACCGGATATTTTTTTAACTATATAACTATGCGATTGAATTATCCATCGCTCATATTGTCACCATCTCCTTTTTGTTTTATATCCCTTTGTAAACGAAGGATTTAATCCTGTCGTAGGCTGGACTGTCTGTTTTGATTTACTGAAGGAGCATCGAGTAATTCAGCGTCAGACCTTTTCCGGATGTCACCCGAAAATCGGAAAAATCGTCTGCAGGGTTTGATAAATTGCAATGAATGTGTTAACTATATAACCATATAGTGATATTGGTGGGTGGTTCGGGATATTCCCGGCAGCCCTGAACGCCGGTATTCAATTTTAAAACAGCTTACACAACAAAGGAGATCAACCATGGCAATAGAGATTAACGGCAAGAGCTACGAGACCGATGAAAACGGCTACCTTGTCAACCTTGAAGAGTGGGACGAAGATGTGGCATTGAAGCTTGCAGAAGGCGAGGATATTAGCATGGATGAGGCGCATTGGGACCTGGTGAAGTTTCTCAGGAACTACTATGCTGAATATCAGATCGCTCCGGCTGTCAAGATTTTGACCAAAGCCGTTGCTTCAGAGCGCAACATGGACAAGAAAGAGGCTTCAGAGTTTCTTTACGGCCTGTTCCCGAAAGGTCCGGCGCTCCAGGCATGCAAGATCGCGGGTCTGCCCAAGCCTACCGGCTGCGTTTAAGGCTACCCTTTAAGAAATGGCCGGTGACAAGCCGGCCTCCAATGTATCGAGAACCAAAGGAGGCAACATGGATGGTGCTAACGACAGCGCTTCAAAAGGCGCATGTCAGTGCAACGGGTGCGGATCGGACGGCAATGGTGCATTCCTGAACCCGACGCCGATGCTCGATCAGCTGGAGAGCGGCCCATGGCCGAGTTTCATCTCCGGCTTCAAAGAGCTGGCTGAAAGAACAAAAAAACCTATGCTGCGTGGGGTGCTCGATCAGCTCGAGTACTCCTACAACACAAAGATGGGGTACTGGAAGGGTGGCCTTGTGACCGTCGAGGGTTACGGCGCAGGAATCATCACGCGCTATTCGATGATCAAGGACAAGTTCCCTGAAGCGACCGAATTCCACACGATGCGTATTCAGCCCGCACCGGGACTGCATTACAACACATCGATGCTTCGCGAACTTTGCGATATCTGGGAAAAGCACGGTAGTGGCATCATCTGCCTGCACGGCCAGACCGGAGATATCATGCTCCAGGGCATAGAGCAGGACAAGGTTCAGGAGTGTTTTGACGAACTGAACCAGGCAGGATGGGATCTTGGTGGCGCTGGAGCCGGCATGCGGACGGGAGTCTCCTGTATCGGGCCGGGTCGCTGCGAGAACGCCTGTTACGACAACCTCAACCTGCACCTGAAAGCGTTGAAGCATTTCGTCGGCCAGGTTCACCGTCCCGAGTGGAACTACAAGCTCAAGTTCAAGTTCTCCGGATGCCCGAACGATTGCACCAACTCCATCATGCGTTCCGACCTCGCTGTGATCGGCACATGGAAGGACGCCATTCAGGTCGATCGCGAAGAGGTCAGGGCGTGGATCGAGGAGCGTGGTGTGGACGCGCTGGTCAACAACGTGATCAACCACTGCCCGACCAAGGCGATTTCGCTGAAGGACGGCGATATGGTCATCGAGACCCGCGACTGCGTCCGCTGCATGCACTGCCTGAACGCCATGCCGAAAGCGCTCTCTCCCGGAACGGAGCGAGGCATTTCGCTGCTCATGGGCGGCAAGAACACGCTCAAAGTGGGCGTCAACATGGGTTCGCTGATCGTGCCCTTCATGAAGATGGAGAGCGACGAGGATGTTGAGGAGTTCCTTGACCTCATCGATGAGATCATCGACTGGTGGGACGATGCCGGCCTCGATCACGAGCGCATCGGTGAGACCATCGAGCGCGTCGGCCTGAAGCAGTTCCTCGACGGCGCAGGCATCGGGTACGACATCAACCAGGTTTCGCGTCCCCGAGACAACCCGTACTTCAAGGCAAAGTACTGAAGGGCAGCGCGATTGAGCGGTTGCGCCGATCGATGACTTTATTGCCGTCGAATTGCACGCTGCGTCAGTCGGGCAGCCCTGATTTCCCAGAACATTCATCCGCCGTGCAGGCGCCCAGGGTGGCGCCGGTACGCCTCAACCTACAGGAAACAGCATGAGCAGTCAGGAAAGAACGTGGAAGACCATAGAGTCCGGAGCCCATACCTACGAGGAGGCACTGCATCCCGTAGTCAGGAAAAATTACGGAAAGTGGAAATACCATGAAATCCCCAAGCCGGGTGTGCTGAAGCACGTCGCAGAAAGCGGGGATGCCATCTGGACGGTCAGGGCGGGTACCCCTCGCCAGGATACGGTAGATATGCTGCGCAGGCTCTGCGAAGTTGCAGACAAGTACAGCGACGGCTTCCTTCGCTTCACGGTGCGCAACAACGTCGAGTTCCTCACTCCGAACAAGGAGAACGTGGAGCCGATGATCCAGGAGCTCGAATCGATGGGCTTTCCTGTAGGCGGCACGGGCATGTGCGTATCCTCAGTTTCCCATACCCAGGGTTGGCTGCACTGCGATATTCCTGCGACCGACGCTTCGGGAGTCGTCAAGTCGATGATGGACACGGTCTATAAAGAGTTCAAGGGTATGCAAATGCCCAACAAGGTGAGACTGTCGACTTCTTGTTGCGCAATTAACTGCGGCGGCCAGGCAGACATTGCAGTCGTTGTCAAGCACACGCGCCCCCCACGCATCAACCACGACCACCTCGCGACGATCTGTGAGCTTCCGAAGGCCGTGGCACGCTGCCCGGTGGCGGCGATCCGCCCGACCGTGGTCAACGGCAAGCGTACGCTCATGGTGGATGAGGCCAAGTGCATCTGCTGCGGTGCCTGCTTCGGTGCCTGCCCTGCCATGGAGATCAACCATCCCGAGCATTCGAAATTCGCAGTCTGGGTCGGGGGCAAGAACAGCAACGCCCGGTCGAAACCTTCGACCATGAGCATCGTGGCGCACAACCTTCCGAACAATCCGCCGCGCTGGCCTGAGGTCACCGATGTGATCGGCAGGATCCTGACGGCCTACAAAGAGGGTGGCCGCCCGTGGGAGCGTGTCGGCGAGTGGATTGCAAGGATCGGCTGGAAGCGCTTCTTCGAAGAGACTGGCCTGACCTTCGACGATAACATGATCGACAGCTATCGTCACGCCCGGACCACGTTCAACCAGTCGGCTCACGTTCGTTTTTAAGCTGAACTCCAAAGGAGAACTTCATGAATGCAGAATCAAATCCGATTCTCGATTTTGCGACGGAGTACGTCTTCCCAGAGTTCAGTGAACTGACAGGGACAGACAAGATCGTCGCCTTCGGGGACCATAGCCACAAGTGTCCGGTCTACGTCCGACAGACCCCGCCGTGCACGGCAGAGTGCCCTGCAGGCGAGGATATCAGGGCGATCAACCGATTCCTCAATGGCATCGACAAGTCGGATGACCCGCTGAAATCGGCATGGGAGACGGCGGTCGATACCAATCCATTCCCTGCCGTCATGGGCAGGATCTGCCCTCACCCGTGCGAGGGGGGGTGTAACCGCGGCCAGCACGACGAGAGCGTTGCCATCAACGCCGTTGAACAGGTCATCGGCAATTACGGCATCGAGGCGGGCCTGAAGCTTCAGGGTCCCGGCCCGGATACCGGCAGGCGCGTGGCAATTATCGGGGGTGGCCCTGCGGGTCTTTCCGCAGCTTACCAGCTGCGCCGCAAGGGCCATGCCGTGACGATTTACGACGCCAACGAGAAGCTTGGCGGCATGGTGCTCTATGGCATCATGGGTTACCGCGTGGACCGCAGGGTGCTGGAGGCTGAAATCGCCCGCATCATCGATCTCGGACTCGAAACGAAAATGGGTGTACGCGTCGGAAGGGATGTCACCCTGGAGCAGCTGGAGTCCGAATACGACGCCGTGTTCATCGGTGTCGGCGCCCAGCTCGGGCGTGGACTTCCTGTGCCCGGCTTCGCCGGTACGCAGGGGGTCACCAACGCCATTGACTTCCTCAGGAATTACGAGGTTATGGGAGATAATGTACCTGTCGGGAAAAAAGTGATCGTCATCGGTGACGGCAACGTCGCCATGGATGTCGCCCGGCTCGCGTTGCGGCTTGGTTCGCAGGCAGTGGTCGTTTCCGGTGTACCCAGGGACGAGATGGCCTGTTTCAAAGACGAATTCGACGATGCTGTGCGAGAGGGGGCCGAGATGCACTACATGTCCGGCACGGTCGAGGTTTCCTGTGGTGAGGACGGCGTCAAAGGATTACTCTGCTCCAGAATGGTACGCAAGCAGAAGGGCGAAGATGGCTGGAACTCCCCGATTCCGTTCCTGCGCTACAAGAGCACCGGGGAGAACTTCGAAATCGAAGGGGACATGGTCGTTGCGGCAATCGGCCAGTCGGCGGACATGTCAGGCCTGGAGAGCATCGCCGGAACCAGCCCATGGCTGAGGGTCGATCGTAATTTCCGCATCTCAGGAAGGGAAAAACTTTTCGGCGGCGGAGACGCCATCAAGGTCGATCTCATTACAACAGCGGTTGGTCACGGCCGAAAGGCAGCGGCATCGATCGATGCGTTCCTGAACGGTGAGACGATGCCCGAGCAGCCCTACCGCGAGATCACCAAGGCCCAGAAGCAGGACCTGCTCTATTTCATTCCGTCTCCCCAGGCAAAACGCCAGACCATCCATCCTGAAGTGGTCGTGGGAAATCATGACGAACTGCTCGTGGCCCTCAAACCGGAGGAGGTCAAAACCGAATCGGAGCGCTGCATGAGCTGCGGCTTCTGCTTTGACTGCAAACAGTGTGTTTCGTTCTGCCCGCAGGAGGCGATTTCCCGCTTCCGCGACAACCCGGCGGGTGAGAAAGTCTATACCAATTATTCCAAATGTGTCGGCTGCCACCTATGCTACCTGGTCTGTCCCTGCGGGTACATCCAGATGGGGATGGGAGACGGGCTTTGATTCCGGCAGCAGAATTCGCAACTTCAAGGAGAGAGCAGCGCTATGAAGGATGACATGATCCGGATGGTCGAAAAGGCCGTCGAGAGTTCGTCGCACTGGTCGGAAAACGGCTGGTCGGCCACCTTCGGGCCGCGAAACGTCGAGGTGCCCAACCTGAAGGCGGCGGAAGCGTTACCTAAGAACGCGGTTTACCGCGAAGAGGCCGTCAACTACTGGAAACAGGCTCGACTGATCGGTAACGACACTGCAGAAGCCGGTCGGAAGGCCCTTGAATCGCTGAAGGCCGACCGTCTCGCTGCCGCTGACAATGCCCTGTATCTCTGCCAATACCTCGAAAAGCCGTTCGAAGGACAGTCGAGGACATGGCTTCCTGTTTACGAGGCCTTCAGGGCGCGTTGCGCCTGACAACCCGGCTGTCATCGAATCCGTCAGCCAGGGGCCTGGTTCCAGCCGAAACAGCAACAACCTCTTATTCGCAGTCTTATGACGAGAGCGTGGGAACAGATAATCAATGATAACAGGCAGTCCGTGCTCGACCGATGGACCTCGTCGATCGTAGCGATGCTTCCCGGAGGCCTCAGCCACGGCTCGCTGGTCTCCGCGGCCATCGCCGGGGAGCTTGGCGGGCTTCTGGATGCCGTGACCGACCGCAGCTTGCCTGTCGCCGAACCGATCGTCCGCATCACCAGGATTCTTGCCGTACAGGAGATTCCTCCATCAAAAGCCCTGTCCATACTGTTCAGGCTCAGAGGGCTGGTCGAAGGGTTGCCGACTGAGTCTGGGGACTTGTTCCGCGATCGCCTCGAAGAGCTGACCCTGCAGGCTTTCGACAGCTATATGAAGCACCGTGAGACGATTTACCAGCTCAAGGTCGACGAGGGGCGCCGGAGGATGCACATGGCACTCAGGAGGGTTGAAGCATGAAAAAAGTTTTTCTTCCCCTCTTCATGGTACTCATACTAGCCATCATTCCCTATATCGGGGTCACCTACGGCAAGCTCGACTATCTCTTCGCCATCATCATTCCCTACGCATCGGTTGCGATCCTGCTCATCGGTTTTCTCTACCGGCTGGTCGACTGGCTCCGGAGGCCCGTGCCGTTCCGGATCCCGACCACCTGCGGCCAGGAGAAGTCGCTTGACTGGATAAAGGACAATCCGCTCGAAAGCCCATCGAATCCCTTTATGGCAGCAGTCAGGGTGCTCTCCGAAGTGCTGCTGTTCCGCTCACTGTTCCGCAACACGAAAGCGGAACTTCATGGAGGCCCGAAGCTTGCCTACGGATCGCACAAGTGGCTCTGGCTCGGCGGACTGGCCTTCCACTGGTCGCTGCTTATCATCGTGATCCGCCACTCCCGGTTCTTCCTGGTCACAATGCCTGATGCGCTTCAGCTTCTCGATGACTTTGACCGCTTCCTCGACGTCACCGTGCCCGCGCTCTATATCACAGACGGCATTGCGCTTGCCGCAGTGACATTCCTGTTCATTCGCAGGTTGCAGGACGAGAAGATGCGCCTTATCTCCCTTGGGACGGACTACTTTCCGCTATTCCTGATCGGAACCATCGCAATGCTCGGTGTCAGCATGCGCTACGTGACCAAAGTAGACGTGATGCCGATCAAGGCTCTCGCACTCGGCCTTGCGAGCTTCAGCCTTGATGCTCCGTCGCCGATCGGAGCGCTGTTCTACGTGCATCTTTTCCTGGTCTGCGTGCTCTTCTGCTACGTTCCGTTCAGCAAGCTCATGCATATGGGCGGGATTTTCCTCAGCCCGACACGCAACCTTCCGAACAACAGCCGTGCGAAGCGGCACGTCAACCCGTGGAACCCTGACATCAAGTTCAGGACCTATGCCGAATACGAGGACGACTACCGCGAGAAAATGAAAAAGGCGGGCATTCCGGTCGAAAAGCAATAACCTACTATGTCCAACAAATACGCCCTGAAACCAGACGAGCTCAAAAAAGAGTTCGAAAAGAAAAAGCCGCGGATCCTCATGGGGGATCTTGCCGGCAAGGATTGGTGGGACCTGCCGGTGGAGTTCCGCGACGGTAACTGGTGTTTCCCCGCCAAGCCGGAGGTGCTCGAAGAGATCGGGTTTCCGAACCCGAGGAAATGGGCAGCCACGGACGACGACTGGAAGCTTCCCAAGGATTGGGAGAAGACGATCAGGGAGGGGATGAAGAGCCGCCTCAAGCGGTTCCGCTCCTTCAAGCTGTTCATGGACAGCTGCGTGCGCTGCGGGGCCTGTGCCGACAAGTGCCACTTCTTCCTCGGCACCGGGGACCCCAAGAACATGCCTGTGCTGAGGGCCGAGCTCATCCGGTCGGTCTACCGCAACGATTTTACCACGCTGGCCAAAATCCTGAAAGGCTTTTCGGGATCGAGGACGCTCACTCCGGAGGTGATCAAGGAGTGGCACATGTACTTCAACCAGTGCACCGAGTGCCGCCGCTGTTCGGTCTTCTGCCCGATGGGCATCGACACGGCCGAGATCACCATGATGGTTCGTGAACTGCTCAACCTCATCGGCGTCAACAACAACTGGATCATGGCACCGGTCGCCAACTGCAACCGCACAGGCAACCATCTCGGCATCGAGCCGCACACCTTCGAGCAGAACGTCATGTCTCTGGTCGACGATATCGAGGAGTTGACGGGCATTACGGTCAATCCGACCTTCAACCGCAAGGGAGCCGAAATCCTCTTCATCACCCCGTCGGGCGACCTTTTCGGCGACCCCGGGGTTTACACCATGATGGGATACCTCCTGCTCTTCCACCACATCGGGCTCGACTACACGATCAGCACCTACGCTTCGGAGGGCGGCAACTTCGGCATGTTCACCTCGAACGAGATGATGAAGAAGCTGAACGCCAAGATGTACCACGAAGCCAAACGCCTCGGCGTCAAGTGGATCCTCGGCGGCGAGTGCGGCCACATGTGGCGCGTCGTGCACCAGTACATGGAGACCATGAACGGCCCGGCAGACTTCCTCAAGGAACCGGTCTCGCCGATTACCGGAACGAAATTCACCAATGCGAAATCGACCAAAATGGTCCATATCGCTGAGTTCACGGCCGACCTGATCAAGCACGGCAAGCTCAGGCTCGACCCCAGGCGCAACGACCACCTGCGAACCACCTTCCACGACTCGTGCAATGTCGCCCGCGGCATGGGCATGTTCGAGGAACCGCGGTACGTGCTCAACAAAGTCTGCAACGTGTTTCACGAAATGCCTGAGAACACCATCAGGGAACAGACCTTCTGCTGCGGTTCTGGCAGCGGCCTGAACGCAGAGGAGTTCATGGACATCCGCATGCGCGGAGGATTTCCTCGGGCCAATGCCGTAAGCTATGTCAGGGAGAAACACAAGGTCGATTCGCTTGTTACCATCTGCGCCATCGACCGGGCCAGCCTACCGACGCTCATGAAATACTGGAATCCTGGAGTATCGGTTTACGGGCTGCACGAACTTGTCGGCAACGCCCTCGTCATGACCGGCGAGAAGAAAAGAACCGAGGACCTGAGGGAGAACCCCATGGCCGGGTTCGGGGAGGATGACGACGATGAATAAGTATATCAGTACGCTTGTCGCCATCGTGGCCGGAGTGACCGTATTCGTTGCCGCATGGTTCTTCATGCAGATCGGTCATGGCGGTGCGATTCCTGCCAGGGCCGCCGTAGAGTCTGCGCCGGCGAAAGCCGCAGTAGCAGGGGCAACACCACTCGACAGCACCAAATGTATCGCTCCGACCGAATACATGAAGGCTCACCACATGCAGGTGCTCGACAAGTGGCGCTTCGAATCGGTTCGCAACGGAAACCGTACCTTCGTGACCCCTGACGGGCGTCACTTCGACAAGAGCCTCAATACCTGTCTCGGCTGCCATGCGCAGAATCCGATGTTCTGTTTTATGTGTCACCAGTATGCCAATGTCAAGCCGACATGCTGGAATTGTCATCTGTCGCCCATGGAGACGCAGAAATGAATCAACAACGCAGAGAATTCCTTAAAAAGGCGGGCCTTGGCGCCCTCGCCGGACTTGGAGCGGCCGCAGGACTTTTCCCGGCTTTCGCCCTCGAAAAGACTGACCTGTCGCTTTTTTCCGAAAAGCCTGTGCCGGGCAAGACCCGGTGGGGCATGCTGATCGATACCCGCAAGTGCCGAGATGGGTGCACAGAATGCATCGTAGCGTGTCACCACACCCATAACGTACCCGACTTCGGCAACTCGAAGAGCCAGGTCAAGTGGATATGGAAAAGCCAGTACGAAAAGGCTTTCCCGACATCAAGCAAGCAGTTCCAGAGCGCTGACCTCAAGGATCGCAAGGTGCTGACGCTGTGCAACCACTGCGCCGAACCTCCCTGCACGCGCGCATGTCCGACCGAAGCGACCTTTAAGCGTTGGGACGGCATCGTTTCGATGGACTACCACCGCTGCATCGGCTGCCGTTTCTGCATGGCCGCCTGCCCTTATGGATCACGCAGCTTCAACTGGCAGGATCCCCGCCCGGGCATCAAAGAGCTGAGCGATACTTACCCAACCAGGGAGCGGGGCGTGGTTGAAAAGTGCAACTTCTGCTCCGAACGACTCGTCAAGGGCAAGTTGCCGGCCTGCGTTGACACCTGTCCTGAAAAGGCGCTCATGTTCGGAGACCTGAACGACCCGAAATCGGATATCCGTACGATGCTCCGGACGAACGAAACCATGCAGCGCAAGCCGGAGCTCGGTACGCTGCCTTCAGTTTTTTACATCATCTAACAAGAAGCCATGATCGAGAAAGCGCTCAAAGGAAATCGCGCCTACTGGGCATGGGTGGCCATGCTGCTTGTGTTCATAGTGCTCGGAGTCACCGCTTACGGCCAGCAGATGAGCCTCGGGCTCGGCGTCACCGGCATGGGCCGCGATATCAGCTGGGGGGTCTATATCTCGCAGTTCACCTTCCTTGTCGGCGTGGCCGCCTCTGCAGTCATGGTGGTGCTTCCATACTACCTTCACAACCAGAAGGCATTCGGGAAGATGGTCATCGTGGGGGAGTTCCTTGCCGTTTCGGCAGCCCTGATGTGCATGCTCTTCATTCTGGCCGACATGGGCAAGCCGCAGCGGGTGCTCAACGTGCTTCGCTACCCTTCGCCCCACTCCATGGTGTTCTGGGACGTGATGGTGCTCAACGGATACCTGCTGCTCAACATAATCAGCGGCTGGGCCGTGCTCGGTGCCGAGCGCAAAGGCGTTCCTGCTCCTTCGTGGACCAAGCCGCTCATATACCTCTCGATCCCCTGGGCCTTCAGTATCCACACAGTCACGGCGTTCCTCTTCGCAGGCCTTCCTTCGCGCCACCTCTGGCTCACCGCTGTACTTGCACCCCGTTTCCTCGCATCGGCCTTTGCCGCCGGAACAGCGATCCTTATCCTGATCAGTTTCATCCTGAAAAAGGTCGCAGGGTACGACGCAGGCAAGGAGGCACGTGAAAAGCTCGTCGTGCTGTGTGCCTATGCCGGACTCGCCAATTTCTTCCTGCTCGGCACTGAGTTTTTTACGGCATTCTACAGCAATGTTCCCGAGCACATGCACAGCTTCCAGTACCTCTACTTCGGCCTCGATGGCCATGCGCCTCTTGTGCCCTTCATGTGGTTTTCGCTCATTCTCGGTCTTGCCTCGGTGGCCGTTTTCCTGTTGCCTCCCCTTCGCCGTCAGAACGGCTGGATGATCACTGCCGGCATCGGCATCGTGCTCTCCATCTGGATCGACAAAGGGGTCGGCCTGGTCATCGGTGGTTTCATCCCAACCCCGCTTGACGCGATCGTCGACTATATGCCCACCCTGACAGAGCTGTCGGTAACCCTCGGCATCTGGTCCATCGGCCTGCTCGTCCTCACCGTGCTGCTGAAGGTAGCCATCAGTGTGAAGATGCAGGACAGTGCTGGCTGAGTTCCCTGAGGTTTAAGCTTCCCAAATTCCTGAGGGTTTCAACCTTCAGGACATTAACATCTTATATTATCTTTAGTTGCCCCGGGTTTCAACCCGGGGAATAATGGATCATAATATCTCCGGACTTTAGTCCAATATCTTCACCTTGGTTCAAAACAAGGAAATGACATGGACTGGAGGATTAAACGCGGATTCTTGAGGCGATTGCGACAGCCCGGAAGGAAGATTTTTGACTAAAGTCCATGATATTTTGGGCGTTCTGACCCCGGACTGAAGTCCAGGGCAACTGAATATAATATAAGTACTTAATGCCAGAGCAGGGGTAACCACCGGCTGAAGATAATGCCGGTGTCACCCATTTAATCTGCATCCGAGCCACCAGCTTCGGCCAATCGCGGACACTCTGCGCTTATGCCATCAGGATCGCCGGCAACATTTCCATTCCCAATGATTACCTTGTATAATGGGGCCTGTTCGGGAACTGAGCCGGCATGGCGACAGTTCTTACCTATTCAACAAGTTACCACGCCATGAAGGTATTCCTCCCTTTGAACATCCGGGTCGACAACAAGAAGCTGCTGTTCGTCGGCGGTGGCAAGATCGCCATGCACAAGATCCAGACGGTCGAGTTGTACACCCGCAACATCACAATAATCGCCCCTGTCATCAGCGACGAGCTGAAGGGTAAGGGATTCAGCGAGATCTGTAAGGAGTATGAATCATCGGATCTGGAAGGCTTTTTCCTGGTCTACGCCGCGACCAACGACTCGGAGGTTAACCGTCGCATCAGGGATGACGCCGAGGCGCGAGGCATCATGGTCAACGTGGTGGACAACCGTGAGCTGTCGGATTTCATCTCCCCGGCCATCATCAGGAAGGACGAGATGACCATCGCGGTCTCATCGAACGGCCAGAACGTCAAGAAATCCGTGGAGTGGCGCAACCGGCTGAGGGAGATCGTGATGAACGGCTTGCCGGAACAAAAGGATTAACGCAGTAAAGATGTACCAACCATGACTGATTCGACCAATTCCGAGATCAACAAGGCAAAAGAGCTGACCAGAAAAGGCTACGTCTACATAGCTGGCGCAGGCCCCGGTGATCCTGAACTGCTTACATTGAAGGCCGACAGAGCTCTTCGCGAAGCCGATGTCATCCTTTACGACGACCTCGTCAGCCCCGATCTGGTCGAACAGTACGGCGCCGAGAAGATCTATACCGGCAAGCGCAAGGACAGCCATCACTTCGAGCAGGAGGAGATCAACCAGGAGATCGTGCGACACGCACTCAAGGGGAAAACGGTCGTCCGGCTCAAGGGGGGAGATCCCTTCATCTTCGGACGTGGCGGCGAGGAGATCGACACCCTGCGAAAATACTGTATCGATTACGAGATCATTCCTGGCATCACGGCCGCGCACGGCGCCAGCGCCTATACAGAAATTCCCCTGACCATGCGCAAAGTATCCTCTTCGGTAGCCTTCTGTACCGGCCACCCGATCAGTAAGATCCAGGTGCCCGACACAGACACCATCGTTTACTACATGGTGGCCTCCTCGGTTCATGACGTGCTCGATGCGGTTGCGGCGAAAGGCAGGAGCGGCCAGACGAAGGTTGCCGTGGTGCAGAATGCGACCCGCTATAACCAGAAGACCTTCACCGGCACCCTCGACGAGTTCAGGAAACGCGAAAAGGCGGTCTATTCGCCCGCACTGCTCATCATCGGCGACAACATCAGCCAGTTCATCGAAAACAACTGGTACTCGCGCAAGAAAAAGGTTCTCATGACCGGCGGCGATTCCAGGAGGTACTCCACCGCGGATTACATTGTGGTTCATTCTCCCTGCCTGCAGGTGGCCGGTGCGGATCTGGACAACGTCAAGTCATCAATTGAGTGTATCGACGACTATTCGATGCTTTTTTTTCAGAACAAATCTGCGGTCAGGTACTTTTTTCAGCACCTGTTCGAACATGGCCGGGACGTGCGGCACCTGGCCCATATGTCCATCTGCACTTCGGGCCGGGCTGCGGCCACGGAACTGCTCACCTACGGCATCATTCCCGACTGCTGCCTTGAGACGGATGCTTCGGTCGGGCTCGCAGGCATGCTTCGCAAAGCGGGGCTGGAGCATCAGCACATTCTTCTGCCCGGGTCAGGCAATGCCGATGATTCGATCGTCGGTGAATTCCGCGATGCAGGCCATCGGGTGACATCGCTCGGCGTCTACGTGCATGGCCCGCAGGACAGCGGGGATGTGATCGACCTTGAGTTCATCGACGAGATCTACTTCTCTTCACCCTCCTGCGTAAAGAGATTCAGGGAGCTTTACGACATTATCCCTTCCCGTATCGTGGTCACTCCCGCCGATTATCCTACCGCCGAGGAGTTCCTCAACCAGTTCGGACGTTCAGGCTCCTGACCGGACGGTATCGAAACCTTCATTTCCCGACACGTCGGTATACTCTGTTATTTGTCCTTTGTCCGCCTTGCCTGTAGGGGCGGTTCGCAATTTTACGGGCGGTTCGCGAACCGCCCCTACGTCGGGAGGCCGGTCCCGGATGGTAACCTCCCCCGGTATGTGTTTCCGCGAGGGAGGATAATCAAGCTTATCTCTATTTATTTACCCGGAAACCCGATTTTTGCTTTGCATCCGACCAGCCTTGATCACTTCGGTTTATGCCCTTCACCTGCGATGCAATATACGGGCGGTTCGCGAACCGC
>Ga0326726_10000067_pt1 | contig 96149 bp, 83 predicted proteins | sample MHFenrmetagenome_2_FD_207603 | JGI IMG/M metagenome (GOLD analysis project Ga0326726, IMG submission 207603) | Lab enriched peat soil microbial communities from Michigan Hollow, Ithaca, NY, United States - MHF15MN | ecosystem: Environmental > Terrestrial > Soil > Wetlands > Peat | place: USA... | reverse complement strand
TCATGGTTCAACCGGTTCAGAAAAATTCTGGTACGTTTTGAAAAACTCAACGAGAGATACGAGGCTTTGCTCTACATGGTAGCCGCAATCATCGCTTTCCGGAAAGTGAATATTATTTACGAATAAGATCTTAGTATAGGGGCAATATAGTGGACCCCGTTTTTCGGACAGCGGATTAAGGTGGTAACTTGCCTGAAAACAGGGTCAAGTTATGAGCGAGAAGAAACGCAACAAGTTCACGGCACAGTTCAAGGCCAAGGTCGCGCTGGAGGCGATCCGGGGCGACAAGACGCTGAACGAAATCGGTAGTGAGTTCGGTGTACATCCGTCTCAGATCGGCCTGTGGAAACGGGAACTGCTTGAGAACGCTCCCGGAATCTTCGATACGAAGCGCGGGCCAAAACCAGTCGATCCGTCATCGGATCCTGAAAAGCTCTACACCGAGATCGGTCGGCTCAAGGTTCAATTGGATTGGCTTAAAAAAAAAGTCGGGCCTTACCTGTGAAGCTGCGTAAAAGCTGGATCAGCGGCGATGAGCACTTGCCGATCTCGACGCAATGCCAACTGATCGACGTCAATCGCACGAGTCATTACGGGAAGCCGAAACAGCTCTCGCCAAATGACGATGATGAGCTGCTGATGCGTTTGATCGATGAGGAGTACACGCTGCATCCCTTTTACGGCAGTCGGCGGATGAGGCAGATTCTGATAAAAAAAGGGTATACTGTCGACCGGAAACGGGTGCAGCGTTTGATGAGGCAGTTGGGGCTGGCGGGCATGGCTCCGGGGCCAAACACCAGCAAGCCGCATCCGGAGCATAAGGTCTATCCTTATCTGTTGCGCGGAGTTACCGTAACCAGGCCGAATCAGGTCTGGTCAACGGATATCACCTATTGCCGACTTCCGGGAGGCTTCATGTACCTGACGGCTGTCATCGACTGGTATTCGCGGAAGGCGCTGGCGTGGCGGCTGTCGAACTCGATGGAGAGCAGTTTTTGCGGGGAATGTCTTGAAGAGGCGCTTCGAAAGCATGGCGTGCCGGAAATCTTCAACAGCGATCAGGGTGCGCAATTCACGAGTGACGTATTTATCCAGGCGCTCACGAAGTATCCGATGCTTCGCATCAGCATGGACGGTCGCGGCAGGGCGCTGGACAACATCTTCGTCGAACGGCTCTGGAGGAGCGTCAAGCATGAAGACCTGTACCTGAAAGGCTATGGGACAGCGGTTGCATTGAAGCAGGGGTTAGCGGAGTACTTCCGTCTGTACAACACGGAGCGGCCGCATCAGTCGCTGGGCTACAAAACCCCAGACGAGGTGTATGAAAGCGCCACGGGTGGCGGTGCGAGCATCGTCGACAAGTTCTCTCAAAAGAAGTCCTCTGATGGGTCGTCAGAGGTTATAGAGCAGCATCAATCAGCTGCATAAACAACAGCGAGTTACCAGCTTAAACTCGACCCGATTCTGTCTGATCGCTCGGGTCCACTTCACAACAACAAAAGCAATCTGCTTGAGTTCATGACTGTACAAACATAACGGCTCAATCAAATCAGTGAGATGATTAGCGAATACAAAACTCGTCAATAAAAATATCCACGCGCCCGAAAGGACGCGATAATAAAGGTAAAAGCATTAAAAATCATATTCATAGTTTCAATCCACATATCCAACAGGACATGATCTCTTTAATTCAGCTTAAGAAAACCAAGCATTCTCTCCCCTCTGCGATCATTTTTTCAAACTTAAAAATAAAATATAAATTTAATATACAGTCACTGAGCTCACCACACAAATTCACTCTATAATAACTGTAAATTGACAAAAATAAATACATTGAATCCTCTACATTGTCAGATATTTCATGGCTCGTTCCGCATTTGCCATTAAGCCACTTTGTATTCCACAGAACATTTAACGCAAACCTGACAATACCCGACACGATTGTCCACACTTCTGTTCATAATAAAAAGTTATGGCAATACAAAAGAAAATAAACTCTATCTATTAATTTTACAATACGTTATACAAAAAACGAAACAATAGGATCAAAATAACTTCCGATTCATAAAGATAAATCTTTATAAAAAAAATCTTGTTTTTCGAATTGCATCTGACAAATACCAGAAAAAAAACGCCATCATACATACCCGCAATATATAACAGATCATCCACGTTTTAACAATTTAACTTAATTGGATTAGAGTGAGGATAAAAATCACTCCGGATAGTTTTTTTAAACGAAATACTCAATAATTTCTGCCTGAGCGTATTTTTTTGAAATCCAGATGAACAGATACACCTCACAAGTAAACCATGCAACAATGCAAACACAATAAACATATATCTCGAGTTATGCCTCCAAACTGAATTCACGGTCTACCTATACAAAAAGGTAGGGTCAACTTCATTTTCTTTACCGGACTTTCCGGAAAATTCGATACTTATCAATATATTTACAGAAAGTTCTCAACTGTTATTACTCCGGCCATTAAAACTCATAATAATTGCCCCGATTTTCAAGTCGGGCGGGTTCGCTGATAACACAATTTAAATCAAGGCTTTAGCAAAATCACTTATCATCGTCGGCTTGCACTTTTTTGTGGCCGGAGCAATACCATGACTTTTTATTGATGCCTACAGGATCGGCATTGAAAAAAGTTCCATCAAAGTGATGGGAGATATTTGTTCGAATTCGATCTCAAATACTATACCTTATAACTACCTTATTCATCTAAATATATAGAACGCTGATAGCCATGAAATCCCTCAGGACACAATCACTATCCGAACCGTGATCGAAGCCCTTTTTTTGTTCTTTGTCTGTTTCAATTTTTACCAACTCAACATAGAGGGTTTATGACAAAAAAATCGTTTGTTGCCGCACTCTCGATCTTGGCCTCGCTCTCAGCCTGCTCTTCGAAAACTCCGCCAAAACCAGCTGAAGAGAAGGCAACTCAGTCACCTGTCACCAAAGTGAGAGACAATGAGCCGTTAAAAATCATACCACCGGTAAAGGTCGCCGATAAAGCCCTTGTCGAACTTGGCAAGAAACTCTATTTCGACCCGAGGCTCTCCAAATCGGGATTCATCTCGTGCAACTCATGCCATAATCTGAGCATGGGTGGAAGCGACAACCTCAAAACCTCAATCGGCCATAAATGGCACCAAGGCCCCATCAACGCTCCGACCGTGCTGAATTCGAGCCTGAATCTCGCTCAGTTCTGGGATGGACGAGCCAAAGATCTCAAGGAGCAGGCTGGCGGACCTATCGCCAATCCAGGTGAAATGGGCTATACACACGAGCTGGCTGTCGCAGAATTGCAGACGATTCCAGGCTATGTGGAGGAGTTCAAACAGGTGTTCGGAACGGACACAATCGACATCGAGAAGGTGACAAAAGCCATCGCCGCGTTCGAAGAGACGCTGGTCACCCCCAATTCACGCTTTGACAAGTGGCTTGCTGGCGATGACAACGCCATCACCAAAGAGGAGCGCGAGGGATACGAACTGTTCAAGTCGAGCGGATGCACCACCTGCCACAACGGAGAGGCTGTCGGTGGAAGCTCATTCCAGAAAATGGGCGTCGTCGAACCGTACAAGACGGCCAACGCCGCTGAAGGGCGGAAGGGCGTCACGGGAAAGGATGCTGACCGCTTCAATTTCAAGGTGCCAACCCTGCGGAACGTGGAGCTGACTTACCCATATTTCCACGACGGAGCGGCTCAGACGCTAAACCAGGCAGTTGAAACCATGGGACAGATTCAGCTCGGCAAGAAGTTCTCGCCTGAAGAGAATGCCAAAATCGTCGCATTCCTGAAAACTTTAACCGGCGATCAGCCAAGCTTCCAGTTACCGATTCTGCCTCCGCCGTCCGATACTACGCCACGGCATAATCCCTTCAATTGACGTAAACGACAATAACCTGTTGTCACTTAACGAGAATCAGTCCCGGCCAATCGGGACTGATTCTGTTTTTAGGTAAACCGTGTTCCACTCTTGAATAAACATCTATCCTCCTTTGACCAGCAATAGCGGGATGGTGATTTTATTACGCAAGGAGCGCGAAACGCTGCCAAAAAGAATCCGCCCAAGCAAGGAGTGGCCATGCGCGGCCAGCGCAAGCATGTCGTATTGCCGCTCTTCGATCTCCCGCAAAATCTCCCTGTCGGGCTCCCCACTTATGACGAGCACATCGACCACTATGCCCTGCTGCTCCATGACGGCTCTATGCCGTTCGAGAAACTCCGCCGCCTGCTCCCGAAGCGTGCGCTCCTGGTCGAGTGTGTGGGAGTGCGCCACATGTAAAAGATGCACCTTTGCACCCAGCGGCGCAGCAAGAGCCGATACCTGGGCGATCAGCGCGTCGTCCGACGCGGAACCATCAAGCGCCACCAGTATGTTGCGGTAACTCTGCATGTTAGGAGCCTCCACTCAGCGAGGTATAGAACAGATATATATTGAGCGCGATGACCACCATGGCAATCAGCACCGCCACAGCGAACTCGACGCCACGGCTCCGAAACACCCCCATCACCTTTTCACTCCGGCAAAGCACGAGTAGCGGCAAGAGGGTGAAGGGCAGTTGAAGACTCAGTACAACCTGGCTGAAAATGAGAATTTTGTAGGTATCGAGATTGAACAGAATGATGAAAAACGACGGTATTGCCGTCAGAAACACCGCAATGCGATAGAGTAAACTTGACGGGTCTTCGGGTTTTCCGAGAAAGCCAGTGATGACATTGGCCTCGGCCATCGAGGAGGTGATCGAAGAGCCGACCCCCGCGAACATGAGCGCTACGGCGAAGATCAAACCCGCCAGCGGCCCGGCAAGCGGTCTCAAAGTCGCCGATGCCTGCTCAATGCTCTCGATCCGCACGCCATGCTGATGAAACACGGCGGCGGCGACGACGATCATCGCTGAATTGACCACCCAGCCAAGTGTCATGGCGAAAAGCGTGTCGATCTTTTCATAACGGAGCAGCTCTATTTTCTCAGTGTCGGTCATCCCCCATTTTCGGCTGTGAATAACGTTGGAGTGCAGAAAAACGTTGTGCGGCATGACCACCGCGCCGAGAATGGCGATGGCGACGTAGATGCTCTCGCGGCCCAGCACCGGCGTAACCATGGCAGGCAGCGCCTTGCGCCAGTCGGGCCGGACGATCCAGAGTTCGGCAAGATAACAGAGCGCGATGATACCGAGAAAGCCGACGATAATCGTCTCGATGCGATGGTACCGTTGGCTGACCACGAAGAACACCTCCAGCACGACAGTCAACAGCGCACCCGCCCAGAGTGGCATCCCGAACAGCAAACCGAAGCCAATGCCTCCGCCGACCAGTTCAGCTACGTCGGTGGCGACGCAGGCCACGACAATCGTAAAACCGAGAAACGAGGAGAGCGGAGCCGGAAAATGGTCACGGATGTTGACCGCCAGAGATTTTCCCGTAGCGATGCCGAGCCGCGCAGCCATATGCTGGATGACGATCAGGATGAGCGTGCCGAGTGTGATCACCCAGAGCAGCTCATAACCAAACCGAGCTCCTCCTTCGATATTGGTAGCCCAGTTACCGGGATCGATAAAGCCGACCGTCACAAGAAATCCCGGCCCGAGAAATCCGAGAAGCTTTTTGAGAGGAATCCGCCCGGATCGCATCAATAGAGAAAATGGAGCCGCCATGATCGAGGATTGGAGAACTGCCTTGCCGGTGTGACGTACCATAGCGGTTTCAGCGGGCGTCATCCGGCGTTCGGATAATCACGCGGCACTGACGCTCGCCATCCGGAATAGATAAAGCTGACAAGCAACGGCAGCGCAGCAACAAAGAAGCGCTTACCGGAAAGCGTCCGGTTCCGTTGGTGGAAGAGTTTCCCAATCCTCCTCTCTTTCGTTCGCGGGATCACTATAAGGCGGTGATGGCGCCGATGCCCGTTTTTCCTTCATTACGGCATCGAAAACGAAGAGACCAGCGCCCGCGATCAGAAGACCCGGCACACCACAGGCAACCATCGATACTCCGATTGACGGAAGCAGGAGCGCGCCTCCCGTCACAGCAGCAGCTTCTTTTAACATGGCAACTCCGTTGGTTTGCTATTTCGATAGTTCATCTATATAAATATAATGACCCATACGCTTCTTTGCAGCATTCCGTTCAACAAATCTCATCAAATCCACGAAACCTCATGAAACACCTCGATCTCTCATCCTACAAACGTATCGTCTTCTTCACCGGAGCCGGAATGTCGTCGGAAAGCGGCGTGCCGACCTATCGCGGCAAAGGGGGCTTCTGGAGTCAGTACGACTATGAGGAGTACGCCTGTCAGGAGGCGTTCGAGCGCGATCCCGAAAAGGTGCTGCGCTTTCATGAACTCCGCCGCAAAGCGGTGCTCGACTGCCATCCGCACGACGGGCACCGCGTCATCGCCGCCATGCCGGAGGCCCGCGTGATCACGCAGAACATCGATGGCATGCACCAGCGAGCCGGATCACGTGACGTCATCGAGCTGCACGGCAGCCTCTGGCGTTTGCGGTGCGAACGGTGCGGAGCGAAAAAGCAGGATTTGGGGCGCGACTACGAAACCTTGCGGTGCGATTGCGGAGACTGGCTCCGGCCCGGCATCGTCTGGTTCGGCGACATGCTGGACGAGGTGGTCATGCAGGATGCCTCGGAGATGATCGCCTTGTGCGACCTCTTCATCAGCATCGGCACCTCCGGCACCGTCTGGCCAGCGGCTGGCTATCCCACGCTCGCCCGAAAAGCCGGAGCCTACTGCATCGAAATCAATCCCGAACCGTCAGGCGCAATCAGCTACGACCTGGTCATCCGCGAACCGGCGGGAGTAGCACTGCCGAAGCTTTTTCAAACGAGGTAAGCCCAGTCGGGAGAAATATGACTACATAATTGCGCTCGATTTCCCGACCCTCAATTTTTTGCATACCATGCATTGCGTTTACTGATCCATCCTTACGATATAAAAAGAGAGCGTCTCGGACGACTTGCCGAAGATATTGACTGCTACCACATCTTCGGCACCCGAATCCGCGAAGTTGCAGGTGTTTGAGCGCATGGATCGCTTGGGCAATCATTCGAATAACGGCTTGTTTCTGACGAGTTTGAGGATTTGCAAGTAGAGGTTCTGGCTGCGGTAATTGTACCTGAATTCGCACTCTTTGAGGTGCAGATAGAAGGTCTCCTTGTTCAGGCCCCGAAATTTGGCGAGTCTTGTTTTGGCAAGACTCCAGAATCCCTCGATGCCTTTGATGTGTTTGTGCTTTTTGGCAAACTCTTCGAAACCTGCGTCAAAAAGGCTGTGACCACTCGATAGTTCTTTGGCGTAGACGATACCGTCACGAGTCAGCCTGCCCGCGATAATATTTTTTTTCGTCGATGGTGGTGTTGCGTGCACCGGTACGATCCTCGCGCACACTTTGCTGGACGGATGGAAGTTGCCAATATCATCACACTGTCCATCGGTGCCGTTGCAGGCGCTGATGGAAATGCGACGCTTGCCGAAGAAGGATTCATCGGCATTCACCACCTCCGACAACGATGATTCCGATTCGCAGTACTCGGCTATGCGTTCACGGATCGCCTTGAGGTAGCGATTGACGGTATTGCGGTTAAGGCCGCTGATAAAGGTGATCTGAGTGGCGTCCAGATCGGCGGCAAAGTAACGAACCAGCTCTCTGAACTTTGCCTCTGAAATTTTTGAACGTTGTACATATCGATTATGTATAGACATGGTGATAAGTTATGTGTTCATCCTGGCGTCTGAACTGGTCATGATATTCCGCTCTCTGCGAATCACGCTCAACGTCGTAAAAAAATCAGGGATCAATCGATTTCAAGCTCAACCTTAATACGCTATAAAAGTCAAAATCCGGCTAAAAGTTTCGTCACTTAAGAAGTAGTAACAGCGCAAGCTCTTTTTTTTGATCGTTAGAAAGAGGCGAACCAGCTCGCAGAGCCTTGCCACTGAAATTTTTGAACCATGCACAGGTTCTTTATATACAAGCATGGAGATAACTTATCTCATCTTTCAGGCATCCATCCTAGTCATGACATTTCATGTGTGCTGCCTGCGCTAAAAGCGCTTTGTAAAATAAAGCGCATCAAAAGCAAATATTCAACCTTAATACGCATCAAAGATTAAAAATTGCCCATAAGTTTCGCCGTGAACGAGGTAAAAACAACGCACATACTTTAAATTCTGTTGTCAAACAGATGCCTCATCGGAACCGGGAAGAAGTTTCGCAGGCCGCTCGTACTTGAAGATGCAGACGGAACTGCCAACAGCCTGACGACAGAGGATTTCGCCCTTCATTTCGGGGAAGGCCAGTCGAGTGGCGGCCATATCCAGTTCGCAGATGACGTGGCAGGGCGTCTCATACCCGAACTCCCGGCACACCTCCAGCCAGGGGCAGATTCGCTGGATTTCGAGGACAGCGTCGATGCCGCGGTTGGAGATGTCCACCACATCCATCTCCATGCCGATCGCCTCGAAAATGGGCACCGCCGCCCGGAACGCCTCGGCGAGCGTGGGCATGGCAAGCATCGGCCCCATGCGCTCTTTCTGCAACTCTGGAAAACCGTCAAGCATGGTTTCCCACGCCACGGCCTCGCCGTATTGATCGCTCAATTCCCTGAATCGCGCAAATTTCTTTCTGGCGGATTCGATCAGTTCCATGTGTATTTCGCCCATGGCACGTTCTCCCGGTTGAAGTCTCTTTTGCAGCTACTACTGTTGTTCAATAATGACGCTTGTTATAATATAGCGAGTTCCTGTCTCGCATCCGATGTAATTTCTGGCCTCGATATGCCGCGCGTCAGTCGGTCATGCGAGAAATAATCGTTAATCAATTGAAAATGCCATGCGAATTCCACTAAACCGGTTCGATGAGTGTATCGATAACGCTATCCTGAAGCGCGGTCTCACCTATTTCCGGAACGGTCAGGTGCATGAGCCTGAAGAGGGCGGACCGGGAGAGTACGAGGCGGTCGTGGAGGGCACGGAGCCTTACACCGTGCGCCTCGTCATCGATCACGGCGAGGTGGTCGAGCATCTGTGCAGTTGCCCGTACGATGTGGGGCCGGTGTGCAAGCATGTCGCGGCGGTGCTCTTTTACCTGCAAAAAGATGTGCTCGGTCTGAAAGAAAAAAAGAAGCCTGCCAAAAGCGAGGGCGCTAAAAAACCGTCGAAGCGCAAAACCGCCGAGGATCGCGTCGATGCGCTGCTCGACGCCGTCAATCCTGATGCTCTCAGGCAGTTCGTCCGGGAGCAGGCAAGCCAGAGCGTCCAGTTCCGGAATCTCTTGCTCGCCTCGCTGGCCACCCCGGATTCCGGCGAATCGAAAAGCTATTACGCGCAACAGTTGAGCGCGATTTTACACAGCCACAAAGACCGGGGCTATATCGGCTGGTCGGCATCGAACAGGGTCGCGCGGGGCGTCGATAATATTCTACAAGTAGCAAGAAAACATTTCGATGCGAAAAATATCCGGGAAGGGCTGCTGGTCTGCATGGCCGTCATGGAGCAGATGGTCAAGGCTTTGCAATATGCCGATGACAGCGACGGCTCGATCGGCGGTTGCATCAACGACGCCTACGATATGATGCTCGCCATCGCCAGGTCGAACCCCGCCGCAAGTATCAAAAAACTGCTGCTCGATTATGGCATGAAGGCTTTAGACAAGCGGCTCTATGCTGGCTGGGACTGGCATGTCGGCATGATGCGCATGGCCGCTACGCTTGTCGAAAACGCCGAAGAGGCCGCCGCATTGCTCGCTCTGCTCGATCGTGAAAGCGCTGACAATTACACCGGGAAATCCGTGCAGGCAATCAAATACGAGCTTTTGGCGAAAACCAGCGGAGAGGCTGCGGCGAACGCCTGGCTCGAAGCCAATCTCGGCAATCCGGAGCTGCGTCGGATCGCGCTACAGAAAGCGCTGGACAATCGTGAGTTCGAAAAAGCGCGAAAAATCGCACGGGACGGAATCACGCACGACGAGCCGAAATATCCGGGACTGGTGAACGAATGGTATGACTGGCTGCTCAAAGTCGCCCAGGCCCAGAATGATCGCGAACTGATCATTCATTACGCTCGGCGTCTGTTTCTGCAGAGCAACCGGCATCATCAGGAGTATTACGCCATCCTCAAGCAGCAGATCGAGCCGAAGCAGTGGATTCCGTTCATCGAAGCGCTTGTTCAGGATCTCAATTCCATGAAAAGCTGGCTGGCTGGAGAGCTGATGGCGGGGATTTTCATCAGCGAAGGGTGGACAGAGCGGCTGTTGAATCTCGTTCGTCAGAAACCGGATTTGCCTACTCTGGATCGGTACGAACCGCACCTTGCAAAGGAGTATTCCGCGGAGCTGGTCGAGCTGTACGCTAAGGCGATCACCGAATTTCTGAAAGATCATGTCAACCGGAACCATTATCAGGAGGCGTGCCGGTATATGCGCAGAATGATCAAACTCGGCGGACGACAAAAGGTTGGCGAGCTTGTCGCTTTATTGAGGCAGAGTTACCCGCAGAGAAAGGCGTTGATGGAGGAGCTTAACCGGGTCTGATCGATATAGCGTTATCTAGGCTTCAGCTTCAGGGAAGCTGCCGGGAAATCGTTATACTGTCGCCACAATTTTTGTCTTGCCGAATTTGAGAACGACTACTGCCATGAGCGATCTGCCGAACTGCCCTGAATGCAACTGCGAATACACCTATGAAAACGGCACGCTGCTCGTTTGCCCCGAGTGCGCCCACGAATGGAGCCGCTCCGAAACGGGCGAAGCCAAGACGGCGCGCGTCTGGAAAGATGCGAATGGCAACATCCTTCAGGATGGCGACACGGTGACGGTGATCAAGGATCTGAAGGTTCGCGGCGCTTCGTCGGTCCTGAAAGGAGGCACGAAGGTGAAGAACATCCGTCTCGTCGAGGGCGATCACGACATCGATTGCAAGATCGACGGCTTCGGCGCGATGCAACTGAAATCGGAATTTGTCCGGAAGGGGTAAGTCATGCAAACATTCGATTCAATGGCGCTGCTCAGCGAGCTGTTCGAGGAGTACAAGGAATGGTATTTCAGCGTCGCAGAGGAGGACGGGGTGCTGCCGCGTTCGGTTTCGGGGATTGACGCCGATGGCAAACAGTTCATCTACCTGATCGACGGAGTGACCCTGCAAACGATGGCACGGAACAAATATCTGCGCTTCGTGCTCGACGCGCACCGCTCGGTCGTCTACGCCTATGGCGGTCTGGCGCTGCGGGGCGACAGCGATCTCGGCGAGATCGAGGAGGTGCTCGACGTTGTGGCCGCGAGCGCGGAGCACTACATCATGGGCCACTGGAAGGTGATTCGTGGCGAGAATGGCGGCGTAACCGGCCTGAAGCCGATGGGCATCCGGGAGGGCGACGATCTGGAGAAACACCCATCGACCTGGTTCCTGGCCGGAGCCATCAGGTTCTCCGACGCCGAAAAACTCAAATACGGCAACCTCTGGGAAGAGGCCAAACCCGAGGTGCTGTTTCACGACAGGAACAGCGAAAGCTGAGCCTGATGGCTACCGTGGACTTTCCGGTTTGGGCCTGTGCACTCTGGAACGTTGCGCTGGAATCTGCATCACTATGCTCTGGTAATCACCCCGACCGAAAACTCGACAGTAGCCTCCACTGTCGAGTTCCCGCTTGAGCCACGCAATCCGATTCCCTACCATGCGTACGATAACCGGAGCGTTGCGCCGTCGTCCGCAGGCAGAGCGGAAATCTTCACTCCTTTCTCCTTGAATCGCGACGTAAAAAGCGCGTCGCTCAGAATACCGAGAGCGGCTCCCGCCGCTACGTCATAGCGATGATGCGCCTTTGCTTCCACCCGACTGTAACCGACAAAACCTGCCGCGGCATACGCCGGAATTCCATATTCCCAGCCGTAGCGCCGACCGATAAAATCCGCCGCCGCGAACGAAACCGAGGTATGCGCCGACGGAAACGACTGACTGCCGCCATTCGGGCGCGTGGCATCGATGGAATACTTCAGTCCGTAGGAGACTCCGGCCGTTAAAGCAAGAGCCTCCGCCAACTGCACGCGACCTTGCGCGTCATCGTTCCGCAAGGTCATCGCACCGCCAAGCACCGGCAGAGCCACGCTCAACACGGTGCCAGAGGTTTCGACAGCGTCCGCCGCACGGGCTTCGGCGACTCCGGCGGCCAGGAGGCAGAACAGCAGGAGAAGATGTTTAAAAAGAGAAAACACTGGATTCATACTCATGCCAGATTATTGATTGAGGAGAGATAGCGGTTGCCGTTTCGAGCTTCCATTGCTTTTGGGGCAGATGATTACTCCTGCAAAATACATCGCAACGGCAACAACAGTAAGAGATAGTGCTAAAGCCCTGAATTATTTTGCTGTATCCGCATACCCCGTCTCGATTGCTTTCGGGATCGGCAACTTTTTGGCAATTCAAACTTTTCATTACTTCAGATTGACTTTATATCACAGCGCTAATTTACGTCACAAGGAGTAAAGTCCGTGAAAACGTCGGCACCGCGATTCATCGTCGAACAAACCTTTTTCAGCCCTCCATTGTTGAAAAGAGCGTACGATTACGCACCACGCTGATAAAAAGGGAACGAAATCATGAACACCGTAATGCTGATGCTGACAAGCCTGCTGCTCGCAGGATGCTCCGTGCTGGGAAAGCGGGACGCCGCGGAACCGCACTACGAAGTGCTGAATCACGATGGGCCGTTTGAAGTGCGTCGTTATGGCCCGATGGTGATCGCCGAAACCTTCCTTAACGAGGAGAGTTACAGCGCCGCAAGCGGCAAGGGATTCAACCGGCTGGCCGGATATATTTTCGGCAAAAACAGGTCAAAAACGTCGATCAGCATGACAGCGCCGGTTTTGCAGGAGCGCAGCAGCGAAAAAATCTCCATGACGGCGCCGGTCTTGCAGCAACCCGGCAAAGGCGGATGGAGCATGGCGTTTGTGCTTCCCGAGGGTTTTACGCTGGAGTCGGCCCCAGAACCGCTCGATCCTGAGGTGAAGCTCAGAGAGCTGCCTCCCTCAACGATTGCCGTGGTCACCTTCTCGGGCCTGCACTCCACCGCCAATCTTGAAAAGTACGGCAGGCAACTTCAAGCCTGGCTCAAAAAACAGGGCTATCAAGCGCTTTCGGAACCCAAGCTCGCCTCGTACGATCCGCCATGGACCCTTCCCTTCCTGAGGCGAAACGAGGTGCAGATCACTATCGAACCTGATCACGGCTGATCCGGTAAGGAAGGATCAGAGAATGCTGCCGGGAGACATGTCTCGTTTCGGGGGTAATCGCCTGACTGGAAACTGTCCCGAGGGGAGACCTTGATAACGCCAAGCGATACGATCCAGAGGCGTCCCGATCTCCCGGAAAGTGCGGGTGCCAGTCATTTGATTTCTGTCGCTCCCGAATCCCCGGCGGATGGGTATATTGAGACCGGCAACCACTCTTTAACCTTCAAAGTATCTCACGTATGGCCATGACCGTTGAAATCAGGGACAACAAGCTCTGCATCGAAATCGACCTCGAAAAACCGACTCCCTCATCATCCGGCAAAACCCTCGTCGTCGCCAGCACCCACGGCAACGCCGTCACCGACGTCATGATCGAGGGCAAACCCGTAACCATCGGTCTGAACGCCTACATCAAAAAGTGAAACGAACCGGCAGAAGGTGGCTGTCTCAAAAGTGTTCATTCAGTAATTTATTTTCGATTTTGTCTGTCATTCTGAGTCCGACGCAGTCGGGCGAAGAATCCAGATTAATCTTGTAAAACATTACAGAATAGTCGATTATTGCGAATATCAGAATACTGGATTCTTCACTGCGTTCAGAATGACAATCGAAGAAAGACTTGACTTTTCGTGATCGAATAACTTTTGAGACTGCTTCTTCTGCTTGTCACTCAACCGTTCGCTGAGCCTGAACTATTTTTTTCATGGTTTAATTGACTGAGATGTAATCCTTGTCTTTTGTCACATCTTCAATGACCGTCAGCCCGCAAAACACCTCCACATCGCCAAATTGTTTCGGTGATATCACTTTATCCTTGAAATTCTCCCTTATCTTCACCATGAGTTCCGGATGAACGGTGACGGTTGACGGATTTTTGACGTTACGGAATCCAAACAACATGGCAGCCAATATTTTTTCACGAAAAAAATCATTGCCTATCTCATACCTCTTTCCCATGTCACTCCCTGTTTTCGTTCTACAAATATATCTGATTCACGACCAAATCAACCTCTCTCTTTCTATGGCAACTGCTCAGTCAGCATAAATCCGGTGAAAATAGTACCTGACCGACACACTTGACAAGGTTGCTTGTCGCTCATCCTCCCAAACTACGCATTTTCCGCGCAAGAGCGTTTCCGGTTCAAATGTACAATTTTTCATCTACGTTATATAATAATTGCCCCCTGATTTGTACATTTTTTTATGACGGAGGGATTAGTTAAAAGATGCTGCTTTTTTTGCATTTTTATGAAACAGTTTATCTGATTTTTTTTTGATATTATAGAGATATAGATCAGACTTTTTGTTATAAATAAAGGTATTATTATCAATCCAGCAAACTCCATGCCCCTTAATCCTGCGTTTTTCTTTTGTGACTGTATTGAGTAAAATCATCATGCTCTCATTTAACTCAATGCTTATTACTGAGTCATCAGGAGAAATAGTTATGCATGGTTCATTTTTTGGAACTGCTTTTTCATTATAAATCTCTGTTTGTTTTGAATCAACCAGAGATAATAAGGTAACTTTATCAATAGTCCGCCTTTTGATATCGACAACTTCAAGCAATACTACATATTTTTTATCGGATGAAATATTAAAATCTAAGAGGTTATTTGCAGAACTGTATACTTGCGTATCCTTCATCGATTGTACATCAATCATATGCAAATTATTTGAGTTGTCGAGAGAGAGCATTGTTGACCTGTCATGTGAATACACAACACTCCTTGGTGTCGTTGATAAATCATTATCGCCCAAATCATTAATTACTCCTGTAGTATCAAGAGTGAGCCACCCGTTTACCGACAATTCATCACCAGACCTGTAAAGTAATTTATTATCATCAGTCCATTTCACAATGCTCAGTAACTCATTTTCTTTTGGAGATACTTCTGCAATCTTTTTATGATCATTCAAATCATAAACCACTACTGAACTTAATGGTATTTTTGTTGGCCTTTCATTTTTATTGTCTATTTCATAATAAAAATCATAATATTTAATCACCTTTTCATAAGCCAGGTATCTTTTTGTGGGAGATAGAATAAATTTTTCAACCGTTTCGTTTTGAAAAAGCGATTTATCTGTAGTCTTTTCTGAAATATCATAACAAGATATCTTACCCTTTGAGAGATAAATTATTTTATTGACCTTATTTTGAGATTCCGCAAATAAGTCTGTGCTGAAACATGCAATACAAAACGAAATTACTAATAATACATATCTCATGTCGAATATTTTTTCACAAAAATAATCATTTCCGGCCTCATACCTCTTTCCCATGTCACCTCCTGTTTTGGTTCAAGAAATATGTCTGATTCACGACCAAATCAACCTTCCTTGTTCGACGGCGATAGCTCAGTCACCATTCAATCAGTTTGCCACGTCCCATTACATTCGTTCCACGACGCTTTCTCAACGTACTCCAACCGCTCACTTCACCGATCTCCAGATACGCCACAGTTGAGCGTATTATCGATGATTGCTTGATTTCTCTATTCTCAAAACAGACTTACTCAATTTATTAAACTCATCCTGATTTCCCGTTCCTCTTCATAATTACTTACCTATATGACAACCACCAACCCTACACTTTAAACAACGTTCCTTCTCATCATCCTCTATATTCTCTATCAATATTTTTGCTTTACCATATTCTAAATCGCCACTAACAACCATATCATTTAGGGCACTTCTAAAAAGTGTTATGAGAGACCCGATGGTAAGGCAGATGGAGTACATAAATTGCACTACGCACGTAGTGCGCAAGTAATTTGAATACTATCCAATGAAGCCGCCGACTTTTTAGAGATGCCCTTTATTCGACGTTTATGCATATTTATTGCCTGACATATATTTTCAGCGTCTAGAAACAACTTTTCACATATATACCAAAACACCTTATGATACACCTCATAAATAGCATCGTCGCGCAAATCAACATAGCCCTTATTATTCACATTCGACGGTATAACAACTCGCCGTACCCCAACACTCTGAGCTATTATTATAACATTCGAATCACCGCCACAACCACCATACTTTGCCATTAAATACCCCAACTCATGATATATATTTGGTTTCGAATAATATTCGCCATCATTTCCCATTATATCAGCAGTCAATAAAATTATCCCTACAGTACTTCTATTAAGACTATCGTATATTTTATCATCCACATCAACTCCAGGCATCACATTTACTATTTGAACATCAAAACACTTACTCAAATCATCCAATAACCACGCCTTCATTTTTTTGGCTAAAAAATTTGGAGCATATGAAGCAATGCCATCCTTTTTACTCCAACTACATGCAATAAATATTGTCTCTCTTGTCAAAACAGCTTTTGGTATTATCGGACATAAACTAACCAATAAATCTTTTGCCTGCCTTCTCCATGACACTGCATCAGAATGTTCTTTTTTTGCAATTATTCTTCTACTCTTTGATACGAAATCGATTGACATAGGGGGCTTTATATTTTTAATACCGCGAGGATTAAGTGGTGTATATTCTGTAGCATCTTCAAGATATATCGCTTGTGGCAATCCCCAAAGATATCTAAAATGATCAATAAAGGCATCAAAGGTACCTCTATCAGCACTTCTGATAATCTCTATTACTGGTGATCGATCTACACATTTATTAACCTCTCGAGAATCCTTGGCAAGTAAATACGGGCTAATATACATGACATCATTTATTCGATACATACAAACATTAACTGCCGTAGGTGTAAATCTAATAACAATCCGATTATCACTACTACTAAATATGTTATATTCACTCATAACTAAGCTAATATATCGCAAAAACTCCTTTTGGCTCTTCACGAAATCAGACTCATTAAAAAGATTCATATCAACACCATCAATTCTCCCGACAATATCTATCGCACTTTTTTTAAATTTTGGTTCTTTTATTGTAGCCCTGTTCTGAGAAGTCTCTGCCTGAATTCTTGCAATAGCATGTGCGCTATAAGGATAAACAAGTAAAAACCTTAAATGAATACGTATCTTTTCCCGATAGAACAACTCAATATTATCAAGAATATGTTTTAAATATTTAAATCCACTCTCATAAAGCAATATTGCAGAAATACCTGAAAAATCCAAACAGCACTCTTTAGTATATTTTTCAGAAACCTGATTTGGGGACAAATCAACAGAGGTATCAATCAGCCTCTCTATATTTAACGTATTAGCAAAGCTCTTCAAAAAAGCCTTGTCGTGGTAGCTTAAATAATGCTTCATATATACTTAATTTAATATTAAAAAAACACATAATACACTTAAAATAATCTCAACTCACACCCTGTACACCTTCATCACCTCATCCCCCAGATGGTTTATTACCTTCACCGCAATTCTTCCTGTCGCGGGTTTTTCAAATGGTCTTGATATTTCGCTGTTCAGGGTTGACCAGGTTTCTTCGTTGATTTCTGACTTTAGCGTTGTTTTCAGCGCTTTGTAGGGATCGTTCGCGCCGAGGAAATATGCGTGGCGGACGAAGAAGGATTCCATGTTGTAGTCGGTGTCGATGAACCAGCAGGCGATGCCTTCGGCTCCGTCGCTGCGGACTTCGCCGGTGTTGGGGTGGAAGACGTCCACGCCGTTGACGCGGACTTGTATCTGGCCGTTCGGGGCGTCGAGGATGTCGATGTCCGGCTCGCCGAAGATGACGAAGAGGTTGCCTTTGCCGGTGTTTTTGAGGTCGCCCGACATGTGCAGGTCGGCGTTCATCCGGGCTTTGAGGACGGGGATTCTGCCGAGTTTGTTGAACTCGGAGGAGTGCGCGTCGTAGTTGAAGGCGCAGGCGACGAGCACGTCGAATGCGGCGTCTCCGGCTTCGCGGGCGGCTCCGACGAGGTCGGGGCGCGAAACGGTGCCGAATTCGGGGCCGATGAAGATGGCCGCCCGCCGTTCGGTTGCGCCGTCGGCGTCGAGGTAGCGCCCTTCGGCGCAGACCAGCTCACCTGGCCACGGGGTGAGCGAAGTGAAGTCGATCTTGTCGCTCTTGCGGGCCTGCTGGACGCCGGAGGTTCGGAGGTTGTCGAGGATCATCGAAACGAAGCTCTGCTGGTCGTCGTAGCCGCTGCCGGTTTCGGCGAGAGAGTCGATGAGGCCGTCGTTTTCATCGACGCCGAGCACGCGGTGCGGCGAGAGGCTTTCGACGGTGAAGGGGCCGGCGACGCGCACTTTCTTTCGGTCGATGTACGGTTTGTCGTAGAGGTACTCGAATTCGGCTTTGGCGGCGATGGAGTCGTCGATCTCCTGCTGCCGCGCGATGCGCCGCTCCCACCATGCGGCGTGGAGGCCTGTCGCCTCGTCGGGCCATTTTTCGCCCGCTTCGCGCGGGATTTCCCACTCCTGCCACTGCTTGCCGAGTGCTGTGTTGAGCTTTTGGCGGAACGGTTCGAGACGCTCCTGATGCTGCTCCCAGAGGACGTCGATTTCCGAGTTGTTGGCAATCGATTTCAGGGTGATGTGCGGCACGCGCTCATACACAAATCCGTGCCGGATGTCGCCTCTCGCGGGCTGCGTCGATGGAGCCGAACCGGTGATTTCAGCCTCCTTGAGCTGCCCGTCGCGGCTGTCGGCAAGCAGGTAATACGAGTACCGCGCCCCCATGATGCGCGCCCGAGCAAGGGCAAGCGCCACGCGGGAGGTGTCGATAGTAATCCACCGCCGCCCCCACTGCTCCGCCACAAAAACCGTCGTCCCCGAACCACACGTCGGATCAAGCACCAGATCGCCGGGATCGGTAGTCATAAGAATGCAACGTTCGATAATCTTTGCACTCGTTTGAACAACATATACTTTGTCAGATCCGACAGAACTGCTTAGATCTGTCCAAACATTGTTTATAGGAAATGCTGGATAATCGGATAGATAACGAACGTAGTTTAAAGTCGAACCAGAACATTCAATTCTATTTGACTTATCTAATCGGATGAATCCCATTTCACCTGTTTTCCAATAACCGCGCTGAGGGACAAAGCTTTTACCGTTGATTATGACAGGAAAACTTCCCGGTGGACGAGAGCTTCGCATATCACTTAGACGATAAGACTTCAGTTTTGGATTATCAGATTCGTCATCTGTTGATCTTCGTCTTCTGATACCATTCATATCTTCGACAAACACATATGCAGATGCACCGTCACCAATTATTGATTTTTCTCGAAGTGGCTGACGATACTTCATTTGAAGTTTGCTTTTCGCATAGAAAAGAATGTAATCAGCAACTCCAGCAAGTAATTCACTTGTCGCGCTCGATGTCTTCGCAACAGTTATTACTGAAACACAATTCTCATCCCCGAAAACTTCATCCATCAGCGCTCGTACCCGATGCACGTTCTCGTCGCCGATCTGGACGAAGATCGAGCCGGATTCGGTCAGCAAATCTCTCGCCACGGTCAGGCGGTCGCGGAGGTAGGTCAGGTACGAGTGGATGCCGTCGCGCCAGGTGTCGCGGAACGCTTTGACCTGCTCGGGTTCGCGGGTGATGTGGTCGGTGTTGCCGTCCTTGACGTCGCGGCTGGTGGTTGACCACTGGAAGTTCGAGTTGAATTTGATGCCGTACGGCGGATCGAAGTAAAAGCACTGCACCTTGCCGCGAAGCCCCTCGCGCTCGGCGAGGCTCGCCATCACCTGAAGGCTGTCGCCGAGGATCATGCGGTTGGCCCAGTGGGCGTCGTGCCGGTAGAACTCGGTTTTGGCGTTATCGTCCGGCAGGCCGTTGAAGTCGGCAAAGAGGTCGAACTGCGTATCGGCGGCCTTGGCCTCGGCCCGGCTGCGGCGCAAAAGGTCGTCGATGAGCACCTTCGGATGCACCTTCTCCTGAATGTAGAGCGGCGGAGCCGACACGACGAGGTCAGACCAGTCCTGCTCATCCTTGCCACGCCACACAAGCTGCGGATCGAGGTCGCGGTTCCGCCGCTCGTACGCCACGCGGACGGGGCTTTGCTCCTGCCTGTCCATGACCGACTGATGCTCGGCGGTCGGAATGTTCTTGCGCGTCGCCTCGTCGTGCCGGAAAATGTCGATGTCGAGCGGTAACGATTGCTTTTTTGCCATGATGCTCTATTCAGATTTCAATTGCTCTTGGCCTTGGGTATCCCAAAAGTAAAAATCAAGTTATTTGATGGAGCTGTTCCGCCTGCTTGCTGTCATTCTGAGCGAAGCGAAGAATCCAGAAATTCTCGTAACTCCTTACATCTGATTCGCTTACTGTAAGTTTAAGAAAACTGGATTCTTCACTTCGCGTTGCTCCGTTCAGAATGACAATCCAATAACAGCGTATTCTGAATTACTGTCCCGTTATCCTTGCGCCACTTTTCCTGCCTCATCCACCATCCTCGCAAACGCCTCTTCGATCTGTTTGCCCATGTCGATCTCGAAGGTGTAGGGCTGGGTGAGTTCGGCGAAGGCCCAGCGACCGAAGGTGCCGAGATTGTTGACCGCCGGAATCCAGTAGGTCTCCATCGTCGAGCGCTTCTCTTTGGCGTCTTCGCGGCGGTAGCCCTTGATTTCGACGATGAGGCGAAGCGGGTCTTCGGTGCCGTGGCCGTCATCGATGAGCACGATAAAGTCCGGCAGGTAGCGGCGCATTTCGGAGCCGTAGCGGTACGGCACTTCGAGACCGAGGTTATGATTCTTGACGTAGGCGCTCACCCTCGGGTGCGACTCGGCCACCCGGCAGAACTCGGCTTCCCAGTCGCTGTCGAGAATCACCCAGTTGATATGGCACTTGCGGGCGTCGGTCTCCCAGCGGCTGCGCTTCGAGGTGTTGAAACTGACGTAGCGGGTCGAGCCGGAAGGATTGTACGGGTCGAGCATCGCCTTGACCGGGCGCTTGCCGAATTCGGCCCGCGTGATGGCGGCGGTGATGCGGTTGCAGGCCATGTCGGCAAGCTCCTGATACATGAGCTGCGCGGGATACGTGCCGCCCTTGCAGACGAGGCAGGCGTCGAGCCACTCCTTCGTGATGCGCTTGAGCTGGCCAAAAAGATGCAGCCTCGGCGCTTCGTTCGGGTCGCGCCATTTGGTGAAAAGAAGGCGCTGGGTCAGGTGGAAAAGCAGCGTCGAGCGACGGATTGCGTCGAGATGATCGAGGCTGAGGTCGATCGCCTCGCCGATGATGCCGGAGTTGTGCGTGATCGATGGGCCGACAAGGTCGGGGGTGAGTTCGAGCACCGATTCGTCGTTGAAAACAGCAGTGAGCTTCTCCTCCGGCAGTTCGACCCGGTAGCCGGAGAGGTTCGGGAAGGCGATTTCGAGATGATCGCGCTCGGGTCGCACCGCCCGTACATGCACGGTTTCGCGAGGCGGCGGAGGCGGGGCGACGACCGGTTTGGCGGTGAAGTCGAACGGAATGCCGAGCACGTCGGCATATTCGGTATCGAACAGCCCCTCGTCATTCAGCTCGTAGGATTGACGCCGCAGAGCGCGTCCGATCACCTGTTCGCAGAGGAGCTGCGTGCCGAAAGCCCGCACGCCGAGCACATGGGTGACGGTACTGGCGTCCCACCCCTCGGTGAGCATGGCGACCGACACCACGCAACGGATCGACTGGCCGAGACGGCCTGGCTTGCCGACGGTGTTCATCACCTCGCGGAGAATATTCTGATCGGTGAGGTTGTCGGCCTGTCGTCGGTCGTTCGTGCGCTCGATAATTTCGCGGCGGAACTGCTCGATCTCATCCTCGGCCACCTCGCGAAAACTCTTGTCGAGCGCATCGCCCGATTCGAGCTGCTTGCTGTCGATGAGCAGCGTGCGCGGATGGGGCAGCGGCGAGCCGTCCGCGTCGAAGTTCCTGAAGAGTTCGAGCCGTCCGTTGTGGAACTCCGCCAAACCGTCCTCGCCTTCGCGCCGGAAGCCGGAGACGTAGTCGTACACCAGCTTTGAGGTCGAGGTGTTGTTGCAGACGATGATGAAGCAGGGCGGCACGCTGATCTTCTCCTTCCGCCACTCGTCGAAGGTCTTGCTGTAGTGGCCGTAAAGCGCTTCGAGGGCGGTCTGCAACTCGACCGGGATGCTGAGCGGGTCGTAGGCGTTGGACTTGCTGCGGCTCTTCTTCGGCATTTTCTTGCCGATGTGCTTCCAGAGTTCGCGAAATTTCGGCATATCGCCGCCGGGAATGTTGTCGGCGACAGGCACGCGCGGAAGCTTGACAATGCCGCACTCGATGGCGTCCATCAGCGAGAAGTCGCTCATCGTCCACGGAAAGAGCGTGCCTTCGGCATAGCCGGAGCCGCTCAGGAAGAACGGGGTCGCCGAGAGGTCGATCACCCGGTTCACGCCGAGCTTGCGTTTGACGGTTTCGATGCCGCTAATCCAGACACGCGCCGCCTCGTTGTTCTCCTCGGCCTCTTTCCGCTCGTCCCCCTTGAGGCCAGTCACTTCGGCGCTCTCCGGCTTTTCGCGATAGCAGTGATGCGCCTCGTCGTTGATCACCATGATGTTCTTCATGCCCATCAGCTCGCCCATGACGCGCTGCACCATCTGCCCCTCGGTTTCGAGCGTCTGCAACGGAGATCCCCGACCTTGCAGGAGCGCGCGGTTGCCTTTCGAGAGGTCAAGCCGCTCGCGGAGCCGGAAGGCGTGGTAGTTGGTGATGACGATCTTGGCGCGTTCGATGTCGCCGATCATGTCGCTGGGCACCAGCTCGCGATGCTTGTAGTAGCTTTCGGAGTCATTGGGCAGGAGTACGCGCAACCGGTCGCGGATGGTCAGGCCGGGAGTGACGATGAGGAAGCCTCGGGTGAACTTGCGGCTCTGCGGACGGCGTGCGGCGTTGACAGCCTGCCAGGCGATGAGCATGGCCATGACGGTGGTTTTGCCCGCGCCGGTGGCGAGTTTGAGCGCCAGACGCACGATTTCGGGATTGGCGTTCTGGCTTGCGCTTTCGAGATGATCGAGGAAGCGTCGTCCGGTTTTGCCCGAAAGAGGCGCGACCTCCGTAAGCCAGATCGCGGTTTCGACCGCTTCGAGCTGGCAGAAGAATGGGCGAATGCCGCTGAAGTCGTGATGCCGCCAGTGTTTGAGCAGTCGCGCGGTTTCGGGCGTCACCTGCCAGCTTGACGGATCGGGCAGCTGCCGCCACTTGTCAACCTCGGCGCGAACCGCGTTGATGATCGAGGTCTGCTCGTACTGCTGCGCTTCGGTTGAAAGGCCGATGCCTTCGTCGAACACAATCTCCTGCTGTTCTTCTTCGGCCCGACGCTTCTTCGGCTTGGGAATCGGCGTGATGAACTCGGCCCGGCGGCGAGTTTCGATGATCTTCTGTGTCGGCTGGCCGGTAGAATCAAGTTCCCAGTGACGAGCCGGATAGTCGTATGGCGAGTTCAGAATCGGATGGTCGAAAAAAGCGTTGCTCATCAGCGATGCCCTCCTTGCGGTCGGGAGGGTACGACAACAGCCTGAACATATTCTGAACTGCCACTCATAAGGTGAATACCGATTACTGACTGGGGGTCAGAGTGAACGTAAAAGCACCGGGTATGCCACGAACATCAGCACTCTGCTATATACTGATTGGTTACGCCATTTACAAGCAAATAGTGAGAAGTCAGAGCGGCATAACGTGCGCCGCTGAATTACGGGATAGCGTGAAGCTTTTTTCGTCTGCGATCCCGATCCTATGTAATTTCTTTTACTTATCGCTCTCGGTTTATTAGCTTTTCCTGATGACGGGGAAAAATACGTTGAACCGTTGCTCCTGCGAATAGTTCAAATATTTTACTTCACACTCATCATCCTTCACCTGCTTACAGGTGTTTTCCGTCAAATCTGGTTTCTGATAAATATCGATTCAACAAATAAAATAGCTCGGATTATGAAAAACGGATTTCTCGCCCTTATGCTTGCAGGTATCTGCCTGATACCTTCGCTGTCTCAGGCAGATACGCTTTACCTAAGCGGCAACCTCGGTGGTTCGGAACCCAACGATTCCCAATACATCGTTAACGGCACAAAATATAATAATGCAATCTCTTACAAGGAAGGTGTTGCTTATGGGGGTTCAATAGGTCTGCGGGGCGATGGTTACCGCCTCGAAGCGGCATATGGCCACCAGCAGAATAAAGCGGACAAATTTTTCATAACTACCCCAGCTGCAAGCGATGACAAGATTTCGATCAGTTCATATATGGTAAATGGCTACCTTGAAATGGATCAGGACTCAAGTATCGATCCATACGTTATGACCGGCATCGGAATGGCAAACATGAAAACAAGCGGACCGACTATGATTCCGGCAAACAGTACGGTGTTTGCATGGCAATTCGGTATTGGCGCGGGTATCAAGGTTATGGATCACCTTTTGATAGACCTTGGCTTCAGATACTTGAAGCCATCCAATTATACGGCGGATAATATTAAAGTAAGATCATCAATCAAAAATCTCATGACAGGAGTGATATATTACTTCTGACCTGTTACAAGGAAATATACTGCATAATGTTCTGAGGCAACAGGCTCAGGGGAGCGACCTGATGAACTGAAAAGGAGGCGGAAACGCCTCTTTTTTTCTGCACACGAGACAGGCGTTGTGTATCGCTCCCCACTACTCTTTTTTCCTGCTTTTTTCATCGCTGACACCTGACCTCAATCAGAAGTTTGATCACATATCAGACTTCATTTTGCTAAGCTCTTTTAAACCATTCATCAAACAACCATTCTGCGTGTGCTGCTTCGGAGAGACAGCAGGATCGGAGTCGAAGGCGAGCGCTTGAGCCTGACAGAAAAATCTACATCTGGGAATGTTCTCGGGATGATGCTTGTTAAGAGCGTTAATAGCCACCAAAAAGCCATGGATGCAACTTCTTCAGGGCTTTTGCTACAGAACAACAAAGACGGGCATCACCGTTGGTCTTGCTGGTTTATAACGGCTTGTCAACGAGTTACGCTGAGTTTCGTTATATTATATGATAAGCTGTTCATGATGAGGGCGTAAGTGCCAGCGGGAAACGCCTGAAAGCAGAATCGGGAAAGTTGAGCGAACCACGCAACTGAACGCAAGAGATCAAGGATTTCTGTCGTCTGTGCCTGTCGTGGACTCCGGAAGAATCAGCCCGGCTAAACTATGAACATTTTTCGTCAGTACTGAATACCTATGACCGTTAATAAAGAGACTAATGCCGCGCGGACAGCTCCTGCCGTCTGGCGCGAGATACCTTATAACTACACCTCTGCAAGCGATCGGCAGGCAATTTCGTTCATTCTGGGCGAACAGGTCGTTCGGCAGATAGAGGAGCTGCGCGACCTCCGGGTGACCGGACGCTCGGCTCGCCTCTTGATGCAGCTCTTCGGCGATATTCTCATTCATGGCCGCAATCCCTATCTCTTCGAGGAGCTGATCGCTTCCGAAAAGCGCCGGAACCGCATTTTCGAACACGCCCGCAAGGATATGGAGACCATCCATTTGTCGGCGAACGGCGAACCGAGAGTGCTCGCGATTGTCGATACCCTGCACGCCAAGCTTGAGAAATTTCGCGCCGAGATCGAGCGCTTGCCGGATTTCCGGCGCAAAGTGCGCAAAGAGCTGGCTCCCATCGTCGGCGCGAAAAACGTGCTCTTCGACCCCTTCTCGCTGGTGGCCCATGCAACCGATGCCACTGACTGGCGCTTGTATCTGCCGGTAGCCGTGGTGACGCCGGATAACGAGGCGCAGGTCGCGCCGCTGATCGGCGCTATCGCCCGGCTCGATCTGCGCGTGATTCCGCGCGGAGCGGGCACCGGCCTCACCGGCGGCGCGGTGCCGCTGCGCTCGGACTGCGTCATCATCAACACCGAGAAGCTGAACCGCGTGCGCGGAATCACCGAGCGAACCTTCCATTTGAAGGATGGCCACACGGTGACGGGCAGCGTGATCGAGGTCGAGGCGGGCGTCATCACAGAGGCGGCCATGCACCACGCCGACAAGCATGGCCTCGTCTTCGCCACCGATCCGACCAGCGAGTGGGCCTGCACCATCGGCGGCAACATCGCCGAGAACGCGGGCGGCAAGATGGCCGTGCGCTGGGGCACCTGCATCGACAACCTGCTGGAGTGGAAGATCGCCATGCCGGGCGCTCAATTGTGGACCGTGCGCCGGACCGACCATCAGTTGCGCAAGATTCTGCCCGAAGATACCGTGACCTACGAGGTGCTCGATCAGCACGGCGCGCCGCTCAAACGGATCGCTCTGCGCGGCACCGAAATCCGCAAGCAGGGTCTCTGGAAGGACATCACCAACAAGGCGCTCGGCGGCGTTCCGGGTTTGCAGAAGGAGGGCACCGACGGCGTCATCACCTCGGCGGTTTTCGTGCTCTATCCGAAATACGAACAGAAACGCACCCTCTGCCTGGAGTTTTTTGGCCCCGATATGGATGAGGCGAGCCGCGTGATCGTCGAGCTTTCGAAGGCGTTCCCTTACCAGAACGTCGAGCACGAAACGCTGCTCGCGCTGGAGCACTTCGACGACGAGTACATCCGCGCCATTGATTACAAGGTGAAGGCCACCCGTCCGCAGACCCCCAGGGCGGTGCTCCTGATCGACATCGCCGGTCACGCGGAGGCGGAGGTCGAAGCTGGCGTGGAGCGCGTCCGCGCGTTGCTCGAAAAGCATCCGAACACGCTGATGTTCGTGGCGAGAGACCAGGCGGAGAGCGTTCAGTTCTGGCAGGATCGCAAGAAGCTCGGCGCGATTGCCCGCCGCACCAACGCCTTCAAGCTCAACGAGGATATCGTCATCCCCATCGAGCAGCTCGCCGTCTTCGCCCGCTTCATCGACGACCTGAATGTCGAGGAGGAGCGCTACGCGCAACTGAAGTATGTCGAGCGGATCGAAGCGATGCTGCACAAGAGCAGCAATCCCGAAAGCCTCTCACCGTTCGAGGCGAAGATTCCGGCGGGGCTCGGCCTGTGCGACCTGATCCGCAACCGCCTCGAAGCCGCCGATCCGCTGCTGTTGCGCTCGCTGACGCTCTTGCAGGAGTTCCGCGCAGAGCTGAACCAGCTCTTCCGGGGCTATCCGAAAACGCTCGACGCCATCGAGGCGGCCTACAAGCATGTTCGCGACCGCCGCATCGTGCTGGCCACGCACATGCACGCCGGCGACGGCAACGTGCACGTCAACGTACCGGTGCTCTCGAACGACCGCCCGATGCTTGAACGGGCTGATCACGTCATCGACCTGGTGATGGAGATGGTGATTTCGCTTGGCGGGGTCGTTTCCGGTGAACACGGCATTGGCGTGACGAAGTTGAAGTATATGGAGAAGGCGCGTATCGACGAACTGTCGGCCTATCGCCGCGAGGTCGATCCCGACGGCATCATGAATCCTGGCAAGCTGGAGGATTACGAGGCGCTGAACCACATCTTCACGCCGTCGTTCAACCTGCTGGAGCTGGAGGCGCACATCCTCAAGCGCGGCAAGCTCGAAGCGCTTTCGAAGAAGGTGGACTACTGCATCCGCTGCGGCAAGTGCAAGCCGGACTGCTGCGTCTACTACCCGGCGCGCGGCATGTTCTACCATCCGCGCAACAAGAACCTCGCCATCGGTTCGCTCATCGAGGCGCTGCTCTACGACGCCCAGCGCGAGCGTTCGACCGCCTTCGAGCTGCTGCAATGGCTGGAGGAGGTCGCCGATCACTGCACCATCTGCCACAAGTGCCTCAAGCCCTGCCCGGTGGACATCGATTCGGGCGAGGTGTCGATTCTCGAACGGGAGATTCTCTCGGCGCGCGGCCTTAAGAATTCGCCGCCCATCACCAAGATGACGCTGAACTACCTGGCTAACCGCTCGCCCTTCTATAACAAGGTGTTCCGCAATACTGTGGTGAGGATTGGCGGGGCTGCCCAGAGGGCTGGCACGAAACTGACCGCCCCATTGCAGAACTCGGAAAAAACGCTGAAAGCCTTTCCGCCGCTCCGGCTGCTACGCTCAGCGGTACCGACTGTGCCGGAAAAGACGTTGCGCGACGTGCTGCCGACATGCGAAAGCGATCAGGTGCTGGTCTTCGAGCCGTCGGGCAAGGAGGCCACCTCCACGGTGTTCTACTTCCCCGGCTGCGGCTCGGAAAGGATGCACTCGACCATCTCGATGGCCGCGATCCACATTTTGCTCGAAACCGGCACGCGCGTGATACTCCCGCCGCCGTTCCTCTGCTGCGGATTCCCGCTGAACGTGAACGCCAAGAGCGAAGAGTACGCCTCGATCGTGCTGCGCAACACGGTGATGTTCAGCCAGATACGCGAGATGTTCTCCTATCTCGATTTCGACGCCTGCGTGATCTCCTGCGGCACCTGCATGGAGGGGCTCGAAAGCATGGATGCCCCGAAGCTCTTCGGCAACAGAATCGTCGATGTCTCGCGATATGCTTATGAAAAAGGGATGCGGGTTGACGGCGGCTCGACGGAGAGCCTCTACCACGCCCCCTGCCACGACTCGCTCAAGGGCAAGGCGTGCGACCTGCTTCGCGACGTCGGCGGCTTCGGCAAGGTGACCGACGTGCCGCACTGCTGCTCGGAGGCCGGAACGCTGGCGCTCTCGCGGCCCGACATCACCGATGCGATGCTGCATCGCAAGCGCGAAGCGCTCAAGGAGTCGCTCGGAGGCGAGGACTCGGCGACGATTCTCACCAACTGCCCGTCATGCGTGCAGGGTCTCGGGCGCAACCGCGATATGGGCGTCGAACCCAGGCACATCGCCGTAGCGCTCGCCGAGAAGCACTCGGGCCCCGAGTGGATGGAGCGATTCCTCGCCCAGGCCGCAAAAGCATCGGCAGTGATGTTCTGATTGATGAATTTTGAATAATTTCAAAGGGCGGACCTCGGTGTCCGCCTTTTTTTCTGCTGACCAACTAATATCGCGCCTCTATTACCCCGCATTTTCCCACAAAATTGTTATTTTGCCAGCACTCGTCACACCTACCTACACGAATGTAGAATTTTGACTCCTTTTTGATCTGATAGAAATGATCTGGCTTGCGTGTCGTAATGCCTGTAAAATAAGGCGTTACGAACCGTCAGGGGTCGCCGGACACATCCTCCCGATCTTTTGGCATGAATTTTGATAAATCATTGCTGGAGCGTACGATCGATCACGACGACCTCCATCGAGCAACACACAACGGCGAACGAAAGAGAACTATGTACACCATCATCAACGAAGAGGCCTATATCACGGTGACGTTCAACGGCGGCGTCAGCTTTTCCAAGATTCTCGAAGCGTTTCTGCGGATAGCCGCGCTGCCCGGATATGAGCACAAGAACCGCATCTGGATTTTCCGGCAAAACGACGAAGCGAGCCTCCCGCTCTCGACCATCTCTTCGGTGATTCCAATTATCGGCGAACTCGACAAGCCGGGTAAAAGAAAAAACAAAGTGGCCATCGTCCTGCAAAACGGCGTCCACAGCGCCATCAACGGTCTGTTCAGCGACGAAGAAAAAACCGGCTCACGCAGCATCGACCTCTTCGAAAACCTCGACAGCGCCGTGCAGTGGGTAGCGGCGTGAAGAGAATGAATTTCATGAGCGGATCAGCGTGTCCGCTCTTTCATCTTTTCCTGTTCGACCTAATGTATCTCCGTTTTCGCGTATCTCGGATTGAATATTTTACTCCGTAGTCCCCTCGGCTTTCAGCGATGATGATGATTGCCGAGTGTCTGGCGACGTGAGCGTCGGCGCGAGTTTCTGAAGTTCGGCGACTTTGGCTTTGTGCTGGGTGGATGTTTTGAAGATTTTCCTGAACAAAGACGAGGCAAGCACCAGCAAACCGATCAGCACGCCGATTGCAAGCGTCGCCAGCAAAACGAGCGAAAGCGAGCCGGTGACTGTCCAGTTGAAAAATGATATAGTGACAATCATCGAATTCTGCAACGCAAACACCACAGCCAGAACCGCAATAAGAAGCGAGACGATTAAATAGAGTGTTGGCATTGTTGTGCAGGGATTTGGTTTTGAAGTGCTCTTGGGAATAAGATAACCAGCATTGCTTTGCGGTTATACTGATGAACCAAAGGTTATTTTATTTGGGTTCCCAGCTCTCAAGATCCGCGGCCTTTTCTAAGAAATCAAGCACCTCCTTTTCATGTGCATCAGACTTGAGCAACTCCGACTGACGGCGGCACTCCGTCGCAAATCCGGGACGCTGCATATCCGGCACCCAAATCTGCACCGGCCTCAACCCGCGCTCCCGAAGCTTTTCTCTATACCGTTTGAGCCTTTCAGTGAAGATTTTCATGCGTTGTCTTTGTTTGCTTTGTTCAACTTGTCATATATAACGTAATGGATGCAAAAAATATTTTCAAGTCGTATTTCATGCCTTATCATAGGATTTAATTGCTCGCATTTTAAAAATTATGATTATTTTATCTGGCACTTACTTTTTTAAAACCGTTGCCAACGTTTTGACGCTTGGCGCAGTGGCGGATTTCGGAGCACAAAACTGTCAACAAATCACAAAAGTTGATGCGAGGTAGAATGTTCAATTAACCATGTCACCCGCCATTGAGCCAAACGCCTGTTAGCAGTTCGGGCTTCATTCTTCATAGTTCAACAGTTCAAATTTACTCTTATCTTCTTCGTCCATTTTAAAATCTCTTAATATTGTTTCTTTTGTCTTTGTGAATCTGTCTTTATACTTGTTGTCTCTCAAATAAATTGAAAGTAAGAAATAATAAAAAGTTAAGTCAGACGGATTTTTTTCCACTAAACTTTCAGAAACTCTAACTGCTAAATCAATGTCGTTCATTTGATAGCATATAACACCGAAATTGTGTAATTCAGTGTTGTCATTGTATGCGTATTTCACAATGCCTTCATACAATAATGCTCTGAATTGTTGAGCGTCAAATTCGTGATTCTTTTTGGTTAAAAAATCGCCTAAAATTCCAAGTAATGTAGAGTAACGAAGCAAGCCAAAAAGTCTAATTATTTCATTTATGTCTTTTATATCTTCTTCGCCTTTTGTAATTGGCGTTAAGAAATCTACAATTGATTTTTGAAATACGTCACTATAATAGTCCAAATACAATATCTTCAATGCTTTTAAATAAAAACTACCAATGGAAATTTGAAGTTCACTTGTGAATGCTAATGAAACTATTACTTTCAAAAATAAATTAGACTTTTTGATTTCGTCTTTAATTAATTTTGATAATGCACTTTCCTCGGAGTTAACGTCAAGGGTTAAATGTTGACGAGATTTAATGTCTATTTTGTAAATGCTCAATAAAGAATGATAGTATTTATAAAAATCGGATTGGCCTAAATTGCATTTTAAAATTTCTATAACCTTTTCGTCAATCTTTGAGCATAGTTCTCCAAATGAATAGATGTATTGAAGATTTAACGAGCTATTGGTTTTATTTACGTCATACGTTTTTAATAGAATATATAAAAGCGTGTTCGGGTAGCCTGACTTACACTGTAAAAATAGTTGTATTACTTTTATTTTATCCTGAATTGATTCGTTGTCTGAACTTAAAAGTTGGTAGAAATATTTATGAGCTTCTCTATATTCAATTGAATTATAACTTGTATGAAAAACATTAACCGTTTCATATCTTATGTTTTCGACTAACTTGGAACAAGAAAAACAGTCCCAAAAATAATGTCTGGCTTCTTCGTGTCTGTCTTTGTTGTCAAGAAGCGAGAAATAAAATTTGTAGTTGTTCAAATCATCTACGTCCAATGGGTCAAATTCAGTTTCAGGAACAGAATCCTCGTCAAACGGTTTTACAGGCATTCCTATTAATTTTTGAACGCCATATACCCTGTCTTTTGGTTCTAAACAGAATGTCCTGAAAACTAATTCTTCACTGCATATTTTCTTGAATGTCTTTTTTAATTGACTGTAAAAAGGTTGTATTTCCTCAAAACTTAACGAATCTAAATCCGTTTTCAATGATGTAATAGAAGTGTTTGAATCAACGTGTCCACAGGAAGTATTTCTTATATTACGGATTTTAATTAAGTTTTCTTCGAACTTATAGCTTGACAAAAAATCGCTGATTATTTTCCTTGCGGTTGAGAATTCTGTTCCGTCAATGATTTTATCCAATCCGTCTTCCTCTTGTTTAGCACCTGCTATTAAATCAGTTCTTGTAATAAAATTATCGCAATAACTTACTAAATCTGTGATTATGATTTTTTTAAGTATATCCGAAATGGATTCATTGACAGCACAAACCTTATACAACTCAATTGAATAATCTATAATTATTTCGAGCGACTTTAAAACACCTGCTTTAACTTGCAAATTGGAACAAGGAATCAGACCACCTGAATTATATCTTGTCAATGATAGAATGTCAGAAGAAAAATTAGGATATTTTTCAATGTCTAATTCGAAGTTTAGGCGTTTGATTTTTTCTTTTAAATCTTCTGATATTTCACCAAATAAAATCTCTGATGTTTCGTAATCAGAAAGCGTATTAAACTTGTCATAAATATCAATTGGTATTGAAGAAAAAAAACTTGATTTATCATAATCAATTTGACTCCAAAACTCTAAACGAGAAGCAAAATCTAATTCTTGAAAATGTGCACCAAATTTATCCCTTTGCGTTTTAAAATAAGTTTTGTATAGGTCTTGAAGAGCATTCAAGTCGTTTTTTATTGCTTGTTGGTTAATTGTCGCTTTGTTTATTGAAAACGCTAATTTTATAAAATCATCTGTTCTTAATGCAACGAAACGAGCAATACTCCTTTTGAAAAAATTTGAATTTTCTACTTCAAGAATTTTTTTGACAATAAGAATTTCTTTTAGACAATATTTCAGATGATTCAACATATTTTTATTCTTTTAGAAAATATACGTTTGGTTAATGTCCTTGTGAACTGTCGTTTTAGCCTGACCGCTAACTTGCTTATCTGCGCTACTCTGTTGTGCCTTATATGCCATATGGGGGGAGAATAGGCGCAATAAAATTGCGTGTTATTGACCCTCTGAATAATATCAGCCATAACAAAATCAAATAATTTATTCACGCGAACCTCTGCCCTCAAGCCACTTTTTAAACGACGCTTGACTCTCGCCAGAAGGCTTTCCGGTAAGTAGTCCTTCTACGCTAATATCTTCATCCAAATCCGGCCAGTGGATTCCACTCCCCTTTCCAATCAGCCGCCAGTTTGCTCTTTCCTCCTGGCGACCATGTTCCAAACGAGGAAACCAGCCCAAGGGGACAGAGATGGTGCGGCCATCGCTCAGATCGACGGTGAGAGTATCCTCACTGACATGAACGTCCTGAGCGAAAGGATATTCGATTTCAACAGCCAAAGTATTCATTCCATGCCTCCATGAAGAAGTTCTGTTGCATTTCAATTATACGTCGAATCTCTTTCAATTCAAACCGGCTGAAGCCTCCGCTGTTCTGTAAACGGATAGGATCGAGCCAGAACTTTGCAAGCTTGTCGTCTCGCTCCACATGAACGTGATACGGTTCATTCCGATCACCGGCATAAAAAAGAACCGGTAAGGGCCAGATTTATATATAGTTGGCATTCAATTCACCTTGATTTGATGATTGTTCGTTCATCACCCTCTCCCTCAACGCCGCTCACCGTCGCTATCAAAAAACCGGTCCTTGCGATACCCGAAAAGCGATGCCGCCAGTTTGGCGAGCATGAAAAATACCGGCAGATATCTTAGCGTGCCGCCGCGTCCGCTGATGGCCCTGATCGCGGGCACGAGCTTTGCCGCGACGGTTTCGGGGGTTTCTGCCATGGCGTTGAAAAAGCGCTTTTGCGCGGGCGTGGCGTCGCGGAGCAACAGGTCGGTCAGCACCAGGCCGGGACTCAGCTCGTGAACGCCCACCGAGCGCTTTCCGGCGGCTTTGAGTTCCTGGCGAAGCAGCTCGCTCATGATCGCCACCGCTCGCTTGGATGCCCGGTGCGGCACGGAGGTGGGCGACGAGCGGAGGCCTGCCGCTGTAAATCCCATGTTAAAAAGATGATAGCGCGGCTCCCCTTCACCATCGGGCTGGCGGAGCATGACGCGCAACGCTTCCGCGCACAGCATCATGCTGCCGGAGAGATTGGTGCGGCAGGTCTCGTCGATGTCTGCGAGATCGAGTTCCCAGAGCGGGCGGCGCATCCGGCCCGCCGTGCCCGCGTTGTTGATCCAGCGGTCGATGACGCCAAGCTTCGAGGCCGCGAAAGCCGCGAATCCTGCGGCTTGCAGGGAGTCCGACACATCGCACGCCATGCCGTGAACTTCCCCGCCGGGCATCTCCATGCCGAGCGTCTGCAAAGCCACCGCCAGATTCGATTCGCGACGCCCACAGATCACCACGCGATCACCGGCCCGCAGGAACTCCCGAGCCATCGCCAGCCCGAGTCCGGCTGTGCCACCGGTGATGACCACGCCAAGAGAATCAGATGAAGTATTCATGCGATGCAGTGAGACGGTAACGGTGATTTTTACACGAAGATAGAAAATACAGTGATGGGTTACGACTCCAAGTGAAGCGAATTCTGAATGGCGTTATCCACTTTCAGTCAATAATTTTACTTTATTTTGTAAAGTTCTTTTCTGACCCACGGCAAAAAAACACAAGGCAAAATCTGCATCGGATAGCCGAAGCATGAAGCCTGTGCATTCAAGTTAAATTCCTTAAATTCAATCCGACGTCCCTGTGGCCAGCAACCATAACCGGAAGCAAAAGCAAGCCTTATGGAACCCTATTACCGTCAGCTTCTTCAGGAATTCCACTTGCCGTTGACCAATCCGGTGCTGGTCTTTTCGCTCGTGCTGTTCATCATCCTGCTCGCGCCAATTGTCTTCAAGCGGTTCAACATCCCCGGCACCGTAGGTTTGATACTCTCGGGCGTGCTCATCGGGCCGCACAGCTTGAATCTGCTTGAAAAAAGCTCGGCGGTGGAGCTGTTCTCGACCATCGGGCTGCTCTACATCCTCTTCATCGCCGGGCTTGAACTCGATGTGAACGATTTCAGGAAAAATCGCTATAAAAGCATTCTGTTCGGCCTCCTGACCTTCGCCATTCCCATCGCCGTCGGTTATCCGGTCTGCCGTTACCTGCTCAATTATCCGCTAAGCACCAGCCTCCTGACGGCAAGCATGTTCGCGACGCACACGCTGGTCGCCTATCCGATTGCCAGCCGCATGGGCGTATCGAAAAACCAGGCCGTGGCCATCACGGTTGGCGGCACGATTCTGACCGACACGGCGGTGCTGATCATTCTGGCGCTCATCATCAACTACAGCCAGGGCAGTCTCGACCAGAGCTTCTGGCTGCACCTCGCCATTTCGATTTCAATTTTCACGCTCATCGTCTTTCTCGTGCTGCCAGCCATCGCCCGCTGGTTTTTCACCCGGCTCGAAAACGAGAAACATGCCCACTACATCTTCGTGCTGGCTGCCGTCTTCTTTTCCGCGTTCCTGGCCAAAGTTGCCGGTGTCGAACCTATCGTCGGCGCGTTCGCGGCGGGCCTCGCCCTCAATCCGCTGATCCCGAACTCCTCGGCGCTCATGAACCGCATCGAATTCATCGGCAACTCGCTCTTCATCCCCTTCTTCCTTATCAGCGTTGGGATGCTGGTGGATCTGAGAGTGATCATGAGCAGCCCGATGTCGCTGATTATTGCGGTCGTGCTGACCGTCGTGGCGCTCGCCGGAAAATGGCTGGCCGCCCTCTCGACCCGCCAACTGCTTGGTTACACCAAAGCGCAGGGGCAAATCATCTTCGGACTGAGCAGTTCGCACGCCGCCGCCACCATCGCGATCATCCTCGTCGGCTACCAGGCACGCATCATCGACCTGAACATCCTCAACGGCACCATCATCCTTATCCTCGTCACCTGCATCGTGGCATCAATGGCCACAGAGGCCGCTTCGAAGAAGCTCGCGCTCGAACAGAACGGCGCGCTTGCCGGAATCGAGAGCGAACCGGATGGTTCCGGCGAGCAGATTCTGCTGCCAATCGCCGAAGGCAGGCCCTCCGAACGGGTGCTCGAACTGGCGGTGATGATGCGGGAGAAAAATTCCGCCAATCCGCTGACCCTCCTGACCGTGGTGCCCAATAACCAGGAGGCTGAAACGAATGTAAAAAAAGCGCGGAAAGAGCTGGCCCCGGTGGTCGATTTCGCGGCCTCGTTCGACACCCGCATCAACGTCATCGCCACCATTGATTACAACTTCTGTAGCGGCATTGGCAGAACGGTCAAGGAGTCGCAGCCGGATCTGATCATCTTCGACTGGCCAGCCAGGCATGGCTTCATCGACCGGATGATCGACGGCACAACGGAAAGCATCGTGGAGTGCACCAGCAAGACCACGCTGATCTGCCAGCTCGCCCGTCCGCTGGCCATGCACCGGAGAGTGGTGGTGATCTGCCCGCCGCTCGTCGAAAAGGAGAAGGGGTTCGAGCAGTGGCTGCGCAAAATAAGCCGCCTGGCGCAGGAACTCGGCATCCCGCTACAGCTCCATTGCGACCGCAAAAGCCGCACTGCCATTGCCGAAGCGCTGAAAAAAAAGCCTTCGGGAACGCCGATTCTGTACGAACCCTACAAAAACTTCCGCGAATGGGAAGATTTTTCGAAACAGAAACTTCAGTTCAGGGAGGATGACATCATCGCCTTCGTCAGCGCCCGGCGGGAGTCGATCTCATGGAGAAATAGCTTCGATCATCTGCCCGACCGGCTCGAAAAGCATCTGGCCGGTACAAGCAAAATCATGATCTATCCGGCCCAATTCGACTCCAAGAGCATTGAGGAGGGATATGGTGACGTGGTCGCACCGAAATATTTTCCGTTGGGAGCTTCGGCTATCCGTAAAATCAGTGACGAAGTATCCGTCTTCATGAAAAAAAATCAGTTAAAAGTCAGGAAAAAGCTTAGAAAAACACGTCAGCGCCGTGAAAAAGGTTTGGATAATCACGAAAAGAGTTCTAAAATGTAAAGTTTTAAAAAGAAAGCTTAACAAAGTCAATCGCCGTTCCACGCGGAAGTTGACCAGACCACGGAGCCTATGCGAAGAGAGCATCAATCCCGGCCATACCATAAGATTCTCAAAAGCCTTACGGCTTGCGCCACCATTGTCGCATCACTGATCTTCCACTCCCCCGCGCTCATGGCTGCCGACGAGGCAACCGAAATAGCTCAATCCGCCCCGTCAACCGGCATGTTCTCACCGGTCAAGAAAACGGTTGAAAACATCCAGAATCTTTTCACCGACGTAAAGCAATATCTTGGAATCCGTTACCGCTTCGGCGGCGACAGCCCGTCCGGGTTCGATTGCTCGGGTTTCGTCAGCTACATGTTTAATAAAACGCTCGATGTCAAACTGCCCCACTCTTCCCAAGAGATGGCGACGATGGGCGAGAAAGTATCACGAAGCGAACTCAAACCCGGCGACCTGGTGCTGTTCAAGATTGGCAAAAACCGCATCAACCACGTCGGCATCTTCATCGGCAACGACACCTTCATCCACTCCTCCCTCTCCAAAGGCATCACCCGCGACACGCTCAACGAAAGCTATTACGACAAACGCTTCGCCACCGGCGTGCGCATTCTCGACGTTCAGGACTCTCGTCAGCCCGACGACCTCAACAGCCTGATCGAAAGCGTCATCGACGAAAACTCCGCATCCTGATCTCCATCCGAAAAGCCTGATCGAGCCGGGCTTGCTACCGGTGAACGTCAGAAATCACGCCTCTGTTACCGTTATCCGTGACCTCTCCGCTCATGTTTGGCAAATGAGCGCAGCTTGACGGACGAATCGATGAGCGACCACCACTCCTCACGACCGCGTTGTTCCAATGCTTGCACCATAAGGCGTCTTCCAAGCATAACATGCGTTATTCTTTTGAATTACGTATATTATTCCCCTACGGAGCTGGCCGGTATCGATCCGCCCTCGATGTCGAGCGATACGGGGCGAGAGAGAAATTTGGTGCTGACCACCTGAACAATCAATCCTGTCAATCCCCTGCTCCAATAAGTCGGCTCCATATATTGTTATAGTTGATGTCTGTCTATATTCTGATATTCGGTAACAACATGAACCCCGAACTCCGACAGAGTGCGTCATGAAAGCTTTTCTGAAAATCTCGCTGCTTTTCTTTCTGATCTCAAGCGTTCTGAGCTCCACGCTGTACCTGGGTCTGGGTTTTCTTTTGTCATTGCACGCATCCAAACCTGCAAAGGCGGATGTTATTGTCGTACTTGGCGGCGACGACGGGCTGCGGGTAAGTAAAGGGGCTGACCTCTACAAGGCGGGATTTGCGAAACACATCGTGCTGACCGGCATCGACAGCCGTTATTACCGCCCGGATCATCCCAACTGGCGTGAACGAAAGCTCATGGAACGGGGCGTGCCGAGAAACAACATCATCGTCGATACCTGGTCGGAAACAAGCTGGGAGGAGGCGGAAAACACCTCGGATCTGATGGACAGGCATGGGTGGAAAAGCGCTCTGGTGGTCAGCGATCCGCCGCACATGCTTCGGCTCAACAAAACCTGGAACAAGGCGTTTTCCGGCGCGGACAAGCGCTTCCGGCTGATAGCGACGAAACCTTCGTGGTGGAAGCCCCTCTTCTGGTGGCGTAACGAAATCAGCTACCGATTCGTGGTAAGCGAAATCCAAAAAAATATTTATTACCTGCTCGCCTATTACTGAGGGCTTCGCCGGACTCACCGTGGGCCGCTAACGCCGGGGCCGTCGATGGCACTCCTGCCTCCGTTGAGCGGCGTGACCCTGATGTGCGTGGCGATGCGATCCCTGAGCGCGGGCACGTGCGAAATGACGCCGATCAGCTTGCCGGACTGCTGGAGGCTGCCGAGCGTTTTCAGCGCTGTTTCGAGCGCCTCTTCGTCGAGGGTGCCGAACCCTTCGTCGAGAAAGAGCGAATCGACACGAACGTTGCGGCTCGACATCTGCGACAGGCCGAGGGCGAGCGCGAGGCTGACGATGAAGCTCTCGCCGCCCGAGAGGTTGCGCGTCGAACGGATTTCTCCCGCCTGCCACTGATCGATCACGCTCAGTTCGAGCGCGCCCGACGGGTCGTGCAGGAGCACATAGCGGTCGGTCATGCGAGAGAGCTGCTTGTTGGCGTGATTGATCATGATCTCGAAGGTGATGCCCTGCGCGAAGTTACGGAACTTCTTGCCGTCGGCGGAACCGATGAGGCCGTGCAGCATCTCCCACCGGCGGCACTCGGCTCTTTGCGCTTCGACCGCCTCCATTTTCGAGCGATGCTCGTCCGCCGCCTGCGTGTGCGCTTCGAGCTGGCTCGCGATAGCGCCGATCCTTCCCCGCGCGTCGCGAAGCTGCTCCTGAAGCGCGTCGATTTTCGATGAAAGCTCGTCGGCGGATGAAGCCGTGAGGCGGCGCTCCAGTTCGTCGCGCAAACGCGCCTCGCGGTCGGAGCGCTTCAGGTCAATGTCGCGCTTGCGGTTCTCCAGCGAAGTCGCCAGATTTTCGATCCGCTCGCGCTCGACCTCGGAAAGCGAGGCCGCGATGAAGGCTGCCTCGTCGGCAAATCCTTTTCCGGCGAGAGCCTTGCCGCACTCCGCTTCGCGGCTCCCGACCTCCTCAAGCTCCTCTTCGACACTGCGACGTAATTCCGCTATCGAAGTATCGAGCACGGCGAGCGCCTGCCGCGCGGCGCTCTGAACCTCCGACGCGCTGGCGAGCTGGTCGCGCGCCGCCTGCGCGAGGCGTTCGAGCCGCTCCTCTTCGGCATCGGGCGATTTCTCGCCGAACAGTTCATATCGCTCTTTTTTGCCGGATTCCACTTCAGCGAATGCCGCCCCGACCTCTTTGCGCCTTGCTGTGAGATCATCGTCAAGCGCCGCGAGCTGCTCGACGAAGCTGCGAAGCGACGCCTCGGCAGTATGCAAAAAGTTATCGAGACTCCTGCAGCGCTCCTCCTCGTTCCGCCACGCATCGCGCCGTTGCTCCAACCCAGTGACCAACGACTCGGCAACCTCACCGTCAACCGAGACGCCGTACGGCTCGACCAGACGGCGCAAGAGCTGCGTCCGTTCGTCAAGCTCGCGCCGCGCCGCTTCGAGATCACGTTCGAGACGGGCCAGGTCCAGGCGGTTCACGCGCTGCCGCTCGGCGGCCTGTTCGAGTCGCCGCTCGTCAGCCCGCGCGGTTTCGGAGAGCTGCTGCAACCGGGCCTCCTCCTCGCGAATCCGCTGCTCCAGCGCGTCGAGCTTTTCGATGCGCCCGGAAAGTTCGTCAACCTTGCGCCCGCTCTCCGCGAGATGTTCGAGCACGACCGGCTCGGCTTCTCGCGGCGGGGCTTCGACGCCAGCCTTTTCAAGCAGCGCGAGGCACCGGCGGCCTGAAGATTCGCGCAAATCGATCAGATCATTTCTGCGCTTCACGCTCTCTTCGATCTCCTTGTCAATCGAAGCAAGCCCGATCTCAAGCTTTCGGACAGCAGAGTCACGCTCTCGCACGACGATTCTTGCAGCTTGCAACGCTTCGTCGCCGCGCTCAGGTAACAACCCTTCAGCATAAGGATGGTGCGATGAACCGCAAAGTGGACAGGGCTTGTCCTCCACAAGACCAAGCCGATCCTGTTCGTAACTGCGCACCTTGTCTGCCAATCGCGCAATCTCTTCCTGCGAAGCCGCCTCACGCTCCGCATGTTCGAGAAGCTGGCGTGCATGATCGAGCTTGAGTGACGTATCGCCACGCCTGCGTTCATTGTCCTGAATCTCTGTATCGATCCGCTCGATTTTCGGCAGCAGCTCTTTGCCCGACGCATAGAACGCCACGATTTCTTCGAGCAGCCGTCGGCGCTCACGCAACAGATCGAGGTCACCACGAAGCGCGTTTAGCGTCGAGCCACCAAGCTGCACGGTGAACGACGCTTTCCGCTCTTCGAGCGCCTGGCGGGCCTCGTCGAAGGCGGCTTGCGACGCTTTCGACTCAAGCTCGATAGCTGCGTTCTCGTCCCGCAACTGCTCGATGGCTTGCTGCACGGAGGCGATGCCGGACGCGGCGGCCTGCTCACGCTCCGCCGCCGGGCGCAACTCATCGAAGGCGTGCCGAATGCCCGACAACGCGCCGACGAGTGCGGCATCCGCGCAGTGCTCCTCCTGCCAGGCTCGGAGCGCCTGCAACTCATTGCGAGACGACTCGACGCTCGCGGATGCAGCCGCGCGTTCGGTTTCGAGCCGATTACGCCGCTCTTCGAGCGCCTCGAACTCGCGTTTGCGCCGCTCCGCCTCACGCTGCTTCCCTTCGATCACCGCGTCGAGCTGACGCGCAGCCGCGATGAGCGGCCTCGATGCGCCGACGCTCTCCTGCGCCGAAGCAAGCGACTTTCCTGCGGCTTCGTGCTGCCCCTCCGCCTCCAGCCGTTGCCGTTCCGACTCAGGCCGACCGGCTTCCTTCGCGGCAAGCTCCTTGCTGTCGCGCTGCAACTGCTCACGTTTCAGCTTCAACACGGCGTGCAGCGGTTCGATAACGGCGGCATTGCGGGCAAGCCGTAGCCGCTCGGCGTCAACCCGAAACGCCTCACGCTCGGCGTCGAGCGCCGCCGCTTCACCTCCGATCGAGACCAGAGCCTCTTCGAGCCGGGCGACCTCCTGAAGCCAGCGCAGAGCCGCCGAGTCGGTTTCGACTCCTGCATTCAGATCGCGCTCCGTTTCGATGCAGCCCGCCCGCTCGTTTTCAAGCGCTTGCAGTTCCTCGTCGCCGAGCAGACGGATGCCCTCGCATTCGAGCTGGAGGCGTTCGAACCGCGCCTGCTCGTCGCGCCGCCGCTCGTGCACTTTCATCGAAATCACCGAGTAAATCTCGGTGCCGGTGATCTGTTCGAGCACGGGCGCACGCTGGTCGGCATCGGCTAACAGGAACCTCGCGAACTCGCCCTGGGCAAGCATCATCGAGCGGGTGAAGCGGTCGAAGTCCATGCCGGTACGCGCCTCGACCTCAAGTAACGTCTCCTGAAGCTTTGTCTGGATGACCACGCCGGTTGCCACATCGGAAATCTCGTGCTTTTGCGCCTGCAACTCGCCGCCGCGCCGGTGGCGTGAGCGATGCTGGCTCCAGTGGACGCGATACGCGCCGGCTGCTGTCGCGAAGGTCACTTCGGCGAAACAGTCGCCCGCATGGCGCGACATGATCTCGTTGCTGCTTTTGGTGATCCGCCCGAGGCGCGGCGTCTGGCCGTAAAGCGCCAGGCAGATGGCGTCGAGAATGGTGCTTTTGCCCGAACCGGTCGGGCCAGTGATGGCGAACAGACCGTCCGACAGATATTCCGGACGGGTGAAATCGATCTCCCACTCCCCTTGCAGCGAGTTGAGGTTGGCGAAACGGAGCTTCTGGATCATCATAGGCCCGTCTCCTTTTCGTCCATGACATCCTCCTCCCTGATCGAGCGGAGCACCTCGCGGTAACTCGCCATGAGATCAGGACGAAGGGTTTCGTCCATACCGCTGGCTTCGAGACAGCGGCTGAAGACCGCTTCAGGATCGAGCTGCTGGAGCGTCTCGTCCGTCCCGGACTGGCGCAACGCCTGCTGGAGCGGGCGGTTGTTGCGGATGCGGCGGATTTCAAGCAGCGATCCTTCGACCGCTTTTTCCATCGCCTCCTGCACCACCGATGGCGGCTCGTCGCCACGGTACTCGATTTCGAGCCACGCATTGCTGCCCGCCGACCGGAGCGCGGCGATGGTGAGGCTCAGCTCGTCGAGGCTTCCCGCCAGGCGTTCGAGCGGCTGAAAGCAGGGTATGGCGATCTCCGTAACGGCTGGCGTGCGCCCCTCGAAATCGACCTGAAGCACCAGCTTTTGCTGTTTCGCCTCGCCAAATCCCATCGGAATGGGTGAACCACAATAGCGCATATGTTCCGTTTTATCGACCCGTTGCGGCACGTGCATGTGGCCGAGCGCCACATAGTCGAACACGGGCGGAAAAGCCGCCGAGCAGATGAGCGAAAGCGCCCCGGCATAGACCTCGCGCACACCATCCTCCTCGACCGTGATGCAGCCCGCCGTAAAGAGGTGGCCCATCGCGATCACCGGAATATGCTCGCCAAAGCTGTGGCGGCGCTCATCGGCGATCCGCGCGATCTCGGCATAGTGCAGCGACACGCCATCGGAGAGCTTGCGAATCTTGTCTTCGAGACTCTCCCCCGGCTCGACCGTGCGGATGTCGCGATCCCTCAGAAACGGCACCGCACACACGACAGCCTCGGGACTCCCCTGCCGGTCACGCAGCACGCGCACCTCATCCTCCGGATTGCCGGTCACCGCGCCAAGCACATGCACGTCGAAGGCACGCAGCAACTCCTTCGGCGCATCGAGAAAAGTGGGCGAATCGTGGTTGCCGCTCGTGATGACCACATGGCGGCAGGGCGATCCGGGCGTGAGGGCGATGCGGTTCAGGAACTGGTAATAGAGCTTCTGCGTGGCGTTGCCTGGCGTGGTGGTGTCGAAAATGTCGCCCGCCACGACCAGCACCTCGATGCCCCGCGACTCGACGGTGCCCGCCAGCCAGTCGAGAAAAGCCTCGAACTCCCGCTGACGGCTGCGCCCAAACAAAGAGCGCCCGAGATGCCAGTCCGATGTATGAAGAACTCTCAAAGACAAGGGATAATGGAGAATTGATAATGGATAATACACAATGTAGGAAGCGCCGCCGCGAGCGCCAAGCTCCGTGCTTGCAAAAAGCACGGTATTTATAGCAAATTTTACAAAAAGGACAACTCTTTGCTATTTAAAGTTCTTTATCGTCATCCCGACAGGAACGGCAAAGTTCTATCCATGCAAACCATAGACTGTAACTGCTCGATCAGGGCGCGGTGATCGATTTATTGTTCAATGATACACGAGGTCAGAATGCCCGTATGAAAACGACCGTTTACACACCTGACTATATATCTTTCACTATAGCGAAGACTAAACCGAAGCGCAGATCGCGAGAGCGCGGGCGCTGTAACAATCCGCGACATTCTTGTTCACAACGTCCATTTCATCCATGCTTTCCCCCAATAAAAAAAGCGCCCATCATGGAGCGCTTTTTTTATGGTTGGCTTTCCCCCTTTACTTCGCCGGTGCCGCTGGACTGACAGCCGGCTGCACCGCCGGAGTGGCAGCGGCGGGCACGACAGGCCGCGCCTTGAGCGCTACGAGATCGTCGAGTATTCCGGCGGCCTCCTGCAGAATGAAGTCGGTTTTCTTCTTTTTTCCGGTCTCGGCGTTGGCATCTCCCCAGCGCTCCTGAATCTCTTTCAGGGTCTTGTTCTCCGCCTCGAAGCTCTTCTCCTGGAGCGACACGCTCTTCTTCTGCCGGATGCGATTCAGGATCGCAAGATCGGCCAGATAGGACTGGTAGAGCTTGTCTTTGGCGGACTGATCGGCAAACTGCTTTTTCAGAAACGCGATTTCGTCATGGCTGACCGACCCGGAGGGTGTGTAGACCGCCTTCGTAACGGTAGTCCAGGGCAGGCTGCTCGTGTAGGTATCCTCGCCCACCACTTCGGGATCGATCAGCGACGGCAGAAAAATATCCGGCAGAACGCCGATATGCTGCGTGCTGCCGCCCGAGATGCGGTAGAACTTCGCGACCGTCAGCTTGAGCTGGCCGAGATCGGGCTGTTTCATGAACATGCTGAATGGCCTCTGGAGGGTGACGATGCTCTGCACCGTGCCCTTGCCGAAGGTTCGGTCGCCCACGATGAGGCCGCGCCCGTAATCCTGAATCGCCGCTGCAAAAATCTCCGAGGCCGACGCGCTGTAACGGTTGACCAGCACCACCAGCGGCCCGCTATAAAGCATCGGGTAACTCTCGTCCTTCAGCACCATCTTGCCGCCAAGAGCATTGCTGACCTGCACGACCGGGCCCATACCTGTAAAGAGGCCGGAAACGTTTACCGCCTCTTCGAGCGATCCGCCGCCATTTTCCCGCAGGTCGACGATGATGCCCTCCACCTGCTCCTTGTTGAGCTCGTTGATGATGCGGGTTACATCCTTCGTGGTGCTGGCGTAGTTCGACGCATTCTGCTTCTCTCCTTCGAAGTCGAGATAGAACGACGGCAGCACGATCACGCCGATCTTGTGACCATCCTCGTAGATGATCTTTTTCTGCGCGGCCTGCTCCTGCAGGTCAACCTTGGCCCTCACCAGCCGGATGATCTTTTCCGGCCCCTTTCCCGCCTGGCTGGCCGGAAGCACCTTGAGCCTGACGACCGTGCCTTTGGCTCCCCTGATCTTCTTGACGACATCGTTGATGCGCCACCCGATCACATCGACAATCTCGCCCTTGTCGCCCTGGCCGACGCCAACGATCTTGTCCCCCTTTTTCAGCCGGTTGCTTTTGAAAGCCGGGCCGCCGGGAATGATCTCATTGACCACCGTATACTCGTTTTCCGTCTGGAGCTTCGCGCCGATGCCTTCGAGCGAACGGCTCATGTCGATCTGGAAGTTCTCGAACTCATCCGGCGAAAAGTAGTCCGTATGCGGATCGAACGAAGTCGTGATGGCATACATATAAGCCTGGAAAGCATCTTCGGGCTTCTGCTGGTTGAAAATCTTCAGACGGTTGTCGAAACTCTTCATGAGTTCGCTTTTGATATTTTTGCCCTTTTCGCCCGAATACTTCATGCTCAGATACTGATACTTCAGTTCCTTACGCCACAGCTCGTGCAGCCCGGCCTCGTCGGCAGGCCATGAGGCGGTCTTGCTGCGTTCGAGTTCGAGCATCTCTGGCGCGGTGAAATCGAATTTCGCGGTTGTGAGCATGCTCTTCATGTACGCCATCTTCTCTCTGGCCCGCTTCAGAAACTGATTGTAGATGGCAAATCCTCCGGCGGGTTTGCCGGAAACGAAATCGTCATCGAGATGAAGGCCAACCTCCTGCCGGAGCTTTTCGACCTCTGGTGCGGTGAAGTAGCTGCGGTTGTTGTCGATATTATCCAGATAACGGTTGAAAATCTGCTGGGCGAGCGAGTCGTTGACCGGCACCTTGCGGTAATGGTTCTGAAGCAGGTACTGGGCGATATAGCGGCCCGCCTCCTCCTGATTGGCCGTGGGCTTGAGCTGTGCCGTTTGGGCCCCTTTGCCGGCGGCAGCCATCGAGTAATTCCAGGAGATCGCGAGAATCAGCAGAAAAAACAGAGCCGGATAGAGTGCCTTATGTATCTTTTTCATACAATACCTGTGAAGCGTGGGTGAATTCATGTTAAGCCGGAGCGGATGCGGTACAATCAATCCCGCTTCCTTGTATTATATTACGAAAAGTATGCCTAACATGTTTCAGCGTAATCAGTAAATTTTTACAAAATTTTCTCTTTCGATACCGAAAACCAAACAATCTCAAACGGAGCGCATTGTAATGAAGAAAACCACCAGTTATAAAGAGCTGGGACTCGTCAACAGCCGTGATCTTTTCGCCAAAGCCGTCAGCGGCGGATACGCCATCCCCGCTTATAACTTCAACAATCTCGAACAGTTACAGGCAATCGTCATGGCTTGCGTCGAGACCTCTTCACCGGTCATCCTTCAGGTCTCGAAAGGTGCACGAAACTACGCCAATCAGACGCTTTTACGCCATCTGGCCGCTGGAGCCGTCGAATACGCCGCCGAACTCGGCAAGGCTGTTCCGATCGTGCTGCACCTCGACCACGGCGACAGCTTCGAATTGTGCAAGGATTGCATCGAGACCGGCTTCTCGTCGGTCATGATCGACGGTTCGCACCTGAGCTATGAAGACAACGTGAAACTGACCCGCCAGGTGGTGGAATACGCTCACCAGTATGACGTAACTGTCGAAGGCGAGCTTGGCGTGCTGGCCGGCATCGAGGACGAGGTTCACGCCGCGACGCACACCTACACCGAGCCTGACCAGGTCGAGGATTTCGTCGGCAAGACCGGCGTAGACAGCCTCGCCATCGCCATTGGTACCTCGCACGGCGCATTCAAGTTCAAGCCGGGCGAAGAGCACAGCATCCGCCTCGACATTCTCGCCGAGATCGAAAAGCGTATTCCCGGCTTCCCGATCGTGCTGCATGGCGCCTCTTCTGTGCCACAGGATCTGGTGGCGATGATCAACGCCCACGGTGGCAAACTCAAGGATGCTATCGGCATCGGCGAAGACCAGCTCCGCCAGGCCGCCCGGTCGGCAGTCTGCAAGATCAACATCGACTCGGACGGCCGCCTCGCCATGACCGCCGCCGTGCGCAAGGTGCTCGACGAAAAACCGGAGGAGTTCGATCCGCGCAAGTACCTCGGCCCCGCCCGCGACGCGCTCAAGCAGCTCTACATGCACAAGATCGTCAACGTGCTCGGTTCGAACGGCAAGGCGTAAGGCGACCAACCTGCCAGCAACTCAAAAGAGGCTGTCCCGGAAATCCCCGGGCCAGCCTCTTTCTTTTCCTCTTCCGTCCACCTCGTCCACTTCGTCCACAAAGCTATTGTTCATGAAAGGAATGGATAGTCCGCAAAACTCGGTTGTTTGAATGACAGTTGCGATGAGCTATGTTTTGCCTTGATGAAAATCGATAACGAAGGATGGTGATTATGATGTGGGAATACTATAACGATTGGAGTTACGGCTGGGGAAATCCAGGATTGTGGATGGCTATCCATGCGATTCTGATCATCGCAGGTATTGCGCTCATCGCCATTCTTGTGCGCAAGGGAATATCTGGAAGTACCGGTATGCAGCAAGGACCGACGACTGCGCGGCAGATTCTCGATGAGCGTTACGCAAAAGGTGAAATCGACAAGGAGACCTATGAACAGATGAAAAAAGATATTCAATAACAGGAATGGCCAGAGGAATTGTATACCTGTGATCTGGTGGTTTCAGGAATGATATGATTAAAGAAAAGGAGATATGCCATGTTGCTGATTCTGTTGATTCTGATGATAATTATCGCTGTTCTGTACAGCAAATATTCCCGCCAAAATGGATCACCGTTGAGCAGGAGTGGTCAGAACGAACCTGAAAGCGCTCTGGATCTTCTGAAAAAGCGTTACGCAAAAGGTGAAATCGGCAAAAAAGAATTCGAAGAGAAGAAAAGGGATATTGAACAATGAATAAAACAGCCGCCCCTTCGTCTACAATCTTCCCGAAAAGCATCGAGGCGAAGGTGCTGCTGTCGAGTCGTTTTCCAACCTCGCCCCGTCACTTCCCGCCATACCTGACAGAGTGCGCCCGGTGCAGCTCGAAATTCTGGATATAGCGAGTCACCAGAGGCTGATTCCCCTTGATGACGAGAAGGTTCTCGGCATTCTTCTCTTCGGCGGATTTGGTGAAATTGAACGACCCGGTGATCAGGGTTGATCGGTCGATAATGATGATCTTGTTGTGCGCGATGGCATGCTTGTCGTCGATAAGAGTCGGGATACGCATGTGGGCCAGGAAGTCCGCTTCCGTGTACTTCTCGCCACGCTGGCTTTTGTCGAGCACCGCCACCACCTTGACGCCTCGCTTGCCCGCGTTCACGATGGCCTGTGCGATTGGCTTCGAGGTGAAAGAATATGCCTGGATGAGAATTTCCCGTCTCGCGCCATCGATCTCCCGAACGACGGCTTCCGTGCAGCCGCCACGGGGCGAGAAATAGACATCGACCGTGCCGGTTGACTTTATAGGACTCGCCGTGCAGCCCTGAATCGGCGAAAGTGACAGGAGAGCGGAGAAAAGCAGGATGGCGTTGAAGAGCTTTTTCATGATGGTACTACGGTGTAACTGATTGTAAATAGCGCCACTAATGTACAATGACCGGCAAATAGTCGCAAGCCGATTCTACGAAGCTGGCTGTTTTTCGTCGCCAGTATCCCATACTTTCTCAAATAAATCCGTATTTTTCCACTGTATTATTCCGAGCTGTACCATTTACTGAACTCAAAGCCATTCGGATATGCTGATATGCCATCCTGTATCTTATTGTCACTGCTCTGATCGGCTTCTGTCACTTGGTAGTTTGTGTCCTATGAAAGGATTTTTATTCTAAAAAAACAGGGAGATGTCACCATGAAAAAGATTTTCTTTGTGTTATTTGCGATGCTTTTGATAATGCTACCACATATGCATCAAGCATCAGCAAAGATGCCAGAAAGTTTATCTTTTACCATACCGGATGGCATAGAGCCAAAGTTTATTCAGGACTATAATTATGGAACTGTCATAGTAACCCGATTTGTCTTGCAGGGAAACTCGATTGATGATTGGACAGAGGCATTTGAGGTAATCAATGCCATGAAAAGCAATTATCCAAAGACACCAAAAGAATTTTGTGATAACATGATTGAAAAAAGAAAAAAAGCCTGTTCAACAGTAGATGTATCGATCATTGATCAGACAGCAGAGAGTATTCTCTACGAGATAAAATCCAAACAGTGTCCACCATTTCCTGATGAGCAATCTCTGAACAGAGCAATGTATGGAAACATAAATGCATACATTCTTATCTATACAAACAGAACGCCTGGCGGCATGACGAAAGAAACTCGTGATAGCTGGCTGGGAACAATATCCACTGCTATGATATTGCCTGCATGGTGAAATAATAATTCTATCCAATCGATCTGTTCATAACGTTCGGAGAAATTGGGTAGAGTAAAAGATCGAACATCTCTTGGACAGTGGAAGGATCGAGAAAAAAACTATTCTCTTCAAAGTTCACCTAAATGAAACTGTCATGGACGACGCTGGTGCGTCGAATATAACAATCGCCCGCGGCTCATCGCTGACGTTTCCCGGCTTCTGAGGGATTTGAAATCGGGGAATTAAATTATTATTCAAACATTCCGTATCTTTCCCGTAGTCCACTTCACCTGTCCCGCTAACCATCCGCGTTTCCGATATGACGATTCTGGAGTATGTCGATGCCCTCGACCGGCAGTTCAAGACCGGGATTTCTACCGAGCACAGCTATCGACCGCTGCTTCAGGGGTTGCTGGATGAGCTGTTGCCCGGCGTCGAAGTGACCAACGAACCGCAGAGGATCGAGTGCGGCGCTCCAGATTACATCCTGACCCGCAAGGCTGTGCCGGTCGGCTATATCGAGGCGAAGGATATTGGCAAGCCGCTCGATGGGCGGCAGTTCCGCGAGCAGTTCGAGCGGTACCGCTCCTCGCTGCGGAACCTGATCATCACCGATTACCTTGAGTTCCGCCTTTTCCGCGACGGCGAGCAAGCATCGACGCTCGTCCTTGCGGAGATTCGCAACGGCAAGATTGTCGCACGGCCCGAGCATATCGAGGCTTTCGCGGAGCTGATCCGTGAGTTTGGCCGATACGAGGGGCAGACGATCAAATCGGCCTCGAAGCTCTCGAAAATGATGGCGGCCAAGGCGCGGCTGCTGGCCTCGATCATCGACAACGCGCTCGCTGCCGATGACCGCGCGCCGCACGACCGCGTGGCCGAGGCCAACACCACCCTGCGCGACCAGTTGAGCGCGTTCCGGCAGGTGCTCATCCACGACATCACCCCGCGCCAGTTCGCCGATATTTACGCCCAGACTATTGCCTACGGCATGTTCGCCGCGCGGCTGCACGATCCGACGCTCGAAGACTTCAACCGCAAGGAGGCCGCAGAGCTGATTCCGAAGTCCAATCCCTTTCTCCGCAAGCTTTTCCAGGGCATTGCGGGTTATGACCTCGACGACCGGATCGCATGGGTCGTCGATTCGCTCGCGGACCTTTTCAAGGCGACCGACGTCAAGGCGCTACTCAGGGATTTCGGCAAGGCCACGCAGCAGCACGATCCGATCATCCATTTCTACGAAACCTTTCTTGCCGAGTATGACCCCGCCTTGCGCAAAAGCCGTGGCGTCTGGTACACGCCGGAGCCGGTGGTGAACTTCATCGTACGGGCGGTCGATGAGATTCTGAAAACGGAGTTCGGGCTGCGCAACGGTTTGGCGGATACGAGCAAAACCACGGTTGAAATCCCGAAACCTACGCACGACAAGCGTTTCAAGGCTGGTTATGACAAGGAGAAGATCGAAGTTCACAAGGTGCAAATCCTCGACCCGGCGGCTGGCACCGGCACGTTTCTAGCCGAAATCGTCAAGCATGTTCACAAGGGGTTCGAGGGGCAGGAGGGCATCTGGAGCGATTATGTCGAGAACCATCTGATTCCACGGCTGAACGGTTTTGAAATCCTGATGGCGTCGTATGCGATGGCGCACCTGAAGCTCGACATGCTGCTCTCGGAAACCGGCTACAAACCCACGCGGGACAAGCGTCTCCGGGTGTTTCTGACCAATTCTCTCGAAGAGTATCATCCCGATACGGGCACGCTGTTTACGCGATGGTTATCCGAGGAAGCGAGCGAGGCGAATTATATCAAACGCGATACGCCGGTGATGGTGGTGCTCGGCAATCCACCTTATGCCGTTAGCAGCTCTAATAAAAATGATTGGATTCTAAATTTGATTGCGGATTACAAGAAAGGTTTGAATGAAAGAAAAATAAATTTAGATGATGATTATATAAAATTTATTCGCTATGGTCAATATTTTATTGATAAAAACGGCAGCGGTGCGTTAGCTTACATTTCTAACAATAGCTTTATTGATGGCATTACTCACCGTGAAATGAGAAAGAGTTTGGTTTCGAGTTTTGATAAAATTTATGTGATTGACCTTCACGGAAATTCAAGTAAAAAGGAAAAGCACCCTGATGGCAGTCCAGATGAAAATGTTTTTGATATTCAGCAAGGAGTATCGATAAATATCTTTGTTAAAACTAAAGGAATAAAAAAATCAATCAAACATTTTGATCTGTATGGAAAGCGTAAATTTAAATATTTATTTCTTAATGAAAACAGTTTAGATACAATAAACTGGAATAATATTAAGGCAGATTCCAAAAATTGCTTTTTTACAAATAAAGACCTCTCAACAGATAAGACGTATTTAGAATACATCAGCTTATCAGAGTTATTCCAAATCAGCAATTCGGGTATTCAGACAAAATGCGACAATATATCTGTTAGCGAGAATGTGAGCGAGCTTAAAAAAACAGTCTCACTTTTTCAGAATGAATCTATAGAAAATCTAAAAAAAATCTTTAAGCGGAGTGAAAGTAGTGGCTGGAAATACCAAAATGCAAAAGATGACTTAATTAGTAACTCGACACTGGTGTACGCCAAATACAATTATAGACCATTTGATTTCAGAAATATTGTTTACACTGGAAGGTCATCGGGATTTATTGGCAGGTCAAGAAGTATAGTCATGAAACATTTTATTAAGAAGTCTAACTTTGGTCTATGTCTAATGCGTCAGTTCTTTCAAGACGCACCTTACAGTCATGTTTATGTGACAAACAGCTTAATTGACGAAAGAACAATGTACAGTAATAGGGGAGGTACATATTTATTTCCTCTATACTTGTACCATGATAATGCTGAACAACAAACTATCGTGCAATACGAAGAAAGAATACCCAACCTAAACACAAAAATTGTAAAGGAAATTTCAGAGAAATTGGGGCTGTCTTTCAGGCCGGAAAAAGATGAAACTCCCAGCACCTTTGCGCCGATTGATTTGCTCGACTACATTTACGCCGTCCTGCACTCCCCGTCGTATCGGCAGAAATATCAGGAATTCCTGAAGATCGACTTCCCGCGCATACCGTATCCGACCGATCAGGAAGCATTCTGGAAGCTGGTCAATCTCGGAGGCGAGTTACGGCAACTCCATCTACTCGAAAGCCCGCTGCTCGACCGCGCAGGCACGACTTATCCCGTCGCCGGAAGCAATCTGGTTGACAAGGTTCACTATGAGAACAGCAAAGTCTATATAAACGCAACGCAATACTTCGACGGCGTTCCGCAATCCGCCTGGGAATTCTACATCGGCGGCTACCAACCCGCCCAAAAATGGCTCAAAGACAGAAAAAGCAGAACGCTAACCTACGACGACGTAAAACACTACCAGCGAATCATCGTCGCCCTGACGGAGACGGAGAGGATTATGGGGGAGATTAATTAACATAAATAGATTTATGCAATTGAATTGCAAAGATAATTGCACTATATTGCCCACAGTATGCAACCTCAATATCTGTTCCATTAAAACTACTTATCAATCTATTTTTTTTCAACGCTTACCTAACCTTAAAAAAATCTATTAATACATTGTCAATATCTTTTCTCTTACTGACCTTAAGCGAAGATCAGATATTAGCCCTGAAACTAAAAATAATAAAAATAATAAAAAAAGAAACACTGTGGATAATTTAGGTTGATTAATATTATTTATTATACCAAAAAAGAATTCAGCAGGTGATTCTCGATCATCAAGAATATGTCGCTTTATTATGCCATAAATAAGCCCAATTATAATATTCCACCCAACGCTATACAACAAGTGTGTATAATCACCCCACTCATCAGTTTTTTTATACAGACTATTTTTATCATCTTTATCCAGCCTCCAAACCTTAACTAAATAATCAACTGTTTTCTCTGAAATACATCGGCTGGCATATGGACGCTTATCAAAGAGATATGTTACAAAATCTTCAAACGGCCTATACAATAATGCTCTATGAATAGCGTAGACTGGTACACCAACAACGACAGCAATAAGAATACTGTTTGCTTTTGCCGTCAAATCAGCTATTAAGGAAGTTTGGAACGTGTAAATATTAAACGATATGATAAAAAACATGCCCCCAAAAAAGCAGCGCAGCAAATGTTTTATTTTAAATTCGCTCAGTAATTTTTCCATGATAGCTCAGTAATAAAAAATAGAAGTCACAGATTATAATATTTTACAATTCCACCATCTCAACATTATTCGTATAGTTTTTTCACAAACAATCTTGAACACACCCGCCCGTCACCCGCACAAATACTTGAGCCGCACCTCAATCTCCACCTCCTCGCTTTTCAGCTCAAAACTGGCGCAGTCGAATGATGGGGGGCCGAGGAAGAAATGGGGGTTGTTGGAGGTGCCGACCCCCTCTTTTGGGATGCCGAAGCAGTTCTTGTGCAGCTCACCACAGCAGCCCTCGTCGTGAATGACGGAAACCGCGTATGTGCCGTACGGAACATTCTCAAAAACGTAAAGATTCGACTCCCCTATCTCATGCAGCCCGCCTTTTCGATAAGCATGTTCAACCTCTCCAGGAAATCCATGCCTGTTATTGAACAGAGCGATGCCAAGATCACCGATGCAATTGTGCGCATCGAGCACTTTTACCACGATACGACCACTTTCGCTGGCCGGGGCTTCATCCGGGGATGCGGTGTCGGCAAATGGATTCATGGATAAGAAATTGGGCTAAAGCCCTTTTATATTTTGTTTTATCCATAAACCCCGGACTAAAGTCCGGGGCAATTGTTTAAGAGCTTTAATCGTCGAAGTAACAGTTCAATGTAACAAACATTTCGGCTACCTGTGATGCTCCGAAATTCATGTGTGCGACAAAAATGCTGGATTGCCACGTCGCTACGCTCCTCGCAATGACGGGTCTATACCGGACAATTTGCCGTTGATTTGACAGTTATTCTCCGACGACGCTTAACGAAAAAAGCCTGTTTCAAAACAGGCTTTTTTCTCTGACAGATTTCCGAATGTCGTGCTTATCCGATCTTTTCCGCGCCGGAGATGATGGCGGCAACCAGCTTGTCGATGGTGGCGTCGTCCATCAGCACCGGGATGTTCAGGCAGATGCTGCTCTGGAGCAGTTCGCCGGTCTTCGGCCACAGCTCTTCGAGGTTGAGGTCGCGGTAACGGTCGTACGCTTTGAGCAGGTGGCCCCAGACGGAGGCGTAGTGCCAGTCGATGGCCTCGGGCAGAATCTTGGTGCCGAAACCGTGCTCCATGAGGTGCGCCTCGAACTGCAAGGCCGCCTGGCGGTCGCGCAGCTTGAAGATGAGCGTGTCGCCCTGCGCGCCAGCTTCGTCGGTGAAGGGACGCATGACGAGGTTGTCGAGGTGGCGGATGCGATCCTTGATCTTGTACTTGTTCTCCCTCGCCTTCGAGAGGATGTAGTCGATCTTGCCGAGCTGGGCGAGGCCGATGGCGGCGGTCACTTCGCTCAGGCGGTAGTTGAGACCCTTCGCCCGGCGCGGATCCTTGCCGCGAGGCAAGCCGGGCACGTGCATGTGGCCGTGGTCGGAGAACTCGGCCACGCGGTCGTACACATCCTTATCATCGGTGATGACGATGCCGCCCTCGCCGACGTGCAGCGTTTTGCCTGCGTCGAAGGAGAAGGAGCCGACCTTACCGATGGTGCCGAGCTTGCGGCCTTTGTAGGTCGCGCCGAGCGCCTGGGCGGCGTCCTCGATGAGCGTGATGCCGTGGCGGTCGCAGATGGCGGCGATCTCGTCCATCTTCGGCGGCGCCCACATCGGAATGGCCACGATAGCTTTGGTTTTCGGCGTGATCGCCTTTTCGACCTCCGCCGGATCGAGGTGGTAGGTCTCGTCGATCTCGACCGGCACGGGCACCGCGCCAAGCGCTGCGGCGGCTTCGACCGGCGCGATGAAGGTCCACGCGGTGGTGATCACCTCGTCGCCGGGGCCGACCCCCGCGCCAGCAAGTGCGCAATGGATCGCTGCCGTGCCGGACGACACCGCGTGCGCGTACTTCACGCCCATGTATGAGGCGAATTTCTCCTCGAACTCCCTCGCCTTGTAGTTACCCGGCGCATACCGGTACAGGACGGTTTTCTCCCTGCTGAACAGCTCCTGTATTTCAGCCAGCTCCTCGCGGCCAATAAGCTCGGCTCCCGCCATAATATTTATTTTCTTTTAGTTATAGTTGTTGTCCACTTCGTCCACAAAGTCCACATCGTCCACACTCCTCAAGTGAGCGCGTCGATTACTACTCTGGCTGATTCCTCGTTGAACTCCACCGGGTTGCCGCCGAATGATCCCGAGAGCGCGCCCGACGCTTTGGCGGCAAGTTCGGCGACGTTGCCTTTACCGTAGCCGTAGGGCGCGAGGTTCGGAATTTCGAGCTGGCGATAGAGATCATCCATCTGTTCGAGCAGTTCGAGCGCCGACTCCCTTGCCGACGCGCCCTCTTTCCGGGCGGGATTGAGCAGCGCGTATTTGTCGTATCCCTTGTTGACGTTGTAGCGCATCACCTCCTTGAGGAAGATCGCACCCGCCAGTCCGTGCGGCACCTGGTGCTTCACGCCAACGTAGTAGGCGAAGCCGTTGGTCGGGCCGTCGCCGGAGTTCATGAGCGCCGTGACGCCGCAGATGCTGCCGAGCGCCAGATCGAGACGCGCCTCGGCGCGGTCGAGCTGCCCCTGCTGCAAGGCGTAGAAGGTGCGCTGGAACCCCTCTATCGAGAAGATGCGGCTAAGCGCGGTGTGCTTGATCGAGCCGAAGCTGTCCACGCAGTGCACGAGGCTATCCATCGCCGAGGCGATGACGCTCTCCATCGGAGCGCTCATCGAGAGCTTGGGATCGATAACTGACTTTTTCGGGAAGTTCTTGCGGCTGTTGATACCGAGCTTGCGCCCTTCGGCCTCGTCGATGAAAACCGCGTTGTAGCTCACCTCCGCGCCGCTGCCAAGCAGCGACGGCACGGTCACGAGCGGCACCGGATCGCTCACATCCTTCGGGAAGCCCTTGAGCGAAAGCGCCGGAACCTCGTTGGTCAGAAGCAGCGCCACGCCTTTGCCAAGATCGATAGTGCTGCCGCCGCCGATGGCCACGAGCCCGTCGGGCAGCTCGCGGCGGAAGAACTCCGCGACATTTTCGAGATGCCGGTAGGTCGGCTCGCCCTTGAATTCGTTGCAATAGACGACGCCGTTGGTGTAGCAGGCATTGATATTGCGCAGCACATCCTGAAAGTACAGGTTGCCAGCAAGGCTGGCATCGTAGATGATGCCCGGTTTGGTGATGCCGAGCGACTGAAGATGCTCATGCACCGAAAGCGCTTCATTGACCCCGATGGCGAGGTCGGTGGAGAGAAAAAAGTTCATATCTTCTTGATTCAGTTGGGTTTGTCGGATTTCAGGATCGGATGAACGAGCGATCAATGCCTTTCTGTTTCAGATAAAATTCAACGAGATCGACCTCTTCGATGGTATCGATCTCCCAGGTCTGCCAGAACTCCATCGGATAGACCGAGAGCTTCCGGCCAATGCGATTACCGAACTCGCTCAGCACCGCAGGAGTGAAAAGGTAGATCGAGCCATTCTCGATATACTGCGACGGTCGATCCTGCCGCATCCCGCGGTTGCGGTAATCGAAATTCACGCTGTTCCACTGCCCTTCGCGTTGCTCCCAGATGGTGAGATCGTCGGCCCGCGTGACCGAAATGAGTGAATCTGCCTCGTCGCGCCGGAACAGCTCGATGGCGCGGTCGATATCCCCCGGCTTGCGGAGCGGCGAGGTGGCTTGGAGGAAGACTACCATCTCCGGCTCCGCGCTATGTCGCCCGGCAATCGTTTCGAGCGCGTGCGAGATGGCTGACTCCGAGGTGGCCTTGTCGCCGCTGATCTCCTCTGGACGGTCGATCACCTCCGCGCCGTACTCTCGCGCCACCGCTGCGATGGCCGCATCGTCGGTCGTCACGAACACCTGATCGACATGTTCTGCATCAAGCGCCTGCAGCACGCTCCAGCCGAGCAGCGGAAGACCGGCCACCGGATAGATGTTCTTGTTTTTCAGCCCCTTCGAGCCGCCGCGCGCGGGAATGATCGCTGCCGTTCGCATTCAGTACTTCTTCTGGTTCATGGTTGTTGCCCGTCCGGTCTCATTTTTCGATAACCTCGCGGCAGACCCCGGCGATTTTGCGCGCCGCCGAGCGGTTCTGCAACGGCGTGAGCCGCTTGAGATAACCGGGTTCCAGTCCGCAATATACCGGTTTGTTCAGCGCCGATCCTACAAAGATCGTCGAGGAAAACTGCGCGATCATCATCTGCGAGTTGGCGATCATCTCCTCAGTCTTCCCTTCCGAATAGACGATGCTCCCCGGCGCATGCAACTCGATCTCTTTTGTAGCACGAGAGACATTTTCGTTGGGATGAAGCTTGAAGAGCAGTTGCCGTCCGTCAGCCATGTCGAGGTATTTGCGGATGTTACGCTTGCGGTTCTCGTAGACGAAGGTTTCGCGGTTGTCCGAGGTGCAGACCAGCACGTAGTCGCGGTGCTCGAATTCGTTATCGAGGAAGCGCTCGCAGTGGTCGAAGTTGGGTATGCTGGTCACTTCGATCTTGGCCGGGTTGACCCCCTTCTGGACGAACAGGTCGCGATACCCTTCACTGGCCACGCAGAACTTCTCGTACGTGTCGGACAAACCGGTGGTTGCCGTGCCCGCGATCCATCTCGGCATCCAGCGGAAGTTTCGAGCGAGATGAAACAGGATGGTTTCCGGCTCGGTCATCCCCTCCTGCACCAAGACGATTTTCGTACGCTTGATGTGCTTGGGTACGATGAGATCGGTGCAAGTCACCACCAGATCGTAACGGTGCAGCGTGCCGCCAATGTCGAGCTGAAAATCGTGCGAAGTCAGATAATCGATCGCCCGGCTGGAGCGTTTCTTGCCCATGATCGTGAATTCGAGCATTCCCATGTCGGAGGCTTTGCCAAGAAGGCCATCGCTGAAAAACGGGGTGAACCACTGATCGTACTCACCGAGATGCTCCGAAATCTGGTGCATCTGGGTGGTTTGATTCATCGATCCGCAGACAAACAGTATCTTCTTCCTCATTCGCTTTCTTTACTGACTTGTTCAGCATCCTGAAGATGAATGCCTTCCATGAACATCACTCCATAACCTATAGAATACCAGATAACCTCCTTGAGTCGGCGCAGCATGACGAACGCTCCTCCATAGGCGAGATGATCGGGCAAGCCAAGCGCCTGAAAAAACGCGAGATAGCCAAGATCCTGAATTCCCAGGCCTGATGGAATGAAAAAAAAGATCGCCCTGAGAATAGTCAGCGCCGTATCGAAAGCGAGCACTTGCAGGAATGTCACCTTGAGACCAAGGAGGTGCAATATAAGATAACTTTCCAAAGCAAGCATCATCCATGATGCGATATAGATACCCATGACCGGCAGCAACGATCTGATACCGCCCGCCTTGACCCGCTGAAGCTTCTGGTCAGCCTCGGCGAACCCCGCCTCCTGCTTGAAGAGCCACTGGCGCGCCTTTTGAAACGGAACCTTCATCAGAAAGCGGTGCAGGCTCACGGCGGCATTGCCATTGGTCATCACGAGCAACAGCAACATGAAGCCAAGCGTGATGGCAATACCGGCAACGATCATGATCACGCCAAGCCCTTCGAAATTGATCACCTGCGCCGACACCGCCTGCAACATGCCGAAACCGGCAATCGCGCCGATAAGCGTATAGAATCCCTCGGTCACGGAGAGCAGCAGCTTGCGCACGGTGACGCTCGCGAAGCCGTCCGGAAGAGGAATGCCAAGAAATCTCCGGCAGAGCCAGGGGCGAAGCGGCTCGCCAACCGCCACGCCCGCCGGCAGAGTCATGGAGACCGTCTCGGTGACGAGCTGGATTTTGAAGAGTGAGAAAAACGGTACCGGCCCGTTCTCTTTCGGGATAAGCCGCCGCCACGCCGCCGTTTCGAGAAGATGCAGCCCGAGATATGGCAGCAGAATCAGAATCGAGGACGGACCTATCAGGCTGATCCGCTTTAGAGAACCGGCCAGATCGACCTTGCTGAACAGATAAGCTATCAGAGCCAGACCGGCCAGAAGCCCGGCATAGCCTGACCAGGACTTTTTTCCTTTATTGCGAGCTTGCATGTAATCGATTGAAATGAAACAGTTCTGCGCGTATCGTGGCCATCACCCGGCTACCCGGCCGAACGCTGTTGAGGAAAAACATCTATCACCCCTGATCCGCCGTCCAGAGAATCCGGCAAGATACTATCGGTAGGCCCCTTTCTGAAGGGAAGCGCCCAAATATACCGAAAATAAGGGATTCCCGTGAAGTTGCCATTTGCACGCCCTCTCCCGAAACGGCCCCGATTTCGATAGCGATGCCGATGCCGATTTCGACTTGATCATTACAGAATGCGGAGTCGTACAGATGAGCGGAAAGCAAAATTTGAAAAACTGTTGGAGAAGAGGGCGTCGATTGTTACATATCAGTTAAGATTTTATGCAGTGCATTCCTGTCACTCTCTCCGTTTTTGCGGACGCCGTTGTTGACCGTTTGCGTCAGGCCCGATTTCACGACTCTCTTCTCAGCATCCCGGAATCAAACTTTTGTTTATGGGACTCATCAACCCTGATTTCCAGACCTTGCCCGAGCTGTTTACCTCCGTGTTCAGCCATTACAAAGGCCAGAGCGACAAAGCACCGCTCGCCAGAAAAATCAATGGCGCATACGCGCCGATCAGCTATGACTCGCTTGCGGAGGATTGTCGGCATTTCGCCGCCTATCTGAAGCAAAGGGGCATCGAACAAGGCGACCGGGTGGCCATTCTGTCGGAGAACCGTCCGGGATGGTATCTGGCCGACATGGCCATTCTCTCGCTTGGCGCAACCGACGTGCCGCTCTACCCCTCACTGCCGCCGAACCAGATCGAGTACATCCTGAACAACTGCAGCGCTAAGGGGATCATCGTCTCGAACATGCTTCAGCTTGGCAAAATCCTCTCCATCTGGCCAAAGCTTCCGGAGCTGAACATGGTGATCGTCATGAACCGGCTCGAAGAACCGGTCGATGACGTGATCGATCTCGCTCAGGCCAAAGCCGAAGGAATCAAAATCCTGCAAGCCGCGCCCTGGCTGCTCGATGGCATCAAAAGCAGTCCGGACGACGTGGCCACGATCATCTACACCTCGGGCACGACCGGCCTGCCGAAGGGGGTGATGCTCACGCACCGGAACCTGTGCGAAAACGTAAAATCGTGCTCGACGGTCATCCGCCTCGACGAAACCGACAGCAGCCTCTCATTCCTGCCGCTTTCACACGCTTACGAACGCACTGGAGGCTACTATCTGCTGTTCGCCTGCGGCGCGAAGATTTATCTGGCCGAAAGCATCGAAACCATCTCGCTCAACATGTCGGAGGCCAAGCCCACCATCATCTTCACGGTGCCGAGGCTCTTCGACCGCATCAAAGCGAGCATTATGAAATCGGTCACCAGCGAAGGCGGCATGAAGGAGAAGATATTCTTCTGGGCGGTCAGCACCGGTGAAAAGTACTTCAAGCAGCTCTCTGCCGGTAAGGTATCGCCGCTGCTTGCCGTGCAGCACAACCTTGCCGACAAGCTGGTCTACAGCAAAATCCGCAAGAAATTCGGCGGCCGCCTGCGCTACTTCGTCTCCGGCGGCGCGGCGCTGCCACAGAAGACTGGCGAGTTCTTCCAGTCCATCGGCATCACGATTATGGAGGGTTTCGGCCTGACCGAGACCTCGCCCGTCACCCACGTCAACCGTCCCGAAAAGGTGAAGTTCGGCACGGTCGGGCCACCGGTCAAGAACGTCGAGGTGAAGATCGCGCCGGATGGCGAAATCATGCTCAAAGGCCCCAACATCATGAAGGGGTACTGGAAAGACGAGGAGGCAACCGCCGAGGTGATCAAGGATGGCTGGTTCTATACGGGCGACATCGGCGTCATCGATGCCGACGGTTATTTGAAGATCACCGACCGCAAGAAGCATATCATCGTGACCAGCGGCGGCAAGAACATCGCGCCTCTGCCAATCGAGAATCTCATTCTCGACAGCCCTTACGTTGACCAGGTGATGATTATCGGTGAAAAACGGCCGTTCCTCATCGCGCTCATCGTGCCCGATTTCGTAAAACTGAGGGATTACGCCGCGGAGCACCAGATCAAAGCAGCGAACACAAAAGAGCTGATCGCCTCCAAGGAGGTGGTTCAGGTGTACGAGAAGCTGCTGAAGAGTATCTCCCGCCAGCTCGCAACCCATGAGAAGGTGCGCAAATTCCTGCTTCTCGATGAGCCATTTTCGATTGAGAACGGCATGATGACCCCGACGCTCAAGCTCAAACGCAAGGAGATCACGAGCAAATACAGCGCAGAGATCGACAATCTCTACAACGCGCTGAACATGGTCTACAACACCGAGTGAGCTTCAGCGGCCCAACACGTCCGCTATGAATGCCCTGAGCCGCTGCATGTGCGAACCCTCCCAGTATATCTGGCCGCACGCCTGGCAGCGCAGAAAAGTATCGTAATAGCGCCGGGTCTTGGGTTGCAACCGCGCTTCGACCGCCGCTTTCCGGCATGATTCGAGAAGCCCGTTGCAGGTGAGACACCGGCTGAACGGGCGGGCACTCGCGGCAAGGCCGTAGCGCTCGATCACCTGCTGTACTTGCTCGACCACATGATCGGAGCGGATGCAGCAGCCATGCACGACGCGGTTGTTCATCAAAAGGCGGCGATCCCGCGTGAGCAGAATCCGCCCGTCACGCTCCATGATGTCGAGCAGCTCAAAATCATCTTTTCCAGTAAACCCGAGGGTATCGAACCCAAGCAGCCTGAGCCGCCGTACGGCCTTGCCAAGATGGACATCCGCGACAAATCGCGTCGACTCGGGCGGCACAGGCTGCAACGCGCTTCCCTCCCCGGCGGGCCTGACGGACAACACCTCGAAAGAATCACCATCAGAAACGCGGGTTGAAAATCTGGCGCTCGCGGAGCCGTTGAGCCGTAGCGCTCCGATTTCGGTGTGCGGCACGCCGCAAGACTCGACGATATCCTTGATGGTCGTGGCGTGACCAGGCATGATCTCGACCGGTTTTCCTCTCCGGTCAGGTGGCAGAAACAGGTTGAATTCGGGATCGAAACGTAGCGTCACCGTGATCGATCCGGCGGATTCGTCGGTGTTCACCGTTCATCTCCCGAACTGCCATCTGCCCCCTTCTCCCCGGCAATCCGAAGCATACGGTTGTCGCCGTACTCCTCGATCATCGACTCCATGACCATCGAATCGACAATCGAACCTATGCCGTGGGGGCAATCCGCGTAACGCTCTTCGACCGACTCACGCGAAATTTCGCCGCTGGCAATCAGCTCGCGAAGCAGCGCCCCACGATACCAGCGGCGGGAGCCTTTGAAGCGGGACTGTCGGGTCAGCGACGCGATGCCGGTTTTTCTGCCGGTCAGCTCCATCGCGCCGAAATCCATGAGCGCGTTGTGCCAGTCGCGGCTCCGTCCTTTCGGAAGCACCTCTTCGGCCACGTCGAGTAGTGCTTTTGGAGTAATCGATTCAGGAAGAGTCAGTTCATGGATAAGCACGCGCCGGATGTTGGTATCGACGGCGGCAATATCGAAATTATCGGCAAAGACGGGAATCGAACGGCTCGTGTAAGCGCCAATGCCCGGCAGCTCGATGAGTTTGGCAGGATCACCGGGCACCTCGCCGCCATGCTGTTCGACAATCATCACCGCCGCCCGGTGCAGCCGCTGGCCGCGTCCGTTGTAGCCAAGCCCGCTCCACTCTTCGAGCACCTCGCGCAGCGAAGCAGAGGCGAGAGAGCGAACGTCGGTAAAGCGCTCCAGCCAACGAACAAATCGCGGTGCGACGCGGTCAGCCTGCGTCTGTTGCAGCATGACTTCGCTCACCATGACGGCATAGCGATCAGTGGTCATGCGCCAGGGAAAGCTTCGCCTGTTCTTTTCGTAAAAATCGAAAATCTTCGACTGAAAAGCCTCGACACGAGCGGATTTCATGGTAAGAGTAAAATCAGAAGGGAAAAAAATAACGCAGCTCGCGCTCTTCGTCCACTAAGTCCACGTCGTCCAGCACGTCCACACGCGAACAAACTGCGCACAAAAAGCAATAGAGCAGCACCGCCGGTTCACGGTAGCGCTGCTCTGCCTGAAAGCTGGAATTGCTACAGCTTAAGCCTGGGCGGCGGCTGACTTGCGCTCTTTGACCTTCAGCGCGGCCTTGCCGGTACGCTTGCGGAGGTAGAACAGTTTGGCTCTTCTTGCCTTGCCGTTCCTGACAACCGTGATGCTCTCGACGTTCGGCGAGTTGACCGGGATGATCCTCTCGACGCCCACGCCGTGCGAAATCTTGCGAACGGTGATGGTCTTGGAAGCGCCCATGCCCTTATCGCCGATCACGACGCCTTCGAAAGCCTGAAGGCGCTCTTTCTCGCCCTCGATAACCTTGAGCTGAATCCTGACGGTATCGCCGGGACGAACCTGGGGAATATCGCTCCTCTCCTGGGTTGCTTCGACCAACTGAATTAACTGATCCATGATGACACTGTTATCTTTATGTTGTCTTTACTCTTCTTCACTCTCTTTGCCGAGCATATCCGGCCTGCGTTCAAGCGTGCGCTCATGCGCATTCTCCTGCCGCCAGCGCTCGATTTTTTCATGATGGCCTGAAAGAAGCACGTCGGGCACTTTCATTCCCCGAAACTCCGCGGGGCGGGTATACCATGCGCAGTCGAGCAGCTCGCTCTGGAACGAATCGGTCAAAGCCGACTCGCCATCTCCGAGCACCCCCGGAATGAGCCTGACGACTGCATCCATGACCATGAGCGCCGGAATCTCGCCTCCGGATAGCACCACATCGCCGACGGAAAGCTCCATTGTCACCAGCGTCCGCCGAATCCTCTCGTCCATCGCCTTGTAGTGGCCACAGAGCACAATCAGATTCCGCGTTTGCGAAAGGCGGTTAGCCTTTTTCTGGTCGAAAGCCTCTCCGTCCGGCGTCATGAAGATGACCTCGTCATAACTCCTTTCAGCCTGCAACTTCTCGATACACGCGAAAACCGGCTCGGGACGGATCACCATTCCCGCTCCACCTCCGAATGGCGCATCATCCACCTGCTGGTACTTGCCCAATCCGTAATCGTGCAGGTTGTGCACTTGGATCTCCGCAAGAGCTTTTCGCCTTGCGATGCCGAGCAAACCCTTTTCAAGGGGCGATGCAAAAAAATCCGGAATGACGGAAATGATATCTATCCGCATAGCTTCCACACCTGAGTCGTTGCCTCTCAATCTTTTCAAGAACACTGCGCCGTAACTTCAACGAAGAAGCCCAAGCACTCTGACGCTACAGAAATTCACTGAACCTGCGCAACGTCACGATCCCTTTATCGAGATCGATTTCAGTTATAAAATCATCCACTGCCGGTACGAGAACTTTCCGCTCTCCGGTATCGATTTCGTAAACGTCGTGAGCCGGCATCTGCAAAACATCGCTGACTTTGCCAACCCGACCTTCATCTTCGTCGAACGCCTCCAGACCGATCAGCTCGTGGATATACGCACGACCATCCGGCATAGGCTGAAGAGCATTCCCTGGCACATACAACTGACAACCAGCCAGTGCCTCGGCCTCTTCACGTGTACCGACGCCTTCAAGCATCAGCCAGGCAAAACCCTGTTGAAGCTTTGCCGACAGCACCTTGCGGACTACGGCATCTTCCTGCGTTTTGCCGACGTAATACTCCCGACGCTTCAGAAAACTTTCCGGAAAGTCGGTCACCGGCTTCACCTTGAGTTCGCCTTTCAACCCTTTGGGCTTCAGGACAATGCCTGTCAGAAACAGTTCCACTCAGGTTCAGCCGGTTCGATGCTTTCCGATCCTTAGCCTTCGGAACCAGCGCCTTCGGCGGCCTTCTTCGACTGGCGGCGGCGCAGCTTGGCGGTCAGGCGCTTCTGACGGCGCTCGACCTCTTTCTGCTGCCACTGCTCCATCTGGGCGGCGATATCGGTCTCGCTGAAACCACGGCGCTTCAGGTTCATCTCGTGAAGCAAACCGGTGCCACGAATAAGGCTGTGAACGGTATCGGTCGGCTGAGCACCAACGTTCAGCCAGTAAGCCACGCGATCCTTCTCGATGGTCACGGCGTGCGGCTTTGCCGTCGGGTTGTAGTGGCCGATAACTTCGAGAAATTTGCCATCTCTCGGCGCACGCCCGTCGGCGGCAACGATCTGGTAGAACGGCATTTTTTTCCTTCCAGCTCTTTTCAATCTGATCTTAACCAATGCGTAAAGAGTTTAATTTATTGTAAGAGACATTGTTCATTTATCGTTTCAAAAACTTGTCGAGCGCCAGATTCTGCGAGGTGATCTTCCGGCCTGACTGGGTCAGCCGGTTCACCGAACGCATCATCTTCTTCATTTCAGCAAACTGCTTGAGCAGCATGTTGACCTCCTGAACCTTCGTGCCACTGCCGCGCGCGATGCGCTGACGGCGGCTACCGTTGATGATCTCCGGCTTCTTGCGCTCATCTTTGGTCATCGAGGAGATCATCGCCTCGATGGGCTTGAAGTTGATGTTCTCGAGATCCTGCTTCGGCACCATCTTGTTCAGGCCGGGCACCATTTCAATGAGGCCCTGAATCGAACCCATCTTCTTGAGCTGCTGGAGCTGATCGAAAAAGTCGTCGAGGTCGAACTCGTTCTTCATGAGCTTCGCCTGCATCTGCATCGTCTTTTCGAGGTCGAGCGTCTCCTGCGCCTTTTCGACGAAGCTGACAATGTCGCCCATGCCGAGAATCCTCTGAGCCATGCGGTCGGGGTAGAACACGTCGAGATCATCGACCTTCTCGCCGACGCTCATGAACTTGATCGGTTTCTCGACCACCTGCCGGATCGACAGCGCCGCGCCGCCACGGGCATCGCCGTCAAGCTTGGTGAGCACCACGCCGTCGAAATCGAGCCGGTCGTTGAACGCCTTGGCCGTATTCACGGCCTCCTGGCCCATCATCGAATCGACGACGAAAAGCAGCTCGTCCGGGCTGAGGCGATTCTTGAGCGCCTCGGCTTCGGCCATCATCGCCTCGTCGATCTGCAAACGACCGGCGGTATCGACGATCACCACATCTTTCGCGCCGTTACGAGCGGCTTCGAGACCGCCGAGCGCGGCTTTCATCGCGTCCTGCTCATCAACCGAGAACACCGGCACATCGATCTGCTCGCCGAGCGTCCTGAGCTGCTCGATTGCAGCCGGACGGTAGACGTCGGCAGCGACGAGAATCGGATTCTTTCCGTTCTTTTTGAGGCGTTTGGCCAGCTTGGCGCAGAAAGTGGTTTTACCGGAACCCTGGAGACCGGCAACCATGACGATGGCGGGAATTTTCTTCGGCGGCAGGTTCAGCGGCTTGTTCTCGCCGCCCATGATCTCGGTCAGCTCGTCGTTGACGATCTTGACGATCATCTGGGCTGGAGAGACGCTCTTGATGACCGATTCGCCCAGCGACTTCTCGCGGATATCCTCGACCAGCTTCTTGGCGACCTTGTAGTTGACGTCAGCGCTCAAGAGTGCGCGCTTGATGTCGCGCATGGCGATACCGATATTGACCTCGTTGATCGTCGCCTGTCCGGCGAGTTTTCTGAAGGTCAGCTCAAGTTTGTCACTGAGATTGTCGAACATGTTGAACCTGTCACATAAATTCTAAAAATGGATAGCTTTAAATATAAAAATATTCTGCAAAAATAAAACCAAACAATGCAGCCGTCCCCGAACTATTTTCAATTATATTAGTTAACTCAATTTTCAAAGCACAGACCATGACCCCGGAAACCATCGAGCGGATATTCCGATCGTTCAAAAACAAGAAAATCGCCGTTATCGGCGACGTGATGATCGACAAATATATCTTTGGCCATGTGTCGAGAATTTCTCCCGAATATCCGGTGCCGGTGGTTGACGTCACCAGCGAGAGCAGCCGTCTCGGCGGTGCGGCCAACGTGGCGGTCAACATTCATTCGCTCGGCGCTGAAACGCTTCTGATCGGCGTCACAGGAGAGGATGCGGAGTGCCGGAACCTCGCCAACCTGATGTGGGAGCATGGACTCGATCCGGGAATGCTCGTGGCCGACAGCACCCGTCCGACCACCTGCAAAACCAGAATTCTCTCGCAAAACCATCATATCACGAGGGTTGACTATGAAAGCCGCAAGCCGGTGAATGCCGGGCTGGAGCAACAGCTGCTTGGCATGTTCATGGAGATCGCCGATTCGGTCGATGCAGTGGTGCTTGAAGATTACAACAAGGGCGTGCTCACCCCGTCGCTGATCGCTTCGGTGATCTCGATCTGCCGGGAGCACGACAGACCGGTGCTGGTCGATCCGAAACTGAAGGGCTTCTTCTCATACGGCGGCAGCACGGTGTTCAAGCCCAATCTCTCGGAGCTTGCCGCCTCGCTGGGCGTTCCGGTGGCCAACGCAGATAGCGAGGTCGAGAAGGCCTGCCTGATGCTCCTTGAAAAGCTCGAAGTCGAGAGCCTCGTGGTGACGAGAAGCGAAAAAGGGATGACCGTCTATGACGGAGCGTTCACCCATATTCCGGCTCTGTCGCTCGATGTGGCCGATGTGTCGGGCGCTGGAGATACGGTGATCGGAACCCTCGCGCTCGGCCTTGCCTCGGGCCTCGACCTGGTGACCTGCACCCGGATTGCCAACCTCGCGGCCAACACGGTATGCCAGGAGGTCGGCGCCGTGCCGGTCAGGCCAGACAAGCTGCTCAATGCCTGCCTGGCCCATCTTCAATGATGGTGACGTGATTGTCCACCACCGATGGCCATGCCGGGTTGTATGACGGATCCTGCGCAAGGGTTCTCATCTTGAGCAGCGAGTAGAACGGAACCTCGAACAGCGCCGCGTTGCTGAGCGCGGGCGGAATGTCGCTGCCGGGATCGAGATGCATCACGAAGGTCACGTGCACCTTGCCGTGATCCACCGGCATCAATATCCAGACCCCTTTGGCGTCGCGCACACGGTGAACATCCGGCCTTGACGGAAGATAATCGGGAATGCCCGTCATCGTCAGGGCCAGCGCCCCCTCCTCGGATGCGTGCAGGCTGGTGCGAACAATCATCTCCCTTTTCGGAAGCGGCCAGGGCGTGTTGAGCACCTGGCGAACGACATAATCGAGATCTTCGCTCTGATGCAGCACCTCCATCTCCGCAAGCTGATGTACCCAGCGTCCGTAACTTCCGAAATCGTGAAAGATGCTGATCAGCTTTTTCAGAGACGCCTCGAATACGGTCTCCCCCTTGAAACCCAGCACCTGGGAACCACTGATCTTTGATGAAAAAATTTTGATATTCTTGTGATCGACCCGAAATTCCCAGTTGCCCTCCAGGGCGCTTGCTACTTCCATTGGCTTGGCGGTTATGGTAATGATAAGGGCGAGTCCCGCGAGTTACTCGACGATAAAATCGTTGTAGTTCCTGATGATGCCCTCAGTCGATTCCTTCAAAGGCGCGCCGACAGGATTACGGTATTTTTCACGCTTTACCATATCGCGCATGTTGTTCAGAGTATGGTACGGCGTATCGATAACAGCGATGTTGGCTAGCCATGACGGGATCTCACCGGCAGGCTCGATGTGAAGCCTGAAGACCACGCGGCAGGAATTTTCCGAAAGCGGCAGGATGTTCCACGCCCCCTCAAGCTTGCGCACCCTCACGCAATTGTTTTTTTCGGGAATGAAATCAGGCAGGCTTTCAATATTGACGAAAGCTTCCGAAGTCTCCGGATCGATATAGGCCGTCGAACGGCTGACGATATCGCGATCCGATACCGGCCACGGAGCACTGACAACCTGATAGACCACCCGCCCCTCGTTGTCGTCCGCAAGCTCCTGGAGCAAGCGCATCTCCTTGGTTTTCCACACCCACTCGGTTGCGGACTCGATGTCGTACAGAAGACTGAGCACGGAGTGCTGTGGCGCGTCGATCGTGGCCACGCCGACAAAGGAGAGAAAATTGGATGAAGGCACCGGGCAGGTGAAAATCTTCAGCCAGTCGTTTCTGAACCTGAGCGTGCAGGTGTTACTGTTGATTTTTTCAAGTAATGACATAGAGAAGCTGATTGTATGATAAAATAGTGAAGGGCCATCACTCCGTCCGGGAAAAAGTTCTTCCCTGGCGACTCATGAAGCCCGCTTTTCGATGAAATGACGCGCAACCTTCATGACCGGATCGCCTTCACGGATCAACACCCTGATCTGCTCTTCCGTTCCGAACAAATGCCGAGCGATCCGTGCTTTAAGCGCAAGGGCGATTATAGCTCTGTCCCGGTTAAACTCTGCCGAATCAAACTGTAGCTTCGCATCCGCGCATCCCTTTTTGACCAGCGCTTCGAGGTTGGCTGGCACGCGGTATCCATCGAGAAACGACGTCGCCGAGTTCCGGTACTGCTGAACGGGATCGGACGCATCATCGATGAGCTTCAGGGCGATATCCTCGATAACACCTTTGGCATAGAGCTCCTGATAGAGATTGCTGAAAGGCTTGCCGAAAACCCAGTAATCGGGCATGATGCCGCCCGCCTTGGCCAGCACCGCGCGGAGGCTGTCCGCCGAAGCGCTTTTCAACAGGCTTCCGGTGCTGTAGACCGAAATATCCTGTCCCTCTTTGTACATGAGGCCGCCGTACTTTTTCATGAAATTTCCGGGCAGATTCCGGGTAAACATCTCCTTGTAATAGCGCTCGCGCCCCTGGAGACCTTCATCATATTCCCGCTGAATCTGACGACCCGAGGGCGTGAAGTATCTCGAAACGGTAATCCTTATAACCGAATCGTCAGGCAGCTTGAACTGACGCTGGACAAGTCCCTTGCCGAAAGTCAGCTCACCGATAAGCAATGCGCGCCGGTTGTCTTGCAAAGCTCCAGCGAGAATTTCCGACGCCGAAGCGCTTCCGCGATCAACCAGAATGCACACCTCACCCTGCTCGAAAATCCCGCCAGAGGTGGAGGAGTACTTCATCTGGTCATCCCCGCCATGGCGGCTTTTGGTATAGACAATAAGCTTTCCCGCCGGAAGCAGCTCATCCGCAACAGCCACGGCCTGATCGAGGTAGCCGCCCGGATTGCCGCGCACATCGACAATGAGTCGCTTCATTCCCATCGCACGCAGCTTCTGCAACGCATTGTGAAACTCGTTCGACGTGGTTTCGACGAACTGACTGATCCGGATGTAACCGGTGCTCGCATCGTCGAGAAATGCCGCATCGATGCTCGATGTGGAGATTTTGCTGCGAGTGACCATAAAGTCAATCGTCCGGTGGGTTAACGGACGGTAAATTTTCAGGCCAACTCTCGTGCCCCTCTCACCCCGGAGCTTGCTGAGCACAGCCGAAGGCTTGATACCGATCACATTCTTCGCGTCGATAGCTATGATCCGGTCGCCGGGCATGATACCAGCCGATTCGCTCGGCCCGCCCGCAAGGGGCGTGACCACCAGAAGAGTATCGCGCACGACATCGAACTCGATACCGATTCCCTCGAAGTTACCGTTAAAGGTCGACTGGGTGATCGCGGCTTTCTCCGGTTCGAGATAGATGGAGTGCGGATCGAGCGACTGTAACATGCCACGAACACCCGCGCTTTGCAAGCTGTCCGCATTGACCGGATCGACGTAATACGACCTGATAATATTAAAGGCATCGCCTATTTTGCCTCCCGCCCCGCTATTCATCCGCCATCCGATAAAGTAACCGAATCCTCCGACGAGAATCATGAAAAGGACACTGAATATACGGGACATAAAGAAAGCTTCAGATTGACTGTTGATTTGGAGTTAACCGGACAGTACGAATTCACGGTAAACCCTTTTAACAAGATGATAACGAAACGGCGGGAGAATTCATGAAATCCGGAACCGGAATTCCATTGCAAGTCACCCGTATCCGGCACCCTACCGCACACAGACCTTGAACAACGTACTCAATGGAAGTGGATCACCACGATCCCGACCTGTCGGGACTCGCGATGACGGAGTCTGGGTTCCATGCGGCAAGAAAAAGACGATTTCGATGGCAATTTCGATTTTGAAAAAGTGACATACTTGCAAAACAACGCATGTTCATGGAAAGATCAGTATTAGAGTAGTCCAGACAAATCGGCTGAAAATAATGGAAACAGCATCTCAGTTAACGCACCTCTAATTGCACCGATGAAAAAGGGCATTCACAATAACAACCATCAGCTTAAAAAACTTTAAGCAGCATAACCATTCGCTTTACCAGTATTCAAATCAGAATTAATCAATTAATTAATAAAACAATAATGCAAGATTTAGATAAACTTTTTACGTCAATAGAAATTAATATGAAAAAAATATTTAGACAGATATAGAATTGATAATATCAATAGAAATGAAGCAATAATATCAAATTATAAAAGAAATTTACTCACAAATACCATACATTTAAATAAAAAAATTATCCCAGACAGTACACAATAAATAAATCTAATTAAAATAAATAAATTATCAATTATAATCAGATTAATTACCCAAACAATATATTAAATAAAATAATCTAAGATATTTTATTATAAATATTTAGCAATTTTATAAAAAACTTTTTATTACCATATTATATAATTTTTTTACCAAATAAAAAAAGCTATTATAAAATTATAATTAGCCATATAACTTATCAGTAAGTGCAATCTAATTTGTAAAATCAATCTTATTTTCAATAACAAAAAAAGACGGCATGATGTTAAGATCATAACCGTCTTATAAGAAGAAATAAAGAAGTATTAACTGTTAGATTACTCTTATGTTGTTAAGCATTGAGCAATCAATTCAACTTCAATACTTGCATCGAAAGGGAGAGCAATAACTCCAACAGCGCTGCGGACATGCTGGCCTGATTCGCCAAAGATTTCTCCAATAAGCTCCGATGCCCCATTGGCGACCTTATGCTGGTTTGTAAAACCGCTGGCGCTCGATACGTAGACCGTCAGCTTCACGATACTCCTGACAACATCGAGACTTCCGGCTACGGAACGGAGCACTGCTACCGCGTTGAGCGCGGCCCTTCTAGCGGCCATCGCAGCCTCTTGCTCGGTTGATATAGTGACACTTCCCTTCCCGCCCGGTTCCAGCAATTTGCCGTCAACCAGCGGCAATTGGCCCGAGGTATAGATCAGATCGCCTACACGTATACCCGGGCGATAAAGTCCCGCCGGTGAAGGTAATTCAGGCAGGACAAGGCCCGACCTGATCAGATTTTCTTCATGTGATGCCATGACTATTATTATGTTTTGCTTGAAAAAAAGACCGGAAAACCGGAGCTGTACAGACAGGATTTTCCGGCATTGGGATTCCTTTGAAAAATAGTTATTGTGCCAGAAATTGCATCTATGGTTAGAAAACATCCCTCACTCCCCCGGCTGATGATTGTCAGCAGTGGCAGCGAACATCTCGCTCACCGTGGCCTCGTTCTGGAGCAGGCACAAGCGATCTCACGCTCAGCGTCGGTGATCTTTCAGGTACGCGAGAAAGGACTCGATGCTGCTTCGCTCTGGACGCTTTGCCGCCAGATCGCGCCGATTATCGATGAGACAGGATCGATAATCACGATCAACGAACGCTTCGACATCGCGGTCGCATCGGGGGCTAGCGGCGTGAATCTTCCCGAATCGTCGTGTCCTGCTGATGCCGTCCGAAAAGCAGCTCCTGGCTTGATCACCGGACAGAGCGTCCATAGCGAGAGCGCCGCCCTGAAAGCCTCGTCAGCGGGCCTCGATTACCTGCTTTTCGGGCCGGTCTTCCACACGCCGTCCAAGGCACCATTCGGCCCACCTCAGGGACTGGAACGCCTCCGGAAAATCTGTGAAAAAGTACGCATTCCGGTCTTCGCTGTCGGCGGTATCACGCCTGATAAAGCGCTCGCTTGCATCGAATGCGGAGCGTGGGGCGTCGCCGCGCTCACGCCGTTTCTCGATGCAGGATCGATGCCGGAAACCATCAACCGCTATCTTTCATTCATGCCCTCATGAGCCTGCCACGAAGACTCCTCTGCGTCATCAGCGATGAACACTCCGATCCCGTAGAACTGGCCCGCCTGGCCCTCGATGGAGGCGCAGGAATGGTGCAATTGCGGCGAAAAACAGCTTCGGGCCGAGAACTTTTTCAGTGGGCCTTGAGGATTCAGGAGCTTTGCCGGGAGCAAAAAGCGCTCTTCATTGTCAATGACCGGGTCGATATTGCCCTGGCCATGCAAGCGGATGGTGTGCATCTCGGCCAGCAGGATATGCCTGCATCCGCCGCCCGCGCTCTGCTCGGCCCTGAGGCGATCATCGGCGTCTCGGTTTCATGCATCGAGGACGCCGTCAAAGCGGCGAAAGAGAGCGCGAGCTACATCGGGGTGGGGCACATTTTTCCGACCTTCTCCAAAAACAAACCCTCCGCACCACTCGGTACGGCGGCGATAAGGCCAATCCGCAATGCCGCGCAATTGCCGGTCATCGCCATCGGCGGGATCGAGCGAGACAACGCCGCCGAGGTCATCCGCGCTGGGGCCTCGGGCATCGCGGTCATCTCGGCGGTATCCGAAAGCGACGATCCTACAGCTGCTACCCGCGAACTGGTCAAGAGGATCAGGCAAGCATGATGCGGAACTATACCACCGTGCTGACTATTGCCGGTTCGGACGGCAGCGGCGGGGCGGGCATCCAGGCCGATCTGAAAGCCATCGCCGCCAACGGCTGCTACGGCCTGAGCGTGATCACGGCGGTGACGGCGCAGAATACACTCGGAGTAGTGTCGGTACACGAGATTCCTCCTGCATTCATCGCCGAACAGTTCGAGACGATCACCACCGATATTCGCATCGATGCGCTCAAGATCGGAATGCTCAGCTCTCCTGATGTGGCAGAAACGGTCGCGAGGCTCATCGAACGCCTCAACGGCATTCCGGTCGTGCTCGACACCGTTTTGCGCTCATCGAGCGGGAAATCGCTGTTTGAAGCAAAGAATATGGCTTCGATGCAACGGCTCTTTTCGCTGGCCAGCCTGATCACCCCGAATCTGCCGGAGGCGACGTTGCTGACAGGCCGCGACAAAGCGCCCGCATCGCAGGCTGAAATCGAAAGGATGGCGGAAGAATTATATCAGCAAGGGGCGCGTTCCGTGCTGGTCAAGGGAGGGCATGGCGAGGGCGAATCCTGTAATGACTGCCTGCTGCATGAGGGGAAATTCTTCTGGTACTCGAACCCGAAAATCGATACGCTCAACACGCATGGCACCGGCTGCACCTTATCGTCAGCAATCGCTTCCGGACTGGCAAAAGGTTTGCTGATGAACGAAGCCGTTGCCTCGGCTATCGCTTATACGAGAGAGGCGTTGCTGGCTGGAGCATCGTGGAGGTTAGGAAACGGCAACGGGCCGCTGGAGCATTTTCCCGGTCGGATAGTCGACAGCCGACCGGGAATGAATCGTTAAGGAGAGATCAGCGAACCAGACGGGGGCGGCGACCGATGGAGTAGTAGCTGATACCCATCTGCTCCACCATGTCGGGGTTGTAGATGTTTCGTCCGTCGAAGATGACCGGCTCTTTCAGGGAGCTTTTGATCAGCTCGAAGTCGGGACTGCGAAAGACCATCCACTCCGTGATGATGGCCAGCGCATCGGCACCCTTGAGCGCCTCGTCAGGATGCTCCACCAGCACCAGATCGGGCCGGTCGCCGTAGATACGCCGGGCCTCGTGCATAGCGACGGGGTCATACACCCTAACAATCGCGCCTGCCTGCCAAAGCTCCTCCATCACCTTGCGACTCGGAGCCTCGCGCATATCATCGGTGTTCGGCTTGAAGGCCAGCCCCCACATCGCGATGACGCGCCCCTTGAGGTCGCCGTCGAAATGGTCGCGGATTTTCGACACAAGACTCAGTTTCTGATCGTCATTGACCGCCTCGACCGCTTGCAGGATTCTCGAATCGTAGCCAAGCTTCCGAGCCGTGCGCTCCAGAGCCTGCACATCCTTCGGGAAACAGGAACCGCCGTAACCCACGCCTGGATAGATAAATGCGAAGCCAATCCTCGAATCGGAACCGATGCCCCGGCGCACCGCCTCGACATCCGCGCCAGCACGTTCGGCGATGTTGGCGATCTCGTTCATGAAGCTAATCTTGGTGGCGAGCATGGCGTTGGCCGCATACTTGGTCAGCTCCGCCGAACGGATGTCCATCGCGATGAAGCGCTCATGGCTGCGGTTGAACGGCGCATAGAGGTTGCGCAAAAGCTCCTTGGTGCGCGGATTGTCCACGCCAACGATGATGCGCTCGGGCTTCATGAAATCGTCCACGGCGTTGCCCTCTTTGAGGAACTCGGGATTGGAAACGACGTCGAAATCAAGCGCTTTGCCTCGCTCTTCGAGCACGGTACGGATCGTTTCACGCACCAGATCAGCCGTGCCGACTGGTACCGTCGATTTGTCGATCACGATACGGTAATCCTCCATGTTACGACCAATACTGTCGGCAACGCTCAGCACATGGCTCAGGTCAGCGGAGCCATCCTCGTCGGGCGGGGTGCCGACAGCGATAAACTGGTAAAGGCCGAAATCGACCCCCTCGGTAATACTTGTGGTGAACCTTAGCCGTCCTTCACGAATATTGTTGGCGACCATTTCGTCAAGACCTGGCTCGTAAATAGGTATTTCCCCCTTCAGGAGACGGTTTATCTTGTTCTCGTCAATATCGACGCACAGTACGTCATTGCCGACTTCGGCAAAACAGGCGCCAGTCACAAGGCCGACGTAACCGGACCCGAATATGGTAATCTTCATGCACTCCGAGGTTTAGTTGATCAGAAATAAAATGGTGATGAGTGCCGATTCATTGCACAGGCAAGGATTAAACCCTGATAGTAACACACGACCGTCTTCTCCAGCATCGCTCACTCCACGACGATAATCAGGCATCGGGACTTTTTCCAGAACTCCGCCTCGTTCCTGATCAGCAGAAGCGAGGAGGTTTTGCCGCCGACAAGCTCATACGAACCCCTAGTGTGCGGAGTGATGATATGCAGACGGCTGACCGGCATGTTGAAATAAATATCCTTGGTTTCGGTGATATCCACCTGCCTGAACGGGCGAATATCGAAATCGCTGGCAAGCACCGGCCTGGCGCCGAGAAAACGCGAAAATGTTCCCGGCGGCAGCAAAATTCCCCGGGCGACAAGCTGATCGACCGTGCCACTGATATAATAGGCCTTGACCATCTGCGCTTCCTGGTCATCGATAGCCTCATCCATGACATCGACCGTGTTGGTAAGCCTTGCGATCTGCCTGCTCAGCTTTGAAATCTCCCCTTTCATGGCGCCAACTTCCACGCTCTTCTTGTCGAGTTCTCCTTTCAACTGGCCCGTCATGCGGTCGAGCGCCGCGATACGGTATTGGGATTCGTGGTTCTGCTGTTCGAGCGTCGTGACCAGATTCTTGCTGGCCGTCAGCGTGGAGTCGATGAAACGGATATTGGTGTTGATCTCCCGGCCAATCTGTTCGGCGCTTTGCGGCTTGCGCCCCTCCACATCCGACGAGAGCCGGACGACCACGGCCTCTTTCTGGCGTATACGTCCAAGATTTTTCTGTACCTGGACAAGAATGGACATCATCGACTCGAGATGCTTTTCCTCCTCCTTTTTCCGTTCGTTACGGGTGCAGGAAGAGGCCGTCACGATGATCGCTCCCGCCAGCATGATGACGACGATGCGCCTGAATGGCTTCAAAGCCACGCTATCCATTGTTTAACTCCATCTTTGGTACCATACCACCTTGTATGCGGGGCTGGCAAATGTTCGCATTCGGGTATAGTAACATTTTCGGCGCCTTCGAGAAAACAGCTTTTCGCTGGCACGACGCCATCTCCGGCAAGATTTCCATCGTCGGTAACTCCCCGGTAAAACATATAACACAGTTTCTCAGTAATTCCGCCATCAAGCGAGCCTTTGTATCGATCGCTGACGACCGAGACCACCCGGTACTTGCGGAAAAAGTCTGGCTTTAGATGGCTGAAAATAAAATCGGTTTTGATTTTTGCGAAATGCTCGTGCGTATGAAATGGCGTGCCAAGCGTGACCAGGCTGCCAACCATGCCATTGACAGCATACAGATCGCCCTGGAAAGGGTGTTCCAGCAGATAGACCATGGCCACTGTGCCGCCGCCGCTGTGCGCGACGATGGTGACCGGCTCGCCGGGAAATTTAGCGGCCATCTTCCGCACCGTCCGATCGAGCGCCGCCATGACCCGGTTGGTCGAACGCTCGGGCGATGGCGGAAACCCGACCCAGTCAACGATATTGACCGGTGCGATGGCGATCTTCTCCGCCGGTATTGAGGCGGAGAGTGCCTCCTTCATCACCTCGTAGAGGGAATCCCAGAAAAGTACGCCGGGAACGATCACCACCGGATTCTGCCTGACCACTGACATAAATGGCAACTCCATGCTTTATGACACTATGCGCCCTTGGCTCTCCTTATGACCAGCTTTTCAGCAGGTCGAGTACGAGGCGGACGCCAAAACCGGTCGCACCAAGCGTTTTCGAGCCGCCCTTGGCCAAGAATGCGGGGCCTGCAATGTCGATATGCGCCCAGCGTTTGTGGCCGTCGATGAACTTCTGGAGGAACTTTGCCGCCGTCACCGAACCCGCGCCGCGCCCGCCTGTGTTGTGCACATCGGCCACGTCGGACTTGATCAGCTCGTCGTACTCGTCCCAGAGCGGCATCCGCCACACCTTCTCGCCCGAAGACTGCCCTGCCTTGAAAATACTCTCCGCAAGATCGTCGTCGTTGCTGAAAAGTCCAGCGACGGTACTGCCGAGCGCCACGATGCAGGCGCCGGTCAACGTCGCCAGATCGACGATCACGTCGGGATCGTACTCCTTTTTGGCGTAGGTGAGCGCATCGGCGAGAATCAGACGCCCCTCAGCGTCGGTGTTGCCGACCTCGACCGTAATGCCCGACATGGTCGTGATGACGTCGCCCGGCATCTGCGCCGAGCCGCTCGGCATGTTATCGGTAGCCGGTACAAGGCCGATAATCCTGTGAGGCATCCCAAGAGCTGCGGCGGCCTCGACCGTGGCGATCACCGCGGCTGCTCCGGACATATCCGATTTCATCTCCTCCATCCCCTGGGCAGGCTTCAGCGAAATGCCGCCGGAATCGAAGGTCACGCCTTTGCCTACCAGAGCAATCGTCTTTTTCGTTTTGCCTTTCGGCTTGTAGTCGAGAATGGTAAAGGTTGGCGGCTCTTGGCTGCCTTTGTTGACGGCCAGAAGACCGCCCATGCCGAGTTCGGTGATCTTCGCTTTATCGAACACCGTCACCTCGAAGCCGCCTCGCTTGCCCGCCTCGATGGCGGCCTCGGCCATCTCTCCGGCAGAGAGATGGTTGCCCGGCAGATTGACGAGGTCTCGCGCCCTGTTCTGGCACGAGCCGACAATCATCCCCTTTCCGGCCCCCTTTTCTATCGCCTCCAGTCGGCTGCCGCATCCGGCAAGCACCAGCTCATCGATTGCCTTGGGTTTCTCTGCTTTCTCCTTTTTCTCCTCCTTGTCGAGCTTGCCGCTCTTCAGGCGGTCGAAGCGATACGCGCCGTACAGCACCCCCTCGACAAGCGTGGCCGCCAGCTCTTCAGGCTTGTGCTTCGAGTGCTTCGACCAGTCGTCGATAGGCGAGCAATCGATGGCGAGTACGCCGAGATGCAAATCGACCGCCTTGCGCGCAACCGCTTCGGCGGCCTTGCGATAATCCGCGACCTCTTTGCCCTCGCCAATACCGGCGAGCAGCACTCGCGAAGCCTCATCACCTGAAGCCTGGCGGTAAAGCAGCGCAATCTCGCCAGCGGCGGCTTTGAAGTCGCCATCAGGACTCGCGACAACGCCCAGAGCGGCGAGCACTTTGCTCGCTTCGCGCTTCATCTCTTTCTTGGTGAAAAGCTGGACGAGAATATCGGCTGTGACCAGGCCGCCCTCCTTAGCTGTAACGGTATAGTTCATATTTGAAACATACGTAGTAATAATTGAAAGAATTAGCTATCGCCCTGCTCAAGGGCGAACTTGCGGACATCTTCGAGAATCACCAGCTGCGCCTTCTCTGCGGACATCCGCAACAGGCAGCCAGCCGCGTTCATGTGGCCGCCGCCGCCGTAATGTTTGGCCAGTTGATTGACATAAATCTTGCCACGCGATCTGAAGCTCACCTTGCATCGACCATCCTGCATCTCCACGAGCAGCACGGCCACCTTCACGGTCGGCACGCTCAGAAGATAGCGAATGATGAGATCGGTATCGAAAAGCTTGCTGCCGGTCTGGTCGAGCATCTCCTGGGTGATGAAAAGCCATGAGATCAGCCCGTTCTCGACGATCCTGATGCTTGAAAGCGACAAGCCGAGCAGCTTGAGCGCCTCCGGCTTCAGCGCATTATAGATGCGGTCGTAGAGCAGTTCGGGATTGGCCCCTTTCTCGACCAGCATCCCGGCAAGGCGGTAGGTGTAAGGAGTCGTTTTGGGAAACCTGAACGAACCGGTATCGGTCATGATGGCCGCGTAGAGGGCCGAAGCGACTTCGGCGGTGAACAGCTTCTGTTCGGTTCGCTGCTCCAGGGCAAGAATGAGATCGCAGACAAGCTCGCCGGTTGATGATGCGTAGGTCTCGCAGATCGTGATATCCGCAAAATCTTCGGGTTCGAGATGATGATCGATGCAAACCACCCTGAGGCTGCTCATCTCCCTTGCGAACTCGACATGCGGCCAGAGCCTGCCAACGCGGTCGTGCAGATTCGCGTCGAGGACAACGAGCAGATCGGCGAGGAAAAACTCCTGCATCGACTCCTCGTCACGGTCGCGGAAAAGCTTGATTTCATGAAGCTCCTTCAGGAACTGATAGTTCGGCGGAACTTCCGAAGTGTTGAAGATCGCCACCTCCTTGCCAAGCGCCTTAAGCACGAGAGCCAGAGCGACCTGGCTGCCAAGCCCATCGCCATCGGAATTTTCGTGAGTAGTAAACAGAATGTGTCTGGCATCCAGCATCTCATCGATGACCGGCTTCCACTCTTCAGAGGTCAATGTCCGGCCATATTCGGGTATAATCATCAGCGCGGGAAAAGATTGGCAAAAAAATATTCAACGTAAACGAACGTACAATACGAAATTAGACGGATGGAATCCGCTACTTACAGAACGGCGCAGAATGCAGAGCGATCTGAACAGGTAAACTTAACCAAAAAAGGATGGTATCAAGCCGTTTTCGTCTGTAAAGCTGGCATATCTTCACAGAATTTCCCGACATTTTTGAGATACTTGTCAAACGCCTCCCGCCCTTTGTCGGTCACCCGGTAGTTGGTCAGGGGCTTGCGGCTCTCGAAGCTCTTGATGCACTCCACATATCCCGCCGCTTCGAGCTTTCTCAAGTGAATGCTGAGATTTCCATCCGTAGCTCTGATGCTGTCGCGAACATCCACGAACGATGCTTCAGATACGCTCAACAGGTAAGCCAGCGCCGCAAAACGGATTCGGGCATGGATGACCTTGTCGAGCAGCTGATGATCGTAATCCTTTTTGTCTTTCGATGGTTCCGGAGACATTCTATCTTTTGATTTTTTTACTTACTTCAAGGCTCGATAAAAAGGCAAACAACTTACGTATAACTTAAAGTACTTTTTTTATTGATCAACAACAAGGAAAGGAACGAAATGAGTGGAAATGAAATAAAAGAAAATGGTCCGATCGCACAGAAAGAAGAAACGCATGACAATCTGCCGAACATCCGGAGGCTGAACAGAACAGAGCTTGCCGCATTCATGGCCACTCTCGGCGAGCCTGCCTATCGCGCAAGTCAGCTTCACCGATGGCTTTACAGTCATCAGGCCCTCGACTTCGACGCAATGAGCACCTTCGGCAGGCAACTGCGTCAGAGGCTTGCCTCTGAATGGATCATCCGTCCGGCCACTCTCGCTGGCTCCGAAAGCGAAACAATCGATGAAAGCTCGACCCGTTCCCTTTCCACGGCGAAATTCCTCATTCAACTGGAGGATGGCGAACTGGTCGAAAGCGTGCTGATTCCGTCGGAAGAGCGCATGACCGTCTGCATCTCGTCGCAAGTTGGATGTGCGCTCCGCTGCTCCTTCTGCGCCACAGGCCAGATGGGATTCAGAAGAAACCTCACGGCTTCGGAGATCACCGATCAGGTTTTCCTGCTTGACAGCGAAGCGATGAAGCACCGCGGACGGGGTCTGACCAACATTGTCTTCATGGGCATGGGCGAACCGCTGCTGAATCTCGACAACGTGTTCGAGTCGATCGCCACGCTGACCGAAGAGGCTTACCGCTTCAGCATCTCCGAAAGAAAGATCACGATCTCGACCGTCGGCTTGCCCCTGGAAATGGAGAGAATCGCCCGTTCGGGTCTCAAAACCAAGCTTGCCATATCGCTGCACAGCGCCGATCAGGGCGTCCGGGAAAGGATGATGCCGGTCGCCATCGACATCACGCTCGACAGACTTGCCGAAGCAATAAGCTCTTACAACGCCATTACCGGCCAACCGGTGACGCTCGTATACATGATGCTGGAAGGGATCAACGATTCACCTGAAGAGGCCCGCAAACTGGTTCGTTTCGCAAAGAGAGTGTTGTGTAAAATTAATTTGATTGATTATAATTCTATAGTTAACTTGAAGTTCAAGCCCGGCTGCAGCAGCTCAAAAACCATGTTCATTCAACGGTTGCTCGATGCTGGACTGCTCGTCACCGTCAGAAAAAGTCAGGGAGCCGCCATCAACGCAGCATGCGGACAACTGGCCACCAGGCAAGTGCGGTAATAACGGCTTGAAACCAAAGAAATCTTTAACCGGACCATCTCATGGATCTATCCTCTTTCCTGCCCTTCAGAGACGAAATGGTCAAAGTGTATCACTGCCTGACCAACAATGCGACCCATACCTCCGAGAAACCGGTTTTCAGCGAGCTCAAGGTTCGCCGTTACTCATGCCCGATAGACGATGTCTCCGACTTCATCACCCATAAAATAGAGGGCTGGGTGGGCTGGAATATGAAAAACCAGAAAACCGCCGTCGGAGGCATGAAGACCATTCGCGCCGAAGTTTCATCGTTCGCCCTGCTCGGCATGAAGATCGACGTCACCTTCGGGCTGATCGAGGAAACTGACATCAATGGCCGGAAAATCACCACGGTCAATGGCAAAGCGCACACGAGAATCGACTCCAAAGGCGATCTCGGCGAAAGCCGCAGAATGCTCAGAATGATGCTGGCCTCTCTCGATTTCGAGTTCAGACCGCAGATCGTCCATGAAGATGAATACATTCACCGCTCCATCGATCCGAACAGCTCAAGCGCCGCATTCCAGCAACTCTTCAATGAATCCACGCTCGAACACCGCCCAAGCACGCCAAAAGCTAAGACCATAGAGCTGAAAAAACCGGCAAAACAAGCCATCGAATTCAAATCATCCAAAAGCAGCGGCGAAACCGTGATAACACCTGCCGCACCCCAGGCGGCTCCCGTTGTCCAGAACGGCGCTCCGGCTCCGGATGCCGATGAGGCGAAAAAACCGGCCAAACCGAAAATCACCGTCATCTCCCTGAAAAAAAATTCATAAAAGGATAGCGTTTCATGAGAGTAATCCTGTTAGGCGCACCGGGCGCTGGCAAAGGAACACAGGCACAATATATTTCTGAAGCTTTCGGCATTCCCCAGATTTCGACCGGCGACATGCTTCGGGCCGCCGTTAAAGCTGCATCTCCACTTGGCATGGCGGCCAAGAAGGTCATGGATGATGGCGGGCTCGTTCCCGACGACATCATCATCGGCCTGGTCAAGGAGCGCCTCGAAAAGTCCGACTGCGCCAATGGCTGCCTCTTCGATGGCTTTCCGCGCACCATAGCCCAGGCTGAAGCCCTGAGAGCCGAAGGAGTTCGCATCGATCATATCATTGAAATCAACGTCCCCGACGAAGAGATCATCAAACGCATGAGCGGACGCCGCGTCCATCTCGCTTCCGGCCGCACCTACCATGTCAGCTTCAATCCACCGGCCGTGCCGGACACGGATAACGTCACTGGTGAACCGCTGGTGCAGCGAGACGACGACTGCGAAGAGACCGTGCGCAAGCGTCTGAAAGCCTATCATGACCTGACCGAACTGCTGGTCGGCTACTATCAGAACCTGTCGATGAACGGCTCAGCCGACGCCCCGAAGTACTCCAGAATCGCAGGAATCGGCGAAGTCGAGCAGATCAAAACAGAGATCATCTCTGCGCTCAACGCATAAGAGCAGCGAACATATCGTTAAAAAAAGCCAGTTTGAACCGCTGGCTTTTTTTCATTATGAATGAGGAGTTATGAATTTTGAATGACTGGGGAAAAAGAACTGCGGAATGGGAAATCGTTTCATCTTCCCTGTCCTTGTCGTCCTTGAAATCCTTGCTCTCCTTTTTTTAGCTTTCTGATTGCCGATGCAAGCGATTGTCTATGTAGAGCGAATCTATCGTGATGAGCCGTTTCTTCTGGCTGTGCCGGAAGGACTGGCGGCGAAGATTCAGCCGGGCTGCCAGGTGCTGGTCAGCCTGACCAGGCATAAGGCGTCGGCCTACACCGGCTATGTCTGGTCGGCGGAGGAGAAGACGGGCGAAGTGGAAAGCGATGGCGAGGTGCTCGACCTGCTCAACGGCGGCGTTCCGGTGCTGACTCCGGTGATGCTGAAGCTCGCCTTGTGGATTTCGGATTACTACGCTGCACTCCCCGTTGACTGCCTCTCCACCGCTCTTCCGGCCCCACTCAGGAGCGTTGTCGATGATGTGGTGGAGCTTTCCGGATTCCAGCTTGAAAGCCCCGAAACGAGAATCAAAAGCACCGGGCTGCGCCGAAACATCCTGAAGGCGTTGTCAACTGAAAAACGGCTGACCGTACGCCAGCTCCGCAAACGCCTCGGGCGGAAGGAGCTCTACACCGCCCTCGCTGAACTCGAACGGGCGGGTCTGCTCACGGTGCGAAAAAGCTTCGTCGAAACGAAACCCCGCACCGTCGCGGCATGGCGGCTGGCATCGGCGCTCCCCGAAAAGTCAGAAAAGCTCGTTTCACGCTCGCCTAAAAAGCGGCAGGCGTTCGAATTGCTCGCGTCACATCCGGAACAGTTGTTTCATGCCGAAGATGGCGGCATATCGAGAGCGATGTTCAACAGCCTCGTTGCGCTTGGCCTGGCCGAGAAAATCGAGACCGACGCACCTTCGAAGGAGAGCCTGCGCTTCGACGAGCCGCAAAAAGAGATCGTTGCCCTCGGCAAGCACCAGCAGAAAGCGCTCGACGCGCTCGACGAGGCGCTGCGCCAGCGACGCTTCCAGACCTTTCTCCTGCACGGCGTAACCGGCAGCGGCAAGACGCTCGTCTATATCGAGCTGCTCCGCCGGGTGCTTGCCGAGGGCAAAACCGCCATCGTGCTGGTGCCGGAAATCTCTCTCACACCGCAGACTGCGGCCCGCTTCAGGCACTATTTCGGCGACGATATCCAGATCATGCACAGCGCCATGAGCGACCGCGAAAAGTACAACGCCTGGCAGCGGCTGCGGCAGGGCAAGGCGCGCATCGCCCTCGGCGCGCGCTCGACCATCTTCGCACCACTCGAAAATGTCGGCGCCATCATCGTGGACGAGGAACACGACGCCGCCTACAAGCAGGATCGCACGCCGCGCTACCATGCCCGCGACACAGCGGTGATGCGAGCCAAGTTCGAGAACGCGCTCTGCGTGCTCGGTTCGGCCACGCCGTCATTCGAGTCCTACCGGAACGCCCTTGAAGGCAAATACACCCTGCTCGAACTGCCGGAGCGCGTGGACAACGCCCGGATGCCCACGATCCGGCTCGTCTGGATGCCCGGCAGCCAGCGGGTCACGCCGTCAATCTCGGGGGCGCTCTACGACGCCATCCGCGAAAGACTGAAGCGCAACGAGCAGGTGATCCTGCTGCAAAACCGCCGGGGCTTCGCGGGCAGCCTGCTCTGCCTCGATTGCGGCCATACGCCACAATGCCGCCACTGCAACATTCCGCTGGTCTATCACGCCGCCGACAATACGCTACGCTGCCACTACTGCGGATATATCAAGCCATTCCGGCAGTCGTGCCCCGCCTGCAAATCGGAAAACCTCTTCTACAAAAGCAGTGGCACCGAGCGGATCGAGGAGGAGTTGAACAAGTTGTTTCCCGGCGAGAAGATTCTCCGCATGGACGTCGATACCACATCGACCAAGGACGCTCACGCATCGATACTGAACGCCTTCCGCGAAAAGCGGGCGCGAATCTTGCTCGGCACGCAGATGGTCGCCAAGGGACTCGACTTCCCGGAGGTGACGCTGGTCGGCGTGCTGATGGCCGACATCGGCCTGCACCTGCCCGACTTCAGGGCTTCGGAGCGCATCTACTCGCTCCTGATGCAGGTTGCCGGACGGGCAGGGCGCTCGTCGATGCCCGGCGAGGTGCTGCTTCAGCTCTACAACCGCGACAACGAGCTGTTCCAGCACGTCATCCGCGACGACTACCGCCACTTTTTCGAAGCGGAGATGGCCTCCCGGCGTGAACTCGCCTATCCGCCTTTCACCCGCCTCATCAAGTTCGAATGCTCGTCACCATCGGAAGCCGTGGCGGAAAAAGGCGCTCTGGCGCTCCGGGATCATTTGCGCCCGCAGGTGCCGGAACAGTTCGGCGCGATCCTCGGCCCGGCTCCGGCGGGCATCAACAAAATAAAGGGGCGGTTCCGCTACCAGCTCATCCTGAAGCTCTCCGGCATCAAGCTCCCGTCAGCAGTGCTCCGGCAGGCGCAGTACGATACGCTTGGAGCGTTCAGAGGCGAAAATCTCGTGATCATGGTCGATGTCGATCCGCAACATCTGCTGTAAAGAGGTTTTTTTTGTAAATTGGATACGACTGAAGGCTGTCGTAAACAACCGAAGCGACCGCAAGTTGCAACGTTGAAACCATATACCGCAGACTATGACCGATTTCCAGTGGAAACGCAGTTACCTGAGCGAGCATAAACTCAAGACATTTGGTGTTGTCTTCGTGCTTGTTCTGAGATACCTCTACACCACGCTCTTCATCTACGGCTTCGTCCATAAAATCATCCACGGCTGGATGTGGAGCGACATTCTTACCCATCATTTCACGAAAAGGCTGCATGAGTTGCTTGCGACGGCAGCCTGGAGCGGCTCGGTCGAAGCGAGCATCGCCGTGTGGCAGGCTTCGTATCTCGAAAACTTCGCCTTGCCGCTCGTCATGCCCATCGCCTGGATCGTCACTATCGGCGAGCTGATCATCGGCGTCGCGCTGCTCCTCGGCGTCACTTCGCGCATCAACGCCGTGTTCGGCCTCTTCATGCTGCTCAATTTCGCGGCTGGCGGCTACTACAATGAAACCATACCGCCGCTGGTCACCATTTCGATACTCCTCATCGTCCTGCCAACCGGTCACTGGCTCGGCCTCGACCGCACTCTCAACAGGAAATATCCAGACTCACTATGGTTCAAATAAAGAAGACCCCGATACAGCTTTTACTCCCGACACTGTCCGATCATCGAAAAACCCTGACCACCCTGCTGACCGGTTTGCTTCTCATGCTGTCGCAACCAGCGTTGGGAGCAAACACAGCGATAAAACCCAATGAAAACGCCGCACTCGATGCCGCCGATCAGGCATTCAAATCGCTTCGTTACGAAGAGGCTGACTCACTCTACAATACGATACTCCTGAGCGGCAAGGAGTCGGCTGACCTCTGCTGGAAGCTCGCGCGGCTGAATATCGGTATCGCCGAATCATTCGAGCCGGACGAAACCGCCAGGCGGATGCCCTTTTACGCCAAAGCTGTCGAATATGCAACGAAATCGGTGCAGCTCGACGGCAATAACGCCAGCGCTCACACCTGGCTTGCCGCCGCTCTGGCCCTGAAGGCGGATAAAATCGGATCTAAAGAGAAGGTGCGGCGGGCTGAGGAGATCAAGAAAGAGCTGGACAAGGCGCTCGAACTGAATCCGCATGACGATGTGGCCTGGTCGATGCTCGGCTCGTACAACTATCAGGTGTCGAAAATTGGCTGGTTCAGCCGTATGGTTGGCAATGCATTCATCGGCGGAATGCCGGAAGGCAACCGCCTGGAAGCGGAAAAAGATTTCAAGAAAGCGATCACTCTCAATCCGAGGGTCATCAGACATTACCATGAACTGGCGCTGATCTACATCGACGAGGACAAAAAACAGGAAGCGCTGAATATCCTGCGCGTAGCCGTGACCAAACCCGTGCTCATGAAAAGCGACACGCGCCGCCTGAACGACATCAAGCGGCTGATCACCAGGCTATCGAAAGAGCTGGAAGATAATTGATAATTGACAATGGATAGTTGACAGTTGAAGGCATGGTATTACGGTTCAGTGGTAAATTACTGTTAAAGCCGCGAAATCGCCATTCCTTGTATTCACCCTGTCGTCCTTGCTCTCCCTGAAGTCCTTGTCGTCCTTTTAGCGCCCCAAGAGCACCCTCACGCCGAGGTGGTAGCTCTCGACGCCGAAACCGGCGATCACGCCGATGCAAACGGCGGAGATCACCGAATGGTGGCGGAACTCCTCCCGCTTGTGCACGTTGGAGAGGTGCACCTCGACGACTGGCACCCTGATCGAGCTGATGGCATCGCGCAGAGCGATGGAGTAATGCGTGAAAGCGCCCGCGTTGAGCACAACGCCCGTAAAACCTCCACGGTCTTCAATCTCGAAAAGCTTTTCCAGTAAAGCCCCTTCATGCTCCGACTGGAAAAACTCGAACTTCACCTCCGGAAACGCCCCGGCGATGCCGCGATTGATCTCGTCGAGGGTGAGGCTGCCGTAGATTTCAGGCTCGCGCTTTCCGAGACGTGAAAGATTCGGCCCGTTCATGACCAGAATGGAGGTCGCGCTCATGGGTGCTCCGGTTTGGCTTAGAGGATGTACTGGCTCAAGTCCCTGTCGGCAACCACCTTGCCCAGCTTTTCCCGCACCTGATCGGCATCGATGACCACCCTGTTGTCGGCAATCGTGCCGTCATTGAGCATTTCCGGAACGCCGAACATCAGCTCTTCGAGCAGGTTGGTCAGAATGGTGTGCAGCCGTCGCGCGCCGATATTCTCGACCGTCTCGTTCACCTTGGCCGCCGTCCGGGCGATCTCGCGGATCGCTTCATCGGTGAAATCGAGGTCGATCTGTTCGGTCAGAAGCATGGCGCGGTACTGCTTGATGAGCGCGTTGCGCGGCTGGGTCAGGATCAGGTAGAAATCCTCCTCGGTGAGGCTTTTCAGCTCGACCCTGATCGGGAAACGGCCCTGAAGCTCGGGAATCAGGTCGGAGGGACGGGCCACGTGGAACGCGCCGGAGGCGATGAAGAGCACGTGGTCGGTCTTGACGACGCCGTACTTGGTGGAGACCGCCGAACCTTCGACGATGGGCAGGAGGTCGCGCTGCACCCCCTCGCGGCTCACGTCGGGGCCTTTGCCGCCCGCGCCGGTTGTCGGAGCGGCGATCTTGTCGATCTCGTCGATGAAGACGATGCCCGACTCCTCGACCTTGCGGAGCGCCTCCTTGACGACGGCGTCCATGTCGATGAGCTTCTGCACCTCCTCCTGTTCGAGCAGCTTGCGAGCTTCAGCGATGGTCAGGCGGCGTTTTTTCTTCTTCTTCGGCATGCCGCTCATGAGATCCTGCATGATACCGCCGATCTCCTCCATCTGCCCGAGCGGCCCGAAAATCTGCATCATTCCGCCCGGCCCGTCGCTGGTGGTCTCCATCTCGATCTGGCGATCATCCATCCGGCCGCTGCGCAGACGTTCGAGCATCTTCTGGCGGCTTTTGCGGTTAACTTCGCGTTCGAGGTTCTTCTCCTGAACGACCTCCGCATCACCCGAAACAACCACGGCCTCCTCCTCTTCGCCGGAGTGCTCCGGCTCTTCGACGCCGCTGACGGGAGGCAAGAGAATATCGAGCAGGCGCTCCTCGACGAGCAGAGCTGCTTTTTCGCGAACCTCCTCCGATTTTTCGCTGCGCACCATCGCCACCGACTGCTCGACAAGGTCGCGAATCATCGATTCGACGTCGCGGCCAACGTAGCCAACCTCGGTGAACTTCGACGCCTCGACCTTCACGAAGGGCGCACGCGCCAGCTTGGCGAGCCTCCGGGCGATCTCGGTCTTGCCGACGCCGGTTGGGCCAATCATGATGATGTTGTTCGGCATGATCTCGTCACGCAGCTCCTCGCTCACATTCTGGCGGCGAAGCCGGTTGCGCAACGCGATTGCCACCGATTTCTTGGCGTCCTTCTGGCCGATGATGTATTTGTCAAGCTGCTCGACAATCTGCGTCGGCGTGAACTGCTCCTTGTCGATGAGTTTCACCGGAGAAGCCTTGGACTCATCCGGCTGGATCATTTCCTGTATATCGTTGTTCATTGAGTTTGGTTCGGGGTTTCATAAAGGTGAACACCGCGCGGGGTCACAGGGTTTCGATGACAATATGGTCGTTGGTGTAAATGCATATATCGGCGGCAGTTTGCAGGCTTTCGCGGACAATCTCCTCCACAGAGAGCGAGGTGTGCTTCATCAGCGACCGCGCGGCGGCCAGAGCGTACATGCTGCCGCTGCCAATAGCCACGATGCCGTCCTCCGGCTCGATAACGTCGCCCGTGCCCGAGATGATGAGCGCCTTTTCGGGACTTACGATGGCAAGCATCGCTTCGAGACGGCGCAGGTACTTATCGGTGCGCCAGTCTTTGGCCAGTTCGACGGCGGCCCGGTCGAGCTTGCCGCTATAGGCTTCGAGCTTCGACTCGAATCGGTCGAGCAGCGTGAGCGCGTCGGCCGTGGCTCCAGCGAAACCGGCAATAAACCGGCCCTGATAAAGCAGACGGATTTTGCGGGTGGAGTGCTTCATCACGGTGGCGCCGAGCGTCATTTGCCCGTCGCTGCCAAGCGCGGCCTTTCCATCCCTGATAACGCCAATGACCGTGGTCGAACGTATCTGCGGTTTTTCGTAGCCCATATAATCGTAATTGAAATAAATAATTAACCTATTTTTTTTCTTAACCTTGCTACTGCAATTTGCATTTGTTCACGGTATTTTGCAACCGTGCGCCGCGCGATACGCACCCCTTTTTCACTGAGCAATTCAGCCAGACGGTCATCGCTGAGCGGTTCGGAAGAGTTCTCCCCCTCGATCAGTTCACGAAGCTGCTGCTTGATGATCCTCGACGACAGCTCTTCGCCCTCGTCGGTTGAAAGTGAACCGCTGAAAAAGTACTTCAGCTCGAATACGCCATACCGTGTCTGCACATATTTGCCATTGACCGCGCGGCTGATGGTCGAAATATCGTAGCCCGTCTCTTCGGCGACCATCTTCATCACGAGCGGTTGCAGATAGCGGGGGCCATCGATGAAAAACCTCGCCTGCGCGACCAAGAGCGCCTCCATCACCTTTAGCAGCGTCTGACGCCGGATTTGCAGCGCGGCGGCGAACTCGTTGGCCCGCTGGAGCTTCTGGCGCATGAACTGCCGATCCTCCTTCGGCACCTTGCGCTTCGAAAGCACTTCACGATACTCGTCCGACACTCTCACCGACAGGCTGCTCCGGTCGTTCAGCACGGCGGTCAACGCGCCGTTTTCGTAAGTGACGACGAAATCGGGCGAGATGTAGTGCCCCCCTTCATCGAAAAACACATCGCCGGGATGAGGGTCGAGTGACGTAATCACGTCGATGGCCTCTTCGAGCTGGCGCTTGTCGAAATTCAGCTTTTTCATCAAGCGGTCGAAACGCTTGTTCATGAAGTCGTCGAATGCCTCGCGGAGAATCGTCCGTGCCACATTCACCGCTTTGGCGTCATGCTCGCGTTCATGCACCGAAAGCTCGACAAGCAACCGATCCCGGAGATTCGACACCGCCACGCCGGGCGGATCGAGATACCAGATTCGCTTCTGTATCGCGCGAACCTCCTCTTCGTCGGCATCGATGCCCGACTGACGAAGCCCGTCGATGATCACCTCCGGCTCTTCTGTCAGATAGCCGTCGCTGTCGAGGTTGCCGAGAATCTCGGCAGCGATAAGCACCTCGCGCTCTTCGATTCCCTCCTGAAGCGAGAGATCGCGCAAAAGCCGCTCATGAAACGTATCGTGCTGCACCGCCTGGAAAAAGCGCTCCTCGCTGCCGCTCGAAGATGCTCCGCCTGATCTGCCGACCGAAAAGCTCTCGCGATTGCCGGCGTCGGCGCGCTCATTCATCGACGAGCGTTCGAAGCGGGACACCGAATCGAACATCTCCTGCGAACCGGAGGAAGTCGCCTGAGCAGCGCCGGTCACGCCATCCTCCAGACGACGCTCCTCGACCAGTTCGAGCATGGGATTATCCTGCACCTCCTCGTATATCCGCTGTTCGAGCTGGGTTAGCGGCAGTTGCAGCAACTGGCTGGTCATCACCTGCTGCGCCGACAACTGGGCGGTCTGGCGCTGCTGTAATCTCATCTCCGCCATGATCTTCAGATGGATGCGACAAATTCCTTCAGGCTCATGTACCAGTCGCGGCCGTAACGTTCAACAAGGGGCGCTTCGAGGAAATCGATCAGCCTGACATTCTGTTCGGCCCCTTGCTTCCGGGCATCACGACACATGGCATGCTGCTCATAGACAAGATAGTCCAAACCGAACTTTTTTCGCACCCTGATCGGGAATAGCCTGCATGACAAGGGTTTGGTGGCGTCGAGCAGGCCCTTGCCCCACGCCGACTCGACGGCGCAGAGCGCCTTGCCATCCTCGTGATAGACGAACACGCACTCGCGCCCGTCGATAGTTTTCGTATAGAGGCTACCCTGATAGACCTCCGTGCAGCCGTGCCGCCGGATGTAGCGCAGATTCCGCTCCGGCAGCATCGGGCGAAGCGTCTCGACGGAGGATTCAAGGAACTTCGCTTCTGCAGCGTCGATTGGCGCGCCGAGTTCGCCCTCGACGCAACAGGCCCCCTGACACAGATCGAGATTGCAACAGAACCGCGCTTCGAGAACGGCCCGGTCAACGAGAACTTCACCGATGGAGACAACTGACATGTTCAGAATTGAATGACGAAGAGATGAGAGGCCGACTGATTCAGGGGCGTGGCCTGACGAGATGAAAATGGAGAGAAATTCTGACTGTTCATTACACGGCGTTTCACTATCTTTTTACCTTGAACGTTTTCATCTTTCGGGCTTGCCGCCGGATACGAAGATCATCTCTTTCCCGGCAGAATACGGCACGCCACGAACATAAAAAAGCCCCGTCCGACCTGTGATTCAGAGCGTTATGTACACAATTAACCCCAAAGATGCAAAAAGCTCCTCGCCGTATCCCCTGCCATCCCGCTGCATCGCGACGTATGGACAAAACCGGCTGCGCAAGACGCTTTTTCGATGACCGATCAATCACCTGACGAAAATGGCAAAATCGACCGTTCGATATATCTGCTCCGCCTGCGGGGCGGTTTCTCTCAAGTACCAGGGGCGCTGCTTCGAATGCCAGAGCTGGGGCACGCTCGTCGAAACGCATGACGAGCAGGCGGAGGTCAAAACCCGCAAGAAAGCCCCGTCCGGCGCGATGCCGGAGGTGCAGAACCTCGACGATGCCGCGCCGTCAAACTTCCACCGCACGCTGACCGGCATCGGCGAACTCGACCGCGTGCTTGGGGGCGGGCTGATGGAGGCCTCGGCCATCCTCGTGGGCGGCGAGCCGGGCATCGGCAAATCGACACTCATGATCCAGCTCGCGCCGCGTCTGCCGCAGAAAAAGGTGCTGTACGTGGCTGGCGAGGAGTCGCCGAACCAGATTCGCGAACGCGCACGTCGGCTCTCGATCAAAGCGCCGAACCTGCGACTCGCCTCCGAAGTAGCGCTCGAACGCATCTTCGACGCCATCTCGAACGAACAGCCTGATATGGTGATCGTCGATTCGATCCAGACCGTCTACTCGACCGATTATCAAAGCTCGGCGGGCACCATCACGCAGATTCGCGAGTGCGCCGCCTCGCTCATCCGCGCGGCCAAGGAGCAGAACTTCATTCTGCTCATCATCGGCCACATTACCAAGGAGGGAGCGCTGGCAGGGCCGAAAGCACTGGAGCACATGGTGGATACGGTCTTGCAGTTCGAGGGCGAGGGGTATCAGCGCTACCGCATCATCCGCTCGGTCAAGAACCGTTTCGGCCCGACCAACGAAATCGGCGTGTTCCGCATGGATGAGAGCGGCCTCGAAGAGGTGGCGAACCCCTCGGAGTTCTTCATCTCCGACCGCCGCTCGGACGTGCCCGGCACGGCAGTGCTCGCGGGCATCGAGGGGTCGCGGGCGCTGCTCGTGGAGGTGCAGGCGCTCGTGTCGCGCACCGGCTACTCGATGCCGCAGCGCATCAGCACGGGATTTGACCTCAAACGCATCGCCATAATTCTCGCGGTGCTTGAAAAGCGGTTGCAGTTCCAGACCGCCGGGCAGGATGTGTTCGTCAAGATCGCCGGAGGTCTGCGGCTGGTCGAACCCGCCGCCGACCTCGCCGTGGCCGCGGCCATCGCCTCGGGGTTGCAGGACAGGCCATGCAATCCGGCGGCGGCCTGCTGCGGCGAGATTGGCCTCGCGGGCGAACTCCGCGCCATCAGCGACGGCGAGCGCCGCATCCGCGAGGCGGTGCACCTCGGCTTCAAGTCCATCGTGCTGCCAGAGTCCAACACCCGCGAGCTGAAGCCATCGCTGAAAAAGCTCCCCATCAAAATCTCCGGCTGCCGCACGCTCCACGAAGCGCTCGAAGCGATGGGCGTTTAGCCTGAATCCAGGCGACAAAACACGAAAGCCCGCCCTTCATCGTTGCCGGATGAAAAGCGGGCTTTGCTTCAGGTAGTCCAAACCTCAGCGTTCAGCCTATTGCGTGGCACCGCTTGCCGAAATCTGGATCGTCCAAGTCTGCCCACCCTGGTTGATCACGACATTCACCGACTTGGTTCCGGCAGGAATATTTTTTGCCGTGAAGCTTTGCGTCGCAGAATCATATGTGAGCCATGACGGCAAAGCCCCCCCACCATCAAGCGTTATCGTGTACGGCAAGGCGGAATCGATAATGCCCGCAGGCAACGACAACAAGAAACCGTCAGTCAACTCCCCCTGTTCGGAAGGCACAGAAACCTGAATCGATCCACCGAGTCCGTCCGGGTTGGTGTTGACAAGCACCACGACGCTTCCCGGAACAACCGCGCCATTGATATCAATCAATGTAAACGATCCGGTCGACGGGTTCCCCTGAGTCGTCAGATCGCCACCCTGAGGTGTTACCTGCGGCGGCTCTGTGACTGCCGGTTGAACAGTCAGCGCGGCATTGACATAGCTGATCTCGTAATTGCCGCTCGTCAGACCCGATGGATCGATGCTGTAACCACCCACGTTAACCGCACCCTGCGAGTCGCCTCCGTAGGTCAGCGAGCCACCCAGCGCACTCTCGGTCTCATTGTTCACGAAGCCATCATATGTCACGCCGTTGCCGCCACTGTAAGCCAGACCATCGAAAATCTTGCTGTAATCATTGGCAGTCACCGTCAGCGGCGCTTTGTCCACCGTCAGCGTACCGTTGACATAGCTGATCTCGTAGTTGCCACTCGTCAGGCCTGATGGATCGATGCTATAGCTGCCAGCGTTGATAGCGCCCTGCGAGTCGCCTCCATAGTTCAACGAGCCGCCAAGTACGCTCTCGGTCTCATCGTTCACGAAGCCATCATACGTCACGCCGTTGCCGCCACTGTACGCTAATCCGTTATAGACCTTGCTGCCGTCGTTGGCCGTCACCGTCAGCGTCACGGGCGTCACCGTCGCCGTGTTCTGGAATGAAGCTGGTGGTGTTCCGAGATTCAATGCATTGTAGTTCGATATCTGCGCGCTTTCATGACCAGTAATGTCTCCCGTATAGCTGACAAATCTGTTCGCATCAGGCACGTTCGCGCTGTTCGAGGTCGCCGACGCTACCGTAAAGGTCTCGCCATTCACGCCGGTCAGCGTCACGTTGCTGAAGTGCGCGTTGCCGTCGTACGTTTTGCTGCCATTGATCGACTGGTAATCCGCAGGTGTAATCGTCGCGGTATTGCCTGTCGTGGCGATCTGGTAGTTGCTCGCCGCGCCCGTTCCGTCGCCCAGAGCAAGAGTGTCGAGTGTCAGCGTCTGCGTTCCGGCGACAACATTCGGGCTGCCGACCGTGCCCGAGCCAC